>Ga0208316_1000009_pt1 | contig 582551 bp, 542 predicted proteins | sample MalvireepMed_231_FD_184240 | JGI IMG/M metagenome (GOLD analysis project Ga0208316, IMG submission 184240) | Marine viral communities from the Global Malaspina Expedition - Malaspina viral metaG DeepMed_231 (SPAdes) (version 2) | ecosystem: Environmental > Aquatic > Marine > Oceanic | place...
AAGGCATTCTGGAATTAAAGGCGGCTGGACGGTCGTCTCTGCTTATGGAAGCTGCGTAAGCCTCGATACTATCGAGCAACGGCTAATGAAGTAAGAAGCATCGCCTGATAAGGCGGTGAGTAGTCACGCTTCCCAGCATTGGTAGCTGCACAGGACAGTGGCGCAGACGACGTAGAACGCATTCAGGTAACGGGTTCTCGGATCAAACGTACGGACACAGAAACAGCAAGCCCTATCACAGTTTTTGACGCAGAAGCGATCGAAAACTCTGGCTTCACCACCATGGAAAAGTTCATCCATAACATTCCTTCGATGAACGGTGGTTACAATGGTTCAAACACTAACAACGGCTCTGTAGGTTACGCTTCTGCTAACTTACGTGGTCTGGGTTCAGCACGTACCCTGATCCTGATCAATGGTCGTCGTTACGCTTCAGGCGATTTGAACTCTATCCCAATGGCATACATTCAGCGTGTTGAAGTATTGCGTGACGGCGCCTCAACCATTTATGGTTCTGACGCGATTGCCGGCGTTATCAACTTCATCACCAAAGACGATTTCGAAGGCGCTGAGTTCTCAGCTCAGTACGACCTGACTGGCGAAGGTGACGGCGAAACCACCAAAGTATCGGGTGTTATTGGCGCAACCAGCGACAAAGGTAACGTAACCTTAGCGCTTGAATACCAAAACCGTAACCCAATCTGGCAGGGCGATCGTGACTTCTCGAAAGTTCCTTACAGTGAGTCTGGCGGTGAGCTAGTACCAGGTGGTTCTTCAACTATCCCTTACGGTAACTGGTCTGCACTAGACCCAGATTCACAGTACAACTCAGGTAACGCAGGCACCAGCTTTGTTGTAGACCCAGTTACTGGCGAAGTTCGTCCATACAACGGTCAGCAAGACGCGTACAACTTTGCCCCTGCAAGTTACATGGTAACACCTCAGGATCTGTTCTCTATCAATGCCTCAGCTAACTACGAGCTAACTCGTGACTTGAGCGCATTCATGGAAGGTGGTTTCACTAACCGTCAATCAGACCAGTTGATGGCTGCAGAAGGTACTTTCTGGGGACCAACCGTTGCGGCTGATCACCCGAACAACCCTATCGGTGAAGAGCTGGTTATCTACCGTCGTCTGGCAGAAACCGGTGGCCGTTCATTCACTCAGGACTTCTCTGATTACCGTATGGTATTCGGCCTTGAAGGTTACCTGGACAATGGTTGGGCGTGGGACGTTTCATACAACTACTCACGTTATGTTGACAGCCGTGTAGAATACGGTCGTTCAAACCCAGAGCGTATCGGCACCTTGTTGGATCCAACACTGTGTGCGGCAGATGAAGAATGTCCAGGTGTATGGAACCCGTTCCAGGAAGGTACATTCACACAAGAATTCCAGGACTACGCAACCATTCCAAACTCGCCGGTTGACCGTGCGACGACTAAGCAGTTGATGGCTAACTTGACCGGTGATACGGGTTCATTCAGCCTGCCTGCGGGTCCAGTTGCATGGGCATTTGGTGTTGAGAAGCGTTGGGAAGAGTACCAGAACCAGCCTGACGGCGGCGCGATCTTAGGTCAAATCTATAGCGTTGCAGCTGAACCAACTGAAGGTTCTTATGACGTTCAGGAAGCGTACGTTGAAATCAACGCACCGTTGTTGGTTGGCTTGCCAGGCGTTGATCGTCTTGACCTGTCAGCAGCCGTTCGTCGTTCAGACTACGACTTCCTTGACGCTCAAACCACAACCAAGTTTGGTTTAGAGTACGTACCGACTGACGGTATGTTGGTTCGTGCGACGTTCGCGGAAGGTTTCCGTGCACCAGGTATCGGTGACTTGTACTCGCCACAGGTTGAGTCAAACATCAGCTACACCGATCCGTGCATTAACTACGCGAACAGTAACGCGAGCGAAACCGTAAAAGCGAACTGTGCCGCAGAAGGCCTACCAGGTGACTTCAACCTGGATAACAACCAGTCTTCAACCCTGGTTGGCGGTAACCCGGATCTGAAACCAGAAACGTCTGAAAGTTTCACCATGGGTATCGTTTATCAGCCTGAGTTCATCGAGAACTTCAGCGTCGCCGTTGACTACTACGACATCGAAATCGAAGACGGGTTAGGTGCACCAAGCACTTCTGCGATTATCTCTGAGTGTTACAACAGTGATAACTTCAGTGCTGCGTCATGTGACCTTATCTTAGGGCCAGAAGCCGTAGGTCGTCCGGGTTACTCAGGCTCTGATTTCCGTGACTCACAGGGTTACATGGCAGGTATCTTAGCGGGTACTGCGAACATCTCTACGTTCACCACTTCAGGCCTTGATTTCGACATCAACTGGTCATCTGAACTGGGCGATGGTATGTTCAACCTGCGCGTTGACGGTACCATCCTGGATGAGTACAAGTACCTGGCACAAGAAGGTGCAAAAACGCTGGAACTGGCGGGTAAATTCGGTGCTGACACCAACTTTGGTGGCCGTGTTGCTGCGTTCCCTGAATTGCGCACTAACTTGACTATGGGCTACCAGAGCGGTGACTTCGACTGGAGCTGGATCACTCGCTTCCAGGACGGTGTAACCGACATCAACTACTCAGAAGACGATCTGTCTTCAGAAGTTGGCAGCTACGTTTATCACGACGTTCAAATGAGCTACTTTGTTAACAATACGACCACCTTTACTCTGGGTGCACGTAACTTGTTCGATAAGCAGCCTCCATACGTTACTAACAATAACGATATGAATACCTTGAACTCTTCTTATGACACAGCCGGCCAATACTGGTATGCTCGTGTTGGAGTTAAGTTTTAATCGATAGTGATTAACGATGAAAAACCCGGCTCCGGCCGGGTTTTTTTTATCTAACGGTATTTGAACAATAATAAACTGGCGTAAGGAAGTCGTATTATGTCAAACAAACAAAATCCATGGTCCGTGTTCTGGCAAAAAGGCGCTTTTGCAGCATTTTTGGACGAAAAATCGACGCTGCAAAATTACCAAATGCGCAAGTTTTGGTTTGAGCGGATGGAAGAATCTGAGCCTAAGCAACCGGTACTGGATGTTGGTACGGGTAACGGTATCGTGCCGCAGTGGCTTAGTGAATTCGCTGACAAGAAAGGTAAGAAATTTGATCTGATTGGGGTCGATTCGGCCGTGATCAAACCGGCTAACGACAAGCTCAAGCTGCACGGCGAAACACCCTACGAGAGCTTTACCCTGCCGTCGAATAAGAAGTTCGGCACCATCGTGTCCCACTATGGGCTGGAATACGGCGATATGGCAAAAGGTTTACCGCACCTGCATAAAAACCTTAAGCGTGGTGGCATGGTTATCGCCCTGGTGCACTCGGAAGACTCGGTTATTGTGCAAACCAGTCGGAAGGTTTATGAGCTGTTACCGACGCTGATAAAACACCTGAAAAAGTCGGTCGAGCCTTTGTATACGGCAATTTTAAAAGCAGCCGGTAAGCCGTTGCCAAAAAATGCACAAATTGCCCAGCAAAAACTTAATCAACTGGCTGCAAAGCATCGCAATGATGCCGCCTTTCATCGCACCAACTTTGTCCCGGCTGTACGTCATATTTTACAGGCTGCGGGGCAGGGTAAAGCGGCTGAAGCTAACCACGTTTTCAACGATTATTTAAACAATTTGAGTGATCATAAAGCCCGACTTACGACCATGGTTAAAGCGGTTGAACAGGCAGGCAGCGGAGAACAGCTAAAACAGCAGTTTGAAGTAGCAGGCTTTAAAGATGTGAAGGTCCAGTCGGTTCAGTTTCCGGAAACAGGAATCGTCGGACAATGTGTACAAGCTTGTAAATAGATTGAAACAAGTGTTGCAAAACTGTTGTAAAAAGTTTGAAAATATGTTTTTCTTCTTGCTGAGAGCGAACTATAAGTATGGTCGCTCTGCATAATGACCGGTTGTTATGAAAAGAAAAAACTAGACAACTGGAAAATAAAAATAAAATATTCAGGGAGACTGAACATGAACGAACAGTCATTATTGGCTCGTTCTATAAGAACGATTTTGTTTGCAGGTGTGAGCTCAGCATTCTTTGCGGTTCCAGCAATAGGGCAGGAGCAGCAAGTTAACAAAGAGGCTGAGGCTGAAGAGGAAGTTGAACGTATCGAGGTAACAGGATCGCGGATTGCGCGACCAGAGTTAGCACAAGCAGCGCCTTTATTGAGTCTAGGTGAAGAAGATATCGAACGGTTTGGTACTCCCGATTTAGGTTCGATACTTGCTGAGTTACCGGCGATCGGTGCAACCGATACAGTAATCGGTAACCGCGAGTCAAACGCAAGCGCAGGCGTAAGCTCTGCGGACTTACGTCGCTTAGGCGCTGCCCGTACTTTGGTTTTGGTTAATGGTAAACGTCATGTTGCCGGTCAGCCCGGATCTGCACAGGTTGACTTGTCTAGTATTCCTTCAAGCATGATCAAGCGTGTTGAGGTCGTTACTGGGGGCGCATCTGCTATTTATGGTTCGGATGCAGTATCTGGTGTTGTTAACGTCATACTTAAAGACGATTACGAAGGATTGGAATTCAGCGCTACCGGCTCAGGCTCAACTGAGGGTGTTGGCGCAAAGTCACACCAGTTTACTATCCTTGGTGGTGGTGACTTCATGAATGGTCGTGGGAATGCTACATTTTTCATGACGCAAACGCGACTTCAACAAACAATGGAAAATGATATCCGTCAGTTCGAACGCTGGGGTACAATTCTTAATCCAGAAGACACTGGTCGGTTAGATGGTATTCCGGATCGCCTTTTTGTCCGTAACGTTGGCTCTGAAATGATTAACCGGTTCGGTGTAATTAATCCTTTTGGAGGTGGCCCTCGCTATACCTTCCAACCTGATGGTAATCCGATTCTGCAGCAAGAGCGTGATGGAACAAACAGCTTTGCATTTGGCAGTTTTCCAGATGGTTGTGACACCTGCTTCTTTGGTCAAGATTACGTGAACTATCAGCCTGATGTGCGTCGTGAGACTGTTGGCTCTACGTTTAATTTTGATTTCAACGATTATGCACAGTTCTATGGTGATTTTAAGTACTCGCGTGCTGATGTCGAGCAACAGTTCCAACCTTCTTTCAGGTTTGGTAATATTACAATTGATGTAGCAAATAACGCCTTTATAGACGAAGCTCTTCGTCAAGAGCTGCTCGACAATGGCCAATCATTTGTCAGTATGGCTAAGTTCTTCGATGAATGGGGCAATCGTTCTGCAGACAATGAGCGTCAGACTTTCCGAGTGGTTTCAGGTGTTAAAGGTGCCGTACCATTAGGAAGTACTTTTTTAGATTACGATTTCTATTATTCTTATGGGGAAACATCGAATAAACGTCAGACGTTGAATTCACTTATCCCCGGTAACTTTGCCGCAGCAGTTAATTCTGTGATTGATCCAGAAACTGGTGAAGCTGTATGTGCAGATCCATCCCAAGCAGACGTTAATCCGCAAAACTGCGTTGCTTATAATCCGTTTGGCTTTGGCCAAGCATCACAAGAAGCAATTGATTATGTGTCTGCTGACGTAACTCGAGAAGACAAAATTACTCAAGAGTACTTGGGAGCCTCATTTGTAACGGATACTACGGGGATGTTCGAACTTCAGGGTGGTCCAGTAGATGTTGCATTCGGTTTTGAGTATCGCGAAGAAACATCAACTACCATTACTGACGAGTTCACTCGTCGTGGGTTGACTCAGAACGCAGCTACTCCAAATGAGTACGGTGAGTATGATGTAAGTGAGTTTTTTGCCGAAGTTAATCTACCTATTTTGCGCGACCTAGATTTCGCAAAAGAATTAAGCATTGATGCGGCATTTCGCACGGCCGACTATTCTCATGCTGGTACAGCTGATGCGTGGAAAGTAGGGTTGGTTTATCGTCCTATTGATGATGTGCGCTTACGTGGAACATTAGGACAAGCCGTTCGCGCTCCAAATATCACTGAAGCATTTAGTCCTCAGTCTCCAGGCTTTGCTAATGTTTCAGACCCGTGTGATGCTGATAATATCAATCAAAACCCTAATCGGGCAGCTAACTGCCAGGCATTAGGGGTGCCTGAGGGCTTTCAGGCTAATGACAACGTAAGTATCGAGCTAATCTCAGGTGGTAATCCTGATCTTGCTCCGGAGGAGTCGGATTCGATGACCTTTGGTATCGTGTATACTCCATCGTTCCTTGAGAACTTCTCAATTACTGCTGACCTTTATGACATTGAAATCTCAGACGCGATTACCTTTATCGGTGCACAAACCGTCGTAAATAACTGTGTTGACTCAGAGGGAGGCCCGTCAGGAACATTCTGTTCTCAGGTTGACCGTGATGAGCAAACTAACGATATCACACAGGTACGTTCCGGCTATCTGAATGCTGCTGCACTCAATACTCGCGGGGTAGAAGTCGATATTAATTATCGTACTGAATTGGAACAGTACAATCTGCCTGGCTCATTGTCGGCTAACTTATTTATCAACCATCTAATTGAGCTGGAGTCGTTTGAATTCCAAGACCAGCCGGAATTGAATAACGATGAGGTTGGAGAAGTGGGCGATCCAGAGTGGCAGGCGCGTATGTCGTTGACATATCGTCTGGATGACGTGTCGGTTAACTGGTCATCACGTTACCTAGATCGTTCAGCTCTCTTTGACGTAACTGAACGTCTTGAAGCTTATGAGAACGTCTCTCCTAATTACGTTGGTTCTATTGTGACTCATGATGTTTCTGCGAGTTACTATTTCAGCGAGAACTTCAATGTAAACGCGGGTATTCGTAATGTGTTCGACAAACTTCCTCCAGGTTATACGGGCAATCCGCTTTATGACCTTGTGGGACGTCGAGCATATGCTGGTGTTCAATATACATTCTAAATTGGATGATATCGGACGATAAGCCGATGTCAGACAGCAAAACCCTCGCTTCGGCGGGGGTTTTTTATTGCCTGCACGCTACACTTTAACGCTTTATATTGGTCAGGAGTTACTGTGACAGTCCCCAAATCCGTGCTTTATAAAAACTCACTCGACGCGCTTGTCACATATTCTGCTTTTCGTGTTTTCCTTCCCTACCATCCTGTAGAAACGCTAATGGAAAGGGATGGGCCATTTAAAGCTATGAAACGAGTGTTTCCTGTTCGCTCTGTCGGTAAGATCGAACTTGTACCACTGGAAGAAATTCGCTGGATCAAGGGTGCCGCGAACTACGCTGAGATCCACGCACAAAACGGTAAGTATATGCACCGGGAAACCTTGCATAACCTGACCCAACAATTGGATCCTTCGATCTTTTTACGCATTCATCGTTCAGCGATCGTAAACCTGAATCATATTAAAGAAATCAGCAGTGAGCTGGGGCGGTTTTCGCTGGTCACTCTGCGTGACGGTACCGAATTAAAAATCGGTAACGGCTATCGCGACACGCTTTTCTCAGCCCTAAACCTGTGATGTCGAGTACGTCGTGCCTTTGGCACGACACAAAAATTCCCCTCAATTATTTACCTCGACGGCCGATAACAGCGTAACAAGGCATTAGCGGAGAAGTTTTATGTTACGCGCGGGTTTATTGCTGCTGACATTGGTGTTGAGCCCTTTGGTAGCGGCTCATAAAGCCAACACCTACGAGGGCGTGGCCGATGATTTAGCGGAGCAACTGGTGGTGCAATTAAAGCGCCAGGGAGCCGATGACGGCTTTTCACAATTGGGATTGACGCGCTGGGTGATGGCGGACTCGCTGGCGCTGCCGCATCCGCACGATTCAGTCACAGGCCTTAGCCATCAGCTCAGTGAAAGCCTGTACACTCACCTGCAGGAACGTAACGTGCGCTTAATCGATTATCGGGCTCAGGAATATGTGAGTTTGTCGAAGCAGGGTGCCACATTATTGACCCGTGATCCGCAACGACTCAACCAGCAACCGTTACTGGACTGGGTGCTGGTGGGTACGATGGCGCCGGAGCAGGGTGGTGTCATCGTTAACCTGCGGGTTATCGACCGCACATCACAGCAGGTGCTGGCCTCAGCCAATCGCTTTGTACCTAAGCACTTGTATGCCGAAAACCGCCGTAGCGAGATGGTTGGCGGCAAACTGCAACGTAATTTTTAAGGGGACCGCGATGAAACACTACCTCTGCATCGGTTTGATCAGCGCGCTGGTGTTGGGCGGATGTACGGTGCTGCCGAAGCCGGATAACAAAGCGCGCTTGTCCAGCTACGATAAGCCCTATCAACAACCGGGCAGCTCGCAATACGCCAGTGATATCGCTCAGCAACTTGTACACCATGCTAAAGCAGATTTATCGGCGGCCACCATTGGCGTTACCACCTTCAGTAACGTGACCTCCGATTACAACGAAGGAACACCCTTTGCGCAAACCCTGGCTCAGCAGTTGATGACCGAAATGCATCGTCAGGAAATGCCGTTACTGGACTTTAAAACCACCGACTTTATTCGGGTAACCGCCGATGGCGACTTTGCCTTAACCCGCGATTACCTGGAAATTGATGAAATTTTACCGGTTACCCATGTGGTGGTGGGTACCTGGGCTCAACACCGTGCCGGTGTGATGGTTACCGCGCGACTGGTGGATATTAACAGCAAAGACGTGGTGAGCGTGGCACAGACCTTTGTGCCGCAGCAGGTGGTGCGACAATTGAGTGAACAGGGCGAAAAGGCCATTATTCGTAAAGCACCGTAGATCTCGCTTTATCAATTAAGCGTACCTATACTGTTGAATAACAACACATTACAACAATAGGTACGCTATGAAAACGTTGCAAAACTTGTTTATCCTGCTGGGCTTTTTGTCCGTCATTGTGCTGGCGGTGTCCGGGCCTCTTTATCAGTCTGAGTTGATCAGTTTAGGAACCGCTTTCTTGTTGTTGCGGTATGCGGCTTACGTGGCAGCCGCCACCGTCGTCATTAATGTTCTGTTCTTTATTTTTCGTCGCCCGGCCGGTGCGCGAGCCGGTGCCTCGGTGCTTTCCATCATCGCGGCGGCGATTGCGTTTTACCTGCCGTTCAGCCAATACCAAACGGCCACATCGGTACCGCCCATCCATGATATTTCGACCGACCTGGTTAACCCTCCGCAATTTGAGGCTATTGCGCCATTGCGTGCGGATGCACCAAACCCGGTGGAATATGCCGGCGAGGAAACCGCAAAGCAACAACGTGAGGCCTACCCGGATCTGCAGACCTATACCACCGCCGAAGACGTTAACGCGGTGTTTGCCAAAGCTCTGCAGGCGGCCAACGACATGGGCTGGGAAATTGTTGAAGCCAACGAAGACGAAGGCCGTATTGAAGCAACCGACACCACCACCTGGTTTGGCTTTAAAGACGACGTGGTCATCCGTATCGAGTCGGTAGACGGCCAGACCCATTTGGATATCCGCAGTAAGTCCCGCGTCGGTCGCAGCGACGTCGGTAAAAACGCCGAACGCATCCGTGAGTTCTTAGCCGCATTGTAGCTCGTGCCCGCTGTAGCTCGTGCCTCTGGCACGAGCCTCACTTCTCAGTCGCGCTGTAAGCGCGACCTACTGTTTAAATTCCAGTTGTAGTCGGTGTAGCGGATGGCAATATCGGTTTCTGTTAAGCGCTGACGCTGCTCTTCGTTATCCGCTAAAGCCTGTGCATATTGGCGCATATACTCACGAACGCTTGCCTCGTTGACTTGCTTAAAGTCCTCAGCATACCAGTCAAAGATCTTCGATAAATACAGACCCCGGTCGTCGATGCCGTTTTTGTTGCGATCGCGTAAAAACGACACCATTTGGTCGTCGAGCTGCTGCTCAAGTTTGTCGCCAACAAACGCCTCTGCTCGCAGTTTGGGACAACTGACGGCGGCACAAACAAGTGCCGCATGAATGCGCGGCTCGTCAAAGTCGACACGTATCTTTTCGTGTTCTAGCCAATCCAGCGTGCGTTTCTCGCCCAATAAGGTGAAGAATTCCTGTTCCCAGGGGCTGGTAAAAAAGCCCCCTAAATCCCTGATGGATTCAGCATTGCCGGATTTAAACGTATGAAAGTTTTCGATAATTAGCTGTAGGGTAAAGGCGTTATAGGCGTTGATTAAAAAGGCTAATTGCTGGCTGTCGCTCCACTGTTGATATTGTTTCTCTGTTACTGCTGACAGCATTCTCAGGTAGCTGTTTAATGGTTCGGGTGCTGATGCCAAAGTGGCGTAGTCGACCGCAGACTTCAGGCCTTCATTATAAACCACCACATGCTGCTGCAACACCTCAGTAAAGCGCTGATGCTGGAGATCAAAGGTTTGGCTTATTGTACTGGGCGTCACCAGAATAAGAATGAGTAGTAGGTAGCGCATAGAAATTAGCATCTCCGGTCGGGATGGTTCTGTACAGCCTCGCGGTTTGGGCGCTTCGCGCGGTGTAGCTCGCTGCCTTCGGCGCGAGGGGATAGGGCCTGCGGCCGGTGTGGCTTTGCAGCATGCCCCCCAAACCCGCGAGTGCGAAGCACGAGCCCATACCGCGAGCGTAGCGAGCCTATTTGAACTTCTGAAACGGCTCATCAATTGGCGTTTGCGCGATGGCATTGGTGTAGTTGCTCATGGTTTTTTGCGCAATCCCCAAAATAACCTCCAACACGTGGCGGTTGCCGTAGCCTGCATCAAAAAATGGGCGTACGTCGGTTTCCTCCACCTGACCACGTTTTTCCAGTACCGCCTCGGTAAAAATACGCAGTGCTTGTAATTTTGAGTCGTCAAGCGTTTCGCCATTTTTCAACTGCCGCGTAATCGAGTCATCCGCACCCATCTGCTTGGCAATGGCCGTATGAGCCGGTACGCAATAATGGCAGCTGTGGTAAACGTTAATGGTTTGCCACACCACAGTTAGTTCGTTTTCATCGAAGCTGCTGTTAGCAAACAGTTCGTGAGTTGTCTGATAGGCTTTTAATAGCCCTGGCGCTTCTGCCATCACCGCATGCAGATTCGGGATCATGCCGAAAGATTTCTCAGAGTCCTGTAACAGTGGTTTGCTCTCTTCGGGAGCTGATGTTTGGTCATGCAGTTTAAAGTCGGCCATGGAGCCTCCTGTAAAATAGAGTATGTATTCAAAGCATACGCAATGACATACAATTTTGTTCTCTTGAACGATAATCAACATCCAAAATACCAATGAGTTACGTAAACCAATGACGATGTAGGCTTTGCGGTATAGGCGCTTTGCGCGGTGTAGGCTCGTGCTACGCACTCGCGGTTTAGGCGCTTCGCGCGGTGTAGCTCGCTGCCTTCGGCGCGAGGGTATAGGACCTGCGGCCGGTTTAATGCTTGAAGCTTATATCCCCTCGCGCCGAAGGCAGCGAGCTACACCGCGAGTGCGCAGCACGAGCCTACACCGCGCGAAGCGCCCAAACCAGGATCAATCGATAGGATAGTGAAGTGAAGAAAACGATTATTTTTGCCTTAACAACCATCCCGCTGGTAGCCCCGGTTATGGCGCAAGAGCCGATGGAAGTGATTGAAGTGATGGGGCGTGACAGCGAGCGGTTGTTGTTACCCTCAGAAGACGAGACTGAAGGACTGTTTGGTCTGGCCGAGAGCCTGAAAGACATTCCCCGTGCTGCGACCGTCATCAATGCATCATTGATGCAGGAAGCGGCCATCGACGATTTACACGATATTGCGCGCTTTGCGCCGAACAGCTACGCCGCCGCCGGTTTTGGCAACCCGTCACTGCCAACATTACGGGGTCAGTTGGGTGAGCTATTTGAAGCCGGCATGCGTCGTCAGGCCGGTAATAATGGCCTGGGCATTCCTATGTCGTTTAATGCCATTGAAGGGATTGCTGTGGTAAAAGGCGCGCCGCCGGTGATGCTCGGCACCACCCAGCGGGTTGGTGGTTTTGTTAATCTGCAGCCGAAAACCGCTAACGTCAACCGTCGACACAGCCGACTGGCCGGAGAGTGGGGTCAGTGGAGTCAGTACCGCTTACAGCTCGACCACAACGCGGTGTTAAAAAGCGACGAGCAGGCTCTGCGGGTAAGCGCCGAGTACATCGATGAAGACAGTTTTTATGATTACCATCATCATCGCAGCGATGATTTGCTGGTGGCTTACCAGTGGCAGCCTAATAACGACACCCAGTTAGATGTGGCATTGGAATACTATGATGTTGCCTGGACCGACAACGCGGGTATTAACCGGCCAACCCAAGGGTTAATCGATAATAACCTATACATTACAGGTCAGGGCGTGCAACCGAACGGGTCAACCGTGCCAGGAGCGGGAGCCGTGATCACTCCAACTGGCGAAGTACGCATTGATCGCAGCAACACACTGACCGATCCACTGGATACCAATACCGCTGAAACCACTTTGTTGCACGCAAAACTACAACATTATTTCAGCGACGATCTGGTGCTGGTAAACCGCACTTATTATCAATATTTAACGCGCGAAGGCATTAATCAGAACAGCTTTGTCGAGATCATCGGTGCGGCACATACCTTTGAAAACCGCACCGAACTGCACATTAATAACAACACTGTTGTCGGCGCTAATTTACGCGTCAACGATGTGCTGGGTTACAGCCAATTCACCACCGAAGCCGACAATCCGATCGATTTGACCGGGCCATTAAGCAACCGCCGTATTCCGCTGACCGACGCGCAGCAAGCACGCTTAATCGAGTTGCGGCCGGGAGTGTTTGTCTCGCCGGGGGCGCAGTATGATGTAGACGGTGACGGTGTCGGCGATTTTAACCTGTCGGATACCACCGACTCGACCAGCTATCAATGGGGCGTGTTTGCCCAGCACGAGCAAGCCCTTAGCGAACGTTGGCGAGTGACTGCCGGTGTGCGCGCCGATTATTATGACGTGGAAGCTGAAGATCCGCTGGCGCCTGCCGGGGTGGCGGCGAAAAGCGACAGTTACAGTGACTGGCTATCGGCATTAAGTTTATCGACACAGTATGACTGGACGCCGGATTTAACCCTGTATGCCACCGCCTATAAAAGTGATTCGACTTCCAATTCTATGGCCGGCGGCACCGTGCTCAATGCTGTCGGTGTCATTGATGAACAGAACTTTGCCACCGAAAACGAATTGTACGAAATTGGTTTGAAGTACGCGCCATCCGGTGCTCGCTGGTATGCCGATGCAACGCTGTTTGACCAAAGCCGCAGCCTGCGTAATCGTGACGGTTCCAATAGCGGTATTCGTACCGAAGGTATCGAAGGCCAATGGCATTTTGCCGCGGACTCGTATTGGGTAACATTGGCCGCAAGCTATATCGATGCCTACTGGGATAATTCAGCGTCGTCACAGGGGACACGACAGGTGGCTGATGCCTTTGACGATTCACGCCCGGATATTATCGAGGGCACCGGTGTGGGCTCACCAAATTTCACCTTGTTCCCGGCATCGACTCAACAATTGCAGGGTATTCCAGAGGTGCAGGCGTCACTTGTGGCGGGCTGGTCGGTCACGGAAAATTGGTCGGTGGGCGGTGATTTAAGCTACACCAAGCACTTTCCGCTGGATTTTCTGCAAACGGTGTTTATCCGCGACCAGCATACTCTCAATGTGCACACACAATACCGTGTGACGCCGCAACTGACCGCTCGGCTGGATGTATTTAATGCCACCGATCAGGATAACTGGTCACCGGTATTCGAGGGCGGCTACTTTGGCGCCACGCTGGCGTTTCCATCGCAGCCCGTGCACGCTCAGTTAAGTGTGCGTTACGCATTTTGAGGTTAGTTTATGTCATTTAAAAAGCTGTTGTTATTACTGCTGATCGTCGCGCTGTTTATCAGTGCATTTGTGTTTGATCTGACACAGTATTTGTCTTTGGACGTATTGAAAGAGCAGCAACAGCAGCTTAATTCGTTGTTTGCCCAGAACCCTTTCGCAACCTTTGCGATTTATTTTGCGATTTACGTTATTTCTACGGCACTTTCGCTGCCAGGTGCGACGGTATTAACATTAGGTGCTGGCGCAATATTTGGGTTTGGCTGGGGTCTGCTGTTGGCAAGTTTTGCTGCCTCCTTTGGCGCCTTTTTATCGTTTTTAAGTGCGCGTTTTATTTTGCGTGATTGGGTACAGGCTAAATTTGGCGAGCGGCTGGAGGCGATCAATCGCGGTATCGAGCGTGATGGTGCGTTTTACCTGTTGAGTTTACGGCTGGTCCCCCTATTCCCGTTTTTTGTCATCAACCTCGTCATGGGGCTCACGCCGATTAAAGCCTGGACCTACTATTGGGTGAGCCAGGTGGGCATGTTGCTGGGCGCGGCCGTTTACATTAATGCCGGCACTCAGTTGGCGCAGATCAATAGCCTGGGGGATGTCGTGTCGGCGGACCTTATCGGTGCCTTTGTATTGCTCGGTATTATGCCAATTGTCGCTAAGTTTATTCTAAGCATCGTCAAGCGGCGGAAGGCATTTAAAGGCTACCACAAGCCGAAATCGTTCGATAACAATATGGTCGTTATTGGTGCTGGGTCTGCCGGGTTAGTCAGTGCTTACATAGCGGCGGCGGTGAAAGCCAAAGTCACGCTTATCGAGCGCGACAAAATGGGCGGCGACTGTCTGAATACTGGTTGCGTGCCGTCGAAAGCGCTGCTGCATGTCGCTAATGTCGCCCAGCAAACCCGTCACAGCGAACATCTTGGGGTCAAGGCTGATAATGTGCAGGTTGACGTTAAGCAAGTGATGCAACAGGTACAAGATGTTATCGGTAAAATCGAGCCCCATGATTCGGTCGAGCGCTACGAAAAACTCGGTGTTAATGTCGAGCTCGGCGATGCGCGTATCGTGTCGCCATGGGAAGTCGAAATAACCCAAAATGGCGAGACGAAAACCATAACCACCCGCGCTATCGTGGTTGCGACCGGGGCGCGCCCGTTAATCCCGCAATTTGAAGGACTGGATAATGTCGATTACCTGACTTCCGATAATGTGTGGTCGTTGCAGGAATTGCCTAAGCGATTGCTGGTGCTGGGTGGTGGGCCGATTGGCTGCGAACTGTCGCAGGCCTTTCAGCGGCTCGGCTCACGGGTCACCCTAGTGGAGATGGCGGATCGTATTTTAAGCCAAGAGGATCAGGACTCGGCCGAATTGTTAGCTCAGCAGCTACAAAAGGATGGTATTGACTTAAAAACCGGTCACAAAGGCAAGCGCTTTGAACAGCACGACGGCGAACATGTATTGGTGGCCGAATACAACGGTAAAGAACAGCGGATACCGTTCGACCGGGTGTTGATAGCACTGGGGCGTCAGGCCAATGTTAGCGGCTTTGGTTTGGAAGCGTTGGGCGTCGAAACCAACCGTACCATTAACACCAACGAGTTACTGCAAACCAATTACCCAAACATTTACGCCTGTGGCGATGTGGTTGGTCCCTATCAATTTACCCATGTGGCCTCACATCAGGCCTGGTATGCTGCGGTAAATGCGTTGTTTGACCCGTTTAAGACCTTTCGTGTTGATTATTCGGTCATCCCCTGGGTAACGTACACCTCGCCGCAGGTGGCGAACGTTGGGCTGACCGAACAGCAAGCGCAACAACACAATAAAGAGTATGAAGTGACGACTTATGACATCGGTGAGCTGGATCGGGCGATTGCCGATGACAGTGCTTACGGTCGTGTTAAGGTGTTGACCTTGCCGGGCAAGGATAAGATTCTGGGCGTGAATATTGTCGGACCTTATGCCGGGGAGTTGTTGGCAGAATACGTACTGGCCATGAAACACGGCATTGGTTTGAACAAAATTTTGGGTACCATTCACAGTTACCCAACCCTGGCCGAAGCCAATAAATACGTGGCCGGCGAGTGGAAACGTGCGCATGCCCCGCAGCGGGTGCTGAACTGGGTCGAAAAATTTCATCGCTGGCGCCGGAGCTAACATGAGAGGTTGGTTATTGTGTTTGATCGTTATTGCGAGCCTGTTGCCCGCCGTCAGTCTGGCACAGACGCAAACCGTGTATTTTTACGCCTGGGGCGGTAACCCGGCGGTCAATGACTATTTGCGCTGGGCTGCAAGCGAGTTGCGTCGGCAGGATATCGAGCTGCGTCATGTCAAAGTCGCTGACATTGCCGAGGTGGTAAAACAACTGACGGATGGTCGTAGCAATGCCGATTTGTTGTGGATTAATGGTGAAAATTTTCACGCTTTAAAGGCCGCAGGGAAGCTTTACCCAGTCGCTGATAAGGTCAGCAATCTAAGTCAGGTGAGCAATGAACTGAACTGGCGCACAGACTTCGGTGAGCCGGTTGACGGCTTGGAAGTACCCTGGGGACTTGGGCAATTCTATCTGTTGAGCTGCAACGAGTGCCTTATCGGCGATGCCGTATCGGCCGAACAATTGCTGCTGTACGCTGAGCAACATCCCGGCACCATCAGTTATCCAAAGCCTCCGGAGTTTCACGGTACCACGTTTCTAAAAGCGTTATTGCTGTCGCTGAGCGAAAACCATGAGCCGTTCCAGCAACCGGTGACTGAGGTCGATGCCGATGCTTTAACCCGACCGCTCTGGAATTATCTCGAGCGATTGCACCCCTTGTTATGGCAACAGGGTGAAAACTTCCCTGCTTCGGCCGCTGAAATGCAAAACTGGTTTGCTAATGGTGTCTTACATATTGCTGTAAGCTTTAACCCGAACGACGTTCAGACGCTGGTGAATCAAGGCCGGATTCCGGCGCAAACGCAGCGGGTGATACTCGGTGAGGCTGCCATAACCAACCATCATTACCTGGCGGTGCCGACAACGGCGAAAGCGAAACCGGCTGCAACTCAAGTCATTAATTTTCTGCTGAGCGAGAAAGCGCAGCGTCGTAAGGCGCAACTCGACGGCTGGGGCGATCCGGCGGTAATCCGTTTGAGCGCTGATGACGAAACCGAGCGGTTACCGGTGGCGGCCGATTTTCATGCCAGCTGGCAAGCGTATCTGGAGCAGGCGTGGTCAGAGCGCTTTCAATAACGGTACTACTGCTGCTGGTCGGGTTACCGTTGCTGGCGGCGTTGCCGGCACTGCAGTGGCCGTCCGCGATGACACTGGCGCCGTGGCTGAAGGCGCTGATGCAAACGTTGTTGGTGACGTTACTGAGTACCTTGGTGGTGACCTGGCTGAGCCTGTCGGCGGCGCGGACGTTGGCAACAAGCCGATGGTTCAGTGCACTGAGTGTGTTACTGGCGACTCCGCATGTTGCTTTCGCGGTTGGTGTGATGTTTTTGTTCAGTCCCAGTGGTTACCTGGTGCGTGTTATTGATGCCCTGAGTGGTTGGCTACCGGTGCCGGCAAACGGCTGGCCCTTGCCGGAAAAGTCACTGCTCACGCTAACCGTCGTGCTGGTGCTGAAAGAACTGCCCTTTCTGCTCTTGATGATCGCCACCCAGCGTAAACAGTTGCCGCTACAACGCTGGTTGCTGCAGGCTCAGAGTCTGGGCTGGTCGGCAACCCGAGCCTGGTGGTGGCTGATTGTTCCTGAGCTGTTGCAACGGCTAAAGCTGCCGCTGGCGGCGATCATTATTTATACCGTTTCGGTGGTTGATATCCCTTTGTTGCTGGGGCCTAACGCGCCGGGCTTACTCGCGGTGGTTGCGTTTGAACAACATTACCAATGGGCGGATACGGAAGCGGCGGCCATCGGCGTATGGCTATTGATCCTGGCCGGTGCGGTGTTGCTGCTGGCGGCGACGGTTACGGTAAACGGCTATCAGCGACTGGCGGACCGCGCCCGGCAAGGTCTGGTGAAAACCACGGCTTCGCGCTGGCGCCGGCTACTGGCCGGCGGTGGTCGCCTGATCACCCCGACGCTGGTGATAGTGTCGTTATTGGTGGTACTGGCACTGTTGCTGCATAGCCTGGCCGGCAGTTGGTTCTATCCGGCGCTGTTGCCACAACAATGGCAACCGCAACGTTGGTTGACAGAATGGCCCTATCTGGCGCCGTTACTGTGGGACACATTCTGGCTGGCGTTGCTGACCGGGCTGTTATCCGTTGCCGCTGCGGTTGCGGTACTTGAGCATCAGCGGCAACGCGGACAACGGCAGCTCAACGTCGTACCGCTACTGCTGTTGCTGCTACCACAACTGGTACTGGTGCTGGGCTGGCAACGCCTGCTGGGGCAGGGTTCGGAGGGTCCGCTGTTGCTGTGGGCGCATGTCGCGTTCGGCTTCCCTTACGCCTATCTGGTTCTGCACGGCGCTTGGGTCAACCTGAGTCAACGCTGGCTTTATCAGGCACAAAGTTTAGGCTACAGCTACCGCCGAGCCTGGTTTACACTGGTGCCCGGGATGATGCGCGGACCGTTATTAACCGCGTTTGCCATCGCCTTTTCGGTGAGTATTGCGCAATACCTGCCGACACTGTGGCTGGCCGGCGGCACCGTGCCAACCTTAACCACCGAAGCGGTCAGCATTGCGTCCGGCGGCGACTGGCGGCTGGCTTCGTTGTACGCGCTGATGCAGGCGCTGTTGCCGCTGCTGGTGTTATCGCTGGTGATGTTCATGCAAACCCGACAACGAGGTACCGATGTCAGTTACTGATGCCTTACGAATACGTTCGCTGATGATTACTCGTCGCCAGCAACCGTTGGTCAGCATTGACCGGCTCGACGTTGAGCCCGGCGAAATCGCCACGCTCATCGGCCCCAGCGGCAGTGGTAAAAGCACCGTGTTGCGCTGGATATTGGGCGAACCGTTAACCGATTTCGACGCCAACGGCGAACTTTGGCTGGGCCAACAACGTATTGATGAGTATCCCATTGAGCGGCGACGTATCGGACTCATGTATCAAAAGGGCGACTTATTTCCGCACCTTAGCGTGCTGCAAAACCTGATGTTTGCGCTCCCGCGCGCAAGCCGCAGTGAGCAACTGCAGCGCGCCGCACACGCGCTCGATGCGGTCGGGCTGCAGAGCAAAGCTGAGGCGATGCCAGCCGAGCTCAGCGGTGGAGAACAAGCGCGCATCGCGCTGGTGCGCTCGTTACTGGCCGAGCCGCGTGCGATTTTGCTGGATGAACCTTTTTCGGCGCTGGATACCCAACTGCGTCAACAAATTCGTGACTGGACCTTTGCGCAAATAAAGGCCCGTAATATCGCTGCGGTATTAGTCACACACGACCCGGCCGATCACGGTGACGGCCCGTTGCTTGAACTGGGGAAACACAATGATTGATCCGCTGCTGACACCGGTAACGAGGCAGTTGCTGCATGCGCCCGCCGGCTGGCTTATCCGCCGTAACATCAATGCTGATCAGGTCACCCTGGGCGGATTTTTTGTCGGTTTGCTGGCGTTGCCGGCACTGGCCTGGGAGTACTACACGCTGGCGCTGTTGTTCATTCTGCTGAACCGGCTCGCCGATGGGTTGGACGGTGCGGTGGCACGACAGACAAGGCTCACCGATGCCGGTGGCTATCTGGACATCGTGCTGGATTTTATTTTTTACAACGCCGTGGTACTGGGCTTTTTAATCGCGGACGTATCGCAAAATGCCATCGCTGCCGGGGTGCTGATGCTAACCTTTACCGGTACCGGCTCGACCTTTCTGGCGTTTGCCGGTGTCGCCGCCAAGCGCGGCATTGATAATGTCAGCTACCCAAACAAGTCGCTGCATTATATGGGCGGATTAACCGAAGGCTTCGAAACCATCGTCGCCTTCATTGCCTTTTGCGTATGGCCGCAGCACTTCGCAACGCTTGCCTACGTGTTCGCCGCGGCTTGCTGGATAACCGCCATCACACGCTTGTGGAGCGGCTACCGAACATTGAAAATGACGGATAAACACTAAGCTGCAGAGGTTTTTCACCGCAGAGGGCGCGGAGTACACGGAGAAAAACTTTTTAATGGAAAACCCAATGGGTCGGTTTTTTTTTACAATAAAAACCTCCGCGCTCTCTGTGCTCTCTGCGGTTAAAGGGTTAAAAGGTTAAAAGGGGTTAATGGAAACGATAGTTCGACTGACGATTTTTGTGACGGTGCTGGCGTTGATGATCGGCTGGGAGTTGTGGCGGCCGAAACGACAGTCGCGCTATACCCGTTGGCAGCGCTGGCCGGCGAACCTCGGCATTGTTGCCATTGATACACTGATCGCGCGTCTGGCGGTACCCGCAGGGGTCGTCGGCGCGGCGGTATGGGCACAACAGCAGGGCGTGGGCTTGTTTAACGTCGTTAGCTGGCCGCTCTGGCTGGAAGTAGTACTCAGCTTCTTGCTTTTCGATATCGCCATTTACTGGCAACACCGCGCTTTTCACCGCATTCCCATTTTATGGCGTTTGCACCGGGTGCATCACGCCGATCCTGACTTTGACGTCACCACCGGCCTGCGTTTTCATCCGCTTGAGATCCTCCTCAGCCTCGGCATCAAAGCGGCGGTTGCCGTTGCCCTCGGCGCGCCGATATTGGCCATTATCGTATTCGAAGTGGTGCTGAATGCCTGTTCCCTGTTTAACCACGGCAATGTGGCGTTGCCACCGAAATGGGAAGCGCGGGTAAGAAAAGTCTTAATTACGCAGGAATTGCATCGCATCCACCACAGCAGCGTAAAGCAGGAAACCAACTCCAATTATGGCTTTAGCGTGAGCTGGTGGGATCACCTGTTTAACAGCTATACCGACCAGCCCAGCGCCGGTTCTGACCACATCGACATCGGCCTCGAACACTATCGGGACGGTAACTTGACCACGCGTTTGTGGGGGCTTTTACGGATTCCTTTTAAATAATGGCGTTGCCGCACCCCGTATAAATAGGCTGGTCGGACTTTCTATTTTTTATGCTTTATGGTAAGACTCGTAAACGAAATGTTAACAATATGAGTCGTTTAGCATGGAAGATAAAGCGGTACGGTTAAGGAATAACGTAAAAGTCATCGGAACCGGGTCGCCGACGCTGCTGTTTGCACACGGCTTTGGCTGCGATCAGAGCATCTGGCATCAGGTTGCGCCTGCATTTCATGACCGCGTTACGGTGGTGACCTTTGATTACGTCGGCAGCGGTGATTCTGACCTGAGCCAATACGATGAACAGCGTTATCAGTCGCTCAGCGGCTATGCGCAGGATTTAATCGACGTCGTTAACAGTCTCGAGTCCGAGCACTTGATCCTGGTTGCCCACTCGGTCAGCGGCAGTATCGCAACCCTTGCCTATCCGGCCATTCGGCAACGGCTTAAGCACATCGTCATGCTTAACCCTTCACCACGTTATCTTCACGATAAACCGCATTATCAAAGCGGCTTCGACCGCGAAGACGTTGATCAACTGATGGTCATGATGGAACAAAACTTTTTTGCCTGGGCGCAGGGTTTAGCACCGCAAGTGATGGAAAACCCGGAACGCCGTGATCTGACCGAACAGCTGACGCGTCAGTTTAGCGCCGGTGAACAGCGCATAGTACGAGCGTTTGCGCGGGCGACCTTTTATTCCGATGTGCGCGCCGAACTGGCGCAGGTTGATTGCCCGGTAACCGTGGTTCAGGCCAATAAAGACATCGTGGTACCGCAACGGGTGGCGGAGTACACCGTGGCTCAGCTGCCTAAGGCCGAGCTGGCGGTGATAGATGCCAGGGGACATTACCCGCATGTCAGCGCACCGGCCCAGGTGATTGCGCAAATCGAACGAGTGCTCAACCAGGCTACGGTGCCCTTATGACCGATTACTTGACCGACTGGCCTGGTTTGGCCGTGCGGATAGCGCTGGACGGGCGCATTATGCACAAGCTGAGTCCCGAGTTTGCGGCGTTACTGAAACGCACACCAGAGCAACTCATCAATACCAGTCTGGACAATGTTCTAACCGCGGCCTCGCGTCTTTACTACTTATCCGCCATCGACATCAAGCTACGTCAGCGCCAGAACTGCGAACAACAAACCTTATATTTGAACACCGCTCAAGGCTGTCGGCCGTTTATTGTGTCAGCACACCCGCAGGATAACGACACCGCATTACTGATACTGATGCAGGCCGATCAACATCTGGCCCTGCAACAGCAATTGATCCAGGAACGCAAATACACCGAAAGCCTGAACCGGGAACTGAGCCGGCGGGAGCAGCACTTACGGAATGAACGTAACAAGCAAAAAGCGCTACTGGAAAAGCTCGAAAACACCAATTATGAACTGCTACAAACGGAGAAGCTGGCGGCGCTTGGGCAACTGTCAGCGGGTATTGCCCACGAAATCAACAACCCGGTCGGTTACATACAGTCCAACTTGAACAGCCTCAGTCATTATGTGGAAAAACTGCTCAAGGTACTAACGGATAACGCTGAGGGTCTGTTAAAGCAACGACTGCAACAGGAAAACTTCGAGTTTATTGCGGCCGATTTACTGGATTTGTTGCAGGAAAGTCAGCAGGGCGTCGCGCACATCACCTCAATCACCTCAGCGCTGACGCAGTTCGCGCGGGCGCCCGGTAACGTCGAACAATGCAATGTGCACGAGCAGATCAATACCACCTTGCGGGTGCTGCATAACGAGATTAAAAACAAAGCCCGCATCCAACGCGACTTTAATGGCAGTCCGCTTAATATTGCCTGCGACCCGGCTCAGTTTAATCAGGTGATGATGAACCTGCTGGTGAACGCGCTGCAAGCAATCAACCGATTTGGGCAGATCACGATCCGTACCGGTGTCGTCGAGCAATGCGTTTACATCGAAGTAGCCGATAATGGCGAGGGCATGAGTGAAGAAACCCGCAAGCGCGCGCTGGAACCCTTTTATACCACCAAACCCGAAGGCGAGGGCACGGGTCTTGGTCTGGCACTGGTTTATAACATCGTACGCAGACACTTGGGTAAATTAACCATCGACAGTGACGTCGGTAAGGGAACATGCATTGGCGTGTGGTTCCCGTTGGCACAGGAGTGTAATCATGGCAAACAACTCAAATAACGGCATAAACATCGTCGCACGCGGTTACTGGTTTGCACTAACCTGTCTCTGCTCGGTCTGGGGCGGCTTGTTAAGTTTTGGGCTGACCCTGAACTTGTTCAGTGTATCCAGCCGCTTATCCCTGACTGACGGTTTGCTAACGCTGCTGCTGGCGGTATTGGGATGGGCGCTGCTGCTCAGTTCGCGGTTGCGGATACGATTAACGGCGATGCGAGGCTGGTTCTGGCGCGGTCTGGCGCTAATCAGTGCGGTTGCATGCGCTGCGTTTTTGTACCAGGGATTAAGCTCAGATTTGCTGATTTACCGCGCCGTCATTGCGCTACAACTGGCACTGGGGTTTTGGTTGCTGCCTTACCTGAACAGCGGCTACAGGGATCAGCAGGATAACATCTGGTTATGGGCTTACCTGACGCTGGCGTTATTACTGGCGTTTATCTGGCTACACGTGGTGAACCAACCGTTGCAGGGGAGTGACGGCTTATACGACTCGTTGCCCGGACTGTTTCTGGTGATGGCGTTTGCCGGCCTTAGCCTGATTGAAATCATGCGACAACTGTTGTTGGCTTATGTCACGCTGCTGCACTCGCGTCGAGCCACTGATGTGGCGATGAATGATCGTCTAATGAGTTTGCCATTGGCGGCGTTGGTGGTGCAGAGCGATGGAAAAATCGTTAACAGCAATGCGCTGGCGGAGCGCTGGATTGCGGCGCAGAACAGTCGTCTGCCCGGCCGCAGTATCGACTGCTGGTTGAGTGATGCCGACTGGGGCGTCTTACGCCAGCAACTAGTGCAGCAACAACCTTCCGATCGTAAGCCGATGCGCTGGCACGGCAGTTGGTTAAGCGACGGCGTGAAATTACCGGTAGAGCTGTTGATCAAACGCTACAACGGTCATTGGTTGATGATCGTGAACGATCATACAGAGTATGCACAGATCGAAGCGGAACGTGACCGTGCATTAAGGTCCCGCGACAGTCTCGCTTACATTATTGATCAGCATTTACAGGAACCGGTTCAGGTGGTGCTGACACAACTGCAACAATTCGACAGCAATGTCGAGCTGGATCCGCAGACGACCACTCTACTGCAACAAACGCAAAGCAGTATTCGCCACTGGCAGCGCTTGCTGCAGGAGACCCAGGCTTACGCGTTGTTAGACAATCACCAACCGCAACAAAGACGCTGTGATTTAAATGAAATCACGCATCAGGTGGCGCTGGAATACCATGAGCGGCTGCAGCATTTGCGGGCAAATCTGGACATACAGGTTGCCGAGAGTGCGACGGGAGATGCCGGGTTGTTGTATGAGCTGGCCAAACAACTCATCAGTAACGCGATCAAATTTAGATCGCCGACGCGACGACTAAAAATCACTGTCTACACTCAGTCTGTTGGCAACGGTAAAGTTGCCTGGTGCTTTGCCGATAACGGCAGGGGCATGAAAAATCAGCAATTAAAAAGGATGTTAAGACCCTTTAACCGCGGTGATGAAGCCGATGCCGAGGGCATCCCAGGCAGTGGCATGGGGCTGGCTCTGGCAGAAAAAATAGTTGACATACATCACGGAAAACTGATGATAGAGACCGCTGCAGAACAGGGCTGTGTGATAAAAGTCCTGCTGCAGCAGGCCAACGACGGGACAAAAAATGACTTCTGATACCTTGCTACTGCAGTTACTCGAAGATATGCCGACAGCTGCCTTACTGGTGACGCTGGAACGACGCATCTTGTATGCGAACCCGGCGGCTGAAAAACTGCTGCAGCAAACCGACAGCGAACTGCGCGACAAAGTTCTGCCGCTGCAGTTAACTGAAGATGCGTTACTGGGTAATACCGGACAGCTGGAATTACCCAATGGCAAGCAATTGCCGGTACGACATTTTAACGTTCCCACCGTCTGGCATGGCAATACCGTACGGATGGTGCATTTAGAGGATGTTTCTGCCGTGCAGGGGCTGCAACAGCAATTGTCGGACCTGGTGAATTATGATGGTCTGACCGGCCTGCCGAATCGCGGTTTGCTGGAAGATCGTCTGAAACAGGCGTTTTCGTTCGGACAACGTAATAAAGGGGTATTGGCCGTTGTATTTTTTGATTTGGATGGCTTTAAACCGATCAACGACACGCTCGGCCACGAACTCGGCGATCGCCTACTAAAGCAAGTGGTTGAACGGCTGCGGTCCTACATTCGACCGAGCGATACGCTGGCCCGTCTCGGCGGGGATGAGTTTGTATTGGTATTGCCGGATCTGTCGCATATCGGTGATGCCGCGGCGGTGACTGAGCGCATGTTGCAGTCGGTAGCGGAGCCATTCGAACTCGACAGCAACGAACTACACATCAGCGCCAGTGCCGGTATCGCCACCACCGAGCTTTATGATGAAGATCCGCTGCAGTTAATCCGCCAGGCCGATATGGCCATGTTCGAGGCCAAGCGCCGGGGTCGTAATCAGTACCAATGGTTTGACCAATCATTAGATACCCGCACGGTAAAATCGCTAAAAATTCGTAATGCACTGCAGTCCGGCATTGAGCAAAAGCAGTTTGAAGTGCATTATCAGCCGCAGTTCGATCTGCATAATAACGACGTGGTCGGGGTCGAATCTCTGGTGCGCTGGAATCATCCTACCATGGGCATGATTTCGCCGGCCGAGTTTATTCAGATTGCAGAAAATACCGGTGAAATCGTGCGTCTGGGGCGCTGGATCTTGCGGCGTGCTTGCAAGGATTTCGTGCAATTGAAGCAACAGATGCCAAGCAAGGCAACGGTATCGGTTAATATCTCGGCAATCCAGCTACTGCGCCATGAATTCGTCGACGAAGTGGCGCAGGCATTGCGTGAAAGTGGCCTTGATGCGCGCCACCTGGTGCTCGAAATGACGGAGTCGGTGTTGGTTGAATATCCACAGCTGATCAGCGAGAAATTGGCGAAATTGAATCAGCTTGGTGTCAAACTGGCGCTGGACGACTTTGGTACCGGTTACTCCAGCCTGAGTTACCTCAAAGACCTGCCGGTTAGCTGGGTTAAGATCGATCGCAGTTTTATCACTGAACTCACTCACGACAGCCGTGACGCGGCCATTACCGAAGGCATCATTTCAATGGCTCATCACCTGCAACTGGAAGTGATGGCGGAAGGTGTGGAAACCACCGCCCAGCGGGATTACTTGCGCCGCAGCGGTTGTGATGCCATGCAGGGTTTTTTGATGGCTAAGCCAATGCCTAAACCGCAACTGGACAAGTTTTTGAGTCAGTATCAGGCATCCATCAGTACCGACGAGCCGAGTTCAGAAGCGACCGTCATGATTGTTGACGACGAGGAAAACGTGAATAAGTCGTTGCGGCGCTTACTGATGCGAGATGGCTATCATATTTTGACCGCAAACTCGGCCAATGAGGCGTTTGATTTATTGGCCCAGCATAACGTGGACGTGGTTATTTCCGACCACCGTATGCCGCAGATGCAGGGTGTCGAGTTTTTGACCCATGTTCGTTCCATGTATCCAAACACACAACGTATTGTGTTGACCGCTTATCAGGACGAAGAGGCACTGGCGCGGGCGCTGAACGAGGGTGAGGTATTTCGCTTTTTGACCAAGCCCTGGGATGATGAAACCATCCGCCAATCCGTAAGAGCTGCGTTGCAGGGATAACGTTGAGCGGCGCGAGCTTGCCCAAGGCCGTGGCTTTTTGGCATAATCGGCGCCGGCAAGTTCCCGTAGCTCAGTAGGATAGAGCAGCCGCCTCCTAAGCGGCAGGTCGCAGGTTCGACTCCTGCCGGGAACGCCAGTTATCGGTTATTCCGCCGGTATAACCCAATCGTTGACCTGGACATTGGTAAGAATGCCCGGGCCGGACAGCTCGGCCACCGCGGTGTTGTGCTGAACCTGGGTAACTTCTACGGTAAACTCACTGACCTGCCATTTCTGCCGATAAATCCCTTCATTGTCGACAAAGTTAGACGGGTGAATAATTTTTAGCTGATCGCCGACGCGAACGCCGTGGTGTGAGCCTAAGTTAAATTGCACCTGGTTATCCTGTTGCCATACCACCCGACCACGAGTCGGTTTGCAACGTAACTGTTCACGAACGCCAGCGGCGAGATCTTCGATGCCGGTCATAAGTGCAGCACCAAACGGGCGATCCCAGAATTCGCTGGCGGCAACATCAACGGTTTCATTACGCTGATAATTCCAGCTTTCGACGTCGCTGACCCGCGCCCGGGTAAGCAGTTCGCCGCTGCTGGCGTTAAGCAAATACAAGGTCAGTGCGTAGTTACGGCGATAATCAGAGTCAAACAAACCCCAGCCGCGCTGCTGTTCAATCATGGATAAATCATCAAACAGTCCGAACACCACATACTGACTGTCGTTTGCCTTGCCAACCTCGCGTGCCATGGCGCCTAACTGCTCCAGGTTAAGCTGGCGCAGAGCGTTGGTTAAGCCGGTATTCCGTGACAAGGTATGGCTGACATAAATGCGATCGCTACGTCTGGAAATTTCCCGGGTCAGTCGCTCGGCGCTGACTTTCCCCAACTCCCAGATCTGTCCAAAAGCACCGTGTTCACGATTACTGAGTTCGAACGGAACCACGGTCAGAGCAATCTTATATTTATCGCCGCGACAGGTGTTTTCGCGATTCCAGATCTCTGCCTGTAATAACACCACCAGACGATCACCCTGGACTTCCTCGCGGATAATACTGACGCGTTCGACGTCACCGGTTGCCGACACCTGGGTTTGATTGGTACTGAGTACGCCATCGACAATGGACTGGACACTGGAAATTGAACTGCCGGTCATGAGCAGTGCCTGCTGTAGCGCATTTTCAATGGCGCGTTCGCGCGCCGCATCGGTGTCACCGTTAACAATGCGCGCGCTGCCCTGGGCTTCCACCACACGGGCGTCGGCGCTGACGGCTACCAACAGTACCAGTGAAAAAAGAATGAGTTTCCAGTTCATGCATTACCTGCTTGGCGTTTACGTGTTTAGGCGGTTATGCAAGTACCATTCCAGTCGGATTCATGACACTGTGTTAATAGTACACAACGCGCTTAATTTTCTGCTGGCGGCTGGTGCTTTGGTAGATGCGATGAACTTTTTCGAAGTCCAAGCGCAGCTCGGTGGCGTAGTATTCACCGACGGTGTAGGTGCGAACCACTTCGGCACCGCGAATCACGCCATCAACCGATGACTGAAACGTATCGTTGGTCAGCGCCCAGTTTTGTACCGAACTGCCGCCGGCAATGCGTTGCCCATAAACCTGTTCTGCCAGTTCCCGATAAGCCGCCAGTTTGGACGCGCGCATCGCGGCCAAATCTTTATGTTGCTGGCTATCCCCGGGTTGTTCGGCAATCGGCGCATAACCAACCGCCGTTAACACCGGAAATTGATCCGGCGTTTCGGTTTCCCACTCAACGTGTTGCTGATCATACGCCAGATTATAATAGGCGCTGCAGCCCGACAGCAGTAAAGCAGACGCAAGTGCAAAGGTGACCGCTAAGTGTTTCATGACAACCTCATAATGGATTATGCTGATACCTCGTTTGATACTTTGTTTAACGGCCACAGCGCGCAAATCTTTAACCTTTTAAAGACTGAACTGCTGTAACAACTGAACCACCATCGGGTGTTGAAACGGCCGTTTCAGGGTGATGGCATAGAATTGCTCGTAGACATTCGGCAACTGCAGATAACGACTTAGCTGGCCACTGTTAAGCTCATCCCTTACCACCACGTCCGGAATCACTGCCAGCGCGCCGGTATCGCGGGTTAACAATCGTAACATGGCCATATCATCGGCTTCGGCCAGCACAATCGGCTGCCAATTGTATTCCGCGCTGAGCATGTCAAAGGCCAGTCGCAACGACAGGTTTTCCGGCGGTAAAACCCAATGCTGCTTGACCAGCGCCGGTGAATTGAGTTCGGTTATTGCCCGTCCCGGCGGCCCAATCAGCGACACCGGCTGACGTGCCAGCAAACGACTCTGCCACAGTTGTTTGTCACTGCCTCGCACATTGGTGTTGGCCAACGCGATGTCAATTTGGTGATTGGCCAGTTCATTAAATAACTGATCCGGGGTCATCGAATGCAGCCGATAGTGCACTTCTTTTTGGCTAACCAGATCATTAATAAAAGCTTCAACAAAGTTACGCGACATGGTCGAGGCATGGCCAATACGGATGATCGCCGGCTGATCAGAGGCACCTTCTTTGAGCTGTTTCACTAAGCTCTCGCCTTCGGCGAAGATCCGGTCGGCGTGCTGCTTCGCAATATGGCCGGCCTGAGTTAACACCAACTGGCGGCCACGGCGTTCAAACAACGCCATGCCAAACCAGTCCTCCAGTTGTTTAATTTGTGACGATAACGCCGACTGCGACACGTGCAGCTTTTGTGCGGTCTGGGTCAGATGACCGCTGGCGGCCACGTGCCAAAAGTAATAAAGGTGTTTGTAATTCATCCGGGCTCACTCACTGTTCTATAAAAAAGAACAAAACGATATTTTATATCTATTTTACTTAATTTAGCACCAGCGCCAAACTTAGCACAATCCAATTCAACAGGAAGTACTATGTTCGACTGGCTGACAATCTCCGGCATACGACCCGTGTTGCTGATACTGGTGGGAGTTCTGGCAATGGTGGTGCTGCGTTACTCGTGGCGCAACTTCCGTCTCGACCCACGCCGCAGTGTGTTTATGCGTTATATGACCTTGTGTCTGACCGCGGTGGTGGTATTGATCCTAAGCAACCACATGTTGCTGTTCTTTGCCGCCTGGGTGTCCATCAGCTTACTGCTGCATCAATTGCTGATGTTTTATCCGGAACGCGATCGTGCCGTACTGGCCGCGCACAAGAAATTCATTTTGGCGCGTTGCTCAGAAACCTTTTTAGGCATCGCTCTCGTGTTGGTGTACTGGCAAACCGGCACCGGCTATCTCGACGCCGCGCTGGCGAGCATTTCGCAGCAGCCGGTCGGTCTGCTGCAGCATGCCGCGGCGATCGCACTGGTGATGGCGGCGTTAATCAAGTGCGCGCAACTGCCGTTGCACGGCTGGCTGATCCAGGTGGTGGAAGCCCCCACGCCGGTGTCGGCACTGCTGCACGCCGGAATCATCAATTTGGGTGGACTGCTGCTGTTGGTCACCACCCCGGTCTGGAGTGTTTCCACCCCGGCCATCTGGCTGTTGTGTCTGGTTGCGGTGGTGTCGTGCTGTCTGGCGGCATTGATCATGGCCACCCGCATCAGCATCAAAGTACGTCTGGCCTGGTCGACCAGCGCCCAGATGGGTCTGATGTTGCTGGAAATAGGCCTGGGCTACTATGACCTGGCGCTGCTGCACCTGGTTGCCCACTCGGTATACAAAGCCCATGCGTTCCTGTCAGTCAGCGAAGTCGCTTATGTCAAACAATCCGAAGCGCGCTCGCTGCCGCGGGTGGTGGTGGTATTTTTCGGCTTTCAACTGGCGTGTCTCGGCGCCGCGCTGTTGCTGACCGGCTCGCCAAAGTGGCTGCCGTCGGCACTGCTGGCGATGGTGCTGGCAACCATATGGATGAACCTCAATCGCTGGGGATGGCGTCTGTTGTTGTCGCTGGCGCTGCTCAGTGCCTACGCGCTGTTGGTTTGGGCCGCCGGTAATGTGATGGACAATCGCAGCATTGACCTGGCTCTTGAGCTTGCCGTTGCCGGTATCGTTAATCTGTTTGCCATCAGTTACTGGTTAATCCATCACACTCCGCAGTACGCCATCAGCCAACGTTGGTTTATCAGCCTCAACGCCGGTTTGTATCTGGACGAGTGGCTGACCCGATTTGTGCTGTGGCTGTGGCCAAGCCATCCGATCCACTATTACCAGTCTCGCAATAACGTCGCGGTAAAAGGAAAGTTGTATGAGCAAACTCGCTAACCAGGCCCAGTTGGCGGTCGCCCGCGTGGCACCGCAGTGGCCGTTGCCACAATGGGTGGCGGTTAATCCGCTGTGGGAATACCGTCAGCAGCCATTAACGGAAGTTGCTGCGCAGTGGCGCTACTGCGGCAACGTCGCGCTGACCATGTCACCGGAGTTCTACCAGCAACACTATGAGCAGGGTGCTATCGAACCGGCGCTGGTGACGGATGACATGCGTCGTCAGCTAACTCAGTTGTCTGACACGCCGCGCTGGCAGAACATCAGCCATTTGGTGGATCGTTATCAGCAGCGCCGTCGCAAAATGCTCTGGCACGATGAAGTGGTGTTTCAGATCAGCCAAAGTTGCGGGCTGTTTATGCAGTTTCCCCGGCGCTTTCAGGGGCAGGGTAAGGACAGTTCGCTGTACCAGCATTGGTTGACCATTTCACGTGCTGACCGCGGTATTGAAACCCTGATGGACGAAGCAGACCTGAACGAATTGTTTGCCGAGCTACCGGACAGTCCCGACGCCTTATTTGAAGCCTGTGAGCAGCTCTGGTTTGGTAGCGCACCGAGCGCTGCCGCTGAACACTATTGCCAGGCGTTGATCATTGACGTGCTGGGCTGGGCTTCGGCACTCAGTTATCAGGATCGTCAGCACGGCAGCCAGTGGCTACTGGAACTGCTGGCCATCCGCATGGCCTGGGATTATCTGCTGTGGCAACTAGCGGATCGCACCAATCAGGCGGTGTTTGAACCCATTAAACAAGACTTTGAACAGCAACTGCGTGACAGTGATGACGCCGTTGCCGCCATCATTGCCCAGCAACAAAGCCTGTGGCAGTGGCAACGCGCCTATGAGCAGTCACAGCTCAGTGCGCTTAAATTTAAGCCGGCGGCAGACGCCGACCGTAATGATTCGCCACAGTTGCAGGCTGTGTTCTGTATCGATGTGCGCTCGGATCGTTATCGCCGGGCATTGGCACAGGCCGGTCGTGAGCACGGAATGACGGTCAACAGCAAAGGCTTTGCCGGCTTTTTCGGGGTGCCGTTGGGACGTGAACAGGGCGACCAGCAAATACCGCACGTACCGGGGTTGTTACAGCCAAGCTTTTTTGTCCGTCAGCAAAGCCCGGATAAATCCTTTAAAGATTTGCTGTCGCGCTCGTTTAACAGTCCGGCTTCTATGTTTACCGGCGTTGAGGCGCTGGGGCTGGCCAAACTCGGCGAGCTGTTAAAAGGCATTAAGGGCTCGCTCGATACCGCTCAGTTTGATGCCGATGCGGAGATTTATCACAACGGCCGCGCCGTTACCTGCGAGCAACTGGCCGAGCTATGCGCACAGGCGCTGACCGGCATGCAGTTTACGCAGTTTGCCGAGCACGTAGTGCTGGTCGGTCACGGCGCTAAACACAGCAACAACGCGCAACGGGCCGGAATGAACTGCGGTGCCTGCGGCGGCCAGACCGGCGCACTGAGTGCCCGGGTGTTGTGCCACTTACTGAATCAGTCGGCTATCCGCCAGCGCCTCAGTGAGCATGGCTTCGCCATTCCGCAGGCGACGCAATTTTACGCCGCGCTGCACGAAACCGTCACCGACGACATCGTCTGGTTGTCCGAAGATGTTCCGGCGCAGGTCAAACAAACCTTTGCCAGCGCATCGGCACAGTTACAGCAACAGCAACCGAACAGGGCTACGCGGGCCAATCACTGGGCGGAATTGAGACCCGAGTGGGGGCTGGCCGGTAACCAAGCGCTGTTTTTCGGCAACGCCGGGCGCTTAGCCGACGACGCGGTACAGGGGCGCAGCTTTCTGCACGACTACGATGAAGCATTAGACACCGACGGTTCGCTGCTGACGGCGCTGCTGTCCGCACCGGGACTGGTTGCTAACTGGATTAACTGGCAATACTACACCGCCGTCACCGATCCGCAGCGCATGGGCAGCGGCAACAAGCTGTTGCACAACCGGGTGGCCAATGACATTGGCGTGTTCGAAGGCAACGGTGGTGATCTCCGCCTGGGGCTGGCGTGGCAATCGGTGCATGACGGCAGCGATTACGTGCACAAACCGGTGCGTCTGAGCGTCATTATTGAAGCATCAGAACCCCGTATTCATAAAGCGCTGGCGCAAGCTGGTGACTTTAATCAACTGTATCAAAATCAATGGATTGACGTTTATCGACTCAACCCAAGAGGTGAGCTATGCCGACTACAACATCAGTAACGAGCCAGAAAACCGCTACGGAAACCACCTGTTTTCTGATGAAAGATTTGTACGACTGTGTGCGTAACCGGCCGTTTAATAAACCCTTTACGCTGGTGCATGAAGACGGCAGTGTGGATAAAGGGCTGAAAACCGAGCAGGAGATGAAAGAGGTGTTGTGGCAACGGCAAAATCCGTTTTTGCAGCGCCCGGTTACCTTTAAATGTTAGCGGATTTTACCCTTAGCGTTATAGGTCAGGCTGTCCTTTCTGGCACTGGAAAGGATGGTCTGTTTTAGCTGTTCAATGCTGTTAAGGGTGGACTGGACTACCCGTTCGTTAACCGCACTTTGATGTTTTACTGCAGCTAACTGCTGTTTAATATCGGCCACCTGTGCAGCGAGTTGCTCGTCGTCCTGCAACAAATTGGATTCAGGGTGCTCGCGTAATGCCGCATCCAGTTCGCTGACTTCAGCCAACTGCTGAGCTTTCTGCTCTGCCAGCTCCGTAACGCGGGCGTGTTGGCGTTCTACAATGGCTTGTAATTCGTGCTGTTGTGACACAGCAAGGGCATCTAGCGAGTCAGCCAGTTGTTGTAGAAGCTCGGGTACCGGTGTTGCAGTCGCTGACATTGATACTCCGTCGGCCTCGATTATTCGTCGCCGTTGGTCTGGCCACCGAACAGGTCGCCTTCAAATTCGGCCAGTTTCGACGCTAACCGCTCAACATCGACTTTGTACGAGCCGCTTTCAATTTGCGCTTTGATACGGTCAACTTTGGCTTGATCGATGCCGCTGCTGCCCATTGCTTTTTCTTGTAAACGGCTCAGCTGCTGCGCTTCTGAGGTTAGTGACACCGAGTCACCGCCGCCACTTTTGGCGGGTGCCGGGCTGTTACCCGCGGTGCTACCTGCATCGACCTGACGGTTAGTCTTAGTGTCGATGTTGGTGTTTTTTAAACCGTTGTTGTTAATATTAATTGGCATATTGTCTCGCCTCGCTAGATAGAAGTTCTCGTGCCCTTATCGGCTCTTTGCGAGAAACCTTTAATTTTTTTGTGCACTTTCGTTGTTGCCGTTTACAGTTGTACCGTCACTTCGTTTAAACCGGTCACAACCGCTTCTAACGCCTTGTTAGAACGTACGTTTTCAACCGTCACCGACTCACCTTTAAGACCATCGGCCAGTGCCTTTCCGGTCGCGGTAATACGCAGTGACTTATTTTTCGCCACTATTGTAACCTTTTCCCCGGAACACACAAGACAGGTATCGCTCGCTTCAATCGGCTGACCCGAGCGGATGCGCTTTTTAATGCGTGCACCGATCAGGGCTTTAGCGTCGGTAAACACGTTCGAGCGAATGCGGTTGATGTCCACTTCGGTGGTGGTCAAATCCGCTTGGGTAACCAAATGGCCAGGCGACATTGGTACTGCCGCAGTAATCACCGGCTTATAGCGGTAAATTCGCACTGGCACATAAGTGCGCCAGGCGGTCGGTGCCGCGCATTGAATCTCGACGGTGGTGTAACTGTCCAGACCGGAATTAGATGCGAACCCAACTTGCGGCTGTGAAGCGCAGGTTTTTGCCACCATGCGCGGGTCCAGATTGTTGGCGACGATATCCACCCGACCGTTATCCGGTTTAACCACCTGGGCCTGCACAAACTCGTGTGCAAGCGACTGCAGCGCTTTATGATCAAAGCGCTGCGTCGGCTGGTCTTGATCATTCGCAAACGCATTTGAATGAACTATGATCAAAAACAAACTGATTAATAAGCTATTGCGTATTATCATAGTGTAATTCCACTAAGGTTTAATGGTTTTCTGCCGACACATCCTGTACAAAGGAAGAATGTGTAAAGCGTCAACTTTTTGTCGATGACGTCGCGGCACAAAGAACGATTAATAACGAAGCAAAGAGTGTGCCAACAGGCAGGAATGTCACCCAGGGCATGCCAGTAAAGGAGCAAACATGGCCAGTATTCTGGACTCGGTGAATCAACGCACACAAATGGTCGGCCAAAACCGGTTAGAGCTGTTATTGTTCAGACTCTCCGGTAAACAGCGGTTTGGCATTAACGTGTTTAAAGTACGCGAAGTACTGCCATGCCCCAAGTTGACCGCCATGCCGCACCGCAATCGTCTGGTGCGGGGCATCGCTCACATTCGCGGTCAGGCCATTTCAATCATTGATTTAAGCATGGCGACCGGTGGTCCGGAAATTACCGATATTCACAACCGCTTCATTATTATTGCCGAGTACAACCGTACCGTGCAGGGCTTCTTGGTCGGCGGCGTTGACCGCATCATTAACATCAACTGGGAAGAAATCCTGCCGCCGCCGCGCGGTACCGGGCGGGATGCCTACCTGACCGCGGTCACTGAAATCGACAAAGAGCTGGTGGAAATCATCGACGTTGAGCGTATTCTCGCCGACATTACGCCGGTTAACAGCGACATCAGTGAGGAAGTCGCGAATCAGCCGATCAATGTTGCAAAAGACAACCTCACCATTCTCATTACCGATGACTCCGCCGTAGCCCGCGGACAAATCAAGCGGGCCTTGCAGTCCCTTGAAATACCGTTGGAAATTAAGAAAAACGGTAAAGAGGCTCTCGATTGGCTCAAAGAAAAAGCCAAAGAAGTCGACGGCGACGTGCACCCGCATGTACCGGTCATCGTCTCCGACGTGGAAATGCCGGTCATGGATGGCTACACGTTAACCGCAGAAATCAAAGCGGATCCCAAATTAGCAGGCGTTCATGTTATTCTGCACACATCATTAAGCGGTGTTTTTAATCAGGCCATGGTAAAAAAAGTTGGCGCAGACGATTTTATTGCCAAGTTCCACCCTGATGAGCTGGCAACCGCCGTTAAAAAATGGCTTAATGCAACAGCAGACATCGAAATTGAGTAACGGCAACTATGCCGTTGAATAACAAGAACAATGCAGTAGAGAAACGTGATCAATAAAGAACTCAGTCCGGCAGAATACCAGGAGTTTCGACAGTTTTTAGAGCATCAGTGCGGTATCGTACTGGGTGAAAATAAGTTGTATCTGGTTAAAAGTCGTCTCAGCCCGCTGATGACGAAGTTCAATATTGACTCGTTGTCTGAGCTGGTTAAAAAATCGATGAAAATCAGCGAGCGGGCACTGCGCGCCGCCGTCATCGATGCCATGACCACCAACGAAACCCTTTGGTTCCGGGACACGTATCCGTTTGAAATTTTGGCCAACCGGGTGTTACCGGAATTTAAGAATAACTCCGGCCCCGTCAAAATTTGGTCATCGGCCTGTTCATCCGGGCAGGAGCCTTATTCAATGGCGATGACTTACCTGGAGTACAAAGCCAAAAACCCCGGCGCCTTAAAAGGTGGTATCCGCATCACCGCCACCGATATTTCCAATAAAGTGCTGGAGCAATGCGCCATCGGCGAGTACGACAGCCTTGCCATAGCCCGCGGCTTATCCGCCGAGCGGCAAAAGAAGTTTTTCACGGAAGGCAGCAAACCCGGCTCGATGAAGGTTAAAGACGACGTAAAAAGCTTCGTCCAGTTCCGTCACCTCAATCTGCTCGACAGCTACGCGCTGCTCGGTAAATTCGATATCATCTTTTGCCGCAACGTGCTGATTTATTTTTCTGCTGACGTAAAGCGGAAAATTATTGCCCAATTCCGGCAATCGCTTAATCCCGGCGGTTATCTTTTCCTCGGCGCTTCTGAGTCCATCTCTGGCCTCACCGAGGAATTTGAAATGATCCGCTGCAACCCGGGAATTATCTACAAAAGGCGCTGACGCGCCTTTCGCTTGGCGCCGCCGCTGGCGGCTTGCTTGGCGGCCTCGCTTCGCTTGGCCTTGCTCGGCGTGCGCTACGCACACTTGCCAGGCGGGGCTATGCCCCTTGCGGTAGGTCGCGCCTTCGGCGCGACTCATCGACTTGCGCCAGAGGCGCAAGCTACGAGCCAGGGGTAGGTCGCGCCTTTGGCGCGACTCATCGGCTTGCGGCAAAGGCGCAAGCGACGGAGCCCAAGTTGGCACGATCTCTGCATCATCTCCCACATCGAACCAACGGGAGACGAAAAAATGGCACTTTCCATGGACAAACTCATGGGCATTCAGCAATACACGCTGGGCGTACGCACTCAGCGTGCGGAGATGATTGCCAACAATATCGCTAACGCTGACACCCCCGGCTACAAAGCCAAAGGCCTTGATTTCCAGCAAGCACTGAAACAAGCACAGCGGGGCATGGACAGCTATAAGTTAGCGCGTACCCACGAAAAACACTTCAACGTCGAAATCAAACCCACCGGACAAGAAAAATTCCGCGTACCCACGCAACCCGATACCGGTGACGGCAATACCGTTGATGTGCAGTTGGAACAAAACTTGTATGCACAAAACGCATTGGAATATGAAATGACCATGAACTTTCTCGACGGCCGTATCAAGGGCGTCAAGAAAGCGTTAAGTGGCCAATAGGCGAGGTAAGCAACGATGAGCTTATTTAACATTTTCAACATCACCGGATCGGCAATGAGTGCGCAGTCAGTGCGCCTCAATACCACCGCCAGTAATTTGGCGAACGCCAACTCCGTGAGTAGCAGCGTGGAAGAAACCTACCGCGCCCGCAACCCGGTCTTTGCAACCGCATTGGCGGATGCCGGCGGTAACTACCGTGGTGACAGCCTGACCAATCAAACTCAGGCCGGGCAAGCCGCTGGTGTCAAAGTAAAAGGCATTGTTGAAAGCCAAAAACCGCTGCAAATCGAATACGCGCCAAATCATCCCATGGCCGATGCGAACGGTTACATTTACCGCTCAAACGTCAACACCATGGAAGAGATGGCCAATATGATTTCCGCTTCGCGTTCCTATCAGACCAACGTGCAAGTAGCGGATACCGCGAAAACCATGACCCAGCGTTTACTGCGCCTCGGTCAGGCCTAACAGGAGATAACCGATGGAAGGCGTAAGCAATAACTCCTATATCGATAACTTACGGTGGCAGAAGGAAGAGCAAACGAAGTATGCCGATCCGGATGAAAACCAAAAGCTCGAGCAGGAAGACTTCTTCAAACTGTTGACGCAACAGTTGAACATGCAGGATCCGACCAAGCCGGTGGAGAACGATCAGATGATCGCTCAGATGACCAACTTCACCATGGCTGAGGGTATCACCGGGTTGCAGGATCAGTTCACCAAGTTCACTGAGAGCATGAGTTCGAACCAGGCACTACAGGCATCGACTCTGGTAGGCCGTAAAGTCTTGGTGCCGACCTCGACCGCGGCCTTAGAGCCTGGCGCAGGTGCATCAGGCATGATCGCGACACCGCAAACCGCACAAAACGTGCGTATCAGCATTAAAGACGAAACCGGCTCTGTGGTACGCACGATCAACGTGGGTGATTTACCGCAAGGAACCAAAGATTTTGAATGGGACGGACTGGATGACGCCGGCAATGAAGTGCCGGCCGGCAAATACAGTTTTACCGCCAATGGCCGAGTCGGCAACAGCAGTGAAGAGCTTCCGTTACAAATGCACGCCACAGTTCAAAGCGTTAGTACCGGCGGCGACCGCGGCATTGTTTTAAACCTTAAAGGCTTAGGTGGCATCAATTTTGCTGATGTCACAGAGATTGGATAATTAGTGAGGTGACTTATGTCATTTAATATTGCACTTAGCGGCATCAACGCATCACAAAAAGATCTTGATACCACCGCCAATAACATTTCGAACGTTAAAACCACAGGTTTTAAACAGTCACGGGCGGAATTTTCGGACATTTATGCCAGCAGTATCTTTAACTCAGGTCGCGCTAAAGTTGGCGATGGTGTTTTGACGGCGTCAGTAGCTCAACAGTTTAGCCAGGGTACTCTGGAGTTTACGGAAAACTCGTTAGACTTGGCGATCAGTGGTAACGGTTTCTTCGCCACAGCCTCTCAAATTGGCGATCAAGATTATAACTTTACTCGTTCCGGCGCGTTTAAGCTGAATAACGAAAGTTATATGGTCGACAATAACGGTAACTATTTAATGGGTTTTCCGGTTGATGAGGTAACGGGTGCTAACCAGTCAACCAGTCTGGCAACGGCTCAGCCTATTCGTATTCCAGATACAGCAGGCGCTCCGAACCTCACGGAAAACGTGAACCTCTCTTTCAACCTGGATTCACGCAGTCAGGAAGTAGCCGTAGAAACGGGCGCTCCTACAGACCCTGATTACATTGAGGGGCGCCCGTTTAACCCTGAAGATCGCAACAGTTATACGTCCTCAACTTCCACAACGATTTATGATTCTTTGGGGGAATCGCACGTTTTAACAACTTACTACGTGCGTCGTGAAGCCAGCCAAGGTGGCGTAAATGGTAATCCAGTACCGGCCGATGGCAACAGTTACTGGGATGTATACACGACGGTTGATGGTTTAGGTGTTAACCTACAACAACTTGATACGGATGGTAACCCGATTGGAGCTGCTGCAGCAGAGCCTACTGATGATTTTGGTGACGGTAATACTTCCTTTAGCGGAATTCGAGTAGCTTTTGGTGCCGATGGTTTGCCAAGCTCTGATTCCGCAGGTTATGACACGACGCTGGGAACCTTTTCTCCTGCATCTGTTCAAGTTGGCTCTACCTTTACCAACGGTGCAAATCCTACGCAACGGATTAATATCGACTTTAATGATCCTCAGGGTGATGTGGTACCAACACAATACGCTTCAGAGTTTGAAGTGAACTTCCTCGAACAGGATGGTAGCACCGTAGGTCGGTTAACTCAGGTTGATACCGCCGAAGATGGCAAAATTTCGGCAACTTATTCTAACGGCGACACTCGTTTCTTGGGCCAAGTCGCGTTGGTTCGCTTTGCGCATGAGCAGGGCTTGACGCAAGTGGGCGGAACCTCGTGGAAGCAAAGCAGTGCTTCAGGTGAAGCGCTCGCCGGCGAAGCGAACTCAGGTACCTTTGGTGCAATTGAGTCGTCAGCACTGGAAAACTCCAATGTCAACCTGACCAAAGAACTGGTGGACTTGATTTCAGCACAACGTAACTTCCAGGCCAACTCGCGTTCGCTGGAAGTGAATAACACGCTGAACCAGACCATCCTGCAGATCCGGTAGCTCGCGCTTTTAGCGCGAGGGCTTTCGGCTGCGCCGATGCTTTCTTCGGCTACGCGATGCTCTTTGCGACTTCGTCGCGGCTGTTTGTGCCTGCGGCACGGCTGTTTATCGGCTTGCTTCGCTCGCCGATGGCTGTTTAAACATAATGAGGGGCTTGCATTCGCAAGCCCTTTTTTTATTTCTTGCGCTAAAAGCGCAAGCTACTGACACTCCGTAGCTCGCGCCAAAATCCGTGCCGCAGGCACAAACAACCGCCCGTAGGGCAAACGACCGCGCCGAAGGCGCATGTTGGCACGATGTCTGCATATATCCGACCAAGACGACAAATTTTTGGCTGGAGGTCAGCGATGGACAAAATGCTTTGGATTGGAATGAGCGGCGCAAAAGAAAACATGAACGCCGTCGCCTTGCGCGCCAATAACCTGGCAAACGCCAACACCACAGGGTTTAAAGCCGACTTACAACAAGCTCGCTCCATGCAAGCGTTTGGCGAAGGCTTACCAACCCGCGTGTTCTCGATGACAGAAAGCCCGGGGCAAAACTTTGCCAGCGGCGCACTGCAAACCACCGGCCGTAATCTTGATGTTGCCATCCAGGGGCAGGGCTGGATTGCCGTACAAGACGAAAACGGCAACGAACGCTACACCCGCAATGGCAGTTTAGAAATCGGCCCCGACGGCATGCTGAAAAACGACCGAGGACAGCCGGTTATGGGCGATGCTGGCCCCATCTTTATTCCGATGCCCGTTGATAACCTCACCATCGGTGCCAACGGCAATATATCCATTCGCCCACAAGGCGCACCGGAAGACGCCATGGAGCTGGTTGACCGGATCAAACTGGTTAACCCACCCAACGGCAACATCAAAAAGACCAACGACGGCTTGTTTGAGCTGAAAGACGGACAACAGGCCATCGCCGATGCCAACGTAAAACTATCGATAGGTGCGCTGGAAGGCAGTAACGTCAATGCCGTCGAAGAAATGACCCAAATGATCGCACTGCAGCGCCAGTACGAAATGAACGTAAAAATGATGAAAACCGCCGATGAAAACGCCCAGCGAGCTGAATCGCTGATGCGCATCAGCTAATTGGTCGGTAGAGGAGCAACACCATGAACCCAGCATTATGGATCAGTAAAACCGGACTGGACGCGCAGCAGCGCGACATCTCGGTTATCTCAAACAACCTGGCTAACGCCAGTACCGTGGGTTTCAAGAAAAGCCGCGCGGTGTTCGAAGATCTGCTGTATCAAAACATCAATCAGCCCGGTGGCCAATCAGCGCAAGACGTGGAATTGCCAAACGGTTTGATGATTGGTGCCGGTACCAAGGTGGTGGCCACGCAAAAATCACACACCCAGGGTAACGTACAAACCACCGACAACTCACTGGATGTGATGGTTTCTGGTAAAGGTTTTTTTCAGATCCTGATGCCTGACGGCACGGTTTCTTACACCCGCAATGGCCAGTTTTCATTAAATGAAGAAGGGGAAATGGTTACCTCCGGTAACGGTTACCCGCTGGAGCCGGCGATTCAGATCCCAGAAGATGCGATTTCGGTCAGCATTTCTCAGGAAGGCGAAGTAACCGTGCGACAGCCGGGCAATGCCGATAACGCGGTTGTCGGGCAAATCAACTTAGCCAGCTTTATCAACCCGGCCGGTTTAGAACCCATCGGCCAGAATCTGTATAAAGAAACCGCAGTCAGCGGTGCGCCGTTAGAAGCAGTACCGGGCGTTGATGGTATGGGCACGACCATTCAGGGCGCACTGGAAAGTTCGAACGTTAACGTAACCGAAGAACTGGTTAACCTGATTGAGTCGCAACGGGGCTACGAGATGAACTCGAAAGTGATTTCGTCCGTTGACCAGATGCTCAGTTACATCAGTCAGCAGCTTTAAGATAAACGGAATAGGTGATGTTATGCGTATTGCAGCGTTAATTTTAGCAAGCCTGGTGATGGCCGGTTGTGCCTCGAACCAACCCAAGCCAATGCCGGATGATCCGATGTACGCACCGGTGTTACCCGAAGAGCGGGCGCAACCGGTGGTACCGAACGGTTCCTTGTTTCAGGCGCAGTACGCTGACAGCTTGTACTCTGACATTAAAGCGCGGCGTTTAGGCGATATCATTACCGTTAGCTTGCAGGAACGCACCACCGCCAGTAAATCGTCATCGACCGAAACCACCAAAGACAGCAACACCGAATTGCCGTCGCCGCAGTTGTTTGGCCGCGACGTCAGCATCAACGGCAATCCACTGTCGGCCAGTTTTGGCGGCACCCGTTCGTTCAGCGGTGAAGGCGATGCCGATCAAAGCAACCAGTTGAACGGCGAAATCACCGTTACCGTGATAAAAACCCTGGCTAACGGCAACCTGATTGTGCGTGGCGAAAAGTGGATGCGGATTAACACCGGCGATGAATACATCCGCCTGACCGGCATGATCCGGCCGCAGGACATCAGTGCCGACAACACCATTCCGTCAACCCGGGTAGCCAACGCGCGAATCGAATACAGCGGTACCGGCACCCTTGCCAACGTGCAGGAACAAGGTTGGTTAACGCGCTTCTTTAACAGCCCCATCTGGCCGTTCTAACGGAGACCTGAACGATGTTACGTTGCATAAAGTTTGTCGTCATTGCAGTGAGTCTGGTGTCCCTGGTATTACCGGCACAGGCTTCTCGCATTAAAGACATCGCCTCGGTAGAAGGCATTCGTGATAACCAGCTGGTTGGCTACGGCCTGGTTGTGGGCCTGCCCGGTACCGGTGAACAGACACCGTTTACCGACCAGACCTTCCGCACCATGCTCGGTAACTTTGGTATTAATGTACCGGCCGGCGAGCGGCCAAAAATTAACAACGTCGCCGCGGTAGCCGTCACCGCCGACATTCCGCCGTTCGCGAAGCCGGGTCAAAAGATTGACGTCACGGTATCCTCAGTGGGCAGCGCCGACAGCCTGACCGGCGGCACCCTGATGCAAACCTTTTTGAAAGGCGCTAACGGTGAAGTCTATGCGGTCGCGCAGGGTAACCTGATTGTCGGAGGCCTTGGTGCTGAAGGCAACGACGGCTCACGGATTGTGATTAATACCCCGACTGTTGGCCGCATCCCCGGCGGCGCCACCGTTGAGCGGGAAATTCGCACCTCTTTTGGCAGCGGCGACTACTTTACTTTTAACCTGCATCAGTCCGATTTCACCACCGCCAAACGCGTCGCTGAAACCATCAACGGTTTGGTCGGTGAGGGCACAGCACAACCGCTGGATGCCACCTCAATTCGGGTTCGTGCACCAAGGGATCTGGGCCAACGCGTCAGCTACATGTCGACATTAGAAAACCTCGAAGTGGAACAGGCTCAGGGAGCCGCAAAAATTATTGTTAACGCCCGCACCGGCACCGTCGTGGTCGGACAAAACGTTGAACTGCGCCCGGCCGCCGTCGCCCACGGTAATATGCAGGTGACCATTGCCGAAAACGTTCAGGTCGATCAGCCGAACCCGTTCGGCGACGGCGAAACCGTGGTGACTCCACAAAGCATCATCGATGTGCAGCAGGATGATGCCCGCATGTTCGTGTTCGAACCCGGCACCACATTGAACGACCTGGTACGGGCGGTAAACCAAATCGGCGCCGCACCGGGCGACATGATTGCGGTGCTAGAAGCCTTGAAGCAAGCAGGAGCGATTTCCGGTGAGCTCATCGTTATTTAATACCGACGCTGCGCGGCTGTTTGAACTTGCGCCAAAGGCGGGCGTAGGTCGCGCCTCTGGCGCGACGGGTGCGGTACTGGACAACCACTCGCTCGATGCGCTGCGTAAAGAAGCGTTCGGCGACAATAAAGAACAGGCGCTGCGTGCTGCGGCACAGCAGTTCGAAGCCATATTTTTGAACATGGTGCTTGGCAGCATGCGTAAAGCCAACGACGTGTTTGCCGAAGGTAATATGCTCAACAGCCGCTACGGCAATATGTATCGTGATATGTATGACCAGCAGTTGACCTCGGAATTGTCCTCGCAAGGCTCACTGGGGCTGGCCGATTTGATGGTCAAACAGTTAAGCGGTCAGGCCGGCCTTAACGACGCCCAGCGTTACGGTGCCAATTTAGGCGAAGCGCGGATGGCAAGTAATCCGAAAAGTCATGAACCGGTTGCAAAACAAACCCTGTCCGATCAGGGCGGTATCGATGCCGGCTTATATTATGGTAACCAGCGCGTTAACACGGCTAAGCTCAACGACAGCGAAGCGCGGTTTACTACACCGCAGGATTTTATTGACGCGATCAAACCGCACGCCGAAAAAGTGGCGGCAGAGCACGGTCTTAATGCCGATGTTCTGGTGGCTCAGGCGGCACTGGAAACGGGCTGGGGCCAGCGTTTAATCCCTGGCCGCCACGGTGGTTCGAGTAACAATTTATTTAATATCAAAGCCGATCAGCGCTGGAACGGCGAAAAGTCGCATGTCGCGACATTGGAATTTGACGGTGAAGTGGCGAAAAAAGAACGCGCTGCCTTCCGCAGTTACCAAAATGTGGAACAAAGCTTGCAGGATTACGTTGAGTTTATTAAAGGGCATCCGCGCTATCAGCAGGCACTGCAAGTAGCGGATAAACCGGTAGAGTACGCGCGCCAACTGCAACAAGCCGGCTACGCCACCGACCCGCAGTACGCGGATAAGATCCAGGCCGTAATGAATCGGCTAACACCGTAGCTTGCGGCTTCGGCGCAAGAAACAAAAAACGGCAATTTTTTGCCGCCCGGACTAAACCTTTAAACGCCACGGCCGATAACAGAGCCATGAGCATTGGGGAGTAACGAATGAGTTTCGACTTATTAAACATTGGTAAAAACGGCATACTGTCGCATCAGCAAAGTCTGCAGACGACCAGTAAAAACATCAATAATGCCAATACCCCAAGCTACGTTCGTGAGCGTACCGAATACATCGAAAGCCAGTTTGGCGGTCTTGAGCGCGTCCGCGTCGAGCGTATGATCGATCAGTTCACGACCCGCCAGTTGCGCACGGACACGGCCAATGTTGCCTTCTACGAAGCTAACCTGGAACAAGCCGAACAACTGGATACGCTGCTTGGCGACAGTACCACCAATATCGCATCAACCATCGAAAGCTTTTTTAATACTCTGCAAGACGCCAATAATGACCCCGGTTCGGTGACAGCCCGTCAGTTAGTCTTGGCGGAAGCGGATGCGATGGTGACTAAGTTTGACGATTTTTCGTCATACCTTGATGACCAAAAGATGATCATCAACGATCGGCTAAAATTATCAACGGATCGCATCAACTCGCTTGCAAAGAACATTGGCGAGTTGAATGAGCGCATCGCCACCTCGTCGAACCGAAACATAGATAATGGTGATGTAAACGCGCTACTCAATAAACGCGATGAACAGTTGTTGCAGTTATCAGAATTGGTAGAGTTCCAAACCGTGGAAGCAAAGAATGGTGCGGTTACCGTCAATCTAAAAAACGGTCAGCCTCTGGTTCTGGAAAACGGTCGCTTTAACGCCGTAGCCGTTAAGACCAACCCAAATACCGAGCGGCTGGAACTGGCGTTGCAGAAACGTAACAGTACCGGCAACGTTAGCGAGTTTTTTGTTAAAACCGACGAAGTTGGCGGTGCCGTCGGCGGTTACCTCGACTATCGTGATGAAATTTTGCTGCCGACCCAACAGCGCCTTGGGCAACTTGCCGTGCGCATCGCCGACTCGTTGAATACGCAAAACCTCAAGGGTATGGACTTGGATAACCAGCTCGGCCGGAAGCTGTTTGATTTAAGCCGCACTGAAGCCAGTGGCTTCCCGAATGATGATAATACCGGTGGCCAGACCGTTAGCGTCAGTGTTCTCGAAGGTAACAGCGCGTCGTTTCCGTCAGAAAACATCGAAATTGGTTACGACGGCACGCAGTATTATGCCGTACCGGTCGAGTCGGATGGCACTCAAGCCGATGGTGCTGAAAAAATCTTCTTTGACGCCACTGACACCGATATCGAAGAGTTGGGGATTAGAGTAAATCTTGGCGCTGGTATCCCTCAAGACGGCGATACCTTTTTAGTAAAACCCGCGGAAAGCGCCGCTTCCGAAATCGAGCTGGTGGTTCGCCGCCCGGAAGATATTGCGTTGGCGAGTCCGGTTCGTGTCATCAACGACATTGATAATCAGGGTGCGTCTAGCATTGAATTAAGCCAGATTAATGTGGCGGATGATTATTACAATGCCTCAAACGATGGACTTCTTTCGACCTCGCCAGCTGAAATTGAAGTTGTCAGTGTAACCGGCAATCAATATGAGCTGCGGTTAAACGATGCTAACGGTAATCAAATTGGTGACACATTAACCACCAATAACTTGGACAACGTTATACAGCAAGTTTATGACGGAACGACGCCCGCGATTGCCACTGAACCGGATTATGATATCAATGTGGTTGGTGAGCCTGCAGCAGGAGACTCATTCCGTATTGAATACAACCGCAACGGCTTTGACGATAACAGTAACGGCCAACGAATGACCGACCTACAGCGTCAGCAATTGGTGCGTCGCGACGGCGGCGAAGAAGCTGAGCCGACCATGACCTTCAACGAAAGTTACGGTCGCCTGGTGTCAGACGTCGGTAGTCGCGTCAGCCAGAACCGAGTACTGCGCGATTCGGCAGAAGCGGTCAAAGGCCAGACCGAAGCCTTGTACGAATCCAAATCCGGGGTTAACTTAGAGGAAGAAGCCGCCAACCTGATCCAGTATCAGCAGGCCTATACAGCTTCAGCCCGAATCATCAGTACCTCGCAAACCATCTTTGACACGCTGCTGCGGTCATTAGGTTAATGAGAAGTCAGGAGTAAGACCATGCGTTTAAGCACCAACTTATTTTACCAGCGCGGCCTGGACAGCTTACAAACTTCTCAGTCACGGCTGGACAAAATCCAACTGCAATTAACCAAGCAGACCAAAATCCTCAGTCCGGCAGACGACCCCATCGGCAACTCACAGGTGATCGCGCTGGACGAGAAAATCGCCCAGAACGAGCAGTTTAAGCGTAATTCGGTGACGTTGGAGAATAACCTCGCGCGTGAAGAGAGTGTACTGACCAACATCACCGATGCCGTGCAACGGGTTCGTACGCTGGCCGTGCAGGCTGGTAACGGCAGTTATGATGAGTCAAACCGTGGTGCGCTGGCGCAGGAGATGCGTGATATTGAGAAGTCGTTATTCGATTTAGCCAATGCCAGAGATGAAGCAGGCGAATACATTTTTGCCGGTTATCAGAATCGCATTCAGCCGATGGAATTCAACAAAGCGACAGAGTCGTACGAGTACGTCAGCGATGACGGCCAGCGCGAGATTCAACTGTCCCCAACCTTATTCTTACCGGCAGGAGACCCGGGTAGCACCGTGTTCGGCAGTTTATCCAAACGAGTGGACTTTGAACTTACCGGTGGTGAGAACGTTATTGAAAAAGTGAATGTCGCTGACCGCGATTCGCTGATTGCGGATACAGAAGCGCGTATTGCAGCCGGTGATTCGACCGACTTTACGGTCACATTCACCAGTGATACCGAATATGAAATTTCAGACGGTACCAATACTACTACCGGCACCGTAACTGACGGCAAAGTCAGTTACAACGGAATGGAATTTGAACTGAGTCAAGATAACCCGCCCACGGCGGGCAGCTCGTTTAGCTACAGCCTGGGTGAACCGGTTTCCCGAAACCTACTTACACAGATCAGCGACTTAGCCGCAGCGCTTGAAAATAGTGGTGAGGGCTCGAAAGGTTTTCATGAGAGTGAAATCGCGTTTGCGCTGGATGACCTTGATGCCGGAGTTGAAAAATTAACCGACACTCAAGCAAAAGTAGGAGCCAGGCTCAATGTGTTAGAAAATGCCGTATTGAGTAATGAAGACTTCACCATCGTGAATAAAAAAGCCCGCGCCGATATCGCCGACGTCGATTACTCAACGGCGATCACTGATTTGATAAAAAACGAAACCATTTACTCGGCTGCGCAGCAAGTATTCACCCGCGTATCCCGTCTCAGTTTGTTCGATTACCTGTAATTTGTAACTCGCGCCTCGTGCGCGAGTCACCGTTCAGAAATTTTTTAAAAAAAATCCTAAAGCTCCCCAAAAACCTGCCGATATGATTCACGAGAGGAAAATTTAACCAGGCGAAACACGAAGCCGCACACTTCCTCCAGCTTGGCAACAACGATTGAATCCAAGCTTAGGCTAGAAACTGAGGAGCATTATTATGCCATTATATGTAAACACTAACGTCAGCTCTTTGAACGCTCAGCGTCAGCTGATTAGCTCAGGTAACTCGCTTGACCAAGCATTCGAACGTTTGTCGTCAGGCTTCCGTATCAACAGCGCAGCAGACGACGCTGCAGGCTTACAAATCTCAAACCGTTTGGGCTCTCAAATCGAAGGATTGAACCAAGGCAACCGTAACGCGAATGACGCTATCTCTGTCGCTCAAACTGCAGAAGGCGCGTTGGAAGAATCAACTAATATTCTTCAGCGTATGCGTACGTTGGCGGTTCAGGCTTCTAACGGTTCAAATTCAACCGAAGATCGTGCAGCTCTGCAAAAAGAAGTTACAAGCTTACAACAAGAACTTTCTCGTATTGCTGAAACTACAACATTCGGTGGCAATAAACTTTTAGATGGCTCCTACGGAACTCAGTCATTCCAAGTGGGAGCAAATGCAGGCGAGACCATTAACGTATCTATTGGCGATGTATCGGCGTCTGCAATCGGTAGTAATGATGTTAATAGTGCAGGGACCGTTTCTGGTAAAGCTCTTAATACCGCAACTGCATACGCAACAATGGCTACGAGTGCTGGCACCATCTATGGCCCGAACGCCACTGAAGCAGTTGATATAAGCGGTGGTACTGTTACAGAAGCAGTGACAGAAATTAATAACTTGGGTACAGGTGTTACTGCAAAAGCGGTTACAGACGTGACTTTGACAGGTTTTAGTAACTCGTCAGTGGGAACGTTAGAAGTTGATGGCGAATCGTTTGCTTTAGCCAATTATGGAACTAATGTTGAAAAATTAGCCGAGGACATTGGTAAAACCGGTGTTAGTGTTTCGGTTGAAGGCGGAGGCATTAGAATTCAATCTGACAAGTTGGATGGAGTTAAAATTTCAGGTAATACTGCAGGTGCTATTTCTGCGGTTGTGACCCAAGCAGATGGCTCTACTGACGCGGCGGTGGCGGCAAGTGCTGGTGGTGACCTTGTGGTCAATGCACGCCTAGAGCTCTCTTCTTCAGATTCGTTTAGTATCGCTGGGTTTAGTACTGCAGATACAGCTAGCGCAGCTGCTAGCTCTGCTCTGTCAAACGTTTCGTCTTTGAACGTTAATACTTTTACAGATGCTCAAAGTGCTATAGGCGTCATTGATGCGGCTATCGCTAATATTGATTCACAACGAGCAGACTTAGGTGCGGTCCAGAACCGCTTCCAGGCGACGATTCGTAACCAATCGAACATCGCAGAAAACCTGGAAGGTGCGAAGTCTCGAATCAAAGATGCTGACTTTGCGGCGGAAACTGCGAAACTGACTCAGGCTCAGATCCTGCAGCAGGCTTCACAGACTATCCTGGCGCAGGCCAACCAGCGTCCACAGGCGGCACTGCAGTTACTGGGCTAATTGCTCAACGAACTCAACCGTTAGTAAAAACCGGAGCTTTGGCTCCGGTTTTTTTATGTCTGTAATTCAATCACTTAACAACAAAGTACAAAGCGCTCAAAAAAACTTCACTTAAATGCTAAAGCTTTCAGCCAACCTTGCCGATAACATACATGGATAAATGTTTTAGTGCTAGACTGCACAATAACTAAGGTAAAGGTGAGTACTATGGCAGACATGTCAGTTGAAAGCCGCGCGATAAACCCTTTAAGCAGTGCAGCGGGCGAACGTTCGGGCAAAACAGAGCGGCCACAAGACCAAAAGGTCATGGACGCGGTGAGTCAGGTTCAGAAGCGTACCGCTGATAAAGTGGAAAAGCAGGCAAGTAACGAGAGCATAGCAGCGACGGTAGAGGAGATGAATCAGTCATCGACGATTCGCAATACCAGTTTGCAGTTTGTGTTCGACGAAAAAGGTGAGCCACCGGTGGTTAAGGTTATTGATACCGAAAACGGTGAGATGATTCGTCAAATTCCGTCCGAATTAGTCGTAAAGTTATCTAAAGCCATTGAAGAAATGGCCGATAACGAGAATAGTCGGATGGGATTTTTATTCGACAACCAGATTTAAGTGAGGTGTTGATATGCCATTAATTTCATCAACGGGTGCCCGTTCAGGATTAGACCTGGAAGGTATCATTAAAGCAACGCTGGAAGCGGAACGCGTGCCTGAACAGAATCGACTCAATCAAAGAGAGGGTCGCCTTTCCGTTGAACTTTCTGCTGTTGGTGAAATGAAATCAGTATTATCAAAACTTCAGGAATCATTGGAAAAACTAGCAAATCCTAAGCTGTTTTCGACAATGGCCGCGGATGTTACCCAACCGGAGTCTGGTGACATCATTAAGGTAACAAGCTCCGAAACCGCTGCCGCAGGAAACTTTGATATTGCGGTTAAGCAATTGGCAGAGGGCAGCCGTGCCGAATCAACGGCTGGTGCATTTACAGCGTCGACAGATGTGGTATCAGCGTCAGGCGGACAACTTACTTTCGGAGCCGGGGACAAAACCTTTACATTGGACGTTGCGGCTGGCTCAACGTTAGAAGAATTGCGCACAGCGATCAACGAGTCTACTGATAACTTTGGCGTTACCGCGAACATTATCAATACAGGAACTGAGGCCAAGCTGGTGTTTACCTCGGATGTTACCGGATTGGGTAATGACCTGACCGTCACTAATGATAACGCCGAGCTTGACGCCGTATCAACAGTTGCGAACGCGGGTGGTGCCGGAGGTATGTCGATCGCGGCAGGTGATGAGGCTAAAGACGCTCAAATTGAGATTGATGGAATTCTGGCCACAAGTGATAGTAATACGTTCACTGACGTGATTCAGGGGTCGACCATTACCGCGTTAAGCGAATCGGCCGGCACCGAAACGGCCAAACTTTCTATTGCGAATGATTCGGACGGCGTAAAATCAACCATTGACGGCTTTGTAAAAGCTTATAACAGCGTTGTTGATTCGCTGGCGGAAATGAATGGTGAAGGAAGCCAGTTGCAAGGTGATGCCACCGTAAGAGGATTGAAGAACCAACTGAATTCCGTATTAACGTCGACATTTGGTGATGGTAAAACTCTTTTCGACCTTGGTTTTGGTTTAGATAATGACGGCAAATTGACTCAGAAAAATCCAGTTACTGACGTTGATAAGATGTTTGCTGAAAATCCTGGCGCATTTGCGACGGTTTTAGGTGGAGAGAACGGTCTAGCTGCAAAACTTGAGAGTTTTACTGAGACCTACGTTGGCGCTGGCGGCGTATTAGAAACACGGCGTGACTCCATTAATGATTCACTCGATCGCGTTACTGAAAATCGCGAGACGCTGGCTCGCCGAATGGAATCGCTTGAAGAGACTCTGCGAGCTAAGTACCAAGCTTTAGACTCACTGGTAGGTCAGTTACGAGACCGGGGCAACTACATCAGTGCACAGCTTTCAAATCTCCCGGGCTTTACTCGGGACAATGACTAATTCGAGGTAATGACGTATGAATGCAAAACTTAAAGGCTACACCAAAGGCTCACTCGAAACCCGCGTGGCGGGTGCAGATCCGTATCAGTTAGTGCAAATGCTGATGGCGGGTGTGTTAGAGAACCTGAACTACGCTAAAGGTGCGATTCAGCGTAAAGATTTCGAGAAAAAGAGCCTCCATTTAAGCAAAGCGCAAGCCATTGTTGATTCATTACGTTATAGCCTTGATGACTCGGCTGGCGCAGATGCAACCGGCAATTTGCGGGAACTATACAGGTACATGAGCACGCGTATCGCGGATGCGTCCATTGAACTGGATATCGATGCGATTGATGAGGTTGCCCGATTGATGATTGACATCAAAACGGCCTGGGATCAAATCCCTGCTGACCAGCGTGAAGTTGCTATGCAACAGCGTGCACAAATGGCACAGGCCAGCGGAGCGTAACTTGTCTGCAGCCGACTCACCTGAACAGCTCCAACAACTGCATCAGCAGTTAAAACAGCAGATTGCGGATTCAGAATTTGAATCCGCCGCTGAAACCCTGCCAAAACTTCTTGCCTACTTGCAACAGTTACCCGATGGCTGGACCGAGTCGGAACCTTGGGTTACCGTGGTTGCAGACGTTGACGACTACCTTAATGCCATTCAGCCCGAGTTAGAACAAACCCGCTCGGAAACCGGTGCTGCGATAACCAAGATTGGCAAAAGCAAGAAAGGCGTTAAGGCTTACACCAAATAAACCCACAAAAAAACCGACCAGCACGTTACCGTGGGTCGGTTTTTTGATGATCTGCGCCAACTCACGAGGAGGGCGCGGACCAAAAATCCTGATTAAAGCGCTTGGATCTTAGCGTTCAAACGGCTCTTATGACGTGCCGCTTTGTTTTTGCTGATCAAGCCTTTAGTTGCGTAACGGTCCAACAGAGGGGTTACGTTTTTCAGTGCTGCAGTTGCAGCTTCTTTGTCTTTGCTCTCAATCGCAGCGTTTACGCGCTTGAGGTAGGTACGCATCATTGAGCGACGGCTTGCATTGTGGCGGCGATTTTTCTCGGCTTGGATCGCACGCTTTTTAGCAGACTTAATGTTAGCCAAGGTGAACTCCTAAAATTCGTTAACTTACGCTTGTCTTGTAAAGGCCGCAGATTATGCCTTTTCTGTCGGAAAAGTCAACAGCCTTGGGATAAAAAAGATGGTTTTTTGCGGACTTTGTCCGCGGGTGTTTGCACCTTCGGTGCGGCTGTTTGGGCCTGCGGCCCTGCTGTTTGTTGCTGCGCAACGGCTGTTGTCGGCTTCGCCGAGGCTGTTTGCTGCTTGCTACGCGCGCAGCGGCTGTTTGCCGCTTCGCGGCGGCTTTTTGCTGCGAGCCTTCGCCCGCTTCGCTTGCCGGGGACGAAATACTATTTGCGTCACCCAAACAGCAAAAGGCTAAGCATCTAATTGTAAAAGCAAAGCAAATTTGCGATATTTCCCACACAACAAATGCCATAATTTTCCCGGCGAGCGAAGCGAGCCGAAAACAGCCGCAACCGCCGAAGGCAGGTTGCCAACAGCCGCGCCGCAGGAGCTAACAGCCGCTGCGCGCGTAGCAAGCAGCAAACAGCCGTTGGCGAAGCCAACAAAAAGCCGCGGACAACGTCCGCAAACAGCCGCGCCGAAGGCGCAAATAGCCGTCGCAAAGCGACAAAGGATTGTAGTGTCAAAATCGTTGCTCAAATCCGGATTCATCGTCAGCTTTATGACCCTCATCTCGCGGGTTCTCGGGCTGGTGCGCGACGTGGTGATCGCGAACCTGATGGGTGCCGGTGCGGCGGCGGATGTCTTCTTCTTTGCCAACAAGATCCCCAACTTCCTAAGACGGCTGTTTGCCGAGGGCGCGTTTGCGCAGGCTTTTGTGCCGGTACTGACCGAATACAAACAGGGGCGCGAGCTTCCCGAGCAGCAACTGCTGATCGCGCGGGTGTCCGGCACCCTGGGCACCATCATCACCGTCGTGACGTTGTTTGGTGTGATCGCGTCGCCGGTGGTGACCGCACTGTTCGGTATGGGCTGGTTCCTGGACTGGTGGCACGATGGCCCGCAAGGGCATAAATTCGAGCTCGCCAGCGACTTGTTGCGCATCACCTTTCCTTATTTATGGTTTATTACTTTTACCGCGATGGCCGGGGCGATCCTGAATACGCTGGGTAAATTCGCGGTGGCGGCGTTTACGCCGGTGTTTCTTAACATCGCCATCATAGCGGCGGCGATTTGGCTGGCACCCAACCTCGAGCAGCCGGAATACGGTTTGGCATGGGGTGTGTTTTTCGGCGGTATGATCCAGTTACTGTTCCAAATCCCGTTTTTGAAAAAAGCCGGTTTGTTGGTTAAGCCGCAATGGGGTTGGAAAGATCCCGGCGTGACCAAAATTCGCAAGTTGATGCTACCGGCCATCTTCGGTGTGTCGGTCAGTCAAATCAACTTGCTGTTAGACACCTTGATTGCCAGCTTCCTGATGACCGGCTCCATCAGTTGGCTGTATTACTCCGACCGGCTCTTAGAGTTCCCGCTCGGATTGTTCGGCATTGCGATTGCGACGGTGATTCTGCCAGCGCTGTCCTCACGGCATGTGGATAAATCGCCGCAGGAGTTCACCAAAACCCTCGACTGGGGTATCCGCATGGTGCTGATCCTCGGGGTGCCGGCGATGGCGGGTCTGTTTTTCCTGGCCGAGCCGATGTTAATGGTGTTGTTTATGCACGGCGCGTTCTCACCGGACGATGCGCGCATGGCGTCTTACAGTCTGATGGCATACTCCGCCGGTCTGCTGAGTTTTATGCTGGTTAAGGTGCTTGCTACCGGATTTTATTCGCGTCAGGATACCAAACGCCCGGTAAAATTCGGCATCATCGCCATGGTTGCCAATATGGTGTTCAACATCGCGCTGGCGATCCCGTTCAGTTACGTCGGGCTGGCCATGGCGACCGCCGCTTCCGCCGCCATCAATGCCGGTTTACTCGGCTTTACGTTACATAAAGAAGGGGTGCTCAAAGCCCAACCCGGCACCTGGCGTTTTATCATCCAGGTTATCCTCGCCACCGCGGCGATGGTCGCCGTCATTTCGTGGTTCAGCCCCGCCACCGAAGCCTGGCGCACCACCTCCGTCATCGAACGCCCCTGGCTACTGGCCCAGGTCATCGGCCTCGGCGCCGCTACCTACCTCGCCACCTTGCTCATCACCGGCCTGCGCCCACGACACATCGCCGGCCATCGGTAATTGCGCCTGCGGCGCGGCTGTTGTCGGCTTCGCCGAGGCTGTTTGCTGCTTGCTTCGCTCGCAGCGGCTGTTGGCGCCTGCGGCGCGGCTATTGGCAACCTGCCTTCGGCGGTTGCGGCTGTTTTCGATTCGCTTACCACGGGGTAGGTCGCGCTTTCAGCGCGACTGGGTCTGGGAAAGGCTGTTAGTCAGGCGGTGTAATGAGATTTGAATTCGGGTGTTGGTGTTTTGCCACTGCTTTATGTCCGGATGGGTTAACCAGTTTAAGTCTTTGCCGATGGCTAGTTGTGTTTCGAGTTCCGCACTCGACCCGATGGCGTAAAACAGGATTCTCCGCCGATCCGCCATCGTGTCCCTCACCATGGCTTCCGCTATATTGCTCGGAATCGACAGCGCTGAACGACCAATTTGGTCTCTAAAGAAATAGTGCTTAGAGTCACTGACATGGCGCAAAACAGCGGTTGCCAGCGCCATCGACTCTTGCCAAACCCAAAGTGTGTGATAGTTCATCGCTTCACCCAAATGACAAAAGCCTAGCAACTCATTCTAAAAGCAAAGCAAATTTGCGATATTTCCCACACAACAAATGCCATAATTTTCCCGGCGAGCGAAGCGAGCCGAAAACAGCCGCAACCGCCGAAGGCAGGTTGCCAATAGCCGCGCAGAAGGCGCAAAAAACCGCTGCGCGCGTAGCAAGCAGCAAACAGCCGTTGGCGAAGCCAACAAAAAGCCGCGGACAACGTCCGTAAACAGCCGTGGTTTCACGCCCAGGTTTCGGTTATAATCGGCGCTTTCTCAAACACTCGAAAAACAGGGTACGGACTCGCCCGTCATGGAACTGATTCGCGGTACACACAATTTACGTGCAGAGCACCGGGGTTGCGTATTAACCATCGGCAACTTCGATGGCGTGCATTTAGGCCACCAGGCGGTACTGCGGCAGGTGCGGGCGAAGGCTGAGGCGTTGGGCGTGCCGTCGGCGGTAATGACCTTTGAACCCCAGCCACAGGAGTTGTTCCAGCCGGAGCAGGCGCCGGCGCGCTTGACCAACTGGCGCGAAAAGTACCTGGCGCTGCGTGATCAGGATGTTGATCGCCACATCGTTATCGAATTTAATAAAAAATTCGCCAGCCAACCAGCACGCGAATTCATTGAAAAGACCCTGGTTGAAAAACTCGGTGTGAAGTTTCTGGTGGTCGGCGACGACTTCCGTTTTGGCTACAAGCGCGAAGGCGACTTCAGCCTTCTGCAGCAAGCCGGCAAAGAGCTTGGCTTTGAAGTGGTCGACACCCGCAGTTACCGCCAGCAGCAACAGCGGGTCAGCAGTACCGCCATTCGTAAAGCGTTGGAAGAGGGCGACTTTAAAAACGCCGAAGCTATGCTCGGCCGCCCTTATCAAATGCAGGGTAAAGTCGTACATGGGCGCAAAAACGGCCGCACCATCGGCTTTCCCACCGCCAACATCCCGTTAAAACGCCTAAAAAGCCCGCTACACGGCGTCTTCGCCGTAACGGTAACCATAAGTCGTGCCGAAGGCACGACCTACGACGATACCGATGTAGGTCGCGCCTTCGGCGCGACAAACAGCCGCGACGCAGGCGCAAATAACCGTTGCGCAGCAACAAACACCCGTGCCGAAGGCACATACCACGGCGTCGCCAACCTCGGCACCCGCCCAACCCTGAACGGCGACGAAGTCCAATTAGAAGTGCATTTATTCGATTTTTCAGGCAACCTGTACGGTCAACGAGTCACCGTCACACCGGTTGCTAAACTTAGAGCAGAGCAACGCTTTGCCTCGTTAGAACATTTGAAACAACAGATAGAAAAAGATGCCGCTCGCGCTAAACAACTGTTGGCTCACGAAGCCGAACGTTAGCGTGATGTCGTTATAACTATGCGGAAATGGAAACAGTGACCCATGAGTGAATACAAGCATACGCTAAACCTGCCGGAAACGGCGTTCCCGATGCGCGGTAACCTGGCGCAGCGTGAACCGAAAATGCTCAAAGACTGGTACGCCGATGATCTGTACGGAGCCATCCGTCAGGCCAAACAAGGCAAGCCGAGTTTTATTTTGCACGACGGCCCTCCGTACGCGAACGGCAAAATTCACATTGGTCACGCCGTTAACAAGATTCTGAAAGACGTTATCGTAAAAGCGAAAACGTTGAGCGATTTCGACGCACCCTATGTACCCGGCTGGGACTGTCACGGTCTGCCGATCGAACTGCAGGTTGAGAAAAAACACGGTAAACCGGGCCAGAAACTGAGCCTGGCGGAGTTCCGTGAAAAATGCCGTGAGTACGCGCAAACGCAAATCGATCAGCAACGCGACGACTTTAAACGTCTGGGCGTGTTGGGTGACTGGGATAACCCGTACCTGACCATGAACTTTAAGCAGGAAGCCGACAGCGTTCGTGCACTGGCCAAAATCATCGAAAAAGGCCATATGCACCAAGGCTTCAAGCCGGTGCACTGGTGTACCGACTGTGGTTCGGCGCTGGCTGAAGCCGAGGTTGAGTACAAAGACAAAACCTCACCGGCGATTGATGTAAAAATGCCGCTGGCGGCCACCGAAGAAGCGCTGACCCGTTTCAGTACGCCGGAAGGTCATGCCGGTGAAGGCAAGCTCAGTATGGTTATCTGGACCACCACACCGTGGACCATTCCGGCTAACCGCGCGGTGACACTGGCGGAAGGGCTGGAATACGCGCTGGTACAAATTGAGCAGGACGACGACCGCGAAGCCGAGCGCGTCATCCTCGCCAGTGACTTGGTCAATGACTGTATGGATCGCTGGGGCATCAAGCATTATCACAAGTTGGGCTTCAGCACCGGTAAGAAGCTGGAAGGCCTGCAACTGAATCATCCGCTGTTTGATTTTAACGTGCCGGTGATTCTTGGTGACCACGTCACGACCGAAAGCGGTACCGGTTGTGTGCATACCGCGCCGGGCCATGGTGTGGACGACTTTTTGGTGGGTCAAAAGTACGGCATCGAGGTGTATAACCCGGTGGGCGACAACGGCGTTTATAAAGACGACACGCCGATGTTTGCCGGTCAGCACGTATTCAAAGCCAATCAGCCGATCATCGACGCGCTGCGCGATGCCGGTAACCTGATGCACGCGGAAGCGTACGAGCACTCGTACCCGCACTGCTGGCGTCACAAAACGCCGATCATTTTCCGGGCCACACCGCAGTGGTTTATCAGCATGGAAAAACAAGGCCTGCGTCAGCACGCACTGGAACAGATTAAGCAGGTCGGCTGGTTCCCGGAGTGGGGTGAAAGCCGTATTGCGTCGATGGTTGAAGGCCGTCCGGACTGGTGTATTTCGCGGCAGCGTACCTGGGGTAACCCGATTGCGGTGTTTGTTCATAAAGACACTGAAGAGCTGCACCCGAACACACTGGAGCTGATGGAAAAAGTCGCGCAGTTGATCGAAAAAGACGGCGTGCAGGCGTGGTTCGATTTAGAGCCGGAAACGCTGCTGGGCGATGAAGCCAAAGATTATCGTAAAGTCACCGACACGCTCGACGTGTGGTTTGACTCCGGTGTGACCCATCACTGCGTACTGCGTGAGTTCAAAGGCCTGAGCTGGCCGGCGGATCTGTACCTGGAAGGTTCGGATCAGCACCGTGGCTGGTTCCAGAGCTCATTGGTGACCGGTGTCGCGATGTACGACGAAGCGCCTTACCATCAAGTACTGACGCACGGCTTCACCGTCGACGCTAAGGGCCGTAAAATGTCCAAGTCCATCGGTAACGTGGTGGCGCCGCAGGATGTGATGAACAAACTCGGTGGCGATATCCTGCGTTTGTGGGTGGCGTCTGCCGATTACTCCGGCGAGATGACGGTATCGGACGAAATTCTCAAGCGTTCAGCCGATGCGTACCGTCGTATCCGTAATACCTCGCGCTTCCTGCTGGCCAACCTGAGTGGTTTCGACCCGGCGCAACACCGTGTCGCGATGGCCGATATGGTCGAGTTGGATCGCTGGATTGTCGGTCGTGCAGCAGACCTGCAGAAGCAACTGGTGGAGCATTACAACAACTACCAGTTCCTCACGGTGGTACAAAAGCTGATGCATTTCTGCTCCATCGAACTGGGCAGTTTTTACCTCGACATCATCAAGGATCGTCAGTACACAGCCAAGGCCGACAGCTTAGCGCGTCGTTCTTGTCAGACCGCGCTGTATCATATCGCTGAGGCGCTGGTACGCTGGATGGCTCCGATTTGCAGCTTCACCGCGCAAGAAATTTGGGAACTGTTGCCGGGACAACGTTCTAAGTATGTATTTACCGAAGTCTGGTATGACGGTTTTGCCGAGTTTGCCGGTGTTAAAGACGAAGAAAACCAGTTTTGGATGCAACTGCTGGAAGTCCGTGACAGTGTCAATCAGGCGCTGGAACAGGCGCGTCGTAACGACGTCATCGGCGGTTCGTTACAGGCGGAAGTGACGCTGTTTGCGGACGACGCACTGGCGGCTAAACTGGCGCGCCTGGGTGATGAGTTGCGGTTTGCGCTGCTGACCTCGGAAGCGACGGTAAAACCGTTAGCCGAAGCGGATACTGAGTCGTTAAAAGCCGAAAAACTGCCACTGGCGGTCAGCGTTGCTGCGAGCAACTACAAGAAATGTGAGCGCTGCTGGCATCACCGCGAGGAAGTCGGCACCATCGACGGCCACGACGATTTGTGTCAGCGTTGCGTAACCAACATTGACGGAGAAGGTGAGGAACGTCGTTTTGCCTAACGAGATGCTAAAAAAACGCGCCTCCGGGCTGCGCTATCTGTGGATAACCGTGCTGATGGTGATCGTCGATCAGATCACCAAAGTGTGGGTGGCCGCGGAGTTTGAACTGTATGAAAGCCGGGTAGTGATTGACGGCTTGTTTAACCTCACCTACGTTCACAATTACGGCGCTGCATTCAGTTTTCTGAGTGACGGCGGAGGCTGGCAACGCTGGTTCTTTACCGTCATCGCCATCGCCATCAGTGCGGTGCTGCTGATCTGGCTGCGCCGCAATCCGGTAAATTTCTGGCGCCAGAATCTGTCGTTCGCGTTGATTTTATCCGGTGCTATCGGTAACGTCGCCGACCGCATGATGTATGGCTACGTCATCGACTTTTTGGACGTGCACTATCAGGGCTGGCACTGGCCGGCCTTTAACGTCGCCGATATGGCCATCACCATTGGTGCGGCATTGATGTTATTAGAAGCCTTCGTGGAGAATCGTCGCGACGATACCGAAGCGGAGCGCGAGGAGGGTAAGAAGTAGTATGAGTCGTTTACCCATCGAAGATGGTCGCGAAGTGGTCATGCATTTTACCATCAAGCTGTCGGACGGCTCGGTCGCCGACAGCACCAAGATGTCCGGTAAGCCGGCGAAATTTCGTATGGGCGACGGTAGCCTGACGGAAAACTTCGAAGCTTGCCTGATTGGCCTGCGTGCCGGCTCTAAGCGTGAATTTACGCTGGAACCTAAAGACGCTTTCGGCGAGCCGAACCCGGATAACTTTTATTACGTGGACTCGTCTAAGTTCAGTGACGAAACCAAACCGGAAGTGGGTGCCATTCTGGCCTTTACCCAACCGGACGGTACCGAGCTGCCGGGCATTGTCCGCAAAATCAATGGTCCAACCGTTACCATCGATTTTAATCACCCGCTGGCCGGCCAGACGGTGATTTTTGATGTCGAAATTATCAGTGTTGAGCCTTAATGGCGTTAATCGCGCCAGTTGCTGAAGGCTCCGGAGGAATTATGCAAATACTGTTAGCCAACCCACGCGGGTTTTGTGCCGGTGTTGACCGCGCCATTACCATCGTTGAACGTGCGCTGGAAATTTTTGAACCGCCGATATATGTGCGCCACGAAGTGGTGCATAACAAATACGTGGTGAATTCATTAAAAGACGCAGGCGCAGTATTTGTCGAAGAGCTGGACGAAGTGCCTGACGACGCCATTGTCATTTTCAGTGCGCACGGGGTGTCGCAGGCGGTACGTCAAAACGCCAAAGACCGTGGTCTGAAAGTGTTTGACGCCACTTGCCCACTGGTGACCAAAGTGCATATGGAAGTCACCCGTGCCAGCCGCAAAGGGCATGAGTGCGTATTAATCGGCCACGCCGGCCATCCGGAAGTCGAAGGTACCATGGGCCAGTACGCCAATCCTAACGGTGGCATGTACCTGGTTGAATCGCCGGACGATGTGGCGACGTTGCAGGTGAAAGATCCCGACAACCTGCATTACATGAGTCAGACCACGCTGTCGGTGGATGACACTGCGGATGTTATCGACGCCTTAAGAGCGCGCTTTCCGAACATTCAGGGACCGCGCAAGGATGATATTTGCTACGCCACCCAAAACCGCCAGGACGCGGTACGCGAACTGGCCGGCGAAGCTGACGTGATGCTGGTGGTCGGCGCCAGCAACAGTTCAAATTCAAATCGCCTGCGCGAGTTGTCGGAAAAAATGGGCACTCCGGCCTATTTGATCGACGACGCGAGTTGCATCGACCGCAGTTGGCTTGACGGCAAACAACGCATCGCCGTCACCGCCGGCGCTTCAGCTCCGGAAGTTTTGGTGAAATCAGTCATCGACCAATTACGCGACTGGGGCGGCGAGACCGTCACCGAACGCGAAGGCCGAGCCGAAAACATCACCTTCTCCATCCCACCGGACTTGCGCCCGTAACTCGCGCCTTTCGTAGCTTGCGCCTCTGGCGCAAGAACTCTTTGCCGCTGTAGCGGCGGCTAGTTCTGCCTTTACCGTGTCAGAATAAACCGCAGGCTATAGGCGTCAGCGGATAGGGTTAGAACAGCTCGGTGCGCGTCGATGACATCGAGTTGCCAGTCTATTTCGATTGCTTCAACGGAAACGCTACCCTCCCGCCATTGCGCTGCGATATCGGCATGTAACGCCATCATGGCTTCGACCCGCTTCGCTCGTTGTTGCACCTTAAGTTGTGTCGCCAGGCCGGTTTGTAGTGCATATAAACTACTGGGGAGCCACAGGGCGAAAATCGCGGCGGCTACCAATACCTCCAGTAGTGAAAATCCATCATTCCTTTTCAAGCTGCGCATAATAGGCCTGCTGGCGCACAAATTGCTGCTCGTTACGGTGCTTGAGTAATAGCCACTGCCGGTGTTGTTGCGCCTGCAGCGCCTGTGCCTGAAACAGCAACCCTGCCAGCGCCATCGAGCTGAGCGCGGTGAGCGTCACCACCGTCATTAACACTGCCAGCCCGCGCTGGTGACGAAGATTAGCGCGCAACATGCAGAACCACCTCGCGCTTAAAGGCATGATAACTGTCATCGCGCGGCGACTTAGCTGTCAGTGCCAGCTCAAGTAACGCCGCCGCGGCGGTTGGGGTTAACTGCATAACCAGCTCGTCGACGGCAATATCATGGTAATGGCTCAGACTTTGCCAGCCACGCTCAGGGCAATGAGGGGCGAGGGTATGGCGCTGTACCTGACGGTTTTTAACCCGATAGGCTAACAGCCGGCCGTCGTGCTGTGGCAGCAAATAGCAACGGCCGCTTAATGCGATGGCGTCGGGGTTGGCATTGGCAGCATCCTGGGCGATCTGTTCAATCAGTGACTGTGCTGTTAAAAAAGCCTTGGTCGATTCGCCTGACCCCAGTTGCTGGCCCAACTGCCAGGCCCAGGTCTGCTGCACCGCGAGCACCACCAGCAAGCCCAGCGAAGCGGCGACCATCATTTCCAGTAAGCTCGCTCCGTTCTGACAACGCCTTAACATGGCCGCAACCCGCTAAGCCGTTGCCCAGCCGACTGACAGCGACGAATCCGGCCAAGCCCGCTGATAATAATCTTTACTGCATAACCGCCGTTACGCAACTCCATGCTGCCGGCCCGGGCAAAACCGCTGGCCCCCTCAAAACTCAACGGCGCACCGGCATAAAAGTTATGCGTCAACAGCAACCGCGGCGGCAGCTCCGTTGCCAACGACGCCAAATCCACCGTAACCGAACGGTCTTCAGCCATCGCAAAAGCCTTACGTTGTTGCAGCAACAACATCACCCGTTCACTCCATACCGCCATCTGCACCCGCTCCGAGGTCTGCTGTAACCCCGGCATCCCCGCCGCCAGCAAGAACGCCACCACCACCATCGACACCAATAACTCAAGCAAACTAAAGCCCATCACAACACCGCCCAAAACCACCCAGTTTAGCCACCTTGGGCCAAACGCCCATTGCACGGTAACGGATAAATTCGTACGCGATATCGGCTTCGGTTTTGATGGGATCCGATGACGGATGCTGGACTTTTTCCATCGGTGCGCTCGCCTGCGGCTCGCTAAACCGATGGCTACACACGATCTGCAAAGACTCAGTAATGAAGCCGAGATCTGAGTGTTGAAAGCATTTATCGAAAAATTCTTTAAAACCCGGCGAGCCGGCATCCCCACAAAGCCCGTTCAGATCCTCGGTACCCGACGGTTTAGTGAGGCGTAGCCGAACGCACCGGCGGAGCAAAGCCCGCATCCGCCGAAAAAGCCAATCGAAGCCCAGAGCACTTCTGGCATGTATCTTGAATAAACAACCCCAGATTCAAACTTTTGACGCGAGAAACGAAGTATGGCGAGTGGTGCGGAACGGCTTAACAGCGTAAAAGCATTTGCACAGAATAACTCCTATTTAATCAAAGGTTTCGGTACCCCCCTGGCGGTGATGGCGATACTGGCGATGGTGGTGTTGCCGATCCCGGCGATGATCCTGGATATATTATTCTCGTTTTCCATCACCCTGTCGCTGGTGGTGATGCTGGTTGCGGTTTATACCCAGCGACCACTGGACTTTGCGGCGTTTCCGACGGTGCTGCTGATCGCCACCGTCCTGCGCTTGTCGCTCAACGTCGCCTCCACCCGTATTGTATTGCTCGAAGGTCACAACGGTCCGGGCGCTGCCGGTAGCGTTATCGAAGCCTTTGGTAGCGTGGTGATCGGCGGTAACTACACCGTCGGTTTGGTGGTGTTCGCCATTCTCGTTATCATCAACTTCGTGGTTATCACCAAGGGTGCCGGACGTATCTCTGAAGTCACCGCACGTTTTACCCTTGACGCCATGCCGGGCAAACAAATGGCCATTGACGCCGACCTGAACGCCGGTTTGATCAACCAGGAAGAAGCCAAACAGCGTCGTCAGGACGTTACCCGCGAGGCGGACTTCTACGGTTCAATGGACGGTGCCAGTAAATTCGTTAAAGGCGATGCCATCGCCGGTATTCTGATCCTGCTGATTAACATCATCGGCGGCTTCCTGATTGGGATGATCCAACATGGTCTGAGCTTCGGCGAAGCCATCGAGGTTTACACCCTGCTGACCATTGGTGACGGTTTGGTCGCGCAAATCCCGGCACTGTTACTGTCGGTTGCCACCGCCATCATCATCACCCGCGAAAACGACACCAAAGACATGGGCGACGCGGTGGTGTTTCAGTTGGTCGACAACCCCCGTGTCCTGGTGATTGCCAGTGCCGTGTTATTTGCGCTGGGCGTGATCCCGGGCATGCCACACCTGGCGTTTTTAAGCATGTCGGCGGTACTGGCCGGCGCCGCTTACTTCAAAATCAAGAAAAGCGAAACTCAGGAAGGTGAGCTGGTCGAAAAAGAGCAGCAGGAGCAAAAACAACAGCAAGTCCAAAAAGAGCTCAGCTGGGACGACGTGCGCCATGTCGATACCCTGGGCCTGGAAGTGGGTTATCGTCTGATCCCGTTAGTCGACAAGTCGCAGGGCGGCGAGCTGTTGTCGCGCATCAAGGGTGTGCGTAAGAAGCAGTCGCAGGAATTCGGCTTTCTGGTACCTTCGGTGCACATTCGCGACAACCTCGATTTAGGCCCGAACAGCTACCGCATTACCATGATGGGCGTCACCATGGGCGAAGCCGAGATCCGTCACGACTGGGAACTGGCGATTAATCCGGGTCAGGTGTTCGGCGAACTGGATGGTGAAAAGACCAAAGATCCGGCCTTTGGCCTGGATGCGGTGTGGATCCGCCCGGAACAGCGTGAACACGCGCAAACGCTGGGTTACACCGTGGTGGACGCGGCGACGGTGGTGGCAACTCACCTAAGCCAAATCGTCACCAACCACGCGTCACAGTTGCTGGGTCACGAAGAAGCGCAGGAACTGCTCGATCGCCTTGGCCGCAGCCATCCGAAACTGGTCGAAGGGCTGGTACCGGATATGCTGTCGCTGGGCAATTTTGTCAAAGTGCTGCAAAACCTGCTCGATGAGGGCATCGCCATCCGCGATATGCGTACCATCGTACAGACCCTGGTGGAATACGCACCACGGAGTCAAGATCCTGACGTTCTCACCGCCGCCGTGCGCATCGCCCTGCGTCGTCTGATCGTGCAGGATATCTCGGAGGGCGCGCCAGAACTGCCGGTTATCACGTTAGCGCCAGAGTTGGAACAGATGTTGCATCAGTCTTTGCAAGCCGCCGGTAATGACGGTAATCAGCAAGGTGCAGGCATCGAACCCGGTCTTGCAGAACGGTTACAGGAATCATTACGCGACGTACATCAGCAACAGGAAATGAACGGAGAACCGTCGGTGTTGCTGACCTCGGGGCTACTGCGCTCGACCATGGCACGCTTTGCCCGTCACGCGACAGATGGCATGAGAGTACTGAGTTATCAGGAAATCCCCGATGATAAACAAATTCGGATCGTCAGCTCTATCGGTGGAAACCAAACCGTGGGCCAGAATAGTTAGGATGGGAGTCGCTTGTGAAAATTAAACGCTTTTTTGCCGAAGATATGCGCCGCGCATTGCTGCAGGTAAAAGAAACCCTGGGCCCGGACGCCGTGATCATGTCGAATAAAAAGGTCAACGGTGGCATCGAAATCGTCGCCGCCGTCGACCCCGACGCCCAACAACCCGAACCTGCACCAGCACCAGAGGTTGCGACTGCGAAGCAGGAGCCCACCCCAGCCAGCTCCCTCGCCGAACTCCTCCAACGCCAAGCAGCGAGTGCCGAAGGCACAAGCTATGGCCAAAATCCGGCGAGTGCCGAAGGCACAAGCCACCCCGTAGGTCGCGCCTTTGGCGCGACAGCAAGCGCAAGTGCCGAAGGCACAAGCGCGCCAAACCAGCAAGCAAGCGACGAAGGAGCGCGCGCCCAGCAAGCGGCAACGCCGCGCCAAGCAAGCCCACAGGGCGCCGAGCAAGCCCCGCAGGGGCGCCAAGCGCTCGGGGATGACATCCCCGAGCACGTCAGTGGCGGCAGTGCTGCTGAAATCGCCGAATTAAAAGCCCAGATCCGCGGCATCAAAGACCTGTTGCAACATCAGCTAAGCGGCCTGATGAAGCAAGAAATCGAGCGCGAAGAACCCATCCGTGCCATGCTCACCAAACGCTTGATGGGCATGGGTCTGAGCGAACGCATCGCCGATCAGATCGCCTGTTTCATTCCCGAAGGCGGCGAAGACGACGACAGCTGGGAGCAATGCCTGCAATTACTGGAAGGTCAGCTCAATACCACCGCTGACGATATTTTGACGCGTGGCGGCGCGGTGGCCTTGGTAGGCCCGACCGGTGTCGGCAAAACCACGACCATTGCCAAGCTGGCAGCACGTTACGCGCAGCGTCACGGCGCTGACAAAGTGGCGCTGATCACCACCGACACCTTCCGTATTGGTGCCAGTGAACAATTACAGACCTATGGACGTATCCTGGGTTGTCCGGTAAAAATTGCCAATAACGCCAAAGAGTTAGCCGATGCGTTACTGACGCTGCGCGATAAATCACTGATCCTGATCGACACCGCCGGTATGGGTCAGCGTGATAAACGCCTGAATGACCAACTGGCCACGTTACTGCACAATAACCGTCTGCGTATTCGTCCATATCTGGTATTATCAGCAACGTCACAAACGCAGGTACTGAATGACGCTGTCAAACAGTTTAAAACACTGCCGTTAAGTGGCTGTATTTTTACCAAACTGGACGAATGCCTGAGTCTGGGTGAGAGCATCAGTGTTGCCATCGAGCATGGCATGGCGGTAAGTTATCTAACCAACGGCCAGCAAGTACCGGAAGACATCAAAGTGGCGGACGCCCATTTTCTGGTGAACGAAGCTGAGCGCTTGTATGACAAAAGCATTTGTTCGAACATGACAGAGATGCCAAAATCGTACTGGCACACGAGTATTAACTAAAGAAGTAGCGCGCACATGGATCAAGCAAGTGGCTTAAGAAGAATGAAACAGTCAAAGATCAAAGTAATTGCAGTCACCGGAGGCAAGGGCGGCGTGGGTAAAACCAACGTGTCGCTGAATATGGCGATTGCAATGGCGCAGCAGGGTAAGCGCGTCTTGGTCTTAGACGCCGATCTGGGGTTAGCAAACGTTGACGTCATGTTGGGCCTCAGAGTGCGTAAAAACCTTTCTCATGTGCTCGACGGTACTGCCGATTTGCGGGACATCCTGGTGGAAGGACCGGCGGGCATCCAAATCGTACCGGCCACTTCAGGTACGCGCACCATGGTCGAGTTGACCGAGCGTGAACACGCCAGCCTGATCCAGGCATTCAGTGAGCTTCAGGGCGATTTTGATGTCTTGATCGTCGATACCGCCGCCGGTATTGGCAACACGGTGGTCAGCTTTGCGCGGGCATCCCAGGACGTTATCGTGGTGGTCTGTGACGAACCGACGTCAATTACCGATGCGTACGCGTTGATGAAAGTATTGAGTCGCGACCAGGGTGTGTTTAAGTTTAAGGTGGTTGCCAATATGGTACGCAACCTCCGTGACGGCCAGGTGCTGTTTAATAAATTGACAAAAGTCACCGATCGATTTTTGGATGTCGCGTTAGAATTGTCCGCTATTATTCCGTTTGACGAAAACCTGCGTCAGGCGGTCAGAAAGCAAAAGGCGATGGTCGTGGCGCACCCGAAATCACCCGCATCGTTGGCGATAAAAGCGCTGGCGAAGAAGGCCCTGGACTGGCCAATCCCTGCCCAAGCAGGTGGGCACATGGAATTTTTCCTTGAACAATTAATAACTTCTGCCGATAACAGATCTAAGCAGGATGTTGCCAATGAATAAAGCAGCTGTGTACAGTGCGCATGCCGACAACCGTCAGGCCATTATCGAGAAGCATACCGGTCTGGTTAAGCGCATTGCGCACCACATGATGGCGCGATTGCCGGCCAGTGTGCAAATCGACGACCTGATCCAGTCGGGCATGATTGGTTTACTGGAAGCGGCACGAAATTTTGACGGCAGCAAAGGGGCCAGCTTTGAAACCTTTGCCGGCATTCGTATTCGCGGTGCGATGCTTGACGAAATCCGCCGGGGAGACTGGGCGCCGCGCTCCGTACACCGAAACCATCGGCGGGTACTGGAAGCCATTCGGCAGGTTGAGAACGAAACCGGCCGTGATGCCAAAGACGTAGAAGTAGCGGCACAATTGGAGCTGTCGCTGGACGAGTATCATGCTATCTTGCGTGATGTAAACTCCGGTCGCATCATCGGTATTGAAGACCTCGGGGTGTCAGAAGATGCGATCATACCCGAGCAGGTAACCGGCGCGCATTACGAGCCGCAACGCGATGTCGAGAACGATGCCTTTCATCGGGCGTTGGCTGAAACCATTTCGTCATTACCTGAACGTGAAGCTTTGGTGCTTTCGTTGTATTATGATGAAGAACTGAACTTAAAAGAGATTGGCGAAGTACTCAGTGTGAGTGAATCGCGAGTCAGTCAAATTCATAGTCAAGCCATGCTGCGCCTTAAGTCGCGTATGCAGAGTTGGGTTGAATAATTTGTGGTAATCGAGAGCCTCAGTGGAGGGAGCTTTGGATAAAAATATGAAAATTCTTGTTGTTGATGACTTTTCAACAATGAGACGAATCATCAAAAACTTACTGCGCGATTTGGGCTTCACCAACATCCAGGAAGCCGACGACGGTAATACCGCGCTGCCCATGTTGCAACAAGGTGACTTTGACTTTGTCGTAACAGACTGGAATATGCCGGGTATGCAAGGCATCGATTTGCTCAAAGAAATTCGCAAAGACGATAAATTGTCACACCTGCCAGTGTTGATGGTAACGGCAGAAGCCAAACGCGAGCAGATCATCCAGGCCGCACAGGCCGGCGTCAACGGATACATCGTGAAACCTTTTACCGCTGCGACGCTAAAAGAAAAACTCGATAAGATCTTCGAACGCATTAGCTAACAGGGCGAGCTATCATGACAGAGCATGCCCACGACATTTCGTTAGAGCAAGCCAAAGAACTGGTTGCCTTATTGGAAGCCGGTCAGCAGAAACGAGCCAACGAAATGCTCGACGAAGTGTACAATCGGCGCAACGACAAGCTGTTTACTTCGGTAGGACAGTTAACGCGTGACCTCCACGAAGCGCTGCAGGATTTTCAGTTGGACCCCCGCATTGTGCAACTGACTGAAGACGAACTGCCCGACGCACAGAATCGTCTGCAATACGTCATTCAAAAAACCGAAGATGCCGCCAACCGCACCATGGATGCCGTGGAAGCTTGTTTGCCGATGGCAGATGACATGCATCAAAAAATCGAGCAATTAATGCCGAAATGGCAACAACTTATGGACAATAACATTGAGTTGTCTGAGTTTAAGTCGTTGTGCCACGGCGTTGACGACGTACTTAGGTCGTGTGGGCAGAACATGCCGCAGATCCACGGCTTGATGACGGAAGTATTAATGGCTCAGGATTATCAGGACATTACCGGTCAGGTCATCCGCCGTGTCATCCAACTGGTTGAGGACGTCGAAAAGAACCTGATTGAGTTACTGAAGCTGTTTGGCGACGAAGCGAAAAAAGGTGCTAAGAAAGCGTCGCAAGCGGCCGATAAAAGTCAGGCAGAAGGACCCATTATCGACGCGGATAAGCGCGATGATGTGGTGTCCGGTCAGGACGATGTTGACGATTTATTGTCGAGTTTAGGATTCTAGGAGCAGCGATTGCATGAGCTTTGAAATGGACGAAGACATTCTGCAGGATTTTTTGATAGAAGCCGGGGAAATCCTCGAGCAACTGTCAGAGCAATTGGTAGAGCTTGAAAACGATCCTGAGAATTCAGATTTGCTGAACGCCATTTTCCGCGGTTTCCATACCGTTAAAGGTGGTGCCGGCTTTTTGAACGTGCACGCGTTAGTGGACACCTGTCATGGTGCCGAAAACGTTTTTGACACCTTGCGTAATCATCAACGCCGTGTCACTTCAGAGCTCATGGACGTCATTTTGCAGGCGCTGGACACCATCAACGCGCAGTTTGCTCAGTTGCAGGCGCGTGAAGACGTTGAAGCTGCCTCTGACCAACTGCTGCAGGCTTTGCACAAACTCAGTGAACCGGAATCGGCCGACGAACACGACGCTGCTGCCGCTGACACCACTGAAGAAGCTCAAGCGCCCGCAGAGCCGGAACAACCGGAACAACCGGAAAGCGAAGCCAACGACGGTGGCATCGACGAAATTCAGGAAGACGAATTCGAAGCCCTGCTCGACGAACTGCATGGCAAAGGCAAAGCGCCAACCAAAGCCGCCTCTGATACGGCTCCTGACTCTGATGTAGCTCGTGCCTCTGGCACGAGTAAAGACGACGACGAAATCACCGACGACGAGTTCGAAGCCTTACTCGACGAACTGCATGGTCAGGGCAAAGCCCCAACCAAGCTAGACGCCAACAAGCCGGCCCCGGATACAGCTCGTGCCTCCGGCTCGGGTAAAGACGACGAAATCACCGACGACGAGTTCGAATCCTTACTTGACGAACTCCATGGCCAGGGCAAAGCCCCAACCGCCAAACCAGGCGAAGCCGCTAAACCAGCCGCAGGCTCCAAACCCGCCGCAGGCGCTAAACCAAGCGAAGCTTCCAAACCCGCCGCTGGCGCCAAACCAGGCGAAGCGTCTAAACCCGCCGCAGCCTCTAAACCAAGCGAAGCCGCTAAACCCGCGGCCGGCGCAAAAACACCGCCGCCACCACCGGCAGAAACCACGGTCCGCGTTGATACCAAACGTCTTGACGAAATCATGAACATGGTCGGCGAACTGGTGTTGGTGCGTAACCGTTTACTGAGCCTCAGCAATAACGACGATAACCAAAACGCCCAGGAAATGAGCAAAGCCATTTCCAACCTGGACGTGGTAACCGGTGACTTGCAGGGTGCGGTGATGAAAACGCGTATGCAGCCGATTAAGAAAGTCTTCGGCCGCTTCCCGCGAGTGGTTCGCGACCTTGCGCGCAGCCTGAAAAAAGAAATCAACCTCGAGATGTATGGTGAAGAAACCGATCTCGACAAAAACCTGGTTGAAGCGCTTGCCGATCCCTTGGTGCATTTGGTGCGCAACTCGGTCGACCACGGTATTGAAATGCCGGATGAACGGGTTGCCAAAGGAAAGCCACGCCAGGGTACAGTAACCTTGTCGGCGTCGCAGGAAGGCGACCATATCATGCTGTCGATCAAAGACGACGGTGCGGGTATGGACGCTGAAAAACTGAAAAGCATTGCCATTAAGCGTGGCGTACTGGACGAAGACAGTGCCGCCCGCATGAGCAATGAAGACGCGTATAACCTCATTTTTGCGGCCGGTTTCTCGACCAAAGAGCAAGTGTCTGAAGTATCCGGTCGCGGTGTGGGCATGGACGTTGTAAAAACGAAAATTGCCCAGCTCAACGGTAGTGTTAAGATCAATTCAGAGCTGGGTAAAGGTACCGAGCTGCTGATCAAAGTGCCACTGACGTTGGCCATTCTGCCAACCTTAATGGTGGCGGTGAAAGATCAAACCTTCGCGCTGCCATTAGCGGTCGTCAGTGAAATCATCGACCTCGACATGAAGCGTACCAATACCGTCGATGGTCAGTTGACACTGATTGTCCGTAACCGCGCGATACCGCTGTTCTTCCTCGAGCACTGGCTGGTGCGCAACCCGGACCGCTCAAGCCGTAACGAAAACGGTCATGTGGTGGTGGTACAAATCGGTAATCAGCAAGTCGGCTTCGTGGTCGATGCACTGATTGGCCAGGAAGAAGTGGTGATTAAGCCGCTGGATAAATTATTGCAGGGCACGCCGGGGATGGCCGGAGCAACCATCACCAGTGATGGTGGTATTGCCTTGATCATCGATGTACCGAGCATGCTCAAGTATTACGCCAAACGTTAACGGATAACCCTCCTGATGACAGTACGAGTTCTGGTGGTAGATGACTCGGCGTTTTTTCGCCGCCGAGTCACTGAGATCCTCGAACAAAACAGCCGACTGGAAGTGATCGGCTCAGCCAACGACGGCCGCGAAGCCGTTGACAAGGCCAAGTCACTCCGCCCCGACGTGATCACCATGGACATCGAAATGCCGGTTATGAACGGCATTGATGCGGTCAAAGAAATCATGCGTTCGGCGCCGTGCCCGATCCTGATGTTCAGCTCACTGACTCACGAGGGCGCCACCGCAACATTGAATGCGCTGGAAGCCGGTGCCGCCGATTTCTTACCGAAAAAGTTTGAAGACATCGCCCGTAATCGCGACGAAGCGGTAAAAACCCTGCAGGATCGCGTACTGGCCATTGCTCAGGACAGCTCGGCGCGTTCCACCCGGGCAGCAACGCCGACGCGACCGACGACCGACCCACGTCCCTCAAGCCGAGATGTCAGCAGCCATCGTGATACCAGCAGCACGTCATCGTCGGCGCTGGACCGCATTCGCCAGCGCAGTGAAGAGCGTCAACGTCAGCGTGAGCAGGCCACCGCGCCAAGCACGCCGGCGTCGACCGGCAATCTAACCATTAACCGCGCTTATCAGGTGCTGGCGATTGGTACCTCAACCGGTGGCCCGGTGGCGCTGCAAAAAATTCTGACGCAATTGCCGGAGAACTTCCCGTACCCGATCCTGATGGTGCAACATATGCCGGCGGCTTTCACCAAAGCCTTTTCGCAGCGCCTCGACGGGCTCTGTAAAGTGCGCGTGAAAGAAGCGGAAGAGGGCGATGTGTTGCGCCCCGGACACGCGTATCTGGCGCCCGGCGGCAAACAGATGATCGTCGATGGCTCGGCCAGCAGCGCACGCATTCGTATCAAAGAAGACAACAGCGGCCGGATCACCTACAAACCCAGTGTCGACATTACCTTTGCCAGCCTATCGAAATTGTTCGGCGGCAAGGTGCTGGGCGTTATCCTGACCGGCATGGGAGCCGATGGACGCGAGGGTTCGCGAATGCTGAAACAGCAGGGCGCTACCATCTGGGCACAGGATGAAGCCAGCTGCGTGGTTTACGGTATGCCACAAGCGGTCGCCAGTGCCGGCATTTCGACGCGCAGTATCAGCTTAAATGACATGGCCCGCGCCATCTTAAAAGAGGTTGGATACCACTGAGCATGATCGTATGGACCGTCGCGAACCAAAAGGGTGGTGTTGGTAAAACCACCACCACGGTTGCCCTGGCCGGACTGCTGGCTGAGCGGCAACAACGCGTACTGTGCATCGATACCGACCCGCATGCGTCACTGACTTACTATTTTGGCTTTGATTCCGAAGAGCTGCCCGCCAGCGCCTATGATGTATTCTCGGCCGGAAAAGCCATTACCCGTGAACAGGTCAAACAGGCAATTCTGCCCAGCGAAGTAAAACACCTCGACGTGATGCCGGCCACTATGGCCCTGGCCACGCTGGATCGTAAACTCGGCACGCAGGGCGGCATGGGGCTGGTGTTAAAACGCGCGCTGGCGCTGGTCGCCGACGACTACGATTACGTACTGATTGACGTGCCGCCGGTGCTTGGCGTACTGATGGTTAATGCGCTGGCCTGCTGTCATCGGGTGTTGATCCCTATGCAGACGGAGTTTCTGGCTCTGAAAGGGTTGGATCGGATGATGCGCACACTGTCCTTGATCCAAAAATCCCGCGGCCACGGTTATCGCTACACCATCATCCCGACGCTTTACGACAAGCGCACACGAGCGTCACTGGATACCTACAAAAAGCTGGTGGAACGCTATGGCAATTCGGTCTGGAATGGCATGATACCCATCGATACCAAGTTTCGTGACGCCAGTAATGAACAACTGCCACCGTCGTTGTATGCGCCTAAGGCTCGCGGTGTGTTAGCCTATCAAAGTTTGTTGACCCATTTACAACAGTTAGCACAGCAGGACACAGAATGAGCGGCAGCAGCGATAAAGCCATGATGGAATACCTCAACGCCTTGCTTGAGGAAGAAAAAAAGCCCGTCGCCGAGTTCGACCACGAGCCGGTCAAACAACTGCTGCAAAAAGCGACACTAACGCGCGAAGCGCCCAAGCCGGCAAGTGAAGCAAGCCCTACACCGCGCGCAGCGCCCAAGCCGGCAAGTGAAGCAAGCCCTAAGCCCGACGCCATGCAGGAATACCAGCAAGGTGACTTCCAGGCGTTGTTCTTCCGCGTCGCCGGGCTCACTCTGGCGGTACCGTTAAAAAGTCTCGGTGGCATTCACACGGTCGGTAAAATCAGCCCGCTGATTGGCAAACCGAAATGGTTCAGAGGCATCATGACCGAACGTGAAGAAAAACTGCAAGTGGTCGATACAGCTAGATGGGTGATGCCGGAAAAATTAACCCCGGAGCTTGAACAGAGTATCGACTATCAATATCTGATCACGCTCAACGACAGCCCCTGGGGGCTATTATGCGAAGAATTGGTTGACAGCGAACCGCTGCACCCGGATGCCATCCAATGGCGTAAAGGTGTCAATGAAAAGCGCCCATGGCTCGCCGGTGTGGTACGCGAACGCATGTGTGCATTGCTCGACGTCAATGCATTGATTACACTGCTGAATAACGGTTCAGGACACATTCAAAAATAACCCGGAGGCCGCGCCCTGGCGCGACCACAAAATATCGGAGCAAAAGCATGGCGACGGAAACTCGAAACGTAAAAAACACGCGTAAAAACAGCGAAACAGACGCAAACGACGAAGTATTGCAGTGGGTAACCTTTCAGCTCGATCAGGAAACCTACGGCATTAACGTAATGCAGGTGCAGGAAGTCTTGCGCTACAGCGAAATCGCCCCGGTCCCCGGCGCGCCGAACTATGTGTTAGGTATCATCAATCTGCGCGGCAACGTCGTAACCGTCATCGACACCCGCCTGCGCTTTGGTCTGCCCCAAACGGAAGTGACCGACAGCACTCGTGTGGTCATTATCGAATCGGAAAAACAGGTCATCGGCATCCTGGTGGACAGTGTAGCCGAAGTGGTTTACCTGAAAAAATCAGAAATCGATACCGCACCGAACGTCGGTACCGACGAAAGCTCGCGCTTTATTCAAGGGGTCAGCAATCGCGATGACGAGTTGCTGATCCTGGTCGATCTGGACAAAATGCTGACCGACGATGAGTGGGATGAGCTTTCCCGTCTGGGTTAATCGATGATGTTTTCGACGCCGTTGATCATCGCCGTGATCGCGTTAGTGCTGGCTCTGCTGGCACTGACCGCGGTGATTGTCACGTCGCGCAAACAGGCTGAGCTGATTGAACGTCAGCAACAGCGGTTGATGATGCTAACCGAAACCGCGGCCGACGTGCTGGCCCTAAAGCACCAACTGGAGCAACAACTGGAACAGCAACCCAGTCATGTTGACTATGCCCAGACCGAACAACTGCAACAGAGTCTTGAATTAAGCCTCAAGCAACAACTGGACGCGCAAAGCGAGCAACTGCAGCAGACGGTGGCACAGCTCCAGCAAGAACAGCAGTTGTTAGAGCAAAAACTGCAGCAACTGGCGGAGCAGGATCCGGGCGCAAAACTCTATCAACGCGCGGCCAAACTGATTGCCGATGGCGCCACAGTCGAAGACATTATGCAGGAATGCGACTTACCCCGCGCCGAAGCCGAGTTGCTGGTGGCGATGCGCAAATAATCCCGTTACGCCTCCCATGATGCGGGAAACTTGCCGTCCAACAGATAGGCAAAGGCAATGATTTCAGCAATGATGATGTAAAGATCGCGCGGAATTTCTTCTCCCACGTTCAGCCGTGCCAGCGAATCCGACAATAACGGATCCTCGTGCACCATCACGCCATGCTCTTTTGCCACCGCGATGATTTCTTCCGCCAGTTCATCAAAGCCCTTAGCGATAACCTGCGGCGCATTGACGCCGTCATAAGAAAGTCCGATCGCTTGTTTCGATTGCTTATCGCTCATACCGTCACCCGAATAATGCCGCTTTGTTGTGTGGCCAGCGTATCAGGTACTTTGCCTTTTTGTACCGCCAACTGTATACCCTGCACCTCAAGACTGGAAAAACGCTCGGCCAGCTTTTCGATGTGTTTTTCCATTGACCGCTGCGCGTGGTCCGATTCAGTGTAAAAATCCACCCGCGTACCAGCAGGGTGATAGCGGCCTTTAACCAGCAGCGGTCCGTACTGTTTCAATTCAAAACGCAGGGTAAACAGCCACAGTGTGCGGCCCGGTTCACCGTCTTTCGGTGGCTGCTGCTCGCGGCGGATTAATAGCTCATGTTGCTGTTGCTGCTGTTGTGCGGACGCCGGTAGCAGCACAAAATACTCCGGGCTGCTGGTACTGGTTTCGGCCAGCCGCGCCTGACTGGTCTGGGCGCCGTTAAGTACCGCCGTAAACAACTGCATCAACCGTTGCAACTGCGTTTGTGGCAATTGCTGTAACAGCTGATTGATGCGATCGCGCACTTCACCGGTAAACTGCGGTTCGTTGGGGCGCTGCGCCGCCGGGCGCAGAATTTCATCCAGCAATGCCTGCGTCAAATGATTGGCGTTATGCTGTTGCAACGCCGACGCCGCGGAACTTGTTGCCGACGGTGTCGGCGCCTTTTGTAAGGTCATACCCAATAGCATCATCAGCATTTTACCCAGCCCACCGAGTTGCTGCTGAGCTTGCGCGGCCACCGGTTTGGCGGCAAACCAGTCGTTAACCCATTGTTTCAGTTGCTGCGGCTGCTGCATGGCCTCCGGCGGCGGCAACTGCTGTACCACGGCCCGCAGTAACCGCGTCAATGCCTGCTCAGGGCTGGCCGGCGCTGGCGCGGCCGTCGACATTGACGGCTGAGGCTGCGGCGGTAGCGAGCGAAGCAACTGTTGTAAGGCCTGTTGAAACTGCTGAGGGGTGATTTGGCTCGCCTGTTTCAGCATCAGCCCCTGTTGTGCGGGAGCCTGGCTGATAGGAGCCGGCGCAGGCGGCGCCGTTGCTGCGGTTGGAGAACTGGACGGGCTGGTCACTGAGGTGGCCGTGTTCAACAGCGCGGCCGCCACCGGCCGCGGTAACTGTGTCAGCGGTAGCGACAGCGTAACGGGTTGCTGCGGCGCTTTGGGGCTGACCAATTGTACCTGCAACAGCGCCTGTGACTGCGACGGCGGTTGCGCGCCCGCTCCGGTTGCGGCGGGCGGAGTGGTTGGCAGCGGATTTTGTACGACCGGCTGTGCCGATGGCTGGCCCGTCGTTGCGCCCCGCGCAGCGGGCAATACCGCTTTTACCAGCAGCAACAGTGGTTGATTCTGATTCGCGGGCGGCAATTGTTGCAACTGCTGCTTTTGCGGCCGGTCAATGGCTATCGGTAGGGTCAGGGTCTTGCCGTTAAGGTCAAGGTTCAGCAGTACCTGTGGTGGACGCTGCAGTGCCGCGTTAGCCGGCGTCAGTGTGATGGTCACCGGCAATACCGGCAGCCGCGCGGCGGTTGGCACATCAGCCGTCGTGGTCGGTGTCGGCATTTGAGTCACCGGCGCGTTGCCAGCCGCCCGTTGCAGTACCTGCATCAGCACCTTGGCCGCGTCGGCATCGACGACACGGGTCAACTGCTTAAGAACGCCCGTAGGCAGTGCCTGAGTATCGGCTTTGCCCGACGTATTCAGCAGATTTTGCAGTAACTGATTCAGTTCCATTTCAGCGTCATCCCCCGGTGACAAAGGTTACCGTTTTCGCGTGGGTTTACATGGTATTTTCGGCAATAACTGTGGTAAACTCGAGCCAATTTACGTATTTCTTTCACACTTTGATGTTTGGGTGTTGGATTAACCATCGATGACACAGTCCACGAACACGGCTATGCCACTATTACACGCCGACCGTGTAAGCTCAATTCGCAGTGGACGCGTATTGTTCTCGCAGTTGCAACTGGCCGTTCAGGCCGGCGAGATCTGGCAGATCAGCGGTGCCAACGGTGCCGGCAAGTCAACCTTACTCCGTATGTTGGCGGGGTTACTGGTGCCGAACGAGGGCGAAGTCCGTTTTAACGGCCAGCCGCTGCACCGGGTTCGCGACGACTATCATCAACAGCTGTTATACATTGGCCATAAAGCGGCCGTTAAACCCGAACTCAGTGCGCTCGAAAACGTGTTCTGGCAGCGCCGGCTGGGGGGCGACACCACCGCCACCGCCGAGCAAGCGCAGGACTGGGATGTCCTGGAACAACTCGGTTTGTTGGGGCTGGAAGAAGAAATGACCGGACGGCTGTCGGCCGGACAGCAGCGCCGCGTAGCACTCACCCGACTCTGGTGCAGCACCGCAAGCTTGTGGATCCTCGACGAACCTTTTACCTCACTGGACGTGGACGGCATTGCGCTGTTACAACAACGTTTTCTGCAGCACCTCAGCCGCGGCGGCAGTATCGTCATGACCTCTCATCAGCCGCTGACCGACACCCAGTTGCCACTGCAGCAACTGACACTCAACAGCGCCCGGGCCGAGGTGTTGTTATGATGAACTCCTGGCAGTTATGGCGGTCGGTATTAGTGAAAGATTTGCGCATTGCCGCACGACGGCGCTCAGACGCGCTCAACCCGCTGTTGTTTTTGTTAATGGTGGTGACCTTGTTCCCGCTGGGGATCGGCCCCGGTCCGGACATTCTTGCGCGCATTGCGCCAGGTATCATCTGGGTGGCGGCACTGTTGGCAACCCTGCTCGGTCTGGATCGGCTGTTTAAGGACGACTACAACGACGGCTCACTGGAGCAGTTGTGTCTGTTGCCGCAACCGTTGGCTTTTACGCTGACCGCCAAAGTGGCAGCGCACTGGCTGTTAAGCGGACTGCCGCTGGTGATCCTGTCGCCGGTGCTGGCGTTATTACTGAATTTACCGCTGGACGCCTGGTGGGCACTGGCACTGACGCTGCTGCTGGGCACCCCGGCACTGAGTGCACTGGGTGCTATCGGCGCCGCGCTGACCTTACAGTTGCAACGTGGCGGCTCGCTGGTCAGCTTGATATTATTACCGCTGTTTATCCCGTTGCTGATTTTTGCAACCTCGGCGGTGGAAAACGCCGGCATGGGCCTGGCGGTGCAAGGACAATTGGCCATTTTGGCTGCAATCTCCGTATTAACGGTAACCCTGGCGCCGCTGGCGATGGCGGCCGCTGTCAGAATGAGTATGAATTAATATGTGGCGATGGTTACACCCTTACGCAAAACCTGAAGCAACTTATCGTTTGGTCGACAAACTGCTGCCTTGGTTCGCGGCGTTAACCGCGGTGTCACTGCTGGTCGGTATGGTCTGGGGGCTGGCGTTCGCACCGTCGGATTATCAGCAGGGTGACAGTTACCGCATTATCTACATTCATGTGCCGTCAGCGATTTTCTCCATGGGAGCCTACTTTGGCATGGCCGTGATGGGCGTGATTGCGCTGGTCTGGCAGATCAAAACCGCAGAATGGTCGATTCCCGCCATTGCGCCGGTCGGTGCCGCGATGACCGCCATTGCCCTGTTTACCGGCGCCATCTGGGGCAAGCCGATGTGGGGCACCTGGTGGGTATGGGACGCGCGGCTCACGTCGGAGCTGATCCTGTTGTTCCTGTACGTCGGTGTAATGGCGTTGTATTACGCCTTTGATGACCAGCGCACCGGTGCGAAAGCGGCAGCCATTCTGGCCATCGTCGGGGTCGTCAACCTGCCCATCATTCATTATTCCGTCGAGTGGTGGAACACCCTGCATCAGGGCGCGACCATTACTAAATTTGAGCGGCCGTCGATAGCGACCAGCATGCTCTGGCCGTTGCTCATCAGTCTGCTCGGCTTCATGCTGCTGACCATCAGCCTGGTGATGATGCGCTTTAAAAACGAATTATTACGCCATGAGTTACACCGGCCCTGGGCGCAGCGCGTACTGGGCACGGCGGAGGAGTCACACTAATGGCTTTTGACAGTTTTCAGGAATTTGTACAGATGGGCGGCTATGGCTTTTACGTCTGGTTGTCGTTCTTTCTGACCTTTTTGGTGATTGCCGGTGTCGCACTGGATGCGCTGATCGGACGTCGCCGCCTGCAACGACAAAGCAGAACATTGCAGCGTCGCAGGCAGCGTTTGTCCAAACGTCAGCAACGGCAATCGTCGCCGGTTGAGGAGTCGAAGCGATGATGAACCCACGCAGAAAAAAACGCTTAACCTGGGTGATGCTGTTGGTGGTCGGGGTATCTGTGGCCATCGGGCTGATGCTGTTTGCCATGAGCCAGAGCATTAACTTATTTTACACGCCGTCCGATTTCGTCGAAGTCGAGGAAGGCAAACAACCACCGACCGTTGGCCAGCGCATGCGCGTTGGCGGCATGGTGGTAGAAGGCTCGGTTAAACGCAACCGTGACACCCTCGAAGTGCGTTTTAACATCACCGATACCGGCCCCGAAATCACCGTGCTTTATCAGGGTATCCTGCCGGATCTGTTCCGTGAAGGGCAGGGCATTGTTGCCCAGGGCGAACTGATTGAACCGCGGGTACTGCGTGCCAGCGAAGTGCTGGCCAAGCACGACGAAGAATACATGCCGCCGGAACTGGCCGAAAAAATGAAAGGCATCAAGCACGTTAACCCGAATGCACCGGATGCCTTTAAACAGACTTCAGACGGAGAGTCGCAATGATTGCCGAAGCGGGACATCTGAGCATCGCCATCGCGCTGGCGTTTTCGGTCTTGTTGGCCGGTTACGCCCTGTACGGTGCCTGGCGCAGCCACGGTGGCGTGATGAGTTACGCGCGACCGTTGGCGATAGGGCAGTTTTTATTTACCGCCATCGCTTTTGCGCTGTTGGTCGCCGCCTTTGTGTTAAACGACTTTTCAATTGCCTACGTGGCCAATAACTCCAATACCGCGTTACCGGTGCATTACCGGGTAACCGCCGTATGGGGCTCGCACGAAGGCTCGTTTTTATTGTGGATGTTGATGCAGTCGGGCTGGATCGCCGCAGTGGCGCTGCTGTCCCGCTCAATGCCGTTGCCGATGGTGGCGCGGGTGCTGGGCATTTTAGGGCTTATCAGCATCGGCTTTTATCTGTTTATGCTGACGGTGTCTAACCCGTTTGACCGCAGCCTGCCGATGATCCCGGTGGATGGCCGCGACCTGAATCCCTTGTTGCAGGACCCCGGCATGATCATTCATCCGCCGTTGCTGTACATGGGCTATGTCGGCTTCTCGGTGGCCTTTGCTTTTGCTATTGCCGCACTTATCTCCGGTAAGCTGGATGCGGCCTGGGCGCGCTGGTCGCGGCCGTGGACGTTGGCCGCCTGGATTTTCCTCACCCTGGGTATTGCCATCGGCAGTTGGTGGGCCTATTACGAACTGGGCTGGGGTGGCTGGTGGTTCTGGGATCCGGTCGAAAACGCGTCCTTTATGCCCTGGCTGGTCGGCACCGCACTGCTGCATTCACTGGCGGTTACCGAAAAACGGGGCAGCTTTAAATCCTGGACCGTGTTACTGGCGATTGCTGCGTTCAGTTTAAGCCTACTGGGTACCTTCCTGGTTCGTTCCGGCGTACTGGTGTCGGTACACGCGTTCGCCTCAGATCCAACCCGTGGCTTGTTTATTCTGGTGTTGCTGGCGGTGGTCATCGGCGGCTCACTGGCGCTGTACGGTATGCGCGCAGCACAAATGCAGGGTTACAGCCGCTACGACGTTAATTCCCGCGAAGTGATGCTGCTGGGCAACAACGTGTTGCTGATGGCGGCCATGGTGGTGGTGTTGCTCGGTACGTTGCTGCCGTTGGTGCACAAAGAGCTGGGGATGGGCAGTATTTCCATCGGTGAACCCTTCTTTAACGAGCTCTACAGCTATTTGGTGGTGCCTTTCGCGCTGCTGTTGGGGGTCGGTCCGCTGATGCGCTGGCGCCGGCAGCCGTTGCAACCGCTGCTGAAACCACTGGGTTTATGTCTTGTATTGGCCTTGGCGCTGACCTTGGTGCTGCCGCAAATTTGGGCGGACGAATTGCCGCTGTGGGCGGCGATCGGCCTGTTTTTGGCGTTCTGGGTCGCGCTCACGACCTTCACTGAGGTGCAACAGACGCTCAAACAACGTAAACAGGGGCTGGCCGGTATCACCCGCATTCCCGGCAGTCACTGGGGCATGGTCTTAGGTCACCTTGGTTTCGCGGTGATGCTGATTGGTGTGGCGCTGGTATCTCATTACGAAACCGAGCGCGACGTCGCCATTGCACCGGGACAAACGGTGCAAGTGAGTGGTTACGATCTGACCTTTAAAGAATTGACCCATTTTGAAGGGCCGAATTACCAGGCCGATCAGGGCGTGTTCCAGTTGCATCAGGACGGCGAGCTGGTGACAGAGGTCGTCAGTGAGAAACGTTTTTATACCGTACAGCGGATGAGCATGACCGAAGTCGGTCTGGACGCCAGCCTGCTGCGCGATCTTTACATTGCCATGGGTGAGCCATTGGATGATGTTGCCGATGCCGATCAGCCCTGGGCGGTACGTTTTTACGTAAAACCTTTTGTGCGCTGGATCTGGCTGGGTGCCATCATCATGGCGATTGGCGGTGTGTTTGCGATGGCTGATAAACGCTACCGTTCACGCAAAGTGAAAGCGGACGCGTCAACGGCTAAGGAGCAACAAGCATGAGCGAAACACAAAACAAACGCCGCTGGTGGGTGTTGTTTGCGCCATTGGTGGTGTTCGCCGGGCTAGTGGTCTTTCTGTTAAAAGGCTTAGGCAGCGACCCAACCCGACTGGAATCGGTGCTGATTGATCAGCCGGTACCCAAATTTGAGGCCGTTGACCTGTTCAATACCGACAAGGTGTACAGCGAAGAGGTGCTCAAACAGGGACCATTGCTGATGAACGTCTGGGCAACCTGGTGTCCGACCTGTCGTGCTGAACACGAGTTTTTAAACCAATTGTCGGCGCAGGGGATTCCGATTGTCGGACTGAATTACAAAGACGATTCACGGGCCAAAGCCATCGACTGGCTGAACACCCTGGGTGACCCTTACACCGTTAATTTGTACGATCCGGAAGGCAACGTCGCCTTTGAATTTGGTGTCTATGGTGCGCCGGAAACCTACTTTATCGACGCCAACGGCACCATTCGTTACCGCCATGTTGGTGACGTCAACGAACGCAACTGGAACAACAAACTGCAGCAGATTTATCAGCAACTGCAACAGGAGGCCGCGCAATGAACCGCTGGTTACTGTGTATGGGTGCATTATTGCTGAGCTTCAGTGCCGCATTGCTGGCGCAGCAGGTGACCTACGACGGGCACGAGTTCGACAACGAACAGCAACGGCGCACCTACGAAGCCTTGATTAAGGAACTGCGCTGCCCTAAGTGTCAGAATCAGAACATTGCCGATTCTAACGCGCCGCTGGCGGAAGATATGCGCGAGCGGGCTTATCAGATGGTGATGGCAGGTCAGTCAAAACAGCAGGTGATCGACTATATGGTGGCGCGTTACGGTAATTTTGCCCACTACAAACCGCCGTTTAACGCCTTCACTGCGGTGCTCTGGCTGGCGCCGCTGGTGATCGCTCTGGCCGGTATCATCATTGCACTGCGGTTGTCCCGTAAACGCAGTCAGCCGGTTGCGCTGAGTGACGAAGAACAACGTGAACTGGCGCAGTTAAAAGAGAGGTCAAAGCATGATTAAGTTAGTGCTGACCCTGGCGGCGTTAGTGATTTTAGCCGTCATCGTGGTGTTATTGGCGCGGCTGTTTCAGCGTAAGCAGGATATCCGCCGCGATGCCGAAAATCAGCAATGGTATCAACAACGTCTGCGCGAACTGGAAGACGATAACGACAACGGTCGACTGAGCGCCGAAGAGTATCAACAGGCCAAAGTCGAACTCGATAAGACCTACGTCACCGACAGCCGTAACATCGAAGACGAAGTACGCTGGTTACCGGCCAAGCCCTGGTTACCGATGTTGCTGTTGGTGGTCATTTCAGTGGGTTTTTATGCCGGGTTTGGTAGCTGGTCATTGCAGCGTCAGGCGGATCAGGCGTTGCAACAATTACCCGAGTTGGGCAAAACCGTACTGCAGGAACAACAGCAGGTTGACGCAGAGACGTTGTCGACATTTGCGCTGGGACTGCGACAGAAACTCCAACGCCAGGGCGATGACCCCATTGCCTGGTGGATTTACGCCGGGCTAATGACCGATTTGCAACAGTTCGATCAGGCCAACAATGCCTTCGAACGCTCACTCAAGCTCGATCCGGATCGGGTTGGCACGTTGATCAGCTACGCCCGTTTTCTGCTCCAGAACGGCGGCGCTGACGCGAATCAGAAAGCGGCACAGTTACTGGCACGGGTGTTAAGGCTAGAGCCGTCGAATATCGACGCCTTGTCACTCAGCGGTTTTGTCGCGTTCGAAAACGGCAATTATCAGCAGGCCATTAATGCCTGGCAGCAGTTGCTGCAGTTAACACCGGACGGTGCCGCGCGCCGCTCGGCGGTGGAACAGGCCATTGCCGATGCCGAACAGCGCATGCAGCAGGACGCTCAGCAGTTAACGGTAACGGTAGAGGTCAGTGAATCGCTGCGCGATCAGATCCCGGCAGGGGCAACCTTATTTGTTTACGTGACCGCGGCTGACGGCGCACCAATGCCGGCAGCGGTAAAACGGGTACCGGCCAGTTCGCTGCCGGTTACGGTAACCCTCAGTAACCGCGATTCGATGTTGCCGGACTACCGCATGAGCTCGCTGTCACAGTGGAAGGTACAGGCACGGGTATCGGCGGATGATAAAATCGATGCCGCCGCCGGTGATCTGAATGCCGAAGCTAAGGTTATTAAGGCTAAAGAGTCCGCCACGGTTACTCTGCAACTGTCCGGGCAGACCGTGCAGGAAAAGTAATACAGGCTTCATTCAACAAGGGAAACAAAAAAACACATGCAGAAGACGTATTTGCAAACGAGCGGCTGGTTAAAAGCACTCACCGCGGTATTGGCGATGGTGGTGTTGAGCGGTTGTTCATCAACACCGGACGATCCCTACGCCGACAAACGTGACCCCTTTGAGGACGTCAACCGGGTGATGTGGGATTTCAACCAGGAAGTTGATGAAGCGGTCATTAAACCGGCGGCAGAAGTCTATAAAAAAGTCCCTGAACCCATCCGCACCTCGTTGCACAATATGTTCGAGAACCTGCAGGAACCCTGGTCAATGGCCAATAACCTGCTACAGGGTAAGCCGACCGATGCGGCGGTAAGCGCCGGGCGGTTTTTCTTTAACACCACCATTGGTCTGCTGGGTCTGCTTGATCCGGCCACTGAGATGGGCTTGACCAAACGCGAAGAGTCGCTCGGGCAAACGCTGGCGGTGTGGGGTGTCCCCGATGGCCCTTACCTGATGCTGCCGATCGCGGGGCCGACGGTTCTGATCGACCGCGGTACCGACTGGGTGGACGGCAATTACTTCCCGTATACCGAAATTGATTCAGACTGGGATATCCCCCGTTACACCGTGAAAGGTCTGCGAGCGCGGTTGAGTCTGAGTAAGCAGGAGCAAATGCTGGAGAACTCACTGGACTCCTATACCTTTGTAAAAGAAGCCTATTTTCAAAACTGGCGCTATCAGGTATACGACGGTAACCCACCACCAGAAGAAGACGAAGGTAACGAATCGTTCGACGATTTCGAAGAGTTCGAAGAGTTTTAATCATTTTGTGACATTGACGGTTCACTCATCCTGAACAATGCTTAAGGAGCGGTTACGGATATGAGGTGAACGGTCAATGTCGCAAGCAAAGGTGTTGCTCATCGAAGACGATGTCGTATTTCAGGGCCTCGTTAGCACCTACCTAAAACAATTAGATTACGATGTGCAGTGTGCGACACGTGGCGAAGAAGGCATCGCTCTGTGCCGCCGACGGCTGCCCGATATTATCCTCTGTGATTTACATTTACCCGACGTCAGCGGCTTGCAAGTCATTGAAAACCTGCTCAGCAGCGCCGCCGATCTGCCCATTATTGTGGTTTCCGCCAGCGAGTCGATGAATGACATTCGTGACGCGGTGCGCCTCGGAGCCTGGGACTATCTGGTGAAACCGCTGGACAGCCTGGCCATTTTAAATCAGTCCATTCAACACTGCCTGAAGCGCTATCAGTTGGAGGAAACCTATCTGCACGATCGTTGGGAGCTGGATGACCACATCGAAGTGTTGTATCAGGATGATGCGCTGGTCAAACGGCTAACCAACGAGCTGCTGCCGTCCGGACCATTGCAAATTGGCGGCTATCGGCTCGATTTTACCCTGCAGTCGCAGGAGCCCAACGCCTGGATCGATTTTCGGCCATTGACCGACGGTAATGTTCTGGTGTTGATGGCGAGTCCGCAAAATGCCACGGATCAGGCGTTGATCCCGTTACTGGTTTTTAAGACCTTGCTGGATCCTTTGTTACGTCAACACTTGTCCGGTCATGACGATACCTTATTGCACCCGGAAAAGTTATTGCAGCATTTGAACACCGAGCTGTGCCATTCGCGCATTCGCACGGCGTTTGATGTCTGGGTGGGCGTGTTAAATACCCATTCCGGTCAGTGGCAGTGGGCGCAGGCCGGCGATCGCATTCATTCCGAGCCGCAGGCCCGTCCGGATCTGGCGTTGGGCATTTGGCAGCATGCTAACTTTCACTGCAGCCAGCTCACCGAGCGGCAAAAAATACACGCTCGGCTACCGCAGGGGGCAGAGGTTATGATTCAGCTCGAGACGCCTCAAACTGACGAATAGCTTTATCGATGTAGGGCAGGCTCATATTAATATTGATCGGCTGGGTAAAGAGGGGATAACCAATACCCGCCGCGAGTAATGCCGGTAGCTTCCACCAGCCGGGCACATCAACAATGGCATAAAACACCACACAGATAGGAACCAGTTTGGCCAGATTACAAATCAACCGCCGTGGTACCGGCATAGCTTCCTGCGCGGCCGCCATAATGGCCGCCCGTTCGACAAAGGAATAACCGCTGAGCTGAGGGATTTTTTTAGTAGAAAAATAAAACGCCATGATGACCTGCTTTAGCCTAATTGCCTTTAGATTCAACGTGTATAGCCTAAACGAATTTGCATTATAACAGCTATTCGCGGTATAAACGTGGCCGAATTTTAGAATTTTAAATACAGGTAAAGAACATGGAAAAACAGCAGGTCAAGAAAGTCGTCATCCCGGTTGCGGGGCTTGGAACGCGGATGCTGCCCGCGACGAAGGCGATCCCAAAGGAAATGCTGCCGTTAGTTGACAGACCTTTGATCCAATTTATCGTGGAAGAATGTGCCGCCGCCGGTTTAACCGACGTGATTCTGGTGACCCATTCCAGTAAAAACTCCATCGAGAACCATTTTGACACCAGTTTCGAACTGGAAACCACGCTCGAGCGGCGGGTAAAACGTCAGTTACTGGAAGAAGTTCAGGCGATTTGCCCGAAGGGCACCACCATCATGCACGTACGTCAGGGCGAAGCGAAGGGCCTTGGTCATGCGGTACTGTGTGCGCGCCCATTGATTGGCGATGAGCCGTTTGCGGTGGTGTTACCGGACGTATTGGTTGACGAAGCCAGCTGTAATTTAAAACGCGACAACCTGGCGGAAATGAAACGCAACTTCGAAGCGTCGGGCGCCGCGCAGGTTATGGTGGAAAAAGTGCCACGGGAAAGTGTCAGCAGCTATGGTATTGCCGACATTAACGGCGCGGACTTAAAGCCGGGTGAACAGGCACCGATCAAACAGCTGGTCGAGAAGCCGGGCGTTGAAGAAGCTCCATCGGATTTGGCGGTGGTCGGCCGTTATGTGTTCCCGAGAGAATTGTGGCCGCTGCTGAAGAAAACGCCAATCGGCGCGGGTAATGAAATTCAGTTGACCGATGCGATGGCGATGTTGCTGGAAGACAAGCCGGTTAATGCCTACTACATGAAGGGTCGCAGCCATGATTGTGGCAACAAGTTTGGCTACGCAAAAGCGTTTGTTGAGCACGCTTTACGTCATCCGCAGCTTGCGGCTGAAATGAAAGCTTATCTTAAAACCCTCTGACAGCTTGGTTCCTGCCGTCGCGCCAAAGGCGCGACCGACTAGCCGGCGGCAGCTTTGGCGGTTTCGATCTTCTTACCCATGATAAGATCCGCCAATTGCCGCGCGCAGGGGCCGGTTTGTTCGCCCTTGGGCAACACCAGGTACAGACTGCCTTTGCGGCAGGTACTGCCTTCCAGTTCCAGCTTGCGCAACGCGCCTTTCTTCATTTCGCGTTCGGCAATGTACGGCGGCAACCAGCAAAACCCGAGTCCGGAACGCACCAAACGCAAGGCTTCGTCAAAATGACTGACGGTCCAGCGCTGTTCCGCTTTTAACCAGCCCTCATCTTCCTGAGGATTAACCGCAGTATCGCGAATAACGATTTGCAAATGCTGACTCAGTTCTTCCTGTTTGATCGGTTGTTCCAGTTGCGCCAGGGGGTGAGAAGGGTCGCAAACCAGATCCATAACATAGTCATCAATCGGCTCGCCAATGAACCCCTTCGGGACATGGTGAGTAATGACCACATCCGCCGACTTTTCCCGAATGTGCTCCAGCGTACCGGTTAACACGGTGTCTTCAATGGATAACCGGCTACCGCGGCTAAAATCCTGAAATTTGCGCAGCGCCGGGATCAGCGTGGAGCGGTCAAACACCATTTCCAGCGCCAGTTTCACTTCCGGCTCCCAGCCCTGTTCCAGATTGTGTGCCAATTGCTCCAGCTCCTGCGCGGTCTGGGTCAACTGCCGGGAGCGTCGCAACATCACCTCGCCGACGCTGGTGAGCACCGCTTTACGGCCTTTTACCTCGAGCAGTTGTACGCCAAGAACTTGTTGCAGTTTGGCAACGGCGTGGTTTAGTGAAGATTGGCTCTTATTGAGTTGTTCGGCTGCGTGAGCGTAGCCGCCACAGTCGATTACGGCCTGAAAAATCCGCCACTGCTCTAAGGTGGATTTTGCTCTGTAATGTGCCATATCGGTATTGATGCCGCCCTTTATCAAGAAATAACTGAAATAATTTATGCCCGCGCCGTAAGAATAGCGCGGATCGGTGCTTTGTACCCTTCAATAGTCATTTTGTGGTCATTTGGATCAAGAAAGTCGGCTAAAGATTCTCCTCGCATCCAATCCGTTGCCCGTTGCTCCTGCAGCGAGGTGGTGTTGTGATCGACCACCTCGATGTCAGTAAAACCGAGTCGTTGCATCCATACCGCCAGCGCTTTGGCACTGGGCAGGAACCAGACGTTGCGCATTTGTGCGTAGCGCTCACCCGGCATCATCACGGTGGTTTCATCGCCCTCGACGACGATGGTCTCCAGCACTAGCTGACCGCCGGGTTTTAACAGACCTTTCAGTTGCTGCAAAAACTCCAACGGTGAGCGGCGATGATAGAGCACGCCCATGCTGAACACCGTGTCAAAGCTGTTCAGTTGCGGCATCTGTTCAATCCCGACCGGGAAAAAGTGGGTGCGCTTCGCCAGTGCCGTCGGCATGTATTTTTTAATCGCCTGAAACTGGGTTAAAAACAACTCGCCCGGATCAACCCCCCAGACATCCGCTGCACCGGCTTCCAGCATCCGCCACAGGTGATAACCACTGCCACAGCCGACATCGAGCACCTGTTTGCCCTGCAGTGAATCAATGTGTGGTGCAACCCGTTGCCACTTCCAGTCCGAGCGCCACTCGGTATCGATGTTCATGCCAAACAGCTCAAACGGGCCTTTGCGCCAGGGGCACAGTTGCATTAACAAGCCGCGCAGTTGCGCCCGCTGCGAATCAGTCGCTAGTTGCGCGCGACCGACGGTGACGGTATCGCCAAGGCTGACATCGTCGTCACGCTCAATGCTCAGAGACGGCAGTTGTTTCAATACTCGCTGCCACTTACGAAAGTCACCGTGCGGCTTATCGGTAAATTGCCGCAGCTGTGCCGGCAGCGTCTCCAGCCAGGCGGCATGAGGGCTATCAATCAAACGCGCCAACGAAGCATTAAACCAATCCATTACTCGGTACCCTTAACCGCCATCATCGCGGCAAAATTAAAACATTGAAACCAACAACCGTAGTGGGCAAAACCCGCCTCTTCAAAACGCGCAAAATGGGTCGTCATGGAGTCAATCTTCATGACGTTTTCAATGGCCGCCCGCTTTTGGCTGATTTCCAGTTCGCTGTAACCGTTGGCACGTTTAAAATCATGATGTAGATCAACCAGTACATCGGCGATGTGTGGGTCTTCGGCGACGATTTTTTCGGCAATCAACAGCACACCGCCGGGCTTTAACCCGGAAAAAATGCGCTGAATAACCTGCTGACGCTCTTCACGCGGTACAAATTGCAACGTAAAATTCAGCACCACAATAGAGGCATCTTCGATGTGGGTTTCACGAATGTCCTCGCACCGCAGCGTTACCGGCAGCTGGCTTTTAAAGCCCTGCAAATGCAGTTGCGCGCGCTCAATCATGGCGTCGGAATTATCGACGGCGATAAGCTGAACCTGCGACGCCTGTTCACAGCCTTTACGCAGCGCAAGCGTGGCCGCACCGAGCGAGCAGCCAAGGTCATACACGTTGGACTGCGGCTGGACGTAACGCTCAGCCAACTGTGGCAACGTCTGCAAGATGCTGGAATAGCCGGGCACCGAGCGGTTGATCATATCGGGAAAAACTTCGACCACCTGCTGGTCAAAGCGAAAATCCGAAACGCTCGGCAGCGGTTTAGAAAAAATTGTGTCGCGATGGTTCATAAATAGCGTTACTGTCCGATACTTTAGATGAATAATAAACGGGTTGCTTACAATAGTTGTAGTTTACCGAACCTGCTGGAGATAATACACCGAATGAAACGTCAATGGTTTCTATTACTCTTAATACTGACCAGTGCAATAGCCACCCCAGCGTTAGCGACGGAAGAGGCTAATGACTGGCTGGTTGACCATCCGCAGGTTCGGGTCGGAGTGCCGGACGATTTGGCACCACTCATCAGCATCACTAATGACCAGGCACGTGGCTTTGACGTCGACGTATTAACCACCATTACCGCCGGTGTACCGATCGAGTTTGCCTGGACCCCTTGCGGCAGTTGGTCGCAATGTCTGGTTGCATTAAAAAACAAAGAAATCGATGTACTGACCAGTATGTCGTACTCCACCGAGCGAGCGGCGTACACCAGTTTTACCCAGCGTTACTGGACCATGCCCTGGGCGACGCTGTCGCTAGTGACCGAAACCGGTGCCAGTGAGCGTGAAACCGACGTCAATCAACTGCGTGGTCAGCAAATTGGTGTTACCGAGGGTTACAGCGTGATCCCCATGCTGCGTAATATCGAGCAAACCGAAGTGGTTGAATACCGCTCACTGACCGACGGCATCGAAGCGCTGCAGCGGTCGGTGATTGATGTCTATGTCGACAGTCTGCCGATTGTGGTTGATGAATTGCAGCAGCGGCCGCTGGTCAACGCGCAGCTTACCGTTTTAAGCGGTGCGCCGGGCGAGGACCTGTTTATCGGGGTGCGCAGTGACTATCAGCCGTTGGTGGTGATTCTTAATGAAGGTATCGAAAACCTCACCGCGCTGGAGCGACAGCGCCTGCGTCGCAAATGGTACGGCTACGAGTTACAGCGTGGCTGGAGTGACCAGGAACTGCTGAGTCTGGGGTTAAAAGCGGGTTCGGTGGTGGTGCTGCTAATTGCCGGCGTCGCTTTCTGGAACAGCCGCCTGCGCCGCGAAGTAAAATTGCGTAAAGCCGCCGAGCGACGCATACGTTACGTCGCGACCCATGACGAATTAACCGGGCTGCCGAATCGTAATCTGTTGTCGGATCGGCTCGAACAGGCGATTCTACAACATCAGCGCAGTAATAAAGCCTTTGCCATGATGTTCCTCGATCTGGACGGTTTTAAAATCATTAACGACGACTTCGGCCACGAATACGGCGATGAGCTGCTGGTGCAGGCCGCACAGCGTCTGACCGGGTTATTGCGCAAGTCGGATACGGTATGTCGTTACGGCGGTGACGAGTTCGTGGTGTTATTACCCAGTACCAATAACGTCAACGCCGCACTGGCGGTCGCACGTAAATTGGTCGTGCACCTGGCGCGCCCCTATAAAGTCAAATCGCAGACCCTCGATGTCAGCGTCAGCATCGGCGTGGCAATGTTCCCGAAACACGGCGTCGACGAGCAAACCCTGCTGCGCTCCGCCGACAAAGCCATGTACGCGGCAAAAGCCGCCGGCAAAAACGACGTTCGCATGGCCGGATGACATTCCGTGCCAGTTCGCTATAATGTAGCGCTTCATTTTGACAACATCCAACCAACGCCGGTAGTAGGAAACGTACATGCGAACGCATTATTGTGGACAAATTAACGCAGAATTAGCAGAACAGCAGGTCACTCTGTGTGGCTGGGTTAACAAACGTCGCGACTTAGGCGGATTGATCTTTATCGATTTGCGTGACCGCGAAGGGCTTATCCAGGTGGTGTTCGACCCGGATCAGCAGGCTCTGTTCGAACAGGCTAATAAATTGCGTCAGGAGTTCTGCGTTCAGATCAAAGGCAAGGTCAACCGTCGTCCTGACAGTCAGGTTAATAAAAACATGAAAACCGGCGAGGTTGAGTTGCTGGCGTCAGAGCTGAACATTTTAAGCCGCTCTGAACCGCTACCGATCGATTTTAACTCGCAGGTCAGCGAAGAAGCGCGTTTGCGCTACCGCTACCTCGATCTGCGTCGCCCGCAGATGAACGAAAAACTCCAGTTTCGTGCGAAAGTCACCAGTGCTGTGCGTCGCTTCCTCGACGACAGTGGCTTTTTAGACATCGAAACGCCGATGCTGACTCGCGCTACACCGGAAGGCGCACGCGACTATCTGGTGCCGAGCCGCACCCACAAAGGCCGCTTCTTTGCGTTGCCGCAAAGTCCGCAGTTGTTTAAACAGTTGCTGATGATGTCCGGTTTCGACCGTTACTATCAAATCGTAAAATGCTTCCGCGACGAAGACTTACGCGCCGATCGTCAGCCGGAATTTACCCAGATTGATATCGAAACCTCGTTCATGACCGCGGAGCAGGTGATGGAAGTCACCGAAAACATGACCCGCGAGCTGTTTCAGTCATTGCTGGGTGTTGATCTTGGCCAATTCCCGACCATGAGCTGGCACGAAGCGATGCAACGCTACGGTTCGGACAAGCCGGATCTGCGTAACCCGCTGGAGCTGGTTGACGTTGCCGATCTGCTCAAAGACGTTGAATTTAAAGTATTCTCTGGCCCGGCCAACGACGAGAAAGGTCGCGTTGCGGTTATCCGTCTGCCGGAGCAGGCCGATAACGTATCGCGCAAGATGATCGACGAATACACCAAGTTTGTCGGTATCTACGGCGCTAAAGGGTTGGCCTGGGTTAAGGTTAATGACCTGTCGCAAGGCCGCGACGGGCTGCAGTCACCGATCCTGAAATTCTTACCGGATGACGCCCTTAACGCGATTCTTGAGCGCACCGGCGCGCAAACCGGTGACGTGCTGTTCTTCGGTTCCGACAAAGCCAATGTGGTGGCCGAATCGATGGGCGCACTGCGGTTGAAACTGGGTGAAGAATTTGGCCTGGTCAGCGACGAGTGGAAACCGCTGTGGGTAGTGGACTTCCCGATGTTCGAAGAAAACGACGACGGTTCGCTGGCGGCGTTGCACCATCCGTTTACCGCACCGGTTAATGTCACGCCGGAAGAGCTCAAAGCCAACCCGGCACAGGCACTGTCGAATGCGTATGACATGGTGCTGAACGGCGTCGAAGTCGGCGGCGGTTCGGTACGTATTTTTGACAACGCCATGCAACAGGCGGTGTTCGAAGTGCTCGGCATTGGCAAAGAAGAAGCGGCCGAAAAATTCGGCTTCCTGCTGGAAGCGTTGAAGTACGGTACACCACCGCACGCCGGTCTGGCCTTTGGTCTGGATCGTCTGGTGATGTTGATGGTCGGCGCAAGCTCCATTCGTGACGTGATTGCCTTCCCGAAAACCACCACCGCCGCCTGTGTGCTGACCGACGCTCCGGGGCTGGCGAACCCGGATGCATTGCAAGAACTGGGTGTTAAGAGTACGGTTGAGGATAACCAACAGTAAACACAAAGGGTGAACTATGGCAGGTCATTCTAAATGGTCCAACATTAAACACCGTAAAGCCGCGCAGGACGCTAAGCGCGGCAAAATCTTCACAAAACTCATCCGCGAAATTAATGTCGCCGCCCGCGAGGGCGGTGGCGATCCGGAAACCAATCCGCGCCTGCGCGCCGCCATTGATAAAGCGCTTTCCAATAACATGAAACGCGACACCATCGATACCGCGATCAAACGCGGTACCGGTGAAATGGAAGGCGATAACGTTGAAGAGCTGACCTACGAAGGCTACGGACCCAATGGTGTGGCGATTTTGCTGGAGTGCATGACCGACAATAAAAACCGCACGGTGTCGGAAGTGCGTTATGCGTTCAGCAAGCACGGCGGTAACCTGGGCACCGACGGCTCGGTGGCGTACCTGTTTAATAAAAGGGGGGTCATCAGTTTTAGTAACGACGATTCCGCTCAGCAGGTGACCGAGGAACAGCTGATGGAACCGGCGCTGGAAGCCGGCGCTGAGGACATCGTCAAACACAGCGACGGCAGCCTTGAGGTGATGACCACACCGGAAAACTTCGGTGCGGTTAAAGATGCGTTGGATGCGCGCGAGTTGCACGCGAGCAACGCCGAAGTGACCATGGTACCGGACACCAAAGTGGATTTGGATGAGGACAGTGCGCGCAGTTTCTTAAAACTGCTGGATGCGCTGGAAGACCTCGATGATGTGCAGAATGCGTATCATAACGCGGACATCTCGGACGAGGTGTTGGCGGTTCTAAACGACAGTTAATACAACCTCTCACTGAGCGACCTGACGCATGAGCATCATTCTGGGCATTGACCCGGGTTCCCGGCTAACCGGTTACGGCATTATTCAGCGCCACGGCCGCCATTTGCATTATGTCGCCAGTGGCTGCATTCGGGTTACGGGAACGGCAGCGCAGCCGCTGACGCTGGCGGAAAAGCTGAAGCGTATTCACAATTCGGTGGCGGAGCTGATTACGCAGTTTCAGCCGGATGAGTTTGCGATCGAGCAGGTGTTTATGGCTCGTAACCCCGATTCCGCGTTAAAGTTGGGGCAGGCAAGGGGGGCGGCGATTGTGGCGGCGGCGTGTTGTGATCTGCCAGTGGCGGAATACAGCGCGCGTTCGATTAAGCAGGCGGTGGTGGGCACCGGTGCGGCGGAAAAGGAGCAGGTACAGCATATGGTGATGGCGTTGCTGAAACTGTCCCGCCGGCCTCAGGCTGACGCCGCCGATGCCCTCGCTGTCGCTATTTGTCACGCCAATACCTCCCGCCGGTCCGAATTAATTCCTCGGGATATCAACCATCACAGGTTTTAAAGAATTCAACGTCAAAAACCTTTAAAACCTGAAAGGCCAGCATTTCCTGGGAACGTAAACAGATCGTCGGTAGCCGAACGTACCGACGGTCCGAGGCGTAACCCCGCCTAGCGCCCCCGAATACCCAATGATATGATATCGCCATCGCCAATAAAAAAAGAACACCAATGATTGGACAAATTTCCGGCAAGCTTATCGCCAAACAGCCTCCTGAAGTGCTGGTCGACGTCAACGGCGTTGGTTACGAAATACAACTGCCAATGACCTGCTTCTACGCACTGCCGGCACTTAACGAAGCCGTTACCCTGGTGACTCACTTTGTGGTGCGCGAGGACGCCCAGTTACTGTACGGTTTTAATAACCAGAGCGAGCGCAGCCTGTTCCGGTTATTAATCAAAACCCAGGGCGTTGGCCCCAAACTGGCGCTGGCCATCCTCAGCGGAATGAACGCCGACGAATTTGTCTGGGCGGTGAATCAAAACGACGTCAGCCGGCTGGTAAAACTGCCCGGTGTTGGCAAGAAAACCGCCGAACGGCTGGTGATCGAAATGCGCGACCGCCTGAAAGACTGGCAGGGCAGCAGTACACCGGCGACCGACGCCGCAGCCATTGACGCGGTCACCGCCGATTCCACCTTTGTACACCCGGCCGATGCCCGCGCCGACGCCTTGAGTGCCTTGCTGGCGCTGGGTTATAAACCGAATCAGGCGGAAAAAGCGCTCTCTGCGGTGTATCAGCAGGAGTTAACCAGCGAAGAGCTGATCAAAGCCTCGCTAAAACAACTGGCATAACGAGAACACCATGATAGAAGCCGACCAAATACCGAGCCATCGCATCGTCGAAGCCGCGACTCAGGGCGACGACGAAGCCATCGATCGCGCCATTCGCCCCAAGGTGCTGACCGACTACACCGGTCAGAAACACGTCGTTGAGCAAATGGAGATCTTTATCGAGGCCGCCCGCAAACGACAGGAAGCGCTCGATCATCTGCTCATTTTTGGTCCGCCGGGGCTGGGTAAAACCACACTGGCCAACATCGTTGCCAATGAATTAAACGTCAACATTAAAACCACCTCCGGGCCGGTGCTGGAAAAAGCCGGTGACTTAGCCGCGCTGCTGACCAACCTGGAACCGCACGATGTGTTGTTCATCGATGAAATTCATCGCCTCAGTCCGGTGGTGGAGGAGATCCTTTACCCGGCGATGGAGGATTACCAGCTCGACATCATGATCGGTGAAGGGCCGGCGGCGCGCTCCATTAAACTCGATTTGCCACCGTTTACACTGATTGGTGCCACCACCCGTGCCGGTGCGCTGACGTCGCCACTGCGGGATCGCTTTGGCATCGTACAACGGCTGGAATTTTATAACGTAGAAGAATTGACCGACATCATTGAGCGCTCCGCCAAGTACATGAACATGGTAATGAAGCAGGGCGGCGCCCGTGAGATTGCCCGCCGTTCGCGCGGCACCCCGCGTATTGCTAACCGGTTGTTGCGACGGGTTCGGGACTACGCCGAGGTGAAAGGCAACGGTGAAGTCGATGAAGCCACCGCCAACGCCGCACTGACCATGGTCGACGTCGACCAGGCCGGTTTTGATTACATGGATCGTAAATTGCTGCTGGCGATCATGGAGAAATTCCTCGGTGGTCCGGTGGGGCTGGATAACCTGGCGGCAGCCATTGGCGAAGAGAAAGACACCATTGAAGACGTGCTCGAGCCGTATTTGATCCAACAGGGCTTTCTGCAGCGCACGCCCCGGGGTCGCATGGCAACACCGCGCGCTTATCAGCACTTTGGTTTAAAGCCGGAAGACAAAACTCGGTAAATGTTCTGTAAAAAATAGCCAAAAAAAAGCCCGCACATAAGTACGGGCAAACAGAACAACAAGAAGGAAGTTAAAAAAATCCAGGGAACCAAATCAAAAAAACTCAGAAATAGTGACAACCAAACTCTGTCTCTTCGATTTGATGGCTATTATACGGCTAAATTGCGCTGTATCAAACAAGAAAAATTGCACTTTCAAATTAGTTTTAGTAATCCGACGGTTGTAACAAACGGTGAAAAAAAGACCAACATTTTTTCAACAAACGAAAAAATTCGTTAAAAAACAACTATCTGAATTTTAATTGTTTCAATTTTGTCATAAAAAAAAGTCTGCTGAGAAATTGCTCAGTCCAACTTTTAAAGGCTCCGGGAGCAAATGTGACAAAGTTGTCATTTTTAGGGGTTTTGTCCAATATGAACGAGCACTTTGAGTGGCCAATACGGGTTTATTACGAAGACACAGATGCTGGTGGTATCGTTTATTATGCGAATTATCTCAAATTCCTTGAGCGCGCCCGCACCGAATGGTTAAGGTCTTTAGGGATTGAACAGGACAGCTGGTTAGATCACAATAGAGCCTTCGTCGTCAGACAGGTGGAACTGGACCTGCGCGAAGCGGTTCGTTTTAACGCTGAACTGACGGTCACGGTTAAGGTCGAACAGCTAAAGCGCGCCTCCATCGTTTTTACCCAGCGGGTGTTGGGCAAACAGGGGCAACTGCACTGCCAGGCAACGGTAAAAGCAGCCTGTGTGGATAAGCAGGCGATGCGCGCGGTTGCCATGCCAGAGCCGATTCATACGGCGATCAGCGCGGCACTGGGCTAAACCAGCCGGACGAAATAACGAAGTGCCTAAGTAGCACGCACAACGGTCACAACAGAGGGTTACATAGCGTGGAAACAGAATTATCCTTTATTGATTTGTTCTGGCAGGCAAGCCTGCTGGTGAAGTTGGTCATGATCATGCTGTTGGCCATGTCAGTATGGGGTTGGGTGCTGATTTTCCAGCGTAAAAAGGTGATTGCCACCGCCAACAAAGACGCGCTGAAGTTTGAAGATCGTTTTTGGTCCGGTGTCGATTTGGCACGTCTGTATCAGGAAATTTCAGCCCGCGCAAAAAATGCCAAAGGCATGGAACTGCTGTTCCACGCCGGCTTTAAAGAATTCGCGCGCTTGCGCAATCATCAGGGCTCTAACCCGCAGGCGACCGTTGAAGGGGCGTTCCGCGCGATGCGCGTTGCCCACGCGCGGGAGTTGGAAAAACTCGAGAACAACCTGGGTATTCTGGCCACCATCGGTTCGATCAGCCCTTACATCGGCTTGTTTGGTACCGTGTGGGGGATCATGAACGCCTTTATCGCCCTTGGTGCGGTTGAACAAGCCACGCTGGCGATGGTAGCACCGGGTATTGCCGAGGCTCTGATCGCTACGGCCATGGGTCTGTTTGCCGCGATTCCGGCGGTCATTGCCTATAACCGCTATGTTAACCGGGTAGAAAAGGTCGATAACCATTACATGAACTTCATCGACGAGTTCATTGCCATTTTGCAGCGTCAGGCGCTGGCACAAAGTGCTAACGGTAACAGCAAAAGCGAGGACCCTGCGCTATGATGGTGATGCCGCGCAAACGCCGTAAGCCGGTCGCGGAAATTAACGTCGTACCCTACATCGACGTGATGTTGGTGCTGTTGATCATCTTTATGGTAACGGCACCGCTGATCACCCAGGGCGTTAAGGTAGAACTGCCAAAAGCGTCCTCGGAACCGCTGGCAAAAGACTCTAAGCCACCGCTGGTGGCCTCGGTAGATGCCGAGGGGAATTATTATCTCAATCAGAACACCAACCCGGACCAGCCGATCAGCGCGCAGGAAGTGGCGACGTTGGTGGCCGCACAGTTGCAGGTCGAGCCGGACACACCGGTAATGGTCAACGGTGACGGGGCGGTGTCCTATAACCAGGTGGTGCAACTGATGGTGTTACTGCAAAAAGCAGGCGTGCCCTCGGTTGGCCTTATGACAGACTCTTCGGAAAATTAGTTGTGGCGAAAAAAGTACCAGGCACAGACAGTATTACTTTACCGCTGGTTTACTCCATCGGCATACACCTGGCCATTGGTGCGGTGTTGTTATTCAGTTTTGAATTCACACCAAAGGAACCAACACCGATGGAAGTGAGTCTGAGTGAATCAGAGTTCCAGCAGCAGCCCGACGAGGTGGTGCAGGCGGTATCGGTGGATAAGGCCGCGGTTGAACAACAGGTCCAGCGCATCAAAGAGCAAAAAGAAGCCGAACGCCGTGCCGAACAACAACGCATTGCCGAATTAGAACGCAAAGCGGAAGCCGCTCGTAAAGCGCGTGAACGTGAAGAGCAGCGTCGCCGTGAAATCGAGCAGCAACAGGAGCGCGAACGTCAGGAAGCCGCAGAAGCTCGTCGTGCCGCCGAACAAGCCCGTAAAGAAGCGGAAAAACTGGCGGAAGAACGACGTAAAGCGGAAGAAGCCGCGAAAGCAGCAGAAGAGCGCCGTAAGGCCGCTGAAGAAGCCGAGCGTCGGGCGGAAGAAGAGCGCAAACGCCGCGAGGAAGAACGTAAACGCCTGGAAGAAGAGCGTCGTAAAGCGGCTGAGCGAGAAGCGCAACTGCAAAAAGAAATGGAAGCCGAGCGTGAGCGCCGTGCCGCCGCACGTCGTCAGCAGATGCTCAGCGAAATCGAGAAATATCAGGCGCTGATCCGACAGACCATTCAGCGCAACTGGAACGTCGACGAGTCAATGAGCGGTAAGTCGTGCGAATTGACCATCAGCGTAGCGCCCAGTGGTTTTGTGAAAAGCGTGACCACCGGCGCCGGTGACCCGGCGGTGTGTCGCTCAGCCGAAAATGCGGTGTTGAAGGCAACCACTTTACCGGTGTCGGAAGATCCAGAGATTTATGAACAAATGAGTACCATCAAACTAACTGTTAAACCGCAGTTGTAACTTAAGGTGAACCATGAAAAAGCTGTTAATCAACACATTGTTGTTTTTCTTCGTGCTGACTGCCAGCGCCCGAGCCGGCGTCCTGGAGATCGTCATTACCGAAGGTATGGACACCGCCAGACCGATTGCGGTTGTACCTTTTAAATGGCTGGGTGACGGCCCGGCTCCGGGAAATCTGACCGATGTCATCGCCGCCGACCTAACCCGCAGCGGTAAATTTAATCCGATCCCGCAGTCGGCAATGCCACAGCAACCGGCGAACGACGGCGAGCTGGACTATTCCGCCTGGGCGAAACTGGGCGTTGAAGCGGTGTTGATGGGTACCATTGAACCCTATTCGGTCGACCGTTATATGGTCAAATTCCAGTTGGTGGACGTGCTGCGCGGACAAATCACCGGCGGTAACGCGCAGATGCTGCGCGACGGTCAACTGGTAAAAAGTAACGATCACATTCTTGATGCCCGTAGCTCGGTCATCGACGGTGACCAGTTCCGTCAGTACTCGCACCGTATTTCGGACGTCGTTTACGAGGCCTTAACCGGCGAACGCGGGGCGTTCATGACTCGCATCGCCTACGTTACCGTCAATCATGACGACCAGTACCCCTACAAACTGATGGTCGCGGACTACGACGGCGCCAATGAAAAAATATTGCTGCGTAGCCCGGAACCACTGATGTCACCGTCGTGGTCACCGGACGGCAATAAGTTGGCTTATGTCAGTTTCGAGAACGAAACCGCAGAAATTTTCATTCAGGACATTTACACTACCCGTCGGGAAAAATTAACCTCGTTCCCGGGCATCAACGGTAACCCGGTGTTCTCGCCGGACGGTAAGAAAATGGCGATGGTATTGTCAAAAGACGGCAACCCGGAACTGTACGTGATGGACCTGGCGACTAAAAACTTGCAACGTGTGACACGGAATCGTACGATTGATACCGAGCCTAGTTGGACGCCTGACAGTAAATCGCTGGTATTTACGTCAGAAAGGGGTGGCAGACCACAACTTTATAGCGTAAATTTAGATTCAGGTCAGGTACGCCGGTTAACGTTCGAAGGTGAGCAGAACTTAGGTGGTACAGTTGCGCCAAGCGGTGATTCGATGATTTTGGTCAATCGCACCCGCGGCAACTACCACATCGCTCGCCAAGAGTTTCCACGGGGTACCATGCAAGTGCTGACCAAAACGTTTTTGGACGAATCGCCAAGCATTGCGCCAAACGGCAGTATGGTGATTTACAGCACGACCCATAATGATAAACAGGTGTTGGCGCTGGTATCGACAGACGGTCGTTTTAAGGCTCGGTTACCGGCATCGGATGGTGAAGTTAAGTCGCCGTCCTGGTCACCCTTTATGTAGTAATTTGCAATACAATAAACCACTTGGTTTGACTCGAAAATATAAGGATTAAAAGGATGCAGCTGAACAAACTCTTAAAAGCTCTGGCAATTGCTGTACCAATGGCAACTTTGGCCGCTTGTAGCTCTAACCAGTCTACCGACGCCGGTGCAGGTTCAGGTCAACAGACCAACGAAGCGTCTGGCCAAGAATCAGGATCTGGTGTTCAGGTCGGTGCTGCGGACCGTCAGAAAACACCTGAAGAAATCCGTGAAGAGCAGATGGAAGCGCTGCGTAAAGAGCACATCGTCTACTTCGCATTTGATAAATCAAACATCCAGTCTGAGTACGCTGAGCTGTTAGCTGCGCACGCAGATTACCTGGTGAAAAACCCGAACGTCAGCGTTGTTATCGAAGGTCACGCCGACGAGCGCGGTACACCTGAGTACAACATTGCGTTGGGTGAGCGTCGTGCGAAAGCGGTTCAGAGCTACCTGGAAAACCTGGGTGTTCAGGACTCACAAATCTCAACCGTATCTTACGGTGAAGAAAAGCCGATGGTTAATGCCTCTACTGAGAGCGCATACGCGAAAAACCGTCGTGCCGTTCTTGTTTACTAATCACTGTTAGTAGCCGTATTCAACGATGTTGAAAAAAACGCTTATTGCGATATCGATACTGGTGCCGGGCGTGTCTCTGGCACAGGCACCAGTGTCCAGTCTTTCCGACTCAGCAGGCTCGTTGGAACAGCGCCTGGCCACCATCGAGCGAATGATGGAAGCCCGCCAGGGTGCTCAACTCGAGATGCTGAATCAACTCAATAACCTGCAGCAGGACGTCGCTGAACTGCGCGGCATCACCGAAGAACACGAATACCGTTTGGAGCAGTTACTGCAGCGTCAGCGCGAGATCTATCAGGAAATCGATCGCCGCTTCAGCCAACTGAATAGCCAGGGCAACAGTTCAGGCAGTAATTTCAGCACGGCACAGCAAGTTCCGGTCAACACCGATTCCGGTAACTCGTCGTCTAATGGCTATTCGTCAAATCTTAGCGAAAACGATGCCTACGATCGTGCCATTGCATTGGTGCTGGAAGATAAGCGATACGATGCGGCGATACCGGCGTTTGAGCAGTTTGTCGAACAGTTCCCTAACTCCAATTATCTGCCTAACGCGCATTATTGGTTAGGTCAGTTGCAGTTTGCGCAGCAGCAATACGATGCCGCCAAACAGCATTTTGAGACGGTGGTTAAGGACTTCCCTGAGAGCAACAAACGCGCGGACTGTATTCTGAAGCTGGGTGTGATTGCGTCAGAGCAGGGTAAGTCGGCCGATGCTAAGCAGTATTATCAGCAAGTGGTGGAAGAATACCCGGATAGTACTGAAGCAAATTTAGCCAAACAGCGTCTTAAGCAGTAACAGTTAGGTAACAACTGCTGGCGAAATAAGCAGTCGAACAAAAAACTGAAATTATCAGTTGCATCACAGCGTTATTTAAGTAAACTATGCCGCCGTTGCCAAGGAGAAAAGCGCAGTCTTTTCGGTACTTGTAACCAAGTTATTGGCAGCGGCGTTTTAAATGTGGGTTGTTAGCTCAGTTGGTAGAGCAGTTGACTTTTAATCAATTGGTCGCAGGTTCGAATCCTGCACAACCCACCACGTTCTCTTCAAGTGTAGTTTGTGCGGCTGGCACAAGAACAAATCTGAATATGGGTTGTTAGCTCAGTTGGTAGAGCAGTTGACTTTTAATCAATTGGTCGCAGGTTCGAATCCTGCACAACCCACCATTTTCCTTTATCAAGATTCCGCTTAAGCCCCCTAGCGCTTGGCACCGCCTTTGGCGGTTTGCCTGAAGCTGCTTGCTGCGCTCGCAGCTAGCTCGGCGCGGTCTTCGCCCGCTTGCCTGGCGCGCCAAAGGCGCTTGCAAACACCTGCGACAAGCCTCCTTGCGCCGTAAGCGCAAGTAACGGCTTTATGCAAGGCGCTTCGCGCCGCCAGGCAAGTGGGTGAAGCCCACGCCAAGCAAGGCACTGCGAAGCACGTGCCGCTAAGCAAGCCGCCGCAGGCGGCGCCAAGCTGTAAACCCCATTGAAATCCGCTATAATCAACCCAACGTATAGATAACACCCGAAACAGCGATGTAGGTAGTATGTCAGCAATTCAGACCCTAGATACATTGGATTACGCTTTTCCGGCCAAGCCGAAGCCATTATCCGATGAACAAAAAGCACAATACCGTGCCAAGATTAAAGAATTATTACAGCAGCGTAACGCCGTGCTGGTCGCGCACTATTACACCGACCCGGAAATCCAGTCACTGGCTGAAGAAACCGGCGGTTGTGTTGCCGACTCACTGGAGATGGCGCGTTTCGGCCGTGATCACGAAGCACAGACGCTGATCGTTGCCGGCGTTCGCTTTATGGGTGAAACCGCAAAAATTCTGACGCCGCAGAAAACCGTGCTGATGCCAACGCTGAAAGCCGAATGTTCGCTGGACCTGGGTTGCCCGCCGGATAAGTTCTCGGCGTTCTGTGATGAGCATCCGGACCGTACCGTGGTGGTTTACGCCAATACCTCGGCGGCGGTAAAAGCCCGTGCCGACTGGGTAGTGACCTCCAGCATGGCGCTGGAACTGGTTGAGCACCTGGACAGTAAGGGCGAGAAGATCCTGTGGGGGCCTGACCGTCATCTGGGTAACTACATTCAGAAGCAAACCGGTGCCGATATGGTGATGTGGCAGGGTGCGTGTGTGGTGCATGACGAGTTTAAAGCGAAAGCGCTGCTGGATCTGAAAAAAGTCCACCCGGACGCGGCCATTCTGGTACACCCGGAATCGCCACAGAACATCGTTGATATGGCCGATGCGGTGGGCTCAACGTCGCAGTTGATCAAAGCCAGCCAGGAGTTGCCGAACGATACCTTTATCGTCGCCACCGACCGCGGTATTTTCTATAAAATGCAGCAGTTGCAGCCGCACAAGACCTTCCTGGAAGCGCCAACAGCCGGTAACGGTGCCACGTGCCGCAGTTGTGCACACTGCCCGTGGATGGCCATGAACGGCCTGGTTGCGATCGCCGAAGCGTTGGAACACGGTGGCGAAAGCCACGAGATTCATGTCGATGCAGAGCTGGGTAAGCAGGCAATGATCCCACTCGACCGAATGCTCGCCTTCAGCGCCACCCTGAAGTAGGTCGCGCCTTTGGCGCGACACATTGTCCCGAGCCGTGCGGCAGAGGCGCACGCTACGGCGCGTTGAAGTAGGTCGCGCCTTTGGCGCGACACATTGTCCCGAGCCGTGCGCCAAAGGCGCACGCTACAGGGCGTTGAAGTAGGTCGCGCCTTTGGCGCGACACATTGTCCCGAGCCGTGCTCCGGAGGCGGACGCTACAGGGCGTCGAAGTAGGTCGCGCCTTTGGCGCGACACATTGTCCCGAGCCGTGCGCCGGAGGCGCACGCTACAGGGCGTCGAAGTAGGTCGCGCCTTTGGCGCGACACATTGTCCCGCACCGTGCGCCGGAGGCGCACGCTACAGGGCGTTCAAATGCGCGGCGGCTTTTTCCATCGGTTGTGCCAGGCCTTCAACACGGAACGACACGCGGCCTTCGCGGTCCAGTACCGTTACCAGATTACTGTGGTCAAAATTGCCGTCGTCACGCTTGCGGTAACGCACCCCCAGCACCGTCGCCAGACCACGAATGTCGGCGTCATTACCGTGCAGGAATAACCAACGGTCGTTGTCCAGCCCATAGTTCTCGGTATAGGCGCGCATCACCTCCGGCGTATCCCGCTCACTGTCCAGACTGACCATCACCAACCGCACCTGCTGTTGCAGTTGCGGGTCCAGTAACTGATACAGCCGCTTAACGTCATTCACCAGCACCGGGCAGGCGGTGGTGCAACTGCCGTAAAACAAGGTAACGATGGCCGGCTGACCCTGTAAATCCCGTAACGCCAGTGACTGACCCAACTGCGTCGTCCACTGACCCTGTAACTGATACACCGAATGCTCCGCCATCGGCTCGGCCGCCTGCGGATGCTGGCTGTGATGCTGATGATGGCTATGATCCTGCGCCATCGCCGGCGCCAACAGACTCAGTGAGGCCGCAGCGGCCCATAGTAAGGTTTTCATGGTTCATTCCTCTGGTCGTAGGCGCAACGAAAACCGAGCGTACTGGTGGTGTTCTGCGCGGCGTAGTCGCTGCGTGATTGATAACGAAAGAAGGTGGCGTAATTGGCCTGATTAAACTTCGCCAGAAAGCGCGCGCTGTCGCCACAGGAGCCGGACAGCACATCCACTTCGTCGCCACTTTGAATCAGCAGTTGGAAATCTTCCACCCACTCGTTAATGCGGCCATGCATATGCGCCAACTGCTGTGCATCGGCAGCCACCGGCTGCTGTTGCGACGCGCCCGGATTGGAATACCAGGCAAACAACTGGCGCGCATAATCCTCATCCGTTAAGCCCTGTTGCTGGCGGTACAGCACCGAGGCGTATTCCCATTCGTTTAACGTCGGCAGGCGTCCGCCCTGTGCCTCACAGTAAGCCCGCGCGGCAAACCAGGACACATAGGTCACCGGTGCATCGTGCTGTTGCTCGGTTATCACCGTGTCGGCCGGCCAGTGCGACAAGTACGAACCGTCGTGAAACAACGCGGCGATGTTACCGCGTTGCCAGTCGGGCTGTGCCTGCACAAACGTTAAAAACTGATGGTTAGTGACCGGGGTGGCATCCAGCCAGAACGTCTCCACCGCAATCGACGGGGTATCGCTGTCGAGCAATACCGGCGTGTCAAACAAACCGCCGGGTATCTTTACCGGTTCGGCAGCACCCATTACAGGTGCTGCAAACGCCACGGCACATAACCCTATGCCCAGCCACTTCATCATCGTTACCTCCTAGTCTTTGCGCGGACCGGCAATTAACGCACCGGCAGCACCGCGTTCCGCATCGGCAAACTCATGGTCAACCAGCTTATAGACGCCTTCTTCCGGCACGATAAAGTCCATGGTGGCGCTGTTGCTGGCACCCAACAGCACGGTTTGCATCCCGTACCATTCGTTGCGCGGGTCGCCTTCGTACCAGACGCGGTCAAAAATGGCACCGATCACGTGGAAGCTGGAAGTACCTGACGGGCCGGCATTCAACACATGCAGACGCACGCGGTCACCTTCGTTAGCGCGCAGCGGAGTATCGCTCAGCGCACCGACATGGCCGTTAAAGGTGACATGGCTTGGGTCACGAGCCAGTGCGGCACTGTGGTTGTAAATGTACTGACCGTTCATTTCTTCCAGATAATGCTCGGACTGCACCAGCACGTACTCGTGGTCGACGTCGTCATCGGTCGGATAACCGTCTTTCGGTGACACCACAACGGCGCCGTACTGACCCATCGCCGTGTGCATTAACACGCTGGAGGTACCGCAGTGATACATATAAGTGCCCGGGTAGTTGGCGATCCATTCAAACTCGATGGTTTCGCCCGGCGAAATGGTCCGCCATTTGTCTTCGGCCGCTACCGTACCGCTGTGGAAGTCCATCGAATGCGGCATTGGGTTAACCACCGGCTGGTTGTTCTGATACAGGTTGGCCTGCAATTGGCTGAAGAACGGGGCGCCGTCTTTCACCGGCTCGGTGATCACCACTTCCTTGTCGGAGCGGTTTTTCATTTTGAACACCACGCGGTCACCCTCGCGGACGTGCAACACCGGCCCTGGTACGGTACCGCCGAAGGTCCATGCGGAATAGCTCACGCCCGGTGCGACTTCGACCTGTTGTGAGAACACATCAACGCGCACGTCGTGGGTTTTATTACCGACATAATCCAGTTTCGCCAAATGGGGTACCGCGGTTAAATAGTCACCTACCACCGCCGGGCCATTGTAGTCTTCGCGGTACACCTTGGCTTCCGGTAAACCGTACACGCGGCCGTCGATGACGTATTCGCTGTCGTGCACTAAGGTCGGCTTGCTGTCATTGGCATAGCTGGCTGGAACAACGGCTGCCAGTAACGCAGCAGTAAGAGCGGATAAAGCGATTGTTTTCATGATGACATTCCTTTCGTCGTTGAAAAAATAACCAAAAGTTGATTTAGCGCAAAGACGCTACCGCGCCGGCATCGGTTTTTTCCTGGCCACCGGCTAAGTCCAGATTGATGTAGTTGGCAATGGCCGCCACATCGTCATTGCTGAGGTAGTTCATTGGCGGCATAAAGCCGTTGTAAGTAACGCCGTTAACCTCCAGCGCACCGGATTTACCTTTCAGCATCGCGTCGATGATGCGTTGTGGCTGATCGACCAGGTTGGGGTTACCGGCCAGCGGCGGAAACACACCGCTCAAGCCTTTACCGCCGGCCTGGTGACAGGCCTGACAATGCTTGGCAAACAGCGCTTTACCGTCGGCAGCGGCAGCCGGTGCCGGCAGAACCGTAAGCAGGCCCACGGCGCAGACAGAAGCAACAGCAAGAAAGCGAAATAATTTCGGAGATTGACTCATGATGACACCTTTAAGGTTGTTCAAAAGATGTCATTAAAATGACGCCGTTATGCGCATTTGGCGAGTGAAATGAAGGAGTATTCCGGGGCTACTCCCAAGGGGATAATGGCGATTATTCAACAAATCTATTACATTTAACAGCTTTCGCATGATAATCTAGCTTAAATGAATAATCATTCATTGGAGCTTTGTATGAGTTTGTATCAGCATGACGACGTGCGCGATAACTGTGGCTTCGGCTTAATTGCCGACATCAACGGCGCCGCCCGTCATGACCTCATCAGTACCGCCGTAACCGGACTGGACCGTATGCAACACCGCGGCGGTATTGGCGCCGACGGTAAAACCGGCGACGGCTGTGGGCTGTTGCTGCAGATGCCGGAGCAGTTTTTCCGCGATTACGCCAAAGCCCAGGGTTGGGGACTGAGCAAAAAGTTTGCTGTCGGAACGGTGTTTTTTGCCCGCAACCGCGACCAGCGCGAAGCCGCCCGTACCCTGATCCAACAGGAATTGCAGAAAGAAACCCTAGAAGTAACCGGCTGGCGTAAGGTGCCGACCAACAACGACGTGCTCGGTGAGGGCGCCAAACAATCAGAACCGGTGATCGAACAAGTACTGGTGTCGGCGCCGCCGGGGTGGCGTAAAAAAGACATCGAACGACGGCTGTACATGGCCCGTCGCCGCGTCGAAAAGCACATCAGCGACCCGGATACCCTCTACATTGCTTCGCTGTCCAGCTTGTTGCTGGTTTACAAAGGGCTGATGATGGCCGGTGATCTGCCGCGCTACTTTCCGGATCTGGCCGATCCGGCGTTAAAAACCAGCATTTGTCTGTTTCATCAGCGCTTTTCCACCAATACCCAGCCGCGCTGGCACTTAGCACAGCCGTTCCGCTTTCTTGCCCACAACGGCGAAATCAACACCATCCGCGGTAACCGCCAGTGGGCCAAAGCCCGCGCTTACAAGTTGCAGACCCCGTTGTTGCCGGATTTACAGGACGCTGCCCCGATCGTGGGCATGAGCGGCTCCGACTCGGCGTCACTGGATAACATGCTGGAATTGCTGCTGGCCGGCGGCATGGATCTGTTCCGCGCCATGCGGTTGTTGATCCCGCCGGCGTGGCAGGGCGATAACACCATGAGCGAAGAAATGCGTGCCTTCTATCAATTTAACGCGCTGCACATGGAACCCTGGGACGGTCCGGCCGGGGTGGTCATGAGCAACGGCCGGCACGTCGCCTGCTGTCTTGACCGAAACGGTCTGCGCCCGGCGCGCTATGTACTGACCAACGACGGGGTACTGACCATCGCCTCGGAAGTGGGCATCTGGGATTACGACGAGCGCAACGTAAAGGAAAAAGGGCGCCTTGGTCCCGGCCAGATGATGGCGGTGGACACCTACACCGGTCGCATTTGGTATAACCAGGCCATCGAAGACGAATTAAAGGACCGCCACCCCTACCGCCAATGGCTGGATCAGCACCGCCGTACGCTGTTGCCGTTTGAGCGTTGCAGTGCCGATAAAATCGGTGAGCGCCTGTACGACGACAAAATGATGAAGGTGTTGCACAAAGCCAACCTCTATACCGAGGAAGAGCTGCAGCAGGTGGTCGCGGTACTGGCCAAAGACGCTCAGGAAGCGGTGGGTTCGATGGGCGATGATACCCCCACGGCGGTGCTGTCGCAGCAACCGCGGCTGCTGTACGACTTTTTCCGTCAACAGTTTGCCCAGGTGACCAACCCGGCCATCGACCCGATTCGGGAACGTCACGTGATGTCGCTGGCAACCATCATCGGCCGCGAGCACAATGTGTTTAACGAAGCCTCCGGTGACGCCGACCGGGTGGCGTTCGAATCGCCGATCCTGATGTACACGGACCTCAAGCAACTGCGCGAGATGGACCCGACCCATTACAAACACAAAACCCTGTCGCTGGCGTTCGGTGCCGGTCAGGAAGGGTGCGCCGATGACTTACAAGGTGCGGTGACGCAATTAATTGAAAGCGCTATCACGGCGGTTCGCGACGAGCAGGTGGTCATCGTGATTCTTTCCGACCGCGATTTGCAGCAAGGTCAGTTAATGATCCCGGCGGCGATGGCGGTAGGCGCGGTTCAGCAGGCGCTGGTGGACAACAACCTGCGCTGTGACTCCAACATCATCATCGAAACCGCCAGTGCCCGCGATCCGCACCACATGGCAGTGTTGCTGGGGCTGGGCGCGACCGCGGTGTACCCGTATCTGGCCTATGAAACCGTCGAGCAACTGGTGCAACAGCAGCGGCTGGATCTGGAACTGCAGCAGGCGCTGATCAATTACCGCAACGGCCTCAATAAAGGCTTGCTGAAAATTCTCTCAAAAATGGGCATTTCCGCCATTGCCGGTTATCGCGGCGCCTCGCTGTTTGAGGTGGTCGGCCTTGATCAGCAGGTGCGCGAGCTGTGTTTTGCCAACGCCCCGGCGCGTATCGGTGGCGCGACCTTCAGCGATCTGCAGCAGGATCTGCAACAGGTGTATCAGCGCGCCTGGCTGCATCGCAAACCGCTGCCGCAGGGCGGTTTGCTCAAATACGTCCACGGCGGTGAGTACCACGCCTACAATCCGGATGTGGTGATGAGCCTGCAAAAAGCCGTCGCCAGCGGCAATCAGCAGGACTACGACACTTATGCCAAACTGGTGAACGAGCGCCCGGTCACCCATCTGCGCGATTTGCTGGCACTCGATCGCAGCGCCTGCCAGCCGATTGAGCTAAACCGGGTAGAGCCGAAAGAACAGTTGTTCCAGCGTTTCGACACCGCCGCCATGTCGATTGGCGCGCTCAGTGCCGAAGCCCACGAGGCGCTCGCCATGGCCATGAATAAAATCGGCGGCCATTCTAACTCCGGCGAGGGTGGTGAAGATCCAAAACGCTTCAACAGCCTGAAAAACTCGCGCATCAAACAGGTTGCTTCGGGTCGTTTCGGCGTTACACCGCATTACCTGATCAATGCCGACGTAATTCAAATCAAGGTCGCCCAGGGCGCCAAGCCGGGCGAAGGCGGTCAGTTGCCGGGCGAAAAGGTCACCGCGGAAATCGCGCAACTGCGCTACGCGGTACCGGGCACCACGCTGATTTCGCCGCCACCGCATCACGATATTTATTCCATCGAGGATTTAGCGCAGCTGATTTTCGACCTCAAACAAGTCAATCCCGACGCGCTGGTCAGCGTTAAGCTGGTTTCAACACCGGGTATTGGCACCATCGCCACCGGTGTGGCCAAAGCTTATGCCGATCTCATTACTGTCTCCGGCTACGACGGCGGCACCGGTGCCAGTCCGCTGACCTCGGTAAAATACGCCGGTTCGCCGTGGGAACTGGGGCTGGCCGAAGTGCATCAGGCACTGGTGACCAATAACCTGCGCCACAAAATTCGCCTGCAGGTGGACGGTGGCTTAAAAACCGGCGTCGATATTGTCAAGGCGGCCATCCTGGGTGCCGAGAGCTTTGGCTTCGGTACTGCGCCGATGATCGCGCTCGGGTGTAAGTACTTACGTATCTGCCACCTGAATAACTGTGCCACCGGTGTGGCGACGCAGGACGAAACCCTGCGCAAAGAATTTTTCCGCGGGCTGCCGGAGCGGGTGATTACCTTGTTCGAATTTGTCGCAGAAGAAGTGCGTCAGATCCTCGCCGAACTCGGCCTCAGCAAACTGACCGACGCCATTGGCCGTACCGACTTGCTCAAACGCCTGTCCGGCGACACCTTGCGTCAGCAACAGCTGGATCTCAGCCCGCTGCTGGCGGCGGCCGGCAGCCGTTCGGCGCACAGTCTGTATTGCAGCGAGAGTAATCCGCCGTACGACAGCGGCGCTTTAAACCAACGGTTGCTGGCGCTGACGCAGGATGCCATCGAGCAGCGCAGCGGCGGCAGTTGGTCATTGCCGATCCGCAATGACGACCGCTCGGTCGGAGCGCGGGTGTCCGGCTTTATCGCCTCACGGCACGGTAACCAGGGCATGGCCGCGGCGCCCATCACTCTGGACTTTACCGGTACCGCCGGGCAAAGCTTCGGTGCCTTTAATGCCGGCGGCCTGAAGCTGCGGCTAAGCGGCGACGCCAACGATTACGTCGGTAAAGGCATGGCCGGCGGGCTTATCGTCATTAAGCCAGCGGCCGGTGTGCGTTACCCCAGCCAACAGGCGACCATCATGGGTAACACCTGCCTGTACGGTGCCACCGGGGGTAAACTCTACGCCGCCGGCTGTGCCGGAGAACGTTTTGCGGTGCGCAACTCCGGTGCCACCGCGGTCGTGGAAGGCATCGGTGACAACGGCTGCGAATACATGACCGGCGGTATCGTCGTTGTGCTCGGCAGTTGCGGCATTAACTTCGGTGCCGGCATGACCGGTGGCTTCGCCTATCTGCGCGACAGTGACGGCGATCTGCATCGCCGTCTGAACCACGAACTGGTGGAAGCCGTCGCCGTTGACGCCCCCATCATCAAAGAACATTTACGTGGTTTGATCCACGAACACCATGAAGCCACCGGCAGCGCTTATTCGCAGCAACTGCTGCAGGATTTCGAACAAGTGGTCAGCGAGTTTTACATCGTCAAACCGAAAAGTGCCAACATTAAGGAGTTACTCGGCCATCGTGCACGCTCCACCGCAGAACTACGGGTCGAGGTGATGTAATGAACAAGAACATCTATCAGTTTTTAGACGTACAGCGAATCGATCCGCCCAAGCACCCGGTTGACGAGCGGCGCATCGACTTTAAGGAAATCTACGAGCCAATGTCCGAACGCCAGTTGCAGGGTCAGGCCGACCGCTGTCTGGACTGCGGCAACCCCTATTGTGAATGGCAGTGCCCGGTACACAATTACATTCCGCAATGGCTGCAACTGGCCAACGAAGGGCGGGTGCTGGAAGCCGCCGAGCTGATGCACAAAACCAATTCGTTACCGGAAGTGTGCGGTCGCGTCTGCCCGCAGGATCGCCTCTGCGAGGGTGCCTGCACACTCAATGACGGCTTTGGTGCGGTCACCATCGGCAGCATCGAAAAGCAAATGGTGGACGAAGCCTTTGCCCAGGGCTGGCGGCCGGATCTCTCCGAGGTTGAGCCGCGTCCGGAAAACGTCGCCATCATCGGTGCCGGCCCTGCCGGACTGGCCTGTGCCGACGTATTGGCACGTAACGGCATCAAACCGGTGGTGTATGACCGCTACCCGGAAATCGGCGGCCTGCTGACCTATGGCATTCCGCCGTTTAAGCTGGATAAGTCGGTGATGACCTTGCGCCGCGAAATTTTCACCGACATGGGCATCGAGTTTAAGCTCGGTGTCGACGTCGGCCGGGACCTCGATTTTGCCGACCTGCTGCAGCAGCATGACGCGGTATTTCTCGCACTCGGCACCTACAAAGCGCTGGACGGTCGTTTGCAGGGGCTGGATACGCCCGGTGTCTATCCGGCCTTACCGTTTTTGATCGGCAACACCCAACGCTTACTGCAACAGCAAATGAGTGAGTACCCGCTGATTGACGTCAACAACGAACAGGTGGTGGTGCTGGGCGGCGGTGATACCGCCATGGACTGTGTGCGCACCTCCATTCGGCAGGGCGCCCGCTCGGTGGTCTGTGCTTACCGCCGCGACGAGCAGAACATGCCCGGTTCGCGCCGTGAAGTGCAAAATGCCCGTGAAGAAGGCGTGCAGTTTGAATTTAATCTGCAACCGCTGGAAATCGTCAAAGGCGATGATGGCCGTGTCAGCGGCGTGCGCATGGTAAAAACCGAACTGGGGCCGGCGGATGAAGACGGTCGGCGGCGGCCGCAGCCGGTCTCCGGCTCCGAATTTGTGATGCCCGCCAGCGCCGTCATCATTGCCTTTGGGTATCAGCCCAACCCGCCGGCGTGGCTGGCCGAACACGGCGTTAAGCTGAGCGACTGGGGCACCGTCATTGCCACCGGCGACAGCGAATTCGGCATGCAGACCAGTAACCCGAAAATCTTTGCCGGCGGTGATATGGTGCGCGGCGCCGACCTCGTGGTCACCGCCATCGCCGAAGGGCGCACCGCCGCCGAAGGCATCCTCGACTGGCTCGATCAGGCACCGCGCTAAGTCATTGCTATTGCCCCGGCTTTGCGCTATTTTCGGGGCATGAACATATTAGCGATTGGTTACGGCGACATTGCACAACGTGCGGCGCGTCTGCTGACAGCAGACGGGCACCACGTGGTGGGCGTTTGTCGCCACCCTGACAATAAACCGCACATCAACGGCGTCGAGCTGATCGCCGCCGATGCCGGTAACGAGCAGGATCTGAAAAAACTGCTCTACCGGCGCGAATACGGTGCGATTCTGGTGACCCTGACGCCGTCGGAATACAGCGCCGAAGGCTATCGTCAGGGTTACGTGGTGCCGTGCCGGCATTTGCAGCACGTCATCAACGGGCTGGACTACTCACCGTATGTCATTTATCTGTCCAGCACCGGCGTTTATGGCCAGCAGCAGGGCGAATGGGTGGACGAAGACTCGCCGACCAAGCCCGCCAGCGACGCCGGTAAGATGCTGTTGCAGGCGGAGCGGCTGATCGCCGACTTACCGGGCACCAGCACCATTTTGCGCTGCAGCGGTATTTACGGCGAAGGGCGGGACTTTCTGCTGCGGCAATTGCAACAACACAACGTGACCCTGCGCGACAGCTGGACCAACCGCATTCATCAGGACGATGTCGCGCGCTTTATTGAGTTCATCGTTAAGAACCCCGAGAAACGCGCGCCGCTCTACCTGCTCAGCGACGACGCCCCAACCAAACAGTACGAAGTGTACCAATGGCTGGCGCATCAACTGCAACTGGAAGTGTCCTCCGAGGTTGAACCGGGGCCGGGACCCAGAGGGTCCAAACGTTGCAATAACAAAAAACTGCGGGCCAGCGGTTTTAGCTTAAAACATCCCGATTTTAAGAGCGGCTACCAGGCAATGCTCAAGGATTCACTGTAGCGTTTATCCCGCCTACTGTTGCGTCTATAACTTTTATTAAAAATACGTAATAGTACGGATTGCTATTAGGCCTACAGCCCAATAGGATTGCCGCAATGCGGTAATCTGGAGCAGTAGGTCATGCGACTGAATAAAACCTTTTTAGCCTCTTATGCGCTGACCGCGGGCGTGCTCACAACACTGCTTGGCGTGATAGGCATTGTTGTTTCCTTTATTACGCCATTGTTCAATCAGCTGCCGCTGTTCGACTTCTTTTCGGCGTTTACCGGCTTGCTGGTCGGTGGCGCACTGATTGCCGGTACCCTCAACATGCGTGCCTTACTGCGTCTGTGCGGTACTCTCCTGCTACTGTACTCGCTGATGATGCTGTTCGGTGTGCTGCGCGATATCGACCCCGGCTACCATCAAATCCCGCCGTTAATGGCGCTTAATTTGGGCGTGCTGTCATTAAGTTTCCTCTGTTACCGGGCGTTCAAACACTGCTGGATGATCTGCGTGCCCAGCGCCTTATTCTGTACGCTGCTCGGTGTGTACTACGTGGTCAAGCTGTGGGCCTTCAATGACATCGTATCCGCGCAGTCGAACCTGTTTGAGGTGTCGGTGTACGGGCTGATGATGGTGGTCGTTGGGGTGACGCCGCTGCTGTGGCATAAAATCGACGTCAGAAACGCCCGCCTAACCTGGCGCGCCAGTTCGGCAGCCATCATCGCGGTCTGTACCTGCGTGGCCGGCCTGTGGTTTTATCAGTCTGGTTCATTACTGCAGTCGCTGGAGCAGCGCGGCCGGGTGTCGGCCGAGCAGACCGGGCGCGCGATCAATACCGCGTTCACGAACCATTACGGCACCCTCAGTCGGTTGGCGGAGCGGGTTGTCGCAGCGCCACAACCGCGTTTTAACACACTGGTCGAAGAAAGCTAGCGCTTGTACGACGACTTCCCGCTGCTGGATGCGGTCATGTTGTTACAAGGCGACGACATTCGTTGGCACAGCGGCAGTAAAGTCGGTGCCAATTATGAGCACATCATGCAGCCGGAATTTCAGACCTGGCGGTTAAACCTCAGCGACCAAATCAGCATCGAGAACAGCTCCAACCGTCAGCATCGCAGTGTGGTGTTGGGGTTCCGGGTGGACGACGCGGGCGACCCGCTGCAAGCGCTGTATTTCTTTGATATGGAACTGGTGCTCAGCAAGCTGTCCGGCGATATGGCCGACGAATTCAGTAACGTCATCCGGTTGCGTAATGACAGTCTGTTGTCCACCCGGGCGTTACCGGACAACAGTGAGGAACTGGAACGCATCATCAGCGACAGTACCGTGGTGGTGGAATACGCGTACAAGCTCAGCAACGGCTACCCGTTGAGTCTTTATGCGGTATTGACTGACTACAGCAGCTTTCTACAGTCAATTCGGGTAAAACAGCTGTTACTGTTAGCCGGCGCTATTTTTGCCACCATCATGGGCTTTGCACTGGCCAGTAACCGCCGCATTAAAGAGCAGGACGAAACGCTGACCAACCTTGCGACACGCGATGACGTAACGCAGCTGTACCGACGGCTGTTTATCGAAAAGCGCATCAACAGTTGCATGCAGGAATACGAGCAACCGGGTTGGGTTTTCTTTATCGACCTGGACGGTTTTAAACCCATCAACGACAGCCTTGGGTTTCGCATCGGTAACCTGGTGCTCAAGGAAGTTGCCCTGCGCTTAAGCGGTGACGCCGGTAAAGGGGTGTGGTTCGGGCGTTTCAGCAGCGACGAATTTATTGTTTTTGTCGAACATCGCGCCCGCTTTGACAGCCAGATTTACGCCAAAAACCTGCTGATGCGGGTGCGCGAGCGGCTGATCATCGAAGAATTCTCGCTGTCGCTGACCGCCAGTATCGGCATTTATAAAATCGACAACTCTGAGCTCGACGCCAGTGAGGTCATCCAGCGCGCCGATGTTGCCATGAGCAGTGCCAAAGCCAGTGGCGGCAACAGCTATCGCACCTACCGTGAGTACATGGCACGCCATTACGAGCAAGCGCTGATGTTGCGTAACCAGTTACAGGACGCACTCGATCAGCGGCAAATCACCGTGCATTATCAGCCGATCATTAACGCCGCCAGTGGCCGTATCGAGTCGGTTGAGGCGCTAGCGCGCTGGCAGCGCAGCGATGGCCATTGGGTGTCACCGATGGTGTTTATTCCCATTGCCGAACAAACCGGGCAAATCATTCAGTTGGGCCGGCAAATTCAGGAGCAGGCGTTGCGGGAGATCAAACCGCTGTGCGAAGCCTATGGCGTATCGCTGGCCATCAATCTATCATCGCAACAGTTTCAGCATAAAGCGGTGCTGGCAGAACTGAACTCGCAAATCGAGCACGTGAAATTCCCATACGACAAGCTCCATCTGGAGCTGACCGAAAGCATCGCCTTAACCGACTTGCGGCTGATCAGCGACAAACTGGCACTGCTGCGCGAGCGCGGCGTGAAAATTGCCATCGATGACTTTGGTACCGGTTACTCGAGCCTGGCGTACATCAGCAAACTGCCGGTCGACATCATTAAGCTGGATCGCATATTTACCCGCGAAGTAACGTCGGCCAATGGTCATTATCCACTGCTGGAGTCGATCCTGAGTCTGCTGAAGGCGGTCAACAAACACATCATCATCGAGGGCATCGAAACCGCCGAGCAAAAAGCCTTTTTCAGCAAGAAAGGCTGTGATGCGATGCAAGGCTATTACTTCAGTAAGCCTTGCGACCTGGCGAGTCTTGAAAAGAAAATGACGTCAATTGACGTCATTAAGTAAGAGTCACTCGGCGACAACGAACCATGATTGCATTATAAAGCTCATTTGATTATGTTGCCCTCGTGTTAACAGGAGGGTTGAAATGGTCAATGGATTGAGCATGCAGAAGCTGGTTAACGAACTGAAAGGGAGCGTTCATTCAAGTCGTTTTGAACAGTTGTTCAGCGAAAAAACCGCGCGCCTCAGCGGGCCGCAAAAACTGCAACTGAAACTGCGTCTTAACGAGTTAACCAAGCCCGCCACCGAAACCATCGATCTGCGCCGCAAAGTGCCGGGGCCGGTAGAGGTCTATCCGTATCATGGACGAACGCACTTCCTCAATAACGACGCCAGGAGCCTGTTCACCGAGGGCCTTCGTAACAACTGCGGCGTTTACACCGTCGAAACCTACCGTCGCATCATGCAGTACGTGCGTGAACAGCAGCAAAAACGCATCAACAAACAGCGCGCCGACAATGACGGCAGTAAACTGGGCAGTTTCGTGCTGGGGCGCTATTACCGTCGCAGCGAAGAGCGCATGAACTTCGTCACCGATGTGGTGGTAAAAGCCAGCATCGACGGTAAGCCGGCTAAATTCAAAGCGGTCACCGTTGATATCTCATTGCAGGGCATGCAACTGAAGCTGCCCGGCACCATCCCGGTGCAAAAGCTGCAGCAGCAACGGGTGTCGGTGTACCACACCGGGCTGGCCTCCGAGTTTGTCTTTAACGGCACCCGCGCTTACGAATACCAGGTGCTCGGTACCCACAAAAAGGATAACCACAACTATTTACGGCTGCGGCGGCGGGCGCTGGCCGGTGCTGACGCCCTGGATAAATTGCTAAGCGGCTTGCTCAACGGCTACAAATACCGCTACAAGGTGAACGTCGACCACGTCATTCACTCGGTACGTTCGAAAGGCCACGAAATGCAATGGCTACAGGCGCAGCAGGGCATTCCGCTGGTGTTTAACGGCATGCCCGAAAAAGTCGCCTACGCGATAAAAACCCAGAGCAACCAGGATCTGCTCGATCAGATTTGCCGCCAGCAGCCGCTGCTGTTTAATGGTCTCATCAACGAACGCTGGATACGCCTTAAACTGGCTAAGCTAAGAGGCCAGAGCGAGCAGACGCGGCTGCAAATACCGTTTTACTTCGTGCAGCTTCCGGTTAAAGGCGTATTGCGGCAGTTTGCCATCCCCGACTCGGCCATGCGTCAGCAGCCGGCGATAAAAAACATCCTTGCCGGATTAAGCCGCGCCGGCTATCCGGTGCTGTCGCTGGTGTTAAGTGTTACCTACAGCCACATCGACAAATTCTTTGTCGGGCTACTGTCCGAGTTGGAGCTGCCGGCCTGGAAAACGGTCAAAAGCGCCGAGCTTAAGCTGGCGCCACTGCGCAATTACCAAATTTTTACCGAGGGCGTAAAAGCCACCAAAGTGGTCAGCGAACACCAGCGCTTGATCCAGCTCTATACCCAGTGCGGTTTATGCAATGCGCTGTTTGTGCATCAGGACCAGCATCTGCAACGCGACATCGGACTGGCGGCGCTGATGCCGTTTAAACACGGGTTACCGGGCTGGTTCCAGAACCCAGAGCTGTGGCTGAGCAAAAGCCATAAGATCCTCGGCGGTGAAAAGTTCGAGCAGGAGTTGCTGCAGCGCCTTAACGAGCTCAAACCCAGTGACAGCGCTAAAACCAAAACCCTGTTGCTGCGCCTCAGTCAAAGCGACGATGATGAGGAACCGAACGTCAACGGTCGCTGGTTAAGTGACTTTGTCAGCTTTAACGAAGCCAGCCTGTACATGCAAAAACTCTATCAGCAGAAAAAGCTGCTGGCGGTAAACGTCGAGCTGTATCGCTGTCGCCGGCCCGCCATCAAAGCGCTGCGAGACGATCTGAACTACGTGCAAAGCTATCTGCCGCACCGTGCCAAAACCCTCGAGCGGCAGATCAAATCCATCGACGCCGTCATCGGCGTGCAGGATGTGACAGCGCCGTTGCTGCGACTGGCCATGAGCGCGTAAGAAGCTTTTGTTTACTGGTCTTTTGGGTGGTTTTCGGATTATCGATACAACAGTGTGGACAAAACTTAGCATCATTAAACGTACTTTTTGCCAATTCAAGGGCGTGAAGTCCTGAATGGATATCGGCTAACCGCATTGGCATTTTTGCTTGTTTAACGAGCCGGCAAGTTGCAGTATGAATAAAGCGAGTTGGTATACCATTATCCGCCAATCCTGCGTTTATCTAATACTTCAGCATATTCAGGTTGAATCTCATAACCGATTTCAGTAACTCTATTTAGTTACTTTTAAGAGTGTTGATTAAACATTAAACGGTAGGTTGGCTATGGCGACGCCTCTTGCGGCGGTGATTACCGGCGATATTGTCGGTTCGCAGCTTTAATTCGCTTAACCTTATTGGCCGAGCAGGTGGGTGTCCGCCATAGTATCGCTGTGGGCGCCATCGATAAACTCCGCGACAACGTCAAAAGCTCAACCGGCGATGCTTTTGTCCGCTCTGGGAATCGGTTGGAACAAATGAAATCCGAGTTGTTTCAGTTTTCCTCGTCGCAACCTGAGTTAGAGCGGCATCTGAGCGTGACCATTAAGCTGTTTGATGCGCACCTGTCGTCGTTAACCAAAACCGAGGCACTGGTACTTTGCTGCTATTTGTCCCACCCTGATGAACCGCACAAGTCGCTGGCCGCGCGGCTTGGCAAAAGCCGGGTGAATACCACCAAGTTGTTAAACGCCAGTGCCTACAACGCCGTTGACGCCTACCTGACGTATGCCACGGCGTTGATCCAACAGGGCAACGCTTAATCTTCCTCAAACGCCTCGACCAGTGAGCGGAACTCCCGCAGCCGGGTTTTGATGGCTTTGACTTCGCCTTCGGTGTCGCGGCTGAGTTTGTTGGCACCGCGAACGTTGTCGTTTATCGACATCATGCTTTCTTTCACTTCCGATACCGCGCTGGTGTGCTGTTCGGCGGCTACCGCGATTTGCGTCATGCGGTCGTTGATGGCGGTCACGGCTTCGGACACTTCATACACCTGTTGTTCGGACTTGCGGCCTAATTCGCCGCATTCTTCGGCCAGTGTGCGCTGTTGATACATCTTCTCGCGCCAGGCACCCATGGCGGTGGTCATGCGATTAACCGTTGCTTCGATTTTATCCACCGCTTCCTGCGTTTTCTGCGACAGCGACCGGACTTCGTCGGCAACCACGGAGAAGCCGCGGCCATGTTCACCGGCGCGGGCACTTTCGATGGCGGCATTTAACGCCAGCAGGTTGGTTTGCTCGGCAATGGCGTCAATCTGCTCGCTGACCTCTTTGACCGAATCGGCGTTGCGCGACAGCTCTTCGGTTTGTTCGGCGCTGCGTGATACTTCCTCAACCAGGGTAGAAATTTTCTTGCTGCTGTCAGAGATAAAGCGCGCCGCGCTTTTGGTTTGCTCGCTGACTTCGCCGCAGGCGTTGGATGAGTCGTTAGCGTTCAGAGCGATTTCATCCACTGTCTGACCCATTTCTTCCATCGAGGCGGCGATCTGGTCGATTTCAGCAACGGTTTTTTCGGTGGCATCGGCGGTTTGCGCGGCGTTTTCTGCGGTGGTGTTAACGGATTCCGCCAGCACTTTGTTGCCTTCGTCCAGACGCGAGGTGAGTGCCAATAGCGACGAGTCACGCAGGGCGAGTTCGTACATGGCTTTACCCAGCGGTGATTCGCTGCCGAATATTCGGTGCTGGCTTTTGGCGGTGGCGCCGTCGGCCTGATCGAGGGCTTTTTCCCAGTGTTTATTACTGCGCAGCTTCAGCAGCGGTATCAAGGCCGCAATCAGTACCGGTATAAAGGCCAGCGGATGAATGAGCAGTGACGAGGCTACTGCTACGACGGCTACCAATGCCCGCAGTAAGGGCGTTTCCAGCCGGCTGTAAAGGGCCTGGCTTTTACTGCGATAGACCTGACTGGCCTTTTCCGCGTGTTCCTGCTCGGCTTTGTACATCAGCCATTGGCTACCGGTGACTTTACCGCCACGGAAAATGGCGCGCACCAGCACATCAAACCAGACGGTGCCGCGGCCGGGAACTCGAAAGGGAATAATGGCACGCCACGGCACTTCGCGGCTTAGCGAGGTTTTAAGTTCGTCGAGGACGTAGTCGGGCAGTTGGTCGGTGTCGAGTAGGCTGTTAAGGGGTTTTTTCAGCAGGGAGGCTTTATCCGTTTGCATTAACCCTTGTATGTTTTCCGGGCAGTAGGTCAGTTGATTATTCGTATCAAGGCTAAAAACAAAAACCGTATCCTCATCCCAATTGATGTGGTTATTCATAGTGTTGGCTTCCAAGTTTGTACTGGTAAACGATGAATACTTGAATAAACGCTACACCTGTTTTCGATTAAATCAACTGTAATATTCTAGTAATTAGAACGTTTAAAAACAGATTTTTCGCGACAAGCCTTGTGTGCGTTGGGGTCTGGACTTGCTGATTATTTACGTCGACTGACGTCATATTTCATCTGGATTACTTAAACTTCATACAGTTGTTAACAAAAGTCAAGTTATGACTTGCGCCTAAGGCGCAAGCTACTGCGATGAGGTAACTTGCGCCGCGGGCTTAAGCTACGCATAATCGATTGCACCTTGTATAAGAGAAAAGGCAGTTGATTATGCGTTATTTAAAGAACCTGGCTATTGCGGCGAGCTTGTCGTTAAGCCTGCCGTTGACGGCATCGGCGCAGGACGCGCTGACCTATAAAGACCAACAAAAACTCCATGATATCGCGGCGGCGGTGCAGGCCGACCGCATCGAGAAGGACATCGAAAAGCTGGTGTCTTTTGGTACCCGCCATACCCTTTCTGAAACCGAATCCGACACCCGCGGCATTGGCGCGGCACGGCGTTGGATCTACGAAGAATTTAAGCGCATTTCCGCCGACTGCGGTGGCTGCCTGGAAGTGATGTACGTCAGTGACATCATCGAAGGCGAAACGCGCATCCCCGAAGCTACCGAAGTGAAAAGCGTCATTGCTATTCAGCGCGGCAAGACCGACCCGGGTCGTTACGTGTTGATGTCCGGTGACATTGATTCGCGCGTCAGTGACGTGATGGACTACACCTCCGACGCTCCGGGTGCTAACGACAACGCCTCGGGCGTGGCCGGCACGCTGGAAGCGGCTCGGGTTCTGTCGCAGTACGAATTTGACGGCTCTATCGTTTACGCGGCGTTAGCCGGCGAAGAGCAGGGCCTGTTCGGCGGTAAGATCCTGGCTGAGAAAGCCAAACAGCAGAAGTGGCGTATTCACGCGGTGCTGAACAACGACATGATCGGCAACATCGAAGGCATTAACGGGGTGATCAACAATACCACCGCACGGATTTTTGCCGAAGGTACGCGGATGGATGAAACCGATCGTGAAGCGACGATGCGCCGCTTTTACGGCGGTGAAGTTGATTCACCGTCGCGTAATGTGGCCCGTTACATCGATTTAATGGCGGATCGCTACATTCCGAACCTGGACACCATGATTGTATATCGCCTCGACCGTTTTGGCCGTGGTGGCCACCATCGCCCGTTTAATGATCTGGGCTACCCCGGTGTGCGTATTATGGAGACGAACGAAAATTACTACCGTCAGCACCAGGACTTACGTACCGAGAACGGCATTAAGTACGGTGACACCATCGACGGCGTTGATTTTGATTACGCTGCCAAGCTGACTGCCTTAAACGCGGTATCGCTGGCGGGCATGGCCTGGGCGCCGGAGCCACCGCAGAATGTGGATATCGAGGGCGCCGTACAGCCATCGACCACACTGAAGTGGGACGACGTGCGCGGACAGGACAATCTGGCCGGTTACAAGATTTACTGGCGTCTGACCTCGGAGCCGCAGTGGCAGTGGAGTCGCTTTGTCGGTGACGTGAATGAGTTTACGCTGGAGAATGTGGTGATTGATAATTACATTTTCGGTGTGGCCAGCGTCAGCAAGGACGGTTTTGAGAGTCCGGTGGTGTTCCCGGGACCCGCCGGTGAGTTCTCGATTGACTTTGAAGGAGAGGGCGATCAGTAATACTGAAAGCACGTTTCTACCGCTATCACGCGAGTGCACCGTCGGCTTTGAACTGGAATTTTCCGGGCTGTCGGTGCAAAGCACACTTGATACCCTGCAACAGCAGTTGCAGGGTCAAATCCAACGCGTATCGCTGGCCGAACGCACCATCACCCATTCCGAGCTTGGTGAGTTTCAGATTGAGCTGGACTGGAGCTACCTGAAAAAACTGGCAAAAGAGCAAAGCGAAAGCGGCGAAAAAGCCTGGTTGCAGGATTTGCAGCAACTGGCGGAGAAAGTGGTGCCGCTGGAGGTGGTGTGTCCGCCGTTAACGCTGAGCCAGTGTGAGCATCTACCGCCGTTGGTGGACGCCTTGCGCCGGGCCGGCGCGCGCGGTACCGATGAGAGCTGGATTGCCGCCTATGGCGTGCACGTAAACGCCTCGGTGCCGATGAACGACGACGGCCATATTGAACCTGAGGTTATCCATCGCTATTTGCAGGCCTACGGGCTGTTGCAGTGGTGGCTGTTTGATGCTCTGCAAGTGGATACCACCCGTAAAGTGAGTCCTTACATTGATAAGTATCCGGAGCGTTATCTGCGTTTGCTGATGGCGCATGAGTCGGTAACCATGCCGCTGCTGATCAGTGATTATCTGGAGCATAACGCCTCACGAAACCGCGCACTGGATATGTTGCCGCTGTTTGCGCACATCGATCCGGACCGCGTATTTGAGGTGGTCGGTGACGACAAAATCAACTCCCGGCCGACCTTTCATTACCGCTTGCCGAACTGCCATATCGAGCAGCCGGACTGGAATCTGACGGATTCCTGGAAAGGCTGGTGGGTGATTGAGCAACTGGCCAACGATGAACGCGCGCTGGCTTATTGGCGCGATGAATTTCTGGCGTTGAGCCGGCCGCTGATGGGGGTGGCCGAAACCGACTGGAAGCGGAGGATGCAGGCATGGCTGACCGACCGCGGGTGGTGGTAACCGGTAACGCCCGGCGCTGGTCGCCGTCCTGGTGGTGCACCTGGTTGGCCTTGCGGCTGCTGGGCGCGCAACCGCTGCGCGTGAGTGTACGCCACAGTCTTAGCCCGAGTGATGACATAGATGCGGTGATCATTGGCGGCGGTGATGACATCAGTCCCTCCCATTACGACCAGCCGCCGGAGCACGACGGTGAATACGACCCCGAGCGCGATGAGCTGGAGATACGCTGGATTAACTGGGCGCTGGCCGAACACAAACCGCTGCTCGGCATCTGCCGTGGTTCGCAGTTGATCAATGTGGTGTTAGGCGGCGCATTGAACCAAAATATCCGCCAGTTACGTAAATTGACCTATAACCGTCCGGGGCTGTTACCCACCAAACAGGTGCGGCTGGCCGATGACGCGCGGCTGGCGGCCATTTGTCGCAAGCCAAGATTACGGGTTAACAGCCTGCATTCGCAGATTGTCAGCAAAACCGGCGAAGGCATGACCGCCGTCGGCTGGGATCTCGACGGTTTTATTCAGGCGTCCGAGCATAAGCAACGTGACGTAATCGGAGTTCAGTGGCATCCGGAGTATTTGTTTTATGTCCCGAGTCAGTTACGGCTTTTTCGCTGGTTGTTGGGGTGTCGTTAGTTTACTGCTCGTCAGTTGCTCGACGCCGGGCTATCAACCCACTAAACCCTGGCACACCGAACGTGGTTTTAAGAACTTACACGCCGAGAAAGAAAACGGCTTTTTTGATTATTGGTACATGCGCTGGTTCAGCGACGTCGACTGGCAGGATCAGGCCGAGCAAGCGCATTTGATCCCGACCGCCGAACCCAACATGGACGCGATTGAAGCGCCCGACCCGGACGTGCGTCAGGTGACCTGGATTGGGCATTCCACCTTTTTGCTGCAATATCAGGGGCTGACGGTACTGACCGACCCGATCTTCAGCGACCGCGCGTCGCCGGTGAGCTTCGCCGGGCCGACCCGGTTAACGCCGCTGCCGTTGCCGCTGGAGGCGTTACCGCCAGTGGATGCGGTGGTGATTTCCCATGACCATTATGACCATTTGGATGAGGCCAGCATTAAGGCGCTGGGGCCGGATGTGCATTACTATGTGCCGCTGAAACTTAAGGGCTGGTTTTTAGAGCAGGGCATCGAGGCGGAGCGGGTGACCGAGCTGGACTGGTGGCAAAGTGCCAGTGACGGCGCGTTAGCCGTACACGCCACACCCAGCCAGCACTGGTCCGGGCGCAGCCTTTGGGATCGCTTCGAAACGCTGTGGGCCAGCTACGTAATCGACATCGGCGACTGGCGGCTGTGGTTTGGCGGCGACACCGGCTACAACGAGTTTCAGTTTAAGGACATTGGCGAACGCTTTGGGCCGATCGATCTGGCGTTAAACCCGGTTGGTGCGTATTTGCCGCGCTGGTTTATGGAAATGCCGCACGTTGACCCGTATCAGGCTACGCTTATCCACCGCGATATCGGCGCCCGGCAAAGCGTTACCATGCACTGGGGCGCGTTTCAGTTAGCTGCCGAGGGCATTCAGCAGACGCTGGATGATATCGAGGCAGCCCGCGAAAAAAGTGGCTTGTCGCCGTCGGAGTTTCAGGTGATGGCGGTGGGGGAAACCAAATTCTTTTAACTTTTTTTGATCTAATCTGCACCTAATTCGGTAAAACACTTCGTTAATTTAGAATAATCAATCAAGTTCTGGAGTTATTGATGACCATTGCCAACCGACTGTACGCGGGTTTTGCCTTTATTATCCTGCTGTTAGTGGCCACCACCATTATTGGTACGTACCAGGTAGATGAGATAAACACGACGTTGACGCGCGTAAACGATGTTGGCAGTGAAAAACAACGTTATGCGATTAATTTTCGCGGCTCGGTGCACGACCGTGCCATTGCGCTGCGTGATTTGGTGCTGACCGAACGCGAGAGCCAGCGCGATGAGTTTCGGGCGCTGGTGGATGACCTGAAAGCCGACTACGCCGAAGCTGAGCGCGGCATGGCGGAGATATTTTCTAATCCTAAATACGTCAACAGCCAGGAGAAACAGCTGATAGAACGTATTGAGGAAATCCAGCAGCAGGCGCTGGCCACCACCGTCGAAGTTGAACGGTTGCTCGCCAATGGGCAGCGTCAACAGGCGCAGGACTATGTGCTCAGTGATTTATCACCGGCCTACGCGGAGTGGCTGAATCGCATTAATGATTTTATTAATTATGAAGAAGCGGCCATTGCTGACGGGGTAGACTCGGTGCTGGAGCGCAGTAACAGCTTTACGACCTTGATGTGGATTGTCACAGTGTTGGCTATTGTTGCCGGCGCCGCGGTAAGTTTCTTTATCGTGCAGCGGCTGACCCACACTATTGGTGGTGAACCTGAGGATGCCGTTGAGATCCTTGAGCGCATCGCCGATGGTGACCTGACGGTGTCGACCCGCTCTAAGTACGAAGGTTCGATGATGGCGCAGGTAAATCGCATGGCGCAGCAGTTGCAGCGCTTGGTCAGAGAAGTGTCAGAGTCGTCGGAGCGCTTGCTCAGCTCGTCAAATGAACTGTCGGAAACGGCCCGCAACAACTCCGAACTGGTGATTAACCAGCAGGACGAAACCACCCAGGGCGCCGCGGCGATTAATCAGATGTCGCAGACGGTCAGCGAAGTAGCCCGCCACACCAACGAAGCCGCGCAACTGGCGGATGAAACCGACCGTGAAACCCAGGCCGGCAGCCGTGAAGTGGAATCGACCATTCGTTCGATTGAGTCGCTGGCGCACGAAGTGGAAAACGCCGCGGTTGTGATTACCCAGTTAAGTGACAACACCGAAGAAATTACCAAAGTGCTGGAAGTGATCGAAGGCATCGCCGACCAGACCAACTTATTGGCACTGAACGCCGCCATCGAAGCCGCCCGCGCCGGAGAGCACGGCCGCGGCTTCTCGGTGGTTGCCGACGAAGTACGCGCGCTGGCGAACCGCACGCAGGAATCTACCCGCAGTATTCAATCGTTGATTGAAACCATGAAAGGCAGCGCCGGCGAAGCCGTCACCGTAATGGACCGCGGTCAGCAACAAGCCGCCGACAGCGTCGAACAAGCACGCCGCGCCGGCAAATCGCTGCAGACGGTTAATGAATCGGTGCAGCGCATGACCGATATGAACGCCCAGATAGCCACCGCAGCGGAAGAGCAAAGCTCCGTCGCCGATGAAATTAACGAAAACTTCCACAAGATCACGCAAGCCACCGAACAGTCCGCCGCCGGCTCCGAGCAAGTCAGCGAAGCCAGCCGCGAACTGCACGAACTGGCAAAACGCCTAAGCGAACGCGTACATCGCTTCAAGGTCGCGTAAATCTGCATAAGTTTTACGCGAATGATCTGAAAGCACTTGATATAACGGCCCAAAACCCCTAGTATAGCGGCCGTTCCGGAGAGGTGTCCGAGTGGCTGAAGGAGCACGCCTGGAAAGTGTGTATACCGAAAGGTATCGAGGGTTCGAATCCCTCTCTCTCCGCCAAGATTCCAAAAACCGCCCCCGTGGCGGTTTTTTTGTGTCCTCATATTGGGGTAATTTCGCGGGCGCATTCGGCGGGCGATATCGAAATAATCCGCGGCCGATTTCATCCCGGATATCAATCAATTCCCGCGCCCGAATTCATCCCCGATATTGAAAAAATCCCGCGGTCGCATGCGGCGGGCGGATGATGCGGCCTTTGGAGGCGGGAATGCTTTTGGCCCCGATCGATGGGGCTTGCGGAGGCGGGAATTCTTTTGGCCCCGATCGATGCGGCTTGCGGAGGCGGGAATATTTTTGGCCCCGATCGATGGGGTTTGCGGAGGCGGGAATTCTTTCCGCCCCGATCGGCACGCGGCTGCGCCGCTAAGCCGATGGCTACCCACGATATTAATGGGTTTTGTGGCATTGCCGGGATTTCGAATTGAAAACGCCCTTCGCATGAATTCGGTGGGATTTTTATGGATCGAGGTCGCATTCGGCGGGTGGTCGATGGGGCTTTTGGAGGCGGGAATATTTTTGGCCCCGATCGGCACGCGGCTGCGCCGCTAAGCCGATGGGTACCCACGATATGAATGGGTTTTGTGGCATTGCCGGGATTTCGCATTGAATACGCCCTTCGCACGAATTCGGTGGGATTTTTATGGATCGTGGTCGCATGCGGCGGTCGGATGATGCGGCGTTTGGAGGCGGGAATGCTTTTGGCCCCGATCGGCACGCGGCTGCGCCGCTAAGCCGATGGGTACCCACGATATGAATGGGTTTTGTGGCATTGCCGGGATTTCGCATTGAATACGCCCTTCGCACGAATTCAAAACATGGCACCGAAAATATCCTCAAATCTTTTGCAAATCGTAGGTAGCCATCGGCTTAGCGAGGCGGAGCCTCGCGTGCCGATCGGGGCGGAGGGCATTCCCGCCTCCGGGAGCCGCATCGATCGCCGGCCGCATGCGCCTTCGATATCAAAAAATTCCCGCGCCCGAATTCATCCCGGATATCAATCAATTCCCGCGGCCGAATTCATTCCCGATATTGAAAAAATCCGCGGTCCCATCGCCTGCCGAAAATCGTCCTCAAATCGTAGGTAGCCATCGGCTTAGCGAGGCGGAGCCTCGCGTGCCGATCGGGGCGGAGGGCATTCCCGCCTCCGGGGGCCGCATCGATCGCCGGCCGCATGCGCCCTCGATATCAATCAATTCCCGCGGCCGAATTCATCCCCGATATCGAAATAATCCGCGCCCGCATTCGCCCCCGATATCGAAATAATCCGCGCCCGATTTCATCCCCGATATCGAAATAATCCGCGCCCAAATCCGCCCCCGATATTGAAATAATCCGCGGTCCCATCACCCCCGAAAATCGCCCCCAGATCGTAGGTAGCCATCGGCTTAGCGAGGCGGAGCCTCGCGTGCCGATCGGGGCGGAGGGCATTCCCGCCTCCGGGGGCCGCATCGATCGCCGGCCGCATGCGCCCTCGATCCATAAAAATCCCGCGCCCAAATCCGCCTCCAATATCAAACCCCCCAACAATGTGCCGATGTCGTCGGGGATTTTGGGTTATTTTTGGCGGCGGGGGGTGTGGGGTTGGTCTTTAATGGCGGGATGACGATTTGGAAATTGCGAAAATATTATCCGGCCGGTCTGTATTTTATCACCATGAATACGTTTGAGTGGCAGAAGGTGTTGATTGAGCCGGAGATGTTGGCGTCTTTGCGGCGGGCGGTGGCGTTGGCGAAGGGGAAATATCCGTTTGAAAATCACGCGTGGGTGGTGATGCCGGATCATATGCATTTTGTGATCCGCACTCATCATGTTGAACTGGGGCGTTTTATTGGTTGTTTTAAAAGCCATATGACGCGTGATTTTTCGCAATTCTCTTATAAAAACTACACCCTCAATAACCGCTACAAATGGCGTCGGCGGGCGAAACGGGGAAGGCTCTGGCATCTGCGGTTTTACGACCACCGCATTACCGACCAACAGGATTACGAACGTTGCGTAAAATACTGTCTCTACAACCCGGTCAAACATGGCTATACCGCAACCGCCTGGGATTGGCCTTATTCAACGCTGCGATCTTACATCAAACAGGGCAAGTATCCTGAACGCTGGAAATACCTGACCGGACAATGACAACTCTGGCGATCCGGTCTGATACGCGGGGAACCGCGGTTATACATTTTGATTGTTATTGTTTAGACAGCTTGTTAATATTTCGTTGTTCATGTCATTGAGATATGAGCGGAAAGCTTTTTCAAGGATGAAACACACAACAGCATGTTGGTTTGGTTGACTCTCCCCCCGTCACGCATCCTTGATTCCTTTCCAATAAAAATAATAAAACAGGAATCAAATCATGAAATCGATAAAAGCGGTGATCGTAACGTCGGCGTTGATACTGGCTGGCTGCGCGACGATAGTTGGTGATAGAAATCAGTTGATTCCGATTTCCAGCACCCCGGAAAAAGCGGACGTAACTATCATTGATGAACGGGGCAACACGGTATTTTCGGGAAGAACGCCAACCACGGTTACGCTACAAAAAAGTGACGGCAGTTATTTTGGTGGCAAAACCTACAGTGTTCAAATTCAAAAAGCAGGGTATTCCTCACAAACCATCACGGTAACTTCCAGCCCCAACGGTTGGTACCTTGCCGGCAACTTTGTTTTTGGTGGGTTGTTAGGCTGGCTGGTGATCGATCCATTGACCGGAGCGATGTACAATTTGTCGCCTGAAAACGTCAATGGTCAATTGGCTGGTCAAAACGCAAACAACGACGAATCAGCAAACGGCATTTCCGTTGTGTTGCTCGAAGATGTGCCCGCGCCACTCCGAGAAGGGCTGGTTGCTCTTCACTGATCACTTGCGGTGTGCACCGTAAAAATGCCCGCTGAGACGTGGGCATTTTTATCAGTCTTTGCTAAAAAACGCTTCTTTATTGTTGTAAACTCAACACCTTACTCGACGATGTTAGGCGCGACTTATGTTACCGGGCAGCAGTGATTTTTGGTTTTTGCCGCTTGGCGGTACCGGTGAAATCGGTATGAACATGAATCTGTATGGGCATGCCGGACAGTGGTTGATGGTGGATTGCGGACTGTCGTTTGATGAACCGCTGACGCCGGGGGTTGAGGGGGCGGTTAACCATGAAGTGGTGGCGCCGGACCCGAAATTTATCACTGATAACCTCGACTTACTGGCGGGTTTGATCATCACCCACGCGCACGAAGACCACATCGGGGCGGTGGAAGACCTCTGGCCTCGACTAAAATGCCCGATTTACACCACGCCCTACACCGCCGCGGTGTTGCGTCGCAAACTTGGTTACACGCATTTTGCCGATAAGGTTCGCATCATCGAAGCCCGCGATGGTGAGCAATTGACCATTGGTGAATTTGCGGTCACCTGGATACGCCTGACGCATTCTTTGCCCGACCCATACGGCTTATTGATTGAAACGCCGGTAGCCCGGGTTGTGCACACCGGCGACTGGAAAATCGATCGTGACCCGGTGATTGGCGCGCCCATTGATGCGCGGGCGCTGCAACGACTGGCTGAACAGCCCATCGACGCGCTGGTCGGCGATTCCACCAATGCCCTCAAGCCGGGTTGGTCGGTGTCGGAAGCCGAGTGTTTTGACGGCCTGCTGGCGGCAACCCAAAAAGCTGCCGGGCGCGTGGTGGTTGGTTGTTTCAGCAGTAACATCGCACGGTTAGTGACGTTAGCGCGGGTGGCACAGCGCACCCGCCGCCGGCTGGCGGTATTTGGTCGTTCGCTGGAGCGGCATGTGGCCACAGCCCGGGCCTTTGGGTTATGGCCGGAAGAGTTAGAGCTGATCACTCACCGCGACGTCGGTTACCTGCCGCCTGAAGAAGTGATGGTGGTGGCAACCGGTTGTCAGGGTGAACCGCGTGCGGCACTAAGCCGGCTGGCGAACGACAGCCACCCGCAATTGGCACTGGATAAAGGCGATACCGTTATTCTGAGTGCGATGGTGATTCCCGGTAACGAAGCCTATGTGCAGGCGCTGGTGCAAAAGTTTCATGGCCGCGGCATTGTGGTGATTCAGAAAGACGACACCGAGCTGCCGATCCACGCTTCGGGGCATCCAAATCAGGAAGAATTGAAGCAAATGTACCGTTGGCTGCAGCCGGCGATGGTGATACCAACCCACGGCGAGGCAGCACACCTGCAGAAACACGCAGAGATCGCCCGTGAGGTTGGGGTACGACGCACCTTAACCGGCCGCAACGGCGACCTATTTCGCATCGCGCCCATCCCCAGCATCCGCCGTGCGGCGGTTTACACCGGGCGAATTCCGATCGCCCGGTAATCCTGCACCCACCCAAACCTGCGACCAAGGTCGAATTCCAATTTATTTGCCGGCGCCTATGCTGTTATCAAGTTGTTAACAAAGAGTTGAGGTTGGTGTATGCAGGCTTATCATGAAATTTATGCGGAGGCGCAGCAGGATCCGGAAGGCTTTTGGCTGGAGCAGGCGCAGCGGCTGGCGTGGTTTAAGCAACCAACGGTCGGGGCGACGTTAAAGAAAAACGGCATGGCGGATTGGTTCCCGGACGGTGAGCTGAACGTCAGTTATCTGGCGCTGGATGCTCAGGTTGAGGCCGGCCGTGGCGAGCAGACCGCATTGATTTATGATTCGCCGGTTACCGGTAATGTGCAAACCTACAGCTATCGTGAATTGCTGGATGAGGTGGCGAAGTTTGCCGGGGTTATTCAGTCGATGGGGGTCGGCAAGGGCGATCGGGTGATCATTTATATGCCGATGATCCCGCAGGCGGCGATTGCGATGCTGGCTTGTGCACGGGTTGGTGCGATCCACTCGGTGGTGTTTGGCGGTTTTGCCGCGCACGAGCTGGCGATCCGTATCGACGACGCCGAACCGGCACTGTTGCTGACCGCGTCTTGTGGTATCGAGGGTAAGAAAACCCTGGCGTACAAACCGATCGTTGATAAAGCCTTAAAAGAGGCGGAAAAGCCACCGCAGAACGTGATTGTGTTTCAGCGTGAGCAGGAAACCGCGACATTGCAAAGTGGCCGCGACCACGACTGGCAGCAGTTGATGCAGCACGCTGAGCCTGTCGCGGCGGTGCCGGTGGCATCGACCCATCCGCTTTATATTCTGTATACCTCCGGCACCACCGGGCGACCGAAAGGTGTGGTGCGGGATCACGGCGGTTATGCCGTGGCACTCAACTTCTCGATGAATTATGTTTACGGTCTGCAGCCGGGCGAGGTCTTTTTCACTGCTTCCGACGTCGGCTGGGTTGTGGGCCATTCTTATATTGTGTACGGGCCGCTGATTTTTGGCTGCACCAGCATTCTTTATGAAGGTAAGCCGGTGAATACGCCCGACGCCGGTGCGTTCTGGCGGGTTATCGAGCAGCACAAGGTGACCGCGGTGTTCTCAGCCCCAACGGCATTCCGTGCGATTAAAAAGGAAGACCCGAAAGCGGACTATCTGAAACGATACGATATCGGCTCGCTGCAGCGCATTTACATGGCCGGCGAGCGGTTGGACCCCGCTACTTACGAGTGGACCACCGAGGTTACCGGGCGACCGGTGTATGACCATTGGTGGCAGACTGAGTCGGGCTGGCCGATGTGCGCCAATCCGGTTGGGGTGGGCGCAACGCCGGTTAAACCGGGCTCATCGAGTCTGCCGGTGCCGGGTTATGAAATTGCCGTGCTGGATACCGCCGGTAAGCCATTGCCCGCCGGTGAAGAGGGGTCGATTTGTGTGCGCTTGCCGCTGCCGCCAGGCTGCCTGCCCACCGTCTGGGGCGATGAGCAACGCTTGCGCGACAGCTATTTGAAAGCCTTCCCCGGCTATTATTGCAGCGGCGACGGTGGTTACATCGATAAGGACGGCTATGTGTTTATTATGGGACGCACCGATGACGTCATTAATGTCGCCGGGCACCGCCTGTCGACCGGCGAAATGGAAGAAATTCTGGCGGCCCATCCGGCGGTGGCGGAATGCGCGGTGGTCGGTACCCCGGACGACTTGAAGGGCGAGCTGCCGATAGGGCTGGTGATCCTGAAGAACGAAGCGGATATCGCCCCCGGGCAACTGCAAAGCGACCTGGTACAGACTATTCGCGATAAAATCGGTGCGATTGCCTGTTTGAAAACGCTGTATGTGGTGCCGAAACTGCCGAAAACCCGTTCCGGCAAGATTTTGCGCCGGCTGATCCGGCAGCTGTTGCTGCGCGAGGACGTTGCGATTCCGTCGACCATCGATGACCCCAACAGCATTGCGGCCATTCAGCAGAGCATTGAGCAACAAAGCAAGGCTAGCCATCGATAACAGGAACAGGGTAAAATGCGCCTTTAACTAAACGGAATTCAAAGGGTTATTAATGGCGTTATCGATTGTCGCAGTTATCGTTGGGTTAGCGGTACTGGTTTGGAGTGCGGATCGTTTTGTTGATGGTTCGGCCGCCGTTGCTCGTCATTTGGGGATGCCGCCGCTGATCATCGGTATGGTGATCATTGGGTTTGGTACCTCGGCGCCGGAAATGGTGGTGTCGGCACTGGCGTCATTGGACGGCAGCCCTGCGCTGGCGCTCGGTAATGCCTATGGTTCTAACATCACTAACATCGCGCTGGTGTTGGGTCTGACGGCGGTGCTGGCGCCCATTACGGTACAGTCCGGGGTGATCAAACGCGAAATGCCGGTGCTGATTTTGATCACCTTGTTCAGCGCGGTATTGCTGTGGGACTTTAACATCACCGAGCTGGAAGCCTGGCTACTGTTGGCGATTTTTGCAGTTTATATGGGCTGGTCGGTGTACCTGGGTGCCAAGGGCAAGCAGGACACACTGGCCGCGGACTTTACTCAGGAAATCGATTCGCATCCGATGGCGATGAAGCCGGCCATCATTTGGCTGATCATTGGTTTGATATTGTTGGTACTGAGTTCGCGCGCGCTGGTTTGGGGCGCGGTGAATATTTCGCAGGCGCTGGGTGTGAGCGATTTGGTGATTGGTTTGACGGTGGTGGCGATAGGTACGTCGTTACCTGAGCTGGCGTCGGCGATCGCGGCGGTGCGCAAGAACGAGCACGATTTGGCGCTGGGTAATGTGATTGGCTCGAATATGTTTAATACGCTGGCAGTGGTGGGTATCGCCGGTGCTATTCATCCGGTGTCTCTGGAACCGCTGGTGCTGTACCGGGATTGGGTGGCGATGGCGGCGCTGACGCTGTTGCTGTTGTTGTTCTCACTGCGCATCAATCGCATTGGCCGGATTAATCGTATTCACGGTATTTCGTTCCTGGCGATGTACGTGGCTTACTGTATTTACCTCGTATCGACCGGCTTCGCCCCGGCATTGTAGTTTGTGCCGTTGGCGCAAGGTTAGCAACAGGTCGTGGCAAAGGCACGACCTATAGCTTTTCCAAGCACTATTGCAAACTATTCGCATTTACGCTATTCTAGCTTTTAACGTAGAGAGGTGAATGCGAATGTATGTTTGTTTGTGCAAAGGCGTGACCGACAAAACCATCAAAAAAGCCGTCGCCTGTGGTGACGTCGACAACATGCGTGACCTGCGTCAGCAGTACGGTGTGGCGTCGCAGTGCGGATGTTGTAAACAGTGCGCCAAAGATGTGCTCAACGACGCATTGAGTGAACGCACAGAAAAACCCCAAACCGACTTGGCTTTTCCCGCTAAACATCCTCAAACGGTGTGCTACACTTAAGTTAATTTCTTCCATGGAATGACTTAAGGAGTGCACACTCTATGAAAGGTGATGCAAAAGTTATACAGCAGCTGAATAAGGTGCTGACCCTCAAATTGACCGCCATAAACCAGTACTTCCTGCATGCCCGCATGTACCGCAACTGGGGCTTCGAAAATCTCAATAAAGTGATCTACAAAGCGTCCATCAACGAGATGAAGCATGCGGATGAGGTCATTGAACGGATTCTGTTTCTGGAAGGCATGCCAAACCTGCAAGAGCTAGGCAAGCTGTTTATCGGTGAAGATCCGCGCGAAATGATCGAGTTGGATCACAAGGTACAGTTTCAGGACGTTAATGCCATCCGCGACGCGGTAAAAGTGTGCGAAGAGCATCAGGATTACGTCAGCCGCGATATGCTGAACCACATTCTGGACAGTCAGGAAGAGCATCTGGACTGGTTAGAAACGCAAATCGACCTGATGTCGCGTCTGGGTAACGAACTGTATTTACAATCTCAAGTAGAAAAAGGGGAGTAGTATGAAGGCTGATAATAACGTTGTTGAGCAGTTGAACCGTTTGCTGGCTTTCGAACTGACTTCCATTGACCAGTACACCTCGCATTCGCGTCAGTACGAAGACATGGGTCTGATGAAGCTGTACGAGCGCATCAACCATGAAATTGACGACGAACGTGGCCATGCCGATTTACTGATCCGCCGCATTTTGTTCTTAGAGGGCAAGCCCAACATGAGCAACCGCGAGCCGCACACCATTGGTTCGGACGTTCGCGAAATGCTGGAGAACGACCTGCAACTGGAATACAACAACGCGCGGACGCTGCGTGAAGTTATCCAGTACTGCGAAGAAGTGCGCGATTACGTAACCCGCGACATGCTGATTGGCATTTTGCGTGATACCGAGGAAGACCATGCTTACTGGTTGAAAATTCAGCTCGGCCTGATGGACAAGCTGGGCGAGGCGGTTTACCTACAGAGCATGAAATAATGTCCTTTATTATTGATGCCTGGGACTTTAACCAGCAGCCGCCGGTTCGGGTTGAGGATTTAACCCAGAAACCGCAGGTGGGTTGCTGGTACCACCTGCAGCGCGATACCGAAGGGCTGCAGGATTGGTTACGGCAGGCGGAAATCCCCGAACCGCTGATTGACGCCATGACCGAAGAGGACACCCGGCCACGCTTTCAGCGCCTGAAAGAGGGTTTTGTGCTGTTGTTGCGGGGCGTTAACCTGAATGAGGGGGCAGCGCCGGAGGATATGCTGAGTCTGCGTATTCTGTCCTACAAAGGCGTGGTTTATACCTTCCGTAAGCGGCCGTTTAAGGCCATTACCCATATTCGTCACAGTCTGGAAAGGCAGGATGGCCCGGAGAGTTTAAATGACTTTTTGGTGCACCTGGTTGAGCAACTGAATTTGCGCATCGAAGATGTGATTGATGCGGTTGAAATCAAGATTGAGGATATGGAAGCGGAAGGCTATGACAACACCGCCGGTCAGCAACAGGAACTGAGTCGTCTGCACCGGCGCTTGTTGCGGCTGAACCGCTTTGTACGGCCACAGTTGGCGGCTCTGGATAAGTTCACCACCGAAAGTGAGCGGGTGATGGACAATGAGTTGCACCAGTGGCTGCTGAATGAACGGGATACCACCCAGCGTTTGCTCGAGCAGATTGATTTGATGCTGGAACAATTGTGGATGCAACGGGAACTGCTGCAACAGGCGGTAGCGGAGAAGATGAACCGCAATACCTACTGGTTGTCGGTGATTGCGGGGGTGTTCTTACCCTTGAGTTTTCTGACCGGTGTGTTCGGTATCAACATCGGTGGCATGCCGGGGGTGGAAAATGAAGATGCGTTCGAAATTTTCACCTACGCCTTGATCATCATCGCGGTGATTGAATTCCTGCTGCTGCGCCGCCTCCGGTTCTGGTAATCGCAAACGCACGTAGGTCGCGCCTCTGGCGCGACATAACATCGGCGGTGGACTTGCGCCAAAGGCCCGTAGGTCGCGCCTTTGGCGCGACATAACATCGGCGTTGGACTTGCGCCAAAGATCCGTAGGTCGCGCCTTTGGCGCGACACAATACCGGCGTTGGACTTGCGCCGAAGATCCGTAGGTCGCGCCTCTGGCGCGACACAATACCGGCGTTGGACTTGCGCCAAAGGCGCAAGCTACGTCTGGTTCTGGTAATGCGCGACACAATACCGGCGTTGGACTTGCGCCAAAGGTCAGTAGGTCGCGCCTCTGGCGCGACATAACATCGGCGTTGGACTTGCGCCAAAGGCCCGTAGGTCGCGCCTCTGGCGCGACATAACATCGGCGGTGGACTTGCGCCAAAGGCGCAAGCTACGTCTGGTTCTGGTAATGCGCGACACAACACCGGCGATGGACTTGCGCCGAAGGTTCGTAGGTCGCGCCTCTGGCGCGACATAACACCGGCGTTTGACTTGCGCCAAAGGACCGTAGGTCGCGCCTTTGGCGCGACATAACATCGGCGGTGGACTTGCGCCAAAGGCGCAAGCTACGTCTGGTTCTGGTAATGCGCGACACAATACCGGCGATGGGTTTGCGCCGAAGGTCCGTAGGTCGCGCCTCTGGCGCGACATAACATCGGCGTTGGACTTGCGCCAAAGGCCCGTAGGTCGCGCCTCTGGCGCGACACAACATCGGCGGTGGACTTGCGCCAAAGGCGCAAGCTACGTCTGGTTCTGGTAATGCGCGACATAACACCGGCGTTGGACTTGCGCCAAAGGCGCAAGCTACGCCTTGGTGGTGTTTAATCGGGTAATTCGCAAAGGTCGGAGTCGAACACCACCAGGTGGTCGAAATCGACGTCGATGCCGACCTGAGTACCGTTTTTAAGCGCCTGATGCGATGGCCCTACGGCCAGCACCTGCGAAGTGTCCGGCAACTCCAGCGTGTACAGATAGTGCGAACCACGGAAACCGCGGCCGGTCACGATCGCGGTTAATTTACTGTCCTTTTTATCGGTGATCAGCACATCGTCCGGGCGCACCAAGAACGTCACGTCATGGTCACCCTGGTCACACAGAATTTCATGGTCAATCACGCCGAAGGCACAGTGCAAGCGGTGCTCGCGGATCTGCCCCTGCAACAACACACCACGGCCGATAAAATCCGCCACCAGTTGATGTTCCGGCTCGTGATAAAGCTCGTACGGCGTGTTCCACTGCAATAACTGCCCGGCGTACATGACACCCGCCTTGTCGGCCATGGCAAAGGCTTCCTGCTGATCGTGAGTCACCAGCAATGCGGTGATGCCTTCTTCTTTCAGTAACTGGCGGACATCCTGTGCCAGCAATTCGCGTAATTCGGCATCAAGACTGGAGAAAGGCTCGTCCAGCAGCATCAACTGCGGTTTAGGTGCCAGTGCCCGGGCCAATGCCACGCGCTGTTGCTGGCCACCGGATAATTCGTGCGGGTAGCGTTTTTGATAACCGCTTAAATCGATGCGCTGCAACAACTCCTTGATGCGGGCGTCTTGCGCGCTGGTGCTCAGGTGTTCGATACCAAAACGGATGTTGTCGGCGACGTTTAAATGCGGGAACAATGAGAAATCCTGAAACATCATGCCGACTTTGCGCTGCTCGGTCGGTAACGACAACGACGGCGACGAAACCACATCACCGTGCAGTGAGATTTCGCCGGCGCTGACCGGATTAAATCCGGCGATGGCGCGCAGTACGGTGGTTTTACCACAGCCCGACGGCCCCATCAGACAGCCAATATCACCGGGCTCCAGCGCAATACTCAGCTGGTCGACAATGCGGTGGCCGGCTAATTCGATGGAGACATTGTTCAGGTTTAATAACGCGCTCATTTACTCTCCCGTTTTTATGCTTTGGGTTTTTAACGCCCGCGATAACATCATCACCGGAATTAAGCCCACGGCAACGATCATCAGTGCCGGCGGTCCGGCGTCGGCAAGACGCTCGTCGGACGCCATTTCGAACGCCCTTACGGCCAGCGTATTAAAGTCGAACGGCCGCAGCACCAGCGTCGCCGGTAGCTCTTTCATGACGTCCACCAGCACCAGGATCAGCGCCGCCAGAATCGAACTGCGCAGCAGCGGCAGGTGTACCCGCCATAAAATACGTCGCGGCGACGCCCCCAGCGTACGAGCGGTGTCGTCCATCTGCGGGGTGATTTGTTCCAGCCCCGAGCTGACGGTCTGCAACGATACTGATAAAAAACGCACGCTGTAGGCGAACAGTAGCGCCACCACGGTGCCCGACAACAGCAGTCCTGGATTGACATCAAAGGCCCAACGGCTGAAATCGATGATGCGGTGATCCATCCAGGTCAGCGGTGACAGCAGGCCAACGGCAATCACGATGCCGGGGATGGCATAACCCAGTCCGGCCAGACTGACCGCCGCGCGCAGTGGCCGGGTCGGGTGGCGACGGCGGCCGTAAGCCAGCCACAGCGCCAGTAATACGGTAATAGCCGCGGCCATCAGCCCCAGCCAGAGGGTATTAAAGGTCAGTTGCCAGAAGCTTGGCTGAGTCCAGACTTCGGCGCGTTCAATGGACCAGATGACCAGCTCGATAGCAGGGATGATAAAGCCTAAGACAATTGGCAACCAGCACACCACCGAGGCCATCACGGCGTGGCGTCCGCGCAGCGGTTTGCGCATCGAGTCGCCGTCGCTGCGGCGTTGATAGAATTTCGCCCGGCGGCGGGAATAGCGTTCAACCAGGATCAGCGCCACCACAAACAGCAACAAAATAGCCGCCAACTGCAGCGCACCCTGGGTGTCACCGATGCCGTACCAGGTTCTGAATATGCCGGTGGTAAATACGGTGACGCCAAAGTATTCCATGGTGCCGTAGTCGGCGAGGGTTTCCATCAGCGCCAGGGTGACGCCGGTGGCGATGGCCGGCCGCGCCAGGGGCATGGCCACCCGCCAAAAGCTTTTCCAGGGGCCGGCACCGAGGGTTCGGGCGCTTTCAAAGGCGGCGGTGGACTGCTGCATAAAAGCCGCACGGGTGATCAAATAGACGTAGGGGTAGAGCACCACACAGAGCACGAAGATTGCACCGGGCAGGCTGCGAATGTTGGGAAACCAGTACTCGCCTAACTGCCAGTCAAACACCGAGCGCAGTGCTTGTTGCACCGGGCCGGCGTAGTCCAGCAAGCCGGTGTAGGTGTAGGCGGTAATGTAGGCGGGCATGGCCAGCGGCAGCAACAGCCCCCAACTGACCCAACGCCAGCCGGGAAAGTCGAATTGCGATACGCACCAGGCGGTGCTGACACCTAAAACGGTCACGCCAATGCCCACCGAAACCAATAGGATCAGTGAATGGCTGACGTATTCGGGGATAACCGTTTGCCACAGATGGGCGAGGATATCCCATTGGGGATTTAACAAAGATAGGGCGACCACAATCAGTGGTAGCCCTATCAATGCCGCAACGCCGAACAACAATAACGGGCCGCGGGTCATTCGCAATTCTCCTTGAACGTGCAATTTCTAAGGACTTATCTCCAGCCGGCGCGGTTCATTAAGCGCACAGCTTCGGCGTTGTTCTCGCCCAGTATGTCCATGGAAATATCGTCTTGCTTGAAGTCACCCCATTGTTGCAGAGTCTCGCTCCAGGCAACACCCTCCCGGACGGGGTACTCATAGTTGGCTTCAGCATACCATTTTTGTGACGATTCTGAGAGTAAAAACTCGATCAACTGCTTGGCTTCGTCGATGTTTTTCGCGTGCTTGGTGATGCCGATACCAGAAACGTTTACGTGGGTACCGTTGCTTTGCTGTGCCGGCCAGAAAATCTTCACTTTTTCTGCGGCGGCTTTTTCTTCGGCGTCGTCAGAGTTCAGCATATGACCAAAATAGTAAGTGTTTGCTACGGCGATATCGCAGACGCCAAATGCTACACCTTTGATTTGGTCACGGTCACCGCCGACCGGCTGACGGGCAAAGTTATTGACCAGACCTTCGGCCCAGTCTTCGACGTTTTCCGCGCCGTGGTGTTCAATCAGAGCAGCAACCAGTGACTGATTATAAAGGTTGTTCGATGAACGGATGCAGATGCGGTCGTTCCATTTTTCGTCGGCCAACGACAGATAATCGTTGAGTTCGGCCGGATCGACCCGCTCCGGCGAATAAAAGATCGGGCGAGCACGCAGGCTCAGGCCGACCCAATGGTCGTCACTGGAACGAAAATGTTCAGGTACAATGGCGTTAATTTTTGCCGACGATACGGTCTGGAAGACATCAGCGGATACGGCACGGTGCAGGGCGCCGGCGTCAACGGTCAGGAACAAATCGGCGGCGGTGTATTCACCCTCTGACTTTAAACGCGCCAACAGCGCATCGGAATTACCGGTCAATAAATTGACCTCAATACCGGTTTTTTCACTAAACTGATCGAGTAATGGTTTAATCAATGCTTCTTTGCGCGATGAGTAAACATTAACCTCTGCGGCACTGGCAGCGACCGGCAATAAACTCGTGACAACGCTTGCCAGCGCCAGTACTGTGGTTAACTTATTGAATTTTATTGCCATAGAGAAACCTCTTACTGATAATTAGCGTATAGAATTTGATAGTTCGAGTAGGCTATCACATTATCAACTTAATGATAGCTATTCTCATTTGTGTTTTGACGAAAGTCAAGAGCTTTACATGGAGCGTGTATGTCTGAATTGTCCCTGCTGGCCTTAATTGGGGTGCTGTCGATTTCGTGTCAGTGGCTCGCGTGGCGTTTAAAGACGCCGGCAATCTTACCGCTATTGGTGTGTGGCCTTATTATTGGCCCGACGTTGGGCTGGCTGAACCCGGATCAGTTGTTTGATCAACTGTTGTTTCCGCTGGTGTCGCTGGCAGTTGCGGTGATCCTGTTTGAAGGCAGCTTAACGCTTAAGTTTGACGAAATTCGTGGCCATGGCCGCATGGTAACCAACCTGGTCAGTGTCGGTATGGTGGTGACCTGGGTTGCGATTGGCGTTGCCACGCACTTTTTAATGGGCTGGGAATGGGAATTGTCGGCCTTGTTCGGGGCGCTGGTGGTGGTGACCGGGCCAACGGTAATTCAGCCGATGATACGGTCTATCCGGCCGATCAATAAACTGGCCAATATCCTGCGCTGGGAAGGCATTATTATTGATCCTGTCGGTGCGCTGTTAGCGGTATTGGTGTATGAGTTCATCATTGCCAGCCAGGATGTGGCGTTTTTACACGCCATGCAGGCATTTGCCAAAACCATCGGCATTGGCTTTTTCTTTGGCTGGGTGGCGGCCAAATTACTGGGGCTGGCGCTGGGTCGCGGTTGGTTCCCGCATTATCTGCAGAACGTGGCCACGCTGACCATCGTACTGGGTGTGTTTGCGCTGTCGAATGCGATTCAGCACGAATCGGGGCTGCTGACGGTTACGGTGATGGGGATGGCGATGGCCAATACCAAAAACCTTAACCTGGATGAGATCCTTGAGTTTAAGGAAACCCTCAGCGTACTGCTGATTTCGGCCCTGTTTATTATCCTTGCGGCACGACTGGATTTTGCCCAGTTCGACGCGCTGGGTCTGCCGGCGGTGGTGTTACTGGCGATTATTCTGTTTGCGGTGCGGCCGTTGGCGGTGTGGCTGTCGGCGATAGGCACGGAGTTGCGCTTTAAGGATAAGGTGCTGCTGTCGTGGATTGCCCCGCGCGGTATTGTTGCGGCCGCTGTGTCGGCGCTGTTTGCGTTAAAAATGGAACAGTCCGGCTGGGATGGCGCCGAGTCGATAGTACCGCTGGTGTTCCTGGTGATCATGACCACGGTGGTGCTGCAGAGCCTTACCGCCAAACCGCTGGCGCGGTTACTCGGACTGATTGAACCACCGGCACGGGGCTTTTTGATCTTCGGAGCCAACCAAATGGCGCGGGCGGTGGCCAAAAGTTTGCAGGAACATGACATTCCGGTGCGCCTGGCTGACACCAACTGGGAGAACATCCGCATGGCACGGATGGATAACCTGCCGGTGTATTTTGGTAACCCGGCCTCTGAGCACGCTTCGAATAACATCGATTTGACCGGTATCGGCCAGTTGTTGGTGATGTCACCTTACAAACAGCTGAACCCGCTGGTGTCGGTGTACTATCAGGACTGGTTCGGCAGCCATAAAGTGCATGGCCTGAACAGCGGCGAATCGGATTTTCGTGCCAGCCACCAGCTGTCCGAGGCTTATAAAAATACCCTCGACCTGTTCGGTGAAAGTGTGACCTATTCGAAACTGGCGAGCCTGCACTTTCAGGGCGCGAAGATGAAGTCGACACCGATTACCGAAAACTTCAGCTTTGAGGATTACCAGCAGCAGTATGGTGCCCGGGCGGTACCGATGTTTGCGCTGGATGATCAGAAGAAAGTGCATATTTTCAGCACCTCGCGCGAGCTTAAACCGATGCCGGGCTGGGTGATTATTGCGATGATATCGCCGGAAAAAGATGGCGACGCTAAGAGCAGTAACGCATAACCGGGTCGTCTGTCCTGACTGTGACCGCGTGGCGGATGTTCCGGTAACATCCGCCGAACCTTATATTTGTCCCCGTTGTGGTCATGGTCTTGGCGGTGGCAAAGCGGTTGATGAAACCACTACCTTAGCACTGGCATTGACGGCGCTGATCCTGGCGCTGGTCAGTCTGCTGTTGCCGTTTGTCGGCTATTCCGCCAACGGCGTATCACAAACCATGACATTGCTGGACACCAGCACCGAACTGCTGCATTTTCACGAACGCCTGCTCGCCATTCTGGTGTTGTTCACGGTGTGGGTGATACCGGTGCTGTATTTGCTCGCGGTGTTGTGGATTTTTAGCCGATTGTTGCTGCCGGGCGCGCTGGGGCCGGTGACGCTCTATTTTATTCGCACGGTGGTGCAGTTGCGGGTATGGATGATGGCCGATGTGTTCCTGCTGGGAGCATTGGTGTCGTTGATTAAAATATCCGGGCTGGCGGCGATTGACCTGGACAGCGGCTTTTACACCTTTATCGGCTTTGTGGTGGTGTTGCTGCTGACCGGTGATCGCGTCAGTCGTTATCAGTTGTGGCACCGTCTACCGCACGACAACGCACCGCCGTCGCAGGTGGGGCGTGATGCAACGGCCCAGCAACGGGTGGGTTGTGTCTGTTGTCAGGCCCCCAATACTCTGACCGCGTCGCGGTGCTGGCGCTGTGGCGAGAGCATGCGATTGGCGCGCTGGCGTGGCTGGCGCTTAACCACGGCGCTGTTGATTGCCGCCGCGTTATTGCTGATCCCCGCCCACCTACTGCCGGTGATGGAGACCACGACACTGGGGCGCACCCAGCCCAATACCATTATTGGTGGGGTTATTGAGCTTTGGCAAAGCGGTGACGCGCCTATTGCGATTATTGTGTTTGTTGCTAGTTTAGTGATACCGGTGGTGAAAATTTTAACCTTGCTGGTGTTGCTGTGGCTGGCCGAGCGACGCAGTGAAACACGAACCAAACAACGACTGTGGCTGTACAAAGTGACGGACTGGATTGGTCGTTGGTCGATGATCGATATTTTTGTGGTGGCGGTATTGGTGGCGCTGGTACGCAGCGGTCAGTTAATGTCGGTGTACCCGGGTAACGCCGCGCTGGCGTTCGCGCTGACGGTGATACTGACGATGCTGGCGGCGATGACCTTTGATACCCGTCAGTTTTTTCGCACCATCGATCGAAATCAAGAACAACAGGAAACAGCAATCGAATGAGCCGAAGTGCAATCAAGAATCTGATCTCGCCGATTTGGTTAATCCCGTTACTGGCGTTGGCGGTGGCGTTATGGATGGTGTGGCAGGAAAGCGCCGGTGCCGGCCCGCAGGTGCAGGTTCTGATCAGTGATGCCGAGGGGCTGGAAGCCGGGAAGACACCGGTGCGGGTGCGCAACGTCGACGTCGGGCTGGTCAGCGAAATCAGCCTTAATGACGACATGAGTGCGGCAGTACTGACCATTGATATGAATGAAAATACCCAGCGCATGCTGGCGGTCGACAGTGAATTCTGGGTGGTTAAGCCGCGGATCGGACGGCAGGGGGTAAGTGGCCTGTCGACGTTGTTATCGGGAGCCTACCTGCGTTTACAACCCGGCAGTGCCGAGCAGACGACGACCCGTTTTAAGGCGCTGGAGGAGCCGCCGGTGACGCCACAGCAGACGCCCGGCCGTCGTATTACCCTGACCAGTTCGGTAAACGCCGCCGTGGTGGTGGGGGATTCGGTGCAATATCGCGGTGTATCGGTGGGACAGGTCGAAAAAGTGGCCTTTAACGTGGATAACCGCACCATGGAATATCAGGTGTTCGTCGAGCAACCTTATGACGAGCTGCTGACCGAGAACACTCGCTTCTGGTTGCAAAGTGGGCTGTCACTGCGCTGGAATGCCAGCGGTCTGGATGTATCGCTGGGGTCGTTTGAGTCGTTGTTGGGGGCGGGGATCAATTTTGGTGTGCCGGAAGGGCAGCCGAGTGGTGAAAAGATTGCCGAGAGCCGCACCTTTGAGCTGTTTGCCAGTGAAGAAGCCGCTCGTCAGCAGGGTTTTGTGAATGGTATTGATTACGTGATTTTACTGGATGAGTCGGTGGCCGGGCTGGAAGAGGGCGCGCCGGTGCAGTTCAAAGGGGTACGAGTGGGTACGGTATTGAAAGTGCCGCTGCGCTGGAACCCAACCGATGACGACCAGGCACCGCTGAAACAGATCCCGGTGCTGGTTCGTTACGAACCCGAGCGGATGGATGGACTGGTGCCGGATACGCGCATTGAGTATTGGCGCGAACGACTGCCGGAACTGTTTGAACAGGGTCTGCGGGCGAATATTCGCGCCTCGAATTTGCTCACCAATACCCTGTACGTGGACCTGCGTTTTTATCCGGAAGCTGAAGCCGTCGCCGAACAGGAGTTTGCCGGCTATCCGGTGCTACCGTCGATGGTGAGTGATTTCAGCCGGCTGGAAGAAAAACTGAATCAGTTACTGGATAAATTTAATGGACTGCAGTTGGAAGCCAGCCTGAATGAGTTCAGTGAGGCGATGACGGCGACCCAGACCAGCGCCGAGGAAATTGAGGCACTGGCACAGTCGGTGGCCGAAATTGTGGCGCAACCGGGGATGCAGGAGCTACCACAGTTGTTGCAGCAAAACCTGGTGCAGTTGCAGCAACTGTTGGACAGCGTTGACGATGGTTCGGCGACGCGGCGTCAGTTACACCGTTCGCTGAGTAATATCGAGCAGTTAACGCGGGATTTAAAACCCTTTATTGAGCAATTGCGTGAACAGCCGAACTCACTGATTTTTGCCCCTGAAGAAACCGCTGATCCGGAGCCAAAAGCGAATGAGTAACATGACCTTAAAAGCAACCGCCGGTGTGCTGCTGGCACTAACACTGAGTGCCTGCGGCAGTGTGCCGCAAACGCAGCGCAGCGATTACCGGCTGCCGATACTGAATCAGGCAACGGAGCGTTTTTGTCCCGCGTCGGCCCGCCAGGTGGTGGTCAGCGACCTGATGCTCAGCGACGGTATTTTATTGCAGCGCAGCGAAACCCGCATTCATGCGGCCCGCAATCATCGCTGGAGTGGTTCGCTTGAGCAACAGTTGCAGCAAAGTGCACAGCGGGTGTTGAATCAGCCGCATTGTGACGGCCAACTGGTGATTACGGTGATGGACTTTTACGGTGATAATCAGGGCCATGCGGTGGTCAGCGGTCACTGGCATTATCAGCAGGGCGAACAGCAGTTAAGTGGTTCATTTCATCAGCGCCAGGCCTTACAGCAGGACGGTTACGACGCCCTGGTAAGCGCCCTTAACCGCGCCTGGAGTAAGACGCTGAGCGATATTAAAAGCGCCATTCCCAACTGAGGTGGGCGCCAAGCTCGTCTTGCTCAACGAGTTCACGGTCGTTGTATTCAAAACCTATGTTTAGTAGACCAGCCAACAAAGGCTGGCTCCGTTCAAGCAATGCCTGGGTATGTGAACGGCCATCAGTCAGCTTAGAGTGAGAAAACTGAGCCGTCCAACCACTTCCATCAATGGCATACAGGCGATAACTCAGTGACAGAGTTTTACTGTCCGGGGCAAATGATGAGCCTAAATTACGTTCATAATGCTGATAAATGAGTTCGCTCGGCATGCCATTAATACGCTGGTAAAAACTCATGCTTTCACTGTCAGTATATTCAGCGATAAGTGTATGGCGCATTTCTTGAGTACTGAAAATGGAGTGGTTGAATTGCCACTCACCACCCATAGTAAACGCTGGATGCTCACCATCTTGCAACTGTCCGTCAAAAGCAACTTCAGTGTATGCGGCAAAGTGTTGTTCACCCCAGCTCCAGCCTTTGCGTAAGTCAAAACTCACCATAGTATTGGCAGGAATTGTAAAATCATTGGCGCTAGTCACTTCTGCGCTGTCTTGATGTATGACACTGACCCCTCCAGTCACGGCCCAATATAATTTGGTTGCTGCGCGAAAACCTAAAAGTTCGCGAGATACCTTACTTCGAGCAACCTCTGTTTTGTTTTGTCCGATGAAGGCACTGATATGGAGTTGATTAATACCGACGGGAGCAAAATCGGGACTGTAGTCTAGTCGTAGCTTGTTGACCGGGCGGGCGTTGGAGGACATTAACAAACTGCTGTGTTGTGCAGGTCCCCACCATAAAGGTAATGCGTCTAAACTGACACTGAGATCACCGAAATTGTAAGCTAGATAGCTGCCATCAAAAGTCTCTTTATTTGAACCTTCAAATGTCTCCCAGCGATGATTTATCTGTATTTTAGCTGCGAAACGTTCGCCCTTAAAATGACGAGCGATACTTAAGTTGCCGCGCTCCTGTATGCTACGCCCGAATCGATTAATCCAAGGGTCTTCACTATTAACTTCGACTTTTAGGTAAGTTTGAGGCCCGTGTTCGGCGTTGTGCAGGTAGTGACGAACCTGTCGAAATGCCAGCAGTTGAGTTTGGTTTAATTGCTCCTTGTTAATAGACTCTAACTCTAACAGAAGTGCCCGCCAAGGGGTTGGCCATTGTTGTAGAGGAGTATTTATATAACCCGCATTTACCAGCACGTTAAGGCTATTGCGTAAATCTACGTTATCACTATTGATGTAAACGGATGCATCACTTTGCGGTGTTAAAACACCGAACCCCGTAATCAGTAGTATTGCGGATAACAGCGACTTACGCACGATGATTCCCTTTTATTTAGAAGTATAATGAACTCATATATGATGCCAGAAGCTAGCGCTGATAGACAATCCTATAATTTACCGGTGTTGCTCTGCTAAACTACGGGCACATGTTGAAGACTATTTTTAAAACACTAAGAGAGCGCGGCGTGAAGAAATCGTATTTTGTGCTGTTGTCTGTTGCCTTGGCGTCGTTGCTGAGCGCTTGTGAACCGGCGTCCGAGCCGGCCGCGGAACAACAACTGGAAACCACCATGCAGCAGTTGGATCGGCAATTATTGCCGAACGACGAATGGCAGCTTAGTGCGGCAGTGATTGAACTGAGTTTTTGTCGCAACCCGGTAAACGAAGCCTTGCTGGCATCGGAAATGGAGTTGAATAACTGGCGTTTAACCGGTGATGTGACGGCGTTTCCACCGTATCGTAAAGACGGCTTGGCGGCGTTGCAGGAGATTTTGGCGAATGAATCCTTTATGTTGTGGCAAACCGACGGGTCGGTCAGCGCGCAACGCTACCGGATTGTAATGCCGGCGGAGCTGTCGCGCGGCGATGTCGCCGAACAGGTGTTCCCGGCCGTTGCAACGCTGGCAGCGCAGCGGGTGATATGTCACACAGCAGTGGTTGAACAATAAAACGGGGTGAGCAGTATGAAGATGGCAGAACAGATTGAACAAAAATTACGGCAGGCATTTGCGCCGGTGCACGTGCAGGTCGACGATGAAAGTTACATGCACGCCAGCGGCCCGCACGCCCAGTCACATTTTAAAGTGACCTTGGTCACCGACCAGTTTGCCGGCAAACGCCTGCTGCAGCGCCACCGCGCAATCAACCAACTGCTGGCCGACGAACTGCAACAAATCCACGCCCTGGCACTGCACACCTACACCCCCGACGAATGGCAAGGCCAAGCCCCCGACTCCCCGAATTGCATGGGCGGAGGGGGGTAATTGCCTGGGATGGGGCATTCCCGCCTCCGGGGGCCGCATGGATCGCCGGCCGCATTCGCCCTCGATATCGAAATAATCCGCGCCCAAATCCGCGCCGATATTGAAAAAATCCGTTGGTTCGCATTGAATCCCCGCGTGCATGAATTCGGGGGTGGGATATTTCCGGATCGCGGTTGTATGCGGCGGGCGATCGATGCGGCGTTTGGCGGTGGGAATGCTTTTGGTCCCGATCGGCACGCGGCTGCGCCGCTAAGCCGATGGCTACTTACGATATGAATGGGTTTTGTGGTATTGCCGGCCCCCCCGCATTGAAAACGCCCTTTGCATGAATTCAAAACATGGCATTGAAAATATCCCCAAATCTCGTGCAAATCGTGGGTACCCATCGGCTTAGCGGCGCAGCCGCGTGCCGATCGGGGCGGAGGGCATTCCCGCCTCCGGGCGCTGCATCGATCGCCGGCCGCATTCGCCCTCGATATCAATCAATTCCCGCGGCCGAATCCGCGCCGATATTGAAAAAATCCGTGGTCCTATCGCTTCCCGAAAATCGCCCCCAGATCGTGGGTACCCATCGGCTTAGCGAGGCGGAGCCTCGCGTGCCGATCGGGGCGGAGGGCATTCCCGCCTCCGAGCGCCGCATCGATCGCCGGCCGCATGCGCCCTCGATATCGAAAAAATCCCGCGGCGGAATTCATCCCCGATATCGAAAAATCCGTTGGTTCGCATTGAATCCCCGCGTGCATGAATTCGGGGGGGGATATTTCCGGATCGCGGTTGTATGCGGCGGGCGGATGATGCGGCGTTTGGCGGTGGGAATTTTTTTGGCCCCGATCGGCACGCGGCTGCGCCGCTAAGCCGATGGCTACTTACGATATGAATGGGTTTTGTGGTATTGCCGGCCCCCCGCATTGAATACGCCCTTTGCATGAATTCGGTGGGATTTTTTATGGATCGCGGTCGCATGCGGCGGGCGATTGATGCGGCGTTTGGCGGTGGGAATGCTTTTGGTCCCGATCGGCACGCGGCTGCGCCGCTAAGCCGATGGCTACTTACGATATGAATGGGTTTTGTGGCATTGCCGGCACCCAGCATTGAAAACGACCTTCGCACGAATTCAAAACATGGCATTGAAAATATCCCCAAATCTCGTGCAAATCGTGGGTACCCATCGGCTTAGCGAGGCGGAGCCTCGCGTGCCGATCGGGGCGGAGGGCATTCCCGCCTCCGAGCGCCGCATCGATCGCCGGCCGCATGCGCCCTCGATATCGAAAAAATCCCGCGGCGGAATTCATCCCCGATATCGAAAAATCCGTTGGTTCGCATTGAATCCCCGCGTGCATGAATTCGGGGGGGGATATTTCCGGATCGCGGTTGTATGCGGCGGGCGGATGATGCGGCGTTTGGCGGTGGGAATTTTTTTGGCCCCGATCGGCACGCGGCTGCGCCGCTAAGCCGATGGCTACTTACGATATGAATGGGTTTTGTGGTATTGCCGGCCCCCCGCATTGAATCCCCGCGTGCATGAATTCGGGGGTGGGATATTTCCGGATCGCGGTTGTATGCGGCGGGCGATTGATGCGGCGTTTGGCGGTGGGAATTCTTTTGGTCCCGATCGGCACGCGGCTGCGCCGCTAAGCCGATGGCTACTTACGATATGAATGGGTTTTGTGGTATTGCCGGCCCCCCGCATTGAATACGCCCTTTGCATGAATTCGGTGGGATTTTTTATGGATCGCGGTCGCATGCGGCGGGCGATTGATGCGGCGTTTGGCGGTGGGAATTCTTTTGGTCCCGATCGGCACGCGGCTGCGCCGCTAAGCCGATGGCTACTTACGATATGAATGGGTTTTGTGGTATTGCCGGCACCCCGCATTGAATACGCCCTTTGCATGAATTCAAAACATGGCATTGAAAATATCCTCAAATCTCGTGCAAATCGTGGGTACCCATCGGCTTAGCGAGGCGCAGCCTCGCGTGCCGATCGGGGCGGAGGGCATTCCCGCCTCCGGGCGCTGCATGGATCGCCATAGGCAAAAAAATGGTATGATCTGTTAAATGCTAAGAAACCGCTACAATAAGAGCAAATTCAAAATAGGGAACCTCTAACATGGTGATTAAACCAAAAATTCGTGGGTTTATTTGTACTAACGCGCATCCGGCTGGTTGTGCGGAAAATGTTCGTCGTCAGATTGAGTGGGTGAAGCAACAGCCGCGGGTTGAGAATGGGCCGAAGAATGTGCTGGTGATTGGCTCGTCGACGGGTTATGGGCTGGCGTCGCGGATTACTGCGGCGTTCGGTAGTGGCGCTCATACTTTGGGTGTTTGCTTCGAAAAAGAACCGACTGAAAAACGTACGGGTACGGCCGGTTGGTACAATACTGCGGCGTTCCATGAGCAGGCTGCGGCTGAGGGTTTGAACTTCCATTCCATTAATGGCGATGCGTTTTCTGATGAAATCAAGCAGCAAAGCATTGACTACATCAAAGCCAATATGGGCAAAATTGATTTGGTGGTGTACAGCCTGGCGTCGCCGAAGCGTAAGGACCCGGAGAGTGGCGAGGTTTACAGTTCGGTATTGAAGCCGGTGGGCAAGCAGTACACCACCAAAACCTACAATACTGACCGCGATGAAGTGCACGAAGTGACGCTCGACCCGGCTACGGATGATGATATTGCCAACACCGTCAAGGTGATGGGTGGTGAAGACTGGGAGCGTTGGATCAAGCAACTGCATGATGCCGGCGTATTGGCGCAGGACTGTCAGACTACTGCTTATACCTACATCGGCAAAAAGCTGACCTGGCCAATTTATGGTCACGCCACCATTGGTCGTGCTAAGGAAGACCTCGACCGTGCCTCCAGTGAGTTGGATAAAAACTATCAGGACATTAACCTGAAAGCTTATGTATCGTCGCTTAAAGCGCTGGTTACACAAGCCAGTTCGGCGATTCCGGTGATGCCGTTATACATTTCGCTGATTTATAAAGTAATGAAGGAAGAGGGCACGCACGAGGGTTGCATTGAGCAGATCTATCGTTTGTTCACGGAAGGCTTGTACGCGCAGAACCCGGAACTTGATGATGCCGGCCGTTTGCACATGGATGGTTACGAAACCAACGATGCCACGCAGGCGAAGATCGAAGCGCTGTGGGATCAGGTCACACAAGAGAACTTTCATGAGCTGGCTGACTACAAAGGCTACCATCAGGACTTCCTGAATTTATTTGGGTTTGGCTTTGATAACATTGATTATGATGCTGACGTAAATCCAAAAGTTAACTGGTAAGCGCACCTGAAAAAGTGTTAAAATCCGCCCGATAAGTGTGGAATACGTTTTTAAGTTACGGAGTCTGGTGGTCGCGTAGGCGTTGCCATGCTCGGTAACTTATTGATTTTTCAGGTTTCCAGCCCTTACCGGCTGGTTGTGATGAATCTTCCCTAACGAGTAGTGCAAACGCATATGATTACTATCAAGAAAGGGCTGGATATCCCGATTAAGGGAGCCCCCCAGCAGCAAGTATCCGACGGTAAGGCCGTGACGACGGTCGCTACCCTTGGAGAAGAGTATGTCGGTATGCGCCCGACCATGCACGTTAAAGTTGACGAGCGTGTGAAAAAAGGTCAAGTGATTTTTGAAGACAAAAAAAATCCGGGCGTTAAATATACTGCTCCTGCAGCGGGTGTTGTTAAAGACATCCCGCGTGGCGAACGTCGCGTATTGCAAGCAGTAGTTATCGAATGTGATGGCGAAGAGCAGATCACCTTTGATAAATTCGACAGCGACAAGCTCGACTCTATCGGTCGCGACAAAGTTCAGGAAATTCTCGTAGAGTCTGGTCAGTGGCCAGCGCTCAGAACCCGCCCCTACAGCAAGGCTCCGGCACTTGACGCAGAAGCTACGGCTATCTTCGTTAATGCGATGGACACCAACCCGCTGTGCATGGACCCAACGTTGTTCATCAACGAACACAAACAAGCCTTCATCGATGGCTTGAAAGTGTTGTCAAACCTGACCGACGGAAAAGTTTTCGTGGTTAAGGCGGGTGATGCAGAAGTTGATACCGGCGATGCGAAAGTACAGCTGGAATCCTTCGGCGGCGTGCATCCGGCTGGTTTGGTCGGTACTCATATGCATTTCTTGCATCCGGTTAGCCTGAAGCGCCCGGCGTGGCACATCGGCTATCAGGACGTGGTTGCCTACGGTAAATTGTTCACCACTGGTGAAATCTTCACCGATCGGATGGTGGCGCTTGCCGGTGAATGCGTAAAAGAACCTCGTGTGTTGCGTACTCGTATGGGTGCCAACTTGCGTGAACTGACTGACGGTGAGCTGCAAGGCGATAACTACCGTATTATCAGTGGTTCAGTGTTAAATGGTCACAAGGTGGACGACGCGCACCAATGGCTGGGTCGTTTCCATACCCAAGTCAGTGTTATCCCTGAGGGTAACCACAAGGAATTCTTCGGCTGGTTGCGTCCAGGTTCGGACCTGCACTCGGTGACCCGAGCTTATGCCGGCCACTTCAATCCGAAGAAGCTGTTCAGCATGACCACCTCACTGAACGGTTCGTCTCGTTCGATGGTGCCAATTGGTAACTATGAGCGCGTGATGCCGTTGGATATCGTACCAACGCTGTTACTGCGTGACTTGTTGTCAGGTGATACCGACGAAGCTCAACAACTGGGTTGTCTGGAGCTGGACGAGGAAGATTTGGCATTGTGCACCTATGTTTGCCCTGGGAAGTACGAGTACGGCCCGGTGCTGCGCGATTGTCTCACTAAGATTGAGAAAGAAGGCTAACCATGAGCTTGAAAGATACACTCGAGCGTATTGAGCCGCAGTTTGAAAAGGGCGGCAAATACGAAAAGTGGTACGCGCTGTATGAAGCAGTAGCCACTATCTTTTACACGCCAGGTACGGTGACCCAGTCACGCACGCACGTTCGTGACCGCATCGACCTGAAGCGCATCATGATCCTGGTTTGGATGATGACCTTCCCGGCTATGTTCTGGGGCATGTACAACGTTGGTAACCAAGCGGCGCTGGCGCTGGCAGACGGTTATCAGTTATCTGACGCCTGGCAGGTGGGCTTGTTCCACTTATTGGGTGGCGATCTTGGCGCTGACGCCGGCTGGGGAACTAAGATGTGGTACGGTGCCTGCTGGTATCTGCCGATCTACGCGGTGACCTTTATTGTCGGTGGTTTCTGGGAAGTGCTGTTTGCGTCAATTCGTAAGCACGAAGTCAACGAAGGCTTCTTCGTGACCTCTGTACTGTTCTCATTGATTCTGCCGGCGACCACGCCACTGTGGCAGGTTGCTCTGGGTATCACCTTCGGTGTTGTTATCGGTAAGGAAATCTTCGGTGGTACTGGCCGTAACTTCCTTAACCCGGCACTGACCGGTCGTGCGTTCCTGTACTTTGCTTACCCGGCAAGTATGTCTGGTGACTCTATCTGGACGGCGGTCGATGGGTTCTCTGGCGCGACTAACCTGGGTAAAGCGGCGCTGGGTAACCTCGATTACGCTAACACGGAACTGTGGTGGGACGCGTTCCTGGGTAACATCCAGGGTTCAGTTGGTGAAGTTTCAACGCTGATGATCCTAATCGGTGGTCTGGCACTGATTTACTTCCGCATCGCCTCATGGCGCATCGTTGCTGGTGTGTTCGTAGGTATGGTGCTGTTCTCCGGTCTGCTGAACCTGATTGGTAGCGACAGCAACCCAATGTTTGCGATGCCGTGGTACTGGCACTTAGTATTGGGTGGTTTTGCGTTCGCGATGATGTTCATGGCGACCGACCCGGTTTCTGCGTCATTCACCAACAAAGGTAAATTTGCATACGGCCTGTTAATTGGTTTCATGACGGTGATGATTCGTGTCATCAACCCGGCATTCCCGGAAGGTATTATGCTGGCTATCTTGTTCGCGAACGTCTTTGCACCGTTGTTTGACTACTTTGTAGCACAGGCAAACATCAAACGGAGGTTAGCACGCAATGTCTAAGAAGAATGAAAGTCTAGGCAAAACCATCGGTGTGGTGCTGGCTCTTTGTTTGGTGTGTTCGATTCTGGTTGCTGGCTCAGCGGTTGCGCTGAAGCCACTGCAGGAAAAGAACGCGGCGTTGGCTATGCAACGTAACATTCTGGATGCGGCCGGTATTTTAGAACCGGGTATGGATATCCCTGCGGTTTACAACGAGCGTATTAATGCTCTGGTTGTCAGCCTGAAAGATTATCAAGTACAGCAGGACGTTAATCCTGCGGAATTTGATAACCGTAAGGCAGCAGGCGACCCGGACACCAGCACGCGCTTGCAAAAAAGTGAAGATATCGCAGGCATCGGTACCATGGAAACCATGACCGAGGTATACCTGGTTATGGACGAAAACGGCAACCGCGACGGTGCGGTACTGCATATTCGTGGCCAGGGCCTGTGGGGCACCATGTACGGGCTGATCTCGTTGGAAGACGATCTGAACACCGTACGTGGCGTTAACTTCTATGAACATTCTGAAACACCGGGGCTCGGTGGTGAAATCACTAACCCTAGCTGGGTGAAAACCTGGGAAGGTAAAGAGCTTTTCGGTGACGACGGCAATGTGAAGTTTGACTTGGTTAAAGGTGGCGCAAGCAATGAGCATCAAGTTGATGCCCTTTCAGGTGCAACCCTAACCAGTAACGGCGTTGACGCGCTTATCGACTTTTGGATGAGCGACAAAGCTTACGGTCCGTTACTCGCTAAACTTCGCAAAGGAGAGCTGACCAATGGCTAGTGCAAAAGAAATGAAGTCCGTTTTATTCGGACCGATCTTCGCGAATAACCCCATTGCGCTGCAGATCCTCGGTGTCTGCTCAGCACTGGCGGTAACGTCTAAGATGACCAACACGCTGGTTATGTGTATCGCACTAACCGCGGTTGTTGCGGCATCAAACTTTTTCATCTCGATCATCCGTAACCACATTCCTTCGAGTGTGCGGATTATCGTGCAAATGACCATCATTGCGAGTCTGGTTATTGTTGTTGACCAGGTGTTGCGAGCCTACGCTTACGAGATTTCCCGTGAGTTGTCGGTATTCGTTGGTCTGATCATCACCAACTGTATCGTTATGGGCCGTGCCGAGGCTTATGCGATGAAGAGTACGCCGTTTATGTCGCTACTGGATGGTATCGGTAACGGTCTGGGTTACTCTATCGTATTGTTGGTGGTTGGCTTTATCCGTGAGCTGTTTGGTTCAGGTAGCTTGTTCGACGTACAGATTCTGCCTCTGGTGTCAGAAGGTGGTTGGTACGAGCCGGTTGGCTTGTTGCTGATGCCGCCAAGTGCGTTCTTCATCATCGGCGGTTTTATCTGGGTACTGCGTACCTTCCGCCCAGAACAAGTCGAACCTAAGGAGTAACGGCCATGGAACAATATATTAACCTGTTCATTCGTGCGATTTTCATCGAAAACTTAGCGCTGTCGTTCTTCCTGGGAATGTGTACCTTTTTGGCAGTGTCCAAAAAGGTTAAAACAGCCTTTGGTTTGGGTGTAGCGGTTATCGTGGTACTGGGTATTTCAGTACCGGTTAACAACTTGGTTTATCACAACATACTGGCGCCGGGCGCGTTGGATTGGGCGGGCTTCCCTGATGCGGACCTGAGCTTCCTGCGCTTCCTGACCTTTATCGGCGTTATCGCGGCTCTGGTGCAAATCCTTGAGATGGCACTGGATAAATACGTACCGGCGCTGTACAACGCGTTAGGTATCTTCCTGCCGCTGATTACCGTTAACTGTGCCATCTTCGGTGGCGTGTCGTTCATGGTTGAACGTGACTACAACTTTGGCGAGTCTGTGGTTTACGGTATCGGCAGTGGCGTGGGCTGGTGTTTGGCGATTGTTGCCTTGGCAGCGGTGCGCGAGAAACTGAAATACGCTGATGTACCGGATGGTCTGCGTGGTTTGGGCGCGACGTTCATGTCAGTAGGTCTTATTGGTTTGGGCTTTATGTCGTTCTCCGGCGTATCTCTTTAACCAGTGTGTTGAATCAGTAAACGTTAAAGGTACGAATCGATGGATATTACTCTGATAGCGCTCGGTGTAGGGATGTTTACCATCATCGTACTGATTTTGGTGGCGATCATCATGGTCGCTAAATCAAAGTTGGTACCGCAGGGCGATGTAGAAATCCTGATTAATGAGGACGAAGAGAAGAAGATTGTTACCCAACCGGGCACCAAACTGTTAGGTGCACTGGCGAACGCGGGTATCTTCGTATCGTCTGCATGTGGTGGCGGTGGCTCTTGTGGTCAGTGCCGGGTTACGGTGAAAGAAGGTGGCGGTGACATTCTGCCAACCGAGCTTGACCATGTGACCAAGCGCGAAGCGCGTGAAGGTGTGCGTCTTTCTTGTCAGGTTAACGTCAAGCAAGACATGAAAATCGAGCTTCCTGAAGAAGTCTTTGGTATCAAAAAATGGGATTGTACCGTTAAGTCTAACGACAACGTTGCAACCTTCATCAAAGAGTTCGTGGTACAGCTGCCGGAAGGTGAAGAAGTGCCTTTCCGTGCCGGTGGTTACATTCAGATCGAAGCTCCACCGCATCACGTTAAGTACAAAGATTTTGATATTGCGCCAGAGTATCGTGGTGACTGGGAACGCTTCGGCTTCTTAGACGTCGAGTCTAAAGTTGACGAAGAAGTGATTCGTGCGTACTCAATGGCGAACTACCCGGAAGAAAAAGGCATCATCATGTTGAACGTTCGTTGTGCGACTCCGCCACCGAACGATCTGAGCTTGCCGGCGGGTAAAATGTCATCGTACATCTTCAGCCTGAAGCCAGGTGATAAAGTAACGATTTCTGGTCCGTTTGGTGAATTCTTCGCGAAGGATACTGACGCCGAAATGATCTTTATCGGTGGTGGTGCTGGTATGGCGCCGATGCGTTCGCACATATTCGACCAGCTGCGTCGTCTTAACACTAAGCGTAAGATCAGCTTCTGGTACGGTGCACGTTCACTGCGCGAAATGTTCTATGAAGATGACTTCAACATGCTGCAAGAAGAAAACGACAACTTCGAGTGGCACGTGGCGTTGTCGGATCCTCAACCCGAAGATAACTGGGATGGTGATACCGGATTTATCCACAACGTGTTGTATGAGCGTTATCTGAAAGATCATGAAGCACCAGAAGATTGTGAGTTCTACATGTGTGGTCCACCGGTCATGAACGCGGCGGTCATCAACATGTTGCACGAGCTTGGTGTTGAAGATGAAAACATCATGCTGGACGACTTCGGTGGTTAATGCATGATGGCTTTTAAACCATCCGTGGTCGCTAAATGGTGGCTAGTCCTTTTGGGACTAGCCTTTTTAGTGTCATGTTCGGACGCGCCAAAGCAAATTCGTTTTAGTGGCGATACCATGGGAACCACCTACAGTATCGCGCTTTACAGTAAAGATCCGCGCCATACCCAGGCAGAGATTCAGAAAAAAGTCGAAACCGTGTTGGCGCAAGTTAACGCGCAGATGTCGACCTATGATCCGGACTCGGAACTGTCGCGTTTCAACCGTCACGAATCGACCCAACCGGTGGTGATCAGCCGTGCGCTGGAACGGGTTATCGGGCGGGCGTTAGCGATCTCTGAACAGACTGATGGTTTGCTGGACGTTACCGTCGGCCCGCTGGTGAATCTGTGGGGCTTTGGTCCACAGGCAAAACCGGAACAGGTGCCAACGGCAGAAGAACTGGAAGCGGTACGGGATTATGTGGGTTACCGCAAATTGCGCATCGAAAATCATCAGTTGACCAAAGCGCATCCTAAGGTATACGTCGATTTATCAACCATCGCTAAAGGCTATGGTGTGGATCGTGTCGCTTACCTGCTGGACGATTTGGAGATTACCCAGTATCTGATTGAGATTGGTGGTGAGATCCGCACCCGCGGTGGCAAGCCGGACGGTCAGCCCTGGCGGCTAGCGGTTGAGAAGCCGGTTTCTACGGAACGATCGATTCAGGAAATTGTCTCATTTAATGAAGGGGCACTCGCCACTTCAGGCGATTACCGTAATTTTTATGAAGAGAACGGACGTCGTTATTCACACATTATTAATCCGTTAACAGCCGAACCCATTCAGTACAATTTGGTGTCCGTAAGTGTCTACACCGACGACTGCATGTCGGCGGACGCTTATGCAACCGCGTTGCTCGTGATGGGAACCGAACAGGCAAAAGCGTTTGTGGAAAAACATCAGCTCGCGGCGTTATTGGTTTACAAAACCGATGATGGCTTTGGTGAGTGGGTTAGCCCGGCGTTTGAGCCGTTGTTATCGGAGCAGTGATTAGGAGTTCTCATGCAAACCTTTCTTTTGGTACTGGCGTTGTTTTTGATCGTCGTAGTGATTATGGCGGTCGGTTACATTGTACAGCGCAAGACCATTTCCGGAAGTTGCGGTGGTATCAGTTCATTGGGTATGGAAAAAGCCTGTGACTGCGATGATCCGTGCGACAAGAAAAAAGCGCGGATGAAAAAAGAGCAGCAGTGGAAAGAAAACCAAATCCATTGACCACAAAACGTTATAACGATATAACTACCCTCAATCATCGCCGTAAATGCCGTATTGGGGGTAGTCATGAATCCACTTGAGTTACAGCCGGACAGTCAGGAAATCTACTTAGACTGCAACGCCACCACACCGGTTCTTCCCGATATTGCCCGCTCGGTGTCACACACCATGGAAGCCATTTTTGGCAACCCCTCCAGCAGCCATATTACCGGCCTGAAAGCGCGTTACATTTTGGACACGACTCGCCAGCAGGCGCGAGAGGCGATTGGCTCCTTTAACAGCAAACTGATTTTTACCAGCGGCGCGACCGAAGGTATTCAGACCGCGGTGGTGTCGGCGATTCGTGCTGCCGTGCAGAACCCCGACCGGCCACGGCAATACTTGTTGTATGGTGCAACCGAACACAAGGCGGTGCCGCAGGCGCTCGCCCACTGGAACGAATTACTGGGCTTAAACGCCGAGTTGCTGGCCATTCCGGTCGATGAAAAAGGGCGGCTGGATTTAGATTTTATTGCCGCGCACGTGGCGCAGGCAGCAATGATTTGTACCATGGCGGTGAATAACGAAACCGGCGTAGTGCAGGACTTAAGCCGTTTAGAGCAGGTGATCCGTCAGCATGCGCCAACGATTCCGTGGATGGTCGACTGTGTGCAGGCGCTGGGCAAACAAAACCTTGAGCTGGACAACACCAGCATTGATTACGCGCCATTCAGTGGTCATAAGCTGTATGGCCCGAAAGGCATTGGTTTTATGGCGATCCGTGACAGCGCGCCCTTTACGCCGCTGATCATCGGCGGCGGACAGGAGAGCGGTTACCGCTCGGGCACCGAAAATTTGCCCGGCATTGCCGCGCTCAATGCGCTGTTTGAGGTCATGAACGGTGAACACAAGAGCTTTGCCTCGCACGCGACGCTGACGGCCTATCGGGAGCAACTGGCGGCGGCACTGAAAAAGGCGTTCCCCGGCGTGGTGTTTAATAACGACTTTGCCGTATCGGTGCCTACCACCTTGAATTTTTCCGTTCAGGGGGTCTCTTCACGTGACATCATGGACGTGCTGGATGCCTGTCATATCCGCGTTAGTTCAGGTTCGGCTTGTAGCTCGAAAGTGACCCGCAGTTTTGTGCTGGATGCCATGGGGTTGCCGTCCTGGCGCAGCGAGTCGGCGATCCGGATGTCGTTTGGCCCGGCCACCACCCAGGCCGAGATTGACGAAGCCTGCAAACGCCTGCAACAGGCCGCGGACGCGCTACAGCAGTCGTGCCTGATTGTGGCAGATACCAACGACGACAACGACAGTTTGCTGGACGGCGTGGTGCAACTGCGCTACGACGACAGTTGCAGTTATCTGCTGATTGATCGGGCCGCCAAAGAAATGGTGGTGATCGATCCGCACCCGGCTTTGGCCGGGCGTATCGAGAACATCGCCCGTTGTCAGCATTATCAGGTACCGGCGGTGTTGAGCACCGCCGCCGAAGGTGAGTGTGCCGATGCGGCGGCGCTGTTGCGCGATATGTTACCGCTAACCAGTGGCGACAGCGATTTGTTTGGCTGGCCAACCACCGCGATTGCCCAGTGCGATGCCATCCCACAAGAATGTCAGAGCGGTGTTGATGGCTGTCTTAATATCGGCGCCCGGCGTTTGTTCCGCTTCGGCAGCCGGTTACCGGTGTATCTGCTGAGTGAACCGGTGGCGGAGCGGCAGGCACTGCATGTTGATTTTGCCTTTATCGGCAAGGACATTGCGCGGGAGTCTTTGTGTCGCTGTCTGGGTGAACGTACGCTCATCTGTGCCGGCTATGATCCGGACTCTCAGTTGGTCACCCGATTGGACGACCGCGCCGTAGCCGTGCCGCAGACCGGTATCGATATCGCGATTGGTGACGAAGATTTCTGGCGCCGTGAGGACGTCATTATCATTGACGTGCGTGAACGGCAGGAGCATATGGTGGATGATTTGCCGTGTTGCGCCCAGGTGATTAACGTCCCGCTTACGCAGGTGGTGCAGTTCATTCACGATAACAGTGAGTTACAGCAGCGTGAACTGATCTGCGTGTGCCGTTCGGGTAACCGCAGCGGCGTTGTTGCCAACGCGCTGCGTCGTCATGGGTTTACTAAAACCCGACATCTTCTGGGCGGTCTGGCTCTGGCTTCCAAACAAGCTTAGCCACAAAGCCTTCTTTGCCAACCAGCCAACAACTGATGTTGCCATGGCACTGGACGTTCCAGACATTGGCATCGGTGAGGCTGAACCATTGGCTGCTGGGCACGTGATAAGCGGCTGCGCCGGAAGGGTTTGAGGTGAGCAGCCAGCGGCCATTGTGTTCGACCACACTGAGACTGTACAGCGCGCCTTGCAGGGGAGGTTCCGGCAGCGCGTTGAATTCATTGCCGTCGTAAAACCACAACCGCTTGCCTTCGTCCTCGGCGGGATCAATGTGACCACCGGCGATATAAAACTGCTCATCATCAAGCGGCCAGACTGCAAAGATACCGGCGTTAGGCCCGGCCTGCATCGGGCTGTCGATGACGTCAAAACGGATACCGAATCCGCCTTTGCGCAAAACTCGCGCGGTATCCGCGTTGCCGGTACCGACTAACCAGGTATCGTTATTAAAGCGCACACAGCTGCCACTGGAGGCGAAACCGCCCTCGTTGGACTGCGGCTTTTCGCTGATTGCACTGTTGGCTTTAATCCAGTTTCGGCCGCTCGGACTGCGCACAATGCGCCACTCATCGCCGACGCTGTCACCAAATACCCAGGCTTCACCATTGGGCGAAATGCCCATGCAGTTCAAGAAGGTATCGGCTTCGGCGCGGTAGCGCATACGCCAATTGGCGCCGCTGTTGTCGGTAAAGTAAACTTTCGACTGACCGTCATCGCCGATACTCAGTACATACGCCTGACGATTGTCGATGGCTTCAATATCCCGAAATTGCAAATCGTCCTGGCCTGGCTGACTGTAACGCCAGCTCGTGCCGCCGTCTTCGCTGTGCGCCACCTGCCCATTTTCGCCGGATAACCAGATCGTTGACCGGCTAACGGGGGCAACGCCTATCCAGAGTTGTTTCTCAACATTGTCGAACACTTCAAGTTGTGGTGGCTCTACCGCCAGCGCCGGAGCGCTGAGTGCGGACGATGCCAATAACAATGTAACGAAATGGCGTTTTATGTGCATAGACCAACCTTGGTGGTGGCGACGCGCGCTATTGCGCGTCGAAACAAATGTTATTGTCTTTTGTACTATCATCGCCCATCAGATACAAATAAGTCGGCATCAGATCTAACGGTGTTTTGAGCTGTTTTGGATCTTCTGCCGGATAGGCTTTTGAGCGCATACTGGTGCGGGTTGCCCCAGGATTGATGACGTTGGTGCGAACCGTGGTGGTGTCGTACTCGTCAGCAATCACCTGTGCCATACCTTCTGTCGCAAACTTCGACACCGAGTAGCTGCCCCAGTAAGCGCGCCCGTTACGACCGACGCCTGATGAAGTAAAGACCAGCGACGCCTGCGGTGCCAGTTGCATAACCGGTAACAACGCCTGGGTCATCAGCATCGGCCCGGTAACATTGACCTGCAACGAATCGCGGAAGTCGTCTTCCTCGATGTGGGTAAACGGCGACAGAATACTGAGGATGCCGGCGTTGTGCAGCAATCCGTCCAGGCGTCCGAACTGTTCTTTAATGGTGGCGGCCATGTCCTGGTAATTTTGTTTGCTAGCGCCTTTTAAGTCGAGCGGAATAATCGCGGGTGTCGCGCCACCGGCTTGTTCAATTTCATCATAGACCGCTTCCAGCTTGGCCACGGTGCGACCGAGGAGAATGACGGTAGCGCCATGTTCCGCAAACGACAGCGCCGCCTGACGGCCGATGCCGTCACCGGCGCCGGTAATAAGAATGACTTTGTCCTTCAGCAGGTCAGGACGCGCTTGGTAATCGTGTACAGTTTTGATTTGCATATTTATCGTTTTCCATTGGACTGTTAGCGTCAGTGTAAGCTATTGTACTGATATTCGGATAACTTCTCAGCAAACGAATAGAAATTCCGGAAAAAGCCTTTTATCTTAATTCATACAGGTGTATAAAAATCGTTAAGCGAAGGCTTCATAATAAAAATGTAAAAAAGGACTGGGGAATCCACATGAAAAAATTATTACTCCCATTGGCGATTGGATCAGCACTAAGTCTGGTCGGCTGTGGTAGCGGTGATGAAGCACCGTTGACAGAAGAAGAAATTAATATTGCTGCAACGCGTGTTCAGTTTGATCCTTCTAACAGCATTATTCCGGCGCCAACCAACGTGTTGTTGAGCGGTACCGTTGATGGCACGCTGAATATCCCGGTTGCAGACCCAAGCGACAGCAGTGATCCACAAGTGGCTTTAAATGGCCTTGACGGCTGGGGTACACACCCGACCATGACCTTTAACTTCTCATTGCCGCGTGATGAAAATGGCGACCTGATAGCCGTAGCAGCAAGCAGTGTCGAAGCGCAGGGTGCGATTCGTGTGTTTGAAACCATTCAGGGCGGCTCGGACGTAAGTGCCGAGTGTGCTGCAGCGAGCCCGGCGGCGGCTTGTGCGGTAACAGCTGAGCTGACACACGGTGTTGACTTTACCGTATCGGCGGTTGATGAAGACACTGTTGCGGTGGTACCGCTACGGCCGTTAAAACCGAAAACTGGTTACATCGTGGCATTAACCTCGAACATTCAGGACGAATTGGGTCGTGATGTTCATCCCTCACAAACTTACACATTAATGAAACGTCCGGCCGACAGCGATCCGGTATCGTCAGATCCGTCGGCGGTGTCGCTGCAGCGCTTAATCAACAGCTATGAAGGCGCTCTGGCGCAGTTTGGTGTGGATGCCGAAGACGTGATTTATGCGTCCAACTTTACCACCCAGTCGGTCGGTGATGTGCTGGGCGCAACTAAACAGATGCTGGCCTTAAGTGCGGCGGGTGTGGATACACCTTGGTCACCGGAAGTGCCGGTTATGCAGGCTGCTCCACAAGGTTATACGTTGGACGTGGTGCTGCAGCAGAACGGTGTCACCGATCCGGCGGCGCTGGCTGCGGCTTCGGCAGCGCGCGTGTACGGTGGTCAGGTTAACCTGCCTTACTATTCACCGTTGCCAACCGCTGAAAACCCAACCGCGCCGATTGACGGTCGCTGGCAGGCAGCCTGTGACAGCCCGGCATCGATTTTAGGTGCGATTGAACAGGGGGTTATTGATCCTGCAGGTGCGGGTATTCCGGCTGAAGCGCTGGAGGATCCAAGCTTGCTGTTGCCACCGAATAACTGTTTCGACTTCCCGGGTGTGGATAACGAACGTCACTTAACCAAGTACAACCCGATTCCGGCCATTCAGGGCACCCAAACGGTACCGGCGTTTATTACCATTCCGGATCTGGCGACCGTTAACGCGATTCGTGCTCAGCGCGGCATGGCGGAACTGGAAGCGGTCCCAGAAGGCGGCTGGCCGGTAGTGATTTTCCAGCATGGTATCACCGGTGAGAAGACTAATGCTGCAGGTATTGCCGGCTCATTGGCAGCCGCTGGCTTTGCCACCGTGGCCATTGACCATCCATTACACGGTGACCGTGCCTTTGGTGCGATTGACGCATCCAGTCCGGCTGGTGTGACGGCGTACATGAACCTGGCTAACCTGCTGGGCGCTCGCGACAACATTCGCCAGTCGATTGCTGATCTTGTCGGCTTGCGTATGAGCCTGAATAACTTCATGGCAGCGGACGGCGCACAGCTGAACGGTCAGGACGTGCACTTTGTCGGTCACTCGCTGGGCGCGATTGCCGGTGTTGGCTTTACCGCGTTGGCGAATACGCCATTGTCTAACCCACAACTTGAGCCGTTAAGCCCAATGTTTGAAGTGCAGGCATCGTCGTTCGGTATGCCGGGCGGCAGCATTGCCAACTTCTTGCTGGCGTCGGGTTCTTTCGAAGTGCCGGTTAAGAGCCAGTTGCTTTACTCAGCCAGTGCAGAGTTTGCCGAAGTGGTTAACGCACAGGCGGAAGCGGCCGGTGTGACGCCGGGTGGTGAAGGCTTCAGCGAATTGCTGGCACAGGTGTACACGCAGTTTATCGATGGTGCATCGGATGCTGAACGTGCGCAGATTAATGCGACCTTTGAGCAGTTTGCCTTTGCTGCGCAAGCGGTGATTGACTCGGCGGATCCGGTGAACTATTCGGCGGGCGTTGTGGCGACCGAAACGCCGGTTCATTTAATCGAAGCAGTGGGTGATGCAACCATTCCAAATGCGGTTGCGGGTAAACCACTGGCTGGTACTGAGCCATTGATTGGTCTGATGGGTCTGCCTTCGGTATCGGCTACGGTGCAGTCCGAAGACGGTAATCCGGTATCGGGTGCGGTGCGCTTTAGTGCTGGTGACCATGCGTCGTTGGTATCGCCGGAAGCGTCTGCGGCGGCGACAACCGAGATGCAAACGCAGATTTTCAGCTGGTTTGGTTCGGATATGCTGATGCTGCCTGTCACTAATGAAGATGTTGTTCAGTAGCAGGTAAGGCGGTGTTCCGCCTTACCCGCTTGGCAAAAAGGTCAGCTTCGCTGGCCTTTTTTTGTTTGGCGCGGGCGGTGCCCGCTTGCTTGGCGCCCTGCGGGCTTGCTTGGCGGCTTGTGGCTTCGCCACTCGCTTTGCTCTTTTTGGGTGTGCTTGTGGCTTCGCCACTCGCTTTGCCACTTGTCCGGTGGTTTGGGGCTACAGCGGTGTTGAAAAGTGCTAGACTAAAGCGAACTGTGGAATGTAGGAGTGGGTATGGAATTTTTAGCCGATGTCGGCGGATTTTTGTTAAAAGCAGCCATTATTGTGTTTGCTTTTGTGGTGATCACCGGTGTTATTGCTCAGGCTGCGCAAAAGCAGAAGAAACAAAAAGGCGAATTGGAGGTTACCCATTTGTCACGCGAGCTGCAGGAAATGCAGGATGCCTTACAGATGGAGCTGTTGGACAAAAAGGCGCGCAAAAAAGCGGAGAAACTGCTTAAAAAAGCCCGTAAAAGTGAAGAAAAACACGATAAACGTTTGTTTGTGATCGACTTTAAAGGCTCTTTGGATGCCAAGGAAGTCGACAGTCTGCGGCGTGAAGTGAACGCTATCCTGAGTATGGCTACCGACAAAGACGATGTGCTGGTGCGGCTGGAAAGCGGCGGTGGTGTGGTGAATGGTTATGGGTTAGCGGCGGCGCAGTTGCAACGTTTACGTGAGCATGGCATGACCGTACACGTGGCGGTGGATAAAGTTGCGGCCAGTGGCGGCTACATGATGGCCTGTGTGGGTCACAAGATTTACGCGGCGCCGTTTGCTTTTATCGGCTCCATTGGTGTGGTCGCGCAAATTCCTAACGTGCATCGCTGGTTGAAGAATCATGACATTGACTTTGAACAGATTACCGCCGGTGAATTTAAACGGACGCTGACCATCTTTGGTGAAAACACCGAAGAAGGGCGCCGTAAGTTTAAAAAGGATCTGGAAGTCATCCATCACCAGTTTAAGGACTTCGTCCAAACCAACCGTCCGCAACTGGATATCGACAAAGTCGCAACCGGTGAGGTGTGGTCAGGACAACAGGCGAAAGAACTGGGGTTGGTGGATGAGATCATCACCAGTGACGCCTGGTTGCTGAAACAGCTGAGTGAACGCGAAATCCTGAAGCTGGAATACAGCGTGAAGAAACCCATCAGCGAACGTTTTGCCAAAGGTGCGGCGACATTAATCCACACATTGAAGACCTCGTTTGCCCGCTCGGATGTGTAATTCATCGTATCATTAGCCCACACAACGGTTTGGCGCTAGCGCGGCTAGCGCCTTTTTGCTAGGCTATGGCGATTATTTTGGGCTTGACTGATAAGACGCTAACTATAAAGGACTCGTATGAGTGATAAGAAAAAACTTAGCCTGACCGCGCGCATTGCCATTGGTATGTTCGCCGGTATTATCCTGGGGCTGGCGCTGCGTTACCTGGTAGGTGAAAGTGCCTGGGTTGATAGTTATCTGACGAATGGTCTGTTTAATATCATTGGTCAGATATTTATTACCTCATTAAAAATGCTGGTGGTGCCCTTGGTGTTTGTGTCGCTGGTGGTGGGTACCTGCTCACTGAGCGACCCGAGCAAACTCGGCCGACTGGGCGGTAAAGCCGTCGGTTTGTATTTGATCACCACGGCTATTGCCATTTCGATTGCGATTTTCTCGGCCATCCTTATTCAGCCGGGTTCGGGTGTCGAGCGCGACTCTAACGCCACCTTTGAGCCCTCGGAAGCGCCGTCACTGTCGCAGGTTATCATCGATTTGTTCCCGGATAACCCGATCAATGCGATGGCCGAAGGCAACATGCTGCAAATCATTGTGTTTGCGTTGTTGTTCGGTATTGCGATGGCGCTGGTTGGAAAACCCGGTGAGCGCCTGAAAGGCTTTTTTGACGACTTTAATGACGTCATCATGAAGCTGGTGGTGATTCTGATGAACCTCGCCCCCTACGGTGTGTTTGCGCTGATGGCGAAGTTGTTCACCGAAACCGGGCTGGGCATGATTGCCGGGTTGGCAAAATACTTCTTCCTGGTACTGGTGGTGCTGATCATTCACGGATTGGTGGTGCATCCATTCCTGCTGAGCGCCTTAGCGCGTGTTAAGCCGGGCATCTTCCTGAAGAAGATGCGTGACGCGCAGCTGTTTGGTTTCAGTACCGCATCCAGTAACGCCACCATGCCGATTACGCTAGAAACCGTTACCAAACGTCTGGGCGTTAAGAACAGCGTCGGTTCCTTTACCGTACCGCTGGGTGCCACCATCAATATGGACGGCACCTCAATCATGCAGGGTGTGGCGACGGTGTTTATTGCGCAGGTTTATGGTCTGGATTTGTCCGTGGGCGACTATCTGATGGTTATCCTGACCGCGACACTGGCGTCGGTAGGTACCGCAGGTGTGCCCGGCGTTGGTCTGATCATGCTGGCAATGGTATTGCAGCAGGTCGGGTTACCGGTTGAGGGTATTGGCCTCATCATCGGTGTTGACCGCTTGTTGGATATGACCCGTACCGCGGTTAATGTGACCGGTGATGCGATGGTAAGTTGCGTTGTGGCGAAGTCGGAAGGTGACTTTGACGAGGACGTTTACTACGATCGCGAAGCGGGTAAAAAACTCGAAGATCTGTAGGTCGCGCCCCGGCGCGACAAGCTTCCGGCGGTACGCATCGGAGTTATGCGGCCGCTGGCTTAGCGGTGCAAAGCGAACCACCGAGCCAGCTAATTTAGTCATATTCCATTCCTGCCTATTATAGATTAAATCGTTCGTTCGCTTCCTTATGTATCGGATTTATTATCGACGCCATCATGGTTTAAGAGGTGGCGACGATGGCGATACAGCAGTTACCCATCATTTCGTACAAACAGTTAGACACGCAAGCCGAGCGCGAACGGTTGCTCTGGGCCGCCAGTGAGGTGGGCTTTTTCTATCTGGTCGAGCACGGCCTTTCGGAGGCTGATTTGGACGCCGTGTTACGTGTCAGTCGGCGTTTCTTTGCATTATCACAAGCGGCCAAAGAGCAAGTCAGTATGGCCTATTCGCCGCATTTTCGTGGCTACAACGCGGTTGGTCAGGAAGTCACGGCCGGTGCCGTTGATATGCGTGAACAGTTTGACTGGATGAACGAAGAGCCGGCGCCGAAGCAGCTACAGTATGACTGGCAGCGGGTGATCGGGCCGAACTTGTGGCCGGCGGCGTTGCCGCCGTTGCGGGAACAGTTACTGAGCTTAACTCTGCGGCAGACAGAGATCGCCGTTACCTTACTGCGGGCGTTGTGTCAGGCGCTGGGTGTCGCATGGAATGCGTTGGATGACAGTTTCCGCGACGGTCCTTACACCCACTCGAAAATTATCCGCTACCCGGGCACGGAAGCCTCCAGCCAGGGCGTTGGTGCGCATAAAGATCCGGGCTATCTGACGTTTGTGCTGCAGGATCAACAAAGCGGTCTGGAAGTGGAACATCAGGGTGAATGGCTGGACGTCGAGCCATTGTCCGGTTCTTTTGTGGTGAACATTGGTGAGCTACTGGAGCTGGCGTCTGACGGTTTTCTGCAGGCCACCAACCACCGCGTGCGCGCGCCCAAACCGGGTACCGAGCGCTTTTCGGTCGCTTACTTTATGGCAGCACAACTGGATGCCACGGTGCCGGTACTGGATTTACCGGCCGCGATGAAGGCGAAATCAAAAGGCGTTTCGACCGATCCAAATAACCCACTGCTGTCGCAGGTCGGTGAAAATGTGCTCAAGGGCAGGGTGCGATCGCACCCGGATGCGGGCAAGGCGGCGTAGGACGCCGCCATTCCTATATTAAACCGGCGAACCGGAATGGAATTTAAAATCAGCGTCGGGGGATTCGATCAATCCGCGTTCAATGGCACCGAAGAAATTAACCCGGTCACTGATGTCTTCATCGGAGAACTGTTGAGCCAGGGTCAGATAGTCCTGGTAATGGCGGGCTTCGGAACGCAGTAACGACACATAAAACTGCCCCAGACGTTCATCGACATAGGGCGCGATGGCGGCAAAACGTTCGCAGGAACGCGCCTCGATGTAGGCGCCGCAAATCAATTTGTCGATTAACGCCGCCGGCTCGTAAGTGCGCACGTGGGTCAGTAGTCCCCGGGCATAACGGCTGGATGTGAGCTTGTCGTAGTCAATGCCGAGCTGTTGGGCAATTTCCAGCACCTGATAAAAGTGATGCAACTCTTCTTTTATCAGCAGCACCATTTTATCAATCAACTCCTGGCTGTAGGGCCGATCGGATTTCGGCACCATGCGCTTATTGAGACGGTTATGCTGAGCCAGGTCGCGCCAGTCGCCCACCATGCGGTAGGTAAAATCTTCATAGGGTTTGAGCCACGCCAGCAGCGCATTACCGCTGTCTTCGTCGACCGCGTAGCGGCGGATCAGCAGCATCGCACTCTGCGCCGCCTTTAATTCGCACACCATATGATCGCGTAACAGCACCGGCAGGCTTTCGGGTTGTTTTGCCCGTTCCAGCCAAGCTTCAGGCGTACGGCACTGTAAGAAGGAGTTTATCGGGGTCAGTAACGATTCGATGTCGTCGTGGGACAAGCGATGGCTCATACGAAAGTTCAGTTGGTGTTGATGAATGAGCCGCTATTTTACGCCAATAGCGTGAAAAATTGAATCTCAGCGGCATCGGTTTCCGTGCTTATTACGTATTGTTAACAAAGTGTTTGTTTTGTTAAATAAAAGATCTTGACAGGTTAAAAAATGTTCTCAATAGTAGAGGCTAAGGTGAATTTTTACTCACTTGTGCGCTCAAACGGTGAGAAGCACGTAATAACAACAAGAAGCCGTTATAACGGACAGCGATGATGACAGTCGTTACTGTGATCAGCATTATGGGAACAACAAGGGCGGCAGAGCCGCGTTAAATGGGGAAGTCAATTATGATACTGAATCACATCTGGGGTCTATACGCTCATCCAATGGAAGAGTGGAAAACCATTGACGCAAAACGGGAAAGTATCGTTAATTCGTTAACGCATATTTTGTTTGTCGCAATTTTACCCTGTGTTGCCGCTTACTATGCGTCGGCACACATCGGTTGGAGCGTGGGCGCCCGCGAGTCGATTTTTCTGACGCAGGGCAGTGCGGTGATGCTTGGGGTTGCAATGTACCTTGGCATTATTGCTGCGACCTTTGCTTTGGCTTACTTAGTGTACTGGATGGCGAAGACTTTTGGCGCTGATCCGAGCTACACGCAATCGCTGGAGTTGGCGGCTTACACCGCGACACCGGTGATCATGTCCGGTATTGCAGCGCTGTATCCTGAACTCTGGTTCGTGGCGTTGATTTTCTTAGCGGGTGTGGCGTATTCGGTATATCTGCTGTACGCGGGTATTCCGGTGCTGATGCACATTCCGGAAGAGCGTGGTTTCTTGTACGCCAGCTCGGTGGTCACTGCCGGTCTTATCCTGATGGTGATCCTGATGGTAACCACGGCAATTCTGTGGACCAACGGGTTTGGTCCGACGTTTATGTCTTGATGTTCATGTCGCCGATCGGGCCGGTCAGCGAATTGACGTTTTGGCCCGATCGGTGGATTGACGTTTGTTCCCGAACGGTGAATTGACGTTTGTTCCCGATCGGCACGCGCGATTGCATCGCGCTAAGCCGATGGCTACTTACGATCTGAACTCTCGTAGCTTGCGCCTCGGGCGCAAGTTACTTTTTGTAGATGCCTGAATATCGTTTGGGGTTGACTATTTTTTGGGCGTCGTACCAGTCGCCCAGTACGATGCGTTGGGCTTTTTGGCCGTTGGCGTAAAAGGCGTGGATGGCGGCGCGGTGGGTGTGACCGTGGATCAGTCGTTGTACCTGATGTTTTGCCATGACGTCGAGCACGGCCTGGTGTTGGGCATCCATCTGCCGCAACCGCTGTTGGCTCAGGTTGGGACGTTTTGAGGCGGAACCGGCGCGGAGTTTGCAGGCGATGCGCATACGCAGTGACAACGGCAGGTGACGCAGCACAAATTTACTGATCGGGTGTTGGATGATGGCGCGGTAGCGTAGGTAATCGACATCGTCGGTGCAGAGGGTGTCGCCATGCATTAACAGCACAGGTTCGCCATCCAGCTCAATCACGGTTTCATCCGGCAGTATGGTTAAACCGACCTCATTGGCAAAGCGCTGACCCAGCATAAAGTCCCGGTTTCCGGGCATGAAGAACACATCCACGCCCGCCGCACTTAACTGCCGCAACTGGGCTTTGATGTGCGCGGCAAAATCACTAGGATCGTCATCGCCTAACCAGGCGTCGAATAAATCTCCGAGAATATATAGCGCATCGAGGTGTTGGTGTTGCTGACAGAAGTCGCTGAACGCGGCCGTGATGTCTGGCCGCGCCGGCGATAAGTGAAGATCAGCGATAAACGCAGTCGTCATGACAACGCTTAGTCGTTGATGGTGACTTTCTTGATGACCACATCTTCAACCGGTACGTCCTGATGGAATCCAGCAGAACCGGTTTTAACGCCTTTAATGGTGTTAACCACATCCATTCCGTCCACCACTTCGGCAAACACGCAATAGCCATAGCCATTCGGTGTTTCGTTCTGGAAGTTCAGGAAGCTGTTGTCATTGACGTTAATGAAGAACTGCGACGATGCGGAATGAGGATCCGGCGTACGCGCCATCGCAACCGTACCGACGGTATTCGGCTTCGCGGTTTTGGCTTCGTTCTCGATATTGTCACGGGTTTCTTTTTGCTTCATGCCTGGCTCAAAGCCACCGCCCTGAACCATGAACCCATCGATGACCCGGTGAAACAGGGTGTTATTGTAAAACCCGTCACGAGCATATTTCAAAAAGTTTTCAACGGTATTCGGCGCGGTGTCGTGATGCATTTCCAGCGTGATGTCACCGTGGTTTGTGTGTAATACAACCTGCATATTGGTATCCTGTAACAATGACTAAACCGGGCGCTAGTGTACCAGAGCGTTGCGTTCAGTGGTATCATTAGTGCTTTAACCGAATCTTATCAACCATCGAAAAAAGGAAGCGCAGCAACCATGGCACTGACACTGTTTAATACCCTGACTCGTGAAAAGCAGACGTTTACGCCGCTTAACCCCGGCAAAGTGGGTATCTACGTGTGCGGTGTTACCACTTACGACTTCTGTCACATTGGCCATGCGCGTACCTATGTGGCCTTTGATGTGGTGGTGCGCTATCTGCGCAAATTGGGGTACAGCGTCAAGTACGTTCGCAACATCACCGATCTGGACGACAAAATTATCCGCCGGGCAATGGAAAACGGTGAAGATTTCCACGCCGTGACCGAGCGTTTTATTGCGGAAATGCATCAGGATTTCGATGCCCTGAACCTGCTGCGCCCGGACGTTGAGCCGCGGGTCACCGAACACATGGACCAAATCATTGCTATGATCGAGCGCTTGCTGAGCAACGGCCACGCCTATGTTGCCAGTAACGGTGACGTGTTGTTTGATGTGTCCACCTTCGCCGATTATGGCCGCCTCAGTCGTCAGGACTTAGAGCAACTGCAGGCGGGCGCCCGGGTTGAAGTGGACAACGCGAAAACCGATCCACTGGATTTTGTGTTGTGGAAGAAAGCGAAAGCCGGAGAACCGAGCTGGGACTCACCCTGGGGACCGGGTCGTCCGGGCTGGCACATTGAATGTTCGGCGATGAATAAAGAACACCTGGGTGAAACCTTTGATATCCACGGCGGTGGCTCGGATTTGACCTTCCCGCACCATGAAAATGAGATTGCGCAAAGCTGCTGCGCTAACCAGTCAGACTACGTTAACTACTGGATGCACAGCGGCATGGTGCAGGTTGACGACGTTAAGATGTCAAAGTCGCTGGGTAACTTCTTTACCATTCGTGACGTGCTGAACGCTTACGACGCCGAGACCGTGCGTTATTTCTTGCTGTCGAGCCATTACCGCTCGCAGTTGAACTACACCCAGGACAATTTAGAGCAAGCGCATGCCGCGTTGGAACGTTTGTACACGGCGTTGCGCGGCATTGAGCCGGCAGCGGCAACTGCGGAATTGCGTGATCCTTACTGGCAGCGTTTCAGCGCCGCGATGAACGACGATTTTAATGCGCCGGAAGCCATGAGTGTGCTGTTCGATTTGGCTCGCGAGCTGAACCGTGTCCGTGACAGCCAGCCGCAGCAGGCGGCACAATTGGCCAGTGTGCTGAAAGAGCTGGCTGAGGTGCTGGGCTTGTTGCAACAGGCGCCGGAGCAATTTCTTCAGGGCGACAGCGACGATGTGGCATTGATCGAGTCGCTGATCGCCAAACGTAATAACGCCAGAGCAGAAAAAGACTGGGCGGCAGCCGATGCAGCGCGTGATGAACTGACCGCGATGGGTATCGTGCTGGAAGACGGCGCTGACGGCACCCAGTGGCGCCGCAGCTAACACGCCCTTAACCGGAGGTAAAAGAATTATGGCATTTGCACAATTACACTGCGTGGAATCACTGGCGCAGGCAAAAGAAAACCAAAACGTCGATGCGCTGATCGTGATCGGCCCGTTTGACCGCATCGACGATACCGAGCTTAGTGAAGCCATTCGTGGGGCTCAACAGGCTGACCAACGCATTGGCAAAGAAACCTTGCTGTTATTGCAGGACGGCGTGCCGGGCAAGCGTCTGGTGCTTGCGCCGACCGGGCCACTGAACCGTGACTATGATGACGTTCGTCAAATTTTCGATGCCGCCGCTAAAGCCGCTAAAATGGCACAGGACGCCGGCGCCCGCCATCCGGTGCTGATGCTGAATGCGGTTAATACTCAGGACGAACGCTATCAGAACGCGCACCTGGCAGCCTATTTGGGTGTTTGTCAGGCGCTGTATCAGCCGCTGGAAGCGCGCGAAGCGCTGGGCGAAGATGACATTGAGCCGACCAAAGACGTGACCCTGGTCGGTGCGCTGAACCGTGACTGGGCAATGGCGTTGGAAGCCGGTAAACGGGTGGCCCGTGATCTTGCCGGAACCGAGCCAGAGCGCATGGCTCCGCTGCGTTTTGCCGAGTACTGCCGACAAGCGTTTGCGCACACGGCGGTTAAAGTCACGGTGATCGACGATTATCAACAACTGCAGCATGAGTACCCACTGGCGGCTGCCGTCGGGCGTGCGTCGATGGACGTAGAACGTCACCGTCCCTGCGTCATTCGACTGGAGTACAAAGGCAGCAAGCCCGAGCGCACGGTGATGTTTGCCGGTAAAGGGATTGTTTACGATACCGGTGGTGCGGATCTGAAAACCGGTGGTCACATGGCCGGCATGAGCCGTGATAAAGGCGGTGCGGCTGCGGTGGCGGGTTTTGTTAAAACGGTTGCCGAAGTGCAGCCGGAACATCTGCACGTGATCGCGGAAATTGCCGCGGTGCGCAACAGCATCGGCGCCGACGCTTTTGTGGCTGATGAAATCATTACCGGCCACAGCGGCAAACGGGTACGCATCGGTAACACCGACGCGGAAGGGCGCCTGGCAATGGCTGATTTGCTGTCGCATCTGCGTGAGCAGGCCGCCGCCAGTGAGTTACCTTGTGATCTGTTTACTGTGGCGACCCTAACCGGCCATGCGGCCTTGGCAAAAGGTCCGTACACAGCGTTGGTGCCAAACGGACCGGCGCGTAAAGCACAGCTGGCTCAGCAGTTGTTTGAGGTCGGCGAAGTGTTTGGTGACCCGGCAGAAATTTCCTGGTCGCGGCGCGAGGATTTTGACTTCGTTAAAGGCCGCACGCTGTGTGATGATCTGCTGTCATCAAACAACGGACCGTCAGCAACGACTGCCCGTGGACATCAGTTCCCGATGGCGTTTTTAAGCGGTGTTGCGGGTCTTGATGAGCACGGTATTGCCAGTGATAAACCGCTGAATTATGTCCATGTGGATATTGCTGGCAGTGGTGTTGAGGGCGGTGACTGGCAACACGGTAAGCCGACGGCGGCACCGGTCACGATGCTGGCCGCGCAATACCTGCGGAAATAATGGCTATTTGCCCCTTACGGCGAGGCTGTTAGCAACATCGCTGCGCTCGTTGCGGCTGTTTGTGCTACGCACGGCTTTTACCGCCGTCAGGCAAACAGCCTTAGCGGCCGAAGGCACGCTAAAAACAGCCGTCGCGAAGCGACAAGTAGCCGCAGCGCAGCTGCAAAAAGCCGGCCGAAGGCCATTCATCTTAATGTCATAAAATCGGCTTAAGCTGTTCTCATCGCAACGATGAGGACAGCCCCATGTTGAATGTAGAAGACGTTGTAAAAGAGAGCCTGCCGCGGATCCATAACAAACCCTGGCTGGCCAAACCCACCACCTGGTTTTTACGCAACCTCCTGCACGAGAGCGATATCCGCGATTTTAGCCAACGCTATCCTGAACTTAACGGCATTGATTTTGTTGAGCAGGTGTTGGACTACTTTAACTTTTCCTACGCCTACCGCAGCAGCGAGCTGGACAACATTCCCACCCACGGGCGGGTAGTGATTTTTGCCAACCACCCGATCGGTTCATTGGACGGGCTGGCGCTGTTGAAACTGGTCAGCGAAGTGCGGGCTGACGTTAAGATCGTTGCCAACGATTTGCTGATGAAACTGGAACCGTTGCAGTCGATGTTACTGCCGGTACGCGTGTTCAACGGCCACAGTTCGCGTGACGACATTCGCAATATTCACCGGCATCTTGAGGCCGAGGGTGCGGTGATTGTGTTCCCGGCGGGCGAGGTTTCACGACTGCGGCCGCAAGGGGTTCGCGACACGCGCTGGCAACAGGGCTTCTTAAAGCTGGCGAAACGCTGTGAAGCGCCGTTATTACCGATCCGCCTGCACGCGCATAATTCAGCACTGTTCTATACCGCCTCGATGGTTTACAAACCGTTGGCAACGTTGTTGCTGGTCAAAGAAATGTTCCGCCAGCAGCGCAAGCACGTCAGTTGCCGGATTGGTGAACTGATCCCATTCAAAGCGTTGGACGCTACACGGTTATTGCCGGTAAAACAGCAGCTCAAGTTACTGAAAAAACATCTGTACCGATTGGGCACCAAAAAAGAGCTGATTTTTCCGACGCAGACCGCGATTGCCCGGCCGGAGCCGCGCCAAACCCTGAAGCAGGCCATCGAAGCCTGTCAGCAACTGGGTTCCACGCCCTGCGGTAAACAGATTGTGTTGTATGAATTTTCCGGCAGCTCGCCGATTCTGCGCGAAATTGGTCGTTTGCGGGAAGTGGCGTTTCGCGCCGTCGGTGAGGGCACCTGGCAGCGCCGTGATCTGGATGATCACGATCGGTATTACATGCACCTGATCCTCTGGGACCCGGCGGATCTTGAGATTGCCGGTGCTTACCGGCTGGGCGACTGTGCACAGATCCTGCAGAAGGTCGGCTCGGATGGATTGTATACGCAGGCGTTTTATCAGTTTGATAAAGCGATGTCGGATATCCACGCTGAGGGTCTCGAACTGGGTCGTTCCTTTGTTCAGCCGCGCTATTGGGGTAAACGCAGCTTGGATTATCTGTGGATGGGCATTGGTGCGTTGCTGCGCGCGCGACCGCAGTACCGTTATCTGTTTGGCTCGGTCAGTATCAGTAATGCCTTGCCGGACCCAGCGAAAGAGGCGTTGGTGACCTTCTACCGGCATTATTTTCCGGCGCAGCAACCCTTGGCTGTGGCCAATCACCCGTATCAGCCGGACGCGCGGCATTTTCGTTTAAGCGGCTGCTATGAAGAAGACTTCTGCGATCTAAAAAGTTATCTGGCGTCGATGGGCACCGCGGTGCCGACGCTGTATAAGCAATATGCGGATTTATGCGAGAAGGGCGGTGTGCAGTTTTTGGCGTTCGGGGTGGACCCGGATTTTTCCAATTCGATTGATGGTTTAGTGCTGGTTGATGTGACTAAGCTGAAGGCCAAAAAACGCAAACGCTACTTGTAGGTCGCGCATCCTGCGCGACGGCTATTTGGCCCTTCGGGCCGGCTGTTTTTAGCGAGCCTTCGGCCGCTGAGGCTGTTTGCCTGACGGCGGTAAAAGCCGTGCGTAGCACAAACAGCCGCAACGAGCGAAGCGATGTTGCAAACAGCCGTCGCGAAGCGACAAAAAGCCGCAACGCAGTTGCAAACAGCCGCAGCGCAGCTGCAAACAGCTGTTACTCCTGGAACTGCTTACCGAAGTAAGAGTCTTCCAACCATTGTGGGCGCTGGTCCGCGTTAGCGATTTCTTTGCCGATTTCGAAGTTGATGTTGGTGAAGCGTGCGCCCGCTTCGTAGTTCACATCGTGTACCTTCAAGTCATCGCTTGGGCGGTGGTAATGTTCCGCAAAGAATTTACCCCAGACTTCGCCACCGTCTTCGCCTTCGGTGCGAGAGGTAAAGCCAGTCATCAGGAACACCGCCGGAATACCTTTTTTCACCAGGGTGTAATGGTCTGAACGGGTAAAGATCGCCTGTTCAGGCATTGGATCCGGGCTTTGCTCGGTATCGTATTTTTCCGCGGCTTTGGTTACCGTGTCACCCAGTGTTGAGTGCGAAGCACCAAAGGCGATGACGTCGGCAAAATCGTACAGTAGCACCGGCATATCCAGGTTTACGTTAGCGACGATGCTGTTTAACGGTACGGTTGGGTTGTTGGCGAAGTAATCGGCGCCAAGCAGGCCTTTTTCTTCCGCGGTTACCGACAAGAACATGATTGACCGTTTGTTGTCGATACCTGACTCAACAAACATACGCGCGGTTTCCAGCATTACAGAAACACCGGAGGCGTTGTCCATGGCACCGTTGTTGATGGTGTCATCACTGCTCATGTCTTTCACCACACCGATGTGGTCTGAGTGCGCGGTGTAAACGACGTACTCGTCTTTCAGGTTCGGATCGGTGCCCGGTAATACCGCTGCCACGTTCGGGCTGCTGGTTTCTTCGTGGGTCGATTCTTTCACCAGTTTCACCGAGCCGTCCAGTGCGAAACCTTTTGGTGAGAAGTTAGGATCTTCCTGAATTTGTTCAAAAATGGTGTCCAGCGCTGTGGGCGCATTGGCAAACAGTTTTTGTGCCGGCTCATCGTCGAGATACGCAGAACCCATCAGCTGTTGTTCCTGACCCTGCGGCAGGCCGTTTGGACCGATCCAGGTCATGCGAGGCGTTTTGGTGTAGTAAACGCTGGTTTCGAACTTACGCACTTCTTCACGAACCGGGGTATGCAAGGTAATGATACCGACGGCGCCTTTTTCACGGGCAATGTCGTTTTTAATGTTGGCCAGATGAGCGCCTTCTTCGCTGGGCAGGTTTTCCGGACGGCCGGTCAACATCACTACGATTTTACCTTCAACATCAAGGCCTTCGTAGTCGTTGAGACCAAATTCCGGGGCTTCCATACCGTAGCCGACAAACACCAGTGGTGCGGTCACTTCAGTGCGTTCGCTGTAATGGCTTGGACCTGTAATAAATTCTTTACCAAACTCAAAGCTCATCTCTTCGCCGTCGCGGGAATACACCATTTCGGCGCTATCGGCGACCAGCATACTGGTGCGGAACGGGATGCGTTGATAGTAGGTGCCATCTTCGCCTGCTGGTTCAAGACCCAGTTGTTTGAATTCGCTGACGATGTATTTCGAGGCGATTTCGTGTCCTTCGCTGCCGGTTTGACGACCTTTTAAGTCATCACTGGCAAGAAATTCTAAATGCGCGCGGATGTTTTCCTGTTGCGCACTGACGCTGACATTTTTCGCAGGAGCGTCCTGCGCGCCACAAGCGGCGAGCGTTGCCGCAACGGCGGCGGGTAACAGCAGACGAGTTAACTTCTTCATGGTGTTCTCACAACGTATTGTTATTAAAAGATGTTGATTTAGCTTTGCCAGTGTACCTCAGCTATCCGTTCAGCACTAGCCGCAGGTGAACCGAAGAGTGTTGCAAATCGTAAACAGCAAGTGTAATGTTATATTATTACATTGAGTCGGTTAAGCAATGAGAAGGACAGTATCGTGAAGTTGAATGCCATTACCTTGAGTGTTTTAAGTATGACGGCCTGCGCTGCGAGCGCCCAACAGGCCGCGGAAACCACACAGCAGCCGGTGGATGAAACCATCGTTATCCGTGCGAATCCGTTGAATAAAACCGCGCTGGAGTCAACTCAGCCGGTTAACATCATCAGCGGCGATGAGCTTAAACAAAAGCATTCGCAGACGTTGGGTGAAACGTTGGCGCTGGAACCGGGTATTAACAACACCCACTATACCGCCGGTGCCGGTAGCCCAATCATTCGTGGCCTTGACGGCCCGCGGGTTAAGGTGACGCAAAATGGTCTGGACAGCGGTGACGTTTCGCGCGGCAGCCCGGATCATGCGGTGACCACGGAAACCAGCAGCGCTGAACAAATTGAAGTGTTACGCGGTCCGGCTACCTTGTTGTACGGCAGTGGCGCCATTGGCGGTGTGATTAATGTGGTCGACGGACGCATTCCGGCGGAACCGGTGTACGGTTTAAGCGGTAACGCGAACCTTCGTGGTGCTACGGTTAATGACCAAAAAGAGGCATCTTATAACATTACCGCGGGTAACGGCAGTTGGGCGTTTTACGCGGATGCGCATTATCGCCGTGCGGATGATTTTGAAACACCGACGTTCCTTAACGACGAAGGCGAAGTGGTTGATGTTGTCGAGAACAGCTTTGCCGATTCTGACGGTGCCAGCCTGGGCACTTCATACCACGGTGACTGGGGCTACTTTGGTGTGAGCTACGAAGCGCTGAACATGCAATACGGTATTCCCGGTCATGCTCATGAAGATCACGGTCATGAAGAAGAGGAAGAGCACGAGGACGAGCACGGAGCGCTGGAGGAGCATGACGAACATGATGAGCATGAGGGCGAAGCGCTGCCGTTTGCCGATCTGGAGCAGCAACGCTGGCAGTTCGCCGGCCAGTTTAATGCGCCGCTGCAGGGTTTCGAAGCGCTGGAGTTTCGTGCCGGCCTAACCGATTATCAGCACAGCGAAGTTGAAGGTGACATCCTCGGCACCCAGTTTAAGAATCAGCAAAAAGAATTGCGCGTGATCGCCAAGCATGAACCGTTAGGCGGCTGGAGTGGCGCTCTGGGTTATCAGTGGGACATCAGTGACAAGCAAGCCTTTGGTGCAGAAGCCTTTACGCCGGATACCTCACGCCGTTCGCAAGGCGTATTTTGGTTGGTGGAACAGGAATTTGGTGACCATCACGTGGATTTGGGCGCACGCTACGAGCGCACCACATTGGCCAGCGACGACGTACGCCTGGATACCTTCAACTCGGTATCAGCGTCGGCCGGCTACCTCTACCACTTTGATAAATTCAGTTCGGTATCGGTTAATTTGAGCCATGCTGAGCGTGCGCCGAGTGCTACTGAAGTGTTTGCCAACGGCGAGCATTTCGCCACCCGCACCTACGAATTAGGTACTTTCTACGAGTTGCATGCGGAAGACAACGGCGAATATCATATTGAAGAAACCGGGCACGCGCTGAATACCGAAACATCGAACAACATCGACGTTGGGTTTCACTACGAAAACGAACAACTGCACGCCGAGTTAAACGTGTTCTATAACCGCGTTGACGACTTTATCTATGAACGCTTTACCGGCATCAGCAGTAACTTGTTGCACACCGACGAAGGTCATGAAGAAGCTCATGAGGAAGGCCACGAAGAGCCGCATGACGAGCATGATCACGGCGCTGAAGAGGGTCTGCAAGTGGTACAGTTTGCGCAGACCGATGCCGAACTTTATGGCTATGAACTGGATCTGAGCTACCGCATCGACGATCAATGGTCGTTGCACGGCTTCAGTGATTACACTCGTGCGAAGCAGCGCGGTGGTGATGACTTGCCGCGTATTCCGGCGCAGCGGATCGGTATCGAAGCCCGTTATCAGGCTCAACAGTGGGATGCGGCGCTGGGCTATACCCGCTACCTGGAACAGGATCGTATCGCCACCAACGAAACCGTCACACCAGCGTTTGGGTTGTTGGATGCGCGGTTGAATTATTACCCGCAGTGGCTGGCGCAGTATGGTGCCACGGTTTATCTGAAGGGTGAGAACCTGACTAACCAGTTGGGTCTGGTACACAGCTCGTTTTTGAAAGACGACGTGCCGATGGCCGGACGTAACCTGCAATTAGGGGTGTCAATAAACTTCTGAAGCGCACCGTTAATCGCAGCGTAACAGTATAACGCAGCATTATTTGGTATGCTTGCACGTTATCAATATGAGCAACGCTTTGATAGCAAGCAAGGACACCCGATATGCTGCGTTTTTCTATGCTGGCTGCGGCGGTTACCGCGGTATCAGCAAGTTTATGTTCAACCCCGGCTGCCGCTGAGCAGCTGACCATCGAACGAATTTTCTCGGCGCCGGCACTGTCCGGCGAATCCATTCGTGCCTTACGTTTTGCGCCGGACGGTCAGTCACTGACCTATCTGAAAGGGCGTGATGACGACGCCAGTCGTTATGACCTTTGGCAGTATCTAATTGACTCCGGTGAACACCGTCTGCTGGTGAATTCCGATAGCCTTTATTCGGGCCCGGAGAACCTCTCCGACGAAGAAAAAGCGCGGCGTGAACGGCTACGCTTGAGCGGCTCGGGGATTGTTTCCTATCAATGGTCGGCGCAGTCCGACGCGTTATTGTTCCCGCTTAACGGCGACGTCTATTACTACGATTTAGCGCAAGGCAAAGCGCGTCAGATTACCGATACTGAGGCGTTTGAAACCGATGCGCGGCTATCGCCGCAGGGCAATTATGTGTCCTTTATTCGTGAGCAAAACCTGTACACCGTGCATCTGGACAGCGGCAAAGAGCAGGCGATCACACACTCTGGTGGTGGTGTTATCAAATTTGGCATGGCGGAATTTGTCGCACAGGAAGAGATGGATCGCATGACCGGTTATTGGTGGGCGCCGGATGAGTCGTCATTGGTGTTAACCAAGGTTGACGAAACACCGGTTGACATTGCCACCCGCAGCGAAATCTATGCCGACCGTATCGATATGATCGAGCAGCGTTATCCGTTTGCCGGTACCGACAATGTCGATATTGATCTGGGTTGGGTGAAGCTGTCTGAGCGTGAACAGAGCCTGGAGTCGACCATTCAGTGGCTGGGTTTGTCCGAGTTAGGGGATGGCTATCTGGCGCGGGTTAACTGGATGAACGACGGCAAACGGTTTACTTACCAGTGGCAAAGTCGCGATCAGCAAACCCTGGAACTGCGGTTGGTGGAAACCGAGGCACTGAAGCAGCAAGTGCTGATCACCGAAACCAGCGACAGCTGGGTGAACATCCATGATGATCTGTACTTTTTGAACGACAACAAACACTTTGTCTGGGCGTCTGAGCGCAGTGGCTATAAGCATTTGTATCTGTATCGCGTGGACGGCAGTTTAATTCGTCAGTTAACCGCCGGTAATTGGGCGGTGGATGAATTGGAAGCCATTGATGAGCAAACCGGTGTGATTTATTTTAGCGGTCGTCAGTCGTCACCGCTGGAACGTCACCTGTACCGTAATCAGCTAAACACCGGTTCGCCGGGCTCGCCAAGCCGCATTACCGAGCGCGAAGGCATTCACAGTATTGTATTTGCCAGTGATGCACAATCTTACCTGGATACCTTTGAATCGCCTGAGCAACCGCCGCAGGTGAGCTTGCACGGACCGACCGGGGAACGACTGGCGTGGTTGAATCAGAATGAAATTAACAAAAACCATCCGCTGAAGCCGTATTACCGGGACTGGTTGTATCCAGACTACGGCACGCTGGAAGCTGATGACGGCCAGACGTTATATTATCAGCTGACCAAACCGGCCAATTTTGACAGTCAGAAGCAATATCCGGTGATGGTATACGTTTATGGCGGACCGGGCGTGCAGGTCGTCGATAAAGGCTGGGGTAACCTGTTTGTGCAGTACATGGCACAACAGGGGTACGTGGTCTTCAGCCTTGATAACCGCGGCTCAGCCAATCGCGGCAAAGCCTTTGAAGCGCCAATTTACCGCGCTATGGGAGAGCCGGAAGTGCGCGATCAGATGCGTGGTGTCGACTACTTGCGCACGTTGGACTTTGTCGATCCGGACCGGATCGGCATCTATGGTCACAGTTACGGTGGTTACATGACGTTAATGTCGATGTTTAAAGCGCCGGATTATTTTGCGGCGGGCGTATCGGGTGCTCCGGTTACCGACTGGGCGTTGTATGACACGCACTACACCGAACGTTATATGGGCATGCCACAAAACGGAGACGCTTACCAGAATTCGTCGGTGTTTCCGTATGCGGAAAAGCTGCAGGGCGACTTGCTCATTTATCACGGTATGGCGGATGACAACGTGCTGTTTACCCACAGCACCAAGTTGTACAAGCAGTTGCAGGATAATCGCCAGCAATTTCAGATGATGAATTATCCGGGCAAAAAGCACTCGCTGAATGGCACCGCGACGAAAATTCACCGGCATCAGCTGATCCACGACTTTTTTCAACAAACGCTTAAAAAATAATGCGTTATACTTAGCGACTCTTTCACTTAATTTGTTAAGGAGTCGCTATGCGTTTTCTTTCCCGCCGCCTGGTTATGCCCAATGACCTTAACTTTGCCGGCTCTTTATTCGGTGGCCGTATTCTGGAATGGATTGACGAAGAAGCCTACATCTTCGCCAGTTGTCAGTTGGAAGCCAAAAGCCTGGTCACCAAGCACATCGGTGCCATCACGTTTGAAACCTCTGCGTTCCAGGGGGACGTGGTGGAATTTGGCCTGCAGGTGAAAAAAGCCGGCCGCAGCTCACTGACGATTACTTGTGTGGTGCGTAATAAACACACCAAACAAAACATCTGTGTGGCGGACGACATTGTCTTCGTTCACATTGATCCTGAAACTCGCCAGCCGACTCCGCACGGTAAAACCAAAGCCGAACTGGACGAAGCTAAAATCGACGTTTAACGCGTCGGGGTTCGCCTTAAATCGGCGAACCCGGAGGTAATGGATGTGGCTGGTAATTGGCTGGCCACGTTCCTTCATCTAAGTAAGTCTGCAACTGCTGCGCTAAGGTGTTAGCCAGGCCGTTATCGCTGTTGCTCAGCTTTTGTTGCTGAGTTTGCAAGGCACGGCGCAGTGTCAACGCCACCTCTGGTGCTAACTGTGCATCCTCCAGCGCTTTCACCATCGCATTAAAGGCGGTGCTCAGCAGCCGTTGCCGCAACACATCATCTGGTTGTTGCTGCCAGTCTTCCAGTACCACTGCGGCGACCTGATTGAACAGCGCGGCTGCCGAAGGGACGTCGCTGTCGCGGGCGTGCTGTTGATGCAAGCGGTTAAGGCGGGCACTGTCAAACATTCGCGTTAAGCTAAAGTGCGCGGCGCTGGCTGCCCAACTGACCGGATCCGGGATCAAACCGGTGCGGCCTTTAAAGCGCTCGCGGTTATCAGCGGAACCATACGCCAGAGGAACCATCAATTGTGCAACCTGCTGCGGCAATTGCAGTTGTTCGGCACGAATGGTTCTCAGCAGTTGCTGTAACGCGCGTTGCTGGTTAGCGGCGCCAACCGGCTGGTAGTTTTTCGGCGCGCTGTCGTTCATGTAATAGCGGTAATGAACACCGCCGAGCACCTTAACCGCGGCCTCGGTCTGGTAGCGGTGCAGCAAATACATGGGTACCAGCACTTCCTGCAAGTCGCTGAGCGGCGCGTCAGCAGGCAGTTGGCTCTGACCAAAGTTTTGCAAAACTTGTTCGCGCACGGTCAGAATCCGCTGCAGTTCGGTCACCGGGTCGGCACCATTGTCCCACAGGTGAGCGGTGGGGTGCGCGCCGCTAACGGGGCGGGCGTCGCGGTCGGAAATAAATTCGAGCCCCAGTTGCTGGTTTTCGGCCAGAATACGTTGCAACTGTTCTGACTCCGACGGCATACCGCCAAAGTCACTGTAGCCGTACGCAATGACTTGTTTGTCCCAATCACCCAAACCGACGTCGTAAGCCTCTTGCAGGCTCAGCGTGCCGTCAGTGGTGAGGGTGACCAGCGGGTGTGGATAATCCATCACGGAAGCCCGGTCCTGCGGTGATGCGGCAAAGTTATGGGCGATACCCAGGGTGTGGCCAATTTCGTGGGCGCTGAGCTGGCGGATACGCGCCAGAGCCATGGCCTCGATGGTTTCCTTCAACTCGGCGCGGTTATCGCGATGAAATGGACCGAGCAGGCCTTCGGCGATTTTCATGTCCTGACGAACGCGCAATGAACCGAGTGTCACGTGACCTTTGATGATTTCGCCGGTACGCGGGTCGATCACCGACGAACCATAGGACCAGCCACGGGTGGCACGATGCACCCACTGGATGACGTTGTAGCGTACGTCCATCGGGTCAGCGCCGTCCGGTAATACTTTGACTTGAAACGCGTTTTCGTAACCGATGGCGTCAAACGCCTGTGCCCACCATTGTGCCCCTTCAAGCAATGCGCTTTTCACCGGCTCCGGTGCGCCCGGATCCAGGTAGTAGACAATAGGCTCACGCGCTTCACTGCGGGAGGCGATAGGGTCTTTTTTGTTGAGCCGGTGACGGGGGATTACTTTGGTTTCCAGATCACTGCCCAGCGGCGCGGAATAGTCGACAAAGGTTTCGGCCCAAAAGCCGCTGTTGGGATGGAAAGCTCGCGGCGTGTAGTTGTCGTCCGGCAGGCGGATGAAGGAGTGATGCAGGTGCAGCGTCAGCGCATTGCTGTCGGCTGCCACCTGACGCAGATAACGGCCGTTGCCTTCACCGGTAAACGTGACTTTGGCTTCGAGCTCGGTGTTATCGACAAAGGCTTTACTGCGCGCCGGATAAATCACCGAACGGCTGCTGTCGACGCTAAAGCTACCCTGGTTGGTGGATTTCAGCCGCTGACTGACGCCGTGGACATCGGACAGCAAATACGGGGTGTAATCGATCAATACCGAATTGCCGTCGTCGGCGCGCGCGACCACGTTAAAGCCATACAGTGCGCTGTCGGCAAAGGCTTCGTTGACGCTGTCGCGTTCGGCCTGGTTACGGCTGCTGGCGCGAAACCCGGTGTTATGCGCTAACAATAAGGCTTTGTCGCCTTCGACATGAAACGACGCTAACTGCGTCTGGCCAAGTTGACCGCGATCCAAACCGATGTCATTGGAGCCAAGCCCCCAGGGCAACGAGGTTTGAAAAATAAAGGCGTCACCATCGACCGGCACCTGCAGGTAAATTTTGCCGTTGTGCTGATCGTGGTAAAAGGTATAAAAGCCCTGGTGTTGTTGCAGCGACTCGGTAAAACTTGCCACCGTCGGGACGTCAGCGTCTGCGTCAACGGCCGGCACCCAGGCGAGGCTTAGGATGAGTAGGGTTAAACTAATAACGTGCCGCATAACGGGTTCCTTATTATTATTCCAGTTGTTCTGCGATTTCTTCCAGCAATTGAGTGGTCCACTGTTCGATGCGCTCATCGGACAATTCATACTGTGAATCTTCATCCAGCGACAGTCCAACAAAATATTGCTGATCCTCGGTCAATGCTTTTGACGCGGCGAAGTCGTAGCCCTGGTTGGGCCAAAAGCCAATGCGTTTACAATTTTTGTCGGCAATGGCGTCATGCAACATGCCAAGGGCGTCCTGAAACCAGTCGGTGTAGCCTTCCTGGTCGCCCATACCGTATAGCGCAACCAGCTTGCCGTCCAGGTTAAGCGGGGTGATGTCGTCCCAGTGGCTTTCCCAGTCTTCCTGCAGCTCACCGAAGTCCCAGGTGGATATCCCGAAAATCAGAATGTCAAACTGCTCGGCTTCGGCCAAAGGGGTGTCTTTGATGTTGTAAAGCGACACGATGTCGGCGCCAATCGCCTGCTGAATTTTCTCCGCTGCGATTTCGGTATAGCAGGTGGTTGAACCATAAAATAAACCGATTTTTAGTGACATAGGCTAAGACGTCTCCTGTCGGATCGACGATAATGTTCGTGTAGGTGTGGATGCATTGTAACAAAAAGCTGGTTAAAATGGCCGCCAACTTATCATGAAAAGGATACCTTATGTCGCTTAACGTCGTGGTGGAACAACTGGAAGCCGTATTTGATCAAGCCTATGTCGACGGCACCGATGATGAGCTGTTTGCCAGCGGTTATTTGCGCGGACACTTTGATTTGGTGATTGCGAAAATGGAAATGAACGGAGAAACCGATCCGGCGTTGATCATGCCGCACCTGCGTGCTGCGGTTGAGCAGGCAAAGCATGAACTGGCGCCTGCGGATCAGGCGCACGTGCAAAACCTCATGGCGAAGCTGGAAGGCGTCTGAGCAGGGGCCGCGATTAGCGTGGTGCCAGCCGCGCTAACGCATCGCTGGATAATGGCTGCAGGCCGCCGGTAATTTGCGCGGCAAGCACCTCGGCCAATACTGGCGCGGCGGTCAGGCCGCGCGAACCCAACCCACTGCAAACATACACCTTATTGGCGACGAGCCCGGCCATCGGCTGGTGATCGGGGGTAGTGGCTCTAACGCTGACGCGCGAGGCGACGTGTTCAAGCCCCGCGGCCCATGGTTGTTCGGCGCAGTCGGCAAGACTGGCCTGATTTTGCTGGTCATCTTCTCTACGCACATCGGTGCCGTCATCGCCGCGGTTGAAGGTCGCGCCAATACAATGCAGGCCGTTATCGGCCGGCACCATATAGCCTTTGTAGCACAATACGGTGCGCAAAGCGGTGGTTGCCGGAGTGGCGCGAACCAGACTGATTTGCCCGCGTACCGGGTTCAGTGACGGCCGTTCGCCGGTGATGGCCTCCACCAGCGCAGCGCTGTGATGACCACAGGCGATAACGGTTGGGGTATGCGGTTGGACATCAGCAGGCTCAAACTGGGTCTGTTTGAGCTCGGCAGCAGCGCTGTCAAACAACGCCTTAACCAGTGGTGCCGGACGGAGCCAACCGGCTGCCGGGTACAACAGGCTGGGTTGACCAATGGCCAGGTTAGCGGCGGCATCGGCCTGTGCGGGTGTTTGCAGAGAGACGGTCTGCTCACTGTAAAGGCCGCTGGTAATTTTTTCCGCACGTTGACGGCGCTGAGGGTTAAAACCCGGTTGCATCACGCCGCTGTCAAACCAGTGTTGATGGCGCCAGGGCAAATAGTAACTGACTGCGGTGCTGAAGGCCTGCAGATAAAATTGACTCAGCGGCGTGGTTTCGGCGTGCAACAAGGGATACACCGCGCCCTGAGGGTTGCCCGAGGCGCCGTCGGCAATGCCGTTGCTGACCACCTTAACCGGCACGCCCCGGCGCGTTAGTGCCAGCGTCAGAGTTGCGGCCGCAATGCCACCGCCGACAACGGTAACGGCGTCGGTGCGCAGCGCTTGCTTGCACGGCAGTTGCGATTGCTGCGCCTGTCCACACAGCATCTCGCGCTTACGACCGAATCCTTTGACCTTTTCAACGCTAAAGCCGGCGGCCTGTAGCCCTCGCTTGACCACGCCGGCGGCTGTGAAGGTTGCATAACGGGTGTGTTGGTGAGCGCTGGCGGCCATCGCCTCGAACAAAAACGGCTGCCACATTTGCGGGTTCTTTGCCGGCGCGAAGCCGTCCAGAAACCAACGGTCAACCTGTCCCCGGGCCTGCTCGATAAATTGCGGCAGTTGATCCTCAATATCACCACACCAGAGGTCCAGTGTGACCCGCCCGTCGGCCAGACACAACCGGTGACAGCCTTGTTCTGGCGACGGATAGACCGCAAGTAATTGCTCACACAAGGGTTGCAGTTGCGGCAGTGCCTGATACGCTTGTTGTAACTGCGCGCGGCTGAGCGGAAACTTTTCAAAGCTGACAAACACCAGCCGGCAACTGGCCGGTGCGTGCTGCACGAAGGCCTGCCAACACAGCAAAAAGTTTAAGCCGGTGCCAAACCCGGTCTCTGTCACCACATATTCATAATGTTGCGGTAGCTTGGCAAATGCCTCGGGTAATCCATTGTGTTGTAAAAACACGTAGCGTGACTCATCAATGCCGCTGTCGACGGAAAAGTAAATGTCGTCAAATTGGTTCGATACGGGCACGCCGTCGCTGTTAAAGTGGATATCCGCCGTTGAATTCATTTAGCTAGCTCATGGAATCTGTCATAATGGACGCTATAATAACAGCCAATGGGTACAAATCGGTAGACAAAGCAGACCACCTGATGGGATTAGCTTCGTTACCATAGGCGTCATACTAGCGAACAGTTTAAGCATTTTAATTACTTCAAGTTAAACCAAAGGCGCAGCAGCGCCGCACAGGAACACAGAATGAAAAGAGCAGTGATCACTGGACTCGGGATTGTCTCGAGCATCGGCACCAACCAGGAAGAAGTGTTGGCATCATTACGCACCGGCAAATCGGGGCTTGAACGCTCTGAATCTTTTGCTGAAATGGGACTACGCTGTCAGGTCTGGGGCCCTGTTCGCCTCGACGTAAAAGATCATATCGATCGTAAGGCGTTACGGTTTATGGGCGACTCGGCCGCTTATGCCTACATCGCCATGAAACAGGCAATTGCCGATGCCGGCCTGAGCGACGAGGAAGTGTCAAACCCGCGCACCGGTTTGGTGGTGGGTTCGGGCGGTGCTTCCGGCGAACATCAGGTTGCTGCAGCCGACACCTTACGTGAGAAAGGCGTCAAACGTGTGGGTCCTTACATGGTTCCGCGTTGCATGGCGTCAACCACCTCAGCGTGCTTAGCGACGCCGTACAAAATTAAAGGCGTGAATTATTCCATCAGCTCAGCCTGTGCGACTTCAGCGCACTGTATCGGCCACGCGTTGGAACTGATCCAGTTCGGTAAACAAGATCGTGTGTTTGCCGGTGGCGGTGAGGAGTTGCACTGGACGCTGGGTATGGAATTTGATGCGATGGGCGCGCTCAGCACTAAGTACAACGATACACCGGAAAAAGCATCACGGACTTACGACCGTGACCGTGATGGTTTCATTCCGGCCGGTGGCGGCGGTATTCTGGTTATCGAAGAACTGGAAGCAGCAAAAGCCCGTGGCGCGAAAATCTACGCCGAAATCGTCGGCTATGGTGCAACCTCGGACGGTTATGACATGGTGGCGCCGTCAGGTGAAGGCGCAGTGCGTTGCATGAAGATGGCGATGTCGACGGTCGATACCCCGATCGATTACCTGAATACCCACGGCACCAGCACACCGGTAGGTGATGTGAAGGAACTGGAAGCCATCCGTGAAGTGTTCCCTGAGCAGACGCCGATGATCAGCGCGACCAAAGCCATGACCGGTCACGCATTGGGTGCTGCCGGAGTACATGAAGCCATTTACTCATTGTTGATGATGAAAAACGGCTTTGTGACGCCAAGCATCAACATCGAAAACCTCGATGAAGCGGCGGAAGGCATGAACATCGTGCGTGAGCCAACCGAAGCAAAACTGAAGACCGTGATGTCGAACAGTTTCGGTTTCGGTGGTACCAACGCGACGCTGGTATTGCGTGAATACAGCGAATAATTCACGTTTAACGCGAATTCGTTAACGTGCAGATTGTCGCAGACCAAAACATACCCGCATTGTCGTCATTACTGACGGATGCGGGTTCTTTGTCTTTGTACGCGGAGCGACAGCCGCCGGCACATTTGCTAGCCGAGGCGGAGGTGTTGCTGGTGCGCTCGGTGACCCGTGTTGATGAGGCCTTGCTGGCGCAGGCACCACGACTTAAGTTTGTGGCCACCGCAACCATTGGTACCGAACACCTTGATTTGGCGGCGCTGGCGGAGCGTGGCATCGCGGTGGCCAGTGCGCCGGGTGCGAATGCGGATTCGGTGGGTGAGTATGTACTGACCGCGGTGCTGGCGCACTATCAGCGCCGGCAGCAGCTAGCGACATTGGCGGATAAAGAAGTGGCGATCATCGGCGCCGGCAATACCGGGCGCGCTACGGGCCGGCGCCTGGCCGCGCTGGGTCTGACGGTTCACTATTATGATCCGCCGTTGTTGCAGAAGGGGGCCGTGCCACCCGGGCTGGAAGTGCACGATCACTGGCAGCGGGTACTGAACTCGGACATCATCAGTTGTCATGTGCCGCTGGTGACGGCAGGCCCTCATCCCACCCATCATTTATTGGATATTGAAGCCCTGCAGTCGCTGCACAGCGGACACTTGTTGATTAATGCCAGCCGCGGAGCGGTGATTGATAATCAGGCATTACTGACTTGTTGTGAACAGGGTGATTGTCCGGGCCTGATCCTGGACGTGTGGGAAGGCGAGCCAGCCATTGCGGTGGCGTTGCTGGAGCACGTTTCGATTGCCACGCCGCACATTGCCGGCCACAGTGCCGAAGGCAAAGTGGGTGGTGCATTGAAAGTGGCCGAAGCCTTGTATGCATTTTTGCAGCGGCCGTTTACCGCCGACGCTGACAGCGTGTTGCCGGCCTGCCCATGGCCGACCTTTGACGCAACGCAGATTGCGTCGCTGGAGGATTTGGCGGCGCTGGCACTGCACCGTTACGATATCTGGCGCGACGATGCCCTGATGCGCAGAGACGGCGGCACCGCGGCCGGCTTTGATCAATTACGAAAACAGTATCGTAAAGATAATCCACGCCGACAGTTCAACAATCAACGTATTGCGTGTCATAATAGTCAGCAGTTTGAACAATTTTTACAGTTGGGCTTTAACGCCGTCAGGGCGCAGTCCTAGCATAATACAGGAGTTACTATGTCTGAAGGTTTTCGCGTTGCCGTTTTAGGTGCCACCGGGTTGGTGGGTCAACAGATGATTGAGATCCTGCAGCAGCGAAAATTTCCTGTGAGCCAATTGTTTCCGCTCGCCAGTGCGCGTTCGGCCGGTGCTACGGTAAAATTCGGTGGCGAAGACATCGAAGTACTCAACGCCGAAGAATTCGACTGGAGTGAGGCTGATATTGGGTTTTTCTCAGCCGGTGGCAGTATTTCCCGCGAATTTGCACCTAAGGCCGCTGAAGCCGGCTGTGTGGTGATTGATAACACCTCAGAATTTCGTTACGAAGCGGACATCCCGCTGGTGGTGCCGGAAGTGAACGGTTATGCGTTGGCGGACTTCCGTAATCGCAACATCATCGCCAACCCGAACTGTTCAACCATTCAGATGCTGGTGGCGCTAAAGCCATTGCATGATGCGGTTGGTATTGAGCGCATTAACGTTGCCACCTACCAGTCGGTGTCCGGTGCCGGTAAGGAAGCGATGGAAGAGCTCGCCAAGCAAACCGCCGAACTGTTAAACGGCAAAGAGCCGACGGTGGCAAACTTCAGCCGTCAGATTGCCTTTAACTGCATTCCGCAAATTGATGTGTTTATGGACAACGACTACACCAAAGAAGAAATGAAAATGGTGTGGGAAACCCAGAAGATACTCAATGATCCGACCATTCGCGTGAATCCGACCGCGGTGCGGGTACCGGTATTCTTCGGTCACGCCGAAGCGATTCATATCGAAACCCGTCAGCCGATTACTGCTGAGCACGCGAAGCAGTTGTTGCAGGACGCGCCGGGAATCACTCTGCTGGAAACCCGGGAAGAGTTCCCGACTCAGGTTGGCAATGCCGCCGGTCATGATGAGGTCTTTGTTGGCCGTATTCGTGAAGACATCAGTCATCCGCAGGGTTTGAACTTGTGGGTGGTAGCCGACAACATTCGCAAAGGCGCCGCGACTAACTCGATTCAAATTGCTGAGCACTTGATTCGCGAATATTGGTAACGGGTTGTTGAAAAGAGTGTGGTAAAAAGGCGACGCTTATGTCATAAAGTTTTTATGATGGACGCCGTTAATAATAACAGCAAAGCGCGGGCAGAGATTAAAGGATGAAGATAACCAACATTGGACGCACACATCGAGCAACGATAAGACGCCGGTTAATCAGCGGCTTACTGATAGGCCTTATCAGCGTCCCCCTTGCGCTTGCTGCAACCCCTGTAACGCCGTTGCAACAGGACGGCGTTATCATCAAAGGCGAAAAAGGCTCGGAAGCTACCGATGTCCGTGAGGGGCAGGAACGCTACGGCCCAATCACTTCTGCTGACACCTTGTGGGCGATCGCCCGCGAGTATCGCCCGCACTCCAGCGTTACCCAGTACCAAACTATGGTAGCGATTGCCCAGGCCAATCCGCGCGCCTTTGTCGATGGCAACATCAACCGTATGCTTGACGGTTTTTACCTGCGTATCCCGAGTCTGCAGGAAATCCGCATGATCAACCCGGAAACGGCGCGGCGTCGGGTGCTGGCGGATCAACAACTACAATCACAACAGCAACGTCTGAGCGAGGCCGAAACGGAAACCCGGCAAACGCGCGCGGAACAGCAGCAAGTGCTGAACGAAGCCCGTGAGCGAGCGGAGCAGGTGATTGAAGAGGTTGAACAACAGCAACAACAGAGCTTTGCGGAGTTGCGCGCCGAAGTGAATCAATCGTTGCAGGCGGTGCAACGGGTTTATGACGAAAACGAGGCGATTCAGCAGCGGCTGGATAACCTTGCTGAGCGTATTGACGAGTTGTCGGCCGGTTTGCAGCAGACCGGTGAACTGGAAGAACAATTTAATCAGCTACTGCAACAGCAGCAACAAATGCTGGCAATGCAGCAGCAGGAACAGGTGACCGAAAGCAGCTCCGGATTCATGGAGTGGTTGAAGAACCCTCTGAATCTGGCGTTATTGGCGATACTGCCGGCACTGCTGGTGATTTTCGCGCTGTACTTCTTTGTCTTCCGCCGCAAGCCGGAAGTTGAACAAGAGGACGTGCCGGCGTCGAAGAAGGTCGAAGAGCTGAACGATGAAGAAGCGTCGAAGGCACTGGATCGCGAACTGATGGCCGGCGGACAGGACAATGCTGATGACGGACTGTTTAATCTCGATGGTGATGCATCAGCCGATGATGACGATGAGCTCGGCGATGATTTGAGTGCGCTGGAAGCGGAACTGACACAAACCGGTCAGTTGGGCGATGACGATGACGACTTTAGCATTCGTCTTGATGACGAAGACGATGAAGACGAGTCAGCGCAAAACCAGGACAAAGACAGCGCTCAAAGCGCTGATGATGATGAGTTAGCGGATGAAGATGCTGACCTGTTGCCGACGGATGACGACGATGTGGGTCAGGCTGATACGGATGACGATGAGGGCTCGAGCGAGTTGTCTCAGGAAGAGTTGGATCGGTTGTTCTCGGAGTCGGATGACGACGATGAACCGGCGCTCGATTTGTCATTGGATGATGATGACGATGACGCGGCGACAGAGTCCGATGATGAAGAGGAAGCGCAGGCTGACGCGGAAGCTGAGCAAGAGGCTGAGCTGGAATCGGAACCAGAACCAGAACCAGAGACAGAGCCGGAATCAGAAGCAGAGCCCGAGTCTGAACCAGAACAAGCACCCGAGTCGGAGCCAGAGTCAGAATCTGAGCCAGAATCTGAACAACAACCGGAGCCGGAAACCGAATCCGAGCCTGAGCCAGAAGCCGATGACGAGCCAGATGCAGCCGCTGAGGGTGAGCAAGAACCTGAACAGCAACCTGAGCCAGAACCAGAGTCAGAGCCCGCCGCTGAAGCGAGCGCTGAACCTGAATCGGATACCGATGAGCCAGCGGACGATGAAAGCGACACGGACACGCCGACGGAAGAGTATGAAGATCCGGATGCCGCTGACGAAACCCTTGCTCAGTTAGGCATCGAAGAGGGTGATGAAGAGGATCCGGACGACGCGGACGGCGAGGACCTGGACAGTTTGCTGCAGGCGTCAGAAGAGCTCGAGTCAGAACTGGGCGACCTCGATGATATCGAGGAAGAGCTGCCGGAGGACGATGAAGCCCTTGAGCAAGCCGAGCAACAGGCCGACGAGGATTTGGACGCGCTGTTTGGTGACGACAGCACAGCCGCCGAGCCAGCGTCAGAACCAGCGCCACAATCAGAATCAGAACCAGAACCAAAGCCACAGTCCCAGCCGGAAGCGACGGGTGAAGAACAAACAGACGAAGACGGCGGTTATCTTGATATTGATTCACTGATGCAGGACGCCGACGATGGTGATGGCGACGACAGTGATGAAGACAAGTACGATGCGGCCAAGGTCGAAGAGTTGCTGAACGACGAAGAGTTGCAGGATTTTAATGGTGATGAAGAGCCGGACTTTGATGAAGAAGCCTCGGCACAACTGGATTTAGCCCGTGCCTATATCGATATGGGTGAAGAAGGCGAAGCCCGTGAGATTTTGCAGCAATTGATTGATAACGACGACGAACGGCTGGCAAAAGATGCCAAAGCGTTGTTGTCGCGGATAGACTCATAACTTTATTCGTAAGGGTGCGGTATGCGAATTGCGCTGGGTCTGGAATATGACGGAAGCCGGTATTTTGGCTGGCAACGCCAGCAGGAAGTCGATACGGTTCAGGAGCGGCTGGAAAAAGCACTGAGCAAGGTCGCTAATGAGCCGATCGAAACGGTCTGTGCCGGTCGTACTGACGCCGGTGTCCACGCCACCAATCAGGTGGTGCATTTTGATGTGTCGCAGGAACGTCGGGCGGCGGCCTGGACGCTTGGCGTTAACAGTAACCTGCCGGCTGATATTGCGGTACGCTGGGCGCAACCGGTAGCTGATGATTTCAGTGCCCGTTTTAGTGCAACCGCACGTCGTTACCGCTACATTATTGCCAATACGCGTCTGCGTCCGGGTATTCACAGCCACGGCGTTAGCCATTATCATCATCCTCTGGATGAACAGGCTATGCAGGCGGCGGCGCCGGCGTTGCTGGGTGAGCACGATTTTACCAGTTTTCGAGCAGCCCAATGCCAGTCGCACTCGGCGCATCGTGAAGTTACCCACCTGAGTGTGACGCGGCGTGGTGATTTTATTATCGTCGATATCAAGGCGAACGCCTTTTTACATCACATGGTACGCAATATTGTCGGTAGCCTGATTGTTATTGGTCGGCATCAGCAGCCACCGGAATGGTTGGGTGAGCTGCTTGCCTGCCGTGACCGTACCCAGGCTGCGGCTACCGCCAAGCCCGGCGGCTTGTATCTGGTGCAGGTCGATTATCCGAATGAACTGCAGTTACCCACGCCGGAGCCGGGGCCATTATGGTTTGCACCCTAAACTGTTATGACCTCTTTGCTTGACCGAGTTGTGCTACCATGTAAGCTATTCAACAAATACGACACTGAGTGCAAAAGCAAACATCTATGAGCTGGATTGAACGAATTCTTGCCAAGCCGAAATCGAATAAACGTAAAAACGTCCCTGAGGGCGTTTGGAGTAAATGTTCGGCTTGTGATGCGATCATTTATCGCAACGACCTTGACCGTAACTTAAGCGTTTGCCCGAAATGTGATCATCACATGCGGCTGACCGGCCGTGAGCGGCTGAAATTGTTTTTAGACGAGCAAGGGGTAACCGAAATTGCCGCCGAGCTCGAGCCTAAGGATATTCTTAAGTTTAAAGACTCGAAGAAATACAAAGATCGCATCGCGGCTGCACAAAAAAGCAGTGGCGAGAAGGACGCTCTGATCGCTCAGCGTGGCACCGTACAGGGCGTTCCTGTGGTGGCCGTGGCGTTTGACTTCAATTTTATGGGCGGTTCAATGGCGTCCGTGGTTGGCGCTAAATTCGTTAAAGCGGTCGAAGAGTGTCTGGCACATCGACTGCCGTTGGTGTGCTTTTCGGCCTCCGGCGGTGCGCGTATGCAGGAAGCCTTAATGTCATTGATGCAAATGGCGAAAACGTCAGCCGCACTGGCCCGCATGAGTGAGGAAGGACTGCCCTATATTTCGGTACTGACTGACCCAACCATGGGTGGGGTTTCAGCCAGTTTGGCGATGTTGGGCGATATCCATATTGCCGAACCAAAAGCGCTGATTGGTTTCGCCGGTCCGCGGGTTATTGAGCAGACCGTGCGTCAGACGTTGCCGGAAGGGTTCCAGCGCGCAGAATTTTTGCTCGAGCATGGCGCCATTGATATGATTGTCGATCGCCGCGAAATGCGTGCGACCGTTGCTCGCTTGCTGGCGAAAATGATGAAGTTGCCATCGCCGGTGAGTGCAGAGGACGACGACACTGCGCCGTTAGTCAAGGCCTAAGCAAAAGGGCGTAAGTATGTCCCCAGGGAAGACCATCACAGCGCCGGGTAAGGACTCGGCGCTAAGCGACTGGCTCAATTATCTTGAGCACCTCCACAGCACGGAAATAGACCTTGGCCTGACACGGGTCGCTCAGGTTTACCAGCGTTTGTCTCCATCCTCATCGGCGGCTAAGCCGGCTCGTTATGTCATTACCGTGGCCGGTACCAACGGTAAAGGCTCTACCGTCAGTTATCTTGAGCACATCCTGCGCGATGCCGGTTACCGGGTTGGGGTGTACACGTCGCCGCACCTGGTTGACTACCGGGAACGCGTTACCATTGATGGTGACATGCTGAGCGAGCAACAGCATGTGCAGGCCTTTACCGCCATTGAAGCGGCGCGTGGTGATACCTCGTTAACGTATTTTGAATTCGGCACGTTGGCGGCATTTTGGTTGATGCAACAGCAAGCGCTGGATGTTGCCATTCTTGAAGTCGGGCTAGGGGGGCGTCTTGATGCCGTTAACGTGGTTGACCCTGACGTTGCGGTAGTGACCAGTATTGGCATTGATCATATTCAGTTCCTCGGTGATAACCGCGAACAGATCGGGCGCGAAAAAGCCGGCATCGCACGCGCAGGCAAGGCGTTAATTTGCGGTGATAAGCGCCCACCGAAAAGTATTAAAACCGTTGCCGAAGAAGTCGGCGCAAAACTGCGACAGAGTGGTACTCATTTCGGCTACAGTGAAGCGGACGATTGCTGGCATTATCGAGGTATCGAGTCGAACCTGTTGCAATTACCGTTGCCGCAACTACCGCTGATGAATGCGGCGACTGCGTTAGCGGCGCTGGAGTCGTTACCGCTGGCGGTCAGTGCCGATGCGATACGCTCGGGGCTGCAGCGCGCGCAGTTGATGGGCCGTATGCAACAATTGAGCTATGGTGGTTGCGATGTGCTGCTGGACGTGGCGCACAACGCGCACGCGGCGGAGTATTTGCTGCAAGTATTGAATAAGCGTTACAAGCAGCGGCCGATCGTTGCGGTGGTGGGAATGTTAAAAGACAAAGACCACAATGCCGTTTTTGCACAGCTGCAAGGTCGCATTCAACGTTGGTATCTGGGCACTTTGAGCGAACCGCGGGGCAACCAGGCGCAGGTTCTGGCTCAGGCGCCGAGCCTGCAGGAAAGCCTGGCCGAGGTGCAGTGTTTTGACGAGGTTGAGCAGGCGTTTGAACAGGCCATCGTTGATGCTGCAGCAAGTGCAAACGAAAAGCCGCTGGTGTTCGTATTTGGCTCGTTTTACACTGTTGGCAGAATTAATCAGCGAATAAGGAGCTAAGTTTGGCCAGCCCACTACAAAATCGATTGGTTGGAACCATCATCTTAGTCGCACTTGCCGTCATTATTTTGCCCGATGTGCTCGACGGCGAAAAAGCCGAAACGGTCGAAGAATTCGAAACCATTCCTTTGCAACCGGAACAGGAAGTAGCGCTGCAGGAGCCGCAGCCTGTGCCTGAGGAAACTCGTGCGCGGTTGCAGCAGAACGAGGCCGAGAACGATGAGAGCGAGCTGGAAAAGACCGCTGACACGGCACAGCCCATTAATAATGACGACAGCGCCGCAACGCTTCAGGCACCGCCGCGAGAGCCCAAAGAGTTTGCCGCGGACGGCGAAGCTTACGTTATTCAGCTTGGTGCCTTCAGTAACGCCGACAGCGTCAATAAATTAGTGGTGCAATTACGGGATAAAGGCTATGCGGCCTACAGTGAACGTTCCGGCCGTTTGACCAAGCTGATGGTGGGGCCGGACACCTCGAAAGCGGAGCTGGAAAAACAGTTGCCGGCACTGGCCAAACTGACCGGACTTAACGGTAAAGTGCTCAGCTACAAACCTTAACGAAAAAAAGGCACATTTTTGCCTGGTTTCTGTTAAAATTCGCACACTTTTTGACGGGCTAACGAGTGCTTATGCTCTGGATAGATTTTTCCATAATTGGCATCATCGCGATATCAACGCTGGTCAGCTTGGTTCGCGGCTTTATTAAAGAAGCGGTATCACTGGTCATTTGGGTTGCGGCCTTTTTTATCGCCAGTCAGTTTTATCAGGATCTGGCCGTATACATTACCCAACTGCAGGACCCCATGCTCCGTAACGGAGCCGCTATCGCCATCCTTTTCGTTGTTACCCTAATCCTCGGCGCCATCGTCAATTACATTTTATCCAAATTGGTTGAACATACCGGACTATCCGGCACGGATCGCGTGTTGGGACTGGTGTTTGGCGCCTTACGCGGCGTTTTAATTGTGGCCGCGCTGTTGTTTTTCATGGATTCGTTTACGGGCTTGTCCGACAGTCAATGGTGGCAAGATTCGGTCCTGATCCCGCATTTTGGCGTGTTCATTCAGTGGTTCTTTGAATATCTCGAAACAAGCTCTAGCTTTTTAGTCCCGAAACCCGTTTAAGAGGTCATCGTTTTATGTGTGGTATTGTTGGTATCGTTGGCAAGCAGCCCGTTAACCAAGCGTTGTATGATGGTTTAACCATGCTCCAGCACCGTGGTCAGGATGCCGCCGGCATCATGACGGTGGATGAATACAACACCTTGCGTCTGCGCAAAGCCAATGGACTGGTTCGTGACGTTTTTCATACACGCCATATGCACCGTCTGGCCGGCAAAGTCGGTATTGGCCATGTGCGTTACCCAACCGCAGGCAGCTCAAGCTCGGCTGAGGCTCAACCGTTTTACGTCAACTCGCCTTTTGGCATTGCCATGGCTCATAATGGCAATTTGACCAATGCCGCGGACGTGCACAATCATTTATTTAAAACCGCGCGTCGCCACATCAACACGACGTCGGATTCCGAAATCCTGCTCAACGTTTTTGCCAATGAACTGGATAAAAACGACAGCCTGCGTCTGAACGATGATGATATCTTTCGTACCATTACTGCCGTGCACCGCAAAATCCGTGGTGCCTATGCCGTGGTAGCCATGATTCTCGGACATGGCCTGGTCGCGTTCCGTGATCCCTGGGGCATTCGCCCGCTGGCGTTAGGTAAACGTGAGACCGAAGACGGTGATGAGTACATTGTCGCTTCAGAAAGCGTTGCTATTGACGGTACCGGCTTTAAATACGTGCGTGATGTTGAGCCAGGCGAGGCGATCTACATCACTAACGACGGTAAATTGTATTCGCGTCAGTGCGCGGATAAGCCGAAGCATTGCCCGTGCATTTTTGAGTATGTTTATTTTGCTCGTCCGGATTCCTTTATCGACGGTATTTCGGTGTACGCGTCACGGGTTAATATGGGTCGTAAACTGGGTGAGAAAATTAAGCGGGATTACGCCGATCTGGACATCGATGTGGTTATTCCAATACCGGAAACCAGCAACGATATCGCGCTTGAAATTGCCAGTGCGCTGGATTTACCGTACCGCCAGGGTTTTGTTAAAAACCGCTACATCGGCCGTACCTTTATCATGCCGGGGCAAACTCAACGACGTAAATCGGTGCGTCGTAAGTTGAACGCCATCAGTGCCGAGTTTAAAGGCAAGAACGTGTTGTTGGTGGACGATTCTATCGTGCGCGGAACGACGTCGGAGCAAATCATTGAGATGGCTCGTGATGCCGGGGCAAAGAAGGTCTATTTCGCCTCAGCAGCGCCGGAAATTCGTTTCCCGAACGTTTATGGCATTGACATGCCAAGCGCCAACGAACTGATTGGTCATGGCCGTGAATCGATCGAGATTTGTGACATGATCAAAGCGGACGGATTGATTTATCAGGATCTGGAAGACCTGGTAGCGGCTGTTGGTCAGGAAAACCCAAGCATTCAGCGCTTCGAAACGTCGGTGTTTAACGGTGAGTATGTGACGGGTGATATCAGTCAGGATTACCTGGATCAGTTGGATGCGGCGCGCAACGACACGGCTAAAGCACAGCGTGACGGCAGTGAAGACGCCAACCTGGAACTGCACAACGACAACGATTAAACGCTGCGCGGCAGACGCCGCCTAAGGCGGCTTGCCGGGCGGCACGCACTTCGGCGTGCCTGGCCTGGCAAGCGGGCGCAACCCCGTGTCTAGCGTTGGAACGCGTAGACTGAACCCAGTTTCAGGATTTGCGTCAGTTCGTCCAAGGCGGCGCGTGACTCCTCCAGCAGAGCCGGATCACGAAGATCATCCACCGCCAACTCGTCGCGGTAGTGCTTATTAACCCACTTATTAAGGCGCGCAAACAGCTCGTCAGACATCAAACAGTTCTGGTTGGCCGCACCCAACTCTTCGTCATTTAACGCCACACGCAGACGCAGACACGCCGGACCACCGCCATTGCGCATACTCTGCTTAACGTCAAAGAATTCTACCCGCTGGATCGGACCACCACGGCTGACTAACGAGTCGAGGTACGCCTTAACGCGCGGGTTCTCTTCACACTCGGTCGGCGCGATGATGGTCATCTTGCCGTCTGGTGGCGTGATCAACTGAGTGTTAAACAAATAGGTGCTGACCGCGTCTTCGACGCTGACGTCGGCGGTATTGACTTTGATAAAGTGTAATTCACTGTCACCAAATTTCTGCTGAATCTCCGCCAGTTTGGCTTCGGTGTCGGCAAATGCCTGCTCATGATAGAACAGCACGTTCTGATTGCCGACGGCAATCACGTCGTTATGGAACACGCCCTGGTCAATCACATCCGGGTTCTGTTGGATAAACACCGTGTTGTCCTCTGACAGACCGTGCAGGCGGGCGATGGCTTCACTGGCTTCCAGTGTTTGCCGAGCCGGGTAACGCTTTGGTGCCGGCTTTGATGAATCAAAGGCATGTCGGCCATAGACAAACAACTCGACACCGGCGTGGCCGTATTCGCGACACAGACGGGTGTGGTTGGCGGCGCCTTCGTCACCAAAATGCTCGTTATCCGGTAAGTGCTTATGATGATGGAAGTAACGTTCGTTGCTGAACATCGCCTGCAGGATACGACCGCTGGTTTGCGGCTCCAGCGAACGATGGAATTTATTGGTCAGGTTGGCCGGCGTAAAGTGCACTTTACCGTTGGCCGTGTCTGCGCTTGGCGATACCGTTGCCGCATTGGCGGTCCACATACTGGACGCGGAACAAACCGCCTGAAAGATGGCCGGTGCTTGTGTGGCCGCTTTGTACAACACTTCGGCGTCGGTGCCGGTAAAGCCGACCCGGCGCAATGCATAAACGTCAGGACGTTCCTGCGGCGCCAGCACACCCTGCTTCATACCCATGTCGTGCAGCGCTTTCATTTTCTGCAGTCCCTGCAAGGCAGCATCCTTCGGGCTCGACGATGATTTGGCATTGGCCAACGAGGCAACGTTGCCAAATGACAGGCCTGCGTAGTTGTGTGTCGGGCCGACGAGGCCGTCATAGTTTACTTCAAAATGTTGCATGGTCACGTTCAGGCGCTCCTGTAATAGTGCGTCGAATTGATCGGATTGACGCTATTATACGTTGTTAAAGCTAGCTTGTAAGCCTTTATTTTTGCGGGCTTTGGCTTAACGCAGCCAAGCTGACTGTTTATGTCAGTTGTGCGAATTTTTATCAAATTGTCGGACAATGGTTGTTTCTGCCAGCAATTACCGATATACCTAAAAAAAGGAAATACTGACCAAGTGACAGTTGTAATCACGTCGTCGAATACTTATATCGTCGGTCATACATTATCAAGAGAAGCATAAAATCTATGGCGAAATCGCTCGTTATTGTCGAGTCCCCGGCAAAAGCTAAAACGATTAACAAGTATCTGGGTAAGGACTTTGTCGTTAAGTCCAGTGTCGGTCATGTCCGTGATCTGCCCACCAAAGCGGTGGAAAAAGTACCGAGCAAACCGGCTGCAGAAATTCGTAAGATGGCACCGGAAGAAAAAGAACGCTATCAGAAGCAGCGCGATTACAAACGCCTGATTGCGCGTATGGGTATTGATCCCGAGCACGATTGGGAAGCCCATTACGAAGTGCTGCCGGGCAAAGAAAAAGTGGTCAAGGAACTGCAGCAACTGGCGAAAAAATCCGATGCCATCATTCTCGCAACGGATTTGGACCGCGAGGGGGAAGCCATTGCCTGGCACTTAAAAGAACTGATCGGGGGTGACGATAATCGTTATCAGCGAGTGGTGTTTAACGAGATCACCAAATCGGCGATTCAAGAAGCCTTTAAGCACCCGGCGGAGTTAAATACGGCGCGGGTTAACGCGCAGCAGACCCGGCGTTTCCTCGACCGGGTGGTCGGCTTTATGGTGTCGCCGTTGCTGTGGAAAAAAATTGCCCGCGGACTGTCGGCCGGACGGGTGCAATCCGTCGCCGTGCGGCTGGTTGTAGAGCGTGAACGCGAAATCAAAGCCTTCGTCCCGGAAGAGTACTGGGATGTGTTTGCCGATTTAATGACGCCGTCGAGTGACGAACTGCGCATGCAGGTGGCCAAAGAACAGGGCAAAACCTTCCGTCCGAATAACGAAGCGCAAACACAACGCGCGCTGGAGGCGTTAAAAGACGCCAGTTACCAGGTTATTGCACGGGAAGATAAACCAACCAGCAGTCGTCCGTCAGCGCCATTTATTACGTCAACGCTGCAGCAGGCAGCGAGTACGCGACTGGGTTTTGGTGTTAAGAAAACCATGACCCTGGCACAACGTTTATACGAAGCCGGTCACATTACCTACATGCGTACCGATTCAACGAACCTCAGTGCCGATGCTGTTGCCTCCTGCCGGGCGTTAATTGAAGAACAGTTTGGGAAAAATTATCTGCCGGAGAAGCCCAACCGCTATGGTTCAAAAGAGGGCGCTCAGGAAGCTCACGAAGCGATTCGTCCATCGGATGTGGCGGTGAAAGCCGAACAGTTAAAGCAGATGGAACGTGACGCACAGCGTCTGTATGAGCTGATTTGGCGGCAATTTGTGGCGTGCCAGATGGTACCGGCGAAATACACCAGCACCACTCTGACGGCACAGGCCGGTGATTTCGAACTTAAAGCCCGCGGTCGGGTGATGAAATTTGCCGGTTGGACCAAAGTGATGCCGCCGTCCGGTAGCAAAAAAGACGGTGATCAGATTTTGCCGGACGTCGACAAAGGCGACACCCTGGATCTGCAGAAACTGGATCCGCAGCAACACTTTACCAAGCCACCGGCTCGATACAGCGAAGCCTCGCTGGTTAAAGAGCTGGAAAAACGCGGTATTGGCCGTCCGTCAACCTACGCGTCGATCATTTCGACGATTCAGGATCGCGGTTACGTAAAAGTTGAGAACCGCCGTTTTTACGCGGAAAAAATGGGTGAGATCGTTAACGATCGACTGATCGAAAACTTCACCGAGTTGATGAATTACAACTTTACCGCCGAGATGGAACAGGCGCTGGATGATATCGCCGCCGGCGAACGAGACTGGAAACAAACGCTGGATTCGTTCTATCAGGACTTTAAAGAGCGTCTGGAAAAAGCCGAACTGGAACCGACCGAAGGGGGTATGCGCGGCAATCCGCCGGTGCTGACCGACATCGATTGTCCGAAGTGCGGCCGCAAGATGGGTATTCGTACCGCGTCGACCGGGGTATTCCTGGGCTGTTCCGGCTATAACCTGCCGCCGAAAGAGCGCTGTACACAGACACTCAATCTGGTGCCGGGGGAGGAAGCGGTTAAAGTTTCCGATGACGATGAGGCCGAAACCGAAGCGTTACGGGCGAAAAAACGCTGTCCGAAATGTGGCACCGCCATGGACAGTTACCTGATTGACGAGAAGCGTAAATTGCACGTTTGCGGTAATAATCCGACCTGTGACGGTCATCTGGTTGAGCAAGGCTCGTTCCGCATCAAAGGCTATGATGGTCCAACCATCGAATGTGATAAATGCGGTGCTGAAATGCAGCTTAAATCAGGGCGTTTCGGTAAGTACTTTGGTTGCACCAACAGCGACTGTAAGAACACCCGTAAGTTGTTACGCAACGGTGAGCCGGCGCCACCGAAGGAAGACCCGGTGCCGTTACCGGAACTGCCGTGCGAAGATTCCGATGCGTATTTTGTTCTGCGTGACGGCGCCTCGGGTATCTTTTTATCCGCCAATACCTTCCCCAAATCGCGTGAGACCCGCGCGGTGACGGTGAAAGAACTGGCACGCTTTAAAGATCGTTTGCCGGAGAAGTTTAAGTATCTGGCCGAAGCACCGCAGGAAGACGATGACGGTAACGATGCGATTGTGCGTTTTTCGCGCAAAACCAAAGAGCAGTACGTGGTTACCGAAATCAATAAAAAGCAGACCGGCTGGAAGGCGTTTTATAACAACGGTCGTTGGGAAATCGATAAAAAGTAGTCAATTTCCTACAGCCTGTGTCGGTGTTTTCCACTAGGCAGTAACGGATCCTCTTTCTACAGTTGACGGGTGTCAGGAAGACACTGTCAACGGGACAAGGAGGTCCAATAATGTCGCAACGTGTATCCCTCTCTCAACTTTGCAGTTGTTGCATTATGTTGGCATTTCCGGTCGTCGCTGCGCCGGCAGCGGCGACCGAATTAGCGCCTTGCCAGCCACTGCAATTAGATGCCTCAGCTACGCCACATCAGACCACGGCCGTAACCACACCCGCAGACGTTGCGATGCAGTTGCAACGCGGACAACTAGAACCACAAATTCGGCAGTTACTGCGTGAACACCTGGCCATCAAAGTGCTCGATTGGCAGGCGTCCCCGCACCACCAATGGCCAACCGAACATACGGTTCGCGCCGGCAGTTGGGCGGAAGTATTACGGCGTGTGCTGCAGCCATATCATTTACAGCTCGTCATGCACCCCAACCACAGCGCCGTGGTGCGCTATCGAGACGCTGCTGCACTATGACGGTGTCGGCACGCCTGCGCTGCGCTTTGCCGATGCTGAGTGGGTTGCTGCTTAGCGCTTGTGTGCAAAGTCCGCAACAATTGCTGCAACGAGCGGATGCGTTACAGCAAACAACCCATCAACAGTTGGTTGATCGCTATCCCTACCAGCGTTTACCGACGCCGCAGCAAACCGTTGTGGTCAGTGACGAGTTTTATGTGCCGGCGCTGGATCAAGCCAGCGTTGACAAGCCGGCCTGGTTTAGCCAACAGGTGCAGGCTGATATGCGCGGTATAACGTTGCTCGAAGCCTTGCAACAACTCCTGTCCCCGCTTGGCGTGCGGGTCGTGGTGGCCGACGAAGTGGATACCGATGCGTTGGTGTTTGCCGATCACCAGGGTACGGTGGGGGAGTTGTTAGCCTGGATTGCCAATGCGCATCAATTAATCATTGAACCGTTTGCGGCCCGCGCCGAAGTACGGCAGTTGGAAGTACGTCGTTTTGATGTGTCGTTTTTATCCGGTGACACCCGCTTTATGCTGGGTGATCAGGGCCAGCGCAACAGGCCGCATCAGCGTGCTGAAACCGTTGCCGGACTGGCGCCACAATCACAACAATATTTAAATTTTGCCTCCGAGCAGTTATCGCTGTGGCAGGACCTTGAGCGGACGCTGACGTTGATGCTGTCGGAGCGGGGCGAACTATCGATCAATCAGAGCTCAACCTCGGTAGTGGTTAAGGACACGCCTGCCGTGATGGCGTCGGTGGCTGACTATATTGCCGATCTGAACCGACAGTTAACGCAGCAGGTCGCGATTGACGTGCAGGTGATCGAAGTGACCTTTAACGACCGTGAGCAATACGCCATTGACTGGCAGCTGCTGCGGCATATCGATGGCATCGGTCCGTTAACGGCGGCCGCCAACACCTCCGCCGCTGCGGTACAGTCAGTGTTATCGTTGGGACTGCAACGTGACAGCGGTGCTTTTCGTGGCTCGCAGGTATTGATCGATGCGCTGCAGCAGCAGGGCCAGGTGCGCATCAGCCATCAGCCGCGGGTGCTGACGTTAAACAATCAGGTGGCGCGTATTTTGGTCGAGGACGAAACCAGTTATTTAGCCTCAGCCGGTTCAACCAGCACCCCTAACGTCGGTACCGAACAGCTGTTGCTTCCCGGGCGGGTGACGACCGGCTTTGAATTGTTTTTGCTGCCGAAAATTCAACAGCAACAGGTGATCCTGCAATTGTCCTCAAGCCTCAGCGCATTGAAAGGGCTGGATACGGTGTCTTCCGGTGAGCAGCAGATACAAACACCGCGCACATCGCGGAAAACGTTTTTTCTCAAAGCCATGGTCGGCCATCGGCAAACACTGCTGCTGTCGGGGTTACAACAATCGCGCAGTGAGCACGGTGAACAGCGCGGCTTATTCAGTTGGCTGGCAGGCGGCGACGTTCAGCATGCACTCGGCAACAGCGAAACGCTGTTGCTGCTAACGCCTTATATTGTCGGAGCCGAACACTGATGCATCTGGCGATAGGTTTATTCCGTGAATGCTGGGGCATTCGCCAGCCGCCGCTGAAGGCAGTCAGGCAGAGAGCTGAGCAGCTCGGTTATCACTATGCACGACTGTATTTTGTCGGCGGCAACTGGTGGCTGTCGCTGGCAACCAGCGAATGTTGTGACCTGGTAATGAGTGTCTCCGCCGAACTCGATCAATACAGTGATTGCTGGATTTTGGTCAAGCATGGCCAGGGGCCATTGCTGATCCATTGGCATCAGGGGCAACTGGTTCGAGTGTGTCAGCAGCCGTTGGCCGCGTGTGTCGAGGAGTTTCAACAGCAGTGTCGTGACCGGGCAGCGGCACAGTGCCTGCAACATGGCTGGAATGAGGAGTTACCGGCGCCATGGACGGACGCCGGGCAAGTGCCGGTGAAATTTCGTCACCAGCGATTGCTGGCACTGGAGCAGTTACATTACCTGCCGAACTACCGGCGTCGCCGCCGGTTGCGCCTGACGGCAGCTTTGTTGCTGGTGGTTGGCGGTGCGGCCGTTGGACTTTGGTACGGCTGGCCGACTAAACCGGCGATGGATCATGATGCCGACGCCACGGCTGTGGCGGTACTGTCATGGCTGCCGGCCGGGCAGGTGATGACCGCGCTGTTACCCGTTGCGGCGTCCCGTTGGCAGGGCCCCTGGGAACTTACCGGAATAACGCTTAGCGGTGCCTCGTTATCGTTTGAATACCGTGGTCATGCACCACTTGCTCTGCACTCGTTGCAGCGCACCGATGTGGTCGGTTGGCAGACCGCATCGCAACGGATGCCGTTGACGCGCCGGCAACAACTGTCATTAACGCTGCAACGGCGCACGCAGGCTGAGGCACCAACTGTTTCTGAGTTACACGGTGAAGCATTGTTGCTGTTGGCGGAGCAGCGGCCTGGGCTATCGTTGTCGCAACAAGGACAACAACTGATCCTGCGTTGGCAAAACTGGTCACTGGCACAGCTTAATGAATTGATACAGCGGTTGTTGCCGTTAGCCCTGCACAGCGATTCGGCGTCGCTGCAGGCGGTCGGTAAAGGCTGGAATGGAGAATGGGTGTTAACCACGACAGGGAAGGTGGTGCAATGAAGAACAACAACCGCTCAATGCCATTGGCGCTGCTGAGCATATACAGTGTGGCAGCGTCAGCACTGCCGTCACCGCCGCAATCGACGGTCGATGTGCAGGCACTGAATCAACGTTATCAGCAGGTGCAGTTACAAATCCAGCAACAGCAGTTGGACAATGAATTAGCACAGTTGCAGTTACAACACGCCGAACTATTACAGCAATTGGCTGAACTTAATGGGCGCACTCAATCGCCGCAGCAAGCGATTGCGCCGGCGCGACCCCATCAACTGGTCAGTACGGTCCGTTTTACGGGCCTGAGCTTGACGCGTTATCAGGTCAATCAACAGCCGCACTGGCATCGCAAAACCTTACCCGCCGTTGGAGAACCATCATGGCCGAAGCGCTAGTTGAGAGCAGTGAGCTACAGGGGTGTGTCATTCCGCCCTCGATTCTCAGTTATTGTCTTGAATTGTCGGAACGCTGGCGCAGTAATGCTCAGCCGGAGCTGGCCATTCTCGCAACCGAAGCCGGCATGCTGGTGTGTTCTCCGGCGGTGCCGCGGCAGGCGCAACTGGAGATGAATAACGTTAAGCAAATGCTGCAGGAACGGTTGCAAAAACCGGTGGTTACCGCATTTGCCAGCGCCGCGAATATTCGCTCGTTGTTGGATGAGGCCGAGCGCGAACATGGTGGGGACGGTTTACTGAGTCAGCCGAACGGGCAAATGAATACCACTCGCGCGCAACAGACCTTAACGGATCTGGTGAGCGAAGCACTGGCGATGCAGGCGTCAGACATTCATTTGCGGTTTACGCCGGTACGGGCGGTGGTTAATTTTCGTGTCAAAGGACGCCTGATCGGGGCTCGGCACCGCAGTCGGGAAGCCATGGTGGAATCCATTGCGGCGGCGCTGAATACTTACAGTAATGATTATCGGGAGGTGTTTAATGAAGACAGTTGCGACAGTGCCAGTATCGAACTGCTGTTGCCGGCGACCGCCGAGCACGAAGCGCAGCGGGTTCGTTTGCGGTTACAGAAGTCACCGATTAATCATGGCTTTGCGGTGACCCTGCGGTTATTGCCGGAACAGCAGCAGGCGCTCAGTTTGAGCCAATTGAATATGGCCGCCGATGTCCAGGCCGGGATCCACGAATTGATCCGTCACCGGCATGGGTTAATTTTAATCGTTGGCGCCACCGGTCATGGCAAAACCACGACGCTGGCGGCGGTAAATCAACTGTTTGGGGCGGATCGGAAAATCATTTCACTGGAAGATCCGATTGAAATTGTTCAGCCGGGGGTGGAACAACGTTGGGTCGATGGACAATCCGAGCATTTTTCAGAGCACATCAAAATTGCCCTACGGGAAGATCCTGATGTGATTTCGATCAGTGAAATTCGCGATGCGCAGACTGCCCAAGCCGCTTTGATGGCTGCCTTGACCGGGCATCTGGTGACCGCAACGTTACACGCTCATGACTGTATTGGCGCGATTCAGCGCCTGACCAACCTTGGTCTGCGCATTAATGAACTGATTGCAACCGGTGTGTTGCAGGGCATTATCGCACAGCATTTGGTGCACCGCGGAGCGGAGTCGCTGCTGGTTGCCGAATATGTGTTGATGGATCATCCGGCGCGCCGTTTTCTCCGTCGCGAGGATTACAGTGGCTGGCGAGACTACTTGTGTCAGCAGGGCTGGCAGTCGATGGCGGCACGCTGGCGTGCACAACCCGGCGCTCGCGGCAGCTTGTCGGAACCGGCGCAAGTGTATCAGTACCAGCCCGAGGGCCCTCGTGCCTGCTAAATCGTCGTTGTTACTGCGTTGGTCGACAACTCGGCAGTGGCAATGGGTGGAGGATTATTGCCTGTGGTTGGAGGATGGCTGCAGTCCGCTCCAGGCTGCGCAGGCAATGTGTTTGAGTGCGCAACAGTACGGTTTGGCGGCGGAAGCGCGGATGGCCGAACGACTTTATCAGTGTCTGCGCAGTGGTCGCCCCATGATCAGTGGCTTAAAAGACTGCCTGAACCCTGAATTATTACAGGTTTTCGCGCTGGGACAGCAGAGTGACTGTTTGACCGATTTGCTGCATGGTTACCGCGACTTTCAGCGACGTCGTTATCAGTTACAGCTCAGCCTCTGGCGGCAGCGTCTGTACCCGATGTTTGTGCTGGCGCTGGTACTGACGGCAACGCTGGCGGCAGGGCAATCGTACTTACCCCGGCTGCTGGCGCACGCAACGGTGCCGGTGCACCACTGGAGCATTAACGTGGTGCTGTCGCTGGCCGAATTATTGATGCAGTGGGGTGTCGTGTTGCTATGCACGGCGGCTGGGCTGTGGCTGTTTTATCGTTGGCTGGGGCGCCATTGGATAGCGCCCTGGCGCTGGCGGCTGGAACGATTGGGTTTGTTCGGCTACCAACGCGCCATGAGTGCGGTCTGGGTGACGCAGATGGTGGCGTTACTGTTACGGCACCGACTGAGTCTGCAAGACAGCCTGCGGCGTTTGCAGCCGCTGTCAAACCCATATGCCGGGTATCATCTGCAATGTATGGCAAACCGGCTGGCTCGCGGAGAACAGCATCTGTCGCAGGTGATGAGCACCGGGCTGCTGACACCGGAGTTATTATTTCGGTTACACAACAGCGGTCACAACGGCGCCGCCGTTGACGGCCTTTGGCGTACCGCATTGCGTTGCGATACCAGTATTCGGCGACAATTGTTGCGACGACAATGGCTGACGTTGGCGTTGCTGTATGGGGTTATTGTTGCGCTGTTATTGCTACTGTTGCAGGCGGGTGGGCAAACGATGATGGCCTTACTGCAATGACAGGGACGGATTTATCAACAAGGAGAGTAATGATGAAACGAGTGATACAACGTGGGTTTACCTTTATCGAGGTGTTAGCGGTTTTGAGTATTATCGCTATCGCCACCCTGGGAACGCTGGTGCTGCGTGATTGGGCAGTGTCCAATTCGCGCATTTCAGAAGCGAAAAGCATGATCACGACGCTGCAATCGGGTGCGCAAATGTGGCGACCGAATACGGGCGTCTATACCGGTATCAGTATTACCGAACTGAGCGCTATCGGTGCGGTCCCGGCGACCTGGGGGGATGGTGTGGAGAAAAACCCCTGGGGTGGGGATGTAATGATTGGCCCTGATACAATGGATCTGACTAAATATATTGTTTCGTTCAATGGGGTTAACACTGACTCCGAAGGAGAAAGGTTAGTTAAAGAATATTCTGAGATAGCTACAGTAGCCAGTTACTCTAGCGGTACACTCACAATAACTTTCCAGGGCTAACATGCCCAACCAAGGCATGACCTTACTATCGGCTGTCGCGGCATTGGCAGTGGCCGCGACGCTGTCATTGAGCTGGTTTTCCCTCTGGCAACAGCAACAGGCGTTACAGCAGGTACAGGTGTGGCGGCTATCGATGCTGCAACTGCAACAGGCGCAACGCAACTTTTACCGCCTGCACGGACGTTTTGCCGGCAGCCAGAGTGAATTGGTCAGCGCCGCTTTGTTGCCGCAGCCATTGGTGTTCCCGGATACCGGTGGTTGGCAGTTTGAAGCCGATCAACATCGTCTGATCATGCGGGCTGAAATCCATCGACCGTCGGTGACCTTGCTGATGAAAGACTTTAACGATTATCACTGGCAACCGCCGCTATTGAGCGTCAAGGTCATTGGTTATGTTGCGCCATAGATTGTCGTCATTGCACCGACAACGAGCTCAGGCGGTGACCGAGTTTGTGGTGGCATGGCCAATCATTTTATTGGCTATTTGTTTTATTACTCAATTGCTGTGGCTGTGGTGGGCTCAGCAGACATTGCATACGGCAACCCAGTATGCCGTCAGGGTGGGGGCCATCAATCACGGCAACCAGAGCAAAATGCGTAATATGTTGATTTTGGGGATGGCCGGTGTCAAACCGCAACTGCAACACAGTGAAGCCGTCGCCGCAGCGACCGAAGCGGTGGTGGAGCAAGGGATTCATTATGCTCTCTACGGACGGTTAAAGGTATTGCAACCGACCAAGCAAGATTTTCAGCGGTTTGCCGAGCGGCGCTGGGATAATGAACAGCGTCGTTACATCAGGGAAATTGCCGTTGATCACTATGCGGCCCGTCAGGCTCAGGAGGACTCCGAAGCATGGGCCAAGGCACGGGTACTGCGTATCGAAACACAATGGTGTGAAGATTTAACGATTCCGTTGGTGGCCGAATTTCTGGGGCAGCTTGCGTTGTGGCGGGGTAACTGCGTGCTTGGCAACGGCCAGGGCCGACCGCAGTGGCCGCTGAGCAGTTCGGCACAACACGAGATGCTCAGCGGCTATCGCCGTTAGTCGTGATAATCGACGCAGGCCTGTAAAGTGTTCTCAATCAGCGAGGCAACGGTCATTGGTCCGACGCCCCCCGGTACCGGCGTTATCCAACCGGCTCGTTCTGCTGCGGCGGCATATTCCACGTCGCCGGTGAGACGGCCATCAGGAAGACGATTCATACCGACATCAATGACGATGGCACCGGGTTTCACCCAATCACCGGGAACAAACTCAGGCTTGCCCACCGCAACCACTAAAATGTCGGCGCGACGCACGTGTTGCTCAAGGTCGTTAGTAAAACGGTGACAGACTGTGGTGGTGGCACCGGCCAACAATAGCTCAAGGCTCATTGGACGGCCAACGATATTGGAAGCGCCGACCACGACCGCATTTAACCCGTGCAAATCGATCTGGGTGCTTTCCAGCAGGGTAATAACGCCCTTGGGTGTGCAGGGGCGCAGCGCCGGGATGCGTTGTGCCAATCGACCGATGTTATAAGGGTGAAAACCATCGACGTCTTTGTCCGGACGGATCCGTTCAAGAATTGGCGTTGCATCAAGTCCGGCCGGTAACGGCAACTGCAACAGGATTCCATCGATTTGCGGATCGTCATTCAATTGGTCAATCAGCGCCTCAAGCTCTTGTTGTGAGGAGGAATCCGGTAAATCATAATCAAAGGATTTGATGCCGACTTCCTCACAGGCGCGGCGTTTATTGCCGACATACACTTCGGAGGCGGGATCTTTGCCGACCAGAACTACGGCGAGCCCCGGCGCGCGCAGGCCACTGTTGATACGTTCACTGATTTGCGACTTTACTTGTTCTCGAACGGCGGCAGCGATTGCTTTACCATCGATAATTTGTGCGGGCATGTGTCGGTTATTCCCCAAGCTAGATGATGAGTGTTTGGTCTGGCGTTATAGTGTACGAGTTTTGCGATGCCTTGTCACTGTACGATAGTACGGCAAAAATGACGGCTTTTTGAGTGATAATGTGCTAAAAATAGACAGCTTGTTGCAAAAGTAGCCACTCAGTCATTGTTTCGCAAAAAATGTTTGACGCTGACAATCGCAGCAGGTAATATTCGCCCCCGTTGTCAGCCAGCAAGCTGATAACACGCTTTTATGAAAGTTCGGCGAGTAGCGCAGCTTGGTAGCGCACTTGGTTTGGGTCCAAGGGGTCGCTGGTTCGAATCCAGTCTCGCCGACCATTTATAAAAGCAGGCGGTTGCAGGAAAAGTTCGATATGCGCCCGTAGCTCAGCTGGATAGAGCAACGGCCTTCTAAGCCGTCGGTCGCAGGTTCGAATCCTGCCGGGTGCGCCAGAACGCGCCAAACAAAAGTCTATCAGTGGTGGGTGTAGCTCAGTTGGTAGAGCCCCGGATTGTGATTCCGGTTGTCGTGGGTTCAAGTCCCATCATCCACCCCACTTCTTTTTTCCTCCAGTGAACAATCTAGGTTTTCGGCGAGTAGCGCAGCTTGGTAGCGCACTTGGTTTGGGTCCAAGGGGTCGCTGGTTCGAATCCAGTCTCGCCGACCATTATTGTTACTGCGGTTATCTGATCGTCTGCCGATTTATTTGCGTATCCCCTCATTACAACTAGACTTAACGTCAGAATCTTTCTTCGCTAGTGTACATTATTGGAGGTCGCAATGGCTGATTATGAAACCTGTTTGCGCAATCCCGCGGGTACGTTCGGTGAGCCTGAAAATGTTCTGAAGCGTGACGATCTGAGCAAAGAACAGAAGCTCGAAATCCTCAAACAGTGGCGTTACGATGAATACGAAACGGAAGTTGCCGATCAGGAAAATATGCGCGGCGATAAACCGGATCGACTGGGTGAAATCAATAACCTCATCTTAAAATTGGAACAGTAGCGTGCGTTTTTAACGCACGCCCGCCAGCTTTTTTCCTCTTAGCCTCTCGACTCGCGTCGGTTACCTCGCTATAATGCTGCGTCATTTTTAAAGGTCAACGCCGTTGTGGTGCCCACATCTTTTGATTAGCATTTGATAACAAAAGGGGCGCACGACATTCATTGATTGAAACCGAGGTAATGAAGCAATGCAGGTTTCTGTAGAGACAACTCAAGGTTTAGAACGTCGCGTCACCATTTCGGTACCGGCGGATACTATTGACAACGAAGTCAAACGTTTACTGAAAGAAGAATACCGTCACCGTCGTGTGAACGGTTTCCGTAAGGGAAAAATTCCTCCACACGTGCTGCAGAAGCTGTTTGGTCGCGAAGCTCGTTCGCGCGCGGCATCGGGTGTGATGCAAAGCAAATTCTACGAAGCGGTCATGCAGGAAAAACTAAACCCTGCCGGCGCGCCTGCTATCGAACCTAAAGTGAATGAACCGGGTAAAGACCTTGAGTTCACTGCGACGTTCGAAGTGTATCCAGAAGTTGAAGTGAAAAACCTGGATAAAATCGCTATTGAAAAGCCTGCGGTTGAAGTTACTGACGAAGACGTCGACAACATGCTGGAAACGTTGCGCAAGCAACACGCTGGCTGGAAAGAAGTTAAGCGTAAGTCGAAGAAAGGCGACCGTGTAACGATGGATTTTGTCGGTTCAATTGACGGCGAAGAATTCGAAGGCGGTAAAGCCGAAGACTTCCAGCTGGAACTGGGCGAAGGCCGCATGATTCCTGGCTTTGAAGACCAAATCAAAGGCATCAAAGCGGGCGAAGAAAAGACCATCGAAGTGACGTTCCCGGAAGACTACCACGCGGAAAACCTGAAAGGGAAAGACGCGCAATTCGTGGTTACCGCGAAAACCGTTGAAGAACGTGAACTGCCAGAACTGAACGACGAGTTTGTGGCGTTGTTTGGCGTTAAAGAAGGCGGTGTTGATGCGCTGAAAGCTGAAGTGCGTAAAAACATGGAACGCGAACTGAACAATGCCGTTAAAGGTAAGCTGAAAGATCAGGTACTGAAGGGTATTGTTGAGCATAACGACGTTGAGTTGCCAAAAGCGATGATCGACCAGGAAATCGACGCGCTGCGTAAGCAGGCTGCACAACGTTTCGGCGGCAACCCAGAGCAAATGCCTGAATTGCCGGCAGAACTGTTCGAAGAACAGGCAAAAGAACGCGTTAAAGTTGGCTTGTTACTGGGTGAAGTGATTCGCCAAAACGAAATGAAGCCAGATGACGAAAAAGTTGACGCCATCATTGCGAACGCGGCTTCTGCGTACGAAGACCCTGAAGAAGTGGTTGCGTACTACAAGTCGAACAATGATATGATGCAACAGGTTCGTAACCTGGCCTTGGAAGAGCAGGCAATTGACTACGTGATGTCGCAAGCAAACGTTTCTGAGAAAGAAGCGAGCTTTGACGATATTATGAACCCAAAGCAGTAAGATCAAGACGGAATCCTTGACGGACTCCGTATCTGCTTGGTTTAATGGCTCGTATGACCTCATACGAGCCATTTTTATTTCAGGAGCATTAAATTAATGTCGAGTGATATTCAGGACCCAATGGCACAGCTTGTTCCAATGGTGGTCGAACAGACTTCTAAGGGTGAGCGTTCTTACGATATTTATTCTCGTTTGTTGAAAGAGCGGGTGATTTTTTGTTGTGGTCAGGTCGAAGACCATATGGCCAATTTGATTGTGGCACAGCTGTTGTTCCTGGAGTCGGACAATCCGGATAAAGACATTTATCTCTACATTAACTCGCCGGGTGGCGTGGTAACGGCCGGTATGGCGATATACGATACCATGCGGTTTATCAAACCCGACGTCAGTACCGTGTGCATGGGGCAGGCTGCCAGTATGGGCGCTTTCCTGTTGGCCGGCGGTGCTAAGGGCAAACGCTATTGTTTGCCGAATTCACGGGTAATGATTCACCAGCCGTTAGGCGGTTTCCAGGGCCAGGCTTCGGATTTCGAAATTCACGCCAAACAGATCCTCGATCTGAAAGAGCGCTTGAACCGTATGTTAGCGGATAATACCGGACAGGATTACGAGAAAGTGGCGCGCGACACCGATCGCGATTACTTCATGGCGGCACAGGAAGCCGTAGATTACGGTCTGGTTGATGGTATTTTGAGCCAGCGTGGCGAAGAGCAGTAGGAGAGAAGCATGACTGATAAAACCGAAGGTGAAGGCGATAAGCCGCTGTATTGCACCTTTTGCGGTAAAAGTCAGCACGAAGTTAAAAAGCTGATAGCCGGGCCGTCAGTGTTTATTTGCGACGAATGTGTGGATCTTTGTAACGATATTTTGAAAGAAGAGATCCAGGACATCGCGCCGGCGGCCGCAGAAGATAAACTGCCGGTACCGAAAGAAATTCGTGCCAACCTGGACGACTATGTGATTGGCCAGGATCGTGCCAAACGGGTGCTGTCGGTGGCCGTATATAACCACTACAAGCGCTTGCGTAACAGTGGTAAAGGCAAAGAGCCAATTGAACTGGGTAAAAGTAATATTTTGCTGATCGGTCCGACGGGCTCGGGTAAAACCTTCCTCGCCGAAACCATGGCGCGTTACCTTGATGTGCCGTTTACCATGGCGGATGCGACCACCCTGACCGAAGCCGGTTATGTGGGTGAAGACGTCGAAAACATCATTCAGAAATTGTTGCAGAAATGCGACTATGATGTGGAAAAGGCCGAGCGCGGCATCGTCTACATTGACGAAATCGACAAAATCTCGCGCAAGTCAGATAACCCGTCGATTACTCGCGACGTCAGTGGCGAAGGTGTGCAACAGGCGCTGTTAAAACTGATTGAAGGGACGGTAGCGTCGGTGCCGCCACAGGGTGGTCGTAAACACCCCCAACAGGAATTCTTGCAGGTCGACACCTCGAAAATTCTGTTCATCTGTGGTGGTGCATTTGCGGGCCTTAGCAAAGTCATTGAACAGCGTCTGGCGACCGGCACCGGCATTGGGTTTGGGGCCGAAGTGAAAAGTAAGAAGCAAGCCGAAGAAGGCAAGGTGATTGCTCAGGTTGAACCGGAAGACCTGGTTAAATACGGTTTGATCCCTGAGTTTATCGGTCGTCTGCCGGTGGTTGCGACACTTGATGAACTGGATGAAGAAGCTCTGGTGCAGATTCTGAAAGAGCCGAAGAACGCACTGACCAAGCAATACGCGGCATTATTTGATATGGAAGGTGTTGAGCTGGAGTTTCGTGATGACGCCTTGCGGGCTATCGCTAAAAAAGCGATGTCACGCCGCACCGGCGCACGAGGCTTGCGTTCTATCGTCGAAGATGTTCTGCTCGGTACCATGTATGAACTGCCTTCCATCGAAGGGGTTGCTAAAGTGGTGGTGGACGAATCGGTAATTGCCGGTGAGTCTGATCCAATCTTGATCTATGCTAATCAAGGTAAGGATAAACAGGCCTCGGGTGAGTAAGCCGCTGTTTTAGCGCAAAATGTGTGCAAAAAAGGGCCGTATGGCCCTTTTTTTCTGTCAAACATTGAACTTTGCCGTTGAGACCGCATATAACAGTTATAACCAAGGTCGGGAGAAATTAATGAGCGAAGAACGTACAGAACAAATGACCATGCCTGTTCTGCCGTTACGAGACGTAGTGGTGTACCCCCATATGGTGATACCACTGTTTGTTGGCCGCGAGAAGTCGATTCGGTGTTTGGAAGCGGCGATGGATGCGGACAAGAAAGTGTTTCTGGTAGCGCAGAAAGACGCTTCGGTCGATGAACCTGCCGAGGACGATATCTATCGTGTCGGCACGGTAGCAACGCTGTTGCAACTGCTGAAACTGCCTGACGGTACCGTTAAGGTGCTGGTAGAAGGACAGCAGCGTGCGCAGTTGGATAACTTACAGGATGATGACGATTTCTTTAAAGCCAGCATCCATTATCTGGCCTCAGAAGAGTTGCCGGAAAAAGAACAGGAAGTGATGACCCGTTCGGCGATGAATCAGTTTGAAGGCTATGTAAAGCTGAACAAAAAGATTCCGCCGGAAGTGCTGACCTCGTTGTCGGGGATTGACGACTGTGACCGCTTGGCCGATACCATGGCCGCTCATATGCCGTTGAAGCTAGCGGACAAGCAACACGTACTGGAAATTACCGATGTGCGTGAGCGGGTGGAATACCTGATGGCGCTGATGGAAGGTGAAATCGATATTCTGCAGGTTGAGAAGCGCATTCGCAGCCGGGTTAAAAAGCAGATGGAGAAAAGCCAGCGCGAGTATTATCTGAATGAGCAAATGAAAGCCATTCAGAAAGAGCTCGGTGAAGGCGAAGACGGCGTTGACGAATTTGAGCAGTTACAGAAGAAAATCGATGCCGCACAAATGCCGGCGGAAGCCCGTAAAAAGGTTGAAGCGGAGCTGTCGAAGCTGAAAATGATGTCACCGATGTCGGCGGAAGCAACCGTGGTGCGTGGCTACATTGACTGGATGGTGTCGATTCCGTGGAAGAAAAAATCGCGCATTAAGAAAGATTTGGCGAATGCGGAGAAAATTCTTGATGCCGACCACTACGGTCTGGAAAAAGTGAAAGAGCGCATCATCGAGTACCTTGCGGTACAACAGCGCACCAGCAAGGTGAAAGGCGCTATTTTATGTTTGGTAGGACCGCCGGGGGTGGGTAAAACCTCGCTGGGACAGTCGATTGCCAAAGCGACCGGCCGTAAATACGTGCGCATGGCGTTGGGCGGCGTTCGCGACGAAGCTGAAATTCGCGGTCACCGACGTACTTACATCGGCTCTATGCCGGGCAAATTGATCCAGAAAATGGCCAAAGTGGGTGTGCGTAACCCGCTGTTCCTGTTGGATGAGATCGATAAGATGTCCGCTGACATGCGCGGCGATCCGGCTTCAGCGCTGCTGGAAGTATTGGATCCTGAGCAAAACGTTAACTTCAACGACCATTATCTGGAAGTCGATTACGACTTATCGGATGTGATGTTTGTGGCGACCTCGAACAGCATGAACATTCCGGCGCCGTTGCTGGATCGTATGGAAGTGATTCGCTTGTCCGGTTATACCGAAGACGAGAAGCTGAACATTGCCAAACGTCACCTGTTACCGAAACAAATCGAACGCAACGGCTTGAAGCAAAAAGAAATTACCGTTAAGGATGATGCAATTGTCGGCATTATCCGTTACTACACCCGCGAAGCCGGTGTGCGTAACCTCGAGCGTGAACTGTCACGTTTGTGCCGTAAGGCGGTAAAAACGATTTTGCTGGATAAGTCGATTAAGCACGTAGAGATTTCGCAGGATAACCTGAGCGACTTCCTTGGTGTGCAACGCTTTGACTTTGGTAAAGCGGAAGAAGCCAATCAAATCGGTCAGGTCACCGGTCTGGCGTGGACAGAAGTCGGTGGTGATCTGCTGACCATCGAAGCGACCAATGTGCCGGGTAAAGGCAAAATCACCTCTACCGGTTCCTTGGGTGACGTCATGCAGGAGTCGATTCAGACCGCGCTGACGGTGGTTCGCAGCCGTGCCGATAAGCTCGGTATTGCCGATGACTTCCACGAAAAACGTGATATTCACGTGCACGTGCCAGAAGGGGCAACGCCGAAAGACGGCCCCAGCGCTGGTGTGGCGATGGTGACGGCCTTGGTGTCGTCGTTGACCAAGATTCCGGTTAAATCGGAAGTGGCGATGACCGGTGAGATCACGTTACGCGGTGAAGTACTGCCGATCGGTGGTTTGAAAGAAAAACTGTTGGCGGCGCATCGTGGTGGCATTAAACACGTGTTAATTCCGAAAGACAATGAGCGTGATCTGAAGGAAATTGCTGATAACGTTAAGAAAGATCTGACCATTCAGCCGGTGCAATGGATTGATGAAGTGCTGGCTGTGGCGTTGGAAAAGAACCCAATGTCGAGCAACTAATACAAACGTCGTATAGCGTTTGAGCTGGAAAACGGCAGAATGCGGTCTATGGCATAGAAATACGCCTGTAGGCCGCATTTTTTCGTTAAAAATATCGAAAAAAGGGTTTTCAAACGTAACCACTGTGGTAGCCTAACTGTGAAAGCTAACACCGGCCTGAGTAGTTGCCGGGCGGCTGGACAGAAAAAGTTCGGATAGTATGGTGTTGAACATTTAAATTAAGCTTGATATAACAATTTCGGCCCATTTAAAAAATCCGAATGGAACCACGGAAATTTGATAATAACAATCGAAGGGGATGATACTGTGAACAAGTCTCAGCTAATTGACAAAATCGCGGCAGGTGCAGATATCTCTAAAGCTGCTGCTGGTCGTGCACTGGACTCAATGATTGATGCAGTAACCGAAGCTCTGAAAAAAGACGACCAGGTAGCCCTGGTTGGTTTTGGTACATTCAGCGTACGTGAGCGTTCTGCGCGCACGGGTCGTAACCCACAAACGGGTGAAACCATTCAAATCGCTGCTGCAAAAGTACCTTCTTTCAAAGCCGGTAAAGCTCTGAAAGACGCAGTAAATTAATTAAGGCGCTAACGCGCTTTTTTTATAAAAGATTTTGAATCAATAATAACCCGGAGTCTGTGAACTCCGGGTTATTTTTTTGTCGAAAGGGTGAGTTTTAGTGCGGTTTCGCTATAATGTGCCGTCGATAATTAAACCACGAAGGAAGTTCTGATTATGTTAGAGCGGATACGAGAAGGATCGCAGAGTTTTGCTGCGAAAGCCGTTCTGGTGCTGATAATTTTGACCTTTGCGCTAGCCGGTGTAGGTAGCTACGTAACGGGAGGCGCGGACACTACGGTTGCTGAAGTTAATGGCGCCGAGATTACCCAGACGGAATATGACCGAGCTTATGAAAATGAGCGTAGCCGTTTGCAAGAGCAATTCGGTGATATGTTCGATGCCATCAGCTCGGACCCGGGTTACATGAAAACCGTACGTGCCAATGTGATGAATCAGTTAATTGAGCAACGCTTGCTGATTCAGTACGCGCAGGATCATGGCATGCGCATTTCGGCCGCTCAGGTTAAGCAGGAAATTCGTGATATTCCTGCATTCCGTACAGCCGGTCAGTTTGATAACGACGTTTATTTGATGGCGTTGCGTAATGCCGGTTATACGCCGGAAAGTTTTGCCAACCTAATGCAGAATGATTTGCTGCGTAATCAGTTGCTCCAGGCACTGGCAGGCAGCGAGTTTGCCCTCGATTCAGAAATTCTGGCTATCCTGCGCTTGCAGGAACAGACCCGCTCAGGTGGCTACCTGGTGGCTCGCAACGCCGATTTCATTGATCAGGTGGAGCTAAGTGAAGAAGAAATCACTCAGTACTATGAGAGCAACAGCCAGGCGTTTCAGGCGCCGGAGCGCATTAAGGTTGAGTACGTCGAGCTGTCCAAAGCCGACCTAATGAGTGATATCGAGATTGCTGACGAAGAAGTGCGGGCATTCTACGATAATCGTATCGACCAGTACCGCACCGAAGAAGAGCGTCGCTTATCTCATATTCTGGTGGAGCATGGCACCGAAAACGCGGAGCAAAAAGCGCAACAAGCGTTAGCCGAGTTGCGTGACGGCGCTGACTTTGCGGACGTCGCTCAGACGTATTCTGACGATACCTTCTCAGCCGAAGTCGGCGGCGACCTTGAATGGGTTGAGCGGGGCATGATGGATGAAGACTTTGACCAGGCGGCGTTTGAACTGGAAAATGTCGGTGATGTTTCTGACGTAGTCGAAACCAGTTTCGGTTACCACATCATCAAGCTTACGGATTTGCGTCCGGGCTCAGTGACTCCGTTCGAGGAAGTTGCAGACGAGGTTCGCCAGCAGTTGGTCGAGCAACAGCTTGAAGACCGCTACTTCCAATTGCAGCAGCAACTGGCTGAGGTCAGCTTTGAACAGCCTGATACATTGGCACCGGCGGCAGAGGCGATTGGTGAACAAGTTCGCACCACCGATTTATTTGCCCGTAACCGTGCGCCGACACCGCTCAGTGATGATGTTATTCTGAACAATATCTTCTCTGAGAATCTGATTGATGAGCGTTTAAACAGTGACATCATTGAAACCTCAGACGACCGCTCGCTGGTTGTGCGGGTTCTCGAACATGAGCCACAGCACACCCGTGAGCTGGCTGAAGTGCGTGACCAAATCGAGCAACAGCTGCGTACTGAAAAGGCTCAGCAAATGGCTCTGGAACAGGCACAGCAGTGGCAACAGCAGTGGGCTGAAGGCGGCAGTGAGTTGGATGACCAGGTAGTCTGGTTTGACAGCATTACTATGAACACCCAGGAGCATCCACGTGGTGTCGTTCGCAACGTGTTTCAAATGGCGCCTAACGCGGGCGATGAACCGGCAATGAAAGCGGTCGAGCTGAGTAACGGTGATGCTGTGGTGATTGCACTGACTCAGGTTACCCCTGGCAACGCGGAACTGGACGAGCAGGCCGATCAGATTCGTCAACAGTTAAGCAATCGTCAGGCGCAGGTAATACTGCAAGCCTTTATCGATACCCTGAAAGAAGATGCGGATATCACTCGTAAAGATATCTAAGTTTGATGGTCTAGAGGCTGCGCCCGGTTTGGGCTCGGCTTCACTTTCGCGGTCTAGGGGCTGCGCCCGGTTTGGGCTCGGCTTCACCTTCGCGGTCTAGGGGCCGCGCCCGGTTTGGGCTCGGCTTCGCCTTCGCGGTCTAGAGGCTGCGCCCGGTTTGGGCTCGGCTTCGCCTTCGCGGTCTAGGGGCTACGCCTGTTAAACCGCGAAGCCCACCCCGCGCAGAGCGTCTAAACCGCGAAGCCCACCCCGCGCAGAGCGCCTAAACCGCGAAGCCCATCCCGCGCAGAGCGCCTAAACCGCGAAGCCCACCCCGCGCGAAGCGCCTATCCCGCGAAACCCGTTAATAAAGCTCCGGCAGATCGTTGCGTTGTTTCGGTTTGGGCTGATTGTCCAGGGCTTTGCGCAGGCTTTGATAAAGCGCTTTACCGCCGGTCCATTTGGGCTTGCTGGCACTGAACAGGGACTGCTGCAAATCATTAAGCTGTTGTTGTAGCTCTTGGTCGACCTGATTGCCATGGGCCAGCCATCTTGCCAAATCACCCAGCGCGACCAGGCGTTTGTCAAAACGCTGCTGTGCCCATTTGCGCAAAAACTCATCGGCCTTGCGGGCATGGTTGTCGGCGCAAGCTTTTTGGAAGTTCCGCCACTGCTGACTGCTGGTCAGCGGTTGTTCGGTGTTTGCCTTGGCTTGCACCTTTAACGGCCGCTGTTTTCTGCGGCGCCAGAAAAAGGCCAGGTTACCCAGCAACGACAGAAACAACAGCAGCGCTAACACGGTTACCAGACGCTGATCCGCGAGGGCACTGACGTCGGGCTGAGCTTGCGGCTGTTCGGAACTCTGCGGCGAGGCTTCCGGCTCGGGCTTAGGCGGCGCCTGAGGCTCTGCTTTGGGTTGTTGCGCCAGTTGGTTGGCAACCCCTTCCACCGTCAGTGTGACGGGGTCGGTACGCGCGACATCGGCCTGATCGCGCTTGGTGTTGAACCAAGGTACGCTGACCGACGGCAATTGCAACGAGCCGGGCTGATTGGGGACGACCGCGAAGCTGACCGTTTTCTGAGCAATGGTCACGCCATTGCGAACGTACTGGTCGGTTTCGTCGTTATCGGGATAGACCCGCACGGAATCCGGAAACGCCGGCGAAATCTCCGGTAACTGTTCCGGCTTTACACCGACGGCGGTTAATTGATAGCGAATGGTTAAGGGTTCACCCACCTCGATGGTGTCGGCTTCCGGGCTAAGCGTCTGTGACAGCGTAACCAGTTCACTCGGTAGCCAGGCTCCCTGCCAATTGGCCGGTATCGGCTTAACCGTCAGTTCGATGGTCTCGCCGAGGGTGCTCACCGGCTGGGTGTTAGAGAACGACGAAAAGATAGAGCGCTGACCTTCCGCGTAGACTTCGCCATCAAAGCGCGCGCCTTTAATCTTAAATGTACCGGATTTGTTGGGGGTTATCTGGAAAGTGCGCTGGTAAATCTTATAGCGGCGGCCGTTGATCATCTCTGACGATTCTTCGTCTGAACCAATTTGACGAATATCGGCATTGTCCATCTGCGGCGGTACCAAATTGCCTTTATTCAGATCAGCGGCCAGATACAGGCGCACAATGTAGGTCAGCGGCTGTTGCAAAAACACCGAATCGCTGTCGACGGTGCTTTCAATAAAGGCAATCTTATCAGAGCGCGCGCTGGTATCGCTGCCGGCCGCCAACACTTCAATTGTAATGGGTTTCGACTTGGCGCCATCCATCATAATGGCCGGGATGGTATAGGTACCGGGTTGTTCCGCAATTAACACCGTGGTGAAGCGGGTCAGCTTATTCAGTTCGCCGTTCATAATGGAGGTTTGCCGGCTCACTGAGGTGCGTCCGACCATAAAGTCGCTGAGCAGTTGCTGCGGCTGGAAGGCACTATTACCGACGTCGTCATTAAAGGTCACCGTTAACACGAAGGATTCGTTGGCAATGACCGGATTTTTGTCAACAGTTGCCTCAATTTCAGTGACATCGGCGTAACTTGCTGCACTGAAGACCACCAGTACAACCATACAAACACCTTGTATCCACCTTACCATTTTCGCTCAACTCCCTCAGGTTGTGATGCGCGGCGCTGGTTGCGACGCTGACTTTCCAATAGCATTTTATTGCGCAGCAAGATACTGGGATCATCAGGGATACGTTTCATCCACTGTTCCAACTGCTGGGCTTTTTCCGGGTCAATATCGTCGCGGAATTGCGTTTGCTGATTACGCTGCCGCTCGGCCTCGGTGTTCTGTGGTTGCTCGCCTTGCTGTGCCTGTTGCTGCTGCTCGGATTCGTTTTGTTGTTGTTGGCGTTGTTGTTGTTGTTGGTCGCCATCGCCTTGCTGCTGACCCTGAGGATCCTGCTGCTGATCGGCTGAATTATCCTGTTGCTCGGCGTCCTGCTGGCCGTTGTTTTGGTTTTCGCCCTGATTTTGGCCTTGTTGATCACGGCTGTCATCCTGTTCACCGTCGTCACCTTGTTGGCCTTTTTGTTCGCCGTCCTGTTGCTTTTGCTGTTCGAGCAGTTGCTCCATCAGCGCTTTATTTTCTTCAGCTTCGGGCCAGTCACTGCGGCGCTTCAATGCCTGTTCATAGGAATCCCGGGCGGCTTCAAACTGTTGCAACTGTGCCAATGCATTACCACGATTGTACCAACTTTGGGCGCTATCAAGCTGGGCAAAGCGATCGACAGCGGCCTGATAATCCCCGGCACGATAATAGGCCACGCCCTGGCGGAAGGGCTGCTCACTTAACTCAGCGGCTGCCTGATACTGCTCCTGCTCAAGTAATTGTTGCGCCTGTTGCTCCTGATTCAGCCACCAGCCCGGCGCCGCGTCCGCTTGCTGGGTGACAGCGTAAGCACTGCCGCTCGACAGGCTCAGCGGTAGCCAACCAGCCAGCAACAGCCAACTGCCGAGGCTGCCGCCGCGTCGCCAACTGAACAACACCAGTGGGATCAGCAGTAACGCCAGTAACGGACCATTATCGCGCCATTGGTCGCCTTGCTGTTGTTGGTCGGCGTCTTTGCCTTCACGGGTTAATGGCGGCTGGTTGACGAGCGCCGCAACATCGTCGTTATCACGGCGCACGGTTTGATAAATACCGCCGGTAAGGCTGGCGAGATCCTGCAACCGTGATGGTGTAAGCTTAGCGATGACCGGCTGATTAAAGCGGTCTTTTAGCAAACTGCCATCGGCGGACCGTACCGGCGCACCGTCGGTAGTACCAATACCAAGAATCGACACCCGATGGGGTTGCTTGCGCAAATAACTGCTCAGCGCATTCAGTTCGCTGGTGGCAATGCCGTCCGTCAGCCAGTAGATGTCACCCTCGGCGTAACCGGCGTTGGTCAGCAGTTCGTCCGCAAGCTTGAGTGCCCGCAGCGGCTCACTACCGGCATTAGGCATGATTTGTGGCGACAACGACGGGATCAAATTCAATAAGTTATTATTGTCAGCGGTCAACGGACTGATGGTAAAGGCGTCGTCGGCGTAGGCGATAAGACCGGTGTCGCCATCAAGACCGGATTTCACCAAGTCCATGGCTTTAAAGCGCAGTTGGGTTAAACGATTTGGCTCGATGTCCTCCGCCAGTAGCGATGGCGACATGTCCATGATCACGACCTGACCGGTTTCCAGTTGATAAACCGGTTGTGGTAAACGTTCCCAGGTCGGGCCGGCAAGGGCGGTACTGCTGATCAACCAGAACAGGCCGAGTCGATGGGCCGACCACGATGACTGTTTGCCACCGGAATTAACCAGCACGTGGGCAAGATGTTGGGGCAGCCATTGATGCCAGCCAGACTGCGTTTTCTGCATCACCAACAGGCGCCAGTAAAACAGTGCCAGCGGCAGCAGTGCCAGTAACCACCAGGGACGAAGGAAATGGAAATCAGCCATGACGAAACCTCCACGGGCGATAGTGGAAGAGCGCAATCACTACCATCAGCAGCAGCGCCCCGGATAACGGCCAAAAATACAGCGCCTGACGAGGTCGTAATTGCTGCGGAGAACCGGCGATGGGCTCGAGCTCATCGAGCAGTTGGTAAATTTGTTCCAGTTCTTCGGTGCTGCGTGCGCGGAAGTAACGGCCACCGGTGGTTTCAGCAATGCGTTGCATCAGCGGTACGTCCAGATCGCGGCTGGGGTTAACCCGGCGCTGACCGAAGAAACTGTCGACAACGACTTCTTCGGCGCCCACCGCGATGGGGTAAATGCGAACATCAAACGCATCGGCTAACTCCAGTGCCTGATCCGGTGTCAGGTTGCCGGCGGTATTCTGACCATCGGTTAACAGCACCAATACCCGGTTGGTTTCGTCTTTACTGCGAAAGCGTTTAACCGCCAGGGCGATGGCATCACCAATCGCGGTGCGCTCGCCAACCAGTCCCAGCACCGATTCTTCCAGCATTTGCCGGACGGTTTCACGGTCATAGGTCATTGGGGTTTGTAAAAAGGCGGTATCGGCGAAAAAAATCAGTCCCAGCCGATCGCCTTCGCGACGGGTGATAAAGTCACCCAATACTGCCTTGACCATGGTCAACCGGTCGACACTGCGGTCATTAAGCTGCATGTCCGCAATTTCCATACTGCCGGAGAGATCCACCGCCAGCATAATCTCGCGCCCCTCAGAGCGCACCGGCAACGGCTCACCGAGCCATTGCGGCCGTGCACTGGCAGCGATGAGCAAACACCAACAGAGCGTCAACAGCGCCCACATCCAGGGCTTTGCGCGCATGCTTTGTTGAGTATTGGATAAGCCATTCAGCGACGGAATGCGGATCGCCGACAACGTTGGTGAGCCGGCCGGCAGTAAATAGCGAACCAGCCAGGGTAACGGCAGCAGCAAAAACATCCAGGGCCAGGCAAATTCAAACATGACGGCCACCTTTACGCGCTTGGCGGGCGTGGCGGTGCGCATGACGAATCCATTGTTCGGCGAACTGCTGGTAGCGGCTGATTAATTCGCCCTGCGCCGGTTTATAAAATAAGGCGTCACACTGTTGTAGCAGGTCATTATGTTGTTGCGCGTTGGCACCCATAAAGCGCAGCCAATCCTCACCGTTGAGAGCGGCAATCTGCTGACGAGGGTAATAGGCCAGTGCCACCCGTTTACACAGTAAAGTGACATCACTGGCCGATGGCTGTTGCAGTTGTCGTAATTTCGCCAGCGCCAGACGTTGCGGGCGGCGGATACGATAACGCGCATGCAGCCACCAGAGCAGTCCTAGCACCAGTGCCAACAGTATTATGCTGATGGCAATAACCGGCCACGCCGGTGGCCAGATGCTGGCGGCACCGGGTTCAACAATATCGTTTAGTTGTTCTAAAGACGCTTGCTGCATCAAAAACGTTCACCTTATTCCTGTGTTGCTAACGGAGGTCGGCCCATTGCTGTTCCAGCGCCTGGGCACTGCTGACATAACTGATCCGTAAGCCATGCTGTTCAAATTGTTGTTGCTGATGATGCCGGCGCTGCTCGGCGGTGTTGTGATAGCGTTCGCGCTGACGCTTGTCCGCGAGGTTAATTTGCGCCTGTTGTTCGCCGTCAAAAACGGCCAGTGCCTGTGCTGAATAACCTTGTGGCAGTTCGCACTCCATGGGGTCATAGCTGCAGAAGCAACGCACGGAGTTACGCTGATTTAGACGAGCCAGTGGCTCCAGAAGTTCATCGTCGAAATGCTGGAAATCACTGATGATGTTAATCAGGCTGCCCGGTTTAACGAGTTTCTGTAAACGGTTAATGGTGTCGGCCAGTGGTGCAGGGTGCGGGCGCTGATGCTGTTGCCAGCGGTTAAAACTGTCCTGGTGCACGTCCAGCAGACTGTGCAAAAAGTGCAATACTCCCGCCTGACGTGCCGCCGGCTTATGTTCGCGATGCAACCAGCCGTTACTGATGATACCGCCGACCCGGTCACCACGCTGCTGTGCCTGCCACGCCAGCGCTGCGGTCAAATGGCAGGCCTGCACCGATTTAAACAGCAATTGACTGCCGAATAACTGCGTCAGAGCCAAATCGGTCACCAAAAACACCGGTCGCTCTTTTTCTTCGCGGTACAACTTGGTGTGCGGTTTTCCGGTACGGGCAGTCACCCGCCAATCGATGGCGCGAATGTCATCGCCCGCCTGATAATGGCGCACTTCATCAAATTCCATCCCGCGGCCCCGGGTTTTGCTTAATAAGGGTCCGCTTTGGCTAATCGCCGGCAGGTTACGTTTGTGACGGGCGATGGCCGGCAGCCGGGTACGGTAATACAGCAGCTCCTGCATGGTCGGCTGCAGGCCGTCACTGCGCAGTTTCTCTAACCAATAACGTGACTGCTCTTGCGACAACATACTAAGGAGCCGGTACCAGTGAGACGATTTTATCGATGACCTGATCCTGAGTGATGCCGTCGGCTTCGGCCTGGTAGCTGATGATGATGCGGTGGCGCAGACAGTTGTGCAACACGCTGTTGATGTCGTCCGGCGTGACAAAGTCGCGGCCGTCAAGCCAGGCGCTGGCGCGTGCGCAGCGCTCCAGTGAGATGGTGGCTCGCGGGCTGGCGCCGTAGGCTATCCAACTGGCCAGCTCAGCGTCGTAATTGGCCGGCTGACGGGTGGCAATAATCAGTTGCACCAAATAGTGTTCCACCGCCTCGTCGAGGTATATCTGCATCACCTGTTGGCGTGCGTCGAACAACTGCTGCTGAGTGAGCGGCGTCGGCATGGCCTCTTCGCCCTCAATGACCTCGCCGCGGTTGAGGCGCAAAATTTGCTGCTCGGTTTCGGCATCCGGGTAGTCCAACCGCAGATGCATTAAAAACCGATCCAACTGCGCTTCGGGCAACGGGTAAGTACCTTCCTGTTCCAACGGGTTTTGCGTCGCCAGTACCATAAACAGCGGTGGCAACGGGTAGCTGCGTTGGCCAACGGTGATTTGTCGCTCCGCCATGGCCTCAAGCAATGCCGACTGCACTTTGGCCGGGGCGCGGTTAATTTCGTCAGCCAGAATCAGGTTATGGAACAACGGGCCCTGTTGAAACTCAAAGGTGCCATTTTCCGGCCGGTAAATGTCCGTACCGGTCAGGTCGGCCGGCAACAAATCCGGTGTAAACTGTACGCGATGGAAGTCACCTTCAATGCCTTTTGCCAAAGCCTGTACGGCACGGGTCTTGGCCAAACCGGGAGGTCCCTCTACCAGCAGATGGCCATCGGCCAATACCGCCAGCAGCAAATTGCGGGTAAATTCGGGCTGACCGAGCACCTGCCGATCGAGAAACTCATGCAATGCTTTAAATTGTGACGCAGCCATGGGACTCCTGTTGTACCTGTTATCAATGCCTACCTGTGCTATTTTGAGGGTAGTCTTTTGAGTTTTAAAGTCATAGATAGTAACACTTTAAACAAAACGATGGTTTTAATCTGCACGATAAACGGCTAGAATTTGTAACAAAATCTATTGTGGTCAGACCAGTATTGGCCGTCATTCATATAATGGAGAAAGCATATGGCAGCAACACAATCGTTGCGCACCCCCAGCGGTGACCGAATTGCCATTGTGGCAGGGTTGCGTACACCTTTTGCCCGTCAAGCCACTGACTATCACGGCATACCGGCACTCGATCTGGGTAAAATGGTAGTGCAGGAGCTGATTAATCGCACCGGAATCGAACCCGGACTGGTAGAGCAACTGGTGTTTGGCCAGGTGGTGCAAATGCCGGAAGCACCTAACATTGCCCGCGAAATCGTCCTTGGCACACAGTTGCCGGTCGAAGTCGATGCGTACAGCGTCAGCCGCGCTTGTGCAACCAGCTTCCAGACCACCGTTAATGTGCTGGAAACCATGATGGCCGGCAACATCAGTGTCGGCATCGCCGGCGGCGCGGATTCCTCTTCGGTGCTGCCGATTGGTGTGAGTAAACGTTTAGCCCGAGCGCTGGTCGATCTGAATAAGGCCAAGAGCCTTGGACAACGCTTCAGTATTTTGCGCCGTCTGGGTCTTAAGGACCTGTTACCGGTGCCCCCTGCGGTGGCGGAATACAGCACCGGTTTGAGCATGGGGCAGACCGCTGAGCAAATGGCGAAGTCGCATGGTATTTCCCGCGAAGCACAGGATCAACTGACGGTGGAGTCGCATCAAAAGGCGCACCAAGCGTGGGAAGCTGGCTGGCTTGATCAAGAAGTGATGACCGCCTATCCGGAACCTTATAAGAAACACATCAGCCGCGATAACAATATTCGTGGTGACAGCCAAATCGACAAGTTGGCGAAATTGAAGCCGGTCTTTGATCGCAAACACGGTACCGTAACCGCCGCCAACAGTACACCGCTGACTGACGGGGCATCGGCTGTCATGCTGATGACGGAAAGCCGTGCCAAAGAGCTGGGCTACGAGCCCTTGGGCTATATTCGCAGCTACGCCTTCAGCGCCATTGGGGTTGAGCAGGACATGCTGATGGGGCCTTCTTATGCGACCCCCATCGCGTTAGATCGAGCCGGCATGAAACTCAGCGACCTGGACCTGATTGATATGCACGAAGCCTTTGCCGCACAAACACTGACCAACATGAAAATGTTTGCCAGCAAGCAGTTTGCGCAGGACAAACTGAACCGTAGCGAGGCCATTGGCGAAATCGACCCGGCCAAGTTTAATGTGTTAGGCGGCTCGATTGCCTATGGTCACCCCTTTGCTGCTACCGGCGCGCGGATGATCACGCAAATGATTTACGAATTACGTCGCCGTGGCGGCGGCACCGCACTGACGACAGCCTGTGCCGCCGGTGGACTGGGCGCAGCGATGATTTTGGAGAGTGAATAATGAGCGAACAGAAAGCCTTCTCACTGGACATAAAGGACAACGGCGTTGCGGTGATCACCATTGATGTGCCGGGCGAATCAATGAACACCCTCAAGGATACCTTCGCGGACGAAGTCGGGCGACTCATGAACCGGCTGGAGGGCGATTCGGACATCAAGGGCGTGGTGTTTATCAGTGGTAAGCCGGGTTCCTTTATTGCCGGCGCTGACATCAACATGATCAACGATTGTGAAACCGCTGCCGATGCCGAAAGTCTGGCCCGCAAGGGGCAGGCCATGTTTGATCGCATCGAGCAGCTGGAAGTACCGGTCGTCGCGGCCATCAACGGTGCCTGCCTGGGTGGCGGTCTGGAACTGGCGATGGCCTGTCATGTCCGGGTTTGTTCGGATAATCCGAAAACACAACTGGGTTTACCGGAAGTGCAACTGGGTTTACTGCCCGGTTCCGGCGGAACGCAACGGTTGCCGCAATTGGTCGGTGTTCAGCAGGGCATCACCATGATGCTGACCGGTAAGCAATTACGGGCTAAACAGGCGCTGAAAGCCGGGTTGGTGGATGAAGTCGTGCCTCAGTCGATTTTGCTCGACGCGGCGATGAAACACGCGTTGTCGGCTAAGCCGAAAAAGAAAAAAGCGCCCCTGAAAGGCATCAGTAAAGTGCTGGAAGCTACCGCTTATGGGCGTAATATTATTTACAAGAAAGCGGCTGAACAGGCACAGAAGAAAGCGCAGGGGAATTATCCGGCGATCGATAAGATCATCGATACCGTGCGTATTGGTGTTGAAAAAGGCCGTGAAGCTGGACTGGACAAAGAAGCACGCAGCTTTGGTGAACTGGCGATGACACCGCAGTCGTACCAGTTGCGACAAATCTTTTTTGCCACCACCGAGATGAAAAAAGAAACCGGTGCTGACGGTGTTAAGCCGGCGGACATTCATCGCGTCGGTGTGCTTGGCGGCGGTCTGATGGGCGGCGGTATTGCTTACGTGACGGCGGCTAAAGCGGGTTTGCCGGCACGCATTAAAGACATCTCCCATGAAGGCATCACTCATGCACTGCACTACAGTTATGAGCGTTTGAACAAAAAAGTAAAACGCAAACACATGCGCCGTGCGGAACTGGAAAAAACCATGTTGTCATTAAGCGGCACCCTGGATTATTCCGGTTTCGAACGGGTGGATGTGGTGATTGAAGCGGTGTTTGAGGATCTGGAATTGAAGCAAAAAATGGTGGCTGACATTGAGCAGCACGCCAAGCCGGAAACCATTTTTGCGACCAATACCAGTTCGTTGCCGATTACCCAGATTGCGGCGAAAGCGCAGCGTCCACAAAATGTGATTGGTCTGCATTACTTCTCACCGGTGGATAAAATGCCGTTGGCAGAAATTATTACCCATGAGGGGACCTCACCGGAAACCATCGCGACGACCGTCGCGCTTGCCAAGAAACAAGGCAAAACGCCGATTGTGGTTAAGGACGGCGCCGGTTTCTTTGTTAACCGGATTCTGGCTCCTTACATGAACGAAGCTGCACGACTGGTGCTTGCCGGTGAGCCTATCGAGCACGTCGACAAAGCGCTGGTGAAGTTTGGCTTCCCGGTCGGGCCGATTACGCTGCTGGATGAAGTGGGTATTGATGTCGGTGCGAAAGTGGCGGCAATTTTGCGCAAAGAGCTGGGTGAGCGTTTTGAACCTCCGGCGGCTTTTGACAAGCTGATTGACGATGAGCGCAAAGGCAAAAAGAACCAGAAAGGTTTTTATCAATACGGTAAAGGGGTAAAAGGTAAGCCGGTCGACAGTTCGGTGTATTCGTTGTTAGGCATTGAGCCGAAACAAAACCTTGACCGCGAAGCCGTGGCGGAACTCTGTGTGTTGCCGATGTTGAATGAGGCGGCCTACTGTCTGCAGGAAGGCATTATTCGCAGTGCCCGCGACGGCGATATAGGCTCCGTGTTTGGTATCGGCTTCCCGCCGTTCCGTGGCGGTCCATTCCGTTATATGGATGAGATTGGCATTGGTGCGCTGGTTGCCAAACTGAAGACCCTGGCAGAACAGCGCGGTGATCGTTATCAACCGGCACCACTGCTGGTGGAAATGGCCGAACAGCAACGTCGCTTTTACTAAAGCGACGGTTGCTCCTGATGTTGCCCGATGTAGCGGATGAACGCATCCGCTTGCATCGGTTCGGCATAGTAAAAGCCCTGAATATACTCACACCGCAGAGTTTTTAAGATCTCCAGTTGGGTGCGCGACTCAACCCCTTCAGCAACCACTTTTAAGCCCAGGTTATGTGCCATTCCGACAATCGATGCAACCATGTTGCGATCCTTGTCATCGGTGGTGATGTCATCGACAAAGGCTTTATCAATTTTCAGGGTGTGCAGCGGGAAGCGCTTTAAATAAGCCAGCGATGAATAACCGGTACCAAAATCGTCCAGCGCCAGTTGCACGCCCATATCCGCAAGGTTTTCCAGCATGGTAATGGCTCGTTCCGGATCAGCCATCACCATCCCTTCAGTGATTTCGAACTCGATATGGCGTGGGTGCATATTTTCTTCTGCAAGTATCGACTCGACCTGAAACGCCAGGCTGGAGGTAGAGAACTGGCGTGCCGACAGGTTGATCGCTACGTGACGCGGTGCGCCGGCCAGCTTCAGAAAGGTTTTCATGTCGCGGCAGGACTGCCGCAACACCTGCTCGCTCAACGGCACGATCAAACCGGTTTCCTCAGCCAGCGGAATAAAGTCGGCCGGGCTGATTACGGTGCCATCTTCACGGCGTATTCGTGCGAGCGCCTCAATGCCGGCAATATGCTGACTGGCCAGTTCGATTTTCGGCTGATAGAACACTTCCACGCGCTGCTCACGTATGGCGCTGCGCAACTCGTTTTCGATTTGCAGGCGACGAATCGCATTTTCGTTCATGGATTGGCTGAAAAACTGGTAGCAGTTGCCGCCTCGTTGTTTGGCATGATACATCGCGGTATCAGCCTTTTGTAACAGTTCCTGAGAGGTGTGACCGTCGTGAGGGTAGAGCACAATACCGATGGAACTGCCGATCACCACTTCGTGCTGCTGGATGTTAAAGGGTACTGCGATTTCGGTATTAATTTTCGAGGCCAGCACACTGATGGCGTTGATTTCGGTGGTGTCTTCAACCAGCAAGCCAAACTCATCGCCGCCAAGCCGGTAGAGGGTGTCCTGACGCCGGCCAATGTCGGTTAATCGTTCGGCCACCCGGCACAACAGCTCATCACCGACTTCATGGCCGAGCGAGTCATTAATCTTTTTAAAGTCGTCGAGGTCAAAAATGAGTAGCGCATGCGGTACTTTCTTGCGCACCAGGTTTGAGTGACTGACCTGAAAGTAGGAACGGTTGGGCAGCCCCGTGAGACTGTCGGTATTGGACAGCCGGCGCAATTCGTTTTCGGTGTTGCGGCGTTCGGTAACGTCCGAGAAACTGGCGACGATCAGTTCGATATCGCCATTGTCGTTGTTGACGGTATCCAACGTCAGTTCCATCTGAAACTCGCTGCCGTCGGCACGAATATCGGTCACTTCGCCACGCCAACTGCCTTCTTTAAACACGTCACGTTTAATTTGATCGATAAAGTTTTGCTCATAAGCCTGCAGCGTAAAAGGCTGCTCCAATATCTGTTCGCGACTGTAGCCGGTGATGGTTTCAAAGGCTTTATTGATCTCACGTTTGCGGAAAAAGCGGTCAAAAATACAAATGCCGTCGGAAATGTTCGTGAGTGACAAAGCCAGCATATTCAGGCGTTCTTCACTGCTTATCATGCCGCTGATGTCAGTGATGGCGCCTTGCACCCGGCGAGGTTTACCCTGTTCATCGCGCTCGGTAACTTTGCCGCGATCCATAATCCACAGCCACTGACCCTGGTTGTCCAGCCGGTAGCTGCACTCAAACATGTCTTTACTGCCGTCGACGATGGCACTGAATTCTTCTTTGACGCGCTTGAGATCCTGCGGATGGATATTGGCAGCGGAACCCGCATAACCACAGCGAATGCCATCGATAGGGAAGGCTGGGCAGTGGCGCCAGATGTTGTGACGAATTAACTCGCCCTCGCTAAGATGCCATTCCCACAGTTGCGCACCGGAGCTTTCTACCGCTTGTGCCAGGTGTTGGTGGCTGGCTGACAGTTGGTCACGTTGCCGGCATAAATGCACAAACCAGCGTCCGCTTAACAGCAGTAATCCGGCCACCAATAATGCATAAACGCCGTAAGCCCAACTGCTTTGCCACCAGGGGCCGCTGACACTGATATCTTGTTGGTGGCGAATGGCCCAATCATTACCGTCAACGGATGCCTGAATCTGAAGCGTGTATGAGCCGGCCGGTAAATGGTTAAATGAAATTGGCTGTAACGGGCGCGATGTGTGTTGCCACTCATCCATTAAGTCGAATAAGCGAAACCGGTACTGCATACGCTCCGGTTCCGGAGCCAATGGACTGACAAAGTCCAGGTACAATGTTTGTTGCTCAAACTCGGTGGTAACAAACAGCGGTTTGAGTTCGTTATTGCTGACGCCCCGGGACAGTGGCACCTGCTCAACGACGCGGAAGAACTCATCCACCGCAACGGCATTATGCTTATCGGCTATCCAAATTTTACTGTCGTGTACGGCGATGCGTAGGTTTTCCTGTTCGAAGAAAGCCTGATTATCGGGCATCCGCCGCCAGCGCTTTTCAGCGATATCAAAGATCAGCAAACCATGCTTCTGGTCGACCACAAACAGATGTTCGGCGAACAGTTCCGTTTGCATCACATTGGGTGGCTGTGTCAGAGGAAGGGGATGTACTTCTTTAATCTGCTGTTGTTCAGGCTCATACTTCAGCAATCCCAGTTCATTGGTAAACCACCAGAATCCCTCATAGTCCTTGGTCGCGCTGGTATAGTCGTTCAGTGTCGACGGCAATGACAGGGTATTCAGCTCATTGCTCAAACGAATATCCAGTAGCTTTTCAAAGTTGAGTGCCGACCGCGGTTTCGAAAATTGGTACAAGCCCCCGTTGCCGGCACCGACCCAGAGCCGTTGCAGGTGATCAACCGTAAAAGCATTAACCTGTAGTAAAGGGGGCAGAGATAACGAATGCTGACGGCTGAGATAGGCCGGCTGGCGCGAGAACGTTTCCAGTATTTTTATGCCCTGACTGGTACCCAGTAACAGATGGCCGTTATCGACATAGGCTAAACTGCTGATGGGCGTGCTGTTATCAAGATCGGTGGCATTGTCCAGTTGTTGCAACAGTCGAAAATCGTCGTCAAGAATGAACAGTCCCCGATCATGAGCGAAATAAATCCGATCAGCACGCTGTAAGATGTGATTGAAGCCCGTGGCCGGCAACGGGTCAGTGATCGGGTTTTGCTGACTGACTTTGAACACATCAAAGCTGTTGCCGTCCCAGACATACAGGCTGCCATCCTGCTCACTCAACCAGATCCAGCGTTTGCCCATGTGGATATTGGTGATATTGGTCAGCGTATCGCCGTTGTAGGACAGTGTGACGGGCGTGGCTGTTTTGGTGTCCACCCGCCATAAACGACTTTCCGATAAAAACAGCAAGTTGTCATTAAAGTCAGCGATGATTTTGCTAACGATCGGTGGTTGTGGGCCGTTAACGTTGTCAAATTTAGGGTGGCGGTAGAAGCGGTTCTGCTGATAGTCAAAATAAGCCACCCCCCGTGCCGTAGAAACCCATAATTGCTTGTCGTTAAACCACAGATCGAGAATGTTGTTGCTCGGCAGTTGGTGCGGTTGCCGGCCGGTCATAAAATGTTCGAACGAGACACCGTCAAAGCGTTGCAGGCCATTGCGAGTGGCTATCCACAAAAAGCCGCGACTGTCCTGCAACAGGTCGGTTACGGTATGGCTGGTCATGCCCTGGCTGATGGCCCAATGCCGTGATTGCGCCAGCGCCCCGGGCGGCGCAGCACTGGCACTGTTCAATATCATAGTGAGGCCGGCTAAGAGAGCGAACCAATAGGTAACTTTCACGGTAAAGATAATGTCCTGATGGGAGGCCGCTGGCTTGCGGCTCTTATAATTTGTTAATTTAAGGTTAAGCTAACCAAAAGCAAAAATAATGTAAAGCGATTCTAGCCGCTATCGGCCTTGGTTTGAATATAAAGCCGAACCGGTTGCTCAAACAATAACCGCTGGCTATACGCGAGCCAGTCATCGAGCTGCCAGTCGTCAAGTGCGCGGATAAGTTGATCGGCACGATCGAACTGCGTATCGCCTAATTGAATGGCACCCCATAGCCGTTGACTGCGAACCCTCAGACTGCGATCGGTCACTGATAACTGCTGTCTTAACACCGATTTACTGTGTGCCCAGGCTTTTAAGCTCATTTCGTTCAGGTGTTCGAAACACAGCTCAAGAGCCTCGCTGATCTGGTGTTGCAAATCGTCTTCACTGACGTTGGGTGATTGCACGAAAATAATGATGCCGGGCAAACGCTGCAGTGCAAAATACTGGCTGCCGGCCATGTAGCCCAGTTGACGTCGGGTGCGCAGCTCATCAAACACAAACTGATGGATAAGTTGTTGCAACAACATCAAGGCGACCTGCTCGCGCGGCGAGTCGGACGCGCCCTGAACATATTGCAAAGCCGCTTTGTCGTTGTGTTGCATTGGCACTGCAATCGGGTTGGCTGCCCGCTCGATGTCCTGCAGCCGTTTTATGCGTTGCTGAATTGGGGCTTTATTAAGGCCGTTGCTGCCGGGGTTGGCCTGAATCAACTGAGCCAGTTGCCCGGCGTGCTGTTGTTGCCAGTCGCCGTGCATAAAACCGGTTACTCGCATGGGTTTAAACAAGTTGGCAACGATGTGTGAAAAATGCGTATAACTTAAACTTTCGCAGGCAGCCGCCATGTCGCTGAGCCGGTACAGGCCTTGCTGCAACAGTAGGTTCAGTTCTGAGAACAACAGGTTTAGCGGCTGATTCTGATGGGCCGAATGCCAGTTGTTGACCAATTGCTGGGTTACCGCTTGCCAGCGGCTGCGATCGAACTTTACGGTTTGCGCCTGACGCATTAAATAACTCAGCAACGGCAACTGGCCTGCCGACAGCCCGGTGGTATGAATGGTGATACCGGTCTGGGTCGGATAAATATTAAAATGCAGGCCGGCAACTTCGGCGTCGTACAAGTCTTCATTGAGGGCATCAATCATCAGTTCCGCCCATATTCTTGAACAGGCAAAATTGAGCGCTGAAGCGGTGACCTGAGGTGCCTCTAAATTAAGGTAAATGTGGCCTTTTGGAACCCTGAATTCTTGATCCTGAAGGTGCCACAGAGTGAGCTGGTCATTATCAATAAGGGCGCTCGGGCGTGTCTGCTCGGCTTCCAGCGGGTAAGGCTGAAAGTGCTCGTTAAGGAAACGGTTCTGCCGCGGCAGTTGGGCGCAGAAGCCGTCGGCGGGCGCCTTCAATTGAGCCACCTCGTCGGCTTGTAACGGACGCATGCTGTAGGGCGTATCGTATAACAACGTCAGCTTATTGGTGTTAGCCTGGGCACTGATCAGAGTGATCCGGGCGCGTTCCGGTACCATCAGGTTGAGCAGTTCATTGGCGCGCATATTATTGAGGCAGTCCATGCGGTAATCGCCGTAAATGATGTCCCGCTCAGGGTAGTGGTGCGCGTTCACTGCAAGTTGCGAGACCAGTTCGCCGACCGGTATCGGTTCCTGAAATTTAAAGCTCAGCTCGGTACTCAGGCGGCGTTCTTCGTAGCGCCAGTCTTCAATACCTTGGTCCTGTATCAGCCGGATGTAATTAAACACCCACTGGGCGACGCTAAGGGCATGCTTCTCACCACGTTCGGTCAGCTGTATGTTGATATTAAAATCTTTAAAATTACTGCCACTGATACCGCCGCCGGCTGACAGACTGTTGATCCAGCCGCGATTACGTAGGCAGGAAAACAAACTTTGCGGCCCCTCGTAGCCGAGAATGTGTGCGATAAAACTGGTGGTTTTATGGGCATAATCATCGTCGATAGCCGGTAGCGGCAGGGTGATGATCAGACGACGAGCGGGCTTAACCGGTTTAACCTCCAGTTTTACACCGAGCTGATCAGGTCGGTACAACGGCGCTAACCCTTTTTTTGCGGTTGTCATCTGAGCGCTCGACGGCAGTGCCGAGAAATGCGTTTCAGCCAGTTCCGCTAACCGCTCGAGCGATTGTGGCCCGGCAATGACAAGGCGCAGATTGTCACTGACATAATGCTGCTTGAAAAAACGCCGAAGTTTGTCCTGCAGCGTACCGTGCTTATCGTTTTTGAGGGTATTTAAGTTGCCCACCGAAAACTGACTGAAAGGGTGTTTTGGGTTACAGGTTGACTTGTGCACCTGATAAAGTCGTCGCAACTCGTCTTGTTGCTTAAGGCGAAACTCGGATTCAATGGACTGGCGTTCTTTATCTATCCATTCCTGTGCTAGCAGGGGCTGTTGAAACATGGCGGCAAAGTACTCCAGCGCGCGTTCCAGCGCACTGGCCTGGCAGTCGAAATAAAAGTTGGAGTATTCGGTTCCTGTCCAGGCGTTTTGTTGCCCACCATAAGCATTTAAGAAGTCGCTGAAGGCCGACGGCGAAGGAAAGCTTGAGTTGCCGAGAAACAGCATATGCTCAAGGAAGTGAGCGAGACCCTGAGTGTGTTCAGGGTCGTCAAAGTGACCGGCATTTACCGCCAAGGCCGCGGCAGCTTTATGACTGCCGGGGCAATGCACCAGCAACGCCTGTAAATTATTCTCTAAGCGGACGGCGCGGTAGTCCCTTTTGTCCCTGGGACTGCGGACAATGTGGACGACCTCGTCATCGATAGAAGAGCTCGCCATCGACGGGGGTTCCTTATTCGTCTAACGGAGTATCAAATTCTTCAGGTTCTTCAAAATCCCCTGACATCTGCACCAGTAAACCTGCATTAAAGTCAAGAATCAATTCCTTTCGAAAGATTTTGCCACTGTTTGGATTCATTTCGTACAGATAGACCCAACGATCACTATCGAAGGCATTTTGTGCAACAGGACGGCCTAATACATAGGCAACCTGCTCTTGGGTCATACCGACACGTAACTTGTCAACATCCCGTTGTTCCAGGTAGTTACCCTGTGGAATGTCAATGCGGTAAACCATCTCATTGAGTGTTGAGCAGCTACTTAAGCCAATGACAAGTGCTGTAGCGACAGATAATTTTGATAACGTGCTTTTCATTAACGACCCACGTGGTTTTGTATAAATGTGTTTATGTGAATGCTTACGCGTCGATGATAAACAATCATAACCTCAGTTACCAGCGTATCCGACGCGCCACCTCAACAGGCAAGCATTTCTTTTGCGTTGGCTTTGGCTAAATCGGTCACTTTATCACCGCCTAATAAACGTGCTAATTCGATAACGCGCTGGTCGCTGTCCAATGCCGTAACCTGAGTTTCGGTTTCCTGACCATTGGTTTGTTTCGCCACCTGCAACTGTTGATGCGCTTTTGCTGCAACTTGCGGTAAGTGAGTGACACAAATGATCTGGCACTGCAGCCCCAGTTCTCGCAGCATAGACCCCACAACCGCCGCGGTTGGCCCGCTGACACCGACGTCAACTTCGTCAAACATCATGGTCGGAACGGTTTGCTGGGTAGCGCTCATCACCTGTATGGCAAGGCTGATACGGGAAAGTTCACCACCGGAAGCCACTTTGCTCAACGGCTGCAGTGGCTGGCCGGGGTTTGCGGTGACCTGGAACTGCACCTTATCGGTTCCTTGCGCGGTGGCCGGTGCACTCTCCTGGTGTTCCAACATAATCTCGAAGCGGCCATGAGGCATGTTCAACTGCTGCATCGCCTGGGTGATTTTTTCGCTTAACTGACGCGCTGCACGTACGCGGCTGTCGGATAATTGTTTTGCCTGCTGACGATATTGCTGGCGCAGTTGCTGACGTTGTTCGGCCAGTTGCTCGCCAGCTTCATCATTGGCTTTTAACTGCGCCAGTTCTTGCGCTAAGCGCTGGTGTAGCTGATACAGCTCAGCCGGTGCACACTGATGCTTCTTGGCCAACTTGAGTGCCTGTGTCATGCGCGCTTCAAGTTGTTCCAGTTCACCACCGTCGAGGGTCATTTGATCTTGGTAATGACGCAGCTCCAGCGCGGCTTCTTCGATATGCACCATGGCTTGCTGCAGTAACTTATCAATATCACCGAGCTGAGCATCCATGTCGGCCGCTTCCTGCAGTCGTGATGCAGCACTTTGTACCAGACCGTTGGCGTTATTGTGCTCACCTTCGTAGAGTGCGTTAAGGGCGAACAGACTGGCTTCTTTTAACGTGCGGTGGTTAGACAAACGCTTATGGTCGGCTTCCAGTTGTTCAAATTCACCCTCCGCCAGGGCAAACTCGTTCAGCTCCTGTACCTGATACTCAAGCAACTGGCGCTGTGCCTGTTGATCCGCTTTGGCCTGCTGTTGCTGGCGGTAGTTTTTTTCGACCTGCGCCCATTGTTTATAAAGGTCACGAGTTTGCAGAAGCAGTGACTGATGACGGGCATACTGATCCAAAACCTGTAGTTGATGCTCATCCTTGCTGAGTAACTGATGCTCGTGCTGGCCATGAATATTCACCAACAACGGCGCCAAGGCTTTTTGCATCGACAGCGGCACCGGAGAGCCATTTATCCAGGCTTTTGAACGGCCGTCTTTGTTGATCACGCGGCGTAACAAACATTCGCCGTCGGCATCCAGTTCGTTGTCCTTTAACCATTCGGCCGCGGGGCTGTCGTCGGCCACCACAAAACAGGCACTGATTTCGGCTTTGTCGCAGCCCGGACGCACTAAACTGGCCTCTGCGCGACTGCCGAGGCACAGACTCAAGGCGTCCAAGGCAATGGATTTACCGGCACCGGTTTCCCCGGTAATAGCGGTCATGCCGCGGCGAAACTCGATATCGAGTGATTTTACGATCGCAAAATGGCGGATGTGTAGCTCGGTTAGCATTGCAAACCTCCAGAACCACTGATGATTTATACAGTAGTTATACAGTAGTTTTCAGGAAATGCAATGACCCTGCGCTGATTTTTTGTGCGACTTGTTAAAATAAACGGCTACCCCAGCCGAGTTTGTTACGCAACACATGGTAGTAGTTGTGTTCGACGGGGTGAATCAGCGTCAGGGTTTTCTTATGTTTACTGATGACGATGTCGTCGCCGGGGTGTACCGCCATGCGCACGTGGCCGTCACAGCTTATCTGCAGTAAGTCGTTGTCGTAGGCGGCGCGTAAACGCACTTCGGAATTGGCGTCTATGACAATCGGACGGCTACTGAGGGTGTGCGGGAACATGGGCACCAGCGTAATGGCATCAAGGTTGGGGTGTAAGATGGGGCCGCCGCCGGACAGTGAATAGGCGGTCGAACCGGTCGGCGTCGCGATGATCAAACCATCAGAGCGCTGGCTGAAGACGAAGTGGTCATCGACATACACTTCAAATTCAATCATGTGGGCGACTTTGTCCGAGTGCAGAACCGCCTCATTAATGGCTGAGCCCTGGCCGGCAACATGACCGTTACTGAGCACCTCGGTATTGAGTAAAAAGCGCTCTTCGATGGAGTAGTCGCCGGCGAGTACTGCCAACAACGGGGTCATTACCTCATCGGGGTCGAGGTCGGTAAGAAAGCCCAGATTACCGCGGTTAACGCCGATCACACCCACATCGTATTCGCACAGCACCCGCGCGGCGCCCAGCATATTACCATCGCCGCCGACCACAACGGCAAGATCGGCCCATTCGCCCATCTCGCTGATGGTCATGGTTTGTACTTTATGACCACTGCCGATCTGCTCGGCGCAACGGTTTTCGACGGCGACATCATAGTCACGGTGCGTCAGTGCGCTTAACAGGGTCTCCAGAGTTTGACGGGCACCCCGGTCATCGATTTTGCCCAGTAATCCAATCTTTTTAAATGGCTGTTTTGTCATGCTGTAATGTCTACCAAAGCCCAACTGTTACTGCTGCTAACGCTACGTTGCTTTAATTTTTTAATCAAGAGCAAAACATGACTTGAATGTTGAATTCAGCGTCCCCATCTCTCTGTGCATTGATGAATACATGTTTAGCTTATAGAGAGTGGCACTATGACGGATAAAAAAGCACAGGCAAACGCCGAGCAGTATCAGCAACAAGCGGAACAGGCAGCAAAACAGCAAGCTGCTGAAGAGCAAGCGCAGGAGCAGGCTGAGCAGACTCTGGCCGATGAGGGGCAGGCGGAAACTCAGGATCAGACTGCAGCAACGGCTGATGCCGAAATGGACCGCATCGCTGAACTGGAACTGGCGTTGAGTAAAGCCGAAGCTAAAGTCAATGAGCAAAAAGAGTCGGTATTACGCACGCAGGCGGAAATGGAAAACGTTCGTCGCCGCGCCAGTCAAGACGTCGAAAAGGCGCACAAATTCGCGCTGGAAAAATTTGCCAATGAACTTCTGACCACCGTTGATAATCTCGAACGTGCACTGCAAGCGGCGGATGGCAAAGAAGATTTGGATAAAAACTTTCTGGAAGGCATCGAACTGACTTATAAAAGTCTGACCACGACGCTGGATAAATTTGGGGTAAAAGCCGTCGGTGAAGAGGGCGAAAGCTTTAACCCGGATCTGCACCAGGCAATGTCAATGCAGGAATCGGAGCAACATGACAATAACACCATTATCGCGGTGATGCAGAAAGGTTACGAGCTTAATGGGCGCTTGTTGCGACCAGCGATGGTCATGGTAGCTCGTAACCAGCAGGGTAACGTCGATACCAAAGCATAAAAAAATAGGTCATGGGCTAAAAAAATAAGGTATCTCTCCAGAGTTTTGTGCTAACTTAATGAGTTATCGCGTTGTCGGCGATAACAAAAATAATAACTCTGGGGAGAGAACCATGACAAAGAATCGGATGCCAAAAATGGCGAAAAGCCAATTGGCTATAGCGATTGCGTGTGTGTTTGCATCAGCGCCGGTGTTGGCTCAACAAGAAGAGTAACAACAAACCGAGCAACAAGCTGAGCAACAGCAAGAAGTTGAACGCATTCAGGTTACTGGTTCGCGTATCCGTACCGACGGTATGGATGAGGCGACGCCAGTACAAGTTATTCAGGCTGAGGATGCCATCACTCAAGGTTTTACTAACCTGGGTGATTTACTGCAGTCGAGCACCATCGCAGCGGGCTCGGGTCAGGTAACATCAGCGATTTCTTCGGCGTTCGTGGCCGACGGTGGTTCAGGTGTTAACACCTTATCACTACGTGGTCTGGGCGCAAACCGTACACTGGTCTTGCTGAACGGCCGTCGTGCCGGTCCTGCAGGTACGCAAGGTGCGGTTTCTGCATTTGACTTGAACGTTATGCCGTTGGCGGCTATCGAACGAATCGAAATTCTTAAAGACGGTGCGTCGTCACTGTACGGTTCTGATGCGGTTGCCGGTGTGGTTAACATCATCACCAAAAAAGGTGATGCAAGCTCTGTTGACATCAACATGAGCCAGCCAATGGACGACGGCGGTGAGACCATGCGTCTCAGTGCAACGTTAGGTCGTACCTACGATAAAGGTTCGTTCCGTGTGGTTGCGGACTACAACCTACAAAAAGAATTGGCCAACGGTGACCGTGACTTCTTCCAGTGCGGCCAGCGTTATGCGTTTGATCCGGAAACCGGCGAGCGTACTGATAACGTTGACCCACGCACCGGTGACTATCACTGTTCTGACCTGCCTTGGGGTCACGTCTGGATTTACGATTACTCAACCGGCGGTTTGGTAACGACCCGTGCGCAGTATGACTACGACGGCGACCTTGGTAACTACATTCCGCGCTTTAACCAGGATCCAAACAGCCCTGATTACATGGCGACAGAGCCAGGCTGGCCTGAAGGCTGGTATCAGGTTGGTTATGACAATGCTTCAGATGCGGTCGATAACCAGGATCACCCGTTCCAGGATCGCGAATCACTGATTCCGCGTCAGGAAAAAATTACCTTGTACGGTCAGGGTGACTACCTGTTGACTGACGACGTTACCCTGTACGCCGAGGCGTTGTTAAACCGTCGTACGACCGAAATTAACGGCTACCGTCAATTCTGGTCATACAAATACAACGAGAACTTCTATGCCGGTGATCCGCTCAGCGAAGGTTGGACGGGCGCACAATGGCTGAGCCCAACGCCAATCACTGACCATGCCGACGATGAAATCGTGGTTGATTATCGCCGCTTTGTGGTGGGCGCTAATGGCTATCTGGGTGAATGGTTCTGGGACTTCTCGATTCAGGACAGTCACAGCGACGGTGATTACACCAGCGACGTCATTTATGATGACGCAATCAGCCCGTATAACTTTGCTTCAGGCTCATGTGAAGGCACGGTCACTCCGGTACGCGGCGTCGACTGTGTGGACGTACCATGGCTGGATCCGGACTTCCTGGCCGGCGACATCCCACAGAACGTGAGAGATTTCATGTTCGGTCGTGAAACCGGTAATACCGTTTATAAGCAGCGTACCGCTGAAGGTTACTTCTCTGGTGACTTGATGGAACTGCCTGCGGGTATTGTTGGCGCAGCCATCGGTGCACAGTATCAGACCGACGAAATTGTCGATACACCGGCAGAAGTTACCCGTATCGGTAACGCCTGGGGTTCATCAAGCGCCGGTATTACTCAGGGTAAATCAAACTCGCGTGCGGTATTTGGTGAAATTCAAGTCCCTGTGTTGGCGGACTTACCGTTTGCCGAGCGATTGGACTTCACGGGTTCTGCGCGTTGGACCGACGTTTCAACCTACGGTAGCGATACGACTTACAAAATGGGCCTGAACTGGTTAATTGGTGAAGGTTTCCGTATTCGTGCAACTCGTGGTTCTTCGTTCCGTTCACCGGCATTGTACGAGTTGTTCCTAAACTCACGGACGTCGTTCCCGTCACAGCGTTCAATCGACCCTTGTGTTGATTGGGCTAACCAGCTTGAGCAGGGTAATATCAGCCCGACGCTGGCCGCAAACTGTGAGGCTGATGGCCTGCCGGGCGATCACGTTGCCGGTTCAATCAGTGCGACGTTCTTTGAAAGTGGCGGTGCTGAAAACGGCATCAAAGCGGAAACGTCAGTATCTGAAGTTATCGGTTTTGTCTGGATTCCGGAAAGCGTCGATTTTGCCTTCTCAGCTGACTATTTCAACATCGAAATCGATGACGAAGTAACCAGTCTGAGTCCTGCGAATATCGTTTACGGTTGTTACAACTCAGAAAACTTTGCCTCTGAGCCGCTGTGTGAGCAGTTCACTCGCGATGATACAGATAACCGTATTGACGAAATCTTCGGTGGTTATCTGAACATTTCTGAACAGATCAACCGTGGTATCGACTTTAACGTCAACTATCGCACGGCAACGCCAATTGGTGACCTGTCGTTCCGTTACGAGCACACGGTACAGATCGAAGCTTCACGTAAATTGTTACCAACCAGTGACCCGGTTGATTACACGGGTGAAATTGGTAATCCTAAGCACGTGGGCGTGTTAACCACTGAGTTGCGTTACAGCGACTGGACCTTTAACTGGACCGCTCGTTACATCGGTGACGGTGACAACTATGAGCGTTTTGGTAATGGTGAGTTCGACAACACGGCAAGCTATCGTGGTGAAGAGTCGATTGTTAAGCTAGATGTACCATCGGTGTTCTACCATGCGTTCTCAGCTAACTACGACTTCGATAACGGCTTTAGCACAACCGTCGGTGTGGCTAACGCCTTTGATAGAGAGCCACCATTAATTACTGGTATCTCTGGTATCACCACTCGTCGTGGTAACTCAGCTTTCTACAGCCAGTATGATTGGCTTGGACGTCGTGTGTTCTTGAATTTAAGTTACGACTTTTAATCGATAGACCGCGTCAATAGAGAATAAAATGCCGACACTTTGTCGGCATTTTTTCTCGTATTTTTGACAGTGAGAGAAACATCATGCCAACGGTAAAAGCCAAACCCGACACTCTGAATGAAATCAACAAACGCTTTGAGCAAAAGCCGCTGACACACCCCGTGTTTTTAAATTCGGTACCCAAGTGCGGTACCCACTTAATTCGCAATATTTTTCGTATGTTCGTGATGGTTGAACAGCAATATCACGACACCTTTATTCAATACCCTAACCTTGGCCAGCATTTAAAAGCCTTTCAGGCAATTACGCCGCGCTTGAGCTGGGGCCACTTACTGTTTTCGGACAATTCCGCCATTGCCACCGCCGATGCTGTGAAACTGATCATCGTGCGGGATCCCTACGATTGGGTGCTGGCGCGGGCACGGTTTTTCTTGTCCGATAATTTTGATGCCAACCTGGAACATTTAAAAACCGGTGACATCACAACAGACCAGCTACTCAATATGATGATTTTTGGGATTCACCAAAAAGTACCGACGCTCAGCGAGATTTATACCCATAATGCGGTGTCGTGGCTGGCTGAAGACATAAAACTGGTGCGTTACGAAGAGTTGGTTAAGCACTTAAAGCAACTGGATACGGACGAAGCTGAAGCGTATTTTACCGATTTATTAACGGTAACCGGCTGGAAATCGCTACCCGCAGACTGGCGTGAACGCGTACAGTTAGGTGCGGATCGGAAACAAAGTGGCACGGCACGGGAAAACCTGCAAAACGTCGCACTGGAGATTCCGGATGAGCTGCCGCAACGACAAAAAGCCATGGTGGATTTTGCCGTACCGGGGCTACGACGTCTGCTCGGCTACGAGTAACACCTGAACGCCTACATAGAGTAAAACGTACTATGCAGAATAATAATAATAAAAAAACGCAACGTGTGGTTATTGTCGGTGGTGGCTCCTCGGGTTGGATCGCCGCCGCCTACCTCAACGGCGCCCTGAATCAGCGCGGTGAAAAACCACGGGTTGATATCACCGTTATCGAGTCGCCCGATATTCCTCGTATTTCGGTCGGTGAAGCAACCATCCCCGCGATTCAGCATGTGCTGTCGGTTATCGGTCTGAACGAAGCTGAATTTTTGCAGCAAACCGACGCCACCTTCAAGCAGTCGATTAAGTATTGCAACTGGGTCAAGAAGGATAACACCTTCTATCATCACCCCTTTTCCAGTATGCGCGTACAGCCGCTTGATTTTGCGGCGCAGCGCTGGCTTGCCAGTGATCGCAGTATTCCGTTTATGGAAACGTGCTCAGCGCAGCCAATCATTTGCGAGTGGGGGTTGGCGCCTAAGATGATGGGTGAATGGCGGATGGGGCCGCCGCTGACTTATGCCTACCATATGGATGCGCAAAAATTTGCCGACTATTTACGGGACTTTTCTAAAGCTCGTGGAGTAGGCCATATTGCGGCCAATATGACCGACGTGTCATTGACCGCAGAGGGCTCGGTGAGCTCGGTAAATACCGATTGCGCCGGCGAAATTGAGGGTGATCTGTTTATTGACTGCACCGGTTTCCGGGCCAAACTGATTGAAGAACAGTTACAGGTCGGATGGGATGACTGCTCGCAATGGCTGTTGTGTGACCGAGCGGTTACCATGCATCTGCCCTATGATCGCTTTTACCCCGGTGAAGTAAGACCTTATACCACGGCTACGGCATTATCCAACGGCTGGGTGTGGGACATTCCCATGCAGTCACGTCGGTCAGTCGGGTACGTACACAGCAGTGCCTATATTTCTAAGCAAGACGCAGAAGCCGAGTTAAGAGCCTACCAAGGGGGCGACAGCAGCAGCCAAGACGTGCGTTTTATTGATTTCAAAGTCGGCCGACGGCGCCAGAATTGGGTCAATAATGTGGTAGCGGTCGGTTTATCCGGCGGCTTTATTGAGCCGTTGGAGTCGACCGGCTTGTACTTGAGCGAACTGGGCGTAGTAGCGCTGGCGGAATATTTCCCTTGGCAAGCGTCGTCGATGCAAGCGATGAGTGAGCGTTACAACCGGGTATTGCAGAATCGTTATTATGAAATCCTGGATTTTATTAATATGCATTACTGCCTGACTCAGAGGGACGATACCGAATTTTGGCGTGAAGTACGTAAACCACAACGCATCAATCCCCGTCTGCAGCAAAAGCTGGCGTTATGGCAGCACAAACCGCCGACATTCCACGATTTTCAGGATCAGTGTTTCGGTAGCCCTACCGCAGCCGCCACCACGCTCAGCGGTGATGCTCGCGCGCCGATCGATACGGCGGGCCTTTGGAATCACGAAAGCTATCAGTGCATTTTATACGGTATGCATTATGACGGCTCGTTCAGTAAGGGCGATCAACCGCCGCGGGTACCCAAAGCCATTATTCAACGATTGCAGATGGCCCGGCAGATGTTGCCTCCGCACGCCTACTGGCTGCAGCAAAAAGTGGGTATGGCAAACTACGCAACCGCTCATCGACCACCAGGCTGGGTATAATTTCTTATGCTTCGGCCTTGTGTTCGCAAAATTTATCCCCATCTACGGTAGCAACGCAAACTATCGGCAACAGAAAAATTTTTGTTCAGAGTTGAAAAGCTTAATCGCTGCCCCCAACTCTCAGGTATCCGATAAACATCAGAAATTTTTAGTGGAGATGAATTATGGGCAAGACTATTGGTATTGACTTAGGTACAACCAACTCTTGTGTGGCTGTACTGGATGGCGGTAAAGCACGCGTAATTGAAAACGGCGAAGGCGACCGCACTACACCTTCGGTAGTAGCATTTACCGACGACGGCGAAATTTTGGTCGGTTCACCGGCAAAACGTCAGGCGGTAACTAACCCGAACAAAACCTTATTTGCGATCAAACGTTTGATCGGTCGTCGCTTCCAGGACGAGGAAGTTCAGCGCGACATCGGCATCATGCCTTACAAAATTGTCAAGGCCGATAACGGTGATGCGTGGGTAGAAATTGATGGTGAGAAGAAAGCGCCGCCACAAATTTCTGCAGAAGTATTGAAGAAAATGAAGAAAACCGCCGAAGAGTTCTTGGGTGAAAAAGTCACCGACGCGGTTATCACAGTACCTGCCTACTTTAACGATGCTCAGCGTCAGGCAACCAAAGACGCCGGTAAGATCGCGGGCTTAGAGGTTAAGCGTATCATCAACGAGCCTACCGCTGCGGCCCTGGCTTACGGTATGGACAAGAAGTCCGGTGATAACGTCATCGCCGTTTACGACTTAGGTGGTGGTACCTTCGATATTTCTATCATCGAGATTGATGAAGTTGAAGGCGAGCACACGTTCGAAGTATTGGCGACCAACGGTGACACGCACTTAGGTGGTGAAGATTTCGATAACCGCCTGATCAACTACCTGGTTGAACAGTTCCAGAAAGATCAAGGTATCGACCTGCGCAAAGATCCGCTGGCGATGCAACGTCTGAAAGAAGCGGCCGAAAAAGCTAAGATCGAGCTGTCTTCAGCTCAGCAAACCGAAGTTAACCTGCCTTACATTACGGCAGATAACACCGGCCCTAAGCACTTAGCGATTAAAGTAACCCGTGCGAAGTTAGAATCACTGGTTGAAGACCTGATCAAGAAGTCACTGGAGCCGGTTAAACAAGCATTAGCAGACGCTGATCTGTCGGTAAGCGACATCAACGACATCATCATGGTCGGTGGTCAGACACGTATGCCTAAAGTTCAGGCGGCGGTAACCGACTTCTTTGGCAAAGAGCCACGTCGTGACGTTAACCCGGATGAAGCGGTTGCTATGGGTGCTGCGGTACAGGGCGGCGTGTTATCAGGTGACGTTAAAGACGTACTGTTGCTGGACGTGTGCCCGCTGTCGCTGGGTATCGAAACCATGGGCGGCGTCATGACTAAGCTGATTGAGAAAAACACCACGATTCCGACCAAAGAATCGCAAACGTTCTCGACAGCAGAAGACAATCAGTCTGCGGTAACCATTCACGTGCTGCAGGGTGAGCGTAAACGTTCTGCCGACAACAAATCGCTGGGTCAGTTTAACCTCGAAGGCATCCGTCCGGCGGCGCGCGGTGTCCCGCAAATCGAAGTCACCTTTGACATCGATGCGGATGGTATCCTGCACGTATCGGCGAAGGACAAAGATACCGGTAAAGAACAGAAGATCACTATCAAGGCGTCTTCTGGTCTGGACGAGTCTGAAGTCGAAAAAATGGTTAAGGACGCTGAGGCACACGCCGAAGAAGATAAGAAGTTCGAGGAAATGGTACAGGCACGTAACCAAGCGGATGGTTTGGTGCACGCGACCCGTAACCAGCTTAAAGAAGTCGGTGATGCCTTAGCTCAGAACGACAAAGACGCGATTGAGAAAGCCTGTGAAGAGCTTGAACAAGCGGCTAAAGACGGCGACAAAGAAGCCATCGAAAGCAAAACTCAGGCGCTGATGGAAGTGTCTCAGAAGCTGATGGAAGCGGCTCAGCAACAGCAAGCTCAGCAAGGAGCTGAAGGCGCTGCCGGTGGCGAGAAGTCTTCGTCAAAAGCGGATGATGACGTTGTCGACGCTGAATTTGAAGAAGTCAAAGACGACGACAAGAAGTAAGCACTAAGGCAACTTCACTAATCAACACGGGTGTTGCCGCAAGGTAATGCCCGTGTATTCGTATCAGAGTAGGACAGAAGACGTAACACTATGGCGACACAAGATTTTTACCAAATTCTTGGGGTCTCAAAAGACGCCAGCGAACGGGACATCAAAAAAGCGTATAAGCGCATGGCGATGAAATACCATCCGGATCGCACCAAAGGCGACAAAGACCTCGAGTTAAAATTTAAAGAGATCAAACAAGCCTATGAGGTTCTGACCGACCCGCAGAAGCGCCAGATGTATGATCAATATGGGCACGACGCGTTTGAGCAGGCTCGTCAGGGCGGTGGTGGCCCGGGCGCCGGTGGATTCGGTGGCGGTGCCGATTTTGCTGATATCTTTGGCGATGTGTTTGGTGACATTTTCGGTGGCGGTGGCGGCCGCCGTGGTCAGGCTCGGGCGCAACGCGGTGCCGACCTGCGCTATAACCTGGAACTGTCGCTGGAAGAAGCGGTACGCGGTAAGAACGTAGAACTGAAGATACCGACCCTAGTCGAATGTGAGGACTGTGACGGCAGCGGTGCCAAAAAAGGCACCAAACCAGAAACCTGTAGTCATTGTCACGGTGCCGGACAAATTCAGATGCGACAGGGCTTCTTTGCAGTGCAGCAGGCCTGTCCGCACTGTCGTGGCAAGGGGACGGTGATTAAAGATCCGTGCCGCAGCTGTCATGGTCAGGGTCGGGTTGAGAAGACCAAAACCCTTAATGTTAAGATCCCGGCCGGCGTTGATACCGGTGACCGTATCCGTTTGGCCAGTGAAGGTGAGGCGGGCGAACACGGCGCACCAGCCGGTGACCTGTACGTGCAAGTACATGTTCGCGAGCACCCAATCTTTGCTCGTGACGGTAATAACCTCTACTGTGAAGTACCGGTCAGCTTTACCAAAGCGGCGCTGGGTGGCGACATCGAAGTGCCGACGCTGGATGGTAAAGTCAAACTGAAAGTACCGAAGGAAACTCAAACCGGTAAACATTTCCGGTTACGCGGTAAAGGCGTGAAATCGGTGCGCACCGGTGCGGTGGGAGACCTGATTTGCAAAGTGGTTATCGAAACCCCGGTTAATTTATCCAGTAAGCAGCGCGAAATGCTGGAAGAACTGGAAAAGTCGATGGGCGAAGGTGATGAAGCAGCCAAGTTTCGCCCGAAAGAAAAAGGCTTTTTCGACGGCGTAAAGCAATTTTTTGATGACTTACGCGGATAAATTGGCTTTACTGTAGAGTAGGTCACAATCAGGAGATCACGTATGCGCTTACGCACCGTTGCAGCTTCGCTGCTTGCGACACTGGCTTTGGTCAGTTGCTCGAAATCACCGACGGGTCGCTCACAGCTGACTCTGATGCCGACGCAACAACTGGAGCAGATGGGCGACCAGTCCTATCAGCAGATGAAGCAAGAGTTAGCGATTAACACCGATGCCGCGACCAATGCCTATGTGCGTTGCGTGGCGGATGCGCTGATCGAAACCCTGCCGCAGCCTTATCGCAATGCCGATTGGGAAGTCACGGTGTTTGCGGACGACGCAGCCAATGCGTTTGCCTTACCGGGCTACAATATTGGCGTCTACGACGGTCTGTTAAAGGTTGCAACCAATCAGCATCAACTGGCCGCGGTTATTGGCCACGAAATTGGCCATGTCATTGCTGAACACAGCAATGAGCGGGTGTCCAGTAACATGATGGTCGGTCTGGGACTTCAGGTCGGCGCCATTATCGCGGACACGCAACTGGATTCAGAAAACGCAGCGCTGGTTATGGCGGCACTGGGTATTGGTGCGCAAGTGGGCATCCTGTTGCCTTATTCGCGCACCCATGAGTCTGAGTCAGACCGACTGGGACTGGACTATATGGCCGCGGCTGGTTTCCGCCTGGAAGAAGCCGCTCAGCTCTGGCGTAACATGGCTGCTGAGGGCGGTGCTAATCCACCCGAGTTGCTGTCAACGCACCCGGCACCATCGTCTCGCATTGAAGCGATCAACAACTACATTCCACAGTTAACTGTCGCGAATAAAAGCCCGAATTGCCGTCGGTAATTCGGGGCATATCATATAGCCAAATCATCTTTCGCGTTCCATAAAGCGGCGTAAACTATGCCCTTTTATTGATTTTGCGGGGTTGTATGCTTAAAGCGTGGTTCGCGATTCCTTTTTGGCAGCGGGTTTTGGGCGCCTTTGCCCTGGGCATGTTAATCGGTGCGCTGGCGCCCGAAGTAGGGGTTGCGCTAAAGCCGCTCGGTGATCTCTTTATTCGAGCCATCAAGATGTTGGTTGCGCCATTAATTTTCTGTGCCATTGTCAGTGCCATTACCGATCTGAACGATGGCCAGAAACTCGGCCGACTAGGGGTCAAGACCATTGGCTTGTTTATGCTGACAGCGGTGATCGCCAGTGCTATTGGCCTGACGCTGGCATCGCTGATTGATATGAGCCCGGCAACCACGCTGACCGCTACCGAAACCACGGAACGACAGATACCATCGGTGGCACAGGTCTTTCTCAACTTTGTGCCGACGAATCCGTTTGCGGCTCTGACCGAGGGCAATGTACTGCAAATTGTGGTGTTTGCTGCGGTGGTAGGTATCGCCATTCAGAAACTCAGCGGTAAAGCGGAACCTCTGCGTCAGACCATCAAATCGGGCGCGGAAGTGATGTATGAAATTACCCGTATGGTGCTGCAGTTAACGCCGATCGGCGTGTTCGGTCTGATGGCCTGGGTGATTGGTGAATACGGCTTTGCCAGCTTGCTGCCGTTGGCGAAATTTGTTGGCGTGATTTATCTTGCCGCGGCGGTTCATATCATTGTTGTGTACGGTAGTCTGGTACGCTGGTTTGGCAAGTTAAGTCCGCGCGAATTCTTTAAGTCGGTGTTTGATGCTCAGGTTGTGGCTTTCACCACCTGCAGTTCATTTGGCTCGTTACCGGCCGCGCATCGAGCGGTGACCGAACGTTTACGGGTGTCGAAAGATTACGCCTCATTTGTGTTGCCACTGGGCGCCACCATTAACATGGACGGCTGCGGCGGGATTTACCCGGCCGTAGCGGCCATTTTTATTGCCAACCTTTACGGCATTCCGTTAGAGTGGTTTGATTACGCGCTGATTATGATGACCGCCACGCTGGCCTCCGTTGGTACCGCCGGTGTTCCGGGCACGGCTCTGGTGATGTTAACGGTAACACTGAATGTGGTTGGCCTGCCGCTGGAAGGGATCGCCTTTATCGCTGCGATTGACCGGATTATTGATATGGTCAGAACGCTGACCAATGTTACCGGCGATATGATGGTCGCCCGGGTGGTGGCACGCAGTGAAAACTTATTAACCGAGGAGAAAGCATGAAGGTAGGGGTTATTGGTGCATCGGGACGCATGGGACAAGCGGTGATTGCCGCGCTGCAGATGTCATCACAGCATTCCCTGAGCGCAGCCATTGTCAGCGACAATAGCGCCCGGCGTGGCCAAGCGGTAGCGACAACGCATTATCAAACGCTGGCAGAAGTGCAACAGCAGCCGGATGTGTTGATCGATTTTAGCCTGCCGCAGGCACTTACCGATAACCTTGACTATGCGCTACAGCACCAGTTACCGCTGGTGGTCTGCACCACCGGACTGGATGCGTCGCAACAACAGCAACTTGCGGCGGCGGCGCAACAGATTCCGATCTTGTATGCGCGCAACACCAGTGTTGGCGTTGCCTTGCTAGAGCAATTGGTGGCGCTAAGTGCAGCAGCGCTGCCGGATGCGGACATTGAAGTCTTCGAGGCACATCACAAGCACAAAAAGGACGGTCCGTCAGGCACTGCACTGGCGCTGGGCGAAGCCGCAGCTCGTGGACGCCGCCAGCATTTTGACGACATCAATGCCGGCGTTCGCGGTAACGGTGAACGCCGAGATGGCAGTATTGGCTTTTCGGTGCTGCGGGCCGCCGATATTGTCGGTGAACATCAAGTGATGCTGGCGCAAACCGGCGAGCGAATCGAGCTGAATCACCGCGTTAGCGATCGCAGCATATTTGCCCAGGGGGCGCTACGGGCGGGCGCCTGGCTGGTCGGACAGGCCCAGGGACTGTATAAAATGCAGGATATCCTGAACTTACAGGAAACCTTGCAGCGGTTGCTTGACAGTGAGTCCGGCGAATAAAGCGCTGGACGAAAAGTGAAAAAATTCGTACAATAAGTGCAATTTGCCTAGCGGAAGTTTCTAGGCAGAGACTGCGCGGTTCAAGACCTTAAACGGGGAAGTCAACATTGTATTGATTCACCCGTTTTTTTATGTACGGAGGTTGCCCTTGAGTATTTTAGCGAGTCAATCCGCTAACCGAGCAATACTGGTTCTAGCTGATGGTACCATTTTTCGCGGTACCGCCATTGGAGCCGAAGGCTCCGCGGTCGGCGAAGTTGTTTTCAACACGGCCATGACCGGCTACCAGGAAATTCTCACCGACCCATCTTATACTGAACAACTCGTTACCCTGACTTATCCCCACATTGGAAATACCGGTACCAACGACGAAGACGAAGAGTCAGATGCCGTCTGGGCAAAAGGCTTAATCATTCGTGATAACGCATTAAAAGCCAGTAATTTCCGTAAACAAGAAACACTCAACGAATACCTTCGCCGCCACAATGTGGTTGGAATAGCCGATATCGATACTCGTAAGTTAACCCGTATTTTGCGCGAAAAAGGCGCTCAAAACGGTTGTATCATGGCTGGCGAACTGGATGACGCCAAAGCGCTCGAATTAGCCCAGCAGTTCCCGGGGCTAAAAGGCATGGATTTGGCCAAAGAAGTCTGTTGTAAAGAGGTTCAACCCTGGGTTGGTGGCAGTTGGAAACTCGGCGAAGGGCACACCCAACCGGAGCAGTCAAAATACCATGTGGTGGCGTACGATTACGGCGTAAAGCACAATATCCTGCGCCTGCTTGCTGACCGCAACTGCAAAATCACGCTGGTACCCGCACAGACGCCGGCCAGTGAGGTGTTGGCGATGAATCCGGATGGTGTATTCCTGTCCAACGGTCCGGGCGACCCGGAGCCTTGTGACTATGCGATTAAAGCCATCCAGGAGTTATTGGACAACAACATCCCTATCTTCGGTATCTGTTTAGGCCACCAATTGTTAGGCCTGGCCAGCGGTGCCAAGTCGGTGAAGATGAAACTCGGTCACCACGGTGCTAACCACCCGGTGCAGGACAGCCGTACTAAGCGGGTGATGATCACCAGTCAGAACCACGGTTTCGCGATCGATATCGACACCCTGCCGGATACCCTGGAAGTGACCCATGTGTCGTTGTTTGACGGCACCTTACAGGGCATTAAGCGCAAAGATAAACCGGCGTTCAGTTTTCAGGGACACCCGGAAGCCAGCCCGGGACCGCACGATGCGGCCGAACTGTTCGATCAATTCATCGAGCTCATGCAACAGCGAGTGCAGGCGACAGCCTGATTGAGTACAGGAAAAGGATAGAGCGAATTTATGCCAAAACGTACAGACATTAACAGTATCCTGATTCTTGGTGCCGGTCCGATCGTTATCGGTCAGGCGTGTGAGTTTGATTACTCCGGCGCTCAGGCTTGTAAAGCATTACGCGAAGAAGGCTATCGGGTCATTCTGGTTAACTCCAACCCGGCCACCATTATGACCGACCCGGAAATGGCCGATGCCACCTACATTGAGCCGATCCACTGGGAAGTGGTGGAAAAAATCATCGAGCGGGAAAAACCGGATGCCATTTTGCCGACCATGGGTGGACAAACGGCACTGAACTGCGCCCTGGATTTGGACCGCCACGGGGTACTGCAAAAGTACAACGTGGAAATGATTGGTGCCAACGCAGACGCCATTGATAAAGCAGAAAACCGCGATCGCTTTGATAAAGCAATGAAGGCGATTGGTCTGGAAACGCCCAATGCGGAAATGGCGCACAGCATGGAAGAAGCTTTTGATGTGCTCGACCGACTCGGTTTCCCGTGCATTATCCGGCCATCTTTTACCATGGGTGGAAGTGGCGGCGGTATCGCCTATAACCGCGAAGAGTTTGAAGAAATCTGCCGCCGCGGGCTGGATTTGTCACCGACCAACGAATTGTTGATTGATGAGTCGCTGCTGGGTTGGAAAGAATACGAGATGGAAGTGGTTCGTGATAAGAACGACAACTGCATCATCGTCTGTACCATTGAAAACTTTGACCCTATGGGTATCCATACCGGCGACTCGATAACCGTGGCACCGGCACAAACGCTGACCGACAAAGAATTTCAGGTGATGCGTGATGCGGCGATGGCGGTGTTACGCGAAATTGGCGTGGAAACCGGTGGTTCGAACGTACAGTTTGGCGTTAACCCGGATACCGGCCGTATGGTGATTATCGAGATGAACCCTCGGGTATCACGCTCGTCTGCGCTGGCCTCGAAAGCGACCGGCTTCCCGATTGCTAAAGTGGCGGCCAAGTTGGCGGTGGGCTATACCCTCGATGAGCTCGACAACGAAATTACCGGCGGCATTACACCAGCGTCCTTTGAACCGGCACTCGACTACGTGGTGACTAAGATCCCACGCTTTAACTTTGAGAAATTCGCCAACTGTAACGATCGTCTGACCACACAAATGAAATCGGTCGGTGAAGTGATGGCGATAGGCCGTAACTTCCAGGAATCCATGCAGAAAGCCCTGCGCGGGTTGGAATTGGGGGCTAACGGCCTCGATCCGATCATTGATATCACCGCCGACGATGCCCGCGGCAAAGTGATACGCGAGTTAAAAGAACCGGGTGCCGAGCGCATTTGGTACATTGCCGATGCTTTCCGTATGGGCATGAGCGTGCGTGAAGTGTTTGAGCTGACCCGCATTGATGAGTGGTTCCTGATCCAGCTGGAAGAATTGATCCTGCTGGAACGTGAAATGGACGAATTAGGTCTGGCCGGATTAACCCCGGACGTAATGACCGCACTCAAACGCCGCGGTTTTTCAGATAAGCGCATTGCCGATGTACTGCATGTGAGTGAATCGGAAGTGCGTAAAAAACGTTATGAGTTTGCCATTCATCCGGTTTACAAACGGGTTGATACCTGCGCCGCAGAATTTGCCTCCGGTACCGCCTATATGTACTCAAGTTATGATGAAGAGTGCGAGGCGCAAGTGTCGGATCGTGAAAAAATCATGGTCATCGGCGGTGGTCCTAACCGCATCGGCCAGGGTATCGAGTTCGATTACTGCTGTGTCCATGCGGCCCTGGCGATGCGCGAAGACGGTTACGAAACCATCATGGTGAACTGTAACCCGGAAACCGTTTCAACCGACTACGACACCTCAGATCGACTGTATTTTGAACCGATTACGCTGGAAGACGTGCTGGAAATCGTCCGTATTGAGAAGCCGAAGGGTGTGATTGTTCAGTACGGTGGTCAGACGCCACTGAAACTGGCGCGTGAACTGGAAGCGAATGGGGTGCCAATCATCGGTACCTCACCGGACGCTATTGACCGTTCAGAAGACCGCGAGCGCTTCCAGGCGGCGGTTCGTCGACTGAATCTGAAACAGCCGGAAAACGCAACCGTGACCGGTATCACTCAGGCGCTGACGGAAGCTAAACGCATTGGTTATCCGCTGGTGGTTCGACCGTCGTACGTGCTCGGTGGCCGGGCAATGGAAATCGTTTACGACGAGCAGGATCTAAACCGTTATCTGACCGAAGCGGTTAAGGTATCCAATGAAGCGCCAGTATTGCTGGACCGCTTCCTCGACAACGCGATTGAAGTGGATGTTGACGCCATTTGTGATGGCGAAGACGTGCTTATTGGTGGCATCATGCAGCACATTGAAGAAGCCGGCGTTCACTCCGGTGACTCGGCCTGTTCATTGCCGCCGTATTCACTCAGCGATATTATTCAGGCGCAACTGCGTGAGCAGATTCGTAAACTGGCGTTCGAGCTTAATGTAAAAGGCCTGATGAATGCCCAGTTTGCGGTTAAAGACGATGAAATTTATCTGATCGAAGTTAACCCGCGTGCAGCCCGTACAGTGCCGTTTGTGTCGAAAGCCACAGGTGTGCCGCTGGCAAAAGTTGCTGCTCGTGTGATGGTCGGTCAAAGCCTGAAACAGCAGGGCTATGTAAAGGAAATCATCCCGCCGTATTACTCGGTCAAAGAAGTGGTGATCCCATTTGCAAAATTCCAGGGTGTGGATCCTATCCGCGGCCCGGAAATGCGTTCAACCGGCGAAGTGATGGGTGTTGGTGAGAGCTTTGAGGAGGCCTACGCGAAAGCGAATCTGGCCGCCGGTGAAGCACTGGCTAAAAAGGGTAAAGCACTGATTTCGGTTAAAGACAGCGACAAGCGACGGCTGATGGATTTGGCCCGTGGTTTACTGGCGCTGGGCTTTAAACTGGAAGCAACGCGCGGCACCGCTAAAATGTTAGCGGAAGAGGGCATCGACTGTTCAATAGTGAACAAGCTGCAGGAAGGCCGGCCTAATATTGTTGATGCCATCAAAAATGGTGAGTACAGTTACATCATCAACACGGTTGAAGGACGTCAGGCGATTGAAGACTCTGTCTACATTCGTCGTGAGGCGCTGTTGAATAAAGTGATTTATACCACCACGTTAAATGCTGCGTTTGCTACCGTTAAAGCGAACACAGCAGATGACCGGGCGCGGGTGAGCTCGGTGCAGGAACTCCATAAAAGGGTAGAGCTAGTATGAACCAGATTCCAATGACGGAACGCGGTGCGCAGTTATTGCGTGATGAACTCAAGCGCTTGAAAACGGTCGACCGGCCGCGCATTGTTGAGGCGATTGCCGACGCACGCGAGCACGGCGACTTGAAAGAAAACGCTGAGTACCACGCAGCACGTGAACAGCAAGGGTTTTGTGAAGGGCGGATTCAGGAAATTGAATCGAAGCTGTCCAATGCCCAGATCATCGATGTCACCAAAGTACCGAATAACGGTAAAGTGATTTTTGGTGCGACGGTCACGGTCTATAACACCAAAACCGACGAAGAAGTGACCTATAAAATCGTTGGTGACGATGAAGCAGACATCAAGTCTAACTTGATCAGCGTTAATTCACCGATTGCACGCGCACTGATTGGTAAAGAGATTGATGATGTTGCGACGGTGACCACGCCAAACGGCGAAGTTGAATACGAAGTGGTCGAAGTTAAATACATTTAATGATATTTATCAATAATTTAGTTAAAAACCAGCGCTTCGGCTCTGGTTTTTTTATGTTTACAGCAAAATCAGATTTTTGCGCATTGTTTCCTAAAAATGTTTTTTGTATAACTAATCCCGTTTTTCGTCTTATTCGTCCTAAATGAGGTATGGAAAGGAGTCCATTTATGGAAACGGCATTTTATCCTTACAACGCGCTTGCCGAAAATCTGACGGTGACAGACTGCATGCACCGATTAAAGCAAGTGATCAATGCATCGACCATCAAAGAGGTAGTGGCCTGGTTAGGCGTAGATTACTCGCACTATAAAAACTGGAAACATCGACGGATTATCCCGTACAGCCTGATCGTGCCAAAACTGTTGCAGGTGGGTTATTCCGTTGATTGGTTGTTCGCTCCCGGCGTTAAGCTGTTTTACCCGAAGCCATTATTGAGTTTAAGCGACAGGCCAGCGCAGGTGATTGAGCAGCAAATTGAGTATCGCCGTTACACCAAAGCGATGCAGAAAATTGAACCGTTGCTCAAACGCAATCGGTTAAAGAACATTGAACACAACCGCACGGAATTATTGAGCGCGTATCTGCATTCCTACGAAGGATGGATGAGCCTGGACAGCTCGTTGTCGTTTATTGCAAGAGCAACGGCGATCGAGCCTGTGCCCGCGCCGCTGCCATTGTCAGTTGGCTAAACTCGGAGTTATGCTTTCGGCAGATGGATTTTGGGTTCTTCTGCCGCGCGGTACAACACCAGCGTTTTACCAATAACCTGAACTTGCTCTGCGCCGGACTCAGCAACAATCGTTGCGATGATTTGCTGGCGCAATTCACGCTCTTCCTCTGGCACTTTTACTTTAATTAACTCATGATCGTTCAATGCCTGATCGATTTCAGCCAGTACGCCTTCGGTTAATCCGTTAGCACCGAGTAACACCACCGGTTTTAACGGATGTGCTTTACTTTTTAGGAACTGTTTTTGCTTATTGCTTAATGACATTAGATAATACCGTTCTTTTGACTTGAATTTTGCCTATTGTAACGCCATCTACCGTTAGCAGGCCAGAAAAACAAAGGATATCCAGTTGTATGGCAAAAAAACGCAGCTCCAGCAGTCGCCGCTGGCTTGACGAACACTTCAATGATCACTTCGTGCAAAAAGCGCAGAAGAAAGGTCTGCGTTCGCGTGCCGTCTTTAAACTTGAAGAAATTCAACAACGCGACCGCTTGATAAAGAAAGGTCAGACGGTGGTTGACCTGGGCGCCGCACCGGGCGGCTGGTCACAGTACGTGGCCGATTATTTTAATGGTGATGGTCAAATTATCGCCTGTGATATTTTACCGATGGACCCAATCGCCGGCGTCGATTTCTTGCAGGGCGACTTTCGCGATGAAGCGGTTTTGCAGGCACTACTGACCCGAATCGACGGTAAAAACGTAGATGTAGTATTGTCGGATATGGCACCTAATATGAGTGGTAACGACAATGTCGATCAGCCACGCGCCATGTATTTAGTGGAGTTGGCGTTGGATATGTGTCATCAGGTTTTGAAACCCGGCGGCTCTTTTGCGGTCAAAGTATTTCAGGGACAAGGATTTGAGGAGTTCTTAAAAGATGTTCGTGCCGCCTTTAAAACAGTAAAAACACGCAAGCCCGAGTCATCCCGTGCACGCTCCCGTGAGGTGTATCTGGTAGCGACGGATTACAAACTATAGTACCCTGTCAAAAGGTATAAAGATTTCAATTTACACTAGAGGTAATAGGCTTTGAGCGATATGGCAAAAAATCTCATCTTGTGGCTGGTAATAGCCGTTGTGTTGATGAGCGTTTTTCAGAGCTTCAGTCCGGGTGAAACCTCCGGTTCACAAATGGCTTACAGTGAATTTGTCAGCCAAGTGAATGACGGAAATATCCGCCGTGCAGACTTTGGCGAAGATGGGCGCACCATTACGGGTATGACCAATAATGGTCAGACATTTAAAACCGTGGTTCCAACACAATACGATCCGAAAATTCTGGACGATTTGCTGGCGAATAACGTGCAAACGCAAGGTACTCCGCCGGAAGAGCCGAGTATCCTGACCTCTATCTTTATTTCGTGGTTCCCGATGCTGCTGTTGATTGGTGTATGGATTTTCTTCATGCGTCAAATGCAAGGCGGTGGCGGCCGTGGTGCCATGTCGTTCGGTAAGAGCAAAGCGCGGCTGATGAACGAAGAGCAAATGAAAACGACGTTCAAAGACGTTGCTGGCTGTGACGAAGCAAAAGAAGAAGTGGTGGAACTGGTCGACTATCTGAAAGATCCGTCCAAGTTCCAGCGTTTAGGCGGTAAGATTCCGAAAGGCGTGCTGATGGTAGGCCCTCCGGGTACGGGTAAAACCTTATTGGCGAAAGCCATTTCCGGTGAAGCCAAGGTGCCGTTCTTCAGCATCTCAGGTTCGGACTTCGTCGAAATGTTCGTCGGTGTCGGTGCATCTCGTGTGCGCGACATGTTCGAACAGGCGAAAAAATCAGCGCCGTGCATCATCTTCATCGATGAGATCGACGCGGTCGGTCGCCAACGTGGTGCCGGTCTTGGGGGTGGGCACGATGAGCGTGAACAAACCCTGAACCAAATGCTGGTCGAAATGGACGGCTTTGAAGGTAACGAAGGTATTATCGTGATTGCCGCGACGAACCGTCCTGACGTTCTCGACCCTGCGTTACTGCGTCCCGGTCGTTTTGACCGCCAGGTGGTGGTTGGTTTACCAGACGTGCGTGGGCGTGAGCAGATCCTGAAAGTGCACATGCGTAAAGTGCCGCTGGGTGACGACGTTAAGCCGGAACTGATTGCACGGGGTACCCCGGGTTTCTCCGGTGCCGACCTTGCCAACCTGGTGAATGAGGCTGCCCTGTTTGCTGCTCGTGGCAACAAACGTGTGGTTAGCATGGAAGAATTCGACAAAGCGAAAGACAAGATCATGATGGGCGCAGAACGTCGCTCAATGGTTATGACCGATGATGAAAAGGCGATGACAGCCTATCACGAAGCCGGTCACGCCATTGTTGGCCGTCTGGTGCCGGAACACGATCCGGTCTACAAGGTGTCGATCATTCCGCGTGGTCGGGCTCTGGGTGTTACCATGTACCTGCCGGAACAAGATCGTGTCAGCCACACCAAGCAACATCTGGAAAGCATGATCTCCAGTCTGTTTGGTGGCCGTTTGGCGGAGCAACTGATTTACGGTGCTGATAAAGTCACCACCGGCGCTTCCAACGACATCGAACGTGCGACAGAAATCGCCCGTAAGATGGTGACGCAATGGGGTCTGTCGGAGAAAATGGGGCCGTTATTGTACGCAGAGGACGAAAATGAAGTGTTCCTCGGCCGTTCAGTCACTCAGCACAAGCACATGTCAGACGATACTGCACGTGCGATTGATGAAGAAGTTAAGGCTGTTATTGATACGAACTATCAACGGGCGAAAAAGATCCTGGAAGAAAACATGGATATCTTACACGCCATGAAAGACGCCTTAATGAAGTACGAAACCATCGACGCCGATCAGATCGACGACCTGATGAACCGTCGCGACGTTCGCCCACCAAAAGGCTGGGACGACTCACGCGATGACGGTGGCGACACCGGCGGCGGCTCCGCCAAGGCTGACAACACCGAAGAGCGCCCGGAGCGCCCAATCAATGTTGAAAAGCCAGGCGACGCAACGTCATAAACTGGTATCGTTAATAAAAACCCGCCGCTGGCGGGTTTTTTGTGGTTGAGGACTTTTGGCTGACGACCCGGGGGAAGGAGTGGCAGGATTATGGCAGGCAATTGACCCACCCCTAAGCCAAGGGACGCCCACAAGTACGTCCCTGTAGGGCTTGACTGGCGCCATCCATGGCGCCAGACACCCTTGTCTTAGGGGGTGGGTCAATTACCTTATTGCCATATTCCTGCCGCTCCTCCCCCGGGGTCAATACGGCGGTAACGGATAGTTAGTCTACGGTTGGTCGGGTGAGTAGCGGGCGCGGTGTTGGTTGCGGCGCCATTCAGGGGGTGTTGGAGGCCATGGATGGCCGGAAACAAGCGTACACGGACGTACTTGCAGCGTCCCCCTGAATGGCGCCGCGACCAACACTAACAGCCCGCTGCTTACCCGACCAACCGCAAGCCTGAGAACGATAAGGAAGCTTCGATGAGCAAACAAACTAAACCTTTGAGGGTGATGGGAATTTTGAATGTGACGCCGGATTCATTCAGTGATGGCGGGCGTCATCATACGGTGGCTAAGGCGGTCGATCATGCGGCGCGGTTGCTGGATGAGGGCGCGGACATTCTGGATGTTGGCGGTGAATCGACGCGGCCGGGGGCTGAGGCAGTGGCAACGGAGGAAGAGCTGGCGCGGGTGATTCCGGTGGTGGAGGCGATTAAGCAACGTTTTGATGCCTTTGTTTCCGTTGATACCACCAAAACGGCGGTGATGCGCGAGAGCATTGCGGTGGGTGCGGACATGATCAATGACGTTTGTGCGTTGCAGCAGCCGGGGGCTTTGCAGGCGGTTGCGGATAGTGAGGTTGAGCTGTGCTTAATGCACATGCAGGGCGAACCGCGCACGATGCAGCATGAGCCGCGTTACGATGACGTGGTCTGTGACGTGAAGGCGTTTTTGCAACGGCGGATTGCGGCCTGTGAGGAAGCGGGCATTGCGCGTCAGCGGCTGTGGCTGGACCCTGGTTTTGGGTTTGGTAAATCGATGCGCCATAACTATCAAATGTTGCAACGTTTGCAGGCGTTTCACGAACTGCAACTGCCGCTACTGATTGGTATGTCGCGTAAATCGATGATTGGTCATGTGACCGGACGGGCGGTTGATGAGCGCTTAGCGGGGAGTATCGCGGCGGCAACTATTGCAGCCCTCAAAGGAGCACGTATAATCCGTGTTCACGATGTTAAGGAAACGGTTGATGCGATGAAAGTCGTGGCAGCCACACTCGAGGGAGACTATTTGTGAGCGAACGGAAGTATTTTGGCACCGACGGTGTGCGCGGACGCGTTGGAGAATTTCCAATTACCCCGGAATTTGCGGTAAAACTCGGCTGGGCAGCCGGGCGAGTGTTGGCGGCAAAGGGTACACGTAAGGTATTGGTTGGTAAGGATACCCGTGTCAGTGGTTACATGCTTGAGTCGGCGCTGGAGGCGGGACTTGCGGCGGCCGGGGTCAATGTTGACTTTCTCGGGCCGATGCCGACGCCGGGTATTGCCTATTTAACCCGTACGTTCCGTGCTGCTGCCGGTATTGTTATCAGTGCATCGCACAACCCTTATTACGACAATGGCATTAAATTCTTTGCCGATAACGGGCACAAACTGCCGGATGCGACTGAGCTGGAAATCGAACGATTATTGGATCAGCCGATGGAATGTGTCAGTTCGGAGCATTTAGGTCGTGCAAACCGTATTGCCGATGCGGCGGGTCGTTACATTGAATTCTGTAAGAGTGTGTTCCCGTCTGAGTTGTCGTTACAAGGGTTACACATTGTGGTGGATTGTGCTCATGGTGCGACCTATCACATTGCGCCAAACGTGTTGCGTGAACTGGGCGCACGGGTTACCGAGATTGGCACCAAACCCGATGGCATGAACATCAATAAAGACTGTGGCGCGACGTCGTTGGACGCGCTTCAACAGGCGGTATTGGATAACAAAGCGAATGTCGGTCTGGCACTCGATGGTGACGGTGATCGCATCATGATGGTAACAGACAAAGGACGTGTTATCGACGGTGATGAGATTCTTTATATTCTGGCGGTGACGGCGCAGCAGCAGGGGCAACTGCAAGGCGGCGTAGTTGGCACTCTGATGACGAACTTTGCGTTGGAAAAAGAGTGCGAGCGGCGGAACATTCCGTTTGTTCGTGCCAAAGTGGGCGACCGTTATGTGATTGAAGAACTGGTCAAACGCGATTGGTATTTGGGTGGCGAAAATTCAGGTCATGTCATTAATCGTCAATACCACACCACCGGTGATGGCATTATTGCCGGCTTACAGGTACTGGCGGCGATGCAGTTTGAAGGCAAATCGTTACATGAGCTGAGCCGTGATTTTAAAAAGCTGCCGCAGGTGCTGATTAATGTGCGCTTTAACGCTGGTGAGCAGCCGCTGGAATCTGACACCGTACAGGCCGTCGTCAATGAAGTCGAAACCGCGCTGGCCGGTAAAGGCCGGGTGTTGTTGCGTAAGTCGGGTACTGAACCTCTGATCCGGGTCATGGTCGAAGGAGAAGATGAGAAAACCGTGCGGACGTTTGCGCAGCAAATTGCGAACGAAGTGGAAGCGGCTACAAATTAAACACTTGAGCGGTTGCAGCCGAAATGCCGCTTGTATCTTCACGCGGCTTCGGCTACTATTCCCGCCGCTCTAACGAAGGGAGTTTTAATGGCCAACGCATCCTTAGTGATTGGAAACTGGAAGATGAACGGTAACGCGGCATTGACACGCTCAATGACCGATGCATTGCGCTCTGCGCAGCAGCCGACTGATTCGGTTAAAGTGGTTGTTTGCCCTCCGTTTACGCTGTTAGGCGAACTGACGCGTCATTGCTACTACGATAACATCGCGGTTGGCGCGCAAAATGTAAACGCCAACGAAAATGGCGCGCACACCGGCGAAGTGTCGATTGAGATGCTGAAAGAACTGGGTGTGGAGTATGTGATTATCGGTCATTCTGAACGTCGTGCCATGTACGGCGACAGTAATGACGTTGTCGCGGCGAAGACAGCAGCGGCAACCGCCGCGGGTTTGCAAGCCGTGTTGTGTGTTGGCGAAGACAAACAGCAACGCGACGATGACAAGACCTGGCACGTTGTTGAACAGCAACTGCAGGCTGCCTGCGAGCAACTGAGCGCTGAGCAGGCGACCAAGCTGGTGGTGGCTTATGAGCCGATTTGGGCCATTGGTACCGGTGAAACGGCAACTCCCGCGCAGGCAGAACAAATTCATGCACAGATTCGTGCGTGGCTGACCGAGCGATTTGCCGCGGTTGGCGAAAAGATAGAAATACTTTACGGCGGGTCTGTAAAAGCGGATAATGCCGCCGAATTATTTGCGCAACAACATATCGATGGTGGTTTGATCGGAGGCGCGAGTCTGAAAGAAGACCAGTTTGTCGCCATCGTTCAAGCAGCACAAGGGTAAGTTATTATGTATGAAGTGTTATTAGTCGCCTTTTTGGTGGTTGCCATTGTCCTGATTGGTTTCATTATGATCCAGCAAGGCAAAGGTGCTGACATGGGTGCATCGTTTGGTTCAGGCGCTTCCAATACGGTATTTGGTTCGTCCGGTTCGGGTAACTTTTTAACCCGTACGACGGCAGCTCTGGCGGTTGTCTTTTTTATTCTGAGTCTGGTGTTGGGTAATTTATCGACCGACAGTTCAGATGCGGGTGAAGACTTCTCTGACTTGTCAGTACCGATGGAAGAGCAGGCTCAAACGCCAACCGAAAAAGACTCTGGTTCAGACGTACCGCCGACCAATTAATCGGCAACAGTTTACGCGGATGTGGTGGAATTGGTAGACACGCTATCTTGAGGGGGTAGTGCTTTCGGGCGTGCGGGTTCAAGTCCCGCCATCCGCACCAAATTAAGTGCTTTAGCACTTGAAATAAATAAGAAAATCCCTATAATATGTAGCAAGTTTCGGACGCGGGGTGGAGCAGTCTGGTAGCTCGTCGGGCTCATAACCCGAAGGTCGTAGGTTCAAATCCTGCCCCCGCAACCAATTTTAACAAAGAAGTGCGTATCGCTGCGGTTAAGTGCCCAGCCGATAAGAGCCAGGATTAGAAAGGTGGCTCCGCTTTTGTTAAAATAACTGACAAAGGGTCCAGTGTTTAAAAAGCCCCGCAGCAGCTCGGGGCTTTTTGCTATGTGGCCTTAGCTATCTCCGGATAGCCAGAACACTGGGCGCTTGCGCCCTTTTTTTGTTTCAGGAGGCAGTTTGGCAAGTTTACAAGAACGGTTAACCGATATGATTCGTCCCGCGGTAGAAGCGTTGGACTATGAATTGTGGGGTGTAGAGTTCGTCCGTGCGGGCAAGTTTTCAACATTACGGGTATACATCGACAGCCCTGACGGTATCGGTGTTGATGATTGTGCTGATGTCAGTTATCAGGTCAGTGCGCTACTGGATGTCGAAGATCCGATTAATGCGGAATACAACCTGGAAGTGTCTTCTCCGGGGATGGAACGACCGTTTTTCAGCGCCGAGCAAATGCAACCTTACGTCGGCGAGACCATTGCGGTTGAACTGAACGTGGCGCAACAAAACAAACGTAAATTCAAAGCGCAGTTGGAAGCCGTTGAAGGCGACCAACTGACGTTGTTAGTAGATAACGAAACGCTTCAGGTGAGCATGCGCGATGTAAAGAAAGCTCACTTGGTTCCAACATTTGATTAAAGGATTGCGGTGGCGAGGCAGCACTCATGAGTAAAGAAATACTGTTAGTCGCAGAAGCGGTATCGAACGAAAAAGCAGTACCGCGCGAGAAAATTTTTGAAGCGTTGGAGTCGGCTCTTGCGCATGCAACAAAGAAAAAATATGAAGGTGACATTGACGTTCGTATCGACATTAACCGCCAGACCGGTGAGTTTGATACGTTCCGCCGTTGGTTAGTGGTTGAAGACAGCGACGAAGGGTTGGAACATCCGTATCGTGAGATCAGCCTGTCGGCAGCACAATACGAAAACCCGGAAATGAACGTCGGCGATTATGTGGAAGAGCAAATTGAATCGATTCAATTTGACCGTATTACCACGCAGACGGCGAAACAGGTTATCGTACAAAAAGTCCGCGAAGCTGAACGTGCTCAAGTTGTTGATGAGTATCGCGATCAGGTCGGCGAAATGGTCAGTGGTATCGTTAAACGCGCTAACCGCGAACACGTTATCCTGGATTTAGGCAACAACGCCGAAGCCATCATTTACCGTGATGAAATGCTACCGCGTGAGTCGGTTCGCCCAGGCGACCGTGTCCGTGGCCTACTGTATGACGTTCGCCCGGAAGCGCGTGGCGCACAGTTGTTTGTCAGCCGTACCCACCCGGACTTCCTGATGGAACTGTTCCGTATTGAAGTGCCGGAAATCGGCGAAGAAATGATTGAACTGAAAGGTGCGGCTCGTGATCCCGGATCACGTGCTAAAATTGCGGTTAAGAGTAACGATCGCCGCATTGACCCGGTGGGCGCTTGTGTTGGTATGCGTGGCGCGCGTGTGCAGGCGGTCTCCGGTGAACTGGGTGGCGAACGTGTTGATATCGTATTGTGGGATGATAATCCGGCGCAATACGTCATTAACGCCATGGCTCCGGCTGAAGTCGCATCCATCGTGGTTGACGAAGACGCTCATACTATGGACATCGCCGTGGCGGCCGATAATCTGGCACAGGCCATCGGTAAAAGTGGTCAAAATGTTCGCCTGGCCAGTCAGTTGACCGGCTGGACGTTAAACGTCATGACCGAAGCAGAGTTCAATGAAAAGAACGAAGCTGAAGCACAGCGTTTGCTCGACCTATTCATGAATAATCTGGGTATCGATGAAGACTTCGCCAGCGTACTGGTTGATGAAGGTTTCTCGTCGATGGAAGAAGTGGCTTACGTTCCTGTTGCCGAGTTCCTTGAGATCGAAGGCATGGACGAAGACATTGTTGAAGAATTACGTGGCCGTGCCCGTGCCTATTTGACAACCAAAGCGCTGGCTGATGAAGAGTCGCTCGAATCAGCAGAGCCGGATGAGTCACTATTGAATTTAGAGGGTATGGATCGTCACCTGGCCTATGTACTCGCCAGTAAAGGCGTTGCAACGCTGGAAGACCTGGCTGAGCAGGGCATTGACGATTTAGCCGATATAGAAGAACTGGATGAACAGCAAGCTGGCGAATTGATCATGAAAGCCCGCAATATTTGCTGGTTCAGCGAAGAACAGTAACGATCAGCGGAGGTACAACAGACTATGGAAGAAGTAACGCTCGATAAGCTGGCCAAAGATGTCGGTACAACAGTTGATCGTCTGATTCAGCAATTTGCTGAAGCGGGCATGAAAAAAACGCCGGGTGACACGGTCACCGAGGACGAAAAACAGAAACTGCTGGTACATTTGAACAAGCAACATGGTGGCGGCGGTTCTGCGCCAAGCAAAATGACATTGAAGCGCAAGACCAAAAGCACCTTGAACGTCGGTGGCAGCGGTAACAAATCGGTACAGGTCGAAGTACGTAAAAAACGGACTTACGTAAAACGTTCTGCGGCGGAAGAAGAACAACGCCTGGAAGAAGAACGCCTGCAAGCCGAGAAAGAAGCCGCTGAAGCAAAACGCCGCGAAGAAGAGCAGGCTCGTGAAGAGCAAGCGCGTAAAGAAGCGGAAGAAAAAGCCAAAGCAGCACGTGAAAAAGCGGAAAAAGAAAAAGCTGAGAAAGAAAAAGCGCGCAAGGAAAAAGAGAAAGCGCGTCAAAAAGCTGAAGCTGAAAAACGTGCCGCGATGACCCCTGAAGAACGTGAAGCCGCCGATAAAGCGAAAGCCGAAGCGGAGAAGCTGAAACGTCAACAGGAAGAAGAAGCTCGTAAAAAAGCGGAAAAAGAAGCAGAGCGTCAGGCTGAAGAAGCCCGTAAGCTGGCTGAAGAAAACGCTAAGCGCTGGGAAGAAGAAGAGAAAAAACGTAAAGAGCAGGAACAGCAGGACGTGCACTTTACCACCTCATCAACAGCCCAGGAAGCGGAAGACGCGCAGGACTTTGACGAAGAGCGTAAGAGCCGTCGTCGCAGTAAGAAAAGCCGTCGTAAAGAGGAAGAAGCGGAAGAACGTTCACCGCGTCGTGAAAAACGTCGCAAGGGTGGCCGTCGTCCGTCGACCTTACAGCAAGGCTTTAACAAACCTGCACAGCCGGTTGAACGCGAAGTCCGTATCGGTGAAACCATCAGTGTCGGTGAATTGGCGAACCGCATGGCTGTGAAAGCCAGCGAGCTGATCAAAACCATGATGAAGATGGGTGAGATGGTAACCATCAACCAGATTCTTGATCAGGAAACCGCATCGTTGGTGGTTGAAGAGCTGGGCCATAAAGCGATTCTGGTGAAAGACAACGCACTTGAAGAAGAAGTGTTGTCAGACCGTTCAGAAGGTGGTGAAGAAGCACCGCGTGCGCCGGTGGTTACTGTTATGGGTCACGTTGACCACGGTAAAACCTCGCTGCTTGACTATATTCGTAAAGCCAAAGTGGCGTCCGGCGAAGCCGGTGGTATTACTCAGCACATTGGTGCTTACCACGTCGAAACCGATCATGGCATGATCACCTTCCTGGATACCCCGGGTCACGCCGCCTTCACCTCGATGCGGGCACGTGGTGCCGGTGCCACTGACGTGGTTATCCTGGTGGTAGCCGCTGATGACGGCGTCATGCCACAAACCAAAGAAGCGGTACAGCACGCCAAAGCGGCCGGCGTTCCCATTATTGTTGCGATCAACAAAATGGACAAAGAAGAAGCCGACCCGGATCGTGTTAAAAACGAATTGGCGCAGCTTGACGTTATCCCGGAAGACTGGGGTGGTGATGTGATGTTTGTGCCGGTATCAGCGCATTCAGGGATGGGTATCGATGACTTGTTGGAAGCGGTTCTGCTGCAATCCGAAGTCCTTGACCTTAAAGCCGAAAACACCGGTATGGCATCGGGCATCGTGGTCGAATCACGACTTGACCGTGGCCGCGGTCCGGTAGCCACCATTCTGGTACAGCGCGGACTGCTTAAGCAGGGCGACGTGGTGCTTTGTGGTCTGGAATACGGTCGTATCCGTGCGATGCGTGACGAAAACGGTAAGGACATTAAAGAAGCCGGTCCATCGATTCCGGTTGAAATTCTGGGTCTTTCCGGTGTGCCGCAGGCCGGCGACGAAGCCACTGTGGTTAAAGACGAACGTAAAGCCCGTGAAGTTGCTAACTATCGTCAGGGTAAATACCGTGATGTGAAACTGGCGAAACAGCAGAAAGCGAAACTGGAAAATATGTTTGCCAACATGGAAGAAGGCGACGTTTCTGAATTGAACATCGTGCTTAAGTCAGATGTTCAGGGCTCGCTGGAAGCCATTTCTGATGCCTTAACCAAGCTGTCAACCGATGAAGTTAAGGTCAACATCATTGGTTCCGGTGTCGGTGGTATCACCGAAACCGACGTTTCACTGGCCAGCGCCTCGAATGCGATCATTGTTGGTTTTAACGTCCGTGCCGAAGCCGCTGCGAAGAAACTGGTCGAACAGGAAAACGTCGACTTACGTTATTACAGCGTCATTTATGACTTGATTGACGAAGTTAAGGCGGCCATGAGCGGTATGCTGCAGCCTGAATTCAAGCAGCAAATCATTGGTCTGGCCGAAGTCCGTGATGTGTTCAAGTCACCGAAACTGGGTGCCATCGCGGGTTGTATGGTAACCGAGGGTGTGGTGAAACGTTCAGCACCGATTCGTGTCCTGCGTGATAACGTGGTGATTTACGAAGGTGAACTGGAGTCACTGCGTCGCTTTAAAGATGACGTTCAGGAAGTTCGCAACGGTATGGAATGTGGTATCGGTGTTAAGAACTACAATGACGTTAAAGAAGGTGACCAGATTGAGGTCTTCGAAACCGTTCAAATCGAACGTACGTTGTAATTAGGCGATTCGCCATAGGATAGTTATGCCGCAAGATTTTAGCCGTACAGAGCGAGTAAGACATCAACTGCAACGCGAGATTGCGATGATACTGCAACGCGAGGTGAAAGACCCTCGCGTGAGTATGGTCACGGTGTCGGATGTAGAGGTGTCACGCGACCTTGCGTACGCCAAAGTGTTTGTAACCTTTTTTAATGATGACAGCGATCAAGTTAAACAAGCCGTTAAAATACTGAACGAAGCAGCGGGTTTTATCCGCTCGTTGTTGGGTAAACGGATTAAGGCGCGGGTGGTGCCGGAGCTTAAGTTTCATCACGATACCTCGTTAAACGAAGGTATCCGCATGAGCAAGTTAGTTGCCGAAGCCCGCAAGCGCGATCGTAACGAGCCATCAGAGGACTAGCACATGGGCAAAGCAAGACCCCGTAAAGGGCGTCCTGTTAGCGGTGTGGTGCTGTTAAATAAAGCGAAGGGCATGAGTTCAAATCATGCCCTTCAGCGTGTTAAGCGCCTGTACAACGCACAGAAAGCCGGTCACACCGGCGCATTGGACCCGCTGGCAACCGGCTTATTGCCGGTCTGTTTGGGTGAGGCCACCAAATTTTCGCAGTATTTGTTGGACGCCGATAAAGCGTATCGGGTGGTCGCCAAATTAGGCATCAGAACCACCACCAGTGACGCTGAAGGCGACGTAGTCGCGACAGCTGAGGTGACGGTTACCGAAGCGCAGGTACGTGACGTGTTACCGACGTTTATCGGTGAGCAACAACAAACACCGTCGATTTATTCGGCGCTAAAGTACGAAGGGCGACCGCTGTATTATTATGCCCGCCGTGGCATTGACGTCCCCCGTAAAACCCGCACTATTCACATCCACCAGATTGACTTTATCGCCCTCAAAGGCGATGAACTGGAGTTGCAGGTGAGTTGTTCGAAAGGGACCTATATTCGAACCCTGATTGACGATCTGGGTCAGGTATTGGGGTGCGGTGCTCATGTCGCGTTGTTGCACCGTAATGGTGTGGCCGAACTTGACGCAGAACAGATGCTGACGCTGGAACAGTTGGAACAGCGAGACAGCGACGCTGAACTCGATGCCTTGTTGCAGCCGGTGGATTGCCTGTTGTCGGCGTTGCCGCAACAACGCATTGATCGGCAACAAGCACGGGCATTACTGCACGGCCAGCCGGTTGCCAATTACACCGACTTAGCTGAAGTGGGTGATGAATGCCGAATGGTGGCGCAACGGATTGACGGTGGTGATGCCTTCATTGGTGTGGCGGCGTTACGGAAAGACGGACAGTTTTGGCCAAAGCGGGTACTGGCGTTGGCATTTTGCGATTTACAGCTGGATGATTTGCAGTAAATCCGCGCTGCTGTTATTGATTTTACCGCTAAGCGCTATATAATACGCGCTCGGCTTGCCGCTGAATTAGTGATCGGAGGCAAGATATTTCTAAAACCAGGAGTACATTATGTCACTAACTGTGGAACAAAAAGCAGAAATCCTTAAAGAGTTTGGTCGTAGCGAAAATGACACCGGTTCTCCAGAAGTGCAAATCGCACTGCTGACCAAGAACCTGGCTGAGCTACAAGATCACTTCAAAGCGCACAAAAAAGACCACCACTCACGTCGTGGCTTGTTGCGTATGGTTAGCCAGCGTCGTAAATTGCTGGACTACCTGAAGAAGAAAGATCAGTCGCGTTATGTTGCGATCGTAGAAAAGCTCGGCATCCGTCGTTAAGACAGAAGTTAAGCAGATTTCTAAGAAAGGGCCGTCAGGCCCTTTTTTATTGCCTGAAATAGCGCTCAAGACCATGCTTTTTTACCGTTTTTTTAATCAAAGGGTCTTAATTTTGTCATTGATGCCTTATACTATGGCTCGAGTAAAAAAAGAGAGAAGACGAGTACCAATCCGGGTGCTCACATTCAGTAAGGTAAAGGAAAGCAAATCGTGAATCCGATAACTAAACAATTTCAATACGGTCAGCACACAGTCACTCTAGAAACCGGCGTGGTTGCACGTCAAGCGACTGCTGCCGTAATGGCAAGCATGGATGACACCACTGTGTTGGTGACCGTAGTGGCGAAGAAAGAAGCCAAAGAAGGCCAGAACTTCTTCCCGCTCACCGTAAATTATCAGGAAAAAACTTACGCCGCCGGTAAAATCCCGGGTGGCTTTTTCAAACGTGAAGGGCGCCCAAGTGAAAACGAGACCCTGACATCACGTCTTATCGACCGCCCAATCCGTCCGCTGTTCCCTGAAGGCTTCATGAACGAAGTACAGGTTGTCGCTACTGTGGTTTCTGTGAACCCACAGATTAATCCGGACATCGTTGCGCTGATCGGTACCTCCGCGGCATTAGCTATTTCTGGTGTGCCGTTTGACGGTCCTATCGGTGCGGCTCGCGTTGGCGTTATTGATAACGAATACGTCTTAAACCCAACCATGGACGAGCTGGAAAAATCCAAGCTGGATCTCGTGGTTGCCGGTACCGAACAAGCCGTACTGATGGTTGAGTCAGAAGCTCAGTTGCTGTCTGAAGACCAAATGTTGGGTGCGGTTGTTTACGGTCACGAACAAATGCAAACCGTTGTTTCTGCCATTAACGAATTTGCCGCTGAAGCCGGTAAAGAAAAATGGGATTGGCAGGCACCTGCAAAAGACGAAGCGTTGCAGGCTAAAATCCGTGAATTGGCCGAGCAGGGCATTGGCGAAGCTTATCGCATCACCGACAAAGCCGAGCGTAAAGGTAAGCTTGACGAAGTTAAGCAGGCGATGACCGAGCAGTTGCTGGCAGATGACGAGAACGTTGATCTTGAAGCGGCCGGTGAAATCTTCCACGACCTCGAGAGTGAAATCGTTCGTAGCCGTATTATTGCCGGCGAAAAACGTATCGACGGCCGTGACCCGGACATGGTTCGTGCCATCAGCGTTGCCACTGGCGTGCTACCTCGCACCCACGGTTCGGCTTTGTTTACCCGTGGTGAAACTCAGGCATTGGTTACCGCGACTCTGGGTACAGAACGTGACGCACAGATGATCGATGAGCTGACGGGTACCAATACCAGCCGCTTTATGTTGCATTACAACTTCCCTCCATACTGTGTGGGTGAGACCGGCATGGTCGGCGCGCCGAAGCGTCGCGAGATTGGTCATGGCCGCTTGGCGAAACGTGGTATTCAGGCCGTTATGCCAAGCCACGAAGAATTCCCATACACTATCCGTGTGGTATCAGAAATCACCGAATCGAACGGTTCCAGCTCGATGGCGTCTGTCTGTGGTTCATCACTGGCGTTAATGGATGCCGGCGTGCCGATTAAATCTTCGGTTGCAGGTATTGCCATGGGTCTGGTGAAAGAAGGCGACAAGCACGTGGTACTGTCTGACATCTTAGGTGATGAAGATCACTTGGGTGACATGGACTTTAAAGTTGCCGGTAACACCGATGGTATTACGGCCTTGCAGATGGACATCAAGATTGACGGCATCACCCGTGAAATCATGGAAAGCGCTTTGGCTCAGGCAAAAGCCGCTCGCTTGCACATCCTTAAAGTAATGGATGAAGCGATTGGTAGCCATCGCGAAGAACTGTCCAGCTACGCACCGCGTTTCAGCACCATCAAGATTGATCAGGACAAGATCAAAGACGTGATCGGTAAAGGCGGCGCGGTAATCCGTGAATTGACGGAATCCACCAACACCAACATCGAGATCGGTGACGACGGTACCATTAAAATTGCCGCCAGTGATCAGGCCGATGCCGATGCCGCGATTGAGCGCATTAAGCAACTGACTGCCAACGTTGAAGTGGGCAAAATTTACCAGGGTAAAGTGGCTCGTATCGTTGATTTCGGTGCGTTTGTTACGGTATTACCGGGTAAAGATGGCTTGGTTCACATCTCGCAAATCGCCGAAGAGCGTGTTAACGACGTTAACGAATACTTGAAAGTCGGTGATGTCGTGCCGGTTAAAGTATTGGAAATTGACCGTCAAGGACGTGTTCGTCTGAGCATGAAAGAAGCGGTTGAGAAGAAAGAAGAAGCGCCTGCAGAAGCGGAAGCGGCCGCATCGAATGGCGACAACAACGACGAATAATTGTTGTTGAAGGAAAAACAAACCCCGCTGAGTGCTAGCTCAGCGGGGTTTTTTTGTGTTGTAATAGCCATTCACAGAGATAAGGATTCGATATGCAATTACGGCGTTGTTTGGCGGTTACAGGTTTATTCAGTGTACTTCTGACAGGGTGTGCGATGTCTCCCGGCGGCAGTTCCGATGCGATGACGCATTTGGTGATTGCGGAGCCTGAACGCGCCGAGTTTCGTTATGAGATCGAACTGGCGAAGTTAAATCAGATGCTGCAACAGGAACTGGATGCAGAGCAACTGGGTTTTGCCTATTACCGGCGTGGTGCACTGTACGATGCTCTGGGATTGCGCACCCTGGCGCGTATGGATTTCACCCGTGCCATTGATTACCAGCCGCGCTTAGCCGATGCGTACAACTTTCTCGGCATTCAATATACCGAGTTGGAGGAATTTGATTACGCCTATGAGGCACTGGATTCGGCCATTGAACTCGAGCCTGAGCATCCTTATGCGTATTTAAACCGTGGCATCGCGGAATACTACGATCGCCGCAATAAGTATGCAATTGATGACTTACAACAGCATTTGGCGATGGAACCCGCTGATCCCTATCGGGTATTGTGGTTGTTCCTGGCCGAGCATCGCGCCGATCCCGAGCAGGCGTCGATGAATCTTAGCAGCAATGCCGCGGCTATCGACAGCGATGATTGGGCCATGGACTTGGTGCGGCTGTACCTTGGCGAGCTCAACGAAAAAGCCTTTCTTGCGCGCATGACCGATAATCTCCGCGACGACGAAACATTGACCGAGCGGCTTTGTGAAGCTTATTTTTACCTGGGTAAGTATCAGCAGATGCAGGGCAACTGGGCGCGTTCGATGAACTATTTTAAACTGGCGCTAACCACCAATGTGTATGAATTTGTTGAACATCGCTATGCCAGAATTGAACTCGAGCGCAGCCGGGAGCAACTGAAGACGCCATGAAGAAGGGCTGGCGGCCACTGTTGATGGTTTTCTGCCTGTTGTTGTTAACGGCTGACAGCCAGCCAACACGGCAGCAACAACAGTGGTTTGCCAGTTTTGCCAATGATCCTGCGGCGCAGCATCAAACCGCGCTAACGTTTTGGCAGCAAGGGCAAAAGAGTGACGCCTTGTATTGGTGGCAGCGCGCGGCTCAGCGCGGCTCACAGGCTGCCTTGCAGTCCTTAACCAAGCACTTTCCACAGCAACGTCGCAAATGGCTGGTGTTGGCGGCAGAGCAGGGCGAGCCGGCTGCGGTAAGGGCGTTGGCAGCGCGGCAATTGCGTCAGCCGGGGATAAGCTGGTCGAAGTGGCAGGCGCGTTGGTTACAGCCGCGCTATGAGTTTTTGCAGGAATATGATCATCTGCGCAACCGCAGCGCCGACTGTCAACAGCAGGTCACGGTGGTGGCCGGCTCTAACCGGCAAAAAGCACGCTATGTGCAATTGCTGCGCGACGTACAGGCAATCGAACTACCCACCGCGCAGTGGTGTTTTGAATGGCAACTGGATGCTTCGTTGCAGTGCACAGTGGACGACGCTTCGCAGCGCGCGCAGTGCGCGACCTCGACGCCGCAAGTGGCGGAACAACGCTATATTGTGTTTGCGGCGGCGGGCAAATCTTCCGCACATGCCAACCGTCTTACCCTGAGTGAACACAGTGATCGTGCGGTTCTGGCGCACGAACTGGCGCACTGGCTTGGTTTTGCCGACGAATACCCGATGTCAAAACCTCTGGCGGAGCATTTTTGTCAGGGCCGCTATGACTTTCGGCCGCTAAATCTGGTAACGACCAGAGCGCGAACCCTGACCACCGCTGAACTGAAACGGCTTTGGCAGACATTGCCCTGGCGCAGTGCGGTCGCTGATTGGCGGCAATTGGCCCAGCGAGGTGCGGACGGACGCTGGCAACTGGGCAGTGATTCAGAGGTTATTGGTTTACACCCGGCAGCCACTTGCGATGCCGTCGATGGCGTTTACGCGTGGAAGCCGCTGGCTCAGCAAACGCCGATGGAGCGGCATCAATTGCAACAGTGGCCGGCGCTGTATCAGCGCCTTGCAACTCAGGCTTTAATGGCTAATTGAGCCAGCATCAGTACCGGACACAGTAACGCGAAAAACCACACCAATGAGCGCAGTTTGTCGGCGTTGAGCAAATACAGCACGTGGTAGGCTACCCGTAACACAATGAAGGCAACGGCGAGCTGTATAGCGCGCTCACTGACCTGGTCGGTGGCGATGGTAGCCAATACCGCTGCCGCGTAGAGGGGGAAGGCTTCATAGGCATTGTAATGACCGGCAACGGCACGGGCGCCGATACCGGTCAGACGTTGTTGCTGAGCACGCGGGTGCTTATTGTCGTAACCCCGGTCGCGGTTTTGAAAATAAACCACCGGGGCTTTCGCTAAAATGGGCAGTAACCCCGCTATCAACAAGCACCAGAGCAACACGTTCATGGTTTAACGTACCGTTTCGCCGGCGGCCTGCAAATCCGCGTGATAAGACGAACGTACCAGTGGTCCGCTGGCGATGTGGCTAAAGCCCATCTCAACGCCGGCAACACGAAGCTCTTCGAACTCATCCGGGTGGACATAGCGGTCTACCGGAATATGGTGACGGCTTGGCTGCAAATACTGACCAATGGTGAGCATATCGCAGTCGTGTTCACGCAGATCGCGCATCACTTCCAGAATTTCTTCTTTGGTTTCACCCAGACCGACCATTAAACCGGATTTGGTACGAACGTCCGGACGCGCGGCTTTGTAATTTTTCAGCAGGTCCAGTGACCATTGATAGTTGGCACCAGGGCGCGCCGCTTTATACAGACGTGGCACCGTTTCCAGGTTATGGTTAAACACATCCGGCGCTTCTTTGCTCAGAATATCCAGCGCCACTTGCATCCGGCCGCGGAAGTCCGGCACCAGAATTTCGACCTGAATACCGTCACTGTGACGGCGAATTTCGCGCACACAGTCGGCGAAGTGCTGAGCACCGCCGTCACGCAAATCATCACGGTCAACGGACGTGATCACCACGTACTTAACCTTCATGTCGCGAATGGTTTTGCCCAGTTTTACCGGCTCTTCCGGATCCGGCGCTAATGGCCGGCCGTGAGCCACGTCACAGAATGGACAACGGCGCGTGCAAATATCGCCGAGGATCATAAAGCTGGCTGTGCCGTGATTAAAACATTCCGGCAGGTTAGGGCAGGAGGCTTCCTCACAGACAGAATGCAAGCCGTGGCTACGCATCGCCTGCTTAATTTCATCAATGCGTTGGGTATTCGAAGGCAGTTTCACCTTCAGCCAGGACGGCTTGCGCAACATTTGATCGCGCTCAGTTGGTACGATTTGTACTGGGATCAGTGCCATTTTGTCGGCATCGCGCATTTTGACGCCGGGTTCTACTCTAACTGGCTTTGACATAATCTTTTGCGAGTCCTGTTTGGTGTTGAGTATTTTGGTAGCCAATCCGTTTGATAAAATGATTGACTACCACCTCTGCCGCCTCGTCGAAGCTATTAGGTCCGCCAAGGTCGCGGGTCTGAACCATTTTTATTCCAGTCAGACCACAGGGGTTAATGCGTGAAAACGGCTCCATGTCCATATTGACGTTCAGAGCCAGGCCGTGGAAGGAACAGCCACGGCGAATGCGAAGGCCTAATGAACAGACTTTATCACCGTCGACGTATACGCCCGGCGCATCACGGCGGGCATTCGCATTGATGCCATAATCCGCAAGTCCGTCAATGATGGTATTTTCGATGCTGTTGACCAGTTGTCGAACGCCCATACTCAGGCGACGGATGTCGAGCAGGAAGTATATGACCAGCTGGCCGGGGCCGTGATAGGTCACCTGACCGCCACGATCAACCTGCACCACCGGAATATCGCCGGGAGCTAAGACATGCTCCGCTTTGCCTGCCTGCCCCTGGGTAAATACCGGGTCATGTTCAACAATCCACAGTTCATCGACCGTATCGGCATCACGCTGATCGGTAAATTCTTGCATGGCATGCCAGACCGGTTCGTAAGCTTGACGACCGAGTTGGCGAATGATTAATTGTTCGGGCATGGTGTTAGTATATCGCAGTTGGACGGGGCACGGCTAGAGCCTTATTAGGCTCTAGCGTTATAAGACATAGCGGACATCTTCGATGTCGGCCAGGGAACGGTAGAGAATCTCGATATGTTGTTGACTCTCAACCTTTACCGAGACCGAGACCGAGTGATAATTACCCTTACTGCTCGGTTTTACCGAGGGGCTGTAATCGCCCGGAGCATGTTGCTGAAGTACTTCCACGACTTGATCGGGAAGGCTTGGTGTCGCCACCCCCATCACTTTAAAGGTAAAGTGGCAGGGGAAGTCGACCAATTCGTCAAAGCGTGTCTTTTGCATCTGTTAACGACCTCATTCTTCCGAAAACTTACGCTTAATATAGTCCATTGCCTGCTTAAACAAACCGCCTTCCTCGACCGCTTGCAGGGTGACTAACGGGAACGATGCAACGTCTTCGCCACCCAGTTGTAGATAAACCGTACCAACGTTTTCGCCCTGTGCCAGCGGCGCCTGTAACTCTTGGTTTAACTCAAAGTTGGCGTCCAGTTGATCACGCTGACCTTTAGGCAGGGTAATGACAACGTCTTCGCTGATTCCGAGTTCGACCTGATCGATATCGCCACCCCAGATGCGGTGTGATACAAAACTTTCACCGGCTTCATAGGCGGTGATGGTTTCAAAGTAACGGAACCCGTAGTTGAGCAGTTTTTTGCTTTCTACCTTACGTGCCTGTTCGCTGCTGGTGCCCATAACCACAGAAATCAGGCGCGTGTCACCTTCAACGGCGGAAGTCACCAGGCTGTAGCCGGCTTCATTGGTATGGCCGGTTTTGATGCCATCGACGTTAAGGCTACGATCCCACAACAATGAGTTACGGTTGTATTGTTTAATGTTGTTATAGGTAAAAGACTTTTCGGCGTAGAGCGCATACTCTTCGGGAGTATCCTCAATCAGCGCGCTGGCCAATGTTGCCATATCACGGGCAGACACGTATTGCTCTGGATCAGGCAAGCCGTGGCTGTTGGCAAAGTGACTGTTGGTCATACCCAGTTCCTGCGCGTAGGTATTCATCAATGACGCAAAGGCATCTTCGCTGCCGGCGATGTGTTCTGCCATGGCCACGCAGGCGTCGTTACCGGACGAGATGATGATGCCTTTATTCAGATCCGCAACAGAAACCTGTTTACCCACTTCGATAAACATTTTTGATGATTCCGGGAAATTTTTCGCCCAGGCGTTTTCACTGATGGTCACTTGATCCGCCGGGCTGATACGGCCTTCCTGAATTTCTTTACCGATGATGTAGCTGGTCATCATTTTGGTCAGGCTGGCCGGCGGCAACGACTCGTCCGCGTTTCCCTGCGCCAGTACTTTGCCGGTGGTGTGATCGATCAAGATGTAGGCCTTTGCGTTAACCGCCGGAGGATCGGGTACAAACGATTGCGCGTAAGTGACCGTGGAAACCGCCAAAACAACGGTGGAGACAAAAGCAGAAACTAATTTATGCATGGGCTTTATCATCTTTATTTATCGGTTAAGAGCACGAAATAATTTTGACCGCGGAGTATACCACTTCTGCGCCTTGGCGTCAGTTTGCTATGGGCTAATTTGCGTGCTTTTAACACGAAAAGCCCGTGGAAACCCCTGCGATCTTACGCGTTGTAAGGTTCGGTTTGCCTGTGCCTGTGGATAAGGCCCAAGCAACAGTTTGTATAGACCATTTTTTTGCTCAGTAGTTGCAAGCTTTTGCCAGTCTTGCGGTAACTCAGCGCTGATTTTCTGCAGCTTATCGGGATTGGAGGAAGCAACCAGTTGGATATAGTATTCGTGCCCTTGTAAGGGGGACTTAAATTCGATGGCCTCGACCCGTACCGGCGCCGTGCCGGTATCGAGCATATCGAGCTTATAGGCGGCAGCAAAAGACAGATCGATGACCCGTTGCGGATGGAAAGGGCCGCGATCATTTACCCGCACCACCACGGATTTGCCGTTTTCTAAGTGTGTTACGCGCACGTAGCTGGGCAGCGGCAGATGCTTGTGGGCAGCGGTCATGCTGTACATATCATAATATTCGCCATTTGAAGTTAAATGGCCATGAAACTTATTGCCGTACCAGGACGCGATGCCGGTTTCGGTAAAGCCGGCCGCGCTGTCCAATACCTGATACTGCTGCCCTAACACCTGATAATCGGCGTTGCCCTGTGGACTCGGTGGTTCTGGAACCGGAATTGCGTCCTGCAGTTCCGCCGGCGTCGGTAAGCGCGTCGGCGCGCTGTCATGGCGTTGGCTGTAACGGCTTTGGGTCTGGCTACAGCCAGCCAGCAACAAACACGATAACAGACTAACCAGGGCAAGGGTACGCATCATCAGTCCTTACGGTGCTGTTGGCGTAACTGCTCGCTCAGCTGATAGGCGACCATGGCGTAGAGCGGGCTGTGGTTATAACGGGTAATGGCGTAGAAATTATCAAAACCAAGCCAATATTCGTAACCGTCTTCGGTTTCAAACTGCAACACTTTAACGGCCTGCTCGCCGTCATAGCGGGCGTCGATCTCTAACCCGGCCTTACGCAGTTCCGCAACTGTAGTATCAGGTTTCATGCCGCTGCTGGCTACGGCCGCCCAATCTTGCTGCTGATTGGGTTTGTGAGCAATAGGCTCGCCAGCCTGCCAGCGGTGTCGGGCAAAATAATTGGCGACGCTACCGATGGCATCGACCGGGTTGCTGATGATGTTACGCTTGCCGTCGTTGTCAAAATCAACCGCGTAATGGCGGTAGCTCGATGAAATAAATTGACCAAGGCCCATAGCGCCTGCATAAGAGCCTAATTGTTCTTTCACCGGCCATTGTTCGGCCTTCGCCAGCCGCAGGTACTCACTCAGCTCAGAGCGAAAAAATTTTGCCCGTGGCGGGTAGTGAAAGGCCAGGGTGTAAAGTGAGTCGAGCACCGGATACTTGCCCAGGTAGCTGCCGTAAAAGGTTTCGATGCCAATAATGGCGACAATAATCTGCGCCGGCACACCAAACTCCTGCTCAGCACGTTGCAGTGTTTGCTGGTGCTGTTGCCAAAACGACAGTCCGGCGTTAAGCCGCTTGTCGGTGAGGAAAATAGGATAATACTGATACCAGGGTTTGGCTTCCCATGGACGCTGAATGGCTTCCAGCACTTGTTCGTTTTTCTCGGCCTGAGCCAGCCAGCGGCGAACTTGCTGTTCGTCCAGCTGATGTTGTTCAACCTGTTCCTGAATAAAGGCTTCGACGTTAGCATCTGTTTGTTGAGCCAGGCTTAAACTGCTGACCGACAGCAGGGCGGTCGCCAGCGCGGTGTTCTTAAACCATTGCAGTGCGCACATAATCTTTTCCGTTGTTATTATTGGTTGATGATCAGTCGGTGATGAGTGGCTATCGACATCAGGATGCCAAATCCGGCTAAAATCGTCACCATCGATGTACCACCATAACTGATTAACGGTAAAGGTACCCCGACCACCGGCAGTAATCCAGAGACCATGCCAATATTTACAAAAACATACACGAAAAAGGTCAGCGTTAGTGCGCCCCCCAGCAACTTGCTGAAGATATCTTGTGCACGCAGAGAAATGATTAAGCCGCGCATGATAACAAAGCCATACAGCGCCAGTAATAATACCACGCCGGTCAGACCGAACTCTTCGCTGAACACGGAAAAAATAAAATCGGTGTGGCGTTCGGGCAAAAACTCCAGTTGCGATTGCGTGCCCTGGAGCCAGCCTTTACCGTCAATGCCTCCGGAGCCGATCGCTATTTTCGACTGGATAATGTGGTAGCCGGCACCGAGCGGGTCGCGCTCCGGGTTGAGAAAGGTTAGTACTCGCTGACGCTGATAGTCATGCATCAGGTAGAGCCATAATACCGGTGCGAAAGCGCCGACTAACGCCGCTGCCACGGCAATCAGACGCCAACTCAAACCGGCCAGGAAAATCACAAAAATCCCGGCGCTAGCGACCAGCAGTGAGGTGCCGAGATCCGGCTGTTTGGCGATCAGTAATACCGGTGCCAGTACCAGCCCTACGGCCAGCAACAGGCGCCCCAGCCGTGGCGGAATAGCGCGGCGATTAATAAACCACGCCAGCATCATCGGCACCGCCAGTTTCATCAGCTCGGACGGCTGAATGGTAACCGGACCAATGTCCAACCAGCGCTGTGCGCCTTTGCCGACTTCGCCGACCAATAACACGGCCACCAGCAATAACAGACCAATGCCATACAGAATGGGAGAGAATTTTTCGAAGAACCGCGGCGGTAATTGCGCCAGGATAAACATACCGACAAAGGCGGCACCAATACGAATGACCTGACGCATCACCAGATCCTCGTTTTCGCCACCGGCACTGTAAATCACAAACAAACTGATGACGGCCAGAGCCAATAAGCCCAGCAACAGCGGACCGTCGATATGGAGCTTTTTCAGCAACGGGTTACGTTGGCGTTCTTCAGTCGTCAGCATTGGCCAGCCCCTCATCGGTTACCAACTGATAGCGTTGGTACCAGCTATCCAGCATTTCCCGTGCCGCCGGTGCGGCAACACTGCCACCACCGCCAATCACGTTTTCCATCGCCACGGCAATCACCACCTGCGGATCATCTGCCGGGGCATAGCCTACGTACATGGCGTTATCCCGGTATTGTTCGGCGATCTCTTCAGCCACGTATTCTTCGTCTTCGCCCAGGTTAACGACCTGCGCGGTTCCGGTTTTGCCGGCCGAACTGTAGGGAGCGTCTTCAAACGCTCGTCGTGCCGAGCCCTTGGCCCCCATATTAACGTCCTGCATCGCGTCTTTAATGACCTGCCAGTGGTTGTTGTCAGAAATCACCACCGGGCGTTTATAGCCGGGTTCAGCCGGGTCCAAATCGGTAATATTGCCAAAGCCGCGTAATAGGCGGGGTATCACTTGTTCACCCTCGTTGGCAATAGCGGCGGTTGCCGCGATCAATTGCATCGGTGTTGCCGTCCAGTAACTTTGGCCGATACCGACAGACAGTGTTTCACCGGCGTACCAGGGTTGATTGTAACGAGCTCTTTTCCAACCGCGGGACGGCATCAGAGCCGGAATTTCTTCATGGATATCGATGCCGGTTTTTTCACCAAAGCCAAATTGGGTCATAAAGCCGGAAATCTTGTCGACGCCAAGTTTTAACGCCAGATCGTAATAAAACGTATCGCAACTCTCGGCGATGGCGCTGTTGATATTGACCCAGCCGTGTCCCCACGACAGCCAGTCCCGGTAGCGGCGGTCGACGCCTTTAATCTCGAACCAACCCGGATCCCAGATACGGCTGGTCGGGGTAATGGTGCCTTCTTCGAGGCCCAGCAGACCGATGTGTGGCTTAATCGTCGAGGCTGGCGGATAACCACCCTGAGTTGCACGATTCAGTAGCGGACTGTCTTTGGAGCGCAACAGCGACTGATAACGTTTTACACTGATGCCATTCACAAACCAGTTGGCGTTGTAACTTGGGGTACTGGCCATGGCTAACAGGCCGCCGGTTTTGGCATCCATCAGGATGATGGAACCGCGTCGATCTCCGAGAATTTCAGTCGCCTTTTTTTGCAGTTCAATATCCAGTTCCAGCACCACATCCTGACCGGGCGTCGGTGCCTCGGTGCTGAGGGTGCGCACCGCCCGTCCACGGTTGTTGACTTCAACGCGTTGGTAGCCAACTTCGCCGTGCAGTTCGCTTTCATAATACTTCTCGATACCGAGCTTACCAATGGTGCGGCTGGCCGCATAATTGGCCAGTTCACCGTCTTGCTTCAGGCGTTCAACGTCACGACGGTTAATCTTCGCGACGTAGCCAACCACGTGCGTCAACAAATCATCGTAAGGGTAGTGTCGTACCAGTCGCGCTTCGATGCTGACACCGGGAAAACGGTGCTGATGAGTGGCGAAGGTGGCAACCTGTTGCTCATTGAGATTGTCCAGCAGGGTGACGTTATTGAACCGGCGCTGACCTTTTAAATTGCGCCGAAACTGCTCGAGGTCATCATCATCGATGGTCAATATCTGTTGTAACTCGGCAATGGTCTGGTCAAGGTCGTCAATTTCTTCGGGGATAACATCGAGACTGAAAATGGGGATGTTTTCCGCCAGCAGAACGCCGTTACGGTCATAAATTAGACCCCGGTTGGGCGCCAGTGGCAGCAGTTTAATGCGATTATCGTTCGAGCGCGTTTGCAGTTCGGTGTGTTCCTCTACCTGCAGGTGATAGAGGTTACCGATCAACAACATAAACACCGCCGTAATGATCGCGATAGCCACGAACACCCGGCGGGCAAAGAGATTAGATTCACCTTCTGTATCTCGAATCGGTGTGCGCGTTCGCATTAGGGCTTGCTGTTCCGATTATTCCCGATGGTAGGGATGGTTAGTATTTAAGCTCCAGGCCCGGTACAGGCTTTCAGCGACGATGACTCTCACCAGCGGGTGAGGTAATGTCAACGCCGATAATGACCAACGTTGATCAGCGGCCTGCAAACAAGCATCCGATAACCCTTCCGGGCCACCTATCAGCAACGATACATCGCGACCATCCATTTGCCAAGCCTGTAATTGTTGAGCCAACTGTTGGGTGGTCCAGGCTTTGCCCTTAACTTCCAGCGTAACAATACGGTTGCCGCGCGGCACCGCGTTTAACAGTGCCTCGCCTTCGATATCGGTCAAACGCTTGGTGTCGGCCTTTTTGCCGCGTTTCTGCGGGGTGATTTCCTGTAAGCTCAGTGAGCACTCGTTGGGAAAACGGCGCTCATACTCTTTATAGCCTTCGGTCACCCAGGCCGGCATCTTGTTACCTACCGCCAGCAATTGAATCTGCACTTACTGGCTCCAGAGTTTTTCCAGTTGGTAAAAGTCCCGAATCGATTCTTGCATTACGTGTAAAACCACATCACCGAGATCGACCAGTACCCACTCGGACTGTTCGCCACCTTCGATGCCTAATGGCGGTAATCCGGCATGTTTGGCTTCGGTTGCAACGTGCTCGGCAATACTGCGCACGTGCGTTTTCGAGTTCCCCGAGCAGATCACCATAAAGTCCGCTACATCGGTTTTACCTTTTACATCTAATACTTCGATATCGCGGGCTTTCATATCTTCCGCTTTATCGATCACAAATTGGCGCAGTTGTTCGGCTTGCAATCTTGCTGTCTCCTTAGGTTTAACGTAACGCTCAGTTTAACAGAAAAGCGCGCCGTTGTACCAAGTAACTGGCGCGGCCGCTGGTCTTCGTTGCTAAGCGTTAACGATACAGTTGGTGTTGTTCAATGTAGTCAGCAACCGCAGCCGGCAAATCGCCGCGTTCGGCTGCGCGTTGTGGGTGCTCACGAATGGCGGTGGCAGAAACGTCGTAGCGAGGAGTATTGGCCAGGTAAATGGCGCCCTGTGGCTTATCTCGCAGAGCTTGCGGCTGCTGACACAGGCGTTCATTAATAAAGGCTAACAGCGACGGTGATGCTTGCTGCAGTTGGTAACCGGGACGTGGCATAACCACCAGATGAGCCAGCTCAGTGAGCTGTTGCCACTGATACCACTGATCCAGTGAGACCAGCGAGTCCATCCCCATCACAAATAACAAGATGTCATCCGGGTAGCGCTGTTTAAAGCCCTGCAGTGTTTTTACCGTATAGGATGGCGGCTCGGCATTTAATTCGAAGGCTTCGGCACATAACTGCGGATGCGCTTGGCAGGCCAGCTCAACCATCGCCAGCCGCTGCGCTGAACTTGCCTGCGGCTGCGGCCGGTGCGGCGGTACCGCATTAGGCATCAAGTGCAGACGGTCAATGTTCAGCTCCCTGAGCAGGGCTAAAGCGGTATTGATGTGACCGCAGTGGATCGGATCGAAAGTACCGCCAAACAGTGCCCGGATCATTGTGCCATGACCGCCAGTTGTTCGATAAGACGTGGTTGATGGGGCCCCTCACAGAGGAGTCCCAGGCAATGCATAAACAGGGTGTCGACCGGCTCGCCAGTGTCATTTTTCAGTGCCAGTTCAAGCCGCTGAATCAACCGTTGAGCCTGTTGCAGTGCCGTCCAGGGTAATCGCTGCGCGCGTTGTTGATAGGCCGGTTGTTGCGATGGCCAGATCATCTGCTGGCGAAAAATGGTGGCGCTGTCGAGTTGGCTCTGTTGCGCGGTTTTTACTTGTGACAGTGCCTGTACTTCGCGTTGCATGACCCACAACAGCTGATGCCGGTCGACGTCTTCTTCTAACAATCGCGCCAGTCGGTGTGCGGCCTGCTGCCAGTCGTTTTGCAGTAAACTGTCCTGCAGCGAAAACGCGTCAAAATGACTGACGTCCTGCATAAACTGTTTTACCGCCGCAACATCCAGCGTTTCTTGGGTATGCAGCAAGGACCATTTCTGCAATTCCTGATCAAGGCTTGCTAAACTGCCTTCAAACCAGTGCGCCAATAGATCCAGTGCATCACTGCTCAGTTGCAGCCCGTAGCGCTGCGCGCGCTGATGAATGAAGCGTGGTAGGCGGGCGCGATCCGGGGTTGGTGTGCGCACCAGCCAGGCATGTTGGCTCAGTGCTTTAAACCAGCGGCTGTTTTGCTGTTCTTTTTTTAGCCGGTCGCCGATAACCACCAGCAGTTGTTCGGCAGGGGGCTGCTGGGCGTATTGGGTCAGCGCGTCTGATCCTTCCCGGCCGGGCTTGTTATCATGCAGTTCCAGTTCCAATACGCGAAACTGGCTGAACAGACTTAACGACTGACCGCTGTCTTGCAACTGTTGCCAGTCAAAGTCATGTTGTTGTATCAGTCGCTGCCGTTCCAGTTCATCGCCAAAGCGTTGTTTTAGGTACTGGCGTAGCTCACTAAGGGCATCCTGCCGTAACAGCAGTTCTTCTCCAAACAGCAGTATTATCGCAGGCAGTGGCTGCCCGTTGAGGTGTTGTTGCAGCTGTTCAGGAAAGAGGGTTTTCATTGCTCGTTATCAGCGAAAGCAGTGATCATTTTACGCACCAGACGGCGCGCTGCATCGTCGCGCATTTCGGCGACCAATAATTCCCGTTCACGGGTCTTTGCCAACGCGAAGTTGGGGTCATCCTGATAGTCGCGGGCGACTTCAACATTGTCCTCGATGACCACTTCGCCGTCGCGAATGACCTGATAGTCTACGCGGTAAAGCAGTTCATATTCCGCCACCTGGCCGCTTTCAAACAGGCTCAGTGTGCGGCGATCCAGACGGTCAGAGAGGATCCGCAACTGCGCCACCCCCGCTTGATTGTGATCGACCAACTGAATACCCGCTGTCAGCAAACGCTGCTTAAGGCTTTCTTCCAGTCCCATCGAACTGACGGCCTGCAGATGCATTTGCTGCAGTGTCTGTGGCACCTGATAGTGGTCACGTAATTGAAAGCCGCACGCGCTTAGCCCGACCATGACGGTCAGGCTAAGCAACGCGGTTTTCATACCTCGCAATGACATCATCTTAACCGACAACAATGTTAAAGATTTTGCCCGGTACGTAAATTTTCTTACGTACGGTTTTGCCGTCGGTGTATTTCTTCACCGCTTCATCATTCAGTGCCTGTTCTTCCACCGCTTCGGCCGAGGCATCTGCCGGCACGGTTAGCTTCGCCCGTACCTTACCGTTTACCTGCACGACGATCAGCTTTTCGTCTTCAATTAAGGCGCTGTTGTCGACATCTGGCCACGGCGCAAAGTTCAGATCGTCCTGGTGACCTAATTCACGCCATAATTGCTCGGTGATATGCGGCGTAATCGGTGCCAGCATTTTAATCATGGCATCCAGCGCTTCGCCCATAACGGCGCGATCGGCTTCGCTTTCCAGCGGCGCTTTCTGCAGGTGATTCAGCAACTCCATGATCGCCGCAATGGCGGTATTGAAGTGCTGACGACGGCCCATGTCATCAGAAACTTTGGCAATGGTTTTATGCAACTCACGACGTAAATCTTTGTGCGCTTTGGTCAGCTCGTCTGACTGTGCGTAACCACCGGCCTGAATAAAGTCGTAAGTCAGCTTCCAAACCCGGCGCAGGAAACGTTGCGCGCCTTCTACACCCGAGTCCGACCATTCCAGCGTCATTTCCGGAGGCGCCGCAAACATCATAAACAAGCGCACCGTGTCGGCACCGTAGCGTTCAACCATGGTCTGCGGATCGATGCCGTTATTTTTCGACTTCGACATCTTGCTCATACCGGCAATTTGTACCGGCTGCCCGTCGTCTTTGTGACGGGCGGCAACGACGGCGCCTTTGTCGTCACGCTCTAGCTCAACGTCAAGCGGCGAAATCCACTGCTTACCGCCTTTCTCGTCTTCACGGTAATAGCTGTCGGCCAGTACCATGCCCTGGCATAACAGGCGCTTGAACGGCTCGTCGGATTCAACTAAGCCGGTATCGCGCAGCAGCTTATGGAAGAAGCGCGCGTACAACAGGTGCAAAATCGCGTGTTCGATGCCACCAATGTATTGGTCGACCGGCAGCCAGTAGTTGGCTTTTTCCGGATCCAGCATGGCGTCGTCGGTTTGCGCGCTGCAATAGCGGGCGTAGTACCAGGACGACTCCATAAAGGTATCAAAGGTATCGGTTTCGTGCTCTGCCGGTTGGCCGTTGTACTCGGTCTTGCGCCATTCCGGATCGGCTTTGATCGGCGACGTCACACCGTCCATAACCACGTCTTCCGGCAAGCGTACCGGTAACTCGTGTTCCGGTACCGCAACGGATTCACCGTTTTCCAGGTTCAGCATCGGAATCGGCGTGCCCCAGTAACGCTGGCGCGAAACACCCCAGTCACGCAGACGGTAGTTGACGGTACGTTCACCAATACCACGTTCTTCAATCACTTTGGCGATGGCATCAAAAGCTTCCTGCGAGCTCATACCGTCGTACTCACCGGAATTAATGACCTTACCTTTTTCGGTGATGGCAGCTTGTGCGATATCGCCTTCACCGCTGAACGGTTCGATCACAGCCGTGATGGGCAGTTGATACTTAGTGGCAAACTCCCAGTCGCGCTGGTCATGCGCCGGAACCGCCATAACCGCACCTGAGCCATAGTCCATCAGTACGAAGTTAGCGACCCAGATTGGGATCTCTTTGCCGGTTAGCGGGTGAATGGCACGCAAGCCGGTGTCCATACCCAGTTTTTCCATGGTCGCGAGGTCGGCTTCAGCAACTTTGCTGTTTTTGCACTGTTCAATAAATTCGGCCAGCTGCGGGTTGTTCTCGGCGGCCTGACGGGCCAGCGGGTGTTGCGCGGCCAGACCCATGTAGGTCACGCCAAACAGAGTATCCGGGCGGGTCGTGTAAACACTCAATGTGTCGCTGTGGTTAGCAACATCAAATTCAATCTGTAACCCTTCGGAGCGACCAATCCAGTTACGTTGCATGGCCTTAACCTGTTCTGGCCAACCGTCCAGTTGGTCAAGGTCATTCAGCAACTCGTCAGCGTAGTCGGTGATTTTAATAAACCACTGCGGGATTTCTTTTTGTTCCACTTTGGCGCCACTACGCCAACCGCGACCGTCAATAACCTGTTCGTTCGCCAGTACCGTTTGGTCAACCGGATCCCAGTTAACGGTGGCGTTCTTTTTATAGACCAGGCCTTTTTCGTACAGCTTAGTGAAAAACCACTGTTCCCAGCGGTAGTAATCGGGCGAGCAGGTTGCGATTTCGCGGGTCCAGTCGTAACCAAAGCCGAGGCTTTTAAGCTGCTCGCGCATGTAATCAATGTTTTGATAGGTCCACTTTGCCGGTGCCGTTTTATTCTGAATCGCGGCGTTCTCGGCCGGCAGTCCAAACGCATCCCAACCCATCGGTTGCAGCACATTTTTACCCAGCATGCGTTGATGACGTGAAATCACGTCGCCGAGGGTGTAATTGCGCACATGACCCATGTGCAGCTTACCGCTCGGATAAGGGAACATTGACAGGCAATAGAACTTTTCTTTGCCAGGTTGTTCTTTGACGTCGAAGACATGGTCTTGTTGCCAACGTTGCTGAATGGCTTTTTCAATCGCCGAGGGATTGTATTGTTCTTGCATAGTGTTTGTTACATCCGGTTAGCAAAAGTGGAGCAGGGCGTTAACTGATGGCGTACCACATCACCAGCATAATGACGATGCCGGCCAGGCCGAAGAAAATGTTTTCGAAACGCTGACGTTGAACGGCTTCACGATCGTTCACATCCGCGGGGATGAAAAACATAAGCCAACTGCTTAAACCTAAGCCGCCGGCAGCTACTAATACAGCAAACAATAACGCATCTAAGATGTTTTCCATGAGGTACATTCCTGTAAAAATAAAAACCGTGTTTATTGTACTGATTTTTGCCCGTGCTGACCACGCCTGTTGCGCGCACGATTGAGCAAAGGCAAAAGTCCGATGAGGGCAAACAGCAAACTGCCGCTGTGACCTAAACGTGCAAACAGCGTTTGCCCGCTGACTTGCGGTACTTCAGCCGATACTGTGGTGGCGGAGAACTGCGGTGCCATAGCGAGAATGCGGCCGAATTCATCGGTTAGCGCCGAAACACCGTTATTGGTCGCCCGTAACAGTGGCCGACCCAGTTCCTTGGCCCGCATTTGCGCGATTTGCATGTGCTGCCAGGGGCCGTGTGAATCACCAAACCAGGTGTCATTACTGATGGTTAACAGGTAGTCGGTACCGGCATGCGTGTTATCGCGCACCTGTTCGCTAAAGGCAATTTCGTAGCAAATGGCGGTATTTAACTGGTGGCCGTTAGCCATCAGATTCGGCTGTTGGTAAGCGCCGCGACTGAACGACGACATCGGCAGGTTAAACAACGGCGCCAGTGGTCGCAGTAGAGATTCAAACGGTACATACTCGCCAATCGGCAGCAACTGATGCTTTTGATAGCGGTTACTGTGACCATATTGATAAGGCTGTTCCAGCGCCTGCTCGGCGTGTTCCTGACCGAGTACAATGACACTGTTGTAAAAATCATCGTTCAATTGTTGATAGTCGATGATGCCGGTGACCAGCGCTGCGCCGTTGACACTGGCTGCCTGATCAATATTGTACAGCACATCATCGGCATAAGGTTCGAGGGCGGTGATGGCCGATTCCGGCCAGACGATGATGTCATGCTGATATTGCGGGCGGGTTAAATCAAGGTAGCGTAAAATATTCGGCCATTGTTGGTCGGCTCGCCATTTTAACGATTGCTGGACATTACCCTGTACCAACAACACCGAGGTGCTGTCAGCCGCACGCTGCAACGGTTGCAGTAGCGGCGACAGCCAGGCTAACACAATCAACACGACCACCAGTAGGGCATTGTGGGCACGTCGGTAGCGCAGCCCGGTGACTATCGCCAGCGCGATAAACCACAGCGCCACGGTAATGCCATATTGACCCACTGACGGAGCCAGCCCGCCCAGTAAGGCATCGGTTTGGGTGTAACCAAGTCCAAGCCAGGGGAAACCGGTAAATAACCAGCCGCGCAGCGCTTCACAGAGAAGCCAAATCAGCGGCAGGCTAAAACGCCATAATTCAGAGCGCTGACAGAGTTTGCGCCAGACCGAAAATGCCAGCGCCGGGTACAGTGCCAGATAGGCAACCAGCAACGCCAGTACCAGGACATTGGCAATGTCAGGCATGCCACCGTACTGGTCAATACTGACGTAGATCCAGCTGAGACCGGCAGCAAACCAACCAAAGCCAAACGCAAAGCCTCCGGCAAACGCCTGCTTGGGGGATAGGTTCCAGAGTAATGCCAGCGTTAGCGGTAGTATCCAGAACGGTAATATCGCGAGCTTGAACGGGGCATAGGCAAAGCACAAGGATGCGCCCAGTATCAGTAGCAGCAAATGGCGCAGCCACGCCGTTTGCTGCAGTTTACCGGGCAACGAGCGGATCACTCAGCTTTATCCTCGTCGTGCTTTTGCGTTTCCGGCAGGGTAACTTGCAGTTGCTGGATACGTCGTTTGTCGGCACTGGTCACCCGGAACACAAAGCCTGCTAAGGTGATTTCTTCACCCGGCTGTGGCAAGTGCCCAAACCCGTGTGCGACCAAGCCACCGACGGTGTCGTTTTCTTCGTCACTGAAGTCGCTGCCGAAGTAGTCATTAAAGTCTTCGATAGGAGTCAGCGCCTTAATCGAATAGCGGCTGGCGCTGAGGCGTTTGATGTTGGCCTTCTCGTCTTCATTGTGGTCGGTTTCATCTTCGATTTCACCGACAATTTCTTCGAGAATGTCCTCAATGGTGACCAACCCCGAGACGCCGCCGTATTCATCGACGACGATCGCCATATGGTAGCGGTTCGAGCGAAACTCTTTGAGCAACACATCAACCCGTTTGCTCTCCGGTACAATCACCGCAGGGCGCATAACTTCGGGTAGTGAAAAGCTCTCTTCATTAAAATTAAAGCCATAACTGAGCAGATCTTTCGCCAGTAAAATGCCTTCAACGTGATCTTTATTGTCGGTAACAACCGGGTAGCGGCTGTGCTGTGACTCGATCACAATAGGGAGAAAGTCTTCAACGGTTTGATTGATGTCGATGGTGACCATTTGCGAGCGTGGAATCATAATATCGCGAACTTTCAGTTCGGCGACATCAAGGACGCCCTCAATCATTTCCTTGGTATCGTTATCGATCAGGTCGCGTTCCTCTGCGTCCTGAATTAAATCGACAAGTTCTTCTCTGCTTTTCGGCTCCCCGGTGAAGACCTGTAGCAGCCGCGCCGCCCAAGACTTTTGAGAAGAGCCGTTGGCTGAGTGGGGGTTGTCGTCGCTCATCAAGCGTTTTGCTCCGTGTTAGTTGATACTTGGTATGGATCAGCGATGTTCAGCGAAGCAAGAATGTCTCTTTCCAATTGTTCCATCTGCTCAGCTTCATCGTCTTGTATATGATCATACCCCAGTAGGTGAAGCGTACCGTGGATCACCATATGCGTCCAGTGATCCAACAGTGCTTTGTGTTGTTGCTGCGCTTCTTCAGCAACCACATCGGCGCAAATAACCAAATCACCCAGTAACGGGATAGGTAATTGCACCGGTGCGTCAAAGGGAAACGATAACACGTTGGTGGCATAGTCACGGCCACGATAGGCCTTATTGAGTTGCAGACCTTCGTCTCTATCGACAATACGAATGGTCAGTTCGGCCGCGTCGAGCTCAGTAGAGGCGGCGCTGACAGCAGCGCTGACCCAGTGCTGCATTTGCTCGGCACTGGGCAGTTCGGTGGTCGTCGTTACGTTTATCTGGTAATCAAGCGTTATCGTCATGGGTTCTCTGACTGTCAAAATCGTCGTAAGCCTGGACAATACGCTGCACGACCGGATGCCGCACTACGTCACCGGCCTGGAAGAAGGTAAAGCTGATGTCTTCCACCTTACTCAGCACTTCGATGGCGTGACGTAAGCCGGAGCGTTGGCCGCGGGGCAAGTCGATTTGGGTAATGTCGCCGGTGATCACCGCGCGCGAGTTAAATCCAATACGGGTCAGGAACATTTTCATTTGTTCCATGGTGGTATTCTGACTTTCGTCAAGAATAATAAACGCATCATTTAAGGTGCGACCGCGCATATAGGCAAGGGGGGCTACTTCGATGACGTTGCGTTCGATCAGCTTCTCGACTTTCTCAAAGCCAAGCATCTCAAACAGCGCATCGTACAGTGGGCGCAGGTAAGGGTCGACTTTTTGTGCCAGGTCACCGGGTAAAAAACCCAGTTTTTCGCCGGCTTCGACTGCCGGGCGTGTCAGCAGTATTCGCCGCACCTCCTGGCGTTCCAGCGCATCGACAGCACAGGCAACGGCAAGATAGGTTTTACCGGTCCCGGCGGGACCAATACCAAAGTTGACATCGTGCGCCAAAATCGCACGGACGTAATCGGCCTGGCTGTGGTTACGCGGCTTGATCAGCCCGCGCTTGGTTTTAATGTGGGTCATCTTTTCCGATGCCGGGTCACCGCTGTCCTGCTCCAGCACTTTGGCCTGCTGAATAGCGATGTGAACCTGTTGCGGTTCGATGCTGCCCGCCTGGCCTTTAACGGTGGCTGTTTCGACGTAAAGATCGCGCAGAATGTTCTGCACCGCAGACACCGTCAGGCTGGAGCCGATGAGGCGAAAATGGTGCCCCCGGTGGGTGATTTCGACACCAAGACGACGCTCAATGTGTTTGAGGTTGTCGTCAAAGGGACCGCAGAGATCGGAAAGCCGACGCAAATCCGCCGGCTCTAATTCAAACTCGAGTGTTTCAGTTCGTGGACTCAATCTATCCTCGTTTCATTGTGTGCATAAGCTATGACGCTTTCGGGGTTACCCGGGCAACGCCAAGTTCATCCGGTTCGTTGGCCCGACCGCGCTGTAAGATGGTTTCTGGTGCCGTATCGACGCGCAGACCCATGTCAGCTTCTTCACGCAGCAATTCGCCGCGCAGTGAGTTCGGTAATATTTCAGTAATTTTTACATCAACGAACTGCCCAATCATATGGGGCTGACCAACGAAGTTTACAACCCGGTTGTTTTCAGTACGTCCGGAAAGCTCCATTGGGTTCTTTTTCGATGGGCCGGTCACCAAAATACGCTGCTCTGTGTTCAGCATGCGGCGCGCGTGCGCCATCGACTGCTGATTAAGGCGTTGTTGCAATAACTGCAAGCGTTGCTTTTTGGTCTCTTCGCTGACGTCATCCGGCAAATCCGCGGCGGGTGTACCCGGACGTGCACTGTAGATAAAGCTAAAGCTCATATCAAAATCAACCGCCTGGATCAGATCCATGGTGGCTTCAAAATCGGCGTCGGTTTCACCCGGGAAACCAATAATAAAGTCAGAGGACATGGCCAGATCCGGACGCGCCTTTTTCAGTGCGCGGATTTTCGATTTGTACTCCAGCGCTGTGTGGCCGCGTTTCATCATCGTCAAAATGCGATCGGAACCGCTTTGCACCGGTAAGTGCAGGTGGCTCACTAATTCCGGAATGGTTTTGTAAGCCTCGACGATGTCATCGGTAAATTCCACCGGGTGCGAGGTGGTGTAGCGAATGCGGTCGATACCGTCAATGGCGGCAACCAGATGCAGTAATTCGGCGAAACGGCATACTGACCCATCAAAGTTTTCGCCACGGTAGGCGTTGACGTTTTGTCCCAACAAGTTGACTTCACGCACGCCTTGTTCGGCGAGTTGTGCAATTTCGTAAATAACATCGTCCACCGGTCGGCTGACTTCTTCGCCACGGGTATAAGGAACAACACAGAACGAGCAGTATTTAGAGCAACCTTCCATGATCGACACAAAGGCACTGGCGCCATCGGCTTTAGGCTCCGGTAAGCGGTCAAACTTTTCAATTTCCGGGAAGGAGATGTCCACCATGGGCTGATGATGCTCGCCAACTTGTTTGATCATCTCTGGGAGTCGATGCAAGGTTTGCGGACCAAACACCAGATCAACGAAGGGCGCGCGGGTGCGAATGGCGTCGCCTTCCTGAGAGGCAACACAGCCGCCGACACCGATCAGCAAATCGGGATTGTCTTGTTTAAGGTTTTTCCAACGGCCCAGTTGATGAAAGACCTTTTCTTGAGCTTTTTCGCGGATAGAACAGGTATTCAACAGGATTAAGTCCGCTTGCTCCGCTTCATCCGTGAGTTCATAGCCATGGGTTGCATTCAGTAGATCCGCCATTTTGGCTGAATCGTACTCGTTCATCTGACAACCCCAGGTTTTTACATACAGTTTTTTACTCATGGTCTCTCAATTCTTTCTCTGACGTGTGGCCTTAAAAAGGGCGCATATTTTACCGCGTATAAGGGTGGAAAGCCAACCGATATCGGTCAACTTTTACGCCGGCTGCGAATGGCAAAATAACCTGCGGTCATAATGATCAGGGTTCCCCACAACATATGCCAGTAGACAGCCTCATCAAAGAACCAGTAGCCAAGCATAGCGGCAAATATTACAGAACTGTAGGTAAACACGCCGATTTTTGCCGCCGGCGCGATGGAAAACGCCTTCGTCATGGCCAATTGACCGTAAACCGCCAAACCGCCCATCAGCGCCAGTCCGAGCCAGTTTTGTGGCGGGATAGGTTGCCATAACCAGAATAAGGGAATGGCCGAGGCGATGGTGGCAAAGCCGGAAAAATAGAACACAATTTTGCTGGTTGATTCGGTATCTGACATACGTCGAATCACGGTTTTGGTAAAAGCCGCTAAGGCGGCGGCGATGAACGCTACGGCGACCACCGGCGAAATGTCACTGCCCATCGGGTCGAGGAAAATAAACACCCCGACAAAGCCTAATGCGATCGCCAGCCAGGTCTGGCGCGAAACATAATCGCGCAACCACAGCCAGCCGATCACCGGAATTAAAAACGGCGACAACAGCAGGACCAGCGTTGCCTGTGCCAGTGGAATGGTGGCGATGGCGTAGAAAAATAGGTACATCGCGGTGATGCCGGCAATGCCACGCACCACATGCAGCTTCCAGCGTTTTGTCGTTAATGCCGCCGGGCCTTTACGCCACAACCAGGGCAGTAATACCAAGAATGCCAGCACATTACGAAAGAACACTAATTGCTCGAAGTTTTGTGTTGCCGACAGGTGTTTTACCAGCGCACTGACACCGGCAAAACTGGCCTCCGCTGACAACAAAAGCAGTGAGCCGATGAGTACCGATTTACTGGATGCTTCGCTGTTCATCAAGGTTCAAGCGGGCCTGATTTAAGAAATGAGTCACTATGATAACGGAAATTCGAGTCAATTTGTGGTATTTATACGGGCGTTCATGCGCAGTAACAGAGTAACCGGGGAGAGCCAGATGAAACATTATGTAATTAACGGCGGTGGCATGGTCGGTGCAGCAGCGGCATTGGCGCTGAGTCGTGCCGGCAACCGGGTTACTGTGGTGGACGCGCAGGCGCAGCCTGCACCGGGCGAGCACTGGGACTTGCGCATCTCGTCGGTTAATCAGAACCACTGGCAATGGCTGCTTGAACTGGGGGTCGGTGAAACCATTGATTGGCACAAAGTGCAACCTTATCAACAACTGTCGGTGACTACCCAAACGGGCGACGAACTGAGTTTTAGCGCGGCGGATGCTGATCTTGAGCAACTGGGGGTGATGGTTGAGAACAATAGCCTGCAGGCGGCGTTATGGCAGTGCGCTGAGGCCGACAGCCGGATTCGCTTAACAGCGGCCACCCGGATAGAGCAATTTCACCTGACACAGCAACGGCTGCAACTGAGTGGTGGCGAAACGCTCGATTACGACGTGCTGATCGGTGCCGATGGCGCCCAATCCGCGGTTGCACGCGCAGCGGCGATCGGTTATCGCGGTTGGGACTATGGTCAGCGCTGTCTGCTCGCCAACGTTAAGCTGCAGCGCCCGATTGCCGCGACCACCTGGGAAGTGTTCCGCCCCCAGGGGCCTTATGCGCTGTTGCCCTTGGGTGATAGCGAAGCTTGCCTGATCGATTATCGCAGTAACAGTGACATCAAAGCGCTCAGCCAGAATGCCGATACGTTGCAACGGGCACTGCAGGAAACCTTTGCCGCGCATATTGGCGACTTCGAACTGTTGCGCTACGCCAGTTTTGCGCTGCAACGTAAACATGCGTTGCGTTATCACCGCGGCGAAACGCTGGTGTTGATGGGGGATGCGGCGCATACCATTCATCCGCTGGCAGGGCAGGGCGTTAACCTGGGCTTTGCCGACGTTCGCTGTTACCTGGCCTGTGACGGCGATGTTGGGCGTTACCAGCGTGAGCGAGCTCGTGATGTGCAACGCACAATGCGCGCAATGGACTTGATTCACTGGGGCTTTCGCTCGCAAAACCCACTCTGTCAGCTTGGCCTAAAGGCGGCTTTTCGTGGCTTATCGTCCACCTGGCTGAAACAGCAAGTGATTGATTTTGCGATGCAAAAGGTGGAATAACGGGAAGGGCAAAAGACAGGCACAAAAAAACCACCTAAAAGGTGGTTATTTGTCGTTCTGCGTGAGCACCACGGGTTTTGTTTTATCAACATAACCTAATGGTGCGGAGGGAGGGACTTGAACCCTCACGTCCTTTCGGACACTAGCACCTGAAGCTAGCGCGTCTACCAATTCCGCCACCACCGCAGATTAAGTTAAGCTTGGCTGGGGCACCAGGGATCGAACCTGGGAATCGCGGGATCAAAACCCGCTGCCTTACCGCTTGGCTATGCCCCATCCAACTTAATACCGACTCACATTGTAGGTCTACAACGAACAGCTGATGGCTGGGGCACCAGGGATCGAACCTGGGAATCGCGGGATCAAAACCCGCTGCCTTACCGCTTGGCTATGCCCCAATTGTCAGCTATTCAAGAGAGATTGGTGCGGACGGAGAGACTTGAACTCTCACGCCGTGAGGCACTGGAACCTAAATCCAGCGTGTCTACCAATTCCACCACGTCCGCACAACAAGTGACAAAAGTTTGGTGGCTACGGCGGGATTCGAACCTGCGACCCCAGCATTATGAGTGCTGTGCTCTAACCAGCTGAGCTACGTAGCCTAAACTTTGTTGTGCATCTCTCTGTGAGTGCGGCGCGTATTATGCAAATCGCTTTGCCTACCGTCAACCTCTTTTTATGAAAAAAAGAGGGTTTTCGGCGCGACTGCTCAAAAAAACGCAAAAACGATGAATAAACGAACGAATCCGCAGCGCCGAGCCATTTACCAAGGCAATTCTTCACCGTTACTGTGGAAAAAGCGACCGCTTTTTTCTATATCCAGTTCATCAATCCGCTGGATCAGCCGTTGCGCAGCTTCACTGGCGGAAATATCACCGCGATGGCCGACCATATCGGTCTGTACATAACCCGGGTGAAGCAATACGACCGCAATGCCCTGGTCTTTTAAGTCCAGCGCCAGTGATTTGCCGGCCGCATTGAGCGCGGCTTTTGACATGCGGTAGCCGTAGCGACTGCCAGAACCGTTATCGGCTATCGACCCCATGCGGCTGGTGATCAATGCGACCTTACTGCCGTCGTGCAGGCTATCGAGTAACGCTTCGGTCACCCGCAGCGGCGCGATGGCATTCACTTCGTACTGCGCGCGCAGGCTGCCGGCGTCGATCTCACCAAGTTCGTCTTTATTCAGTAAACCGGCGTTATTGATAAGAATGTCGACGGCGGTGTCGCCGATGCTTTCCTGCATGCGCAACAAGTCCGCAGCTTTGGTGACATCAATACCTTCGATGATGGTGACATCCAGCTCGGTCAATTGCTTTGAGTTATTGCGGCATACCGCCGTTACGTTATAGCCGGCGTCGCAATACTGTTTGGCAAATTGAAAACCGATGCCGCGGTTGGCGCCGGTGATGACCACATGTTTCATACTACTCTCCTTGATTAACTCCGCCCTCAGTGAGCTTTTTCGGATCTAACAGACGCTCGAGTCTGGCGCGGTCGATGTCCGTCATTTGTTCGGCTACGTCAATGATGGCACGGCCTTCTTGATAGGCCTTTTTGGCGATTTCGGCAGCCTTGTTGTAACCGATAACCGGGTTCAGTGCGGTCACTAAAATGGGGTTTTTCGCCAGTGCTTCATTTAGCCGGTCCTGGTTAACGCTAAAGTCCGCGATGGCTTTATCGGCCAACGCCCGACAACTGTTGCTGAGCACGTCAATCGACTGCAGCAGGTTGTAGGCAATCACCGGTAACATCACATTCAGTTGGAAGTTGCCTTGCTGCGCGGCGGTGGTGATGGTGGTGTGATTACCGTTCACCTGTGCTGCCACCATCGCTACGGCTTCCGGAATCACCGGATTAACTTTGCCCGGCATGATGCTGCTACCCGGTTGCAAAGCGGTCAACTGAATTTCGCCCAACCCGGCCAACGGACCGCTGTTCATCCAGCGCAAATCGTTGCTGATTTTTAGCAAGGTGGTGGCCAGCGTATTGAGCTGCCCATGCAACTGTAAATTCAGTTCCTGACCGGCAATACCGGTAAATGGATTTGGCGAGTGCCTGAACTCGCTGCCGGTTAACTCACTCAGATGTCGGGCAAAAGCTTGGGCAAACCCCTGCGGTGCATTGATACCGGTGCCGATGGCGGTACCGCCCTGCGGTAATACCCGGCTGTGTTGCAGCAGTTGTGGCAGTTGTTGCGCGCTATGATCCAATTGCCCGGCCCAACTGTCCAGCTCCTGTGCCAGTGTCATCGGCATCGCATCCATTAAGTGGGTGCGGCCGGTTTTGACCACCTCACGCAGCGATACCGCTTTAGCCCGGATGCTTTCAATAAGATGCTTGAGCGCCGGTTGCAACTGCTGCTCGGTATTCAACACACTGGCCAACTGAATGGCGGTCGGGATGACATCATTGCTGGACTGGCTCTGATTGACATGGTCATTCGGGTGTACGTCGACACCTTGCTGTTTGCAGAGGTTGGCAATCACCTCGTTGACGTTCATATTGGAACTGGTGCCGGAACCGGTCTGAAAAACGTCGATCGGAAAATGTTCCCGGTGCTGTCCGTCGATCAGTTGTTGGGCGGCGGCAACGATGGCATCGGCCTGCGCCTGGCTTAAACTGCCGACCTCGACGTTGGCTTTAGCGGCGGCGGCCTTAACGTAGGCGATGGCGGTTATCATTTCACTCGGCAGGGTAAGCCGACTGATGTTAAAATTGTCCACCGCCCGTTGAGTCTGAGCCGCATACAGGGCATGTTCCGGCACCTGTACGTCGCCCATGCTGTCGCGTTCAGTACGATATCCTTCCGTCATGGCGTGCACCTCCTTTAAGGTAAACGGCAAAAGTTTCGCTATAGGTATAACACACTACGCCGCTCATGGAGTGAAGATCACCGCTTGCGGCGCTTGCACATTCGGCTGCAACGGGTAATCTAGAACGATCGATAAAAAATAAGGATGAGCTTTTGACCTTACGCCACTTTTTCATTGTGTTGACGGCCTGTTCCGGTATCGCCGTTGCGGCAGCGACGGCTGCCAACGAAATGACCGTTAATATTGTCGATAAAACGGGCCAACCGCTCGCCAATGCAGTGTTGATGATTGATGATGGGCTGTTAACAGAAGCGGCTCGCAGTGAAGCATCGGCGCACATCATTGACCAGGTTGATCGTCAGTTTACGCCGTTCATGACGGCGGTAAAGACGGGCAGTACCATTACCTTTCCGAACAGCGATAATATTCGCCACCATGTGTACTCCTTTTCACAGCCAAAGCCGTTTGAATTAAAACTGTACGCGGACGGTGAGCGTCCGTCGCTGCGGTTTGAGCAACCGGGGCTGGTCACTCTGGGCTGCAATATTCACGACCAAATGATTGCCCACATTGTTATCAGTGACCGCCGCACCGCCTTTGTCAGTGATCCGCGCGGCAAGATCACGCTGAGTCTGGCTCAGTCCGCGGCATCGTCGGTGTCGGCGACGCTCTGGCATCCGTGGCAGGGTGCTGATCTCAGTCACGCACGGTCGGTGAAACTTAATCCCACTGAGCAGCAGACATTACAACTTGAGGTAACGGCGCCGGCACCGCCGGAGCCGCCAAAATCGCGTTTACAGCAACGCTTTAACCGCACGGGTAATCAATGATTAACAGCTTTCGTACGCGTCTGATCGTTATTCTGCTGCTGTTGGTTGCCGGTGCCATTACGGTGTCACTGACGGCCATCGGCATTGCGGTAAAGCAACAAGTGCAGCGTTCTATTCAGCAGGAGCTGAGCGTCAGTGACCGGGTGTTTCGTGAATTGTTGGACAACCGCAGTGCGTTGTTAAAACAGGCGGCCGAAGTATTAACGGACGATTTTGGCTTCAAACGGGCGGTGGCTACCGGTGATCGCGACACCATTGTGTCGGCGTTGGTTAATCATGGTGAACGCATCGATACCGAGTTAATGGTGTTACGGGCGCCCGATGGGCGTGAAATCGCCGCAACCCATTCGTTGTCGGCGGCGACGATTGAGAACACGCAAAACGACAGCCGTCAGCAGCTCGCCTTGATCGAAGGCCAATTGTTCCAGCTGATTACTGTTCCGGTGAACGCGCCGCAACTGATTGCGCGGGCAACTCTGGGGTTTGCCGTTGATTCTGCGTTAGCGCAGCAATTACAGAGCCTGGCAAACGCCGACATCAGTCTGTGGCTGGAATCGACGCAGGGCATACTGGCTTCCAGCTTGAGTGAAGAGCAGCAACAGCAATTGCAACAGAATCTGGCCACTTCAACCGCGGTGGAACATTGGTTACAACAGCAGTCACTGGTGGGACAGGAAGCGCTATTGGTTACTGCCGATAATGAAACCGTGCATGTTCTGTTGTCGGCCTCGCTGGCGGAGGCGATGGCGGAATTCGAGCGGCTGCAGTTACAAATGGTCGTCATTGCGCTACTGGCATTGTTGCTGGCAACCTTGGTGGCGCTGGTGATGGCGCGCAGTGTATCACGGCCGCTGGACAAACTGACCCGTGCGGCCAAGCAATTGCAGCGCGGCGACTACAGTAAATTGCGGTTGGAGCAACGCGGCGATGAATTCGGTGAACTGGCGACGACCTTTGATTCAATGCGGGATGCGATTTCGCAGCGTGAGCAACGAATTTCCTTCCAGGCCACTCATGATCAACTGACCGCGCTGCCGAACCGACGCTATTTCGCGAAGCAGTTACAGGCGAAATTGCAGGCCGGGGAATCCGGAAGTCTGTTGTTGCTTAATATCCATCAATTTCGACGCTTAAATGACACCCTCGGGCAGCAGGTGGGTGATCAGGTGCTGCGGCAGATTGCCAACCGGCTCGGCTCCGTTAACGGCGTCAGTTTGCTGGCGAGGGTCGGCGGCGACGAGTTTGCATTGGTGTTGAAGCAGCCCATTGAGTCGGCACAGGATGCCTTTGTCGAGGATTTGCTGGAGCAGTTGCAAGCGCCGGTAAAAGTGGGTGAAAGCGACTACCCGGTCAGTTTTCACTGTGGGGTGGTGCGCTTTCCGCAGCAGGGAGACGAGTTTGATACCTTGCTGCGGCGGGTTCAAGTGAGCGCACAGCAGGCCAAACACGAGCAAACCTTTCTATATTGCTACAGCAGTGGCCTGGATGAACAGCATTTGCGTCAATTGCATATTCTTGAGCAACTGCAGCAGGCAGTGGTGCGCGATGAACTGACGCTGCTGTTGCAGCCCAAAATTGACTGTCGCAGTGGCCGTACGATAGGCGCTGAATTGCTGTTGCGCTGGCATAACCAACAATTGGGTTTTGTCGGGCCGGATGAGTTCATTCCGTTGGCTGAGCAGTCAGGGTTGATAAAGCGATTGACGCGGTGGGTCTGTGAACGGGCGGTTGAGCTGCTGGAGCAACTGCCGGTAGACAGTGAACACTTTAGTCTCAGTGTGAACTTGTCGGCGGTTGACCTGCTCAGTGATGAGATTCTGGCGCTGATTGCCGATCTTGAGGTGCAGCGCCCGCAACTGAATCGCAATCTGGTACTGGAAGTGACCGAGAGTGCCATTGTCAGTGATCCAGACAACGCCATCGCCCGTCTTAACTGGTTACGCAATAAAGGCTACGGCGTATCCATAGACGACTACGGCACGGGCTATTCATCGCTGGCGCAGATGCGTCAGTTGCCGGTGACCGAACTTAAAATTGACCGTGCCTTTGTCCAACCGTTAGCCGACAGTGCGGTGGATCAATCCATTGTCCGCTCGACCATTCAATTGGCTCACGAACTGGGTTTGTACGTGGTGGCCGAAGGGGTCGAGGATGAACCAAGCTGGCGCTGGCTGCAACAGCAGGGCTGCGATGAATTACAAGGTTTTTATTTCAGCAAACCAATATCAGCAATTGATTTTGCGCAACGTTTACAAGGAGAGGCTCATGCATAAATGGCGGGCGGGCATGGTATTGGTGGCGTTTACACTGGTGCCCGGTGTCAGTTTTGCTGACAGCGGTTCAAAGTTACTCGCCACCGGCGGTGCCAGCACCATCGAAGGTGCCGGCGGTGGAGGCATTGTGCCTTGGGCGACGTTAAGCAGTTACGCGGATGTCGGCGAGTGGGGGGCAACGGTTAATGTCAGCGAAGTGGCGGTTGATGACTTTCGCTTGAGCGTACAGGGCGCGAGCTTATCCTGGAACAACCGTGTTGAAGTGTCCTATGCCAGACAAACCTTTGATCTGTCGACCATCGGCGGCGAATTGGAACAGAATATTTTGGGTGTCAAAGCGCGGCTGTTCGGCGATTTACTCTACGGTAACTTGCCGCAGGTGAGTGTCGGGTTACAACACAAAAGCAACCAGAGCTTTGCGCTGCCATCCGCGGTGGGGGCCACCGACGACAGCGATATCGATTATTACCTGAGCGCCGCCAAGGCCTGGCTGGACGGGCCTTTTCACCGAACCTGGGTAGCCAATGTCACGGCGCGGCGAACGCGTGCTAACCAAATCGGCTTGCTTGGCTTTGGCGGCGATGTTGACGATTCAGCAGAGTGGGTGGCCGAGGCTTCGGTGGCGGCTTTTATCAACCGCTACTGGGCCGTCGGCGTTGAATACCGACAGAAGCCGGACAACTTATCCTTTGCCGACGAGCAGGACTGGCGTGACGTGTTTGTCGCCTATTTTCCATCAAAGCGAGTATCGATCGTTGGTGCCTACACCGATTTGGGCTCGATTGCCGGGCTCGATGATCAAACCGGTTGGTATCTGTCACTGCAGGCCGCATTTTAAGGAGACGCTATGAAAGCACTGATGTTAACTGCCGCGTTATTGCTGACACCACTGGCATCGGCACAGAGTTTGTACGACCAACTGGGGCAAAAACAAGGCATTTCGGCTATCGTTGAGGAGATGCTTTACCGCGTTGGGGGTGACGAACGCATTGTGCATCACTTTGATGGGGTAGACATTATGCGGGTGCATCAACTGATCACCGAGCAGGTCTGCAACGTGGTTCGCGGCCCCTGTGAGTACAGCGGCGAAAGCATGCGTGTGTCTCATGAAGGTATGGGCGTTACCCACGCCGACTTCAATGCGTTGGTGGAACACCTTATCGTGGCGATGGAAAAGCACGATGTACCGGTGGCTGCCCAGAATCAATTGCTGGCAAAGCTGGCACCGATGTATGACGACATTGTTGAATGAGCATAAAAAAGCCGCTCGATGATGGAGCGGCTTGTTCGATAACCGTAGTACTTAAACGTTAAAGCGGAAGTGAATCACATCGCCGTCTTTAACGATGTATTCTTTACCTTCGAGACGCCATTTACCGGCATCTTTCGCACCTTGTTCGCCATTATGCGCAACAAAGTCCTCATAGCCAACCACTTCGGCACGGATAAAGCCTTTCTCGAAGTCAGTGTGGATGCGGCCTGCCGCTTGTGGTGCGGTCGCGCCCACTTTGACCGTCCAGGCACGAACTTCTTTTGGACCGGCGGTGAAATAGGTTTGCAGGTTCAACAACTCGTAACCGGCACGGATAACACGGTTAAGTCCTGGTTCGTCCTGCCCGATCTCAGACAGAAACTCTTCTTTGTCGGCGTCATCCAGTTCCGCAATTTCTGATTCGATGGCGGCACAAACCGGCACCACGACCGCGTTTTCTTTGCTGGCGATTTCGCGCACTTTATCCAGGTGCGGGTTGTTCTCAAAGCCATCTTCATTGACGTTGGCGATGTACATGGTGGGCTTGAGCGTCAGCAGGTTATACGAACGAATGGTCGCTAACTCATCTTTCGTTAAGCTCACCGAACGTGCCATTTCACCTTCGTCCAGTGCTGGCTTTAATTTTTCCAGTACGGCGATTTCGGCTTTGGCTTGAGCGTCACCGCCCTTGGCTTTTTTACCCAAACGATGCAACGACTTTTCGACCGAGTCTAAGTCGGCCAATGCCAATTCGGTGTTAATGGTGTCGATGTCGTCGGCCGGGTTGACGCCACCGCTGACGTGCACGATGTTATCGTCTTCGAAGCAGCGTACCACGTGACCGATGGCATCGGTTTCACGAATATTGGCTAAAAACTGGTTACCCAGACCTTCGCCCTGTGATGCACCCTTAACCAAACCTGCGATGTCAACAAACTCCATGGTGGTGGGTAAAAGCCGTTGCGGATTGACGATTTCGGCCAATTTATCCAGCCGCGGATCAGGCACAGGCACCACACCGGTGTTGGGTTCGATGGTACAAAACGGAAAGTTAGCGGCTTCGATACCGGCTTTGGTTAATGCGTTAAAAAGTGTCGATTTACCTACGTTAGGTAAGCCAACAATACCACAGCGAAATCCCATGATCTGTTAACCTTTCTGTTGTGGACGGTAGCTGTGCAGGCGCTGTAATGCCTCGGTCCAGCCTTGTTCCATTAATGTATCGATACTGCGACTGGCCTCATCGATGCAATCGTCGATCAGTCGCTGTTCTGTCGCGGGCGCTTTGCCGAGCACAAATCCGGTAACTTGCGACTTATGACCGGGATGCCCGATACCAATGCGTAGCCGCATAAAATCGGCACTGCCGATCTGCGCTATGATGTCTTTAATGCCGTTATGACCACCTGCACCGCCGCCTTTCTTGAATTTGGCAACACCAGGCGGTAAGTCGAGCTCGTCATAAGCCACTAAAATCGCATCGGCAGGAATTTTGTAAAAGTTGGCAATGTGTGCCACTGAAAAGCCACTGCGATTCATGAACGTTTGTGGTAGCACGATACGCAGATCGTGCGCACCTTGCTGATAACGGCCAACCCAGGCTTTGGATTTGTTATCGGGAGAGAGGCTAATGCCGTGTCGACGACAAAACGCTTCAACTAACCAAAAACCCGCGTTATGGCGGGTTTTTTCGTATTCGGGGCCTGGATTTCCCAGGCCCACTAATAGCTTAATGCTCGTTCCCATAGCAGGACGTCAGCTTACTCTTTGTCAGCGTCGTCTTTGCTTTTCTCGGCTGGGACGGCGTCAGCGGCTACGCTGTCTTCTTCGCTTGTTTCTTTCTCTACGCGTGGCGCAGTGATAGAAACAACCGCCTGGTCGTGGTCTTCGCCTTTTGTCAGCTCAACCAGTTCAACGCCCGTTGGCAGTTTCAGGTCAGACAGGTGCAGTGTGTCGCCGATGCTCATGTCTGCTACGTCAACTTCCAGGTACTCTGGTAAGTCTTTTGGCAATACCATGATTTCTACATCGTTAACGTGGTGAACAACAACACCGCCTTCTTCTTTAACGCCTTTCGCCGTGGTTTCGTTCAAGAAGTGCAGAGGCAGGTTAGTGTGCAACTTGTGACCTTTTTCAACACGTTGGAAGTCTAAGTGAGTCAACTTAGGCTTGTACGGGTGACGTTGCATGTCTTTCAGGATGGCTTGTTCTTTTTTGCCATCGATGTCTAACGTCAGGATGTGTGAATAAAAGGCTTCGTAGTCGGCCATGTTATTCACTTTGTTGTGGTCAAGTTCCAGTGCGACAGGTTCGCCTTTACCACCGTAAAGGATAGCTGGCACTTTGTCCGCGTGACGTAGGCGGCGGCTCGCACCTTTCCCCTTGTCCGCACGAACGGTAGCTTTGATTGTAAAGTCTAATTTAGCCATGATAGTGGGCTCTCATTGTTAATGTGTTAATTTGTCGTCACTCGCGACCAAGTGGCGACCCAGATACTTCAAAACCGACTCTTGAGCCGGTTTCCGAAGGCGCGCAATAGTACCACCGCAGCGGTACCATTGCAATGGCTTATGCGGTCTTACTGAGCGGTTTCACTCAGTAATCAAACATCGCCGAAATGGATTCTTCATTACTGACCCGACGCAGTGCTTCTGACAGCATGCCGGATAGCGTCAACTGGGTGACTTTACCGGTTGCTTTCATTTCTTCACTGAGCGGGATGCTGTCGGTAACGATGAATTCATCGATGTCCGATTCCATGATGTTTTTAACCGCATTACCGGAAAATACCGGGTGAGTGGCGTAGGCAAACACGCGCTTGGCACCGTGTTGCTTGAGCGCTTCCGCGGCTTTACACAGCGTACCGCCGGTATCAATCATGTCGTCGACGATGATGCAGTCACGACCTTTAACGTCACCGATAATGTGCATGACCTGAGAAACGTTAGCGGATGGGCGGCGTTTATCAATGATGGCTAAATCGGTGTCGTCCATCAGTTTGGCGAATGCGCGGGCGCGCACCACACCGCCGATGTCCGGTGATACTACGGCAGGATTCTCAAACTGTTGCTTGCGCATGTGTTCCAGCAGTACCGGTGTACCAAACACATTATCAACCGGTACGTCAAAGAAGCCTTGAATCTGCTCGGCGTGTAGGTCAACGGTAAGCACGCGGTCAACACCGACGCTGGACAGGAAGTCAGCGACGACTTTCGCGGTGATTGGAACACGTGCTGAGCGCACGCGACGATCCTGACGGGCATAACCAAAGTACGGCATGACCGCGGTGATGCGTCCGGCCGACGCGCGGCGCAGAGCGTCAACCATAACGATAAGCTCCATCAGGTTATCGTTAGTGGGAGCACAGGTTGACTGCAATAAAAAAACGTCCGAGCCACGGACGTTTTCATTGATAGAGACACTGATTTCACCGTCGCTAAAGCGGCCGACGGAGGCTTCGCCCAGCTTAATATACAGGCGATCGGCGATCTTCTGGGCAAGTTCTGGTGTGGCGTTACCAGCAAAGAGTTTCATGTCAGGCACAACAAACCTCGACTAATATTGGGTTAATGTCCGGATAAGCGATGAACGGTTCTGGCCTTGCGCAACAAAACTTTGCAGGTCGCTAAACTGCTGTTGCGCGCTGAGTGCAGCATCTTGCGTGTCAAAGCGTGCAAATAAACACGCGCCGCTGCCAGTGAGCCGAGTCGGTGCGTATTGTAGCAACCGCTCGCGCAATTTGGCAACTTCGGGGTATAGAGCACAGACCACCGGTTCAAACACGTTGGCGGTGTTGTCCAGTGACCAGTCGTCGACGCTCAGTTGGACACAGTTGCGCTGTAGGTACGGATGCTGGAACAGCGCGGCGGTCGCAATCGACACCTTCGGTTTTACCACCAGGTACCAGGGGGTTGCCGGTTCGACGTTAATGAACCGTTCGCCGACCCCTTCAGCAAAAGCCGCGTGGCCATGAATAAAAATGGGCACATCAGCACCCAGAGTCAGGCCCAGCTGCAATAACTCGGCCTGCGACAGCGGCTGCTGCCATAAGTGATTTAGGCCAACCAGGGTGGTGGCGGCATCGGACGAACCACCGCCGAGGCCGGCGCCCTGCGGTAAGCGCTTACTCAGCGTGATGTCAGCACCAGTAGTGGCGAGGCCTTTCGCCGCGGCGGCCTGTTGCAAGGCGTTGGCGGCCCGAACCACGAGGTTATCGGCGTAGGCAACGCCACTGTGGCTATCCTGCAACTGGATGCGCTGATCCGTGCGCCGGGAAAACTGCAGTTGATCACCGTAGTCTAAAAACTGAAAAACCGTTTGCAGGTTATGGTAACCGTCGTGGCGACGGCCGACGATGTGTAAAAACAAGTTGAGTTTTGCCGGTGCCGGCAACGTCATGGTGTCAGTCTTGTACGGCGTCATTAGGTGCTAATTCCGGGCTGATTTGCCAATCATTTAACTGCAGTTTAATGCGTAACTGGTTGGATTCTAAATGAATTTGTTGCGGCAGTAATTGCTCGCCGTAAAACCATTGCAGTGACCACAGTTGTCCGGCGGCGGTGTGCACGTCGGCCTTGGCGATGCGGCCGCCGGCAATAAAGGCGCGCTGTTGCAACGATGGGGTGACTTTACCCAATACCCATTGGCTCAGGGCATTAACCGGCAGTTTAAGGCCGAGCACCCGATGCAGCAGGCGCTCGGCTGAACGATCCTGATACTGTTCGCCGTCGGCGTTAAGTTGCGCGCCCTGCGGTGTGATGGTCAGGCTGGCCAATTGACCTTTTAACGGGTGTGAAAAGCGCAGGTTTTGGTGTTGGTCGGGTTGTCGCTGCCAATCCCAGTTAAGATATAAACCGTCGCGTTCATCGTTGGCTTTTTGCACGATCGCAAGCCGCGCCGATAAGCGCCATCGAAAAATTGAATCCAACCGCTGCTGGTGTTCTGTCACGGCGGCATAATCGGTATTTTCAAGAATCGTCTGTGGCGCCGGTGTGGGCATCGAACAGCCCGCCAGCATTAGTGCCCAAAAGCTTGTGACGGTGTAAAGCGAACGGCGGTAGAAAGCGGTTAACACTCGAGCTAATTCCTGACCAGTTAATCTCCTATTCAGTGGAACAGAAAGCGGCGCCACTTTCAATGATAAAGGCTTTCACGTACAATCGGCGCACTTATAACTGACCACGTTGAGATAACGAGTTTCTGCAGCGGATGACCATTTCAGCTCTGGGTATCAATCACAAAACGGCGCCAGTCGATCTGCGCGAGCGAGTTGCTTTTACGACCGAGCAGCTCGATTCGGCGTTGCAGGCCATCCGCCAATTGCAGGGCGTGGAAGAGGCCGTCATTGTATCGACCTGTAACCGCACCGAACTCTACTGTCAGGGTGATGTATCGGCCGATCTGTTGCTCGGTTGGCTGTCCGGCTTTCATGGACTGGCGCCGGATGCGCTGGCGCAGCACCATTATGCCTATGAAGACGAGCAGGCCATCAGCCATTTGATGTCGGTAGCCAGTGGGCTGGATTCGCTGGTGCTGGGCGAGCCGCAGATTCTTGGCCAGGTCAAGCAGTCGTATCAACTGGCCAAACGTCAGGCCGCGGTGGGCGGAATTCTCGAACGCCTGTTTCAGCACACCTTTCGGGTAGCCAAAACCGTGCGTAACGAAACCGAGGTGGGGCAGAACGCGGTATCGGTGGCTTATGCCGCGGTCAGTCTGGCTAAACACATTTTTGCTAAGCTGGATAAGTCCAGTGTGCTGTTGATTGGTGCCGGTGATACCTCCGAACTGGTGGCACAGCACCTGAAACAGCAAGGTGTGGTGGATATCACCGTGGCCAACCGGACGTTACAGCGCGCCAGTGAGTTGGCAGAAAAGGTCGGCGGTCGCGCGCACAGCTTATCCGAACTGGGCGAGTTATTGCCGAGCGCCGATATTGTCGTCAGTTCGACCGCCAGTACGCTGCCAATTGTCGGCAAAGGCAGTATTGAACAGGCGTTGAAAAAGCGTCGCCACAAGCCGATGTTATTGATTGATCTGGCCGTACCGCGTGATATCGAAGAGCAGGTCAACGAACTGGATGACGCCTATTTATACACGGTTGATGATCTGCAGAACATCATCAGTGAGAACATCAAGAACCGTGAGCAAGCGGCGCGTCAGGCGCAGGTGATCATTCAGCAGCAAAGCCGGGAATTTGGTGAATGGCTGAAGTCACTGAACAGTGTTGAACTGATCCGTGGCTACCGTCAACATGCCCAGGCCATTGCCGAACAACAGACCGAACGCGCCCTGCAATTGCTGGCGCAGGGCAAAGCACCGGAGCAGGTGATACAATTGCTGACCCATCGCTTAACGCAACAATTGACGCACCAGCCGACGCAGTTGCTAAAATTAGCCGGTGAACAGAATGATCAGAAGGCACTGGCGTTATTGCAACAGCTGGTGCCGGATACCACAGAACACAGTGAAAACAAGGATTAAAAACCGTTAATGAATCCATCCATTGAACGTAAGCTTGAGGGCTTACTCGAGCGTTATCAAGAAGTGCAGGCGTTACTGGGCGAAGCTGATGTGATAGCCGATCAGAATCGGTTCCGGGCGTTGTCGAAAGAGTATTCGCAGTTGGAGGAGCTGGTTGACAGTTTCGAGCAATACAAACAGGCACAGGCCGACCTTGCTGCAGCGCATGAGATGGCCAACGATGATGACGCCGAGATGCGCGAAATGGCGGCGGAAGAAATCAAAACTGGCGCAGCGCAGGTTGAGCAATTGGAGCAACAGCTACAAGTGCTGTTGTTGCCGAAGGACCCTAACGACGATCGGGCTTGCTACCTGGAGATCCGTGCTGGTGCCGGTGGTGATGAGGCGGCGATTTTTGCCGGCGACCTGTTCCGTATGTACAGCCGTTTCGCCGAAGCCAGTGGCTGGAAAATCAGTGTTGTGTCCGCTAACGAAGGCGAGCACGGCGGCTACAAAGAAGTCATTGCCCACATGAGCGGTGATGGCGTTTATGGCAAAATGAAGTTTGAATCCGGTGGTCACCGCGTGCAACGAGTTCCGGAAACCGAGTCACAGGGGCGTGTGCACACCTCGGCTTGTACGGTAGCGGTATTGCCGGAAATTCCCGAAGCCGAAGCCATTGAAATTAACCCGGCGGATTTGCGTGTCGACACCTTCCGAGCTTCGGGTGCCGGTGGTCAGCACGTTAACCGAACCGATTCTGCCATTCGTATAACCCACTTGCCGTCCGGCGTGGTGGTTGAATGTCAGGAAGAGCGCTCGCAGCACAAAAACCGCGCCAAAGCGATGTCGGTACTGCAGTCGCGACTGCAGAAAATGGAAGACGAAAAGCGCCAACAGGAAGAAGCCAGCACCCGTCGTAACCTGGTCGGCAGTGGTGATCGTTCGGAGCGTATTCGAACCTACAACTATCCGCAAAGCCGGGTCACCGATCACCGCATCAATCTGACCTTATACCGCTTGGATGAAGTACTGGCCGGTAGCCTCGATTTGATTCTCGATCCGATTATTACGGAGCACCAGGCGGATCAATTGGCGGCGTTAGCACAGGATCAGCACTAACCGATGAAAAGCCTTGCTGATGCGCAGGCGTGGTGCCAACAACAACTAGCCGACAGCGAAAGCCCAGCTGCAGACAGCCGGGCTTTGCTGTGTTTTGTGTTACAGAAAAATCGCACTTACCTGATGACCTGGCCGGAGCAACGGCTAACCGAGCAACAATGGCAGCAACTGCAGCAACTGGTGGCGAGACGTCAGCAGGGTCATCCGGTGGCTCACCTTACCGGTGAACGGGAATTTTGGTCGCTGCCGCTGGCCGTGAATGACAGCACTCTGATTCCGCGGCCGGATACCGAAACCTTAGTAGAGGCTGCGTTGTCATTGGAGTTACCCGACGACGCGCGGGTTCTTGATCTGGGTACCGGCACCGGCGCTATTGCGCTGGCGCTGAAATCGGAACGGCCCGCCTGGCAAATTACCGCGCTGGATAAACAGCCGGCGGCGGTGGCGCTGGCGCAACACAATGCAGCGCGCTTAGCGCTGCCGATTCAGGTGCTGCAAAGCCACTGGTTTGATGCCTTGCCGAACACAGCCGGGTTTGATTTGATTGTCTCTAATCCACCTTATATCGATGCCCACGATCCGCACTTACAGCAGGGCGACGTGCGATTTGAGCCACACAGTGCGCTGATCGCTGAGCAGCAGGGGCTGGCGGATATTACGCATATCATTGAGCAGGGACGCTACTATTTACGTGAGCACGGCTGGTTACTGCTCGAACAAGGCTGGCAACAGGCGCCGGCTGTCGTTGAGCTACTGACGGAAAAGGGTTATAAACATATTAACCGCTGGACAGATTATGGTAACGTAGAGCGAGTCACGGGCGGACAGAAGGCAAGCTAGAGAGGGAATATTATGAGCAATCAGTTTATGTTTGCGGATGAACCTGGGCAGCAGACACCCAATATTCCGACGGAGAATTGGAAAATTCTTATTGTCGACGACGAGCCGGAAGTTCACGCAGTGACTAAGCTTGCCTTAAGCGACTTTAACTTTCTTGGCCGTGGGCTGGAATTTCACAGTGCATTTTCCGGGCAGGAAGCCTGCGAACTTATCGAGCAACATCCCGACGCGGCCATTTTGCTGCTGGACGTGGTGATGGAAACGGACGATGCCGGGCTTAAGGTTGCCCGCTATATTCGTGAGCAGGCACAAAATCATTACACCCGTATTATTCTGCGCACCGGTCAGCCCGGCCAGGCACCGGAACGCACCGTCATCGTCAATTACGATATTAACGACTATAAGTCGAAGACCGAATTAACGGCGCAGAAACTGTTCACAGCGGTGATGTCATCGCTGCGCTCTTATCGCGATATTATGTCGATTGACCAAAGCCGCCACGGACTGGAAAAAATCATCGCAGCGTCGTCGAACCTTTATGCGCTGCAGCCGATGAATAGTTTTGTCGATGGCCTGGTGCAGCAATTAAGCTGGGTGATCGGCGGCGCCCGCCAAACTCTGTACGCCACCGCCGATGCGCAGGGGCGCACCTATAAAGTGGTTGCCGCCTATGGCGAGGATGCTAACGTTGCCGTAGGGCAGACCTTGCGGTCGGTATTACCGGCCGAAGCACTGGCAGAATTGGATGACGTGGTCGCGAATCACGGCAGTTATTACGGCGATGACTTCGTCTTATTGTATTGCCGCAGCCACTGTCGGCCTTATGGCTCGGTGCTGTTTATCGGAGGCATTTCACGGCAATTGACCGAAGACGACCATCATGTTTTACAACTGTTTTCGGAAAATGTGCAGTTGGCGCAGGACAATGTGGTTTGCCTGGAAGATTCGGATCAGTTCTTAGCGCGCTTGGGTGATCAATTGATGGAGTTGCGCAGTGCCCGTTTTGCGGTCGACGAATTACCGCCGGCGGCGGCATTGAGTTATCAGGTCGCCGGACTGGTCAGCCCCGATAATGAGGCAAAAAATACCGCGCTGGCCTGGTTCCTTTATGAACCGGCCGGGCCGTTATTGCAATGCGCGCCGGAATCCGTTGCCGCCAACGAAACCACCTGTCAACAGCGGGTAGCGCGTTCACTGCGGGCTTTGGCGCATGGTCAGCATGTAGCAACACAGGTTGCGCACCGGGCGTTAATCGAACGCCTCGAACGTTGGGATGGTATGGGGCTGCCGGACGGTAAGCAGGGCACCGCCATCGGCACCAGTACGCAGGTATTGCTGCTGACGGAACAATTGCTCGACTGGCAACAACAGGGCCTGTCAGAAAACGACATCAAAACCCGTTTGCAGGCCGAGAAAGGACGCTACTACTCGCCGCAGTTTCTCGACGCCGTGGTGCCGGAACTGGCGCAGTTAATTAAACACTCATTTTAAGGAGAGCTTTGTGTACGTTGCGTTTAAACATATGCACGTTTTGTTCGTGGTCATTTCGGTGACGCTGTTTTTATTGCGTTTTATCTGGAAACAACTGGACTCCGATCTATTACAAAAACGTTGGGTCAAAATCGTCCCGCACATTAACGACACCTTGCTACTGGCCAGTGCCATTGTGATGCTGGTGTTGACCCACCGTGCGCCCTTTGCCGACCCGTGGGTGACCGAGAAAGTGTTAGGGGTTATTGGTTACATTCTGTTTGGCCTGCTGGCACTTAAAGGCTCGAGCAAAGCCGTAAGTTGGATTGGCTTTATTGGTGCCTGTGCCTGGCTGGCGGCATTGTTTCATGTCGCGGTCAGTAAAATGCCGTTGCTCCTAAGTTAAGACAAAAGGTAAACATGCAGTATTCGTTTCTTCAGCAATGCGAACAGGAAGTTCTGCCAACCAGTGAAATACTCTGGGAAATCAGCCGTCAGCTTGACTTCAATGACGGCTGTTCTTTAACCGATTTTAGACAGCAACTGAACGACTTTAGCGGTTTTAGTGAAGACGCTGACGGGGTTCAGAAAGTCAGTCAGATCAGTGCCTATTTTTATCGTCAGTTAGGCTACAGTGACGCGCCGGAAACCTGGATTAAATCCAACCGTATTGCCATTGATCAGGTCGCCGCGTTCCGTACCGGAATCCCGCTGGTATTGGCGGTGTTGTTGCGGGAATGTGCGTTGCAGTATGGGCTCGATCTGCAGGTGGTGGATTTTCCCGGGTACCCGCTGTTAAAGCTCAACGATGACGACAATAAGACCCATTTTATCGATCCGCAGAATGGCCAGATGGTGTGCTACCAGGAGGTCATGGAACGCTTCGAAGACGTGATGGAAGGCGATGCTGAGTTTTGTTGGGAATGGGCCGAACCGACCCCGCAAAAGGCGTTGGTCGAAGCTTACCTGACCGAATTAAAGCATTGTCTAATGGCAGAAGCGCGGTTTGAAAAAGCCCTGCGCTGTGTGCAAATGCTGTTGACCTTGCTACCGGACGATCCGTATGAGATCCGTGACCGTGGTTATTTGTACGAAGAACTCGGCTGCCAGCATGTGGCCGTAGATGACTACCAATACTTTGTTGATAAGTGCCCCGATGATCCGAGTGCCGAACTATTAAAATTACAACTTGAGAGTTACTCAGGCTCTCACGATGTGTTTCACTAAAGGAGAGAGTTTATGCTAGCTGCTGCACCTGCCGCTGCTGAGACGACTGCGTTAATTACCAATGATGGTGTCATCACGGGCTTATTGCTTGCGATTCTTGGTCTGGTGTTTTATACCCATTCGAGTAAACATCCGGCGTTTGAGAAATTTTATAAATTTGTGCCGGCGCTGCTGCTGTGTTACTTCCTGCCGTCACTGTTAAATACCTTCAACATTGTTGATGGCAACGCCACCGCCGTTACCGACATCACCATGGACTACCTGTTGCCGGCCTGTATGGTGTTACTGACGCTTAGCCTTGACCTGAAGGCTGTGTTCGGACTGGGATCGAAGGCGTTGATCCTGTTCCTGACCGGTACCGTCGGTATCGTTATTGGTGGACCCATTGCCCTGTTATTGGTGTCGTTACTGTTCCCTGAATTATTGGGGGGAGCTGGTCCTGACGCGGTATGGCGCGGGATGACGACCATTGCCGGTAGCTGGATTGGCGGTGGAGCTAACCAGGCGGCGATGAAAGAAGTGTATGAAGTCGGTGGTGATATCTTTTCCGCGATGGTCACGGTTGACATTATCGTGGCTAACTTATGGATGGCAGTGCTGTTGTATATGGCCGCTAACGCCAAACGAATTGATGCGCGCACCGGTGCCGATACCTCAGCCATTGACGCCATCAAGGCCAAAGTTGAAGCCTATCAGGCGGAACACGTCCGCAACCCGTCATTACGTGACTTAATGTTGATACTGGCGGTCGGCTTCGGCGTGGCCGGAGCCGCGCATTTGTTGGCTGACTGGATCGCGCCGGCCATTGGTACGCATTTGCCGTACCTGCGCCGGTTTAGTCTCGATAGTCTGTTCTTCTGGGTGATTGTACTGGCCACGGCCGGTGGTATCGCCTTGTCGTTTACCCGAGCGCGCAGCCTGGAAGCCGCCGGCGCGTCAAAAATTGGTTCGGTGTTTGTCTATATCCTGGTGGCCAGTATTGGTCTGCATATGGACGTCACTGCCATCGTCGACGCGCCCAAGTACTTCCTGATAGGTGCTATCTGGATGCTGGTGCATGCCGGGCTGATGCTGTTTGTTGCAAAATTACTGAAGGCACCAGTGTTTTATATGGCGGTGGGAAGTCAGGCCAATGTCGGAGGGGCAGCTTCTGCGCCGGTTGTGGCATCGGCGTTTCATCCATCGCTGGCCCCGGTCGGCGTGTTGCTGGCGGTAATGGGCTATGCTTTAGGCACTTACATGGCCTACCTTGCAGGTCAAATACTGCGTGTTGTTGGTAGCTAAATTAAGGAATGACCAAAACTATGATCACATCACTGACGCTCAATAACATCGAGATTGCAAACGACAAACCTTTTGTCTTGTTTGGTGGCATGAACGTGCTTGAATCTCGTGATCTGGCGATGCGCATCGCGGAGCATTACGTTCAGGTAACTGAAAAGCTGGGCATTCCTTACGTGTTTAAGGCATCCTTTGATAAAGCCAACCGTTCCTCCATTCATTCGTTTCGTGGCCCCGGCCTGGAGCAGGGGTTGCGTATTTTTGAAGAGATCAAACGCGAATTTGGGGTACCGTTGATTACCGATGTGCATGAACCCCATCAGGCCAAGCCGGTTGCTGAAGTGGTGGATATTCTGCAGTTGCCGGCGTTTTTGGCGCGGCAAACGGACCTTGTGGTGGCAATGGCAGAAACCGGCAATATGATTAACGTGAAAAAGCCGCAGTTTTTAGCGCCGCACGAAATGAAGCACATTTTGAAAAAGTTCCGCGAAGCCAATAACGAGCAAGTGATGTTGTGCGAGCGCGGTTCTTGCTTCGGCTACAACAACTTGGTGGTTGATATGCTGGGCATGGATGAAATGAAGTCGATGGCGCCGGTCATTTTTGACGCCACCCACGCACTCCAGCGTCCGGGCGGCCGCAGTGATTCGGCCGATGGTCGCCGTGCTCAGGCCGCGCAACTGGCGCGTTCAGGGATGGCACTTGGTATCGCTGGGTTGTTTATTGAAGCGCATCCGAACCCAAACGAAGCGAAGTGTGACGGACCTTGTGCGTTGCCGCTGGATGCTTTACAGCCGTATCTGGAGCAAATGAAAGCGGTTGACGATCTGGTCAAGAGCTTTACCGAACTTGATACCTCAGCGTAACAGGCCATGATGCAACAAGCCTCCACCGTTGCTGACAACCGCTTGCGCCCACAGCAGGCGGTTAAATTATTGGCAAAAGCCATTGGAGCGCTCATCGCCATATTGTCATTGGCGTTACTGGCGCCTTTTGTGCTGGCGGTGTTTCATGGCGAGAAAGATCAGTGGACCTATTTAACGCTGTCGATCATCGGCCTGGTGTTGGGGCTGGTACTCTATTCGCAGAAGACCGGTGATGCTAAGCTCCGCGCGCGGCAGGTATTTTTGCTGACCACGCTGTGTTGGGTTTGCGCCAGTTTGTTTGCCACCCTGCCATTTATCTTCGCCCAGCCTTATCTGGATTTTACCAACGCTTGGTTTGAAGCGATGTCGGCCATCACCACCACCGGTGCCACGGTCATTGTTGGTCTGGATACACTGCCGAAGTCGGTGCTGTTGTGGCGGGGCATGCTGCAATGGCTTGGTGGCATTGGTATTATCGTTATGGCAATGGCCATTCTACCGTTCCTGCAGGTGGGTGGTATGCGTCTGTTCCAGGCGGAATCTTCGGATATGTCGGGTAAATTCCTGCCACGTTCAAGCCTGATGGTGATGGCCATTGGTAAGGTTTACCTGCTCCTGACCGCGCTGGTTATCGCGCTCTACGTGATCGGTGGCATGAACGTTTTTGATGCGTTCGTGCACGGCATGACTACCATTGGAACCGCTGGTTTCTCCAACTACGATGCGTCATTCGGGCATTTTGCCGATAACGCCTTTCTGGTTGTGGTCGGTACCCTGTTTATGGTGGCCGGGGCGTTGCCTTTTGTGCTTTATATCCGCGCACTTAAGCAAGACTACGAGCCGCTGGTCAAAGACACTCAGGTGCGCGCGTTTCTGATCTTTCTGACGCTGGCGATTGTCGCCATCGCTCTGATTCAAATTGCCAAAGGCCGTGAGGCGGGGGACGCTTTCCTGCATACTGCGTTTAATGTGGTATCGGTGGTCACCACCACCGGTTATGCAACGGAAGACTACGGTCAATGGGGCAGTTGGTCGCTGATGCTGTTCTTTTACCTGATGTTTGTCGGTGGCTGTACCGGCTCGACCGCCGGCGGCATGAAAATCTTTCGGTTCCAGTTATCACAGTTGCTGCTGCGGCGTCAGTTCAGTCAATTGATCCATCCGAACCTGGTACAGGTACAAACGTATCAGGAACGGCGAGTTAATGATTCGTTGTTGGGTTCGATGGTGGCTTTTTGTTTCACCTATTTTTTATTGGTGGCAGCCATTGCTTTAGGTTTGTCACTGTTTGACCTGGACTTTCTGACGGCCATTTCCGGCGCGGCATCAGCGGTCAGTAACGTGGGACCGGCGTTGGGTGACATCATCGGCCCCAGCGGCAACTTTCTCCCGTTACCCGATGGCGCGAAATTTCTGCTGATTTTTGCGATGCTTGCCGGACGTCTGGAAATCATGACAGTATTGATTTTATTCCATCGCCATTACTGGCGTCACTAATTAACGGGAGTGCTCATGGACGGTTGGCTGGCGGCATTACTGGTCAGTGGGTTGAGCGGCGCGATGACGGCGGTTGGCGCGGCACCGGTGCTGATCGGCTGGCGTCCCGATGAACGCAACACCAACGCCCTGTTAGGGTTCGCGGCCGGCGTGATGCTGGCGGCCTCATTCTTTTCGCTGATTGTACCGGCACTGGATATTGCCGAACAACAATATGGCAGTGGCCTGGTACCGCCGTCCATTGCGGTTGCCGGTATTATTATCGGCGCGTTACTGATTGGCGCGATTGATCGCAGTGTCCCGCATGAACATTTTGTCAAAGGTGCAGAAGGCCCGGTGGCGCGGCGTTTAAGTCGGCTATGGCTGTTCATTATTGCCATTACCATTCATAACATACCGGAAGGGTTGGCCGTGGGGATTACCGCCGCTGGCGGCGATCGTGATGCCACCGTTGCGATTGCTTCGGGGATTGGTCTACAAAACGTGCCGGAGGGTCTGGCGGTCGCGTTAGCGTTACTGGCACTGGGTTACAGCCGTTGGCAGGCGTTTGTGGTGGCAGGATTAACCGGTGCCGTAGAACCCCTCGGCGGTGTCATCGGCGGCTGGTTTGTCGGCATTGCCGAATGGTTTCTGCCGTGGGGATTATTGGTGTCTGCCGGTGCGATGATTTTTGTCATCAGCCATGAAATCATTCCCGAAACGCACCGCGAGGGTCACCATTCCCGTGCCAGCTTTGGGTTAATGCTGGGGTTGGTGGTGATGCTGTTTCTTGATGTATGGCTGGGTTAAGTCAAAACGCGGATAAATAGTTTCAGCGAACACTTGATCGCTGAAACGAACTGAATTAAATTAAACGCATGTTTAAAATATGCGTTTATACCTATGTCTGAAACGGTCACCCGAACCCGAAAATCAAAAACCTCTACCCAGAAACGTATTCTTGATGCGGCGGAAACGTTGTTTGCGCGGGAAGGTTTCGAACAAACCTCATTACGCCAGATTACCCAGGAAGCGAACGTTAACCTGGCCTCGGTCAACTATCACTTTGGCTCAAAAAAGGCTTTGATTCAAGCGGTGGTGGCACGTTACATGAACGTGTTTATGCCGGCGCTGGAGGCGGAGCTGAAACAGTTGGATGAGCGGCCATCGATCGACAGTCTGGCGGTGTTTGAGAGCTTTAAAGCGCCACTGGTAAGCTTAACCCAGGTGCACAAGCGTGGTACTGAGCACTTTCTGCGCCTGCTCGGATTTGCGTATTCTGAGACTCAGGGTCACCTTCGTCGTTACACCCAATCGGCCTTCGGCGATGTACTGCAGCACTTGCTGGCGCTGTTGCATCGAGCCAACCCCAAACTGACCGAACAAGATATGTTCTGGCGCCTTCACTTTGTGCTGGGTGCAACCGTGTTTGCTCAGGTGTCTGGACAAGCACTGATTGAAATTGCACAAGCGGAGTTCGACGAGGACGCCGACATTCAGACCGTTATTGATCACTTAATTGTTTTTATTGCCGGAGGCCTGGACAGTCAACTTGATGGCTAAGCAAAGCCGGGGTTGCTGTTCTACACTCTGTTTATGGATGGTTAGCTGGAGAAAACCATGGAAATTATCATTTTATTGATTGTATTGCTGGTGATTGTACTGGCGGTTGGAGAAATCCGACGCAGCCTTATTACCAAACCAGTATTTGGTTTGTTTAAAAGGATTTTACCACCACTTTCGGACACCGAACGCGAAGCGATGGAAGCCGGTGATGTCTGGTGGGACGGTGACTTATTCAGTGGCCGTCCGGATTGGCAGAAATTGCTGGATATGCCAGAACCGAAGCTGACTCAGGCTGAGCAGGATTTTGTCGATAATCAGCTAGCGACGTTACTGGATATGCTGGACGACTTTAAAATCGTCCAGCAAGACCGCGATTTGCCGAAAGCGGTGTGGGATTACCTGCGCAAGGAACGGTTTTTTGCGATGATCATTGGCAAAGAGTTCGGTGGTCTGGAGTTTTCACCGGCCGCCAACTCGTACATCGTCTCGCGCATTGCGACGCGCTCAATCAGCGCGGCGGTCACGGTTATGGTACCCAACTCGTTGGGGCCGGGTGAGCTACTGACCCATTATGGTACGAAAGAACAACAGCAGTATTGGTTGCCGCGTCTTGCTGATGGCACCGATATTCCTTGCTTCGCGCTGACCGGACCGGAGGCCGGTTCTGATGCCGGTGCTATTCCTGATGAAGGGATCATTTGTAAGGGCCAGCATAATGGCGAAGAAGTGGTCGGTATACGGCTTAACTGGTCCAAGCGTTATATCACCCTGGCACCCGCTGCGACGGTACTTGGGCTGGCGTTTAAACTGTACGACCCGGAAGCGTTACTGGGCGATAAAAAAGAGCTGGGTATTACCTGTGCGCTGATCCCGACCGACCACGATGGGGTTGAAATTGGTGATCGTCACTTCCCGCTGAACCAAGCGTTTTTGAACGGCACGACCTATGGCAAAGATGTTTTTATTCCACTTGACTGGATCATCGGTGGTGTTGATTACGCCGGCAAAGGCTGGCGCATGCTGGTGGAATGTTTGTCAGCGGGCCGCGGTATCTCATTACCGGCTCTGGCAGCGGCTTCTGGTCACGTGACGCAGCGAATGACCGGCGCCTACGCTTATGTGCGTCAGCAGTTTGGCTTGCCAATCGGGGTGTTTGAAGGGGTACAGGCGTCGATGGGTAAAATCGGCGGTACCAATTACACCCTTGAGTCCATGCGCCGGCTTACCATCAATGCCCTGTGTCAGGGTAAAAGCCCGTCGGTGGTCACCGCAATGACCAAGTACCATATGACCGAGATGGGTCGTGAGGTGATGGAACATGCGATGGATATCCATGCCGGTAAAGGCATTCAACTGGGGCCACACAACTACCTTGGGCACAGCTACATGGCGACGCCGGTATCGATTACGGTAGAAGGTGCCAACATCCTTACCCGTAATCTGATGATCTTCGGCCAGGGCGCAACCCGTTGTCACCCCTATGTGCTGGAAGAAATGAAAGCCGCGGCTAACCCCGATGAAGAACAGGGTATGCGTGATTTCGATAAGTTGTTGGTGAAGCACATTAAATTTGCCGTCAGCAACGTTTTTGGCAGCCTCTGGATGGGCTTAACCGGTTCGCGCTTTAATGAGACACCGGTGAGTGGCGAAACTGCTCGCTACTATCAGCATCTGACACGCATGAGCCGAGCTCTGGCGATGGTTTCGGATGTGTCGATGTTAATGCTCGGTGGCGACTTGAAGCGCAAAGAAATGATCTCGGCGCGGTTGGGAGACATCCTCAGCCACCTGTATATGGCCTCGGCCGTATTAAAACGGTTTGAAGACGAAGGCCGTCAGGCGGCTGATTTGCCGTACGTGCATTATGCGGTACAGCAGCATCTGCATAAAATCGGCTATGCCTTTGATGGCTTCCTGCGTAACTTCCCTAACCGCGTGGTTGCCGTGGCGATGCGGGCGTTGGTATTCCCGCTGGGTAATCATTTTGGCGAGCCGTCGGATGAATTACTACAGAACATCAGTACCGATATGATGAAGCCGGGCGTTACCCGTGACCGTCATACCTTCCTGTGTTTCTGGAAAGAAGAAGAAAGTGATCCAACCGGCCACATGGAAATGGCGTTCCTTGCCATGTTGAAAATGAAGGATGTCTATAAAACCCTGCGTAAAGCACAAAAACGCGGTGAATTGTCGGCAAACCTGAACGGTCAGGAACTGGCGGATACAGCCCTGGAAAAAGGTTTAGTGGATAAAGATACCGCTGCCGAGCTTGCGAAAACGGAACGACTGCGGTTAACCGCTATCGGTGTCGACAGCTTTGCGCCGGGCATTCTTGAGCACAACCAGTTTTACACCACCAAGGGTGAACTGAGAAAAGCCGCAGTTCGCGATTAATGAACGCCGAACTACGGCAGTATCAACGCGCTTCGTTATTGTAACGAGGCGCGTTTTTGTTTGAGGTTATAAAACACCGGCTGTTGCGGCACAAAATCATCCGCCGATGGTTGCAGTAAGGCTTGAGCAGACGAGCTGACCGGACAGTTCCCGGTTTCCAGATAATTCCGCGCCGCTGCCGTCAGTGGGTCGTCAAAGCTACCCCAATCGGCAACGATGCGATCCTGCACCGGACAGGTCGGCGCAATGCCGTCAAAGTAGCGCCCATCGCCCTCAGAGTTAACGGTTTCAAAGTTAATCGCAAAGGTGACTTTGTCACACAGTTGTTCGGGCACCTGACCAACCGGTTTACCACAGGTGCGGTTGCCAATTACGGTGACATCGATATGAGGTTTTAGCGAATTAATGATCAGCTCTGATGATGAGCAACTGGCACCGGTGGTTAAGACAATGACACTGTCCAGATCGAGCTGTTCGATACCATCGACCAGACTGAAGGGGACGGCTTCATTTTGATTACGGTTTTGCTCGTTAAAACGGTATTCAACAAAGGTTTTACCTTGCACATGGGTACCGGCGGTTTGCGTAGCCGTCTGGTTGGCATAGCGAATGAGGCCGCCGCCGTTATAGCGAACATCGATGACCAGTTCGCGCACGCCCGCTGTCGCGAAATCATTGAAAGCCTCATTTAAATCATCGCCGGTGCGGTTAATAAAGCTGTCGAGGGTAAAATAGCCGACCGGTTGTTGGTTTATGTCCCATACCTGAGCGCCCATGACGGTATTGGTTGCCACCTGATCTTTGCTGATGGTTGCGGTAAATTCCTCGCCCGCCGGATTGCGCCAGCTGATATCACGGGTGACACCGACTTCCGGCTCGCCCAGTGCCTCATTGTAGGTACCATTGGCCAATAGCTCGCTGGTCGGTACTCCATCAATCGCGATGATGCTGTCGGCCCGCCGCATACCGGCCTCCCACGCCGGCGAATCACGGTAAACCAACCGCAATTTGATCTCTGTGGCACTGACCTGTTGCTGCGAGAAGCCAAAGCCGGCGTATTCGGCATTAACAAACAGCGACTCGTACTCTTCCTCGGTCAATATGTAGCTGTAAGTGTCTTCAGGAACACGCAGCTCTTCCAACACCGCATAAACGTCATCGAAAGCTTCAGGATCCAACTGCTGCGGTAACTGATCGGCCCAAAAATAATCGTCTTTCATGTACTCGAAAAAACGTTGGTTTTGATCCGGAATTGAACAGCTTGCAAAGCCGTCATCGTTATTGTTGCTACCGGTCGTACCGGCGTCAGATGAACCGCCGCAGGCGGCCAGCGTGGTTGCTAACGCAACGGCAAGTGTTGAGCGTGTTATGTTCATAGGGCACCCAAATGTTATTTTTTTGTCAATTAAGGGTTAGAGTAAACCAACTGAAAAAAATTCAACAGTGTACTGGCCAAATTTACGTTGTCTGGCACACTAGCGGCATCAACAAAAACAACAGGACTTCATCATGGCGCAAGTAATGATCGATGTGGCGGGCACTGAGTTGAGTGCCGACGATCGTGCCTTATTAGCTCATCCGGATGTGAATGGGTTAATTTTGTTTACCCGCAACTTTCAGTCACCTGAACAGTTGCAGAGTCTTTGTCATGAGGCTCGACAGGTGGCGCAAAAGCCGCTGTTGATCGCCGTCGATCATGAAGGCGGGCGGGTACAACGGTTTCGCGACGGCTTTAGTGCGATTCCACCGATGGCATCGATAGCGCAACGGTTTACCGATCCGGCAGAGCAGGCACAGGCGGGGCGCGAGCTAGGTTGGCTAATGGCAATGGAAGTTCAGGCGGTGGGCATTGACATCAGTTTTGCGCCGGTGCTGGACATTAACGCCTGCAGTGATGTGATTGGTGATCGCGCTTTTGCCGATAATCCGCAGGACGTAACACGGCTGGCGGCTGAGTTTATTGCCGGCATGCATGAAGCAGGCATGGCGGCAACCGGTAAGCATTTTCCCGGCCATGGCTCGGTGCAGGCGGACTCGCATATCGCTATCCCGGTTGATGAACGGGATAAAGCCACCATTTTCGCAACGGACATTCCACCGTTTCGGGGGCTGGCAAAAAAACTGCAAGGCGTCATGCCGGCACACGTTATTTACCCTGAACTCGATGATAAGCCAGCGGGTTTTTCCAGCTATTGGTTACAGCAGGTATTGCGCACCCAATTGGGCTTTGACGGCATGATTTTCAGTGACGATCTGTCCATGCAGGGGGCAACGGTAGCGGGCACCATGAAAGCACGGGCGGATGCCGCGCTCAACGCCGGTTGCGACATGATTTTGGTGTGTAACGACAGAGCCGCCGCGAGCGCATTGCTGAGTGAACCGCTGGCTGCGACCGGGGCACACAGTGCGACGCGCTTTCAACGGATGTTGATGAGTGGTACTCGGCCTAATTTGGCGGAACTGCAACGCACGCCACGCTGGCAGCGTGCGCAACAGTATTTAGCTGACTGATATCTCGTAAGGCAGCGGATCGCGTTGTTGATTCGCTGCGAATGCCTGCAGTCGTTCAATACAAGCTCCACACTTACCACAGGCTTTATCGCGGCCGTTATAACAGGTCCAGGTGTTGCTGTAGTCCAATCCCATGCGCAGGCCGTCAGCCAGAATGTCGTTTTTATCCTGGTCCAGGTAAGGCGCGACAACCTCTACCGGTTCGTAGTTTGCCAGTTTACTGACGACATTCATCTGGCGCACAAACTCCGGCCGACAGTCCGGGTAAATGGCGTGGTCGCCCGAATGCGCGCCATAGTAGACCGCGGTCGCCTCAACGGATACCGCGTAACCAATCGCCAGTGACAGCAGAATCATGTTGCGGTTGGGGACTACCGTTGACTTCATCGACGCTTCCTCGTAGTGACCCTCGGGAATGTCGATATCGTCGGTTAGCGAGCTGCCCGCGAGCAGGCCATTGATGGCAGTAATGTCGACAACTTTGTGCGTTATGCCGAGGTTTTTACAGACGTTGGCAGCAACATCAAGCTCTTTCACGTGTCTCTGTCCGTAGTTAAAGGACAGTGCTAAGACCTCATGACCCTGTTCAATGGCCTTATTCAGTACGGTGTAAGAATCCATGCCCCCAGAATAAATAACTACGACTTTTTGCGACATTTCCTACCTCTCAGTTATAATTGCGCAGCCATTCATTCTAACCAAAGCTATGACATACCGCATCAACGAAATTTTTGAAACGTTACAAGGCGAGGGAACCTTTACCGGTGTGCCTTCTATTTTCATCCGTCTGCAGGGTTGCCCGGTCGGTTGCCCCTGGTGTGATACGCAACATACCTGGGAAACGCGAGCGGAGGATGAGGTTAGTATTGCCACCATGATGGCGAAAACCTCGGCTTCGCCACAATGGGCGGCGATGACGCCGGACGACATTCTGGCGCTGATACAACAGCAGGGTTACCATGCCCGTCATGTTGTGATTACCGGCGGTGAACCGGCCATGTTCGATCTACAGCCGCTGGGCGAAACGTTAGAGGCGCAGGGCATGCGGTTGCAGATCGAGACCAGCGGTACCTTTACCCTACAGGTCACAGCAGCGACCTGGGTAACGGTATCGCCGAAGCTCGATATGCCCGGCGGTTATTTGGTTCGGCCCGATTGTATGGCGCGGGCTAATGAAATCAAACACCCCATTGCGATGCAGAAACATATTGACGCGTTGGATAGGTTATTGGCGCAAAATTCGCTGCGTGATGACGTACAAATCTGCCTTCAGCCCATCAGTCAGCGGCCGCGGGCAACCGAGCTTGCGATGCGAACCTGTATTGAGCGTAACTGGCGCCTGTCCGTGCAGATGCATAAATATCTGAATATCGAGTAAGTGATCGACGACATCGATCACGCCCCCTAAAACGGCCTCCTATACTCTGCGTTTTCTCAACGTAGCCTATCAGGAGGCCGCTTATGCTTACTCAACCTATCTCTCTTCGTCGTATTGCCGGTCAGGGCATGACCGAATACATCATTATTGTTGCATTGATTGCGGTTGCTGCAATTGGTGTCTACTCGTTGTTTGGTAAATCAATCCGTAACCAGGTTGCCGGTCTGGCTCAGGAAATGACCGGTCAGTCCTCCAGTCAGCAGTTAAATCGGGCGCGCCAGTCGTCGCGTTCTGCTGCCACTAATGCTAACCAGGACATTAATCTGGGCAATTACGACGAAGCAACCGAACAAGGAAACCAGTAGTTGTTCCGTTTTAGAGCCCGGCAACAACAGCAGCGCGGTCAGACACTGACGGTGATGGCCGCCGCTGTGTTTTTAATGGTGTTGATGCTGATGGCGACATCACGGATGGGCGAGTATGCGCGCCGGCAGTGGTATTTACAAACCGTTGCCGATAACGCGGCATACAGCGGTGCAACGCTGATGGCACGTCAGTTCAATGTATCGGCGGTGCTGAACCGGGCATTAATCGCCAATCAAGTGGCGGTTGCGCAATGGGTTGGTTTAGCGAGCTGGTTAATGATGGCAAAACAAGCGGTCTTCAATACCGCGCTGTTAATGATGTGGATTCCGGGAGTTCAGGGGTTCATGATGGCGTTGATGCGGGCGATGTCACGGGTTGATGACGTCGTTGACCCGATCATCGAAAAGTTGTTGCTGTTTCATGCGGCGGTTATTAAAGCAATTTCGCTGGCCTTAGTGGCACTGGAAGCGGCTATGATTGCGGAAACCTGGCTGTCGATTCGGGCGGTGATCGAAAAGCATGACCCCGAGCTGGACTGGGATGCGTTCCAGGGCGGAAGCATGGTGCCTTTTCCGGCGCTGTGGGTCAGTATGACCAATACCCGTTCTACTCGTAAACGCAAGGATTCCAATTTTTTTAAGCAACTGGTTCTGCACAGTCGTGACCCTTTTACCACGTCACGCAGCTATCGCTGGTTAGAAATAATGAATACCAAAGTCGTCAAGGCGGGCGGCAATGAACTGGAAACCCTCGCAAATGGCATCTGGAATTGGAATGCCATTGACTCGGTTGCGGTTCACTTTAATCCCATGACAGGCTATGAAATCGTCGCGCCAATTGGCTGGGGTGCCAGGGCGAGTTATCGCCGTTATTGGGCGAGCCGCGGCCATCATACCGTCTATGGTGATGCGTTCAGCCTCAACAAGCAGGTGACCGACCTGGCCTGGGCATCCATGAAAAGCTATCGAGTGGCGATACCATCGTTTCATTATTTAACCTTGCGAAATCATAAAAAATATGGTGCCAATGCGTTAGTGGTCGGTATCCGCGATAAGACAACGGGTCAGGTTGCTCACGCGCGGGCCGAAGTCCGCTTCTCGCGCCCGTTATCGTTGTTTCCGCGGGGCGATCGACAATTCGAAAGCGACAATTTATTTAACGCCCTGTGGGAACCGAACCTGGTGCCGTTGAGCAACGTCGATAAAGCGGCGATTGCCGCCAAGGAGTGGGCTCGCAATGGCTAAGGGACAGGTCCTGATCGAAGCCGTTATCGGCCTAACGCTGATGCTGCTGGTCGTGTTGATGCTGCAGCAACAACTGATGCCAGCGGCGCACAATAATGAAGCGGCGTTAACGGCGCAACGGCACGCCATTTGGGCTCGAACGGCGGATCCGGAAGTGACACAGACGACGGATGACTATCCTTCTGCCCGTGCCAGCGGACGCGTACTCAGTTCACTCAGTAATTTGGTTGAGCTGGACTTTGACACCAATAATCTGCGCACGTCTGTCGCCGCTGACGAGCAAACCGAGGCGGCTGATTACCCGATGGCTCGCATTACCGATGCCTGGTCACCCACTCGAGCTGAGCAACTGCAATCAAGGCCGGCTTTGTTGGTGTTGAATTCACTGTTATCGAACCGGGTGGTTACCGTTGTGCAAGACGGTTTGGGCTGGCTACCAATCGCTAAGGAACTTGCTTCTGACTCGTTAATCTTCGGGCACGTTGATGCTGATGTGGTGCCGGAACGGGCACTCACACAAATTCCGTATCGTTAGGCTGAATAACATGAGGTATGAGAATGGACATTCCTGCGGGCTTTGAACAGTGGCAGTGGCAACCGCTTGAAGTGCGGGTTTTCGCGGCAACCACGGCGTATCGCTTAATTGAGCCGCAGCAACCGGACTGGACGTTACTGCAGCGCTGGTATCCCCAATGCACTGAACAGAAACTGAGTAACTTTTGGCTTTGCGAAATTGCTGGCAGGCGCTGGACCTTTCTTGAATACAGCAGCGGCCAGTGGGTGTTAATGCCGGTCGTTAACCCGGTTGTCGAGCGCGACTCACCGCTGCCCTTGGGGCTGGATTTACTCAGTGTGAGTGAGAGTAACGGCAGCGAAGTTTACCTGTATTTTTCCAACAAACCGATGCCGCGTTTGCAGCGTCAATTAAGGTTCCGGCTGGCGCAGCGGATTGCAGAGATTAAGACCCTTGAGCAGGAGGATGACCTATGGCTATTAAAAGACAACGATGGTCGGCTGGTGTTTAGTCAGCACGGTGACTGGACCTTTGTGACGCTATTGCGATGAGGTATCAGACAGGGCAGGCCACGGTTGAGTGGTTGCTGGTAGGACTGGCACTGAGCACGATTTTATGGTTGAGCGAACGCCAGCTCAACCTCACCGAGCAGTTGCGTGAGTGGGGCGTGCGGGTTATCGAGCATTATCATTTTATTTTTAACTACATTGGTTTAGCGCCAGGGAGTGGGTTGTGACCGGAAAGTTAAAATGGGCGGCGATATTGATCATCAGTTTGGTGATGACGGCACTGACCTTGTTATTTTTACAAAAGTACCTGTCCGAAGAAACGCAGCGGCGGCTCGCCGAGGCCGAGCCCGAAGGGATTGCGGTGGTGGTATTTGCACGCGCGATGCAGGCCGATGAACAGGTATTTGCCGATGCGTTGGCGCTACGTGAATTTCCTGAACACCTAATCAGCTCGCAATGGTTGTCACAACAACAGGTTGCCGGACTGCTGGGGCAACGGCTCAAGTACGATGTTCAACAGGGTGAGCCGATGACTGAAGCCATGCTCATCAGCAACAACTTTGCCGGTTTAAGCCGGCAGCTCCCGGCTGACCATTTTGCGGTTACGTTACCGGCAACCGACGTTGCTCGCCACAATGGCTTACTGGCGGTCGGTGACCGAGTGGATATCACCTTCGCCGAAGACAGCCAGCAGGGTGATGTTCGACAGCACACCTTCAGCAACTTATCGATCTTTGATTTGGGCGCAACGGACGGTGACTACGGTCATGCGTTTGCCGGTATCACGGTGTTAGTGCCGGCCGCTGAAATCGCAGCATTTACGCGCTACCAGAATGACAATTACGCATTATCGGTGCGGGCTAAGCAAATGAACTCATCGTTATCTATCTGGCAACCGGTGGCGCCATCGGCGCGCATTCTTAGCTGGCAGGGAGAGCACTGATATGCGTCTGCAACTGAAGTTGTTTGTTCTCATTCTGCTCGTGCTGTCGGCTACCCCCGCGTTGGCCGCCGACAAATCGACGATCACGCTGCTGGTGAATGGTTCTGAAACAGTAACCCTGCCGGACAATACTCAGGTAATGGTTGGCGACGAGTCCAAATTGGCGGTGCGATTGGTAACTCCGACGCAGCTGCTGATGAAAGGACTCGCGCCGGGCTACACCGATGTTTGGTTGATCAACGATACGCCCCAACGACTGCGGGTAACCATTGAGCGGCCGCTGGATGAAAGGCTTGAGCTCGAACTATCGGCGTTGCAGCAGGTTGAGCCGGACTTGCGCATCACCCGACACCGTAATTTCGTCATTGCCGATGGCATGGTATCCGCCGTGAGTGAGGAAAAGCTCAGTGTACTGGCGAGCCAGTATCAACAGTTGTTGGTACAGACCGAGGTGACGCTGACCGATCCGCCGATGTTGCGATTGAGCGTAAAAATTCTCGAAATAAAACGCCAACAATTACGCCAGTTAGGTATTGAATGGCAAAGTGCAACCAGCGGTCCAACAGCGGCGACAGCGATCAAGGGGATGTTTGCCTGGTCAGCGCAAATGGAATCGACGCTGAATCTATTGCAGCAGCAGGGCCACGCAAAGCTGTTGGCCAGCCCCACACTTTCGGCACAAAGCGGAGAAAGTGCTGCCTTTCTGGCCGGCGGCGAAATTCCGATCCCGCAGGTGGTGGCGCAAGGTATGCAGGACGTCGAATTTCGTGAGTACGGCATCAAGTTGAATATCGCGCCGGAAGTGACCGCGACCGATAAAATTAAAACCGTGTTGAGTGCCGAAGTCAGTAATTTGGATCCGGCGGTTTCCGTTAACGGTGTTCCCGGCATTCTGACCCGCCGTACCGACTCTGTGTTTCTGGCCGCGGAGGGAACCACGTTAGTGCTGTCTGGATTACTGAGCCATGAACACAGCTTGAATGAGTCGGCAATACCGGGGCTCAATGACGTGCCGTTACTGGGCAAACTCTTTCAGGCGCAGGAACAGCGGCAGCAACAGACCGAACTCGTGATCATGGTGACGACCGAGCGGCTGGATGCGGCAGAACAACGCCACCAACAGCAATGGCAACGACAGCAGCAACAACAACACTGGCTTGAACAGGCGGGGTGTGTCGGTTTACAGGAGGTGAACGATGAATGAGCTGAAGCAACAATTGCAGCAACAACTGCGTCAGCATTTGGATCAACGGGATGCATTGATGGACGAACTCAGTGATGAGGACTTGCGAGACCACGCGACACGTTACCTCAGTGCCCAGGCAGCGGCGAGTGAACAGCATCATCATTTAATCAGAGAGGTGGTGGATGAGGCAATTGGCTTAGGGCCGTTGGAACCGCTGTTAGGCGATGAATCGGTGTCAGAAATTATGGTAAATCGGTTTGATCAAATTTTTATTGAGCAGTCCGGCAGGCTACAACAAGCACCGATCCAATTCAGCTCTGAACAGGCACTGCGACGCGCCATTGACAGGATTGTACTACCACTGGGGCGACATGTTGATGATGCCTCGCCGATGGTTGATGCGCGACTCAAAGATGGTTCCCGGGTCAATGCCGTGATACCGCCGTTGGCGCTGAAAGGAAGCTGTCTTACGATTCGTAAATTTGCGGCCAAACCGCTGACGCTGGATGATCTGATTGCATCCGGATCTCTGTCTGCAGCGGCGGCAAAATTTTTGATACTGGCGGTGCAATGTCGGCAAAACATCATTGTTTCCGGTGGTACCGGAACCGGTAAAACGACGTTACTCAACACGTTATCCAGCAACATTCCGGCGGGCGAACGGGTAATCACCATCGAAGATGCGGCCGAGTTGCAATTGGGTCACGAAAATTTAATCAGTTTGGAGGCGCGTCCGAAAAACCAGGAGGGACAAGGAGCGGTGGGCATTCGTGAATTGGTCATCAACGCGCTGCGGATGCGCCCGGATCGGTTGGTGGTGGGTGAGTGTCGCGGTGCGGAAGCATTGGATATGTTGCAGGCGATGAATACCGGGCACGCCGGATCATTGAGTACCGTCCACGCCAATACCGCGCGAGATGCCCTGCGGCGACTGGAAGTGATGGTGTTGATGGGAGGTATAGAGTTACCCGTTATCGCCATTCGGCAGCAGGTGGCCAGTGCGGTAGATATTATTGTACAGATAGCCCGCTTATCGAATGGCCGACGGGTGGTGATGAGCATTAACGAAGTGACCGGACTTGACGGTGATACGTTACAGGTGGCCAGTTTGTTTGAGCGAACCCGCCAGTCCGGGCAGTTAGAAAGTTGTCAGACCCTGTGTCAGTTCGCGCAGCAGCAGGATGATCAGGTTCAGGCGCAATTAATGGACTGTCTGGTGAACTGACATGCTGATGCAAGTATTGGTGGCGTTTTGTCTGTTATTGAGCACGGTCTTTTGGTGTTCACTGTTGCTTCAGTTTAACCGACAGCGCTTAAAAACCTTAGAAGGCGCGTTGGAAAGCAACGCACAGCGTTCACTACAGGAATTTTTCCTGTTCCTGCCGGTAAAAATACTGGTGCGCCTGTATCTTTCGCTGTGTGTGATGTCACCGTTATTAGGTTGGCTGGTCGGCGACTGGTTCAGCGCGTTGGTGTGTTTCGGGGTTGTCTTGGTGGCGCCGCCGATGGGCTACAAATGGCTATTAAAGCGCCGCTACCGGGCTTTGCAAAAACAACTGGCACCGATGCTGGTCACGCTCAGTAATCAATTACGCAGCGGTATCAGTATGGCGAATGCCATTAACGGCCTGAAAGGTGAAATCGCGGCGCCACTGGGACAAGAAATCAATGAAGTACTGCGTCAGGTAAAGCTGGGCCAGGACTTGGAGCAAGCGCTGCTGGGCTGGCAACAACGGGTCCCCATATTCTCGGTAAAAATGGTCGTGCAGTCATTGATATTGGGGTTTCGCAGTGGCGGCCAGCAGTCGGATTTATTGATGCGGCTGGCCGATAACTTACAACAGCAGGAACACATTCGGGAACGCCAGGCGACCTTGTCGTCGCAGGCTAAAATGCAGGCGCGGATATTGGTGCTGATGCCGGTTGCGTTGTTTTTGTTACTGCGCAGTATGAAACCCGACCACATCGCTATGCTCACCGATACATTGGTGGGGCAGTTGATGTTAGTGGCTGCGGCGGTATTAATGTGCATTGGTGGTTGGATGATGAAGAAAATCCTCAATACGGATGACTTTTAATGCTGTTATTGCTGTTTCCCATGACCTTTATCTGTATGGTTTTGATGTTCTATTTATTGTGGCGGCTGTGGCGCTGGGTGCGGCTACCGGAACGCCTGGACCAGTGCAGTCAGTATCTTTGGCAACGCCTGCCGGCGCGATTAAGTCGACGGCTGCAGCAATGGTTCGACAGTGAACAGAAAAATCCGTACATCCATCGAGTGATTATTGGCTGGTCTGCGCTGCTAATGCTGATGGCGGTGCTCAGTGCCCATTACGGCGAACCTCTGCTGTTGATGGCCGTTAGCCTGTTACCGTTACTGCAAATCAGTAAAAACCAGAACCGGTTTAAAGTAAAACAACGCGCGGTGGTTAAAGAGCTGCCGGATTTTTGCGATATGTTGGCGATGATGATTGCTGCCGGTATTCCGCTGATACCGGCGATGGCGAGGGTTGCCAGTGCTTGTGAAGGAGGGCGGCTGGCCGCTGAAATTGCTCGAGTCAATCAACAACTGCGGCAGGGGGTTCCGTTTGCCGAGGCGTTACAACGTCTCGCCGGACGCTACCGGCTACCGTTGTTAAATGAATGGACCGGACTGTTAATTCAGGGCCATCAGCAGGGCAGTAGTCTGGTCACGACGTTGCGTTTTCACTCGTTACAAATGCGCCAGCAATTGCTGAATGAGGCCGAGAAACGGGCGCAGGAAGCGCCGGTAAAGTTACTTTTTCCGCTGATGACCTGCTTCTTCCCGGTTAATTTTCTGGTCATTTTGGGTCCCATTGTATTGCAGCTTAGCGAAGGTGGACTGTAATGACTGATTATCCGGTTATTTGGCCAATGGGGCGCAAAATGAGTGGCTTTGGTGAACGTTTGTGGGGGTTGATTAAGGTTCCCGAACCGGCCGCGTATCAGGCTTTTTGGTTTCCGCGCTGCCGCAGTATTCATACCTTTGGCATGAAAGCGCCGATCGACGTGCTGGGACTGGATCAGGAACAGCGTATTCGTCAGGTTGAGCGTCACGTCTGCCCTGGGCAGGTACGTTATTTTAAAGGCTGTGACAGTGTTCTTGAGCTGGCTTCGTTCAGTCCCTGGCCGCTGCAACACTGGCTTGGTCAGCAACTTATTTTTAACCGGCAAGGAGTGCCAGAACATGCTCAATTTGAAGCTACTGATCCGAATTATTTTGCTATTGCCATCGCTATTGCTGGCGCAGGGCTGCCAGTCGACCGTGGCCGAGACGCAGGAGCAGCAACAGGTTTATGAACAGGCTAAGCAGTGGTATTTACAAGGTGATTTATTGACCGCCGAGCAGCAATTGAACCGTTTGCATTTGCGTCAGTTGGATACACCACAAAGTTGGCGCTTGCTTGGTAATATTCAGTTTCGGCAACAGCGGCTGGCGGCTGCCGAACAGGCGTATCAGCAAGCGTTGCGCTATGATGCTAATGATCGCCTCAGTTGGCATAACCTGGCGTTGGTGCGTTTGCGGCAAACCACGGCGACATTGATGCAGGCGCGCGCCGAACTGGGTGAGTTGAGTGCTGGCGATGCGGTATTGTTGGATCAATTGCTAAAACTGCAACGTGTTGCGCTGCCCTGACGGTCGACGTGCGCGCGGCATGATCATGCTGAGCCTGGCACTGTTTGGATTATTGCTGAGCAGTGCTGTATCCAGCGCGCTGCTGCTCCGTGTCAGAACTCAGGCCGTGTATGTCGACGTGGTTGCCAATGCCATTATCAACCGAAATCACCTGATTGTTGCTGAACAACGTCGACTGGGGCGGATGCCAACGGCGGCGGAACTCAGCGCGACACAGCACAGCAGCGCGATCATCTGGCCGTTTGAGATAACAGAGTACAGTGCCGAGCGGGTGGTCTACCGTTTGCCGCTAGCGCAACCTCAATGGCAGCAACGGCTGCTGGCAAAGGTGGCAGGAACCGTCGTCGACGGGCACTGGTATGGCGAATTGCAGGCGCCCATCGTAACGGCAGATTAGCTTAACGAACGGAGTGTTTCATGATGCGCGACTTCTGCCGCTGCCAGTCACGCTCTTTAATGGTGTCTCGTTTGTCGTGAGACTTCTTACCTTTAGCCAGCCAGCATTCGACCTTGACCCAAGGGCCACGCCAATACATCGCCGTGGCTACAATAGAGTAGCCTTCACGCTCGGCGGCTCCGATCAGTTTATCCAGCTCTTTACGCTTCAATAATAATTTGCGGCTGCGGTCCGGTTCACAGTAAACGTGACTTGAGGCTTGATTCAGTGGCTGAATTTCAGCGCCAAGTAGGTACGCTTCGCCATCTTTAATAATGACGTAACTGTCCCTGATGTTGGCCTTGCCTGCACGAATGCTTTTAACTTCCCATCCCTGCAAACTGATACCCGCCTCGAATTTTTCCTCAAGGAAATACTCGTGCCGCGCTTTTTTATTAAGCGCAATGGTGCTGCTTGATTGTTGTGGTTTCTTTTTGCTCATGAGCGCTATTATACCCATGATTCAGTAAAAGAAAATTGCTTTCAGGACTAGAAAGGCTGGCAGATTGCGTTATTATTGCGCAAACCGAATTTGGCAGTAGGAAGATCATGCCCAGAATCGAAAAAAGTGCGCTGGTTTCATACAGTGCACAACAGATGTTTGACTTAGTTAATGACATTGATGCGTACCCACAATTTGTGCCCGGTTGTGTCGGTGCACGAGTACTTGAGCAGGGCGACGATTATAAAGTGGCCAGCCTGGACATCAGTAAAGCCGGTATTCGCAAAAGTTTTACCACGCGCAATCAACTGCGTCCGCCGGAGCGGATTGAAATGCAGTTGGTTGATGGGCCGTTTAAGCAACTCGGTGGTGGCTGGCGTTTTGTGCCGTTAGCAGAAGACGCTTGTAAAATTCAGTTTGAGCTGGATTTTGAATTCTCCAGCCGCTTGCTGGGAATGGCGTTTGGTAAAATTTTTGGTGAAGTAACCGCGCGTATGGTCGATGCCTTTGCTGAGCGAGCCAAACAGGTGTACGGATAATCATGAACATGCTGACGATAGAAGTGGCTTATGCAACACCGGAAAAACAATTGATTCTGACGGTGCAGGTGCCTGAAGGCACCACGGTACAACAATGCATCGAGCAATCGGGGATTGTTGAGCATTTTGCGGAAATCGATCTGAGTCAGCAGAAAGTCGGTATCTGGAACAAAGCCGCGAAACTCGATGCGACCCCCAGAGACGGTGATCGTATCGAGATTTACCGGCCCTTGATCGCCGACCCCAAAGCGGTTCGTAAACGCCGGGCTGAGCGTGCAAAAGAAGAAGGCCGTGCCGATAAAGTGACCGGTGGTCGGCCTGATACTCAGCGTCGCCAACGAAGTAAGGAGTAGCCATGCGTTTGTACATCATGCGTCACGGTCATGCGGTATTGCCGTTGTCCGCACAAGCCGATGAAGAACGTCGCTTAACACCTGAGGGTGAGCGGGAAGTTGCGACCACGGCACAGTGGTTGGCCGAACAGGCCGGGCAACTGGATGCCTGTTTAATCAGTCCTTATATTCGCGCCCAGCAGACGGCAACGGTCGCCATGGGGCGGGTAAACTGTCGTCAGCGACAAGACTTGTATGAACTGATACCGGATACTAACCCAAAACAGGCGCTGGCCGCGTTGGCTGCTGAAATTGAAACGCACGATTACCAACAGGTGCTGGTGGTCTCACATATGCCGTTGGTCAGTTATCTGGTTCACGAAATTGATCGCGCCAAGCAACCGCCGATCTTCCCCACTGCCGCGATCGCCGTGATGGAGTTTGATCCGGTCACCCAACGCGGTCACTTTGAACAGTTGATGGTGGCCGAGCGCTGCGCCGGCTAAACGGACGTTAGTCGCGCCGCTGGATTAACACCAGAATGGCGGCGTCGCCACCCCATTCTTTGGGTGCCTGATGAAATGCACGCAGCCCCGGATACTGGATCAGCCAGTGCGGTATTTGTTGTTTCAATTTCCCGCTACCATGGCCGTGCATGATTGAGCAACATTCAATCAGCTGTTTTTCGCAGGCCTTAAACATAGCCGCCAATTCCTGCTTTGCGGCTGCCAACGTTAAACCATGCAAGTCGAGTAACATTTCCGGTGCAAAATCACCGCGCCGCAACTGTTTCAGCAGATAATGTGATTCGCCCTCGACGACGTATTTCACGGTACCTTCGGCCACGTAGCCCTGAAACTGATCGGAAAAGAAATCGCTGCTGGCGCGACTGACTTCGGCTTCCGGAAATTGCTGTTGACGACGTTGCTTCTGGCGCACTTTTTGTCGCGCCGGTAACGGCTCGACGGTGTCATTGGTCAGTGTCCGGGTACCTTTAACCGCAGCCCTGAACAAATCGCTGTCGTCCTCGTCCAGCTTGGGCGTAGTTGCTGTTAATGCTTTTTTAAACGAGCTCATGATGGATGATTCTGATGCCTTTTTCGGTTACTCTATCAGTCTAACATAGAAACTCAGATAATCTGTTAACCGGAGACGCCGTTGAACCCAACGATATTAGACCATGCCCTGCAAGACCTGCACAGCATCGACGATCTGTTACGCTGGAGCGTCAGCCAAATGATCGCGCAACAACTTTATTTTGGCCATGGCAATGCCAACGCAGTAGAAGAAGCTCGTGTGTTGCTTGGTCATGTTACTCAGCTAACGCCTGACGAGTTGCTCGATGCGCGCCATTGTCGCTTAACCCGTGACGAAAAGTCTGCCTATCTGGAGTTGCTAAAGCAGCGCATCGAATTGCGTAAACCCGCCGCTTATCTCATTCATCAGGCATGGTTTGCCGGCTTACCGTTTTATGTCGATGAACGGGTGCTGGTGCCGCGTTCACCGATGGCCGAGCTGATTGAACAGGGCTTCCAACCCTGGTTGCAACACCAGCCGCAACGGATTCTTGATCTCTGTACCGGCAGTGGCTGCATTGCCATCGCCTGTGCGTATGCGTTCCCGGAAGCACAGGTGGATGCCACTGATGTGTCCACCGATGCGCTGTTGGTGGCAGAGCAAAATATTGCAGAACATGGCCTTGAACAACAAGTCATCCCATTGGCATCGGATGTGTTTGATGGCATCCAGGGCGAGCGCTATGACCTTATCGTCAGCAATCCGCCGTACGTGGACGCCGATGATATGGCTGATCTGCCGGATGAGTACCACCACGAACCAGAACTGGGTCTTGCGGCCGGCGATGATGGTCTGGAGCTGGTTGATAAAATGCTGTTGCAGGCCGCCGATCACCTGACCGAGCACGGCTTATTCTTTTGTGAAGTCGGAAACTCGATGCCGGCGTTAAACGAAAAGTATCCGGAAACGCCGTTTGTCTGGGTTGAGTTTGAACGCGGCGGCGACGGCGTCTTTGTGCTGTCAAAACAACAACTGGAAGCGCATCGGAGTCGTTATGGCGGGTAGCAGCTTTGGCGAATTATTTCGCGTCAGCACCTTTGGTGAAAGTCATGGAGCGGCGCTGGGTGCCGTGGTTGATGGCTGTCCACCGGGGCTGGCGCTGTGCGAAGCTGATATTCAGCAAGCGCTGGATCGGCGCCGGCCCGGCAATAACCGTTACACGACGGCACGGCGTGAGCCGGATCAGGTGGAAATTCTCTCTGGCGTATTCGAGGGTAAAACCACCGGAACGCCGATTGGCCTGCTGATCCGCAATACCGATCAGCGCAGCCAGGATTACTCGCAGATAAAAGACGCTTTTCGACCAGGGCACGCCGACTATACCTACCAGCATAAATACGGTTTTCGTGACTATCGTGGCGGCGGTCGTTCGTCCGCGCGCGAGACCGCAATGCGTGTGGCAGCCGGTGCGATTGCCGCTAAATTGTTGGCTCAGCAGGGTATCGAAATCCGTGCCGGGCTAACGCAGATGGGCGATATAAAGGCACAGCAGCTGGACTGGACGACGGTCAACGACAATGATTTCTTTTGTCCCGATGCGACGGTTGTCAGTGACTTTGAGCAACTGATACGCAGTTTGCGCAAAGAAGGCGACTCGATTGGCGCAAAAATACACCTGCAGGCGACCGGACTACCACCGGGCTGGGGTGAACCGGTATTCGATCGGCTGGATGCGGATTTGGCCAAAGCGCTGATGAGCATCAACGCGGCCAAAGCGGTTGCCATCGGTGACGGTTTTGCGGTGGTCGCTCAGCGTGGCAGTGAACATCGTGATGAGATGACCCCTGAGGGCTTTTGCTCCAACCATGCCGGGGGTGTGCTTGGTGGTATCAGTACCGGACAGACACTGACCGCGGACGTCGCCTTTAAACCGACATCCAGCATCAGTGTGTCCGGTAAAACCATCGATCGTTTTGGCCAGCCGCAGGCGATCATCACCAAAGGCCGGCACGATCCCTGTGTGGGTATCCGCGCGGTACCGATCGTGGAGGCTATGACGGCTTTGGTTCTGGTTGATCATTGGTTAAGGCATCGCGCTCAGAATGCTGATGTCAGCGTGGATACTCCTGTTATCTGATATGCAGCAACCGCATCATTATCAGCAGTTGATTGAGGTCTTTAACCGCTGCTTTAAGGACACCGAGCAAACCATACTGGTGGCCGGTGACGACGAGCCTTATTATTGTCCTGCGGGTCAGCATCAGCGCTATCATCGGGTGGTGTTCGCGCATGGCTTTTATGCGTCGGCATTGCATGAAATCAGCCATTGGTGCATCGCCGGCAAAGTACGCCGGCATATTTTCGATTACGGTTACTGGTATGAACCGGATGGCCGCAACGAACAACAGCAGCGGCAGTTTGAACGTGTGGAGCGAAAGCCGCAGGCACTGGAATGGCTATTCTCATTGTGTGCCGGAGTCCCGTTTCAGGTGAGTGTCGACAACCTCAGTGGTATCGAGGTTGACCGTGCCGCGTTCACGGCCGCGGTAAAAGATCAATTAATCACCTATTACCGTAGTCATATACCGACACGCGCTCAACAATTTGCGCAGGCCTTGTGTCGTTACTACGGTAACCCGTGGCCGTCGTTAACCGAGCTAACGCGGTTACCGACCGTTAATCAAAACTGAAGGAGTGATGCGATGTTACGTCGAACCATGATGTTGTTGTTAGCGCTGAGTGTAGCCGGCTGCGCAACCATTGAGGGGGCCGGCGAGGATCTTGAAGCCGCCGGTGAAGCCATTCAGGAAGAAGCTGAGGAAAATAACGAGTAATGAGCACAAGCCGTTTAGTTGTCGGTTTAATCATCAATCCCTTTGCGGGTGTTGGCGGCTCCGTCGCTCTTAAGGGCAGCGACGGTAAAGCCACCCGCGAACAGGCACTGAAACTTGGCGCAACGCCGAAGGCACAGCAGCGTGTGACGCAGGCGTTGACGCTATTGCAGCCACAGCAGGAGGCGCTCGAATTTGTCACTTGCGGTGGCGCTATGGGCGCCGATGTACTGCGCCAGTTGGGTTTTTCATATCGTACGGTATTTACTCCGGCGGATACTGAAACCAGCGCACAAGACACCCAACAAGCGGTGGCTGCGATCCAGGCGGAGGGCGTTGACCTGCTGTTGTTTGCCGGTGGCGATGGCACCGCGCGGGATGTCTACGAAGTGATCGACGACGAACAGTTGGTGCTTGGCATTCCCGCGGGGGTGAAAATTCATTCGGGCGTTTATGCGGTCAGCCCTAAAGCGGCCGGGCGAGTGGTTGAACGTATTGTTCGCGGCGAGCTCTCAAGCCTTAAGCGCGCCGATGTGATGGACATTGACGAAGCACTGTTTCGGCAGGGCACGGTAAAGGCCAGACGCTATGGCGATATGCTGATACCGGCCGAACTGGAATACGTGCAGGCGGTAAAAATGGGCGGTATTGAAAGCGATGAGCTGGTGCTCGCCGATATCGCCGCCGAAGTGATTGAGCGCGTCGATGACGAGTACTTAGTGATGGGTTCAGGCTCAACCGTGGCCGCGGTGATGGAAGAAATGGGGCTTGAGAACACGTTACTCGGCGTTGATTTGGTGCATGATCAGCAACTGCTTGGCAGTGACTTAACTGAGCAACAGTTGTATCAGCAAGTGGCTAACATCGAACCCGGTAAGGTGAAACTGGTGATCACCGTCATCGGTGGCCAGGGGCATGTTCTGGGTCGTGGTAACCAACAGCTCAGCCCTCGGATCCTGCGACATATTGGGCGTGAAAACGTCTGGTTGGTAGCAACCAAAAGTAAGCTGGAATCGCTACAGGGGCGGCCACTGTTATTGGATAGCGGTGATGAAACGCTCGACCAGGAATGGTCGGGACTGATTGCGGTCATCACCGGTTATCATGATGAAGTCTTAGTGCGGTTGCAGGGCGTCGCTTAGAACTGTGACTTTGGCAAGTGCACGACCAGCCCGTCCAACGCTTCGGTAAGCTCGATCTGGCAGCTTAGACGGCTGTTGTCTTTTGGTTCTATTGCCATATCGAGCATATCTTCTTCCTGCTCAGACGCCGGCTCAAGTTTGTCGAGCCATTTTTCATCGACATAACAGTGGCAGGTGGCGCAGGACAGCACGCCACCGCACTCGCCGACGATACCATCAATAAAATTGTCGACAGCGACTTCCATGACGTTGGTGCCGGCTTCGGCTTCTGCTTCAAACTGATTGCCATCAGCATCGATAAAATAAACAGTCGGCATAGCTCTCTCTTTCGTTCAAACTTTGGGCCGAATAGGATAGAATACGCCGCTTCTTATGACAACGCCATTTTCCGGGAATCGTTCATGAAGCAAGCGCAAACTTCCTCTTCTTCGACGGGATTGCTTGAGCGTCTATTTAAAATTAACGCACAGGGCAGTTCGGTCAAATCAGAAATCATTGGTGGTATCACCACCTTTCTAACCATGGCCTACATCATTTTCGTCAACCCCTCGATTTTAAGCGAGACCGGGATGGATTATGGTGCGGTCTTTGTCGCGACCTGTCTGGCGGCCGCCATTGGCTGTCTGGTGATGGGGCTGTGGGCAAATTATCCGGTGGCGCTGGCGCCGGGTATGGGATTAAACGCATTTTTTACGTACACCGTGGTGTTTGGCATGGGTTATACCTGGCAAACGGCGTTAGGCGCGGTCTTTTTCTCCGGCATCATCTTTTTCCTGCTGTCGGCGTTTCGTATCCGTGAATGGATCATCAAATCCATCCCGACCACATTGCGGTTGGCCATTGCTGCAGGCATTGGCGCATTCCTGGCGCTGATTGGCCTGAAAAATGCCAACATCATTGTCGCCAGTGACGCGACCATGGTGGCACTGGGGGATTTAGGGGATATCTCGGTGTTGTTAGCCGCAGCCGGGTTTTTCCTCATCATTGGCTTGGTAGCGCGCCAAGTGCAGGGCGCCGCACTGATCAGTATTTTGCTGATTTCGGTGATTGCGGTCACGCTGGGGCTGGTGGATTACAACGGTCTGGTTTCCATGCCTCCGTCGCTGGCACCGACCTTTATGCAGATGGATATCGCAGCGGCGTTTGATCTGGGTATGTTGTCGGTGATTTTTGCCTTTCTATTCGTCGACTTATTTGACACCTCTGGTACCTTATTGGCCGTTGCTCAACGCGCCGGCATCGCCAAGCCGGGGGGCGAGATGCCGCGCTTAGAAAAAGCGTTGATGGCGGACAGCACGGCGACGGTGGCAGGCTCGATCATGGGCACGTCAACCACGACCAGCTACATTGAGTCGGCGGCGGGTGTTGCTTCCGGTGGCAAAACCGGGCTAGCGGCGGTAACGGTGGCGGTGCTGTTTTTGCTGGCGATGTTTTTTGCACCGCTGGCCGGCATGATTCCTCCGTATGCGACGGCCGGTGCCATCATTTATGTCGCCGTATTGATGCTGTTCACGCTTAAGGACGTCGCCTGGGAGGACATTACCGAGGCCGCACCGGTGGCCGTGGTGTTATTAATGACGCCGTTGACGTACTCCATTGCCGACGGCATCGCGTTAGGGTTTATCAGTTACGTCGTGGTAAAATTGTTGGCCGGTCGCTACCAGGATTTAAATCCCAGCGTGGTGATTCTGGGCTTACTGTTTATCGCTAAATTCATTTGGTTAGGATAGAAACATTATGGGATGGCACTCGAATAAAGAATTCTTTGTTTCCTGGGAAGAACTGCACCGCGCAACGAAAGAACTGGCACGTCGTCAGTTACCAGCCGAGCAGTATCAAGGCGTTATCGCCGTCAGCCGCGGTGGTTTGGTGCCTGCAGCCATTATTGCCCGTGAACTGAATTTACGGACGGTCGATTGTGTGTCGGTCAGTTCATACGACCATAACGAACAACGAGATGATTTGAACCTGCTGAAAGACGTAACCGCTACGGAAGACGGTGAAGGTTTCCTGGTGGTTGACGATCTGGTCGATACCGGTAATACCCTTAAGTTTTTGCGTCAACGTCTGCCGAAAGCCAAGTTTATTACGGTTTATGCTAAGCCGGCAGGCATGGAACTGGTTGACGATTACGTTGCTGATTTGGAGCAGGATACCTGGATTCACTTTCCGTGGGATATGCATTTGCACTACGTTGAGCCGTTGGCCGGCCAAGAAAGTTAATCTGCACTTTCGTCAGTGTTTGGGTAACCCGTGTTTAGGTAACCCTTGCTTAGATAATCAACGTTCAAACAACAAAAAACGGAGCCTATTATGGCTCCGTTTTTTTTAGCTCGACAGCAGCGCCCGGCGACTAAGCCAACTGCTGCTGCAGGTGGCTTACCACGTCGTCAATGCTTAGCTTGATCTTGTTACCGTCTTTACGCGCCTGGTACTCGACCATGCCGTCATCGAGGTTACGCTCGCCAATGACCACCTGATGCGGTATGCCAATTAACTCCATGTCGGTAAACATCACGCCGGGGCGTTCTTTGCGATCATCAAACAGCACATCAACACCGGCATCAAGCAGGCTTTGATAGAGTTTTTCAGCCGTTTCCTGTACCCGTGCAGACTTGTGCATGTTCATCGGGATCAACACCACCTGGAACGGTGCAAGGTTGTTCGGCCATTTGATGCCTCGTTCGTCGTGATGCTGCTCGATAGCGGCGGCAACAATCCGTGATACGCCAATGCCGTAACAACCCATGGTCAGGGTTTCGTGCTTGCCGGTTTCGGACAGCACGCCAACTTTCATTGCGTCACTGTATTTTTTACCCAACTGGAAGATGTGACCAACTTCGATACCACGGGCAATTTTTAACTGACCGTTACCACAAGGGCTTGGGTCACCTTCTACCACGTTACGGATATCCACGGTTGCGGTGATGCTGGCATCACGATCCCAGTTAACACCGGTCAACCAGACACCGTTTTCGCTGCTGCCACAGGCAAAATCGGCCAAATGAGCGGCGCTGTGATCGACCAGTACCGCGCCGTCAAAGTTAACCGGGCCCAGAAATGCCGGATGAATGCCGTGGGCTTTGTGGCTGTCAACCAACACCAACGGGCTGGCAACCGCGGGGTGTTTCTCGGCCTTGATGGTGTTCAGTTCATGATCGGCTCGCACCACCAACAGCACATACTCGGTGTCGATGTCGTCACTGGCTTCGGCAATATAGCACTTTACGGCCTGTTGGGTTTCTACCGACAAAGGTTGCAGCAGTGCCGCTAAATCGTCCCCTTTGACCTCGTGGCGTTGCATCTCCATGCTGGCTTTGGCACGCTCGCCGGTTGGTGGCAGCGCTTCCGCCATTTCAACGTTAGCGGCATAATCCGAACCGTCGGAGAACGCGATGGCGTCTTCGCCGGAGCTGGCCAGTACATGGAATTCGTGTGACGAGTGGCCACCAATGGAGCCGGTATCGGCGATCACTGGGCGATAATCCAGACCTAAGCGTTCAAAGATGCGGCAATAGGCCTGATACATCTGGTCATAAGCTTGTTGTAAGGATTCTTGTGACAGATGGAAGGAATAGGCGTCTTTCATTAAAAATTCACGCGCCCGCATGACCCCGAAACGCGGGCGAATTTCGTCGCGGAACTTGGTTTGAATTTGGAATAAGGTCAACGGCAGTTGTTTGTAACTGCTGATTTCCTTACGCACCAGCTCACTGATAATTTCTTCGTGAGTAGGGCCCAGCAGAAAGTCACGCTGGTTACGGTCCTTAAGGCGCAACAGTTCCGGGCCATAATCGTCCCAGCGACCGGATTCCTGCCATAAGTCGGCTGGCTGTACCATCGGCATCAAAATTTCCAATGCGTTGATGGCTTCCATTTCTTCACGCACAACTTTCTCTACTTTACGCAGCACGCGTAAACCACTGGGCGTCCAGGTATACAAACCGGCTGCCACCTTGCGGATCATACCCGCACGTAGCATCAGTTGGTGGCTGACGATTTCTGCGTCAGACGGGGTTTCCTTTAAAGTCGACAGTAAATATTGGCTGCTGCGCATGATGTCACAATCTCATGTTAATTAACCCGAAAAATCAGGGCGAAGTTTAACAGTGTCTGCCCAATGTCAAAAGTACTTTTAAAAAACAGTCGTTTGCCCTGCTGCTCAATCGTGGTCGCCTGTGATGGCGGTTACCCACAGTTGTTGATCACGGACATGCCAGTGGACATCAAGATCGTATAAACGGCTGGCATAACGCTTATCGGGGTTTTTGCTGGCATGATAGGCAGGGCGCGGATCCTGACTGAGCACTTCAACCAACACGGCGCCAAGTTCCGGGCGTAACTGTTGATGCTCGCTCAGTTGTAGACGAGCCTGGTCGGTAAAATGCACTGACAGCGGCGCTGGTTTTGCCTGGGCGAATTCACTGCGGGCGTCGGGTAGACAGTCGACATAAGGAACGTAAGGTTTGATGTCCATGATCGGTGTCTGGTCCAGTAGGTCGGCTCCGGCCACCACTAAGGCGACCTCTGGCTCGCGCACCACCTCAACCAACTTCACCACAGATAAACCAATGTTATTGGGACGGAACGGCGAGCGGGTGGCAAACACGCCCATGCTTTTGTTGCCGCCCAGCCGCGGTGGCCGTACTCGCTCACGCCAGCCGTGATCACGGTGTTGATTGAATTCAAACAGCAGCCATAGGTGAGAGTGATGCTCGATACCCTGGATGCTGGCAAGGTGATCAAAGTCACCGGTAAATTCAATGCGGGCCGTCACCGACGGTGCCAAGCCCGGTTGTCGGGGAATACTGAATTTATCAGGGAACGGCGTACGAATGAGCGCAATCGGTTGCAAGGGATCACCTGCACAGTAAGTGAGTAAATTCGCCATATTTTAACCTAAATGGCTAATCCTGTAATGGCAGAATAAAAAGATGTTTCCATAAGGCATTGATTATATTGAATAAATAAAAATGGCACGGGCTTTGCTCAAACCTTTTTGTGAGTAACAGCGACTAATTAAAAAAAACAAAAGGAATACAGACTATGTTTAAGCAAAAAGTATGGCCTATCGCAATTGGTTTGGTTGGCTTAGTGACATTGAGTTCAGCCGCTTGTGCCAAAGATGAAGTCACTCATGAGCACCAGTTCAGTGTCAGTTCAGTAACCGAGCTGTCTATTGATAATGCGGTTGGTGAAATTGAGTTTGTCCGTGGCGACAGTGATCAGTTACTGGTTGAGTTAACCATTAGAGAAACCGACGATGGCTTCTTTTACGGCGGTGGCGATATTTACTCGGTTGAACTGGTGAGTGATCGTTCCGGCGATGACTTGAACCTGTCTATTGAGCCGAACGAAGATGTTCAGGTTAACTGGCGCATTACCTTGCCACAGGTGGCGAGTCTGGAAGTGGATATGGGCGTCGGTGAAATTCATGGTGAAATTTACACCACGGACAGTCGCTTTGACCTCGGTGTCGGGGAACTGGATTTAACCCTGTATGGTGATGATATTGCCCGCATCAGTGCCGATGCCGGTATTGGTGAAACTTCGATTAAGGGGTTTGCCAACGGCGAGAGCAGTACCACCCGCGCCATTGTCAGCTCTGAATCTGACGCGCGCGGTCAGGGACGCTATCGGGTCAGTGCTGATGTTGGAGTCGGTGAAGCCAGTTTCCGAGTACGCGGCTTAAAGTAAGCCGCGCATCAATCGGTTAATAATACCGCTTTGCCAAAACAGCTGACTTGCGTATAACACTGCGAGTCCGCTGTTTTTGGTAACTGATAGCACTGATGGTCAATAATCGCCTGAGCGCCGAAGCGGGCAGCGTCTTCTCGTAAAAACTGTAACGCCTGCTGATTGGATGCCGCGGGTTGATCCATGCGCGTTTGGCAACTGTCACCGGTGACCACACTGAGCACTTTAATACCACTTCGTTGTGACGGTTGCAGCAACTCGATGTCGTCAGGGTTGCTAACCCGTGCTTGTGGATGCTGACCTGTAACGGCTGCACCACCGACGTCAAAGGGACTTTGCCAGGTTAATTCGGCGCAGCCGCTGGTGAGCAACGTGAACAATCCACACAGGCTTATTGTTGTTATTCGCTTATTCATCGCTTAGCGCTATCAGTCCTGTCCAGGGAAGGTCGTATTAGCGTATCAGAAAGTCTTGCAATGGACGACCATTGTCAACGGCTTTTTGTAACGCTTTCGGCATCCGGCCTTGACCCGTCCAAGTCTTACGCTCACCATTTTCGTCAGTAAATTCATACTTCGGTGGCTTTGGTGCACGTTTCTGCTTTGTCTTTTTCAATACTTCGCCGCCGATTTCCTCTTCCAGAATATCCGAGATATCAATACCGGCTTCTTGCATAGTGCGTTTTAACTCAGCAATTTTTTCTTTTTTCTTTTGCCGCTCTTGTTCCAATTCCGCTTCTTCTTGTTCGCGTTTCTTAACAACATTATCCAGTTTGGTCTGAATATCCTTTAACTCACTGATGCTTAATTCTTTAAGTGCGGCATTTAAACGGCGTTCGTGACTAATAATGTTAATAAAGTCGCTCATGGTTTTTCCTTTAATGAAAGTTCAATCTATATTGTAGCTAAAATATAGCGTCATATTTTATATTACAAAAACTAAGCGATATTCTACAGAAACTTTAAAAATACGATATATATTACAAATGGATAGTAAAAACATGAATAGAATGATCAAAAAAGGCGAGTCCTGATGGACTCGCCTTTTTCATTTGTTGCTCTTTACATATTAGGGTAAGTCGGGCCACCGCCTCCTTCAGGGGTAACCCAGGTGATATTCTGCGACGGATCTTTGATGTCACAGGTTTTACAGTGAATACAGTTTTGGGCATTAATTTTAAATACCTCTTTGCCGTCCTCTTCGACAACCTCGTAAACGCCGGCAGGGCAGTAGCGCTGTGCGGGTTCAGCGTATTCAGGTAAATTAACCGTAAGAGGAATATCGGCGTCTTTCAACTGCAAATGACAGGGTTGATCTTCCGCATGGTTAGTATTTGATAAAAATACCGATGACAAACGATCAAACGTTAATTTGTTATCCGGTTTAGGATAATCAATGGGTGAATAGTTCGCCGCTTTACCGGTGCATTTGTAATCGGGCGTCCATTCTTTAAATTTAAAGGGTAATTTACCACCGAAAATATTTTGGTCGAGGACATTATAAGCGCCACCTAAGGTGGTACCGAACTTATGAATGGCGCCACCGAAGTTGCGCGAGCGATACAACTCATCAAACGCCCAGGATTGTTCGAAAGCACTGGCATAGTTGGTTAAATCGGTGTGCTGTTGGTCATTTTGCAGCGCGTCAAAAATGGTTTCAGCGGCAATCATGCCCGATTTCATGGCCGTGTGGTTGCCTTTAATTTTGGCAAAATTCAGGGTTCCGGCATTACAGCCAACCATTAATCCGCCCGGGAAGGTCATTTTCGGCAAGGAATAATAACCGCCTTTAGCAATAGCTCGTGCGCCATAGCTCACGCGCTTACCCTTTTCCAATACCGCTTTAATGGCCGGGTGAGTTTTAAAGCGCTGAAATTCCTGGAACGGATTTAAATAGGGGTTTTTATAATTTAAATCGATGATTAAACCGACGTAGACCTGGCCATCTTCCGCGTGGTACAGGTAGCCGCCGCCAGAGCCGTTGTCAGCCAATGGCCAACCGGCGGTATGCACAACTTTACCGGCTTCATGAACGTCCGCAGGAACGTCCCAAATTTCTTTAAAACCAATACCGTAATGTTGTGGTGTCGAGTCTTTATCCAGCTCAAATTTTTGAATCAGTTGTTTGCCCAAGTGACCACGGCAGCCTTCGGCAAAAATGGTGTATTTTGCCCGCAGTTCCATGCCCGGCATGTAACCGTCTTTCTCTGAACCGTCGGCGGCCACACCCATATCACCGGTTTGAATACCGGCAACACTGCCATCGTCGTTGTAAAGGATCTCGCTGGCGGCAAAGCCAGGGAAGATTTCAACACCTAACTGCTCGGCCTGCTCGGCCAGCCAGCGGCAGATATTGCCCATACTGACGATATAATTGCCTTGGTTATGAAAGGTTTTAGGAACCGCAAAACCAGGGATTTGAGAGGCGGTTTGCTCATCTTTCAGCAATAAAATCTCATCGCCTGTGACTGGCGTATTGAGCGGCGCTCCTTTTTCTTTCCAGTCCGGAAACAGCTCGTTCATGGCGCGGGGTTCGAACACCGCGCCAGACAGGATGTGCGCGCCGATATCGGCGCCTTTCTCAACCACGCAGATCATCAGTTCCTGGTCGTTGTCCTGCGCTAACTGGCCAAGACGGCAAGCTGTCGCCAGGCCTGATGGGCCGGCGCCCACAATCACGACATCAAAGTCCATGCTTTCGCGTTCCACAATAACCTCCCGTTCACTAGGCAATCTGTATAGGGATCAGCCCGTGATAATTTTCCAGTAATTCGGTAATGTTTTCTGCCGACAGAGGGCGGCTAAACAGGTAGCCCTGGCCAATGCCGCATTCCCGGCTCATTAAGAAATCCACCTGATCGGGTGTTTCAATACCTTCAGCGACCAGTTGGATGTTTAAGTTTTTCGCTAAATTAATGATGGTCTGGACGATAACGGCATCGTCTTCGTTATCCGGTAAATCGTTGATAAACGAACGGTCAATTTTCAGCGACGTGACCGGAAAGTTTTTCAGGTAGGACAATGACGAATAACCGACACCAAAATCGTCGATCGCCAGACTGATGCCGTTTTCGCGTATCGCGTGCATAAAGTGCGTATGCGATTGGATGTTTTCGATAAAGACCTGTTCTGTCAGCTCCAGCTCGATGCGATCGGCCGGCACCTGCGCGGCATGAACCGTATTCATGATGTCGTCGACTAAGTGCGGCAAGTGCAACTGTTTGCCGGAGATATTAATCGCCATGCTAAGGTCATCAAAACCGAGCTTGTGCCAATGATGCAACTGTTTACAGGCTTCTTTAAGCACGAATTCTGACAGTGGAATGATCAGCCCGGTGTCTTCGGCAATGGGGATGAATTTGTCCGGTCCGACAACGGTGCCATCTTCCTGGATCCAGCGAACCAGCGCTTCCATACCGACGATACGGTGGCTGAGCAGCTCCACTTTGGGCTGGTAATAGACCACCAATTCTTCATTTTCTACCGCGTAGCGGAGTTGTTTTACCAGCTCGAGTTTCTTCGCCAAATCACGGTGTACGGCCTTATTGTATAAGTGATAGGTATTGCGGCCGTTATCTTTCGCCTGATAAAGGGCGGTGTCGGCATTACGGATTAAATATTCCGCATTAAAATCGGCGTCCTCGGCGAAGGCGATGCCGATGGATGCACTGATGAACAATTCGTAATCATCGACAAAGAAATGCGAATCGAGCGCTTTCAGCAACTGTGCGGTCAGATCCAGTACCTGTTGACGATTATCCGGTTGCATCAGCGCCAGCAGGAACTCATCCCCACCGGAGCGCGCCAGACGGCTGTTGTTCGGCGCCAGCTTACTGATACGCCGTGCCACCCGTCGCAGTAGCTCGTCACCAACGGTGTGGCCGAGCGCGTCATTGACTTCTTTAAAGCGATCCAAATCGATAAAGAGGATCGCGGTATTGGCGCTTTTTTCGTTATCCTGTAGGTGTTCCGAGAGTATCCGCATCAGCGCGTTACGGTTAATCAGGTTGGTCAGCGAGTCGTGCTCGGCCAGATACGCCATCTGTTTTTCGATGCGCTCGCGCTCGTCAATCTCGGTATAAAGTTCGATGTTGGCATCGGCCAGTTGCTGGGCTTTGTAGCGGCTTTGTGCGAGGATAAAAATCACAAACGTCAGCATCGCGGTAATCAACAACCCGGCCAGTAAAATCGCTACCGACACGCCACCCCGTAATTTCGCCAGTTTTTCCGCAGTCAGCCAGATGGTCAGTTGCCAGCTGTTACCCAGTAACTGCAAGTCGAGCTGTTCGCTCCAGCTTTGCTGCAGACTGATGTCACCGGCAAACTGATAGAGGGTTTGGTCGTCATGACTGAGGGACAGTTGGAAGCCTTCCGAAATGTTGCCGCGAATGACATTATTGAGCAGATCCTGCATGCTGATGATTAACCCCAGGAAGCCACGCTTATTATCGCTTTCCAGCCGTGCGAACATCGCCACATCGCTGCTCAGGCGGCCCAGATTGCCGGCTTCGCCGACCATTGCATGACGGTTACCGGAGGAGGACTGCAACGTCGTCAGCAGATCCGACTCGCGGAATTTGGTGCCCAGTAACTGGGGCTGCCGACTGGGCGGGTAAAAACGTTGAATGGTTAAATCGGGGCTAAGCCAGACTAACCCGTGCACGCTTTGATAATACAATGAGATCAATTCCGCGTCGCGCTGCCAGCTCTGTGCTATCGATTGCGGGCTCTGCTCCCATTCGCGAGCCAGTAACTCGGTGGCGAACAAATGGGCGGTCATATTCTGGCGAATCTCGCGCTGAATATTAAAGGCCTCGGTTTGTAACGCCTCCCTTGCGGTCAGGTTTTCTTCGTGGCGTAAATAGCCAAATGCAGCGAGTGACAGAATCACGCCTGCACAGGCTGTCAGCAGAACTTGTTTTGCGCCTGGAAATAATGTCATAACGGCCTTTCTGGGCTAGTTACTACAGCGCTTCATGACAACTCGGGGCGTTCACGAAATTCATCGAGTGCCTCCGGGTTGGCCAGAGCATCGGTATTCTTAACCGGCTCGCCGTGAATGACATTGCGAACCGCTAATTCGACAATCTTACCACTGATAGTGCGCGGTATGTCACGCACTTGCAAAATAATAGCGGGAACATGGCGTGGTGTCGCATTAGCGCGGATGGTTTTTTTAATCTGTTGGCGCAGTTCGTCGTCAAGGGTGATGCCGTCGCGCAGTTTTACAAACAGAATTACGCGCTCGTCGTCTTCGTATTGTTGGCCAACGGCAATGCTTTCCAGCACGGCGTCGACTTTTTCAACCTGACGATAGATTTCTGCGGTACCAATACGAACCCCACCGGGGTTTAACACCGCATCGGAACGGCCGTAAATGATCACTCCGTCGTGCTCGGTCAGCTCGGCAAAGTCGCCGTGCGCCCAGGTGTTGTTAAAACGAGCAAAATAAGCGTTAAAGTAGCGTTTGCCGTCGTCGTCATTCCAAAAGCCGACCGGCATACAAGGGAACGAGTTTTCACAAACCAGTTCACCTTTTTCACCGCTGACCGGCTGCCCGTCTTCATTGTAGACATTAACCGCCAGCCCCAGCCCCCGACACTGTAGCTCACCGCGATAAACCGGCAGAATAGGGCAGCCTAAGGCGAAACAGGAAATGATGTCAGTCCCCCCGGAAATCGAGGACAGACAGACATCTTTCTTAATATCGCGGTAGACATAATCAAAACTTTCCGGCGGTAGCACCGAACCCGTGGTCAAAATGCTACGCAATGACTCCAGTTGATGCGATTCGCGGGGCTTCACGCCCGCTTTTTCCAATGCCGCTAAATATTTGGCGCTGGTACCGAACACACTGATGTTCTCTTCATCGGCGACGTCCCAGAGAAATTCAGGCTGGGGCGCAAACGGTGAGCCGTCAAACAGCACCAGGGTGGCGCCGTGCGCCAAACCACTGACCAGCCAGTTCCACATCATCCAGCCACAGGTGGTGAAGTAAAACAGCGTGTCTTCGGCAGCTAAGTCGGTATGCAGGCCATGTTCTTTAAGATGTTGCAGTAAGGTACCGCCGGCGCCGTGAACGATGCATTTAGGCACGCCGGTGGTGCCGGAAGAAAACATGATGTAAAGCGGGTGATTAAACTCGCTAACGAAGAAATCCACGTCACCGGCGTCGTTATCGATAAATCGTTCGTAGGCAATGACTTTGGGGTCGTCAAGCCGATCGGACTGATCACTGAAATTGACCAGCACCAGTTGATCCACACTCGGTAATTGCGCCAGGATGTCTGCTGTTTTGTCTTTAATGTTGAGGTTTTTGCCGTTGTAGAAGTAACCATCAACGGTGAGCAGCACCTTCGGCTCAACCTGACCGAAGCGATCCAGTACGCCTTGCACACCAAAATCCGGTGAACAGGAGGACCAGATGGCACCAAGGCTGGCGGTGGCCAGCATCGCGACGATGGTTTCGATGGTATTCGGCATCATTGCCGCGACCCGGTCGCCTTTGCTGACACCGCGTTGTTTCAATGCTTCGGCAAAACGCGCGACCTGCAGATAAAGATCGCTGTAACTGAGCTGTCGGCGAGCGCCGTTCTCACCCCGAAACACCAGCGCAACTTTGTCATCACGATGACGCAACAGGTTCTCGGCAAAATTAAGCCGTGCCTCAGGAAACCACTGGGCGCCGGGCAACTTGTCCTTGTCCTTAACAAGGGTGTCGCCTTTGTCGCCGATGACATGGAAGTAATCCCAGATCATCGACCAAAAGGTTTCCGTGTTATCCAGTGACCACTGATAAAGATCATGATAATTGGCCAATGCCTGATCGTGATCGCTGTTTACCTGCTGTAGAAAATGCGTCATGTTCGCGTCAGCAATGGTATCGGCTGACGGTTGCCAAAGTTGTTCTGTTGTCATTGTTATTTCCCTTGTTTCGCCAGTTCTGCCAGCGCAACCTGAGAGCGTGGGCCATGATTTAAATGTTGGCAAATCGTGGCACCGGCGGCAATCAGTTTTTGTAAATCAATGCCGGTTTCAATGCCCATACCGTGCAGCATATACACCGCATCTTCAGTGGCCAGATTACCGCTGGCACCTTGTGCATACGGGCAGCCGCCAAGGCCGGCAACGGCGGTATCAATGGTCGCGACGCCGAGGGGAAGACAGGCGGCGATGTTTGCCAGCGCCTGGCCATAGGTATTATGGAAGTGCAGTGCCAGATGCTGCATGGGCACCTGTTCGGCGACCGCCGCAAGCATATCACGCGCCTGCCATGGCGTGCCTACGCCAATGGTGTCGCCAAGTGAAATCTCGTAGCAACCCATGTCGAACAGAGTTTTGGCAACCCGCACCACATCGCTGAGTGGGACATCGCCCTGATAGGGGCAGCCTAACACACAGGAAACATAGCCGCGCACCTTAATGCCACGTTCGCGGGCGGCGTCAATAACCGGCTGAAAACGGGCCAGCGACTCATCGATACTGCAGTTGATGTTTTTTTGGCTGAACGCTTCCGAGGCGGCACCGAATACTGCCACTTCATCGGTCGCCACAGCGACCGCATTATCGAAGCCTTTTAGGTTCGGCGTTAACCCGGCGTAGGTAACGCCGGCAACACGGTCAATGCCGCGCATCACGTCGGCGCTGTCGGCCATTTGCGGCACCCATTTGGGGCTGACAAAACTGGCACTTTCAATATAGCGCAGACCGGCGGCAGCCAGTTGGTTAATCAAGTCAATTTTGGCCTGGATTGGCACTGCGGTTTCATTCTGCAGGCCGTCGCGAGGGCCGACTTCAACAATTTTCACCTGAGTTGCCACTGCGTCTGCCATATTATTCTTCCTCACTCATTGCCAGCAACTCGTCACCGTCGCTGACCAGGTCGCCGGCCGCATAAAAGATATCAGTGATTTCACCGGCATGACCGGCACGGATGGTGTATTCCATTTTCATCGCTTCCATCACCACCAAAGGCTGATCTTTTTCAACCACATCACCTTTGTTGACCAGTACTTCCATAATAGTACCGTTCATCGGAGCGACCAAACCACCGTGCGCGGCTTCATCTACCAGGGTATCGGTCACTTTGTGGCGGTGCAGGGTAACCGGTCCCTGTTCGGTAAATACGGTCAGTTCCTGATCGTCGGCGCTGACGTAACGTTGATAACGTTTACCGTCACAAACCACCGTCAGTTGGTCATCATTAACCCAGGCTTGCCAGTGCGTTGTGCGGTCATCATGGTGCGTGACAAAGCCCGTTGCTGTCTGTTGCAAGCGGACGTTATGCAGCTCACCCTGATACTGCAGTTCGATGTTGTGCAGTGCGGCTTCGTTCAGACGCAGGGCATTAGCCTGTTGCCAGGGCGTTGCTGTTGCATCTAAGCGGCGCTGACGGGAGACAATGTCATACAGCGCAGCTTCCGTGGTTATCCGCGCCAAATCGATATCCTGTGCCGGTAACAGGGTTTGCTCGTGCTGTTGAATAAACTCGGTCGTGAGGTTCATTTGCACGAATTGTGGATGACTGGCGAGCCGATGCAGGAAGTCGATGTTGGTGGTCAACCCGGTCAGACGATACTGGCGCAGGGCGCGTTGTAATTTTAGCAGTGCGCGTTCGCGATCAACGTCCCAGACGATCAGTTTTGCGATCATTGGGTCATAAAACGACGAAATCTCATCACCTTCGGTAATACCGGTGTCGATACGCACCCCGGCTTCAGCCTCCGGCGTCCGTAAATGGCGGATGGTGCCGGTACAGGGCAAAAAGTCGTTGTCGGGGTCTTCCGCGTAAATCCTTGCTTCGAAAGCGTGACCGTTAATCTGGATGTCATCCTGAGCCAGTGGCAGCGGTTGCCCGGAAGCGACCAGTAATTGCCATTCGACCAAATCCTGGCCAGTGATCATTTCGGTCACCGGGTGTTCCACCTGCAGGCGGGTGTTCATTTCCATGAAGAAGAATTCACCGCTCTGATCGTAGAGAAACTCGACCGTGCCGGCACCGACGTAATCAATCGCTTGCGCGGCTTTAACAGCGGCTTCGCCCATGGCTTTGCGGGTGCGTTCCGTGAGCGCTGGGGCCGGTGCTTCTTCAAGCACTTTTTGATGGCGGCGCTGCACCGAACAATCGCGTTCAGCTAAATAAACGGCGTTGCCGTGTTCATCGCAGAATACCTGAATTTCGACATGGCGCGGGTTACGAATAAAGCGCTCGAACAGCACTTTATCGTTACCAAACGATGACTTGGCTTCACGTTTGGCGGAGGCCAGTGCTTCATCGAATTCAGCGGCGCTTTCCACCACGCGCATCCCTTTACCACCGCCACCATAGGCGGCTTTTAGCAACAGCGGGAAGCCGACTTCTTCGGCTTTTTGCTTCAGAGTAGCGGCGTCCTGTTCACTGCCATGATAGCCAGGCACCAGTGGTACACCGGCTTCTTGCATGATGGCTTTAGCGGCACTTTTCGAGCCCATCGAGGCAATGGATGCGACCGGTGGGCCAACAAAAATGATGTTGTGCTGCTGACAAAGGTCTGCAAAATCTTCGTTTTCTGACAGAAAGCCGTAGCCGGGGTGGATCGCTTCGGCACCGGTTTGTCGTGCCGCTTCGATAATTTTATCGCCACGCAGATAACTGTCGCTGCTGGCTGCCGGGCCAATATGTACGGCTTCATCTGCCAGTTGCACATGGCGGGCGTTAGCATCCGCATCGGAATACACAGCAATGGTGCGGATGCCCATTTTCTGAGCCGTGGCGATAACACGACATGCAATCTCACCACGGTTGGCAATCAATAGAGATGTAATCATACCCTTTCCTAATTAGCTGTCGTTGCGCCAGGCGGCGGGGCGTTTTTGCAAAAAGGCACTGAGACCTTCCTGACCTTCTGCCGAAACGCGAATTTCAGCAATGGCCTCAATGGTGTGACGACGAACGCGGTCGTCAACCGGACGCGAACCGACATTGGCAATCAGCTGTTTACAGGCACCCAGTGCTTGCGGACTGTTATTCAGCAGGGCTTCCAGCCACTCATCAAGGGCTCCCTCAAAGTCATCGACAATGCGATGAACTAAGCCAAGTTGCAAAGCGTCATCGGCAAAAAAGCGCTCTGCGGTAAGCATATAACGGCGTGCCTGGCGCTCACCAATGGCTTTCACAACATAAGGACTGATGACCGCTGGGATCAAACCAATTTTCACTTCACTCAGGCAAAAACTGGTTTTCGGCTGGGCCAGCACCATGTCACAGCAGGCGGCGAGGCCGACGGCACCGCCAAAGGCTGCACCTTGCACCAGCGCGATGGTTGGTTTTGGCAACTCATCCAGACGCTGCATCAGCAGGCTCAGTTCACCGGCGTCGTCGATGTTTTGCTGATAATCTTTATCAGCCATCGAACGCATCCAGTTGAGATCAGCACCGGCGGAAAAGTTTTTCCCTTCTGACTGCAGAACCAGCACCCGTACGTTGTCGTCATCCGCGGCTTGTGTCAAAGCCGCAATGAGTTCGCCAATCATGACGTCGTCAAAGGCGTTATGCACGTCCGGCCGGTTAAGGGTTAAGCGCGCTACGCCGCGCTCATCGACCTGATAATCGGTGTATTGAGTCATGGTTACCTCCGATTACATGCGGAAGACGCCGAAGCGGCTGTCATTGATAGGAGCATTAAGTGATGCGGCAATACTCAGCCCCAGCACATCACGGGTTTGTGCCGGATCGATGATGCCGTCATCCCAGAGTCTGGCTGACGCGTAGTAAGGGTGACCCTGTTGTTCATACTGGTCGATGATTGGTTGCTTCAGTTGTTGCTCCTGCTCAGCGCTCATCGATTCGCCTTTACGGGCCAGATTATCCTTGGTGACCTGCGCCATAACGCCGGCGGCCTGTTCGCCACCCATTACCGAAATACGCGCGTTTGGCCACATGAACATCATGGTTGGGTCATAGGCACGACCGCACATGCCATAGTTACCGGCGCCATAACTGCCGCCAATCAGTACGGTAAACTTAGGCACCTGTGCACAGGATACGGCCATCACCATTTTCGCGCCGTGCTTGGCAATGCCTTCTGCTTCATACTTTTTACCGACCATAAAGCCGGTGATGTTTTGTAAAAACACCAGTGGAATTTTGCGTTGCGCGCAGAGCTCAATGAAGTGGGCGCCTTTTTGTGCTGACTCTGAGAACAAAATGCCGTTGTTGGCGACAATACCTACCGGATAGCCGTGGATGCGGGCAAAGCCGGTCACCAGGGTATTACCGTAGTTAGCTTTAAACTCGTCAAAGTCCGAGTCGTCAACGATGCGGGCGATGACTTCATGAACGTCATAAGGTTTGCGCAAATCCGTGCCGACGATACCGTACAACTCTTTGCTGTCGTAGCGTGGTGGTTTTACCTCGCGACGATCAAGCTCGGTTGGGCGCGGTCGGTTTAAACGGGCGACCGAACGACGGGCCAATGCCAAGGCATGCTCATCGTTGTGGGCAAAATGATCAGCAACACCGGATATCCGCGTATGCACGTCGGCACCGCCAAGTTCCTCGGCGCTGACTTCTTCACCGGTGGCCGCCTTTACCAGCGGTGGGCCGGCCAGAAAGATGGTGCCTTGTTCTTTTACGATCACGCTTTCGTCGGCCATCGCCGGAACATAAGCCCCACCTGCGGTACATAAGCCCATCACCACGGCGATTTGCGGAATGCCTTTCGCGGACATATTGGCCTGATTAAAAAAGATCCGGCCAAAGTGCTCTTTGTCAGGGAAAACTTCGTCCTGACGCGGCAGGTTCGCACCACCGGAATCGACCAGGTAAATGCAGGGCAGGTGACAACGTTCGGCGATTTCCTGCGCGCGTAAATGCTTCTTAACCGTCAGCGGGTAATAGGTACCGCCTTTTACCGTCGCATCATTGGCAATGATCATGCACTCGACGCCTTCAACGGTGCCTATACCGGCTACCACGCCGGCCGCTGGTACGTAATCGTCGTAGCAATCCCAGGCCGCAAACTGGCCGACTTCCAAAAAGGGTGAGCCGGCATCAAGCAGTTTGTTGATGCGATCACGGGGCAGTAGCTTGCCCCGTGATAAATGGCGTTCCTGATACTTGGGACCACCACCTTGTTTGATTTGCGCGACCTTTTGCTGCAGATCGTCGACCACGCTTTGCATGGCTTTTTCGTTGGCTTTGAACTGCTCGTCGCGGGTATTAACTTTGCTGGTTAAAATCGCCACGGTGACTCCTTATTTGGATTCGCTGAATAGCTCACGGCCAATCAGCATGCGACGGATTTCTGAGGTACCGGCACCGATTTCATACAGTTTGGCATCGCGCAGTAAACGCCCGGTTGGGTATTCATTAATGTAACCGTTACCACCAAGTAGCTGAATCGCGTCCAGCGCCAGTTGTGTTGCCAGTTCGGCTGAGTAAAGAATGGCGCCGGCAGCGTCCTTACGCGTGGTTTCACCACGGTCGCACGATTGGGCGACCGCATACACATAAGCGCGTGCCGCATTGGTACGGGTGTACATATCTGCGACTTTGCCCTGCACCAACTGGAATTCGCCAATTGCTTTACCAAATTGGGTACGGTCATGGATATAAGGTACGACCGTATCAAGGCACGCCTGCATGATACCCAGCGGGCCGGCCGCCAGTACCGCACGTTCGTAATCGAGGCCGCTCATTAACACTTCAACGCCGCCATTGAATTCACCCAGAATGTTTTCGGCCGGGACTTCAGCGTCCTCAAACACCAGTTCACAGGTGTTTGAACCGCGCATGCCGAGTTTGTCGAGCTTTTGTGCCTGTGAGAATCCCGGGGTGTTTTTCTCGACAATAAAGGCCGTGATGCCACGAGAGTTTTTCTCTGGATCGGTTTTCGCGTAGATGACAAATACGTCGGCATCGGGACCGTTGGTGATCCACATTTTGTTGCCGTTAAGGATGAATTTGTCACCCTTTTTCTCGGCCCGCAGTTTCATGCTGACCACGTCCGAACCGGCATTCGGTTCGCTCATCGCCAATGCACCAACGTGCTCGCCGGTGCACAGCTTTGGTAAATATTTTTGTTTTTGTTGTTCATTACCGTTACGGGCAATCTGGTTTACACACAGGTTTGAGTGCGCACCATAGCTTAAGCCCACGGACGCCGACGCACGGCTGATTTCTTCCATTGCAATGACGTGCTCGAGATAGCCCATACCAGAGCCGCCGTACTGTTCTTCAACCGTTAAGCCCAGTAGCCCCATGTCACCAAACTTGCGCCATAAGTCGCTTGGAAACTCATTCTTTTCATCAATTTCTGCGGCACGCGGCGCAATTTCATCACGAGCAAATGCATTGACCTGCTCACGCAACATATCGGCGGTTTCGCCAAGGCCAAAATTAAACGTGGTGTACTGACTGATCATAGTGACTCCTGAGATTGAACTGCTTTAGCTGACGGTTTAATGGCATTTAACTCATCGCGGCATCGTTGTTCGAGACCGGTGAGCTCCGTCAGTAATACGTTGATATCTTCCATCTGTTGTCGCAGAGACATTTTTTTCTCTGCGATGAGTTCCAACACTTTTTCTAACTGCGCCGCTGAACTGTTGTCCGCGTCGTAAAGTTCGAACAGGCGGCGGGTTTCGGCGAGCGAGAAACCCAGTCGTTTGCCGCGCAGCACCAATTTCAACCGTACACGGTCCTTATTGGTGTAGATGCGGTGTTGACCCTGACGCTTAGGTGACAGCAGGCCTTCGTCTTCATAAAAACGAATGCTGCGGGTGGTAATGTCAAATTGTTTTGCCAATTCGCCGATCGTATAAGTGATTTTGTTGCTCATCAGACTTGCTTTTTGGTTGTCCTAGGATCTAAGCTTAGAGGAAGTTTACGTTAACGTAAAGTGCAATTGGAGGAAAGATGTCGAGCGATGCCATTGTAATCGTAGCCGCTAACCGTACGCCTATGGGCGGTTTTCAGGGCAGTTTAAGTGAAGTCAGTGCCCCCAATTTGGGGGCGGCTGCGATCAAAGCGGCACTCGCTAACAGCGGGCTGTCAGCCGATGATGTATCGGAAGTGATTATGGGTAACGTGTTGCCGGCTGGCTTAGGCCAGGCGCCGGCACGTCAGGCCATGTTATACGCAGGCTTACCGCGGGCAGCCGGTGCCACCACCATTAATAAAGTCTGTGGTTCGGGCTTAAAAGCCGCGATGCTGGCACACGATCTGATCAAAGCCGGGTCGGCCGATGTCGTGGTAGCCGGTGGTATGGAAAGCATGTCAAATGCGCCGTATATGTTGGCGAAAGGCCGCAGCGGTTACCGTATGGGCCACGGCCAGGTGCTTGACCACATGATGCTGGACGGGCTGGAAGACGCCTATGAGCATCAGGCCATGGGTTGCTATGCACAGTCAACGGCCGATGACTATGGTCTTGATCGGGAGGCGATGGATGAGTTTGCCATCCAGTCACTGACCAAAGCACAAAAAGCCATTAAAGAAGGGTTGTTTGACGCGGAAGTCACCCCGGTCACTTACAGTACCCGCAAAGGCGATATCACCGTTGATACCGATGAACAACCGGGTAAAGCACGGTTGGACAAGATTCCGCAATTGCGTCCGGCGTTTAAAAAGGACGGCACCATCACGGCCGCGAACTCCAGCTCTATTTCAGACGGTGCTGCGGCGTTGATCCTGATGCGTGAGAGTGAAGCTAAAGCGAAAGGTCTGACCCCATTGGCTCGTGTTATGGGGCATGCTACCCATTCACAGGCGCCGGCCGAATTTACCGTTGCGCCAATCGGTGCGATGAACAGTCTGCTGAATAAGCTGGGCTGGAGCAAAGACGACGTCGATTTGTGGGAAATTAATGAAGCCTTTGCGATGGTGACCATGCTGGCGATCCAGGAGATGAAACTGGATGCAGCCAAAGTCAACGTTCACGGTGGTGCCTGTGCGTTGGGTCACCCCATCGGTGCCAGCGGCGCTCGCCTGTTGGTGACGCTGCTGCATGCCCTTAAGCAAACCGAGCAGAAGCGCGGCATTACCTCGCTCTGCATCGGTGGCGGAGAAGCGGTCGCACTGGCTGTGGAGATTATCTAAACGGCTATTGCCGCGCCGGTCGTAAGCGTTGTGCGCGACCGGCAAGCCATACGGCAAAAACAATAATAAGGGCGCCGATGGCAAGCCGGCTGTAGTCGGTCTGCTGTTGCCAAAACAGCACGTTGACCAGAATACCGGCGGGAATAAGGGCGTTATTCATGGTGGCTAACTGACCGGTGTTAACCTGCTTGGTGGCAAGGTTCCAACCAAGGTAGCCAAGCCCGGAGGCCACGGCGCCAAGCCAAATTAGGATGCCCCACTGAAGCGTGGTGGTTGGCAATTTGGCGAAGTCGGCGAAGGCCACAACGCCGATCGCGGCAACCACGGTAGCACCGAAGAAGAACGCTGCAAACTGCTGGCTTTGCGCCAGCTTGGCTCCGGTAGGCAGACGCTTATAAGCGACCTGTCCGAGGGCAAAACAGGCATTGGCGGCCTGAATCAGGAAAAAGCCGGTGACAAAATCAGCCGACAGCGGCTGATAACGAATGACGGCTGCGCCGGCTACGGAAATGGCTGCCGCCAGCCACCAAATCAGTGGCAAATGACGACGATTTAAAATCAGTTCGTCGATGAGTGTGATGTAAAGTGGGGTGAAGATAGTGAACAACAACACCTCGGCGACACTCAAATAGATAAACGCATGGTACAGAAACAGATACATTAAACCGATTTGCACCGCGCCGATGCCAGCCAGCTTGAGTAACTGGCGACGGTCGCTGCGCAAGCTCTGCCAGCGAAACAGTGGTAATACGGTCAGCAGCGCGAGCGCCATGCGGATAAAGACAACCAAATAGCCGTCAACTTGGCCGGCAAGATAGACGCCAATCAAGGAAAAGCTGGCGGCCCAGAGTATAGTGATAAGAATTAACAGAGTCATATCAGGCTCTCGAGATTAAATTTACATCGTCCGACGACGCGTCAATGGGCGATAAGATAACACAACAAGAAGGTGAATTATGTCTAAGAAAGTGCCTCTGTATATAGATGGCGAATTTGTCGCCTCGAAGTCAGAACAGTGGATTCCGGTCACCAACCCGGCAACTCAGGAAGTGATTGCCGAAGCGCCTTGTGCGACGCAAAGTGAAATGGAAGCGGCCGTTGCCAGTGCCCGCGAAGCCTTCAAAACCTGGAAAGAAGTGCCAGTGTCTGAGCGCGCTCGTGTGATGATGCGTTACCAAGCGCTGTTAAAAGAACATCACGATGAAATCGCGGAAATCCTTGCACAGGAAACCGGCAAAACGTTCGAAGACGCAAAAGGCGATGTTTGGCGTGGTATCGAAGTGGTTGAGCACGCCGCCAATATTCCTTCATTGTTGATGGGCGAGACCGTTGAAAACGTTGCCCGCTCAATCGATTCTTACAGTTATACCCAACCGTTGGGAATTTGTGCCGGCATCACGCCCTTTAACTTCCCGGCGATGATCCCATTATGGATGTTCCCGGTGGCGATTGCCGCGGGTAACACCTTTATCCTGAAGCCGTCGGAGCAAGACCCGTTAACACCGACCCGCCTGGTCGAACTGTTTGAACAGGCCGGTGCGCCCAAAGGCGTACTGCAGGTCCTGCACGGTGGCAAAGATCAGGTCGACTTCATTCTGGATCACCCGGAAATTCGTGCCTTGTCATTTGTCGGTTCGGTGCCAGTGGCTGAGTACATTTACCGTCGCGGTACCGAAAACGGCAAACGGGTACAAGCCTTTGCCGGAGCGAAGAACCACTGTGTGATCATGCCTGATGCCAATAAACAGCAGGTGATTAATAACCTGGTGGGCTCCTCGGTCGGTGCCGCCGGTCAGCGTTGTATGGCGATCTCGGTAGCGGTATTCGTTGGCGCCGCGAAAGAGTGGATTCCGGAAGTGGCAGAAGCGATTGCCAAAGTCCGTCCGGGCGCGTGGAACGATGAAAATGCCGCATACGGTCCGGTGATCAGCCCGCAGGCCAAAGAGCGCATTGAAAAAGTCATTACCGAAGGCGAACAGGAAGGTGCCAAGTTGTTGGTTGACGGTCGTAATTACACCGTCGAAGGGCTGCCAAACGGTAACTGGGTAGGGCCAACCGTATTCTCTGGCGTCACTCCGGACATGAACCTGTATAAAACCGAGATTTTTGGTCCGGTACTGAGCATCAGCGAAGTGGAAACGCTGGATGATGCGCTGGAAATGGTGAATAACAACCCATACGGTAACGGCACCTCGATCTTTACCGCCAGCGGCGCGGCAGCGCGTAAATATCAGCACGAAGTCGAAGTGGGTCAGGTTGGTATCAATATTCCAATCCCAGTACCACTGCCGTTCTTCTCATTCACCGGTTGGAAGCGTTCGTTCTTCGGTGATCTGCATGCCTACGGTAAACAGGCCGTGCGTTTTTACACCGAAACCAAGACCGTTACTGCACGTTGGTTCGAGAGCGATATCGAAGCAACCGGTCCGAACATGTCGATCCACCTGAAGTAATAGGGGCTGCCCGATGAATTTTGAATTGACCGAAGATCAACAAGCCTTTGTCGATACGGCAAAGGCCTTTGCTGACAAGGAACTGGCGCCAAACGCAGCGCAGTGGGACGAAGAATCGTACTTCCCGCTGGAAGTGTTCAAAAAAGCCGGCGAAATGGGCTTTATGGGCATGTATACGCCAGAAGAAGCGGGCGGCTTTGGTATGAGCCGGCTTGATTCGGCACTGATTTTTGAACAACTGGCCGGTGGTTGCACGGCGACAACGGCGATGATGACCATCCATAACATGGTCAGTTGGATGATCGGCTCGTTCGGTCAGCAAGAGGTGATCGATGAGTGGGTTCCACAATTGGTCACCGGTGAAAAACTGGGCTCATACTGCCTGACCGAGCCGGGTTCCGGCTCCGATGCCGCCAGCTTGCGCACCAGCGCCAAAAAAGAGGGCGATGAATACGTCATCAACGGTTCCAAGATGTTTATCTCCGGAGCCGGCGCAACGGACGTGCTGGTGGTTATGGCTCGTACCGGCGAAGAGGGGCCGAAAGGCATCTCGGCGTTCGTCGTACCGGCCGATGCGGCGGGCATCAGCTACGGCAAAAAAGAAGCCAAAATGGGCTGGAACGCACAGCCGACTCGTTTAGTCACCTTCGAAGATGTGCGCATTCCGGCGAAGAATTTGCTGGGTAGCGAAGGCGAAGGTTTTAAGTTTGCGATGATGGGGCTGGATGGCGGTCGTATTAACATCGCCGTATGTTCAGTCGGTACCGCGCAGGCTGCATTAAATACGGCCAAAGCCTATATGCAGGAACGTACCCAGTTTGGTAAACCGTTAGCCGCTTTTCAGGCGTTGCAGTTTAAGCTCGCGGATATGGCGACGGAACTGGTGGCAGCGCGTCAAATGGTGCGTTTGGCAGCCTCCAAAGTGGATAACAATGACGCCGATAAAACTACTTATTGTGCGATGGCGAAGCAGTTCGCTACCGATGTTGGTTTTAAAGTGTGTAATGAGGCGCTGCAGTTGCATGGCGGTTACGGTTACATCAAGGAATACCCATTAGAGCGCCACGTGCGTGACGTGCGGGTACACCAGATTCTGGAAGGTACCAACGAAGTCATGCGTCTGATTATCGGGCGTCGGTTATTGTCGGATATTGACCGCGAAATTTTGTAAGGAGACTCCATGCAAGACGTGGTACTTATTGAAGAAATCAGCGCCGGTGACAAAGTCATCGGCGTTGCTACTTTAAATTCAGAAAAATCATTGAACGCATTGAGCCTGCCGATGGCAGAAAAGTTACTGCCGCAATTGCAACAGTGGGCCGCTGATGATCGCGTGGTGTGCGTATGGTTGCAAGGCGCCGGTGAAAAAGCGTTCTGTGCCGGCGGTGACATTGTGGCCATGTACAAAGCGATGCAAGCCGAGCCGGGCAAACTGGTCAGTGAAGTGGAAAACTTCTTCACTCAGGAATACCGCTTGGACTACGCTATCCAGACCTTCCCGAAGCCACTGATTTGTTGGGCAGACGGTATTGTTATGGGCGGCGGCATGGGGCTTATGAACGGCGCCAGCCATCGCATCGTGACCGATCGTTCATTGCTGGCGATGCCGGAAGTGACCATTGGGTTATACCCTGACGTCGGTGCAACCTACTTTTTAAACCGTATGCCGCAGGGTTGTGGGCTGTTTCTCGGCATGACCGGCGCCACCATGAACGCTAAGGATGCGTTATTCCTTAACCTTGCCGATCATTACCTTGGCCATAGCCATAAAGCGACGTTACTGGAAAAACTGCAACAGTTGTCGTGGGGCGAGACCGGAGCGTTGAATAAGCAAAAAGTCACCGATTTGCTGGCCGATATGGCGGCAGACGATATGACCGAGATGCCGGCACCACAGGTTGAACCGATGCACGATCACATTAAACGCTTAACCGCCGGCGACGATGTTACCGATGTGGTTGAGGCGATCCTGAATGATGAGACGGAAGACAAATGGCTAAGCCGGGCGCGCAAAAACCTCGCCAACGGTTGTCCAATGACCGCACATATTGTCTGGAACCAGTTGCAGCAGGGGCGTGATCTGTCGTTACCGGATTGCTTCCGGTTGGAGCTGACACTGTCCTGCAATTGCGCCGTTCGCGGTGACTTTGCGGAAGGCATACGTGCCTTATTGATCGATAAAGATAAAACACCGAAATGGCAGCATGCGTCAGTCGCCGATGTCGCGGCGGAAGACGTGGATGCTTTCTTTATGCCGCCATGGGGCGAACGTACGCACCCATTGGCCGACCTCGAGCACGTGTTAGAGGCAAACTAAGAATACGTTAGAAGGAGTGCCAACTATGGCTACGGTAGGTTTTATTGGTTTAGGTAATATGGGTGGCCCGATGGCCGCCAACTTAGCGAAAGCAGGCCATGCGGTAAAAGCGTTTGACCTGTCAGACGCTGCACTTAAAGCGGTTCAGGAAGCAGGAGCAACGCCCTGTAACAGCGCTAAAGAGGTGATTCAGGACGTCGAATTTGTGGTATCGATGCTGCCGGCGGATCATCATGTTGAAGGCGTTTACCTGGGTGATGATGGGTTAATCAACCACCTGCAGTCATCGCAGCTGGTCATCGATTGCAGCACCATTTCATCAGAAGCCGCTATCTACGTTGGCGGTGAACTGGAAAAAGCCGGAATCGCCTTTATTGATGCGCCGGTATCCGGTGGTGTTGGCGGTGCCAAAGCCGGTACCTTGACCTTCATTTGCGGCGGTACCGAGAGCAATGTTGATCGCGCCCGTAGCGTACTTAACGATATGGGCAAAAACGTCTTCCGCGCCGGTGATGTCGGTGCCGGCCAAATCGCCAAAATCTGCAATAATATGCTGTTGTCGGTATTAATGGTGGGGACGTCAGAGGCGTTGCAGTTGGGTAAAGCCAACGGTCTGGACCCGAAAGTGTTGTCAGAAATCATGCTGCAGAGCTCTGGCCGTAACTGGACCCTGGAAGTTTATAATCCGTGCCCCGGGGTAATGGACAATGTGCCTTCCAGCAACGATTACCAGGGCGGCTTTATGGTCGACCTGATGGCTAAAGATCTGGGGCTGGCGCAGCAGACCGCCTTAAAAGCGGGCGCGGCAACGCCGATGGGATCGTTAACCCGCAACTTGTATCACAGTTGGTCACAGCAAGGACACGGGCGACAGGACTTTTCCAGCATCTTTAATTACGTGCAGCCCGCTGCGAAAAAATAGATAACGCATATTGAATTAGGGGAATTACATGCAGATAAAAGACAGTGTGATTGTCATTACCGGTGGTGCGCAAGGCCTCGGCTTGGCAATGGCAGAAGATTTCGCTCAGCAGGGCGCGAAACTGGCCTTAATTGACATCAACGGCGACGTGCTTGGTGACGCACAAGAACGGTGTGAAACCTTAGGTGCGGCGAAAGTGGTTGGCTACGAAGTCGATATTACCGACGAAGAATCCGTAGAAACCGTCTTTGAACAAATCCAGCAGGAGTTTGACGGCATTGATGTGCTGGTCAACAACGCCGGTTTGTTGCGTGATGGCCTGTTGATCAAATTCAAAGACGGTGAACTGAAGCAAAAAATGCCGTTGCAGCAATTCCAGTCGGTACTGGACGTAAACCTGACCGGCACTTTCTTGTGTGGTCGTGAAGCGGCAGCGCAGATGGTAAAAGCCGGTAAAAAAGGCGTTATCATTAATATCTCCAGTGTCGCTCGTGCCGGTAATATCGGCCAGACCAACTACGCCGCGACCAAAGCGGGCGTTGTTGCCATGACCGTCACCTGGGCGCGTGAACTGGGTCGTTATGGTATCCGTTGTGGTGCCATCGCTCCGGGCTTTATCGAAACCCCGATGACCGCACAAATGAAACCCGAAGCGGTAGAGCGGGCGCTGTCTATGGTGCCGCTGAAGCGTTGGGGACAGCCGAATGAAATCGCCCACAGTGCGCGTTATATCATTGAAAACGACTTCTTCAGTGGCCGTGTGGTCGAGATCGACGGCGGTGTGCGTCTGTAACTGCGGTTAGCGATGCCAACAGCGGGCGTCTCTGTTATAGTGTGGTCCTTAACCACCAACTAACAGAGGCGCTTTTTTTATGCAAATGCGGTATCGCGGCATCATTAAAATGGTTCCTGTCTGTGCCATTTGGCTGGCCATTGCTGTGCTTGCGCTGGCATTGATTGAGACCCCCGCCGAACCCGTTTCTGTGGTGATTAACAGCCTAATTTGTGTGGCGGTTGTTACACTTGCCTTCCGGCTGAGCGCGGAAATCTTTTTTAAAGTCATTCGGCTGAACAAACAACGTATTGAGTATACCCAAGCCTGGGGTAAACCGCGCAGCTATCGCTGGCAAGACGTCGAAGCGGTCAACTTTGTCGGCTGGTGGCAGGCGTTTGAATTGGTTTTCCGAGACGGTAAGCGGGTAAAAGTGTCATTAATGATGGATAATCTGCGCTCCTTTCTGCAATTGTTATCCGAACAATTACCGCGCGACAAATACCAGCACGCGATCGAACAGTTTGCCGGTACCTTTGGCGGTAAGAACAATGACGATAAGGATTAACCATGCGCAAACTGCCCCCTCTGAATGCGCTTAAATCCTTCGAAGTTGCTGCGCGTCATCTAAGTTTTACCAAAGCCGCGGAAGAGTTGTTTGTCACTCAGGCGGCGGTCAGCCATCAGGTGAAAGCGTTGGAAGATTTTTTGCAGCTAAAGCTGTTCATCCGCCGCAACCGGTCGTTGTTACTGACCGAAGAGGGGCAGGCCTATTACCTGCAACTGCGCGATATCTTTGAGCAACTGGCACAAGCCACCGATAAATTGCGGCTGGTGTCAGAGCGGGGGGCGTTAACCGTGTCGGTGCCGCCCAGCTTTGCCATTTTATGGTTCGTACCGCGGCTCAGCAGTTTTCGTGAAGAACATCCCGACATGGATATTCGCATCAAGGCGGTGGACGAGATCAGTGGCTCGCTGACCGATGACGTTGACGTCGCCATTTATTATGGTGACGGCCGTTGGCCACATGTGAAAAGTTATCGTTTGCACAAGGAATACCTGTGGCCGGTGTGCTCGCCGCTCTTGGTGGATAAAGCCGGTATTCGCGAACCGGAAGATTTGTTAAAGCAAACGCTGCTGCATGACGAAACGCGTAACGCCTGGAAAGACTGGTTTGAGATGGTCGGTATTAATGGTTATCGCAACGATAACGGGCCGGTGTTCAGCCACTCCAGTCTGGCATTACAGGCTGCGGTGCACGGGCAGGGGGTTGCCCTCGCCAATAATGTGCTGGCGAAGCCGGAAATTGACAGCGGTCACCTGGTGCGGGTTTTTCCGCAGGCATTGCAGCGTAATAAAGCCTTTTACCTGGTTTGTCGTGACAATCAGGCGGAAGTGGGTAAAATCGCGACCTTTCGCCAGTGGATACTGGCGCTGGTCGAACGGGAAGAACAAGAATTCAGCGAATGATTCATTACCAACAGCAAAACCCTCAGGGTGATTTCCGGGTGGTGTTTTTACACGGCTCCGGCGGCGGCCCGGAAACACCTTTTATGGATTTTTTTGCCGACTACTGTGTACACCTGGGCGCCGAAGTGGTGCGTCCTGACTTTCCGTATTGGCAACAGGTTCGGGTAAGCGGAAAACCGAGGCCGCCCAATCGTATGCCGGTGCTGGTGGAGGCGGTAACGGAATTACTGAATCACCTGCAGCAGGACCACAAACCTTTGGTGTTGATGGGCAAATCACTCGGCAGTCGGGTGATGCTGCGTTTGGCCGCACCCTTTAATGCCACGCGGCTGGTGGCGTTAGGCTTTCCGTTTCATCCACCGTCAAAGCCGCAAAATTCCCGGCTTGAAGAACTCAGTCTGAGTCCGGTGCCCGGATTAATTCTGCAAGGCACTCGTGATCCCTTCAGTAAGCCGTTGCCAGCGTCGGTTGAATTACCGGACAATTGGCAAATGACCTGGTTGCAGGGTGCTGATCATGGCTTCCAGGCAACCAAAGCCAAGGCCGCCGACACGCCCAAACTGTGGCAACAGGCGGCGGATGCAATAGGAGGATTTTTAGCATGAGTCAGTTATTTTTGATCATTGCGGCGCTGTTTGGCGGCGTAGCTGTGATGTTAGGCGCGTTCGCCGCGCACGGACTGCGCGGTAAACTCGCCGATAACCTATTTCGCGCCTTTGAAACCGGCGTTACCTATCAGTTTTACCACGCGCTGGCGCTACTGGCGCTGGCGTTGTGGATTAAGCAAAGCAGTTCGCCCTGGTTGTTGGCGAGTGGTTATTTGTGGATTGCCGGAGTGCTTTTATTTTCCGGCAGTTTGTATGCGCTGGCGTTGACCGGCGTTAAGTGGTTTGGTCCTATCACCCCAATTGGCGGTGTGTTGTTTATTCTCGGATGGGTGTCGTTGCTTATCGGCGCCGTTAAATTAGGAGCGGTGAGTTAATGAGTGGCATCATACTGTTGTGTCGGGCAGGCTTTGAAGGGGACTGTGCGGCGGAAATTCAGGATAAGGCAACCGAACTGGGTATTTACGGATATTGCCAGACGCAGCCGGATCAAGCCTATGTCACCTATCATTGTCAGGCCGAAGAGGCCGATCATATTGCCCGTAAGCTGGCGCTTAAAGAACTGGTGTTTGCGCGTGAAATGTTTGTGCTACTCAGTGCCATAAAAATGGCGGGTGTCGAAGACCGCGCCAGTGCCGTACTTGAGGCGTTGTTACCGCATCAGGAAAGCTTCGGGCTGGCCGGCGAACTGCGGGTAGAAACCCCCGACACCAACGAAGCCAATCAATTGTCGAAGTTCTGCCGCAAGTTTGCGGTACCGCTGCGTCAGAGCCTGCGCAAAGCCGAATTACTGAGTAACAAACCGCTGGCCAAACGGCCGTTGCTGCACGTCATGTTCGTCAATTCAGCGCACGCACTGACCGGCTACTCCTACAGCTATAACCAGACCCCTTATGCCGGTGGTATTCTGCGCTTAAGAATGCCTAAGGACGGTCCCAGCCGCTCGACGCTAAAGTTGGATGAAGCCTTTCAGGTGTTCGTGCCGGAAGAAGAACGCGACAAACGCATTCAAGCCGGCATGCGAGCCGTGGATTTGGGCGCCGCGCCAGGTGGCTGGACCTATCAGTTGGTCCGTCGCGGGATGATGGTGCAGGCGGTGGACAATGGTCCGATGGCCGATTCGTTGATGGAAACCGGTCAGGTTCAGCACATCAAGGAAGACGGCTTTAAGTTTCGTCCAAAACGGCGCAACATCAACTGGTTGGTCTGCGATATGGTGGAAAAACCGGCTCGGGTGGGAGAGTTAATGACCCGCTGGTTGTTAGATGAATTCTGCCAGGAAGCCATTTTCAATTTAAAACTGCCAATGCGACAACGCTATGCCGCGGTCAAAGAATACTTACAGCAAATTACCGAACAGCTGCAAACCGAAGGTACCAAACCCTTCGAAATCCAGGCCAAGCACCTTTATCACGACCGCGAAGAAATTACCGTACATTTGCGCTGGGTGCCAAGAACGCGCTAGCGCTACGCGCGGCTCGGACGCCCTTTTACGAGGCCGTCGTGGGGTTACTCAGTGAGGGACGCCGTAAACCCATCCCTGGGGGCTTGTCTGCAACCATCCATGGCTGCAGACACCCTCACTGAGCAATCCCCACGACGGCCTCACAAGAACGTCAGGGCCGCGCAGGATACGCCTTTCACATAATCCCTATAAGCGTTCGATAACGGCTTGGGTGAAGTCGGTGGTACCGTGGCTACCGCCCAGATCGCGAGTGGTGCGGTCACCGCTTTCTATGACGTCAGCCAGTGCTTTAACGATCTTGTCGGCTTTGTCTGACATGCCTAAATATTCCAGCATTTGTACAGACGCCAGGATCACAGAGCTTGGGTTTGCCAGGTTTTTGCCGGCGATGTCGGGTGCCGAGCCGTGTACGGCTTCAAAGATGGCGCAGTTTTCACCGATGTTAGCCCCCGGCGCCATGCCCAAACCGCCGACCAGACCGGCACACAGGTCGGACACAATGTCACCGAACAGGTTGGTGGTAACGATAACGTCGAAGTCTTCCGGGTTCATCACCAGGCGCATGCACGCGGCATCAACGATCATCTCGGCCGACTCGATGTTTGGATACTCTTCGCCGATTTCACGGGCAACTTTGAGGAATAAGCCCGAGGTTGATTTCAGGATATTGGCTTTGTGTACCGCAGTGACTTTCTTACGGCCTTCACGTTCAGCCAGTTCGTAGGCAAAACGGACGATGCGTTCAGCGCCGGCACGGGTGATTTTGCTCATGGCTTCGGCTTCTGAACCGTCGTCTGATACTTTTTGCCCCAGACCTGAGTACATGCCCTCGGTGTTTTCACGGACGGTAATGATGTCAATGTTGTCGTAGCGAGCTTGGGTGCCTTTGAAGGACTTAACCGGACGCAGGTTCGCATACAAACCGAAGTGCTTGCGCAGGCTGACGTTAATTGAAGTGAAGCCTTCACCGACTGGAGTGGTGAGTGGACCTTTAAGCGTTATACCGTTGCGCTCAATGGCATCCAAGGTTGCTTGCGGCAGCAGTTCACCGGTTTTTTCCAGAGCGGTTAGGCCGGCTTCAACGTATTCGTATTCAAAATCGCAGCCCGCTTTGTTCATGATTTGAATGGCAGATTCAACAATATCCGGGCCAATACCGTCGCCGGGAATAACCGTTATCTTGGTGCTCATAATAGGTTCCTTATTCCATGTTACAGCTTTAAAACAGGGGGAGGTAAACGTGCCGCAAAGTCTAGCACCGAAGCGAATCACAGGCCAGTAACGCACTATTAGACTAGTGAATTGCAGGTATTTTTACTGTGAATGCGAAAACTCGGTCAGCGGAGAGTAGGGGTGACAACGGCTGATGGCTTTACTCAATACGCGACGCGCATCATCGCTACTGAGTTTGAGTGAGGTCAATGCATTTTCAAACTGTTCCTGCGCGGGTTCAGACAGACGCAGACGGTAGTGAAAGGTCTGTGCCACCAGCACGTTACTCACGGTCATCATTGCCGGTAGCGGATGTGCGGTGTGTTGTTCGGGCTGTAATAACGGTGCCAGCGGCTTGTCCAATTGCCAACGGGCGATTAACTGACGCGATAAGCGTTGCTTATTGTTCGGCATTGACGCCGACTGAGGACCCAGCCAGGCTTCTTTATCCGCTGAGTCCAGTTGGTGCAGTCGTGGCCAGCGTGCCGAGCGCAATAGGCGTGGATCGCGGAACAAGTCGGCCGCGGTCAACAAGGTTAACAGCGACGGCGGCGTAGGCAGAGCATGGCCGGTTAGGTCACTTAAATGCGTAAGCAGTTCGGTCAGCAGATTTAACCGTTGCATGAGTGATTGCTGCAAGGGCACCCGCTGTTGCAGAAATTGCTGTTGCAACGAGGCCGTTGCCAGGATGATGGCAGCGCGGGTGCCGCCCAGCCACAAATAAATGTGCTTAAGCTGCATGCGATGCGGATCATTGGCCGGCAACTGCTGTTGCTCGACCGCCTGGCGCAGACTTTGTGCCAGTATCGGTCGCTGGGCGATGTGATTAATGACCGGTTCCAGTGCGCCGGTGCCGGACGTATAGCGCTTGATGGCGGTAAGTAGTGGCTTGGGTGCTTTAAAGGTTACCGACGGCAGGTGCTGGCTCAGTGCGCGTAAATATTCAAGCTGCGCCAGCAACTTTTGCGGCGTTGCTTTAGTGTCAATCGGTTGCCAGTGAGAAAGCTGACTGAGCGGTAATTTGCGCAACGTTTGGCGTTTACTGTCCAATACCAACCAGTGACTGGCATCGGCACTGACCATAACCACCTGCGCTTGCGTTGGTTGGTGTTGCAGTACGCTGCCGGTGGTGATCGTCGGGCTGTGCGGGAGCTGCTCCGCAAACAACCAGTAACGAGCCCGTGCGGAGCCGCACAACAGCTCAGTCAGCGGTTGGCGTTGTTGTTGCCATTGGCATTGTGCCAGTGCCAGACACCACTGCGTAAAATAAAACGCATCCGTTAGCGGTGGTTGGCAAAAAGCCGCTGACCATAACGGTTGTTTTAACCCGCACTGCTGCCAGTATTCAAGGTCATCGGCCAACGCCCGTGACAGACAGGCGGCTGCCAACACTCGGCGAGAGTGGGTATGAAACTGTAAGCGGATAGCCAGTTTTAGCGCTTCAACGGCGCTGATAATGGCGATGGCGAGGTTGTTTTCAAGCTTTTCGGTGCGCAGTGCATGAACCAGCAACTCAGGATAACGGTGGCGGCCGTATTCACTGTCAAGGTGTTGAACCCACTCATAAAGTCTCGCCGGATCCCGATGTTGCAGGGCGTCTGTTGCCGAGCGAATGAGCTCTTCACAACGGCTCATTGCAGTTCCTGATAATCCTGATAGGCGTCACCACCCCAGGCGATCAACTGGTTATCCCGAAACAGCAGCGGCGTGCATTCATCTTTCGTGGTGATACCGTCGGAGGTGACATGGTGAGTGCGATAAAACAACACTTGATGGGCACCGGCTGATGTTTCTTTTGCTTCATTAATATCGGGCGAACCCAGCATACGAATGACGTCGTCTTTGCTCATGCCAAACTCAAGCTGACCGATTTGTTTGGCATTGTAGGTTTCGCGTTCCTGCCATTTCATATCCGCCGGATCGGCCTCGTACAAAACGTGTACGAGAGCGACCACGGCCAAATACGATAGCGTACCGCCGACCAATAAAAGGACGATCTTGCGCATGCTGGTATTACAACCTCGTGTTATTCCGTAATCACTTTATAACACGGATGATACACCGAACCGGGCAATTTCATACGGCCTTGTTCGACGAATGCACGAAGTAACTCGTCCAGACGTTTCATCAATGAACGTTCGCCATTGATGGTGAACACACCGTGCTTACGGATTTGGCGAATGCCTTCATCTTTCACATTTCCGGCAACAATGGCTGAGAAGGCGCGACGCAAGTCGGCAGCCAGGCGTTCTTTCGGCTGATCCGGATGCAGATTAAGCGACGCAACGTTCTCGTGCGTCGGCGAGAATGGACGCTGGAACTCTTCGTTAATTTTCAGCGTCCAGTTGAAGTAGTACGCATCACCGGAATCACGGCGGTACTGTTTCACGGCGGCCATTCCGGCATGCATATGCTGGGCAACCGCAGCTGGATCATCAATGATGATGCGGTACAGTTCTCTGGCTTCGTCACCGATGGTGGCACCAATGAAATCATCGAGCGCATCGAAATAGGCACGCGACGATTCCGGTCCGGTCAGGATAACCGGCAGGCTTTGGCGCTTATTGTCCGGGTGCATCAAAATGCCCAGCAGATACAGCAGTTCTTCTGCAGTACCGGCACCACCCGGGAAAATAACGATGCCATGCGCAGATCGTACAAAGGCTTCCAGACGTTTTTCGATGTCCGGCAAAATCACCAGCTCGTTGACAATCGGGTTAGGCGGCTCGGCGGCAATAATACCGGGTTCGGTTAAGCCCAGGTAACGGCCGTTGGTGATACGCTGTTTGGCGTGACCAATGGTTGCGCCTTTCATTGGCCCTTTCATCGCGCCCGGACCACAGCCGGTACAAATATTTAAGCCACGCAGACCGAGGTGATAACCCACTTGCTTGGTGTACTTGTACTCGATTTCGTTGATCGAATGTCCGCCCCAGCAGACCACCATGTTGGGTTCCTGCATGGGTTTTAGCGTCCGCGCGTTACGGAGAATATCGAACACCACGTGCGTCAGTGTGGCGCTGTCAGCGGCTTGCAACTCGGCTTCCGAATAGCGTTCACCGGTGAACAGAATATCACGCAGCACCGACTCTAATAGCTCGCGGATACCGGCAATCACTTCGCCATCAACGAACGCTTCTTCCGGCGGCTCAATCAGTTCCAGCTTAATACCGCGTTCTTTACGGATAATATTGACCTGAAAATCTTTGTAGGCGTCGTAAATATCGGCGCTGCTATCGGTGTGGCTACCGGCGTTTAATACCGCCAGACAGCAGTTACGGAATAGCTTGTACAGTTGGCTGTTGGATGATTCTTTTAGTCGTTCGATTTCTAATTGTGATAGCAGGGACATACTGCCCTGCGGAGAAATACTTGCTCTCATTCTTGTGACTTACTCCTGTTGTACCAGGGCGTCGTCGCAGCGTTGTTTTGGATTACGCTGTAACGATTTGATCTCGACCACGCCGCTTGGCTTCATATAGTGCCTTATCGGCAGCTTCAAAGACAGTCACCACCGTGTCACTGTCCTGGCTAAATTGTGCGACACCAACGGAAACCGTGATGCGAATATCCTCGCTCTTAAATTTAAACGGAATATTACTGATTTTCTCGCGCGCCAGTTCGAGCCGTTCGATGGCCTGCTCAAGCTGGGTTTGTGGAAAGATAATCACGAATTCTTCGCCGCCATAACGACAGACGAAATCCGACGCTTTTACCGATTTACGCAGCATACTGGCCAACACCTGCAGGGTTTTATCACCGGCAACATGGCCAAAACTGTCGTTAATACGTTTAAAGAAATCGATATCTGCCACCGCGATACACAGTGGTTCTTTATAGCGCGTCCAGCGCTCGAATTCCAGCTGAAATCGTTCTTCAAAGGCGGCGCGATTGGGCAGTTTTGTTAACGGATCCTGCAGACTTTTAAACTTCTGTTCCGCCAACTGGCGCTTATATTGCTCCACCTGACGTTCCAAATTTTTAATCCGTGATGAGGCCTTTTCGTACTGACGTTCAAAGTTACGGCGCTCGTCGCGCTCAAGGCTAAATTTTTGTTGCAGCGCCGCATTGATCGACTGCATATGGTCGCTGACCTGAGCTTTCAGCTCAGCCAACTGGGTTGCGGTTTCGACCGAGTCATTGAGCTGCTTCATGTCCGCTTGCAACTGCTGATTCAAGACGCCGCTTTTGTCATGAAATTCGGTGCGGCTCGCCAGCGTATTTTGCAGCGCTCCCTGCACCAGCGTCAGCGTTTGGTTCAGTTCCAGCAGGAAGCTTTGTGCCGATTGACGCTCATCATTGATGGTTTTCACAATCTGACGAATTAACTGCAACATCAACTCGATAAACTGTTGTTGATCCAACGCCTGATTCAGTTGCAGCTTGGTGCGCTGGATCAATTGTCCTGTTGCACCGTCAAAGTCGACCTGGTTGAGCAGCTCAAGCAACTGCCTTGATGGCACCTCCGCCGAATTTTGTTGCGGTTTAGTGTGCGAATCAGCAAGCGAATGTGCCGATGCAGTGAACAACTGCAGCAGTTCCAGCATAACCGGAATGTAATGAGTGACCGCAATGCTGGGCGACTCGAGCATGTTTTCAATGGTGGCGAGTCTATCCCGTCCTGCTTTTTGCAAGGATTGTTGGCGTAAAAATGCGACGGTTTCCTGAGTTTGCTCGCTGGTTTGTTTGAGCAGCCGCTGCACGTTTAAGGTGTGTTTTTCGATGACCGTTTGGGTGTCATTGATGGCTTGCTCGAGTTCCGCCATACCGGCATTACGCTGTAACAAGCCGCGTAACTTAACCAGTTTATTATCAAGACCGTGGTCCATGCCGGCACAGGCGTAGGTGAGCTTTATAATGAGCTCGGCAAGCACGTTGTAGTCGTGCTGAAAACTATCTTCGAGCTGCTTGCGGGACTGAATGCTTTGCTGTAACCGCTTGCTCAGCTGCTCAATTTTCGCTTCGGCTGTGTTCGGGTTATTCAAAATGCGACCTTACTTTTTACTGGGCGGTACTGTCTAAAGCAGTAAATACATCGTAGTAAAGTTAAACGTAATAACGGTAAAAACCGGTCACCATTGTACGGACTCTGCTGAACTAACGCCATAACAGAATGATGAAATGTCGTTAACCTATTGATTTGTTGCGTTAGTCTTATCAACTCAGGAATCGTTCCATTTTGTGATAGCCTAATAAGCACCTTGTCACAGGAATTATAAAAATACTAGAGGAACCCTTGTGTTAAAACGGACTCTTATTGCAAGTGCATTAGCAGCACTGACCTTTCCAGCGGCGGCAGACGTTGATTACTACATCGATCTGACCGAACCGACGCACCATACCGGTGATGTATCCATTACCTTCCCGGCCACCGATAAAGACTATCTTGAGGTGAAAATGCCGGCCTGGCGTACCGGCTATTACCGCATTCTCAATTTAGCCAACGGCGTGCGGGAGTTTTCGGCGCAGACCGACGATGGTGAACCGTTGCAGTGGCATAAAGTGGACAAAAGCACCTGGCGGATTCAAATCCCGGAGACAGCAAAAGGCGACGAGGTTGTCGTTGATTACCAAATCTACGCTGACCTACTGGGTCGTCGCGCGCGCCATATTGACGACTCGCATGCGTATTTAGATGCGTCAGCGGTGTTTATGTATGCCGATGAATATCGTCAGCAACCGGTGTCGGTGGAGTTGAACGTTCGCGATGACTGGCGCAGTGTGTCGGGCATGGAGAAAACCGCGGAGCATCGTTTTGTCGCCGATAACTGGGACATTCTGGTTGATAGCCCAATCGAGACGGGTATTAATGATCTGTACCAATTTGAAGTTGACGGCCGCGAGTACGAGTTGGTGATTTGGGGAGAGGGTAACCTTGACCATCAGCAAACCGTGGAAGATTTGAAAAAGCTGGTAACCACCGGCCCTGAAATTTGGGACGGTTACCCCTATGAGCGCTACGTGTTTATGGTACACCTGACGACCGATGCCGGTGGTGCGACAGAGCACCGCAACTCGACCATTATTCAGCGGCCTCGCTACCGTTATGGCTCACGCGATGATTACTTGTCGTTTATGTCGACCGCCTCCCATGAGTTTGTCCATACCTGGAACGTGAAGGCGTATCGACCGTCACCACTGGTACCTTATGACTATCAAAAAGAAAATTACACCGATCTGTTTTGGCTAGCGGAAGGTTCGACCAGTTACTTTCAGGATCATCTGTTGATGGTGGCTGATATCATGGCCACGGATGAGTACTTCGAACGCCTGGCGGATGATATTGAGAGCCATTACCGTAAGCCAGGTACCGAGGTTATGTCGGTTGCTGAAGCATCGTTTGAAGCCTGGAGTGATCAATACGGCGATCGGGCGCAAAACTTCTCGGTCAATATCTATTCAGAGGGCGCGATGGTCTCCTGGCAGTTGGATATGGCGCTGCTTGAAGCAACCGATGGCGAGGTGAGCTATCGCGACGTGCACAACGAGTTATATCAGCGTTTTGACGCTGACGAGGTCGGTTTTACGGCAGCGGATGTACTGACGATTTTGCAGGATTTGACCGGCCAGTCGTGGCAGAACTGGTGGCAACAAAACATCAACAGCCCGGTCGGAGAAATTCCGTTTGCCGATATGCTGGCGAGCGCCGGACTCGAGTTGAGCTTTGCTTCCGCGGATAAACAAACCCCTTGGGTTGGCTGGAGTGGTAACGCCGCGCCCGCGGGTATTGAGCTGACCCGGGTTGAGCGTAATGGTCCCGCCTGGAATGCCGGTTTCACGCCCGGCGATGTGATTGTCGCCTATGATGGCTTCCGTGCCGCCGGCGGACGTTTCGACGAAGCGCTGAAAGAGTACGAGGTGGGTGACGAAGTGGACGTCACTTATTTCCGCCGTGATCAATTGCACACCACCACCTTAGTGATCGGTGAACAGCAACACACCGGCGCCTCAATTACGCCGGTTGCAGAACCAACGGCAAAACAAAAGGCGCGGTTCCTGCAATGGCTGGGTGTACCGCACCCGAATGCTTCACCAGCGGACTAAAACTACTGTCGCGCCAGTCGTTTAACGGCTGGCGCCTGCTCGAAGTTGGAGCGGAACGGGTTGATGTCTAACCCACCGCGGCGCGTATAACGTGCGTACACACTCAATTGTGCAAATCCCAGCGCAAACAGATCCTGATAAATGCGTTCAACACACTGCTCATGAAACTCATTATGACGCCGAAAACTGACCAGGTAGCGGAGCAATGAGGCGGTATCCAGTTGTGGACCGGTGCCGTTAATATAAACCGAACCCCAATCCGGTTGATTGGTGATCAAGCAGTTAGACTTTAATAAATGACTTTTGTACTGCTGTTGCACCGGCGTCGTCGACACCACCTGCAATAAGCCGGGATCGTAATCGTAGTGGGTGATACGAATATCCTGATGATCGATGAGCTGACCGGGTAAATCATCGACGGCTTCGCCGGTAACATCGGTCAATGCGCGCAGCTCAACCTCAACGGCACCGCCGGCACAGTTCGATAAGTCGCGCTGCATCAAACGTTGTACCTGTTGCCAATGACTAAAGCGTGATTCGTTAAAGCTGTTTAAATACAACTTAAAGGACTTAGATTCAATCAGGTTGGGCGTGCTTGCCGGCACACTAAAGTAGCCCACGGCAACCTGCGGCAGACCCTGCTCGTTAAGCCAGGAAATTTCGTAACCGGTCCAATAATCCACGCCGTCAAAAGGCAATTGTGCATCCCTGATGCCGATCGGCTCACGGTTCAGCGCACGGGGCACGGCTTTAAGTTGGCCGGCATCGTATTCGGTTGGGTAAGCGGTTGTCTGACCCAGATTAAGGTGCTTTAACGGGTTGTCGTTTGGCATTTGTTCACTCCACGCATACAATGCGCGTAGTTTAAAGCCATTTAACAGCGAGTACCAGATGAGCGAAGCCCTGGACAGATTAATCGAACGTTACCGGACCCAGGTTGATCCCCTGATTACCGAATACGTTGCCGAATGGAACAGTCCCATCTACCGACAACCCCTGGATGAAGACCAGGTCGCCTGGCAACCGGTGCGACAACTACCCGAACTCGATTTCAGCGCTCTGGAAACAGCCCTGGAACTGACCTTTCACAAGCATGTGAAAGACTATTACGGGCGTTGGTTTGCCGGCGACCTGAATGTCATCGTTATTCATCAGCAGCAACAGCATGGTCTGTCATTGCTGCAAACCCAAGGGCCCGAGGACGCGGACCGGCTGTTGCAAAACATTACCGGCCACATTCTGATGAAGCGCAAGCTGAAGCAACCCGAAACCGTATTTATCGGCTTGGCGCACGAGGCCGATGACTTACTGGTCAGTATTGATAACCAAAGCGGAGTCGTTGGGCTTGAGTGGATAGGTAAAGCGCAACACGAAGTTATCGCACAGACGCTGGATGAGTTTCTTGAACAGTGCCAACCGCAGTGTTGACCAATAAGTCGCGGAACTCGCCAAATTGTTTGACAAACGCCTCATGCTGACAATAAAAAATGCTTTAAAAACAGGCTATTAAAATTTGGAACAGCATTTGCATTAACCTTAGGGAATCAGGGTTGCAGACCCGCTGCAACCGCCCCTGGAATGCAAAAATAACAATTTGGGAGAATTACTCGATGAAAGCATTACCCGTTCTTGCGACCGTTTTGGCAGGGTCTTTATTATTGCAGGGTTGCGTTATTGTAACCGAATCGGACTGGAAAGAAGGTCGTGCAGAGTACGACGGGCAGGTCGATGAGCGCGAAAATCGAAACCGTATTGCGGCGCTGCCGATGCAACTGTCGGTGAATGAAGTTAAACAGCGCCTGGGCACTCCGGATTTTAGTGATCGCTGGCAAGCCGATGACAGTGACTACCAGGTGTTGTACTACCGTACCCACCGAACGCATGCTGATGGCATGACCACTCGTGATGAATGCACGCCGCTGGTTTTTGTTAACGGTGAATTAACCGGAACGGGTGATTTGGCACTCGACAGCATCAAAAAATCTCGCTAGGTTGGTGAAATAATAACAACCAAAGAGAGATGCAATGGTGCAGGCAACAACTGAGCAAGTCGACACGCACACAATCGCTGGTGAGTTGGTGTATTTAACCGCCGAAGACTTAAAAGCGGCGGCGTCGCTGTTATTCAAAACCTATCACGATGATGCGCTGTTTCAGCGCATCTTTCGGGCCGAGAAAGCCGATTACGATAAGCGCCTGCGGGCGGCGATTCGCGAAGATCTGACGGCGTTTTGGGAAAGTGACCAACCCATTATTGGTGTGCGAGACGGCGACACGTTGCTCGGTGTTGCCTGTCTGACCCGGCCGGGTGCCAGTTTTGGCCCTAACCGTTTCTGGCACTGGCGTATTTCGATGCTGTTAACGGCGGGTTTCTTAAGTACCAAGCAGGTATTGGAAAAAGAGCGTCGTATTCAGCAGGCGATGCCGGATGTGCCTTATCATATGCTGGCTTTTATTGCGGTGGCGCCACAGTATCAACAACACGGATTAGGCCAGTTACTGGTGCAAGCGGTTGATACTCTGTTGCAGGAAGATCCCGAATCACAGGGCGTTGGCGTATACGTAACGCGCGACGACTATCGCGATTTTTTCCTCAAACGAGGTTATCAACGGCGGGCAAACATTAACGTCGCCGAGTTAAACGGCGACTTGTTGTTTCATGCCCGCAACAGCACGGATAGCGACGCCACGTAAGCTCGCGTGATGACGTTACTAGTGCAGTGGTTCGCGATTGGGCACACGAAACGGTGGTAATTCGACGCCGATAAGTTGTTGATTATGTAACTCCAAATCACCTTCATAGCGGGTTTCACCGTCACTACTAAACCCCATTTTAAAGGTCGCCCGCCACCCCGGCTGACGGCCCTTAAAGGACCAGCGTGTGCGATCACGTCGGACATCCAACAATTGTAGCCCCTGCTGTTTGCAATAGTGCGCCGCGTGTCGGTAGGCGCTTTCCGATTGCTGTCGGTGCTGCCAGAATATCCAGCCGAGTAACAGCAGCCCGAGCAGTAGCAGAACATCCAATAAGCTCATGCCTTATCCCTGTACGTTTTGTTTTAGTCGGTTCAGTGCCTGCAAACTGTCGTTACTAAGCTGTCCCTGTGCCAGCAGGCTAAGCAGTAACGGGCGTAATTGCGGTAAGCTGATAATATCCTGAAACAAGGCATCGAACATTACCGGTTGCAATTGGGCGATGGCATGAATATAACGTGTTAACCGTGTTGGGTCAGCTAATGCCGGCCACAGTCGGGCGGCCATTACGGTCAGCCTGTCCGCGTCCAGCGATTCGCTTGCGGTTGTCGTCAGCTGGTTGCGAATCAATTGAATCACCGGCCCTTGTTCGGCACAAGAGGCTAAAGCTCGCATCGCGTCACAGCGTGTTTCCGCGGTACTGGTAGCGGCAACCGTGACCAATGCATCACGGAGCTTAGCCGGTAACGGTTGGTGCTCCAGTGCGGCGGCTAGCTGCTGACGAACGGCCGCTGGATAATCGGTGAAGTGCGACGCAATGGCGGCGCAGAGTTGCGGAAGCTGTGCCAGGCGTGCTGCACAATCGTGTAAACCCTGCATACCAAGGTTTTGCCAGTCCCCCTGTTGCGATGCTAAATAGGTTTCGGCGTCATCAAAATAGAGGCTAGGAGCCGCCTGGCGCTGAACCGCGATACGGGCATGTAAGGCCGCGCGCTGAACGTCACTCGGCGTGAACAAATAGGGGTTTTGCTTAAGTTGCTGTTCTTGCTCATCGGTTAAACTGCCGGTGATTTCGTGACCCAGAGCGTTGAGCACAAACTCCAGATAATGATCCCGGGCGGCGCTGCTTAATAATCCTCGCTCATCCAGCGGCAATTGAATAAACCACAAGTAGTCGTTATCCGGTTGTTGTCGGTGTCGAAACAGCACCGCCAGTTGCGCCTGTTGACGAATCGGAAAAGGGTAGGGTTGTTGCTGACGTTCGATACGGTCAAAGGTGGTTTGGTCAATTTCGTGCAGGCAACGTCCTAAATCAAAGACCTGATAATCCGCTTTTCCCGCTTGTAAAAATTCGCCGAGCGTACTGATAGATTGCGTCACAACAACTCCAAAACTTGAATTTTATGTAGGTTTAACTCACTATTGCCCTCATTATATCGGTTTTACTGAACGAAGTGGTAACGGAGTCTCCGATGGAGCAGTATCAACGAGCCGCACGATTGCTCGATCGAATTGAACGCGAACTGAACAGCCTGGGTCTGTGGCAGTCACACCAACCGCCGGTACAAGCACTCGAAAGCCAACAGCCCTTTGCTATGGACACGTTAGAGTTCCATCAATGGTTGCAGTTTGTACTTATTCCAAGAATGTGGGCATTAATTGATGGTCAGCAACCATTGCCGTCGTCAATTGCAGTAAGCCCGATGGCCGCACATACCTTCCGCAATGAGCTGGAACAACACGAGCAACTGATCGAGCTGATCCGCGAGTTTGATGTTTTGTTGAGCGGTACCGATCCGTTACAGGACGACGTCTAGTGGACTCATCGCCGTTACCTATTGTCTACCAGGACGAGTCCCTGGTAGTGATTGATAAACCCTCGGGGTTATTGGTCCATCGAAGCCGTCTTGCCTCTGATGCGAAAGTCTTTGCCATGCAATTACTGCGTGATCAACTCGGTCAGCATGTATTTCCGCTGCACCGATTGGATCGCCCGACGTCCGGGTTACTGGTGTTTGCGTTGGACAGTGACACGGCACGGTTAGTGAACGAGCAGTGGACTGAACGTGCGGTCGAGAAGACCTACCACGCGGTGGTGCGGGGCTATGTTGATGACGCCGGGGTCATCGATTATCCGTTAAAAGAAGAGCTCGATAAAATTGCGGACAAAGATGCCCGCGAGGATAAAGAAGCCCAACAGGCGATCACAGAATACCGTTGTCTCAAGCGTATCGAACTGCCTTTTAAAGTGAGCAAAAAACACGATACCAGCCGCTATTCACTGGTCGAACTGAAACCCAAAACAGGGCGTAAACATCAGTTACGTCGCCACATGTCGCACATTCGCCATCCCATCATTGGCGATAGCCGTCATGGTGAAGGACGACACAATCGCTTTTTCCGCGACCAGTTTGGTTGTAACCGACTGTTACTGGCTGCGACGCACATCCGTTTTCAGCATCCACACAGCAATGAGGCACTGGATCTATCCATCGACATACCCGATGAACTGTTGCGGGCCTTTTCGTAAATAAATCCTTCCCCAACACCTTGCTGTTCAGCGATGCATTTTCTATTTCAGATACTTTTGTTTCATTTCGCAGTTATTTTGATAGTTTAATAACAACGGCTACGAATCAATGGGCTTTATTAAGCGACGCTGAATTTCATGGAGAATGACAATGAAAAAATGGATTTATCCGATTACGCTCGTTATCAGTATCACCAGCACAGCGGTTGAGTCATCCGAAAAAGACTATCTTGAGGAAGTGAATAAAGCCTTTCGCACGGTTGCTGAAGAAACCAAAAATAAAACGCTCACTGAAAAGATTTCTGTGTTAAATCGACTGTTAAATGAATTTTCGGATAATGAAATTGTTCACGACGCTTTGCTTCAGGAGATTGGCACGACGTACTCGTTCATGGGGGAGTATAACAAAGCGCTGGCATCATTTGATAAACGCGGACTTGCGGCTAAAACGATACCGCAGGATGTTAAAACGCTTGTGCCTGACAATGCCCGCTCTGCATTAGCGAATGAGGCAGAGAAGTATCAGATCGTGATGATTAATGAAGCTCACCACGTTCCTCAACATCGAGTCTTTACCCATCGTTTATTAGACGACCTTTGGCAACGAGGGTATCGCTATTTAGCGTTGGAAGCGTTATCAGAAAATGCGGAGCATGAGTTAGATAAAGGTTACGTTTCAGAAAAAACCGGTTTTTACACAGCGGAACCCATTTTTGCCAATTTAGTTTTACACGCGAAGCGGCTTGGTTTTCAACTTGTCTCGTACGATTATGGCTCTGACGTTTCAGGCGACACAGAAGCCCGTGAAAAAGCGGCTGTTAATAACCTTCGTGACAAAGTGTTTAACCAAGAACCAGAAGCCAAAGTGGTTATTCATGTTGGCTACAGTCATATTGATGAAAGTGCGTGGCTGGCACACTATATAAAAGCAAGCTTAAATAGCGATCCGTTAACAATCAACCAAACGGATATTGCGCAAAAGAGTGAAGCCCAATTTGAGTCCGAGACCTACACCTGGCTGGCGGAAAACCATTCATTTGAACACCCCTTTGTACTAACCGATAGTGACGGCGAACTGTGGTCGCTGAAGCCTGATACCTATGACGTCAATGTGGTTTGGCCGAGGACGAGCTATCAGTCGAATCGGCCTGAATGGGCGCGCTTGGATCGGCAACAGCGGATTGTTGATAAGCAGTGGTGCAAGGGACACTTCCCTTGCACTGTCGAAGTTTTCAGGGTTGGACGGGATAATGAAATTCCAGCCGACCGGGTTATTGTTTCAAAGCAGAGTAAAGAGACCGCTATTTTTATTTCCGATGACAGTGGTCTGATTCAAGTCAGCAATGCACAGGGTGACGTTATTCACACAGAAGTCTTGAAATAAACAACAATAGTAGCTTGCCGAAATTTTCGCTCGGCAAGGTGTCAGCGTTTATTTTCGATACGTTGAATTTTTTGCCATAGCTCATCCGCTTGTTGGCTGATGTGAGAACTGTCACGAATATTGCCATTGCGTTGCATTTCCATTGCTTTTTGTTGGAGCTGTTGAAGTTCTTTACGCATTTTTTTGGTGGGGTTGGATTTAAACAAGCCAAACATACTATTTTCCTACTGTTTGAAGTTATTGATGATACGTAGTGTTTAAGAAAATAGTTTTTATCGGTAGGCTAGCGTTAACATTGTGGATAAAGTAAGACTCTCGCTAGAGCAATAGCTGCATTAAGGAGTTGAGTATGCCTGACCAGTTAACATTATACGAAGCCATTATGTTACTCGCTCTGTGTGAGGAGCGAGGGACAATGAACGGTGTCTTTGTCGAATACGCAACGGCCGGCGCACTGACCGCAGAGCTGCTGATGCTCGAGCGCATTAAGGTTGATGTCGATAATAAGGAAAAAGTGGCGGTGGTTGATGATAGTACCACCGGTGACGCGTTACTGGACGAAGCGTTAACGATGATAGCGCAGGCAAAGCGGCCACTGAACCTAAAGCATTGGGTGCAAAAACTGGGCAGAATTAAACACCTTAAACATAAAGTCGCACAGAAGCTGGCGGCTGACGGTATCGTGGCAGCGGAAAAAGAAAAAGTATTGTGGCTGTTTGAGCGTCAGGTCTATCCTGAACTGAATCCGCAACCGGAACAGCAGTTACGTCAACAAATGCGGGCCGCCGTGCTGGCCGATCATGACGATGTCGAACCCAACATTGCAATTCTGGTGGCACTGGCAAACAGCGCGAAATTACTGCCACAAGTGTTCACAAAAGATGAGCTGAAGCAGCGTAAAAAGCGTCTCAAACAATTAGAAAATGGCGAAGTGGTTTCAAAAGCGGCGAAGCAAGCGGTTGCTGCCATCGAGGCTGCGGTAATGATGGCCGCCATCATGCCGGCCATCTCCGCGGCAGCTGTCACGTCAAGTCCGGGGTCGTGTTAGCGCCGTCTTCCGGAGGCGCGTCGAAGTATCGCGCTAAAAGCTCGGTCAGTTGCCGTCTGTCGTCGCAATGAACGTGGGCTAATAATTGCTTTTGCGTTTCCACGTGAGCGAGGATGATGTCGTCGCTCATCGCCAGCGCCGATGGTGTTAATTGAACCCAAACCACGCGTTTGTCGTGTTCATCCGTTAAGCGACAAACCCAGCCCTGTTTCTCAAGCCTGCCCAAACGACTGGTCATACTGCCTGAGGTAACCAGCATTTGCTCCAGTAACTGACCGGCGGTTAGTTTATACGGTGGACCTGACCGCCGTAATGTCGCGATGACATCAAAACCCGCATCGGTGAGTCCGAAACGTCGAAAAGTCTGGTTCATTCGCGTTGTCAATTGTTTGTGGACCAGTTGCAGCCGGCCAATCAACATCATGGTTGAAGTATCTAGCTCAGGCCACTCTTTCGCCCACTGTTGTTTTATTTTTTCTAAATTTTGCATCGTTTAGGTGAACCATTATGTCAATAAACAAGGTATTATCTTTAATTCAAGATAATTAACTGAAACGAAAAACTCAAGGAAAACAGGCTGCAATGAAAAAACGGTTAATTGCGATGTTGATAGTGCCGCTGACGGTGTCGCTGACAGCGCTTGCGCAGAAGGTTGATAAGGTGACTGCACAGCAGTTCGTTGATTTACAACAGGGCGAACGGGTTTACGCTGGATTTCGTCGAGCGCATGCAAAGGGAATCTGTGTCACAGGTGAGTTCGTGTCAAATGGCCGCTTGGCGGCATTCAGCCGAGCCACCATTTTTAAACCGGGCGCCACTCCCTTTACGGGGCGCTTTTCGATTGCCGGTAACAATCCGACGGCACCGGATCTGAAAGCACCGGTACGAAGTCTGGCATTAAGTTTTGTCAGCAGTGCGAGTCAGCAATGGCGACTTGCCATGAACACACCACCGGTAACCGCAGTATCGGATCCACAGAGCTTTTATCAACAGTTACAGGCGCTAAAAGCTGGACCCGAGGCCATAACGGCGTTTTTCAGAGCGCATCCTGAGAGTGCTGACTTTTTGGCCTGGAAAGCTCGCTATCAGCCAACCGCAAGCTTTGCGACTGAGCAATATCACAGCATCAATGCGTTTTATCTGGTTGATGAGGGCGGTCAACGGCGGGCGGTTCGCTGGTCATTCGAGCCACGTGCTAACAAGCCGGTAACCCAGGCTCAGCATAAGGACGCACTGCACGATGAGCTGCAACAACGGTTAGCGCAGCAAACGGTGGTGTTTGACTGGGTGTTCACCTTTGCCGGCGCGGGTGACGATGAAAATAATCCGGCCAAACAATGGCCGGATAACCGTCAACGGGTGGTCGTTGGTGAGTTGGAGATTAGCGCTTGGCAACCGCAATCGAGTGGTCATTGTCATGTCATCAACTTTGACCCGTTGGTGTTGCCCGATGGCATTGAGCCCACACGAGATCCTATCCTGCGGGCGCGCTCAGCGGCTTATGCGGAATCCTATCGGCGTCGCGCATGGGAACGGTTAACGGCCGGTGGGGAGGGCGCAAAAAATGACTAGTCGTTACCCATATTCGATGCGTTTATTACATTGGTCAATGGCTGCCTTAATGATGTCAATGTTGTGTGCTGGTCTGCTTATGGTTCGGTCACTGGAGCCGTGGCAACTGACGCTGCTGAATATGCATAAAAGTTTTGGTCTGGTAGCGGCGTTGCTGATTGTGGTGCGAACCGTTAACCGGTTGAGGCTGAAACTTCCAACGCCAAGCGAACCGCAAAACCGCTATCAATCAGCCGTTGCTAAAACGGTACATAGGTTGCTCTATGCGTTGATGTTTCTGATGCCGCTAACGGGCCTGTTGATGCAATATGCGGCGGCACGTCCGGTTGACGTGTTCGGGGCATTCCGGTTGCCGGCAGCGGAGCTGACGGATATTCAACAGTTTGCCGTTTTTCGCGAGCTTCATGGCCTACTGGCGGTTGTGTTTATGGGCATCATAGCCTTGCATATTGCCGGAGCCTGTCACCACTACCTTAGTGCGCGTCGGCGTTAGCTTGATGTTTCCCACAACAACTCAACAAGTACTCTGCTACGGCTTGGTAAGCTGGCAGTGAGGTTGGGTCTGTATGCGTATTCTTTGCCAGCGGGTGGGAAGCAAAACGCACAATCACCATATCTGCCGTGGGGTCAACATAAATGGTTTGTCCATGAACCCCACGAGCAGCGAATGCCTGGTGTTTATTGTGTAAAACCCACCACATACTGCGGTAGCTAGCGCCCTCTAAATAACGGTAATTGGCTTGACTGAACGCGGCTTTATCACCACCTTTACGGATTTGTTCAACAACGGATTGTGGAAAAAGCCTTTCGTTATTCAACGTCCCTTCATTTAGCATCAATTGACCGACTCGAGCCATATCCCGTAAACCGGCACTCAGGCCACCACCGGCAAAGGGTGTGCCCTTGCTGTCGATGGTCATGTAGGCATCTTGTTCTGCTCCGATATTCTTCCAAATTTTTGCTGACAGCAATTGCGCGACAGAAGAACCGGAAACACGTGCAATGATCCACCCCAACACATCGCTGTTAATGGTCTTGTAGCCAAATGCCTTGCCATGTTCGCCCGCCTTTTTGACGGTTTGCAAATATTCGTAGTAGCCCACTGGCCCTGTATAAGTATCGGGTTTGGGTAACGGGTTGGATGCCGCGGAGTAGATCCAAATGTCGGCATTGGGATCCTCGTAATTTTCGCTGTAATCCAGTCCGGTTGTCATATCCATGACTTGCCGTACCGTTGCGTCAGCAAAAGCCGATTCAGCGAGCTCCGGGACAATGGAAGCAACGGTCGCCTGCGCGTTGAGGGTGCCCTCCGCGACTAATATTTCGGCCAATAGTCCGGTTAACGATTTGGTCATGGACATAGCGGCATGTTTACGTTCCTCGTTAAGGCAACCGGCGTATTCCTCGTAAACAATCACGCCCTTGTGCAGAATGAGAATACCATCGGTATAGTTCTCCGTTAACGATTGCTTCCAGGTCAGTTCACGATGATTATCGAGGCGTTTGAAAGTGATATTGTCAATTTCTGAGTCCAGCTTTTCAGGTAATGGGGCAGGAGCTGAAAGCCCTCGGCTAACGGGGGTTGTCGGAAGTAATTCACGAATATGGCAGACGGTCCAACGGAGTTTGGGAAAACTAAAGAAATCAGATTCCGGGTGAGTAATAAGTTTATCAGCAGGAGGCGGAAAGCCTTGCATCCATTTTAACTTATTCGGGTCGGTGGCTTCGGCACTATCGAAACGTTGTTGCTGAGCTGTTGCTGTTACGCTAAACGATAGCATCACAAAAACAGTGAGGAAAAACAGACGTGACAACATAGAACGACCCCGAATGGTTTGGTAACGGTTTCGTTAACTATAGACCTTAACGAAAAATAGAAAAGTAACCTATGCCATTTTGTGGGGACAAGCAAAGAAGAGGAAAGAGGCGGGAGCCTCTTTCACTCGGTTTCGCCGCCGGGGGATTATTCCGCGCTGCGAAGGAGGGCGTTGATGCCCACTTTAGCGCGTGTTTTGGCATCAACGCGCTTAACAATAATGGCCGCGTAAAGGCTGTGAGAACCATCCGCAGAGGGCAGTGAACCTGGCACTACAACGGCGCCTGCAGGCACACGACCGTATAGGATTTTATTGTTTTCACGATCATAAATACGGGTGCTTTGACCGATATAAACGCCCATTGAAATGACCGCACCTTCTTCAACGATAACCCCTTCAACGATTTCTGAACGCGCGCCGATAAAGCAGTTGTCTTCAATGATGGTTGGGTTAGCCTGTAACGGCTCGAGTACACCACCGATGCCGACGCCGCCGGACAAATGCACGTTCTTGCCAATTTGTGCACAAGAGCCAACCGTAGCCCAGGTGTCGACCATTGAGCCTTCACCAACATAAGCGCCAATATTTACATACGATGGCATCACCACCACGTTACGGCCAATGTAGGCACCTTTACGAACCATCGCCGGCGGTACCACGCGCATACCTTCGGCGCGGAAACGGGCGCTGTCGTAATCGGCAAATTTGGCCGGAACTTTGTCCCAGAAACGGGTTTCGCCGCCTTCCATCAGGTAGTTGTCGTTTAAACGGAACGACAACAGAACGGCTTTTTTCAGCCACTGATGAACAACCCATTCACCGGATACTTTCTCAGCAACGCGCAGTTCTCCGCGGTCAATTTTATCGATGATGTATCGCACCGCTTCACGGAGATCATCGTCATCGGTATTGACGTTGATGGCATCACGGTTGTCAAAGGCTTCGGTTATCTTCTGCTTGTAATAGTCAATTGGCATTCGTGCTCCTAGTAATCCAATTCTGTTACGATTTGTTGTTTAAGTTGTTCTCGTTGCTGCTCTGATAACGCCTCGTTGTCAGCGGAAGCAACAATGAATAAATCCTCGGCCTGTTCGCCGATGGTGGTGATTTTGGCTGCCAATACACTGACATTGAGACGTTGCAATATGGCCGCAAGCTTAGCAACCAAACCCGGCCGATCGAGTGTGGTTAACTCAAACGTCGTGCGGCGCTGATGCTTGCTGGGTAAAAACTTCACCCGGGTTTTCACCTCAAAGTTTTTCATCCGGCGTGATAATGGCCGGTGATTTTCGGGTACCGACTGGCGCCGATGCAGCACGTCCAGTAACTGCTGTTTGACTTCCTCAATGCGTTGCGGGTCGGTCAGCGGCTTACCATCACGTTGCAGCAGCACAAAGGTGTCCATCACAAAACCGTCACGGGTTGCCAGTATTTGCGCATCCAGAATACTCAACTGCTGAGCGTCGAGAACACCGGCGACCGAGGCGAACAAATGGCTCTGTTCATGGTGGTAAATGAACAGTTCAGTGGTGCCGTAATTGTTCTCATCGCCGATAAGGATAAGCGGTAATTGCTCGGCAGACAACTTCAGGATATGTTGCGAATGCCAGCTGATTTGTTCGGCGGTATGACGGAAAAAATAATCGGCGGTAAAACGACCCCACAGACTTTGAATGTCGTTCTCGTTAAAGCCAGCGCTGAGCAACAGCGCCATGGCGTTGGCTTTATTCTGCTGAATTTTTTTACGAACATCCAGCGTTGGGCTGCTGCTGTTCTGCTCCAGTAAGTAACGTGTGGCGTTATACAACTCTTCCAGCAGGGTGGCTTTCCAGTTGTTCCAGAGCGAACGGTTAGTGGCTCGAATATCGGCAACGGTAAGACAATATAAGAAGTCGAGACGCTCCTTAGTCTGCATTTTATTGGCGAAATTCTGCACCACATCAGGATCGTGAATGTCACGTTTTTGAGCCGTCACCGACATGGTCAAGTGATGCTCGACCAGCCACGCGACCAGCTCTGCATCATCGTCGCTGTAGCCATGCTGATGGCAGAAATTGCGCGCGTCCATTGCCCCCAATTCTGAATGATCGCCGCCGCGGCCCTTGGCAATATCGTGAAAAATGCCAGCCAAATAAAGGCAATAGCGTCGCTTCATCTGCTTAACCAGTTGTTCGCACAACGGGAAATTGCCGGCGTACGCTGCATCGCTGTAGCGGTACAAATTGCGCACCAGTCGATAGGTATGTTCGTCGACGGTGTAAGCGTGGAATAAGTCAAACTGCATTTGCCCGACAATTTGCTGCCATTGTGGCAAATAACTGGCCATCACACTGTGGTGATGCATCAGCGCAAAGGCTCGGCCGCAACCATTCGGGTGTTCAATCAACTGACAGAACAGTTTGCGGCAGTCGGCATCGTAGCTCAGCGGCTCATGCAGTTGTGCTCTGGCGTTGCGCAGCAGGCGAATCGTGTGGGACTGGATACCGTTTATTTCAGGATGCTGAGCAATCAGTAAAAACGCTTTGATCAGATTACTGCGGTTTGCAAATACCTGATCATGACGTGCACTGAGCATATGACCGGTAACGGCAAAATCGGCATCCAAGTGCGTAGAGTCCATCAGATCCTGTGCGCCGAGAATGGCCTGCTGGAAAAATTGCAAGAGCATCTGGTTTAACTCGCTGACCCGTAGCACCACTTTAAAGTAGTCCTTCATCATCAGCTCTACCGACTGTTTACCTTCATTACCGTAGCCTAAGCGCACGGCAACACCGGGCTGGAAGTCAAACAGCAGCCGGTCTTCGCGTTTGCCGACCTCCAGGTGCAGTGCAAAGCGAATGCGCCAGAGCCAGTTCATGCAATCCCGCAACTCAACAAATTCATCGGCGGTCATGTAGCCGTATTCGACCAGGCTCTCGTCAGAGTGAGTCTGAAAGTGACGTTTGGCGATCCAGCCAATCGTTTGGATGTCGCGCAGACCGCCGGGACTGGATTTGATGTTCGGTTCCAGATTGTAGGACGTGCCATGATATTGTTGATGGCGTTGTTCCTGCTCTTCCAGTTTGGCCTGATAGAAATCGCGACTGGACCATGGAAATTCGCTGACCAGTTGTTGCTGAAAACGCTGAAACAGCGTTTCGTTGCCACACAGATAGCGAGCTTCGATCAAGTTGGTGGCGACAGTGATATCGTCCGCAGCTTGCACAAAGCAATCGGCGACGCTGCGTACCGCATGACCAATATCGAGGTGCAGATCCCAGAGAAAGGTGAGAAAAGCGGTTAACTTACTGGCGGCCGAGGCCGACTGGGTATCGTCCAGAATCAGTAGGTCGATGTCGGAGCCCGGGTGTAAGGTCTGACGCCCAAAACCGCCCACTGCAACCAGTGAAACGGTTTCTTCGTTCAACTGAAACTGTTGCCATAAGCGTTGCAGTAACTGATCAAAAAACGTCGAGCGGTGGTGTACCAGCGCGTCAATATCGGCGGTGATAAACTGTTGCTCTGACCATTGCCGATAGCGCTCAAGCAGTTGTTGGTACGCCTCACGTGACGGCGCGGCGTCCGCCGCCGGCCACTGGCTGTAAAAATCTTCACAAGCTAAGTGTTCTGAGGCGACGGGGTCGATCATCGTTGTGTTTCCCTTACTGGGCTAATCATCGTGCTTGATGACGCGCGGCAGCGTATCTTCTTCTTCAGCACGCAGGGTTAATACTTCCACGCCGTCTTCCGTCACCAGCAAGGTGTGTTCCCACTGTGCGCTCAAACTGCGGTCTTTGGTTAATACGGTCCAGCCGTCTTTCATCAGTTTGGTGTGGCGTTTGCCGGCATTTACCATGGGTTCGATGGTAAAGCACATACCGGCCTTGAGTTCTTCACCGGTACCGGCTTTACCGTAATGAACCACCTGCGGGTCTTCATGAAATACGGCGCCGATGCCATGACCACAGTATTCGCGCACGATGGAATAACCGTGTCCTTCAGCGTGTTGCTGGATCACTTCGGCGAAATCGCCGAGGCGAACACCGGGCTTAACCATCTTGATCGCTTTGTAGAGTGATTCTTGAGTAACGCGGATTAAACGCTCGGCTAAAATGGACGGTTTGCCCACCACAAACATTTTTGAGGTGTCGCCATGATAGCCATCGAGCTTGACGGTCACGTCGATGTTCATGATGTCGCCGTCTTTTAATTTTTTCGGGCCGGGAATACCGTGACAGACGCAGTGATTGACGGAGGTACAAATCGACTTAGGAAACCCGTGATAGTTTAAAGGTGCCGGATAGGCACCGTGATCGACGATGTATTTATGGCAAATTTCATCCAGCTCTTCGGTGGTGACACCAGGTTTGACGTAGTCGCCAATCATCTCAAGTACGCTGGCCGCCAGTCGGCCGGCCGCGCGCATTTTCTCTATTTCTTCCGGGGTCTTTATCGATATATCCATTCGTACGGCTCTCTGTTATCGAAATTGTACTGTCATTTAGTCGTTCATTGTGGCGCTAGTTTATCAGCCAGAGGCGCTTTTCGCTATCTTCTTTCTGTTGTGTTGCCAGTGCGGATATGGTATAAAATGCGCGCCGTTTTGAAGGCAACTTAAACTAACTTTAAACCACACATATACCGTCACATAATACGGGGTGCCCAAGGCGCTATAGTCAATAGCCTGGGTCGTGTTATGGGGTGTATGGAGGCTTAACCCCTACAAAAGGAAAAAGATTATGGCAAACGTGTCAATGCGTGACATGCTGAAAGCGGGTGTCCACTTCGGTCACCAAACTCGTTTCTGGAACCCAAAAATGAAGCCGTACATTTTTGGTGCTCGCAACAAGATTCATATCATCAACTTAGAAAAAACCGTGCCTATGTTCAACGACGCGTTGAGCTACCTGCAGCACGTGGCTTCTAACAAAGGTAAAATCCTGTTCGTTGGTACTAAGCGTGCCGCTGCTGAGTCAGTAAAAGAAGCAGCACAAGCGTGCGGTCAGTACTACGTAAACCATCGTTGGTTAGGCGGTATGTTGACTAACTGGAAAACCGTTCGTCAATCGATCAAGCGCCTGAAAGACCTCGAAACCATGAGCCAGGACGGTACCTTCGAAAAGCTAACCAAGAAAGAAGCGCTGGTTAACACCCGCGAAATGGAAAAGCTTGAGAAGAGCCTGGGTGGTATCAAAAACATGGGCGGTTTGCCTGACGTTTTATTCGTAATCGACGCGGATCACGAGCACATCGCAGTGAAAGAAGCGAACAACCTGGGTATCCCAGTGGTTTCTGTTGTAGATACCAACTCTGACCCAGACGGCATCGACTACATCATCCCAGGTAACGACGACGCCATTCGTGCGGTACAGTTGTACTTAAACGCTGCCGCTACTGCTGTTAAAGAAGCTGGCGCTGCGCAAGGCGATGTAAAAGACGCTGACGAATTTGTTGAAGCAACTGAAGAATAATCGAGGATAAAACCATGGCAATTACTGCAGCTCTGGTAAAAGAACTGCGCGAGCGCACTGGCGCTGGCATGATGGACTGCAAAAAAGCGTTGCAGGAAGTCGACGGTGATATGGAAGCAGCGATTGAACTGATGCGTAAAAGCGGTCAGGCAAAAGCAGCGAAAAAAGCGGGTCGTACTGCGGCTGAAGGCGTTATCTTGGTGAAATCTGAAGGTAACCAGGCAACATTGGTTGAACTGAACTGTGAAACCGACTTCGTTGCTCGTGACGACAGCTTCCTGGCATTCGGTGACCAAGTCATCAACGCCGCGTTCGCTAACAAAGAAAACGACATTGAAAAACTTCGCGCAACAGAAATCGACGGTGAAACCGTTGAGAAGAAACGTGAAGACCTGGTTGCTAAGATCGGTGAAAACATGGCTGTACGTCGTGTTGCAACCATCGAAGAAGGCAATGTTGTTGCAACCTATACGCACGGTGCTCGCATCGGTGTAGCGGTAGCATTGAACGGCGGTAACGAAGATCTGGCTCGTGATATCTGCATGCACGTTGCTGCAAGCAGCCCACAATTCGTTAAGCCTGAAGATGTTAACGCTGAAGTGGTTGAAAAAGAGCGTGCTATTCAGGTTGATATCGCTATGCAAAGCGGTAAGCCGAAAGAAATCGCTGAGAAGATGGTTGAAGGCCGTATGCGTAAGTTTACCGGCGAAATCAGCCTGACAGGTCAGCCTTTCGTTAAAGATCCTTCAATGACTGTCGGCGAATTGCTGAAGAAAGAAGGTGCAGACGTCGTTACGTTTGTACGTTTCGAAGTTGGTGAAGGTATTGAGCGTAAAGAAGAAGACTTTGCGTCTGAAGTTCAAGCTCAAGTGGCGGCTGCGAGCAAAGGTTAATTCTTTGTGACCGGGTCGTCCCCTAAGTAATGAACAAAAACCGCGTCTTGAAGGTTCAGGACGCGGTTTTTTTTGAATATACTTCTTATCGAATAAAAGGCTAAAGCGAGGCTATGATGAGCACCCACCCGAAACCCAGCTATCGACGAATTTTATTAAAACTCAGTGGCGAAGCACTGATGGGCGATGAGCCTTTCGGTATAGACGCAAAAGTGCTGGACAGAATGGCACAAGAAATTAAAGAATTGGTCGAACTTGGTGTGCAAGTGGGCTTAGTTATCGGCGGCGGTAATTTATTTCGCGGTGAAGGCCTGGCTAAGGCCGGAATGAATCGGGTCGTTGGCGACCATATGGGGATGCTGGCGACCGTAATGAACGGTCTTGCCATGCGTGACGCACTGCACCGTGCTTTTGTTAACGCGCGTTTAATGTCCGCGATTGAATTGACCGGTGTGTGTGACAGCTATAACTGGGCGGAAGCCATCAGTTTACTCAAGTCAGGCCGAGTGGTGATATTCTCAGCCGGTACTGGCAACCCGTTTTTTACCACCGACTCTGCGGCGTGTTTGCGCGGCATCGAGATCGAAGCGGATGTGGTTCTGAAGGGCACTAAGGTCGATGGCGTTTATTCTGCTGACCCCGTGCAAAACCCTGACGCGACGTTGTATCGCCACATTAATTACGATGATGTGTTGCAGCAACAATTAAAAGTGATGGATTTGGCCGCATTTACCCTGGCTCGTGACCATGGTTTACCGATCCGTGTATTTAATATGAACAAGCCTGGTGCGCTAAGGTCAGTGATTCTTGGTGAAGAAGAAGGTACACTGATCAGTAAAGACGCCAATAATGATCAAAGAATCAAGTAAAAGGTAGCAACGTGATTGATGAAATTATAAAAGACGCTGAACAGCGCATGCAAAAAAGCGTAGAGTCTCTGCGCAGTCAAATGAGTAAAGTTCGTACCGGTCGTGCTCACCCAAGTCTGCTCGATGGCGTGATGGTGAATTACTACGGTAGCGACACGCCGCTAAAACAGCTGGCAAACATTACTACAGAAGATTCTCGCACCCTGGCATTGACGGTGTTTGATAAGTCATCGACTCAGGCCGTTGAGAAAGCCATCATGAGCTCTGATCTGGGCTTAAACCCTGCATCGGCCGGCTCAGTCATCCGCATTCCTCTGCCTCCGTTAACCGAAGAGCGTCGTCGTGACCTGGTTAAGATCGTTCGTAACGAAGCGGAACAAGGCCGTGTCGCGGTTCGTAATATTCGTCGTGATGCCAACAGCGATGTGAAAGAATTGCTGAAGGAAAAGGAAATTACAGAAGACGAAGAACGCGCTGCTGAGGAACAAATCCAAAAGATCACGGACAAATATGTTAAGCAGATCGATGAAGCGCTGAAGGCAAAAGAACAAGACTTAATGGAAGTCTGATTCGATTAGCGCTCAATTTTGGTGTTAAACGCCGTGTAAGATCTTCTCGCGCGGCGTTTTTATTATCTATGGCAGAAGCATGACAGAACTCCCATCGCTACAGCAGTTAGTGCCTAAGCACGTAGCAATTATCATGGACGGTAATGGCCGGTGGGCAAAACAGCGTGGTAAACTGCGCACCTTTGGTCACAAAGCTGGCGCCGAGGCTGTTCGGCGTGCGGTCGCCTTCGCCCGTCGTAATGGTATTCAGTCGTTAACCTTATTCGCTTTCAGTAGCGAGAACTGGCAACGTCCGGAAAAAGAAGTTTCGGTGTTAATGGACTTGTTTATGACGGTGCTGAAACGCGAAGTGAAAAAGCTGCACCAGAACAACATTAAATTGAATATCATTGGCGATAAGTCGCGTTTTTCCACTCGTCTGCAGCGGCAAATCAGCGAAGCCGAGGAAAAGACCGCGAATAATAACGCATTGACCTTAAACATTGCGGCCAACTATGGTGGTCAATGGGATATTATTCAAGCAGCGCAGGCATTGGCGAAACAGGTTGAAAGCGGGGCTTTAAGCAGCTCAGACATCAACAGTGAACGCTTTGCGGCGCAGTTACAATTAGCGGGCCAGCCGACTCCGGACTTATTAATCAGAACCGGTGGCGAGTGTCGCATCAGTAACTTTTTATTGTGGCAGGCTGCCTATGCGGAGTTGTATTTTACGCCCGTTTTATGGCCTGACTTTGACGACGAAACGTTTTCCAAAGCAATTACTGAGTTCGCTCAGCGCGAACGTCGCTTTGGTTTAACCAGTGAGCAGCTCGACAGCGTCATGCGCGATCTGGAAACCCGGGTAGAGGAATAATTTTTGTTAAAACAACGAATACTCACAGCTTTGCTGTTAATACCGGTTGCTTTGTATGCGGTCTTTTTATTGCCGCTTTGGGGATTTTCTCTTTTCATTCAAGCCGTGCTGATGCTGGGCGCCTGGGAATGGTCGCCGTTAATGGGGGTGACAAAAACCAGCGGTCGAATCGCCTATACCGTGGCGGTGGGCGCAATCATTGGTGTGCTCAGCTTATTCGTGCCGTACCAACATCTGTGGACAGACGGCACCCTGGACCCGCTCATCTATTACACCATTGTTGCGGGCGGTGTCTGGTGGGTCTGCGCCCTGGCGCTGATCGTAAATTACCCGTCAAGCCGGCGTTTGTGGTCACGCACACGCTCTATTGTTGGGTTATTTGGGCTGTTAATTTTTGTACCGACCTGGGCAGCATTAATCACCGTACGTTCGATTAATATCGACGTGCAACCTTATTTTGGTGGCTGGGTGGTGTTGTTCATTTTATTATTGGTATGGGCCGCTGATGTTGGCGCTTATTTCGCCGGTGTGCGGTATGGCCGTAATAAAATGATGCCGGCCGTGAGTCCCGGTAAAACCATGGAAGGGTTATGCGGCGGTATCAGTCTGGCGTTTGTGGTGATGATGGTGGTGTCGCACTGGACTAAGATTCCGGCGGATCAGTTTACCGGGTATTATTTAACAGGATTATTCACGGTGGTAGCCTCAGTGTTTGGTGATTTGAACGAGAGTATGTTTAAACGCGCTGCCGGGGTAAAAGACAGTGGGTCGATATTGCCTGGTCACGGCGGTATTCTCGATCGAATTGACAGCTTGACGGCTGCGGTACCGATTTTCACTCTTGCTTATCTGGAGTTCCTACACTAAACCATGCGCAGTATTACGGTTCTGGGAGCAACAGGCTCTATCGGCAAAAACACACTCGACGTGGTGCGTCGTCATCGCGACGATTTTAGTGTGTTTGCGTTAACGGCAATGACGCAAGTGGATGCATTGGCCGAGCTTTGCCGTGAATTTAAACCTCAGTATGCGGTTATTGGTTGTGCTGATGACGCGGTCAAACTGGAGCGTGCCCTGGCTCCTCAGCAAACGACCGTTCTGTATGGCCAGCAAGGCCTGGCCGATGTCAGTGCAGCCGCCGACGTGGACGTTGTGATGGCCGCTATCGTCGGTGCGGCCGGGTTGGGTCCAACGCTGGCCGCCATTGATGCCGGTAAAACGGTATTGTTGGCCAACAAAGAAGCCTTGGTGGTCAGTGGTCAGTTGTTTATTGAACACGCCAAACAAAGCGGCGCCCGCATATTACCGGTTGATAGTGAACACAATGCGATTTTTCAGTGTTTGCCAGAGCAGCAACAGCAGCAGGTTGGGCACATGGATCTCGCGGCAGCCGGTATTGATCATATCCTATTGACCGGCTCTGGCGGCCCATTTCGGGATTTGCCGCTGTCTCAGTTGGTGCAACAATCGCCGGAAGCAGCCTGCAATCATCCCAACTGGTCGATGGGCCGGAAAATCTCCGTTGATTCGGCGACCATGTTGAACAAAGGCCTGGAATACATCGAAGCGCGCTGGTTGTTTAATTGTCAACGGCAACAACTGCAGATCGTGATCCACCCACAAAGTGTGATTCACTCAATGGTTCAGTACGTTGATGGCTCGGTGTTAGCGCAACTCGGCCAGCCGGATATGCGCACTCCGATTGCGCACACATTGGGTTTTCCCGACCGTATTAACAGCGGTGTGGGTGGCCTTGACTTCACCCGGCTCGGCGAGCTGACCTTTAAACAGCCTGAACCGGCGCGCTACCCATGCCTGCAATTAGCCATTGATAGTTGCTGGGAAGGACAAAGCGCAACCACCAGCCTGAATGCGGCGAATGAGATTGCTGTGGATGCCTTTTTAAAGGAGCAGATTGGTTTTACACAAATTGCCGAAGTGTGCGACTGGGTGCTACAACACCAGCCAATGTTCCATTGTGCCTCGATAGACGAATTGCTGCAGTTGGATCAGCAAGTCAGAGAGCGGGCGCGCGAACGCGTTAAGCAGGTGGCTTATGTTTGATTTTATAGGGTACGCCGCGGCGTTTGCGGTCACGCTGGGCATCTTAGTGGCGTTTCATGAGTTTGGTCACTTCTGGGTCGCGCGTCGGTGTGGAGTAAAGGTTATCACCTACTCGGTGGGGTTTGGTAAGGCCATTTGGTCGCGTACCGGCAAAGACGGTACCGAGTATCAACTGGGTGTTATTCCGTTAGGCGGTTACGTGCGGATGCTCGACGAACGGGTTGACGAGGTCGCTGAGCACGAGCGGCATTTGTCGTTTAATGCTCAGTCGGTGTATAAACGTTTTGCGATCGTGGCAGCCGGACCTATCGCTAACTTTGTGCTTGCGGTTGCCGTATTGTGGCTGATGTTTGGTATTGGGGTACCAACGGTGAAGCCAATCATCGGTGAGGTTGCCGCAGACTCCATCGCCAGCCGCGCCAACTTGCAACGCGGTGACGAGATTGTGCAAGTGGGTAATATCGAGGCTTATGACTGGCAACAGGTGCAATTGGGTCTGATGTCAGCGATTGGCAATGAAGACGTTACGCTGGTGGTGCGCAGCCGCAATGGTAATGAACGTATGCAGACACTGGACCTCAGTGACTGGCAGTTTGATCCAGAAACCGAGTCGACCTTCGGTAGTCTTGGTATCGACGTTTATCAGCCGCACGTTTATACCGAGTTGGCCGAAGTGATGGATGATTCGCCGGCAGCCGAAGCGGGTCTGCAACAAGGCGATGTGATCGAAACCGTCAACGGCGAAGCGGTAACAAACTGGCAGCAGTTGACCGAAGTGATTCGGCAGTCACCGGGGCAAATGTTGGCGTTAGGCATTTCCCGAAATGGCAATCGCCAACAAATTTCCGCCCTTGTTGGGGAACAGGAAGGAGCCAGTGGTGTCATAGGTTATCTTGGCATTATGCCAAAGACCGAGGCATTACCTGAGGGTTATGTATTTAACCATCAATATGGTATTGTCGGCGGTTTAGTAAAAGGTGCGCAACAGACTTGGGACTTGATGGTCATCAGCGTACAAATGATTGGAAAATTATTAACCGGCGACGTATCGGTTAAAAACTTGGCAGGACCGCTAAGTATTGCTGAAGGGGCAGGAGTCAGTGCCGGCAACGGATTTGTTTATTTTCTCAGTTTTCTGGCACTACTGAGCGTTAACCTGGGTATCATTAATTTGTTGCCATTGCCGGTCTTAGATGGCGGGCACCTGGCCTTTTTTATGGTCGAATGGGTACGCGGAAAGCCTGTTTCAGAAAAAGTACAAGATGTTTGCTATCGAATTGGGGCAGCACTGGTTTTTGCGCTAATGGTGCTGGCCATCAGTAATGATATTGTTCGGTACGCATTCTGATTTAGAATCAACAATAAGTAGCTATTCATAATGACGTTTAAAAAGCTGTTAGTGAGTGCCATGGTGGCAGCGGCGGTTTCGCCGGTGCACGCACAAGAAGAATTTGTAGTTGAAGATATTGAAGTCAAAGGCTTGCAACGCGTTGCCCTGGGGGCCGCGTTAACCTATATTCCCGTCCGGGTTGGCGATGATGTCAGCGAGATGCAAATTCGCAGCGCGATTAAGTCGTTGTATTCGTCTACGCACTTTGACTACATCGAAGTAAAACGCGACGGTAGCACGCTGATATTTCAGGTGAGCGAGCGTCCTACCATTGCTGAGATTACGTTCGAAGGCAATAAAGACATTAAAGACGAACAGCTTGAACAAAGCCTGCAGGACAACAATATTGTTGTTGGTGAGCCACTTGACCGCACCACCATTTCGGGTATTGAAAAGGGTCTGGAAGATTTCTTCCACAGTGTTGGTAAATACAACGCTGAAGTTACCATCGAAGTGGTCGAGCTACCGCGTAACCGGGTTGAACTGCTGATGACCTTCGATGAAGGCGATGCGGCTGAAATTGCACAGATCAACATTGTTGGCAACAAGGCCTTCCCGGATGAGTTGCTGTTGGATGCGTTTGAGCTAAAAGACGATTTACCCTGGTGGAACGTCATTGGTGAGAAGCGCTATCAGAAAGAACAACTGAGCGGTGACTTAGAAACGCTGGAGTCGTTCTACCGCGATCGTGGCTACTTGCAATTTACGGTAACGTCGGTACAAGTATCGATGACACCGGATCGTGAAGGCATTTACATCACCATTAACGTTGACGAAGGTGAAAAATACCGCGTCAGCGGTACCGATGTCATCGGTGATCTTAAAGGTCACGATGATTTGGTTGAGCGCATTGCCACCATCGAGGAAGGCACGCTGTACAACGCCGCGCAGGTCACCTACATCGAAGACATGATCTCACGGTTCTTTGGTCGCTTTGGTTATGCCTACCCGGAAGTTCGTGCCATTCCTGAACGGAATGACGACGACAAAACGGTCAAACTGACGTTCTCGATTGACCCGGGTAACCGTGTCTACGTCCGTCGCATTAATTTTGAAGGCAACAGCCTTACTCAGGATCGCGTGCTGCGCCGTGAAATGCGTCAGCTCGAAGGTGCCTGGTTGTCGGACGACAAAGTCGAGCAGGGCAAAGTCCGACTGGAACGGCTGGGCTTTTTCGAAACCGTCGAAAGCTCAACCCAAAAAGTTGACGGTCGTGATGATCAAGTTGATATCACTTATAAAGTGAAAGAGCAGCCGTCGGGCTCCTTTAACGCCGGTATCGGCTACGGCGACTACTCGGGTCTGCAATTAAATGCGGGCGTACAACAAAATAACTTCCTGGGTACCGGTAATCGGGCGGGCATTAACGTCTCCACCAGTCGGTTTAATAAAAACTTCAGCATTTCCTACGCAGACCCTTACTTCACCATCAACGGTGTCAGTTTGTCAGGGCAGCTGTATATGAATGAGTTTGATGCCGGAAAAGCTGAAAACTTAATTCGCTATAATCAAAAAACCTATGGTATTTCATCGAACATCGGGTTCCCGGTCGATGAAATCAACAGCTTTAACTTTGGTATTGGTTATAAGCAGCAGGAAGTCAGCAACGTTGATGGCTACGAGCAGATCCGAAAATTCTACTCGGCATTTTTGGATCGTGAAAACCCAGACGAAGGTGTTGCCTTTGATATCTATGAGTTTAATGCGGGCTGGCAACGCATCACGCTCAACCGCGGCACGTTCCCGACTTCAGGCTCATCACAACGCGCCTCGGTAGAAGTTTCTGCGCCGTTTAGTGATATTCAATACTTTAAAGCCAACTACGACTTTAAATATTACATACCGCTGTCGGACGATCACCAGTGGTCGTTCCTGACGCGCTTTAACATTGGCTATGGTAACGGCTACGGTGAAGACGATGTCGGTAATGAGTTCTTGTTGCCGTTCTGGGAGTCCTTCCGCGTCGGTGGTCAGGGCGACTTGCGTGGTTTCGAACCTAATACCGTTGGACCTCGGGCAATTTACAGTTTTGCCGAACAGGTAACAGGACCTCCAGACTCGACCGGTCTTCCATCCGGCTACCCGGAGGGCACAGGTGCCGAAAGTGTTCAAGTTAGACGCTATGCGGTTGGCGGTAACGCTAAGGTCGTCGGTGGTCTTGAGTTAATTGTACCAACACCGTTCATCGATGAAGGTATGCGTAACAGTGTTCGCACCAGTGTATTTGTGGATGTGGGAACAGTGTGGGATACTGAATTCGATTACGATCAATACAAAGACCTGGATTTGGTGCCCAACAGTCAACCATTATCCGATTACAGTGATCCGGGTGACTTCCGTGTATCGGCCGGTGTGTCGGTGCAGTGGATATCACCGATGGGGCCATTGACGTTCTCATTGGGTCGGGCATTGAAAGAGGTTGAGGGCGATGAAACGCAGGTGTTCTCGTTCAATATCGGTACCACATTCTGATAAACTATAAAGAATCGTTTAAAACGAACAACAGTCTATTGAGGAGTTAACATTGAAAACTTTAATTAAAACAACGGCAGCCGCTGTAGCACTCTCTACCGCTCTGTTTGCCGGTGCAGCCGAAGCGCAGCAGAAGATTGGTGTGGTCGATATGATGTCGATTTTCCAACAATTACCGCAGCGTGAACAAATCTCACAAGATCTGCAGGCCGAGTTCCAGGATCGCTTTGAAGAGATGCGTCAACTGGAGACTAAAATCCAGGAACTGCGTCAAAAGCAAGAGCGTGATGCGTCGATCATGTCAAATGACGAGAAGACGCAACTGAACCGTGAACTGGAGCAGTTGATTTCTGAGGCACAGCTGAAGAGCAAAGCGCTGCAGGAAGACACTCGCCGTCGCCAGCAGGAAGAACGTAACGAGCTGCTCGGAAAAGTACAGCAGGCCATCAACGCCGTAGCCGCTGAGCAAGGTTATGACCTTGTGCTGGAAAGCAGTGCAGTCGCGTTCATGAAAGCAGACAACGATTTGTCTGACGAAGTGGTTACTGAGATGTCTTCAGGTAATTAATGAATGACTGAGTATACTCTGCAACAACTTGCCGAGCATGTTGGTGGTGAGGTTCGCGGTGACGCGAACCTTGTCATTACAGGGGTTGGTACCCTGCAGTCAGCGAATGCTCAACAAGTGGCCTTTTTGGCAAACAGTCGCTACAAAAGTCAATTAGCGGAATCGGCAGCGGGCGCGGTATTACTGTCACCGAAAGATGCTGAAAACAGCGATGTGCAAAATGCTATTGTCATTGCTAATCCCTATGCGGCGTTTGCCAAAGTGGCACAACTTTTAGATACCACACCATTGCCGGCGACCGGCATTGCGGATACCGCGCGGGTGGCCGAAGGGGTAACTCTGGGGAGTAACGTTTCGCTCGGAGAATACGTCGTTATCGAGGCCGGCGCAACGATCGGTGATAACGTCAGTATTGGTGCGCACACGCACGTTGGGCCCGGTGTCAGCATCGGTAACAACAGTAAAATTTGGTCCGGGGTACACCTTTACCATAACTGTCAGATTGGTGCTGACTGCATCATTCATTCAGGAGCGGTTATTGGCGCAGACGGCTTTGGCTGGGCGCCGGAAAATGGTAAATGGTTAAAAATCCCGCAAATTGGCCGTGTCGTAATTGGTAACCGTGTTGAAATCGGTGCGTCGACAACGGTTGACCGGGGCGCGCTAGATGACACCATCATCAGTGATGGTTGTATCATCGATAACCAGTGCCAGATTGCCCATAACGTGTTTATTGATGAAGACACGGCGATAGCCGGGTGTACCGTATTAGCAGGCAGTTGCCGTATTGGTAAGCGTTGCATGATTGGTGGTGCTTCGGCGATCAACGGTCATATCAGTATTTGTGACGATGTGCAGATCATGGGCTTTGCCATGGTGATCAAAGAAATCACCGAACCGGGCGTTTATGCGTCTGGCATTCCTGCGTCGAGCCATCGCGAATGGCGCCGTAACGGAGCGAGATTCCGTCAGCTTGATGACCTGTTTAAGCGCGTAAAGTCAGTTGAGCAACAACTGCAAGATAACAACGAATAATTGGGAGCTACTGTGAAAGCCACGGAGTCTGGATTTGATATTCAAGGTGTGCTCGACTTATTGCCACACCGTTATCCATTTTTATTGATCGATCGCGTGATTGAGTGCGATTGCGAGCGCTCGATCCATGCCATCAAAAACGTCAGCTTTAATGAACCTATGTTCAACGGACACTTCCCGGGCAAGCCGATTTTCCCTGGGGTATTGTTGTTGGAAGGTCTGGCTCAGGCAGCCGGTCTGTTAGGTTTTAAAATTACCCAGCAGAAATCTGAAGCAAACGATTTGTACCTGTTTGCCGGTATCGACAACGCGCGTTTTAAACGCCAGGTGGTACCCGGAGATACCATTCATTTTCACGTGACCTTCGAAAAAGAACGTCGTGGCATCTGGAAATTCAGTGGTAAAGCTGAGGTGGATGGCGAATTGGCAGCCAGTGCTGAGATAATCTGTGCAAGAAGGGAAGTCTAGTGATCCACGAAACGGCGATAATCGACGCCAGTGCTAAAATTGGTGAAAACGTCAGTATCGGCCCCTGGACCGTTATCGGTCCCGATGTTGTGATTGGCGATAACTGTGATATTCGCTCGCACGTTGTTATTAAAGGTCCGACAGAAATCGGCCGCAACAATACCATTTATCAGTTTGCGTCGGTCGGTGAAGATTGTCAGGATAAGAAGTATGCGGGCGAGCCGACGCGGTTGGTTATCGGTGATCATAATGTTATTCGTGAGTCAGTAACTATCCACCGTGGCACCGTGCAAGACAACAGCTTAACCCAAATCGGCAGTCATAATCTGCTGATGGCCTACGTCCATGTTGCTCATGACTGCATGGTCGGTGATAACAACATACTGGCCAATCAGGTAACCCTGGCCGGCCACGTTCACGTGGGCGATTACGTTATTCTTGGTGGTATGACGGGTGTGCACCAGTTCTGCCATATCGGCTCGCACAGCTTTTGCGCAGTGAATTCAATCTTAGTGCAGGACTTACCGCCGTTTGTGATGGCGCAGGGACACAATGCCCGTCCTCGTACCATCAACAGTGAAGGTTTAAAGCGGCGCAATTTCAGCGCTGAACAAATCACCAATATTCGCCGTGCTTATAAGTTGCTGTATCGCTCCGGTATGACAACCGAAGAGGCGTTACAAGCGATTAAAGAGCTGAACGAGCCGCAGCTTGACGACTTCTGTGCGTTCGTTGAAAACAGTCAACGCGGCATTATTCGTCCCTAGTAACTAATGACCACAATGTCCCCCCGTGTTATTGCGATTGTCGTCGGAGAACATTCCGGCGATTTACTTGGCGCTGGTTTAATGCGCGCACTCAAACAGCGCTCGCGCCAGCCGATTGAATTCATTGGCGTCGGCGGCCCGCTCATGGCGGCAGAAGGGTTGCAGTCTTTTTTCCCGATGGAAGATCTGGCGGTGATGGGCATTGCCGAAGTGCTGAAAGATCTGCCAAAGTTGCTGCGACACCGTCGTAAGCTGGTACAGTATCTGCTCGAGCGTCAGCCACAGGTCATGATTGGCATCGATGCCCCTGACTTCAATTTGACCGTCGAACGACGTTTACGGGATCGCGGCATCCGTACCGTACATTACGTCAGCCCGTCGGTTTGGGCGTGGCGGGAAGGTCGTATCAAGGGTATTAAGAAAGCCGTAGACCATATGCTTTGCCTGTTGCCATTTGAACAGCAGTTTTACGACAAACATCAACTGCCGGCGACCTTTGTCGGCCATCCACTGGCGGATGACATTCCCATGCAATGGCCGCGGTCGCAAGCGCGTAGCGAGCTGAATTTGGCGCAGGATGGCCAGTATTTGGCGTTGATGCCGGGCAGTCGGGGCGGTGAAGTAAAGCGCATGGCGCCGCTATTTTTGCAAGCAGCTCTGCAGTTACAGCAACGATATCCGTCATTAAAATTTGTGGCGCCGATGATCAGTGCAACGCGGGCAGAACAATTTAAGGCATTATGGCAGCAACACGCGCCACAATTGGCTATCGACATTACGGTTGGTAACAGTCGTGCCACCATGGCTGCGGCGGACTACTTGTTGCTGACGTCGGGTACGGTCGCGTTAGAAGCCATGCTGATCAAGCGACCGATGGTGGTTGCCTACAAATTTAATGCACTCACCTACCGACTGATAAAATGGCTGTTTCATGCGCCGTTTTTTTCGCTGCCTAACCTGCTGGCCGATGAACGTATTGTGCCTGAGTTGGCGCAGCACGAAGCGTCCTGTGACGCGTTGGTTGATGCCATGAGCACACTCATTGACAGTGACAATGATGCGCTGCTACAGCGTTTCGAAAACTTACACAAGCAATTGAAGGTTAACGCCAGTGAACGGGCTGCCGAAGTTGTACTGAATCTAATAAGTTCTAATAAATAGAAAGATTAACCAGAAATTATGGGCTAATAATTCTAAAAAATAGAGGCTATCCTTAGGTTAACTCAATCAAGGAGGTCTTATGGGATTATTAGTTGACGGTCAGTGGCACGATAAATGGTACGACACCGAAAAGCACGGTGGCCGCTTTGTCCGCAGTGAGTCACAGTTTCGCAATGACATATCTCCGACAGGGCGGTTTAAACCTGAATCCGGCCGCTATCATCTGTACGTTTCTTATGCGTGTCCCTGGGCGCATCGGGCGCTGATTTTCCGACGTCTGAAAGGGCTCGAGCAACACATCGACGTTTCCGTCGTGCATCCGCTGATGTTAGAAAATGGCTGGGAATTTGCAGATACACCATTGCACGACCCGCTGTACAACAACGATTACCTGTACCAGCTCTATTTAAAAGCAGATCCGAATTATTCCGGTCGCGTTACCGTGCCTGTGTTATGGGATAAACAGGAGCAAACCATCGTTAATAATGAGTCTGCGGATATCATTCGAATTTTCAACTCGGCGTTCAATGACCTCACCGGTAACCACGATGACTATTATCCGCCATCGTTGCGTGAGGAGATTGACGAGGTCAATGAATGGGTCTACAACGACATTAATAACGGTGTCTACAAGTGCGGTTTTGCGACTCGTCAGCAAGCCTACGAAGAGGCTTTCACCGATTTATTTGCGGCGCTGGACAGGGTCGAAGCGATTTTGGCCAAACAGCCCTATTTGGCAGGCGCGCAATTGACCGAGGCAGACTGGCGATTATTCACCACTCTGGTGCGCTTTGACGCGGTTTATTTTGGTCACTTTAAGACCAACCGCCAGCGCATTGTTGATTACCCGAATATGTGGCGTTATGTGCGAGGCTTATATCAACACCCGGGCGTTGCCGAAACCGTGGTGATGGATCATATCAAACAGCATTATTACGGCAGTCACAAAACCATTAACCCAACGCAAATTGTGCCGGCAGGTCCGGACATTGATTTCAACCAGCCGCTGGAGTGAGAAACCTATGTCGAGTGTCATTTTAGGGCGTTTTCGTGGTATGCCGGCGCAAGACGGTGCCGGTGTTAAGCTCACACGAATCATTAATCAGCCGGGTTTAAAGCATCAGGATCCGTTTCTGATGCTGGATGAATTCCGTTCCGATAACCCCGACGATTATATTGCCGGTTTTCCACCGCATCCGCATCGTGGTTTTTGTACCCTGACCTACATGCTGGCGGGGCAGATGGAGCACAAGGATTCGGTCGGCAATACCGGCGTAGTCGAAGCCGGTGGCGTGCAATGGATGAAAGCGGCGCGGGGCATCATTCATGCGGAGATGCCTAAGCAAGAAGCAGGCTTGATGTGGGGTTTTCAATTATGGGTAAACCTTCCGGCGGCGGAAAAAATGTCCGAGCCAGCCTGGTATGATTATCCCGCCGATGTGATCCCGGAAATCGATCGCGGCAACGCGGTTATTCGGGTTGTTGCCGGAGAACATGGCGGCAAAACGGGGCCGGTTGATGCGCCGGGTCGTGACTTTTTGATGTTGGATCTGGTGTTTAATGCCGCTGAAACCTTGACGGTGGCGGCCCAAGGGCAACGTCAACGGCTGGGTTACGTGTACAAAGGCAATGTCAGCGTCAATGGCGAAGCTGTTGCTCGTGGTGAACTGGTCCGCCTCGATACCGATGCGGAGCTTATTATCGAGGGCAGTGCCGACAGTGGGCTATTGCTGTTGGCGGCACAACCGATCAATGAGCCGATTGCGCAGTACGGTCCCTTTGTCATGAACAACTCAGTGGAAATCGAACAGGCGATACGCGACTATCAGAATGGCACGCTGGCCGCTAATCAAAAGTTAACGTAATCCCAGCGTCGCGGTTTGTTCTAATAAATATTCGTAACGCTGCTTGTGGGTGTCGGACAGTGGCAACCCCTGCAGCGTTTTGAAGCAATTGGCGCATTCTTTGCGCAGAAACTCCAGTTCTACCTTACCGGTATTCTGACAGTAGCTGACCGCCGTTTGTATGTAGTTGAGTGCCGCGCCGCTGTTCAGCGGAGCCAGTTGCAACGCCTCCCGGAACACACTTAAGGCCTCTTTATAATTGTGCTGCTCGTACAGACGAATACCTTTTTGGTGCACGTCACGGAACGCATTTTCGGTCTTGCGTGCCAGTTCACGACGTTCAGTCAATAACTTTTTAGTGTAACTATCGATGTTGTGTCCGTCATCGGCCGCAATTGCCAGTTCATTGGCTTTTTCAAACTCGCCCAGATCCAGCAACACAATGATGACGTCGGCAAGTAACTCGGTTGGCACCGGTTTTTTCTGCGACAGTTCATCACCAACCGCCTTATTGAGCAATTGTTGTGCTTCGCGCAGCCGTCCATTAAACGCATCAATACGTGAGACCAGAATCGACTCCAGCGTTTCAAACGGCAACTCGGAATAAACAATGTTTTCGTCGTAGCGGGAGCGTTGCAGTTCCATGGTCGCTTCCGTCTGGTACTTGGCGACCTTCTGACGCGTATCGGCGTGTTCGGCAGCGTCCAAAATTGCCCTTAAGTAATTGCACAGGTGCTGGACATTACGAAACACTGAGGTACGGGAGATTTGCAGCACATTGTTCATCGCTTGTTTGGCAATCTCATAGTCGCCATTGTCACGGGCTATATGGGCTAACTGGGTTTGCCTGGAGATGGAAAACGGGGCCATGTTGATGCTCTGCCGCGCGCTTTCCAGCGCCTCTTCAGGATTATCCAGCAGCAAATAGCAGCGCGTTTTGATGTCCTGTGCCTCAATCGCGTTTGGCATCTTTTTGAGTACCGCTTCAGCAATCTCCAGAGCATCTTTGGGACGTTGTTGCAACAATCGAGTTTCGGCAAGTTTTAACTGAATCCAGGGTTGCACACCGTCTTCAAGTACACGCTTTATCGCGGCTTCAGCTTGCTCAAGTTGCTGCGTTTTATTAAACAGTTCAATCTGCAACTTTTGGCAATAGGTGGCGTAACGGCTTTGTGAATCGATATGACGCTGGCAGGCGTCAATACAAGCTGTGTAATCGCCGTTGTATAACGACTTGAACACATCTTTAAGCCACATCCGGCGTTTGTAAGCGCGGGCAATTCGAGAGCGCAGAACGCGATGTGAAAAGGGTTTGGTGAGATAGTCATCGGGCTGTAGTTCAAGCGCGCTCAACACCATCGGCCGGGTATTGTCGCCGGTGATGATAAAGAAAATGGTATCCTCTTTGAGGACGCCACGGTGTTTCAACTCTTCCAGCACCTGCCGGCCATTTTTACCGCGGCCAAGGTTGTAATCAACCAGCATTACGTCAAAGGGTTTGCGCACATACGCAGCAATACCGGCTTCACCGGTTCGCTTCGCCTCAACCTCTTTGGCACCAAGATTGAGCAGTAATCCTTTTAGCATCACCTGAAACGCTTTTTGATCTTCGATGATCAGTACGCGTTTGTCGGCGAGTTCGACAAACTCACTCATTGTGTGTTTTGCCATCCTTTGGTTTTTTGTCACGACAACGTGTTAGGTTAAAGATTATTATGCGTCTTTACTACTGATGTTATCGACTTTTTGTTTAAAAACTCGAAGGAAATTTTATGTTAGCAGCGCGTATTGAAGAAGGGCGGGTGGTTTGGCAGCCCGATCATGATCTCAACCAAACAACGCCAGCCTCTGATGAGGTGACCATTCGGATAGCGTATGCCGGTGTAAATCGCGCCGACGTCATGCAAGTTGCCGGTGCCTATCCACCGCCGCCGGGGGCGTCGGCAATCCCGGGGCTGGAGTGCAGCGGGGTAGTCACTGCGATTGGTGACAAGGTAACCCATCTCGCCGTTGGCGACAAAGTGTGTGCGCTGTTAGCCGCTGGCGGCTATGCCGAATCGGTTACGGTGAATGCGGCGCAGGTACTGCCATTACCGTCCAGTTGGACCCTGGAACGCGGCGCGGGATGGTTAGAAACTTTTGCGACCGCTTATTTGAATGTGTTTATGCTGGCCGATTTACAGCCCGGCGACCGGGTTTTTGCCCATGCCGGTGCCAGTGGGGTCGGTAGTGCGTTACTGCAATTATGCAAAGAGCAGGGGACGCCCATTTATGTCAGCGCCGGTAGTGATGAAAAATGTGCATTTTGCCGCGAACTGGGCGCAACTGAAGCGATAAATCGGCACCGCCAGGATTATGTCGAGGTGCTAAAAGAGGTCGGCGGCGTTGATGTGATTCTTAATCCGGTCGGCGGGGACTCGGTGGAGCGTGATCAGCAAGTTCTGAAACAGGACGGTCGACTGGTTCTCATCGGGCTGATGGGCGGCCGTAATGGTCAGGTGGACTTCGGTCGTCTGCTGATGAAGCGGCAACGGCTTATGGGCTCCACGCTGCGAAGTTTATCCAGCGAACGTAAAGGCGCTATTTTAAGCGGACTTTGGCAACACTTTGGTGAAGCGTTCACTGCGGCAAGGGTGCGGCCGATGATCGATCGCGTTGTTCCGGCAGAAAAGGTCAACGAGGCCTTAAATTATCTGCAGGAAAATCGAACGCAAGGTAAGGTGGTGCTGAAAATAGCGGAACTTGATTAAGCGGGAAATCGTGGTGGAGGGGGCAGGATTCGAACCTGCGAAGGCTGAGCCGTCAGATTTACAGTCTGATCCCTTTGGCCACTCGGGAACCCCTCCAAACGAGGCGCGTATAATAACAGGCTTAATCACGCTGTAAAGGAAAAAGCATAAAAATTAAAGATTTTTGCCAGCCGCCGATAACGACATCAAGCGTCAACGTTATCGGCAGGATGTATGGCAGAGCTGACCCCCGGAACGGTATCCGGAGCACAGGAATATTTTGATCGACAGGCCGCCAATGCGATTGGGCAGGGGCATGGGGCCGAGTTTACCCTGTGGCTGGCAGCGCTGGGCGAACAACCGCTTACCGATGACGCCCCGGCAAGCATCGACTGGCAACGTACCATTGGCGCGGCGCGGCCACGGCCATTAGGCTATAACGACGCGCGGTTTATCGCCAGCGGCGTCTACCAGAGCGCTTCGCAATTGAGTGATTTTAAATTACAGGACGCAGTGCACCCGCAACCGCTTATCCCAAACAGCGATCCACAGCGACTACCGCTGGAGTTAATCGCTAATCTGGATTGGCAAACGCTGCAGCGCCGCAAGCGTGCGGCGGCACCGGAAAAACTCCCGAAACGTCGTCGCGACCCCGCGCAGTTATACGACGTGTTACAGCAGTTGGGGATAGAACCAAAGCAACAGCTCATGTAAGCTAGCAGCATGTACTAAGCTATCCTGATGTGTGGTAACGGCTGCCATGACCCAAGTTCACCCGCAAGACGATGAACGTATTGATGCCTTTGTTGAGTATTTATGGTTGCACCATGGTGTCAGCAATAACACTCAAGCCGCCTACCGTTCTGACCTACGCCGTTATTGCGATTACCTGATGACGCAAAAACTTGGCTTGTTAGATACCACGTCGACCATTCTGCAGGATTATTTGCTTTGGCGCCGCAGTCAGGGGCTCTCACCGCGCAGCACCTCACGATTTTTAAGTGCGATGAAAAAGTTTGCTCAGTTTGCGGTAAAGCAGGGGTGGCTGAATACCGACCCCAGCGCTCGCTTAAAACGACCGAAACTCCCACAATCAATCCCCCATTCCCTCAGTGAAGCAGATGTCGACGCGTTGTTGCATGCGCCGGCGACCGACACCGAACTGGGGTTGCGCGATCGCACGATGCTGGAAGTGCTTTACGCCAGTGGCTTGCGGGTCAGTGAGCTGATCCGACTGCAATTGGAACAGGTGTCATTACAACAGGGCTTAGTGCGTATTATCGGTAAAGGTGACAAGGAACGCCTGGTACCCCTCGGTGAGGAAGCGCTCGATTGGCTGCAGCAGTATTTGCGCCATGGCCGTCCGGCGCTTTCGGACAAAAACAGCCCGTGGATTTTTATTACCCAACGCGGTACCTTATTAACGCGCCAGGCATTCTGGTACCGCATCAAACATTATGCGGCGCAAGCGGGTATTCGCGCGCATCTGTCGCCCCATACACTGCGGCATGCATTTGCTACGCACCTGTTAAACCATGGTGCGGATTTACGAGTATTACAAATGTTGCTGGGTCACAGTGACCTGTCTACGACACAAATTTACACACAAGTTGCGCGAGAGCGGCTGCAGTCCCTGCATGCTCAGCACCATCCGCGCGGCTAACAAGAGGTTTATATGAAACGCAGTTTAGTTCATTCCCTGTTATTACTGGCATCACTGTCAGTAAGTGCGGCAAGTGTTGCACAGCAACCGGATACCAGTCGCCTTGAAGCGTTAGGTATCCAGGTTGGTGAAGTGTCCAAAACGTCGATAGCGGGGCTTTATCAGATCACCTCAAATCAGGGGATTTTCTATGTTTCAGAGGACGGCACACGGCTGATCGCCGGCAACCTGTTTGATCTGACCAACGAACAACCGACCAACCTTACCGAACAGGCTATGGCAAGTCTGCGTCAGCAGGAACTGCAAAAAATTGAAGACGAAATGGTGGTTTATCCATCGTCGAAAGAAAAATATCAGATCACCGTGTTTACCGATACCACCTGTGGCTATTGTCAGCGTTTACATGAAAACCTTGGTCAGTATCTGGACAAAGGGATTACCGTGCGCTATCTGGCCTTCCCGCGTGGCGGTCTTAATAGCAAAGGTGGTCAACAGCTGCAGTCGGTATGGTGTGCAGACGACCCGAAAAAAGCACTCACGGCCTATAAAAACGGCGATGCGGTTGACAGTCCGGCCTGTGATAATCCAGTCGAAAAACATTACCGCATGGGGCAGGCCTTTGGCGTAACCGGAACCCCGGCTATCGTCCTGCCGGACGGTCGTATGTTGCCCGGTCTGCGAACCGCCGATGCACTGCTCGAGGCAATGCAATAAGCGCGTATGACAGACTTTAGCATACGCCGCTACGATCACGTTGACGACTCTCATTTACCGGCCTCGCTGCCACCCTTGCTGCGGCAAATTTATGCGCGGCGTGGCGTCAGCTCGGCCGATGAACTGCAATTATCGGCGCAGGGATTAACGCATTTTCGCAGTTTAAAAGGAATCGACCAGGCCGTTGCGCTGTTAAGTCGCTCGCAACAGCGACACATTACCATTTGTGGCGATTTTGATGCTGACGGCGCAACCAGTACCGCGCTGTTAGTGACGGCGCTGAACGAACTGCAGTTTGAACGAGTAGACTATCGCGTTCCCAATCGCATGACCGAAGGTTACGGCTTGTCAGTGAGCATGGTTGAGCAACTGGCCGCACGCGGCACTGAGCTGATCATCACCGTTGATAACGGCATTGCCGCTAATGACGCAATCGCCCGGGCAAAAGCATTAGGGCTGGACGTGATTGTTACCGATCACCATCTGGCGGCTGATGAGCTGCCGGTGGCGGATGCCATTATCAATCCCAACCAGCCCGGCTGCTCGTTTCCGAGTAAACACCTGGCTGGTGTCGGCGTGGCCTTTTATTTGTTGCTGGGACTTCGAGCGCAGTTGCGTGAGCAAGGCACAGCGCCGTTACCCAGTCTCGCCAACTGGCTGGATTTGGTGGCACTTGGAACCGTTGCCGATGTGGTTCCGCTGGACTACAACAACCGTATTCTGGTGCAACAGGGGCTGGCGCGAATTCGACATGGTCATTGCCGCCCCGGTATTGCGGCACTGCTTGAGGTTGCCGGACGTGACCGTTCGCGACTGCAGGCAACAGACTTAGGCTTTGCGCTGGCACCACGAATTAATGCCGCCGGTCGACTCGACGACATCAGCCTCGGCATCGAGTGTCTGTTGGCCGATACGGAGCGAGCTTATGAACTGGCTCAACAACTGGATCAGTTGAACCGCGAACGACGCAGTATCGAAGCCGACATGCGCGAGCATGCCGAACGGGTGGTCGCGCAGTTGCAACTGGATAATCAGGGCGAGGTCCCGGATTTGTTGACGCTGTATGAGCCCGACTGGCACGCCGGTGTTATCGGCATCGTGGCGGGACGGGTTAAAGATGCGGTTAACCGGCCCGTGATCGTGTTTGCGAATGACGATGATGACACGCTAAAAGGCTCGGCACGGTCAGTTAACGGCCTGCATATCCGTGATTTACTGGAACGTATCGAGACCCAACAGCCGGGCCTGATGCATCGGTTTGGAGGCCATGCGATGGCCGCAGGGCTGACCTTACCGCGGGCAAACCTGGCCGAATTCAGTCGGGCTGCGCAGCGCATTGCCGGGCAGTGGCTGACGGCTGAGCAGAAAGCGGCGGTGTACTGGTCTGACGGCGAACTCAGTGATGACCAACTGAGTCTGGACATGGTCGCCCAATTGCAACAGGCGGGTCCCTGGGGGCAGGGCTTTGCTGAACCGAGTTTTGATGGCCAATTTGAGGTGTTACAACAACGTATCGTCGGTTCGCAGCACCTGAAATTGGTGTTACGTTCGGCCGCCGGCGGCATTTATGACGCGATCGCTTTTAACGTTGATGCACAAATCTGGCCGGACAATTCAGTTGCGCGGGTTGAAATCTTATACAAGCCACAATTAAATCACTTCCGCGGACGCACCAGTGTGCAGTTGCTGGTGGAGCAAATCCGTCAATTACGGTAAACTGTGCGCTTTCAAAATTTAGCAGAATGAAACTGAGTGATCATGTTCGAAACCAACGCGACCTATAATCAGATAAAAGATATGCGCGAGCGCAGTGAAGCGCTTAGGGGGTATCTTTGACTACGATACCAAGAAAGAACGCCTAGAAGAGGTTACCCGCGAGCTGGAACAGCCATCGGTATGGGACGATCCACCGAAGGCACAGGCACTGGGCAAAGAACGCGCAGCGCTGGAGCAGGTGATTGAAACCCTGGATAATTTGGGACAGGGGCTTGATGACGTCGAAGGTTTGGTGGAGCTGGCGGTAGAAGCTGACGACGAGCAGACCTTTACGGAAGCTGAGAGCGAGTTGGCGCAATTGCTGGAGCAATTGGAAAAGCTTGAATTTCGGCGTATGTTCTCACGCGATAACGACGATTCAGACTGTTATGTCGATATTCAGTCGGGCTCCGGTGGCACCGAAGCTCAGGACTGGGCCAATATGTTGTTGCGGATGTATCTGCGTTGGGCCGAAGCCCATGGTTTTAGCACTGAAATCACCGAATTGTCCGAAGGCGAAGTGGCTGGCATAAAATCCGCAACCATCCGTGTTGCCGGTGAGTACGCTTATGGTTGGCTACGCACCGAAACCGGTGTTCACCGACTGGTACGGAAATCACCGTTTGACTCCGGTAATCGTCGGCATACGTCATTTGCATCGGTTTTCGTCTATCCGGAAGTGGACGACGACATTGAAATCGAAATTAATCCGGCGGATTTGCGGGTCGATACCTATCGCGCCTCCGGTGCCGGTGGTCAGCACGTTAACCGAACGGATTCAGCGGTACGGATAACGCACGAACCTTCGGGTATCGTAGTGCAGTGTCAAAGTGACCGTTCGCAACATAAAAACCGTGACTCGGCGATGAAGCAGCTAAAAGCCAAATTGTATGAAATGGAGCTGCAGAAGCAAAACGAAGACAAACAAGCGCTGGAAGACACCAAGTCAGACATTGGCTGGGGCAGTCAGATTCGTTCCTACGTGCTGGATGATGCACGTATTAAAGATTTGCGGACCGGCGTAGAAAACCGTAATACCCAAGCGGTGCTGGATGGCGCCCTTGATCCATTTATCGAAGCCAGTTTAAAAAGCGGCTTATAAGCGACTGAACAGAGGAAAGACAGTATGACAGATAAATCGCAATCACCCGACGTCGACGTGAATGAGCAAATAGCACAGCGAAAAGCTAAACTGGCGGCGCTTCGTGATAAGGGCATTGCGTTTCCTAATGATTTCCGTCGCGACTCTCTGGCCAGCGATTTACAGCAGGAATATGGTGAGGCGACGAAAGAAGAACTCGAAGCGCAGGGTATTCGGGTAAAAGTTGCCGGTCGTATGATGACCCGCCGTATTATGGGTAAAGCCAGCTTTGCCACGATTCAGGACATGAGTGGCCGTATTCAGCTGTATGTGGCTCGTGACAACCTGCCCGAAGGTTTTTATAACAGCGAATTTAAAAAATGGGATCTGGGCGACATCGTCGGTGCCAGCGGCGTCTTGTTTAAAACCAACACCGGTGAGCTGAGTGTACAGGTTGACGACGTTCGTCTATTGACCAAAGCGCTGCGTCCATTGCCGGATAAATTCCATGGCTTGGCCGATCAGGAAACGCGTTACCGTCAGCGTTATCTGGATTTAATCACCAACGACGAGTCTCGTAAGACGTTCCTGGTTCGCTCGAAAGTGATCGAATACATCCGTCGCTTTTTAACCGAGCGGGCGTTTTTAGAAGTTGAAACACCGATGATGCAAACCATTCCCGGTGGCGCTTCGGCGCGTCCGTTCAGCACCCATCACAACGCGCTGGATATGGAACTGTTCCTGCGTATCGCACCGGAATTGTATCTGAAGCGTTTGGTTGTCGGCGGTTTTGAAAAAGTGTTCGAAATTAACCGCAACTTCCGTAACGAAGGGTTGTCGACTCGCCATAATCCAGAATTCACCATGCTGGAATTCTACTGGGGTTATGCCGATTACCACGACCTGATGGATCTGACGGAGCAAATGTTACGCGGCGTAGCCGAGTCAGTGCTGGGCTCGACCACCTTCACCAGTCAGGGTGTTGAGTATGACTTTGGCCAGCCGTTCGAACGGATGACGGTACTGGAAGCCATTCTCAAGTATATGCCGGAGCTGACCCTGGAGCAGTTGCAAAGCCGTGAATCGGCGGTGCAGGTTGCCGAGGAAGTTGGTATCGAGGTACAGCCAGGCTGGGGTTTGGGTAAGATCCAGATCGAAATTTTCGAAGAGGTGGCCGAACACAAGCTGATCCAGCCGACCTTTATCACCGCTTACCCGGCTGAAGTGTCGCCGCTGGCGCGCCGTAACGACGACGACCCGTTTGTGACGGATCGGTTTGAGTTCTTCGCCGGTGGCCGTGAGCTGGCCAATGGGTTCTCAGAGCTTAACGATGCTGAAGACCAGGCGCAGCGTTTCCGTGAACAAGTGGAAGCGAAAGAAGCCGGTGATGATGAAGCCATGTTCTACGACGAAGACTACGTGACCGCACTGGAGCACGGCATGCCGCCAACCGCCGGTGAAGGTATCGGTATCGACCGATTGGTGATGCTACTGACCGATTCGCCATCGATTCGTGACGTACTTCTGTTCCCGCACATGCGCCCGAAGGCCGATTAGCAAACCGTGGCTCGCGCCGTTGGCGCGAGCCTTTCACACGTGTTAACCGCGGTCACAAACGCTGCTGGCTATGGCTAACGGGTGTTACGCAAGCGCCGCAAGTATCACTAACCCGAAACAACTGATTAAGCCGAGCACAGAAACCCACTTGGGGATGAATCGTTGTTCTGCGGATACCCGCAACGCGGCAATATTGGTAATCCCGTAATACACCAATACCGTAAAGGCACTTAAGGTCCACGCCGACTGGACGCCGCCAAACAGCGCAATCAATGCCATGATGGCAAAGGTCACCCAGGTTGCGGCCGGAGCGGCATGGCCGTTGCTGCTGAGTTTGGCGACAGAGCGCGGCAAATCACCGCGTCGACCCATCGCCAGGACTACCCGCGATACCCCCAGCACCAGATTCAGCACCACACCACTCATCGCGATAACGCCACCGATCACCACCAGCAGTCGCCAATCGGGATTGGCCAGCAGACTGGCAATGGTAAAGCGGCTTTCATCAAACGACGAAATCCCACCTACATGCAGAATCGCCAGACCGACGGCGATGTAGATAGCGCTGACAACGGTCAGTGTCAATACCACCGCTTTGGGGATATTACGACGTGGTTCACTGATTTCTTCGCCCATCGTCGCGATGCGGCCATAACCGGTAAAGGCGACGAACATCAGCGCCGCCGCGTGAAACAGCGATAGCGATGAAGGCGTTGGCGGCGTCTCCGGCAAAGCGCTTGGCTGGGCAAATGCCGCCGCGACAAAAACGCCCAGTCCAATGAGGCTAACGGCCACCAACAGGGCATTTAGCCAATTGGTGCGGCGCACACCGGACAGCACAAAAAGGGTGAACAGGAACAGTAGACCGATGGCGATAACGGTTACCGATGTCGCGGAGATAGTCAGTAATACGCTGATTGACCAGGCTACCGCAAGCGCCGCCGTTGCCGCCGAGGCACTTTTGGCGACAATAAATAGCCAGCCGGCGACAATCCCGCTGAGTGGATTTAAAAACTGATAGCCGTACTCGTAGGTTCCGCCACTGACCGGATGAGCCGCAGCCAGTTGGGCCGATGAAAGGCCGTTACAGAGTGCGGTAACGGCGGCGATGACAATCGCCCAAACGAGCCAGCTTCCAGCAATGCTGGCACTCAGGCCGACACTGACATACGCGCCGGTACCAAGAATTGACCCTAAACCAATCACTAATGCGCCGCTTAGGCCGGTGTTTCTGATGAGTCGATCAGTCATCGTTGCCCTCAAATCGATGGTTTGGTTCAGTATAACGAAGTCGAGGTAGAAAGATCGATAATAGCTTGCTAAAGGACTCGTGAACAAAAAAAATCGAAAAATTATTGGCAAAAAAGCTGATAATCGTTCAAATTTATGTATAGTTGAACATTCACTCAGTAGGATACAGGTCAATATGCATCACATTGAATTCGATACACCATTAGGTCATATGGTGGCGATAGCGGATGAACGCCACTTGACCGGGCTATATTATCGCGATCAGAAGAATTTACCGGATCTAACGGTGTCAAAACCGGCTAAGGATCATCCGGTATTACTGCAGACACAAGAGCAACTGGCGCAATATTTCGCCGGTCAGCGGCAGCGTTTTAGTTTGCCGTTGCGAGTGCAAGCGACGGCGTTTCAGTCACAGGTATTGGACCATCTGCAGCAGGTGGGGCCGGGTACAACCTTATCCTATAAGGATATCGCCGAACGTATTGGTAAGCCCAAAAGCGTCCGCGCGGTCGCTAACGCGATTGCCCGCAACCCGTTAATTATTGTGATTCCGTGCCATCGGGTGATTGGTATCAAAGGTGAATTACGCGGTTTTGCGGCAGGTATTGAACGCAAGAAGGCGTTGTTGGAACAAGAAGGCTGCAAAGTCGTTTAGAAAAAAATACCGCCCCTGGGGGCGGCATTTATTGGGTTCAGACGCTCAATTAATGATCTTCGCCATCAGCGTGTACGTGACCGTGCTCTAACTCTTGCTCGGTCGCATCACGAACTTCAACAACTTCTACGTCAAAGTTCAGATCGATGCCCGCCAGCGGGTGGTTACCGTCAACGGTCACTTCGTCGTCGTTGACTTCAACGATAACAACTGACTGGTCGCCTTGATCGGTGCTGGCACGGAACTGCATGCCCGGTTGCACGTCGTTGTCGCCGAACAGGTTGCGTGGTACCGTTTGGATCAAACCGTCGTGGCGCTCACCGTAGGCTTCTTCTGGCTTGATTTCAGCGGTAAACTGGTCACCGACGTTCTTGCCTTCTAAAGCATTTTCCAGGCCTGGGATCAACATGCCACGGCCGTGGATAAATGTCAGGGGATTGCCTTCCTTAGATTGATCTAACGTCTGACCTTCCGCTGTTTTAACCGTGTAGTGAATGGCCACGACTTTGTTAGGGGCAATAGCTTCGCTCATAAATAATTAACCTAATTGATACGGCAGTGAGTGTATTTCCAAGAGACTTGCATCGTCACCTTTCACCCGAATCGGCGTGTCCTGCTCAATATCGCTCGGCAGTACCGCCAATACATCGGTAAGGTGTTCGGAGCGGTTCACTGCCATAATGACCGTTCCTGCACGACGCCAGTTATCGCCAACTTTACGTTCTAACTCGGTGGCTGGCAAAACGCCGTTTGCGTTACCACTGAGCCGAAACAAAGCTCGCTTCTGTTTGCCCAGATACTTCATCCGGGCAATGGTCTCCTGGCCGATATAACATCCTTTGTTAAAACTGATCCCGTCCAGTGCCTGAATATTTAACATCTGCGGCACAAACTGCTGACTGTTGTCAGCGGTTAATTGCGGACGAACCCGTTCAATTTCCAACGCATCCCAGTAGGGCTGCGGATAATCCGTAGAAATTGGTTGCCGGCTTAACAGCAAATATTGCTGAGGTGCTGAGCCGACCTGTAACAGTAGCGTGTCGTCATCGCGTTGCGGCAATGTCGGTTGTTCGCCAAAGTGACCACTGATGTGCCATTGCTTGGTCACATCGGCAATATCTACTTTATTAAACACGCCATATTTCTGCAATTGCGCCATCGAACCTGTGATCGCGCTTTTGTGCATAATCAGCAACAGACATTGTTGCCACGGCACCAGCCAAAACACACTGAAGGCTTTGCCGGTTGGGTCACAATGCGCTCCGTACAAAAACGGCTTGTCTGACAGCTGTTCAATATCGCAGGTTAACTGACCCTGCAAAAAACGGTTAGCATCTTCACCAGCTACTTGAATGATACCATAGTCATCGAGTTTTACCGAAACCGCGCTGGGTATTTGCTGGGTAAAATCAGTGTCTAACGCAATCACAAGCACTCCTTATTTTTGCACTTCATGCTAATATTAGGGCAACTAAAAATTTTTCAAGGCGAAATGTGGAGTTGTCATGCTGCCATTAAAGCAATCAGAAGATGCGTTAAAAGATAAACGCCGGTTAAAGTGGGCGTGCCGCCGCGGCATGCTTGAGCTTGACGTATTGTTTGAACCTTTTGTGGATCAAGCGTATGACGAGCTGAGTGAGGAAGATAAAGCGATTTTTCGCCGCTTAGTCACTTGTGACGATCCGGATTTGTTTTCTTGGTTTATGGGGCAAAAAACCTGTCCGGATGCGGAACTGCAAAAAATGGTCGAGTTTATGCTGGCGCGAGTAAAAGTATAAGCGTGTTGCGGATTCGACTGTGCCGTCCACAGCGGTTGCTGTCGGTTGATGACAGTGGACAACACTGGTTATTGCAACAACAGTCGTATGGTTTAGCGGGTCAACCGCTGGTGGTCTGGCGCTGGTTGTTGATTGTCCCCTTGCAGCGCGACAGCCAGCGTTACTGGCTGTGGTTGTGGTGGTTTCAACTGCGCCGGGAGCAATTGGCGCAGTTGCGGTGTCTGTCGTTGCTGGCTGCGCAGCGGCTGGTTTAAGCGGGCGTTAAGCGGGTAGGCTTAGCTTCCGGTAGCTGCTGCGGATAATCCAGCGTGTAATGCAGGCCGCGGCTTTCTTTACGTGCCATCGCACTGTGTACAATCAACTCGGCAACCTGCACCAGATTACGTAATTCCAGTAGATTATTGCTGACGCGGAAGTTGGCGTAATAGTCGTGAATTTCCTGTTGCAGCAACTGGATCCGGTGTAACGCACGTTCCAGTCGTTTCGTGGTGCGCACAATACCGACGTAATCCCACATAAACAAACGTAATTCATGCCAGTTGTGCTGAATCACTACCTCTTCATCGGAATTGCTGACTTTACTCTCGTCCCATGCCGGTAAATGACTGAGTGGTTTGGCGGTCGGTGGTTGCGCAAGGATATGCTTGGCCGCTGCGCGGGCAAACACCAGACATTCGAGCAACGAGTTACTGGCCATGCGGTTGGCACCATGCAAGCCGGTATAAGCGACTTCACCCACCGCGTACAATCCGGGAATATCGGTCTCGGCATTAAGATTCGTGGTAACACCGCCACAGGTGTAATGAGCCGCAGGAACAACCGGCATGGGTTGTTTACTGATGTCGATGCCAAGTGACAGACATTTTTCGTAGATGGTCGGAAAATGCTGTTGCAGAAACTCGGCTGATTTGTGCGAGATGTCCAGGTACATGCAATCTGCGCCGAGTCGTTTCATTTCGTAGTCGATGGCTCGGGCGACCACGTCGCGCGGCGCCAGTTCGGCGAGCTCATGAAAGTCGTCCATAAAGCGACTGCCGTCCGGCCGGCGCAAAACAGCGCCTTCACCCCGCAAGGCTTCCGTTAACAGAAAACTGTTGGCGTTGGGATGATACAGGCAGGTTGGATGGAACTGATTAAACTCCATGTTGGTGACACTGCAGCCGGCGCGCCAGGCCATGGCGATGCCATCACCGCTGGCAACATCGGGGTTGCTGGTGTATTGGTACACCTTGCTGGAGCCACCCGTTGCTAACACGACGTAGCGGGCGGCTGCCGTTTCAACCCGCTCTTTAGCCCGGTTCCAGAGATAAGCGCCGTAGCAGCCTTTATCTTTATTAAGACGTCGACCCGTAATCAGGTCGACGGCATTAAATCTTTCCAGTACCGTAATATTCGGATGTTGCAGAACTTTTTCCTGTAAGGTTGTCTGAACAGCACGGCCGGTGGCATCGGCGGCATGCAGAATACGTCGGTGGCTGTGACCGCCTTCGCGGTTAAGATGATATTCGGGCTTATCGTCGTCAGAATTGACCCGGTCAAAACCGACACCAGCATCGATAAGCCATTGTAATGCCTCGCGCGCGTTGCGTGTGGTAAACTCTACCGCAGCATGGTCGCATAAACCGGCACCGGCGTTGAGGGTATCTTCGATGTGGCTCTCGACGCTGTCGTTTTCGTCGAACACGGCGGCAATACCGCCTTGAGCGTAATAGGTAGACCCTTCAGTGAGCGGACCTTTACTGACGACGATAACACTCACGTGGTCGGCGAGTTGCAAAGCGGTCGTTAAACCGGCGGCACCAGAGCCAATGACTAAGACATCTGATTGATAATTTGCTGCAGGTTCCATAAAGTACTCATAAAGAATTTTGGATGATTTTACGCATTCAGTGAAATTTTTGCGAACTTTTTACGAAGCGGTCTGTCACAGTTTGTAACAACTACGACGGGCCACCAGTTCAAGCAGTTCCTTGGCTAGGGAGAACAGGCTCGGATGAGCGAGAAACTTACAGACCAACAACTGGTCGAAAGAGTACAACAAGGAGATAACCGCGCGTTTGACTTGCTGGTAAAAAAGTATCAGCACAAAGTGATGAGTTTGATCTCTCGCTACGTTAAACAGCCAGGGGATGTCGCCGATGTGGCTCAGGAAGCGTTTATAAAAGCCTATCGGGCGTTGCCCAAGTTTCGTGGTGACAGCGCGTTTTATACGTGGTTGTACCGAATTGCGGTAAATACCGCGAAAAATTATTTGGTTTCGCAAGGGCGCAAACCACCGGCATCGGACGTCGATGCCGAAGACGCGGAATATTACGAAGGCGCAGCGGCACTGAAAGATACGGCAACCCCGGAACGACAGTTGTTGACGGATGAAATTCAGGCGGTGGTGTTGAAAGCCATCGAAGAGTTGCCGGAAGATTTGCGTCGAGCGATCACGTTGCGGGAAATCGACGGATTGGGTTACGAAGAAATTGCGATAGAAATGGATTGCCCCATAGGAACCGTAAGATCACGTATCTTCCGCGCTCGGGAAGCCATTGATAATCAGTTACGGCCGTTGTTAGAGCGTTAATGAACGCAGTACACAGCTAACGGCACTTTTACAGAGGGTAAGCTATGTCTCAGGACAAACTGTCTAAAGACGAACTCCATGCAGCAAAGCATGAAACAACATCAGCGTATTTTGATGAAGAACACGCCGATGGTGGTTCGATTGATGCGTGGTTAAAAGATGATGAAACCGCACAGCGGTGGCATCGTTACAGTCTTATCAGTAGTAGTTTGAAAAAGGATTTGTCGGCCTCTGTCTCTGTGGACATCAGTGAGAAGGTACGGGCCGCTATCGAGCAGGAACAAGCGCACTCAGTGGTTTCGATATCGTCAAGCAGTCGTTCTCCGGCAGCGCGTAAAGCGGCCAGTAAATGGTTCCAGCCATTTGCTAAAGTCGCGGTTGCCGCCGGCGTAGCAGCGGTTGCGGTCATGACCGTGCAGACCTATCAACAGCCTGAGTCAGTGCCGGCGGCACAAGAACCGGCGTTAATGACCAACCCACTTGGCGGGCGTCAACCGGTAAGCTATTCGCCGTCCATGTCCGCTAGCCCGGTTGCCAATCAACAGCAACAGGACGTGCAGATGCGCCGTCAGGCACAGTCATACCTGATTGATCATCAGCAACAAATTTTATTGCTACAAACTGCGCCGGAACCTTCGACCACAACACCAGAAATCGAGCAATCGACTGATAAATCCGCGCAGAAACCATCGTCGCAACCGCAGTAAGGATGTTCTATGAAATGGGTTGTCAGTGCCTTGTTACTGGTATGTGCGTCAGTAGCGAATGCGGCTACGGTTCAGGAGTCGGCAACCGAGGATAACGGCGAACGTTGGTTTAATTTAATGGCGAAGGCGCTTAACGAATTGAATTTCGAGGCGTCTTTTGTGTATGTGCAGGGCGATCGCATCGAACCCTATCAGTGGGTTCATGGTGTTGATAGTGACGGGCGTCAGTACGAATGGCTGATGCAAATGAACGGTCCGGGCTTCCGTGCGCTGCGTATTGATGACACCGTATCACATTTTCATCCGGCCTCGACCAGCTACTCAATCCGCTCCAATTCTATTTCGACGATGTTACCCACTGCCTTTAATCAGCCCTTTGCTGAGGTTGCTGACCATTATCGTGCAGTAGCCGTCGGCGGTGCCCGAGTCTTGGACCGCAAAGCTCAGCATATTCGGTTGGTGAGCAGGGACGATCAGCGCTACGGTTTTTCGTTATGGGTCGATCGCGAACACGGTTTACCCTTGAAAGTGCTGATGGTGAATCAGCACGGCGAGGTGATGGAGCAACTGCAACTGACCAATTTGTCACTGCGTTCTGTATCAAGCGATACCATCGAAGAATTAAGTCGGGTTGAGCGGCCGCCGATGATCGATGAATTGCAACCTCAGCAGCAACCAAAACTGCCACAGCAGCCGCGCTGGGCGCCGTCGGGTTTTCATTTGCTCAAAGCTCAGCATCACCGACTGGTGTTAGAAGGCACTCCGGTTGACCACTATCTGTTCTCTGATGGTTTGGCTGAATATTCGGTGTATCTGACCGAAGCCAACGCCGACTCAACCAATGGTATGAGCCTGACCGGACCGCACACCCTGCACAGCCAGTTAGTCGCCAATCTGCGCGTAACCGTGGTGGGACAAATTCCGTTGGATGTCGCCAAACAGGTGGCATCTAGCGTACAATAGCCGCTATGAAAGAAATTGCAGAAGTTGTTGCCGTCGACGGCCACCGCATTACGCTGTCGACGGAATTAAAATCCGCCTGCTCGGGCTGCGTGCAAAAAAGCACCTGCGGCGCAGGCATTCTTAGCCACATTTTCGCTGACAGAAACGCGCAGTTTACGGTCGAAAGTGATGTTCCTGTCCGTGTTGGCGAGCAGGTTCAGCTTACCATGCACGAGGCCGACTTCACCCGCTATGCGTTATTATTGTACGGCCTGCCAATATTGGTGCTGCTGTTACTTGCCATGCTGCTCAGTGCGCTGGGTACGCTTCCCGAATGGACCGTTATTTTACTCGCCTTTAGTGGATTCGCAGCCAGCTTTCTGGCGTTAAAGCAGTGGTTTAAACGACGTGATGTGAAGGTTCAGCAGTTAATCCGTGTTACCCAGGCCGAAGCCTCTGCCAGTCATACTGTAAAAAGCTGAGTATCCGCTACGAAAGCGGACAAAAGCATTTGTGCTTTGCCGCAACATCGGTATGATCAACGCTATTTAGCAACGCTTGCACAGAATTTTAGTTTTTAGAGGTGTCATCAATGCCGGAAAGGGCGTTTAACCAGAAAAATATTCGAAATTTCTCCATCATCGCGCACATCGATCACGGTAAATCGACGTTGTCAGATCGTCTTATTCAGCATTGCGGCGGTTTAACCGACCGTGAAATGGCTGAGCAGGTGCTTGACTCGATGGATCTTGAGCGTGAACGTGGCATTACCATTAAGGCACAGAGCGTTACGCTGTATTACACCGCAAAGGATGGTGAAACCTATCAGTTAAACTTTATCGACACGCCCGGGCACGTTGACTTCTCCTATGAAGTTTCACGTTCGTTGGCCGGTTGTGAAGGGGCGTTACTGGTGGTTGATGCCGCGCAGGGGGTTGAAGCCCAAACCTTAGCCAACTGTTATACCGCCATCGATATGGATCTGGAAGTGGTTCCAGTGCTCAACAAAATCGATTTGCCGCAAGCTGATGCAATGGGCGTGGCACAGGAAATTGAAGACATCGTCGGTATCGAAGCCGTTGATGCGGTGCAGTGTTCGGCAAAAACCGGGCTGGGTATCGAAGACGTACTCGAACGCATCGTTCGGCAGATTCCGCCACCGCAGGGTGAAGTGGAATCTCCGCTGCAAGCCTTGATCATTGACTCTTGGTTCGATAACTACCAGGGCGTCGTCTCATTGGTGCGGGTTAAGAACGGTACCTTGCGCGCCGGCGATAAAATGACGGTAATGTCGACCGGTCAAACCCATCTGATTGATAAAGTTGGTTATTTCGACCCCAAACCGCATGAAACCGGCGTACTGCACACCGGCGAGGTCGGCTACGTGATTGCCGGCATCAAGGATATCCTCGGAGCGCCGGTTGGCGATACATTGACCAATACCAAAAAACCGGCAAAGGCACCGGTACCTGGTTTCAAAAAAGTGAAGCCACAGGTTTATGCCGGGATGTTCCCGATCAGTGCGGACGACTATGAGTCGTTTCGTGATGCGCTGGGTAAATTGTCGCTGAATGATGCGTCGCTGTTCTATGAACCGGAGAACTCCGCCGCACTGGGCTTCGGTTTCCGTTGTGGTTTCCTCGGCATGTTGCACATGGAGATCATCCAGGAACGCCTCGAACGTGAGTACGACATCGACTTGATCACCACTGCGCCAACCGTGGTGTACGAAGTAGAAACCAAAAAAGGCGAAATGGTTAAAGTTGATAACCCGGTGAATTTGCCGCCGGTTAATGACATCGAAACCATTTATGAGCCTGTGGTAGAGGCCAACATCCTGGTGCCACAGGAGTTTCTCGGTAACGTCATCACCTTATGTGTGGACAAGCGCGGCGTGCAAACGGCGATGAACTATCACGGAAAACAGGTGTCGGTTACCTATGAACTGCCGATGGCCGAAGTGGTGATGGACTTTTTCGATCGTTTGAAATCAACCAGTCGTGGCTATGCGTCGCTGGATTATCAGTTCAAGAAATTCCAGCCGGCGGACATGGTGCGGGTTGATATTCTCATCAACGGCGATCGGGTCGACGCGTTGGCTATGATCACCCACCGCGAACACGCCGAAAGTCGTGGCCGTATGTTGGTCGATAAAATGAAAGAGCTGATCCCACGGCAAATGTTTGATATCGCCATTCAGGCAACCATTGGCAATCACGTCATTGCGCGCTCGACGGTGAAGCAGTTACGTAAAAACGTGACAGCGAAATGTTACGGCGGTGACGTCAGCCGTAAGAAAAAACTGTTGCAGAAACAGAAAGAAGGTAAAAAACGAATGAAGAACCTGGGCAATGTGGAAGTCCCTCAGGAAGCCTTCTTAGCGGTTCTAAAAGTAGGCAAGTAAAGGCCATTGGCAACGCATAAACGGATTGGATAAATCACCAAAAACAGGATTGGGCAATGGCCAATTATTTTTCAATTTTACTGACGGTGGTCACCCTGGTGGCCGGACTTTTGTGGCTGTTTGATGCGCTGGTATTAAAACCGAAACGCCAGCAAGGCGAACCACAAAATTCGATCACCGAGTTTGGTCAATCGGTATTTCCGGTACTGGCCGGGGTATTGGTACTGCGTTCGTTCTTGTACGAGCCGTTTCAAATCCCGTCCGGGTCAATGATGCCCACCTTACTGAAAGGCGACTTTATTCTGGTCGAAAAGTTTGCCTATGGCGTTAAAGACCCGGTATTTCGCAGTGAACTGATTGAAACCGGCAAGCCGGAGCGTGGCGATATTGCGGTGTTCAAGTACCCGTTAGAACCTAATGTCGACTACATCAAACGGATTGTCGGTCTGCCCGGTGATCGTATTGTTTATCGTGATAAGCAGTTGTTTATTCAGCCACAGTGTGACGAGGGCGCAGAATGCCCGCCCGTGCGCATCAGCCGTGAACCGGTCGAGGCGGATGAAACCTATTTCTCGGGTGGCGGTTCGCTGGACATGTACCAGGAACGCCTGGGGGATGTCAGTCATCGCATTTTAGTGGACCCGCGAGTCAGACCCCGGGTTCCGTTATACTATAAGCAGCCGGGTACAAGCGCCGGTGAATTTGTGGTACCTGAAGGGCACTATTTTGCCATGGGTGATAACCGCGATAATTCTCAGGACAGTCGCTACTGGGGCTTTGTGCCGGAAGAGTACCTCGTCGGCCGGGCCTTTTTTGTCTGGATGAGCTTCGAGATGAATCGAGGTCCTGACAGCGTATTGCCATCTTGGGTGCCGACCGGCGTTCGATTTGAACGATTAGGGAGTATAGAGTGAGTTTACCCAAACCACCGCTCGCACAACTCGAACAAGTAATTGGTTATGAATTCCGTCAACGCGAACTGCTCAAGCAGGCGTTGACGCATCGCAGTGCCCACGCTCATCACAACGAGCGACTGGAGTTTTTGGGCGATTCGATTTTAGGTGTAGTGATCGCTGAGGCATTGTATCAGCGCTTTCCAAACGTTGCCGAAGGTGACTTAAGCCGTATGCGTGCGGCCATCGTTTGTGGTCGTTCGCTGGCAAAGCTGGGGCGTAAAAAGCAAGTGGGTGACTATTTGTGGCTGGGCCAGGGCGAATTGAAAAGTGGCGGTTATCGCCGTGAGTCGATCCTTGCCGATGCCATGGAAGCCATTATTGGGGCGGTGTATCTCGATAGTGACATGGCAACCGTCAAAACGATGGTATTGGCCTGGTTCAGTGAGCAATTGGAGACCATCAAACCGGGCGCCAATCAAAAAGATCCCAAAACCCGTTTGCAGGAATGGTTACAGGCTCGTCAGCGACCGTTGCCGGAGTATGATGTGGTGGCCACCAAAGGTCAGGCACACAACCAGCAGTTTACCGTTACCTGTCAGGTCGAAGGTATCAAAGATCCGTTACTGGGCACCGGTACCAGCCGCCGTAAAGCAGAGCAGGCCGCTGCGACCGCAGCGTTAGAACAATTACAGGAGTCATCATGAATCTTGACGACATGATCAAACAGTCTTTAGGCGATGATGGCTTGATAGACGAAAACAAACACAGCGGCTTTGTCGCTATCGTCGGCCGCCCCAATGTCGGTAAATCGACCTTATTAAATTATCTGTTGGGGCAAAAGGTCAGTATTACCTCAAATAAGCCCCAGACCACCCGTCACCGCATTCTTGGCGTCGATACCGAGGGCGATTGTCAGGCGGTTTATGTCGACACGCCGGGTATGCACGTCGAGGAAAAACGGGCAATTAACCGGGTGATGAATCAGACCGCGGCAGCGGCGATAAACGACGTCGATTTGATTTTATTTGTGGTGGAAAACACCAAATGGACCGCCGACGATAAAATGGTGCTGGAAAAACTTGCCCGCACCGAGCGGCCGGTGGTGCTGTTGGTCAACAAAGTCGACCAGATAAAAGATAAAAGCACATTATTGCCGCACCTGCAGTGGTTAAGCGAGCAGCGCGAATTTAAAGACATCCTGCCCATTTCGGCGAAGAACGGCGATAACATCGATGCTTTACGCAGCGTGGTGAAAGCGCATTTACAACCGGGCTTCCATTTTTACCCGCAGGATTATGTTACCGATCGCTCGGTTCGGTTTATGACCGCAGAAATCATCCGTGAAAAACTGATGCGTTTCACCGGTGAAGAACTGCCCTATGAAACTACCGTCGAAATTGAACAATTCGGCCAATCCGAACGTGGCACGACGCACATTCACGCATTAATTTTGGTGGAGCGGGCGGCACAAAAACGCATGGTGATTGGTGAAGGTGGCAGCAAGTTAAAAACCATCGGCACCGAAGCTCGCCGTGATCTGGAAAAGCTGCTCAGCAGTAAAGTTAACCTCAAGCTTTGGGTGAAAGTAAAATCCGGTTGGTCTGACGACGAACGAGCGCTTAAAAGCCTGGGTTATCGCGAGGACTGATCATGCCGCAAGCGGCATTCGTCCTGCACCGGCGTGATTATCAGGAAACCAGTTTACTGGTTGATCTACTGACCCTGAACGACGGCCGGGTGCGGGTCATTGCCAAGGGCGCCAAACGCCATAACAATCCCTGGCGAGCGGTATTGCAGGCGTTCCTGCCGCTGCAGGTTGAATACAGTGGTCGACAGGATCTAAAAACACTGAGTTTAGCGGAAGCTACGGCAACGCCCTTGCCGCTCAGCGGACACTACCTGTACAGCGGGTTTTATCTGAACGAATTGGTGCAACGGGTGCTGCCGCAGTACGCGGAAGTGACCGAGTTGTTTTATGCTTACCAACGGGCATTATCACAGCTGGCACAACAACAATCGATGGAAGACACCCTGCGCTGGTTTGAATGGCAACTGCTGCAACAACTCGGCTGCGCGTTTGACTGGCAGACGGATGCCCAAAGCGGTGTTGCGTTGGCCACCCAGACGGAGTGTTTTTTCGACCCGGAGCAGGGCTTCGTTCATGTCGCACCGCATCCGCGAGCGGTTGCGCTACCGTCGGCGCAGGTCCAGACACTGGCTTGCCTCAACGATGACGCAGTCAGCTTAGATCCAGCACAACGCAAACTCTGTAAATGGATTATGCGTGAAGCGTTAGCTCCGCATTTGGGGAGTAAACCATTACGCTCACGCGAGCTGTTTAAACGATAGGAGTTATCGATGAGAAATTTACGCCTTGGCGTTAATATTGACCACATCGCAACCCTGCGCAACGCGCGCGGGGTTCGCTATCCTGACCCGGTGCATGCCGCCGCCATTGCGGAACAGGCGGGTGCGGACGGTATTACCATTCATCTGCGCGAAGATCGCCGTCATATTGTCGATCGTGACGTGCGTATGCTGAAACAAACCCTGAACGTGCCGATGAACCTGGAAATGGCGATCACCGACGAAATGCTCGCCATCGCCGAAGAAATCCAACCAACCTATTGCTGCCTGGTACCCGAAAAGCGCGCCGAATTAACCACCGAAGGCGGACTGGATGTGGCGGGGCAATTGCCTGCCGTGACAGCCGCGGTAACGCGTTTGCAAGCGGCGGGTATTGCCGTATCGCTGTTTATTGATGCGAATCGGGAGCAGATTGATGCTGCCAAAGCGTCAGGTGCGCCGCTGATCGAATTGCACACCGGCCAGTACGCCGAAGCCGAGAGTCTTGCGCAGCAGGCGGCTGAATTGGAAAAAATTCGCGCAGGTGCCCGTTATGCCGCGGAGCAGGGGCTACAAGTTAATGCCGGCCACGGCCTGCACTATCATAACACCCTGGAAATCGCGCAAATCAGCGAAATCGAAGAGCTGAATATTGGCCATGCCATTATTGCGCGGGCGGTGCTGGTCGGTTTAGAAACGGCGGTACGCGATATGAAACAGATCATGAATAAGGCTCGTTAATGGCGATCTACGGAATCGGCACTGACATTGTTGAGGTGGCGAGAATTCAACGTTCTCTCAGCCGCGGTCAGCAATTAGCGCGGCGGATACTGACCGCGGTTGAATTGGATGAGATGCAGGGCGATGCCAGCCCGGATCATTTTTTAGCCAAGCGCTTTGCCGCCAAAGAGGCTTGTGCCAAGGCTTTTGGCTTAGGTATCGCCGAAGGATTGTCGTTTCAGCATATGGAAGTGGGTCACGATCAATGGGGCAAGCCGATATGGCAATTTAGCGGCCGCGCTGCAGAACTGTTAGCAGAGCGCGGTATTTCGGCGAGCCATTTGTCGATCAGTGATGAGAAACACTACGTTGTCGCCACCACGATTTTAGAAACGAACGAAAGATAACAGCCCATGGCGCAGTTTTTTAAGCCGAAGAAGCACACCAAAACCGTCACCAAAGTGTTAACTGCAACCGTTGCCGCGCTGGATCATCAAGCCCGCGCCGTGGTTCGTGGGCAAACGCGGCAGCAGCAGACCCGTTTTATTAGCGGGGCACTGCCCGACGAAGTCATTCAGTTCAAAACCGACGGCAAACACGGTGGCCTTCTGCAACGCGTTATGAGCGCCAGCCCCGAGCGCCGTCCGCCGCCTTGCCAGTATTATCAGCAGTGCGGTGGTTGTGATTTTCAGCATGCGGATGAAGCTTACCAACTGCGCCATAAGCAAACCGTGGTTACGCAGTTGTTCAATAAATTTGGCGTTAGCGCCGACCCATTACCCTGGCAGCCTGCGTTACTGAGCGAACCCAACCGTTACCGCCGGCGGGTGAGGCTGGCAACCCGTTGGCTGGGCAAAGAACAACGGCTGATAGTAGGTTTTCGTGCCGCGCAAAGTCATCAGATTGTGCCCATCGCTGATTGCCTGGTGGCTGATCAGGTGTTGTTGCAGGTCGTCAATACGCTTTACCCGCTACTTAATGTTGCCGCGGTGGCATCCCAACTCGGGCATATCGAAGTCATTAATGTGAATAAACCGCTGGTATTACTGCGTTTGACCGGCCGCCTTGAGGACACCGTGATTGCCCAACTGCGTGACTGGCAGACGACGCATAAGGTCGATGTGTGGTTGCAAAATGACACCGAAACCTGGTCACTGAATCCGGCAGCAACCGCTTTCGATACCAGCATCGATGGCGATAAATTGTATTTTCAGCCGGGCGATTTTTTGCAGGTCAACGGCAGCGTTAATCAGCGCATGGTCGAGCAGGCGATGACTTGGCTGCAACCGACGAAAACACAACGGGTGATCGACTTTTTCGCCGGTATCGGCAACTTCAGTTTGCCATTGGCGCGGCGCTGCAAAGCGGTTGTCACCGTTGAGGGGGTTGCACGAATGGCACAACAAACCCATGAAAACGCCCAGCTCAATGGGCTCGACAACGTGACCGCATTAACCGCCGATCTGAATCAGATCACCGTTGCTGAACTGGGGGAAGCCGCCGACTTATGGTGTCTGGACCCGGCTCGCCCGGGCGCCGAAGGGGTGGTCAGGCTACTGCAACAGCTGGCTCCGCAGCAACGTCCGCAAAAAATTCTCTATGTGTCCTGCGCGGCCGATACGCTGGCGCGGGATGTTGCGGCAATTGAGCAGGCTGGCTACCGGCTGACGCGGATCGGCACAGTTGACATGTTCCCGCAAACCCATCACATTGAAACCATGGTTTGTCTTGAGCGAGTGGCGTAAGTTATGGTCCATGTACGCAGTACCCACGTGGATGATCCCAAATACAAAGACAGTGCACAGCACTGGTTGAACGCGGTCAGTGATCCGGCTCCGCTGGAGCGCACCCTGGCGGAACTGCAGCAACAGTTTCCAGAGGATGCAGCGGTATTACTGAAAGGGCAGGAGATGGTTGAAATTCTGGCGCCGCTAAAACTCGATGCCGAATCGTTATTGGCCGCCCTGTACATGCCACTGTTGGACGCCGGCAAGCTCGATTTGGACAAGCTCAGCAGCAAACAATCAAAAACCCTGATTGTGTTGCTGCGTAACGTTCAACAAATGCAAAGCATCAGCGACTTACAGCACTTTCAGCACGGCCAGCCCGACGGCGGCCAAATTGATAATGTCCGGCGTATGCTACTGTCGATGGTGGAAGACGTGCGGGCGGTATTGATCAAGCTTGCTGAACGCATTTGTTACCTGCGCGAAGTAAAAAATGCGGACGAAGAAACCCGGGTTCTGGCGGCTAAAGAGTGTGCTGAAATTTATGCCCCTCTGGCCAACCGACTGGGTATTGGCCAGTTAAAATGGGAGTTGGAGGACATTTCGTTCCGCTACCTGCACCCCAACACCTACAAAACCATTGCCAAACGTTTGCACGAACGGCGCAGCGACCGTGAACAGTACATCGAAAACTTCGTCGCTGAATTGCAGCAGGCGCTCGCCGAGCAGGGGATTGAAGCCGATGTGTATGGTCGCCCCAAACACATTTATTCGATTTGGCGCAAAATGCAGAAAAAACACCTGCAGTTTGATCAGCTGTTTGATATCCGGGCCGTGCGTATTCTCACTCACAATTTGAAAGACTGCTACGCAGCGCTCGGCGTCGTGCATTCGCGCTGGCGTCATATTGCCTCCGAATTTGATGATTACGTTGCCACGCCCAAACCTAACGGCTATCAGTCCATTCATACGGTGGTCATAGGTCCTGAGCATAAAAACGTCGAGATCCAGATCCGCTCGCACGATATGCACGACGATGCGGAACTCGGGGTTGCTGCGCACTGGATGTATAAAGAAGGCGCGGCAGCCGGCAAACGTCATGGTTTTGAAGACAAAATTGCGTGGCTACGCAAATTGCTCGCCTGGCACGAAGACATGGCCGGCAGTGAATCCCTGGTGGACGAGATCCGCTCGCAGGTTTTTGAGGATCGGGTATACGTATTCACGCCCAAAGGTGAAGTTGTTGACTTGCCGATGGGATCAACGTCGTTAGATTTTGCCTACTACGTGCACAGCCAAATTGGCCACAAGTGCGTGGGCGCAAAAATCGACGGGCGCATCGTACCCTTCACGTACCAGTTACAAAATGGTGATCGTGTCGAAATCCTCACGCAGAAAACCGCTAAACCGCGGCGTGACTGGCTCAATCCGCAATTGGGCTATTTGCATTCGTCACGGGCGCGAGCGAAAGTGCACACGTACTTTAAAAAACTGGATCGCGAGAAGAACATTCCGGCCGGAAAAGAACTGCTGGAAAATGAGTTACAAAAGCATCAACTGAGTCTGGCCAAAGTCAGTAAAAACCTCGATCTGGAGCGCTTTAACGTCACCACCATGGACGACTTACTGGCGGCCATCGGAGCCGGCGATATTCGCTTGCAGCAAGTGGTCAATCAGGTTAGACCGCAGCCCAGTGAGGTTGACAAGCTGGAGCAGCTGAAAAAACGCAGCAAGGTCAATAAGCGCAAATTAGGCGGTACCTCCGAGGTGGTGATTGAAGGTATCGGCAACCTGATGATGCAATTTGCCAAATGTTGTGAGCCTCTGCCCGGCGAACCCATTATGGGCTTTATCACGCAGGGGCGCGGTGTGTCAGTACATCGTCGCGATTGTGAGCAATTGGCGCATTTACTGACCCAGCATCCCGAACGCGGTATCGATGTTAACTGGTCGCGTCAGACCAAGCAGGATTATCGTGCCGGTTTGCGCATTTCAGCGCTTGACCGTAACGGCCTGCTGCACGACATCACCAGTGTGCTGGCGAATGAAAAAGCCGCTGTGTTGCAGATGGACAGCGATGCCGACGGCAGCTCGCAAACGGCCACCATCGTGTTACAACTGGCGGTAAAAGATAACGAGAGTCTGCAGCGCATCAGTCAGCGGCTGCGACAGATAAATGGTGTTGAACAAGTACAACGGGTATAAGCCGTATGAGTGAATTTACCGGTACCGCGGCGCTGACGGAAGTTATGCGCCGCCTACGCGACCCTGAAGGCGGTTGCCCATGGGATTTAAAGCAAAGTTTTGAGTCGTTATTGCCCTATACCATTGAGGAAACTTACGAGGTGGTGGATGCGATACAGTCCGGTGATATGGCGGCGATTAAAGACGAATTGGGTGATCTGCTGTTTCAGGTGGTGTTTTATGCGCAGTTAGCGCAGGAGCAGGGCGATTTTAGTTTCGATGATATTGCCGCTCACACGGCGGATAAATTGATCCGACGCCATCCGCATGTGTTTGGCAACGACAACGAGCGCAATTTGTCCGACGCAGCAATAAAGGCACAGTGGGAACACATCAAGCAGCAGGAACGAACTGAGAAAAACAGCCGCGCCTCGGTGTTTGATGACATCCCCAGTCAACTGCCGAGCATTTTAAAGGCGGCCAAATTACAGAAGCGAGCCGCTTCTGTTGGCTTTGACTGGCAGGATGCAGAGCCCGTCTACGCGAAAGTCGAGGAAGAGGTTGCCGAAGTCAAAGACGCCACCGAGCCCGAGCACATCGAAGAAGAAATAGGTGACTTGTTGTTCGCGGTGGTGAATTTGGCTCGTCATAAGCAAGTCAATCCGGAGGCCGCCCTGCAACGCGCCAATGAAAAGTTTAAACGTCGTTTTCAAGCGATCGAACAGCGGTTGAGTGAACAAGGAAAACACCCACAAGACTGCAACCTTGAGCAGTTGGAAGGTTATTGGCAAGCGGTAAAAACAACACAGGGCTGAGCCCGGCACGATAAACAGTTGGCGAAGAGTCATTGAAAACTAATAGCTGCTGCTAACCGCAGCAGCTGGAAATATCGGTCTTCTCGCCGGTTTTTACGGCTTTTGCATCACGAATGATGCGTAGCGCCGACTGCAATACCACCACCGCAATGAGGGTAGCGATCAACAGATCCGGCCAGGCTTTATCCAGTTGACTGACCAGCAACGCAGAGATGATTACGCCGCTGTTCATGAGCATATCGTTACGCGAGCAAATCCAGCTGGCGCGGATATTAATGTCACCGTTACGGTGGCTGTAAAGTAGCACGAAGCAGGCGATATTAACCGCCAGTGCCAGTCCGGCAATGACCAACATGGTATCGGCCTGCGGTGTGCTGCCAAACAGCAGTCGCTGCGCCACATCGGCGAGCACCAGCAGCGCCAGCACTAATTGTAGCGAGCCATTGACGATGGCGGCGTTCGCTTTGTACGTAATGGCTTTACCCACGGCGTACAGGCTTATCGCATAAACCATGGTGTCCGCCAGCATATCCAATGAATCCGCAATCAGACCGCTGGATTCCGCCAGCCATCCGGCGATAAATTCCACAAAGAACATGACCCCATTGAGTACCAGTACGATCCACAATAACCGCCTTTGCGCGTTATCCATTTTTGCCTGTGTGGTAGCACAACAACCTGACATAGCTCATCCATTTGGTGACACAACATATGTTCGCCATTATGACATAGCGACGCGCGTTTGTAATTTTTACGCATTTTTTATGCCTTGGCACGATTCTTTAACAGCAATTTTACCCGCTTGTTATTTACCATAACCCGTTACCTGTCATTCGTCCGGACACGCTCAGCTAAGGGGGTTGTGTTGAACATCAATGCAACAGTAAGACTTTTGTTTTGGCCGGTGGTTTGGATAGCCAGTATTCAAATGGTGTTTGCGCTGTTGGCGCTGATCGTTTTTAAAGATAAAACCGTCACGCAGTTTGTCTATTCAGGGTTACTGTCGTTTGTACTGGCGGCGATCATCTATGTTCGTTACCACAAAGCCAAATTGACCAAGCTGTTTTACCGCGAAGCGCTGGCGTTTGCTTCCTTCACCTGGTTTGTGGTCGGGGTACTGGGTGCGTTTCCGATCCTGTTTATCACCGATGCCGGGTTTACTGATGCCGTGTTTGAGTCCATCAGCGCGATGACCACAACGGGTGCCACCATCCTTGTCGGGCTGGATAACATGCCCAAAAGCTTTTTGCTGTACCGCCAGTTTTTGCAGTGGATGGGGGGCCTCGGCATTGTCATTTTCGTGGTCGCCATTTTACCCATGCTGAATGTCGGCGGGATGCGGCTGCTGCGGGCAGAGACACCCGGGCCGATTAAAAACGATAAATTGGCACCGCGCGTGAGCAGCACCACTCGCTATCTGTGGTTGGTGTATGTGGTATTAACGCTGCTGTGTGCGGCGTGCTATTGGCTGGCAGGAATGAGCGGCTTTGATGCCTTGGCCCATTCTTTTACCACGGTATCCACCGGTGGCTTCTCACCCTACGATGGCAGCATGGGACATTTTGACAACCATTGGATTCTTGCCATTGCCGACGTTTTTATGCTGCTGGGCGCGATAAGTTTTGCGCTACATTACAATAATTTCACCCGCCGCGCGCTTCGAGGCTACTGGCAGGACGAAGAAACCCGCTGGATGCTGATCAGTGTGGCGGCGATCTCGTTCATTTTGTTTTTGTTTGTGTTTAACCATGGCGTTCATGACTCGGTTAGCGAGAGCATCAGTCAGGCGCTGTTTCACGTCATTTCTTTTATGACCAGTACCGGTTACGGTGCCGATGATCTGTCGGCCTGGCCGGCGGCTACGGCGGGACTGTTGATCATGGCCAGTTACATGGGCGGTTGTGCTGGCTCGACCGCCGGCGGCAGCAAGTTCATTCGCAATATTCTGACGGTACGTATTTTACGTCAGCAGATGATGCAGGCCATCCATCCACAGGCTATTTTAACGGTGCGTTACCAGGGCAAAGTGGTTAAAAACGATGTGGTACTGGCGGTTATGGGATTTATGTTGCTGGTGGCGATCAGCTCACTGGTACTGACGGTATTGCTGGCCATGACCGGGCTGGACTTTTACAGTGCATTTACCGCGGTGGTGGCCTGCATTAATGTGCTGGGCCCGGGCTTTGGCGAAGTGTCCAGTAATTTTATTCCGGTATCCGATACCGGTACCTGGATCTTGTCCTTTGCGATGATTCTTGGACGCCTGGAGTACTTTACCGTGCTAACCTTGCTGTTACCTAAGTTTTGGAGAGATTAACGTGATAAAGCGGGCCGAATGGTACCGAATCGTGCAGGCAGTGGCTGCCGTTCTGTTAACGGTTGCCGTTGTCTATGTCCTCGAACAGTGGCTGCTACCGCTGGCCGGCGTCGCCTTGCTGTTGCTGCTGGCGGTGGTGGTGGTGGCGTTTTTGACCAACTTCATCGGCGCGCTGATCGCCACCATTGTGTCGATAGTGGTGTTTAACTTTCTGTTCACCGAGCCTCGTTACTCGTTGCACATGACCGACGCCGATGAAATCGTCACGGCCCTGGTGTTTTTGGCGGTTGCCGTCATCATCAGTCACCTCACCACATCGTTCCGGGCGCAGCGAGAAAGCCTGCGACAATCACAATTGCGCTCAAACATTCTGCTGAGCGTATCGCATGATTTGCGCACGCCGTTGGCCAGCATCATGGGTAATCTTAGTACCTTACAGTCCTATGGCGGCAAGTTAAGCGCCGATGACCGTAATGAATTGTTGCAAGCCGCCCTCGATGAAAGCGATCGGCTGCATCGTTATATTGAAAATCTGTTGCAGGCAACGCGGATACAATACGGTGCCGCCGATGTGAATTTTTTTGATTACGACGTACGCGCCTTGCTGGCGAAAGTTGTGCAACGTTTCGCGCAGCAGCAACGTATTGGTCTGACACTGAGCGATGAGGAACTGATGGTGGCGATGCAGTCGTCACTGCTTGAACAGGCGTTTTACAATATTATCGACAATGCGCTCAAATTCTCCCGCCCGCAGGGCATGGTAGAGATTTCCACGGCAATGGTCGGCGATACCGTGCAGATTGACGTGCTGGATGATGGTCCCGGTGTCAGTCCGGCCCACCGCCGGCAAATTTTTGATGTGTTTTACTCCTCACGACAAGGGGATTCCGGGGCCGGAGGAACAGGCTTAGGTTTGCCGGTCAGCAAAGGCATTGTCGAGTTGCATGGCGGCAGTATTAGGTTACTGGACACTGACTCAGGCTGTCATATCCGGGTGAGGTTGCCACTGGTTGAAGAGGTCAATAACTGATTATGGCGAACACACACCATCGTATTCTCGTGGTTGATGATGAACCGCAAATTCGGCGCTTTATGAAAGTGTCGATTACGGCGGAGGGCTATGAGTACCTTGAAGCAACGACGGCAAAAGAGGCGCTGGAGCAAACGGCTCGTTATAATCCCAGTGTCATTGTACTGGATTTGGGATTGCCCGACGCCGACGGCTATCAGGTACTGCAGCAAATCCGAAGCTGGAGTAAGGTGCCGGTGCTGGTGTTAACCGCGCGGGATCAGGAAGCCGAAAAAGTGCGCTTGCTAAAGGCCGGTGCCAACGATTACTTAACCAAACCCTTTGGTGTTAATGAATTGATGGCGCGGTTGTTTGTTTTGTTGCGTGATAGCTGGTACTTTCAAAGCACGACAGAGGATGCCATCTTAGCGTTTCAGGGGCTGTCGATTGATCGTCAGAATCACCGCGTGAGCCTCGACGGCGAGAGCATTTCGTTATCGCGTAAGGAGTTTATGTTGCTGAATTACCTTGCCAGTCACGCCAATAAGCTGGTGACTCAGGAGCAATTGCTGCGTGAAATTTGGGGAGCGTCACATCAGGATGATACCCATTATTTGCGCATTTTTATCAGCCAATTACGGAAAAAACTCAAAGACAGCATCAGCGACCCCCGGTTTATTGAAACTGAACCGGGGGTTGGTTATCGCTTTATAGGACAATCCATTGCCGCGCAAGGATAAGCCGCTTCATGAAATTTAAACGCCCGCTGGTGGCCCGCTCACGAAATCTGGAACTGAGCCCGCCACTGATCCTGGCACTGAGTTTTCTGGTACTGATCGTGCTGGGTGCCGGCTTGCTGCTGTTACCGTTTGCCACCCATCAAAGCATTGGCGTAAGTGATGCGTTGTTTACCGCGACATCGGCGGTGACGGTGACCGGACTGACGGTGGTCGATACCGGTGCGGATTTTACGTTGTTTGGTCAGTTTGTGATTGCGGTGCTGATCCAGTTTGGTGGGCTTGGACTGATGACCTTTGCGGTAGTCACCTTAATTGCGATTGGCGGCAAAATCGGCGTGTTCCAGCAGCAGGTGGCCGCCACCGCGTTTAATCAGACCAAACTCTCAACCGTCACCTCGACCGCCAAGTCGGTGGTGATTTTTGCCTTTATCGTCGAAAGCCTGGGTATGTTACTGCTGCTGTTTCGCTGGTATGGCGAAATGCCGTTAGGTGACGCGCTATTCCACAGCTTCTTTTATTCCATTTCCGCGTTTAATAATGCCGGCTTTGCGCTGTCTGCCGACAGTCTGATGCCATTTGTCGGCGATCCGGCCATTAACCTGATCATCACCACGTTGTTTATTGTTGGGGGCCTTGGGTTCGTTGTGTGGATCGATTTGTACCGACAGCGTCGCTGGCAAAAACTCAATTTATACAGTCGCATGATGATCATGAGTACCGTGGTGATTAATGTGGTGGTGATGCTGTTGATTCTGGCGCTGGAGTGGAATAACCCGGCCACCCTGGGGGGCCTGGCCGAACAGGATCGCTTGTGGGCCGCCTGGTTTCAGGCAACAACACCACGCACCGCCGGTTTTAACACGCTGGATGTGAGCGGTTATAACGATGCCACCACCATTTTGACGATTTTGTTGATGTTTATCGGCGGCGGCTCGCTCAGTACGTCATCGGGGATTAAGCTGATGACCTTTGTGGTATTGATTTTATCCACCTATGCTTTTATCCGTCAGCGTAAAGAAATTCGGTTGGTCAATCGCAGTATTCCGGAGCATACCGTGCGCAAAGCGTTTGCGTTAACGGTGATGTCGGTGTCCTTGATTTGGATAAGCTTCTTCTTGTTAGCGGCAACGCAAAAGGTCAGCTTTATTGACGGGATTTTTGAGGTTGTTTCGGCCTTTGGCACGGTCGGGCTGTCCCGTGGCATAACGGCAGATCTTAATGTGTTTGGTCAGTTGCTGTTGATGTTTCTGATGTTTTTTGGACGCATCGGGCCATTAACGCTGGGTTATCTGCTGGCACGACCCAAACGTAATCGGGTGCGTGCACCGAGTACCGAAATACCGATTGGGTAACGGCAATTGTCGGTTTTCGATTGTCGTTTAAGTGCTCTTTCGGTATACTATTTTCCCGTCTTAAAGAAATCCCTACATTGACCTGACCAACTGGGTAACACATGGCGACAAACTATATTTTCGTAACCGGCGGAGTGGTATCCTCGCTGGGTAAAGGCATTGCTGCAGCCTCACTGGCAGCCATTCTTGAAGCACGGGGCCTTAACGTAACCATCATGAAGCTGGATCCCTACATCAACGTAGATCCCGGCACCATGAGCCCAATTCAGCACGGTGAGGTGTTTGTTACCTCCGATGGTGCAGAAACCGACCTTGACCTGGGTCACTATGAGCGCTTTATCCGCACTCGCATGACCCAACACAATAACTTCACCGCCGGCCGTGTCTACGAAGACATCATTCGTCGCGAGCGTAAAGGCGAGTTTCTCGGTGCTACCATTCAGGTGATTCCGCACATTACCAACGAAATCAAGCGTCGCATTGTTGAGGGTGCTAAAGGTTTTGATGTTGCCATCATTGAAATTGGCGGTACGGTGGGCGATATCGAATCGCAACCGTTCCTAGAAGCGATTCGTCAGTTGGGCACAGAGGTTGGTCGCGACCATACCCTGTTCATGCATTTGACGCTGGTGCCATTCCTTGGTGCGGCCGGCGAAGTGAAAACCAAACCGACCCAACACTCGGTGAAGGAACTGCGTTCAATTGGTATTCAGCCGGATATTCTGATTTGTCGCTCGGATCGTTCGCTGCCGGCATCGGAGCGGTCGAAAATTGCGTTGTTTACCAACGTCGAAGAAAAAGCCGTTATTGGTCTGCGCGATGTCGACAGCATTTACAAAATTCCATCGATGCTGAAATCTCAGGGGCTGGACGAAATCGTCACCCATCGCTTTCGTCTGGACTGCCCGGAAGCGGATCTGAGTGAATGGGAACAAGTGTTGTACCAGGAATCCAATCCTAACGGTGAAGTGACCGTTGGTTTTGTCGGTAAATACGTGGAATTACCCGATGCCTATAAATCGGTCAACGAAGCGCTGGCGCACGCCGGCTTAAAGAACCGTCTGACGGTGAATATTCGCTATATCGATGCACAGGATCTGGAAACCAAAGGTACCGGTAAACTGGCTGATGTCGATGCCATTTTAGTGCCCGGCGGTTTTGGCGATCGGGGTATCGAAGGTAAGTTGATCGCGGCGCAATACGCGCGCGAAAACAACATTCCTTATCTGGGCATTTGCCTGGGTATGCAAATCGCGATGATCGAGTACGCGCGCAATGTCGCGAAGCTGGAAGACGCCAACAGCACCGAGTTTGACGCTAACTGTAAGAGTCCGGTGGTCGGTTTAATCACCGAATGGATGGATGCGTCCGGTCAGAAAGAACTCCGTGACGAGCATTCTGACCTTGGCGGCACCATGCGTCTGGGCGCGCAGGAATGTCACCTTGAACCAGGCTCTAAAGCGCTGGCCATGTATGGCTCAGAAACCATTGAAGAGCGTCACCGTCACCGTTACGAAGTGAACAATCATTTTATTGAGCCGCTGGAGCAAGCCGGACTGAAAATCACCGGTTACTCGCACGACAAAAAGCTGGTCGAGATCATCGAAAACCCGAACCATCGCTGGTTCGTTGCGGTGCAGTTCCATCCGGAATTTACCTCAACGCCGCGTGACGGTCACCCTTTGTTCAAGGGCTTTATCGAGGCAGCGGGTCAGTACAATAAAGAACGTTTAGGTTAATCGACTTTAAGGACAGGACAGAATAATGAGCAAGATTACGCGTATTGTTGCCCGTGAAATCATGGACTCCCGGGGTAACCCAACCGTTGAAGCAGACGTTTATCTGGAATCCGGCCATATGGGTCGGGCAGCGGCACCCAGTGGTGCCTCAACCGGCTCACGCGAAGCGTTAGAGCTGCGTGACGGCGACCAATCACGTTACCTGGGTAAGGGCGTTGAGAAAGCCGTCAATAACATCAATGGTGCCATTGCTGAAGCACTGAACGGCAAAGATGCCGATAACCAACAGGCGATTGACGACATTATGTTGCGCCTGGACGGTACCGAAAACAAAGAAAAACTGGGTGCCAACGCGATTCTGGCGGTATCACTGGCGGTGGCGAAAGCGGCTGCAGCAAGCCAGGGGATTGCCCTGTATGAGCACATCGCTAACCTGAATAACACGGCCGGTCAATACAGCATGCCGTTGCCGATGATGAATATCCTCAACGGCGGTGAACACGCCGACAACAACGTTGATATTCAGGAGTTTATGATTCAACCGGTCGGTGCTGAAAGCTTCAAAGAAGGACTGCGCATTGGTGCTGAAGTCTTCCATGCCCTGAAAAAAGTGTTGCAGCAACGCGGCTTAAGCACCGCTGTTGGTGATGAAGGTGGCTTTGCACCGAACCTGGCATCGAACGAAGAAGCGCTACAGGTTATCGTCGAAGCGGTTGAGAAAGCCGGTTACCAAATGGGTAAAGACATTACCCTGGCGCTTGACTGTGCCGCATCGGAATTCTACAAAGACGGTCAGTATGTGTTAGCGGGCGAGGGCAAGTCCTTTGACGCGGCCGGTTTTGCCGACTACCTGGCTGAGTTGTGTGATCGTTACCCGATCATTTCGATCGAAGACGGCCTTGATGAAAGCGACTGGGACGGCTGGAAAGTATTGACCGAGAAGCTGGGCGATAAGGTTCAGTTGGTCGGTGATGACCTGTTCGTTACCAACACGCGTATCCTCAAAGAGGGCATCGATAAGTCGATTGCAAATTCCATTTTGATTAAGTTTAATCAGATTGGTAGTCTGTCGGAAACCTTGGCAGCGATCAAAATGGCACGTGACGCCGGTTACACAGCGGTTATCTCGCACCGCTCAGGTGAAACCGAAGATGCGACCATTGCTGATTTAGCGGTGGGTACTGCGGCCGGACAAATTAAAACCGGCTCGTTGTGCCGCTCTGATCGCGTGGCCAAGTACAATCAATTGCTACGTATCGAGGGCGAGTTGAATGGCAAAGCGCCTTACCGCGGACGACAGGAAGTCAACGCTGGGTAACCAACAGGCTGATATTTTTCAGCCTATTGCACAGCACGGCGATTTCGCCGAGCTGTGCTCTGCTTTGTATGAACGTGAGCTGAATCAGCTGGCTCACGCAGAAGATATTTCGGTTGCCGCGTTGCAGCGGCGACTGGCCAGCCTGCCTTTCTACATTCAACGAGCGGCGCATGGATGTCTGCGTGCGGCCTCGGAATCACCGTTAAGTCTGGATGTACAAAACGCCAGTTGGCAGGGGCCACAGGCGAGCCAATGCCCACAATCCAGCGGTACCGCAAAAGCACAGCACCAGTGGTTCGAAAAACACGCCTCATTGGGGTTGGTGGTACCGGTGCGCTACCAGACGCCAGAGCTGAAAACGATATTCCTCGACAGCATCGACCGTGTTGATCATACCTACAATCGACTGCACCTTAATTACCGCGGTTGGTTTACCTTTAGTGGTGAAGGTGAAACGGGCACCGAGCAGTTGCTCAAGCCCAATAAGCGCATTATGACCGCTGCCTGCTGTGGCCATCAATGGAATCATCGAGGCCGCATCAACCCGCGCACGTTGACGCTGCGCGAGTTATTGTTGGTGGCGACCCTCGACTGGAAAAAGTTTCAGGCCGCACTTTCGATAGCAAGGTAATCCTTTACCCGTTCATTAAATGCTGTTCGCTTCCAGTTCGATGCGTGATGCGGCGCCATAAATGCGGCTGGCATCGCCTTCAACCGTACCTTCGGGGGTGGTGGTTGGCCACAAGGCGGTCAGCCCTTCAATGATGCGGCGGGTTTCAGCGATTGCGGCTTCGCCACGTTGTTGTTCGGCCGCTGAAATTGCCTCCAGCCGTGCCAGCGCAATTTGTTGGAAACCATACGCGTCCTGGTATTCGTGAACATTCACGACCTTGCCCTCATTGATACCAATGGCGTATTCGTCCGCGGCGGTAATGAGCATACTGGAGATGCTTTTCAACACATCGCCGGCAGTCATCTCAGCCACCGGTTCGTTAACGCTGATCGCCTGTTTCAAGGCGCTATAGGCATTCTCAACCACGGCACGGCTGTTATCGTTATTTACCGCATCGGCTAAGGCTTGCAATTCGTCAGCAAACCCCGGCAAACCGCGTGCTTCAAACGCACTGACCAGCCCCGCGTAAAGTTCGTCGCCGGGATGTTTCATGTGTGTTTTCGCCATCTCGATATGGCCTTGCTCGTACAAGGTCATACCGACCCATAGGTGCCCACGGATAAGGCCCAACTGAGCCAGAAATTGTGCGTCGTTCTCCGCCAGGTTAACGCTGACGGCACCTTCGCCTTCACCTTCGCCGCCTTCACCTTCCATCATCGGGCCCGGCGCAACCATCGCGGTAGCGGGGTAAACCGACGCCGGTTGATCGGCCGACGCTGAGGCGACAACCAGGCTGCTGGCGAGGGCTGAACCAACACCAACCCATACTTTGCGTTTTTCAAACATAGTGCGAATCCTTCATTGTTCTTAATCAAGGTAGTCTTAACCAAACAGTGCCATTATAATGTCAAAAATGAGAACTATTCGCAAAAATTAATTGAGGCGCCATGATTCTGCATCTTCAACAGGTGATTGATTCCGACACCTTACAGGCCGTTCGCGACAAGCTGGCAACGCTGACCTTTACGGACGGTAAATTAACCGCCGGTTGGGCGGCAAAACCACTGAAGCAAAATCAACAATTGGGTTCCGGCAAGGCCGCGGATGCGGTACTGGAATTGTTGCTGAAACGGTTCCGCAGCGCCGCCGGTGTGGAAGCGGCACTGCGACCCAAGCAATTTGCGCGGGTAATGATCAACCGCTATCAGCAAGGCGAGTTTTACGGTATGCACATGGATGACGCCTTGATGGCTGGCATTCGTACTGACATTTCGTTTACGCTGGGGCTGACATCATTGACGGACTATGAGGGTGGCGCGCTCACCATCGACGACAGTTCCGGACAGCGCAGTTGGCGACTGGACGCCGGCGACGTGTTGATCTACCCCAGTCATTTTTTACATCAGGTTGAACCGGTTACGGCCGGCGAACGGCTGGCCATGGTGGGTTGGGTGCAAAGTCTGGTGCGAGACCCGCAGCAGCGCGAAATTTTGTTTGATCTGCAAGCCGCGGTAAAAGCTGAGCACAAGGCCAATGGTCACAGTGAACAGTTCTTTCGCCTCAGCAAAAGCTACCAAAACCTGTTGCGGCGATGGCTCGACGATTAATTCGCCAAATCGGGTCACACCCGTTAGACTGTGCGCCGTTGTAAACTCGAAACCGTAACAAACTGAAATGCCCGAAAAATCTTCTTTTAAACGCGGAATGCTTAAGCGCGCCCAAGTCCTGATCGTCCTGTTGGTGTTGGGTGGCGTGGTGCTGGTTGAATTCATCCAGGCGTTAGCGCTCGAGCGTCAGCAGCAACAACAGTATCAACAAACCGTCAATCGCCTGACGGCGGTGCGATCCAAACTCGAGCAGTCGTTAAGTCGCACGATTCAGGCCGGTTTATCGCTCGGTACTTACTTTTCCGTCAACCCCAATCCGGACGTGCGCGAAGCACGGCTGGTGAGTGCTGAAACGCTGCGGCGCTTTAGTGAAATCGAACAGATCAGAGTGAACAGCCGGGATGGTGATGAGTTTATCTATCCGTTGCTGACCATGACCGCCGATACCCCCTTTGAACAAAGTGATAACTGGGCGCGTCGGGCTGACATCGCGATTGGTTTAAACCGAGCCCGCATTGGTACACCCAGCTATCAGCCTGACGGTTTTCTGGGCCTCAGTGTCCGTGCGCCGATTTACTCCAGCTTTTATCTTTATCGTGGCCACTATTGGGGTGAACTGCGGCTGATGCTTAACCTCAGCCGGCTATTACACAATACGATCAGCGAAGTGGGCGGGCAACAGCTTGCGTTTGCGTTAACGCACTCGGATACACCACCGGTGCTTGATTCGCGCTTCTATGGTAACGAAGGCACGGTCACCGGCCATGAGGCGAGTATCGAGGTGCAGTTTCACGGTACCCAGTGGTCGTTGTACGCGAAACGCGCCGAAACGGCCACCATCAGCCTCTGGCAGCAACAACTGGCGCGCCTGGTGGGCTATCCGTTGCTGTTGCTTGTGGCGGGGCTGTTGTGGTTATTGATTCGCAGTTATCGTCAGGTGCGCAGTACCGCACTGACCGATGTGTTAACAGGACTGCCGAATCGACGGTTGCTGGTTGACCGTATGCAGCAGTTGATCAAAGCGCGGAATGCGCAGTTCGCCCTCTTATTTATCGATTTAAATAAGTTTAAATCCATTAATGACACCTACGGTCATCAGGTCGGTGACGCGTTTTTGTTGCACGTGGCGAAAACCTTAAAACAGGTGTGTCGCGAAGGGGACACCGTAGCCCGCGTCGGCGGTGATGAATTTGTTATAGTGATGCCCGCTGCCGCTGAAACCGCTGATGTGCTTGAGCGTAAAGTTCAGCAACAGTTGCTGGCCAATCCGTTTCACCACCACGAGCAGCAATTTTATATTGTTGCCAGTATCGGCATCGCACACTATCCCAACGACGGTGCGAGTGTTGATGAATTATTAAACCTTGCCGATAAAGCCATGTATGATGACAAGCATAAAACGTCGGTGGTAAAACACCGCGGTGAGGGAATGGAATATGATAACCACTGAACGCCTGTTGATTGAACCGTTGTCCAATGCCGATGCAGACTTCTTGGTGAATTTGCTGAATCAGCCCAGCTTTATCGAGAACATTGCGGATAAAGGGGTTAGAGACCGCGCCGGTGCCTGTAGCTATTTGCGTGATGGGCCGCTGGCCAGTTATCGTCAGCACGGTTTTGGGTTGTGGAAAGTCAGTCTGCGGGAAAGCCATCAGCCGATCGGCATGGCGGGCTTACTCAAGCGCGACTATTTGCCGCTGGCTGATATTGGTTATGCGTTGCTGCCGGAATATACCGGCCAGGGCTATGCCTATGAAGCAAATCGTGCGGTGTTGGAATGGGCCAGACAACATCAACACCGTGAAGTGCTGGCCATTTGTAATCCGGACAACCGTGCCTCAGCCGGGTTACTTTACAAACTCGGTTTTAGCGACGACGGCGACGTTGTGCCTCCGGGGGAGACACAGGCCATCAAACGTTATCGTATCGTGTTGAACTGAGCGCGCTGCCATCGTGCTCAGTCAATACGAGTAAGCCAACCGTGGGTATCCTCAGCTTGCCCCCACTGGATAGCATTCAATGCGTTGCGTAACTGTTCTGTTATCGGGCCGCCCTGGCCATTACCGACGTTAATGGTGCGTCCTTGATAAACCAGTGAACCGACCGGGGTCAGTACCGCCGCCGTGCCTGACAAGGCCGCCTCGGTTTGTGGCTTCTGCGCCCGTTCGATCAGTTCCTCCACACTCAGCGGACGTTCGCTGACGGTCATGCCGCGGTCGCGGGCAAGGGTTAAGATCGAATCACGGGTAACGCCGTGTAAAAAGCTACTGTCGAGGTCTTTGGTAATGATCTCGTCACCGTCAATGAGAATAAAGTTAGCGGCACCGGTTTCCTGCACGTCACCGTTGGGGCAGAACAGTACCTGATCCGCAGCAAATGCCTCACGAGCCTGCAAAATCGGGCCTAAGGCGCTGGCGTAGTTGCCACCACTTTTAATCATGCCCATGTGCGCCGCACAACGGGAACCCTGGTCTTCCACCAACAGCTTCAGTGGCTTAATACCGCCGGAGAAGTAATCGCCAACCGGCGACAACAGCACGTAAAGTAAGGATTGGTTGGTCGGGTGAGCGGCTTTACCAATAGCCGGTTCGGTGCCGATGTGGGTGGGGCGTATGTACATCGATCCCGGCGGTGCCGGCACCTGATCGTTAAAGGCCGTGACCACATCAATGATCATCTGTCGCAGTAAGGTGACATCAATTGGCGGTAGTGCCAGCAGACGACTGCTTTGTGCCATCCGCGCAATGTTCTTGTCCATGCGAAAAATGTGTACGCTGCCGTCATCGTGACGAAACGCCTTTAAGCCTTCAAAACAAGTACTGGCGTAGTGCAGAACGTGGGCGCCGGGGTGTAAATTAAGTGAATCTGAGTTGACCAGCTGCTGATAATCCCAACGCTGGTCTTTATACTCTGCCAGACTCATCTTGGGCATAAAAACGGTACCGAATGCCGCCATGGTGCTTCCTCATTTAAATCGAATATTATGTTTTTTGATGTACCAAAGTGCCACCGGCGTCTCCAGTACAATGTAGACAATTAGGGTATACCAGAACCAGTTCAGTGACAGTCCGAGTAAATAAAAGGGAAAACCCGTGTCCCAGTATTTGTAGCCGACGATAAATAACGCAATACCTGCAGCGATCAGATCATAAGCGGCTAATTTGTTGAAATTGCTGCCGGCAACTTTCGGGTACACATGCAGATAAGACACCAGGATCATTACCAGGCACAGCGCAACCACAAGTAACTCAGCGGGTATCATAAAGGGCTCCTACAGACTTTGAAGGCTGACTATGATACCTGACAGCAACATTAAGCCAATGGTTAACTGGCGAAAACGGAATTCGGAAACGTAATGTTGCAAGCGTTGCCCCAGCGCCGCGCCAAGGATAGCGCAAGGCAACAGCGCCACGATAAGGTAAAAATGCGTATCACTGTAGAGTCCCTGACGGCTAAAATTAATCACGTTCGCCAGCGCAATGGCGAGAAAGAATAAACTGAGGGTGGCGCGAAACTGCGTTTTTGGCAACCGCGCGTTAGCAAGAAACAGCACAATCGGCGGGCCGCCAAGGGTCATCAGGCCGTTTAAAATACCAGAGCTGGTGCCGATGGTGAGGTAACCGGCGGTGTGTTCGGCGGTGGGTAACTGGCGGCCGCTGGCCAGGATCAGCGCGACCGCAATGATGATGACACCGAGCGCCAGTTTCAGCCATTGCTCGTTAATGCTCACCAGTAAGCTGCCGGCCACCAGCGAGGCCATCACGCCGGCGCCAATTAACCAGCGCCACTGTCCGGGACGCGCTGCGTGGCGGTTTTTCCAGTAAATGACGGCGGCGACGAAAATGTTGATAACGGACAAGCTGGGGGTCAACAGCGTCAGTGGAAACCATAACGCCAGTATTGGCACAGCGACTAATCCCGAGCCGAAACCACTGATTCCTTGTAAGGTTGTTGCAAAAAAAAGAACCAATCCGGCAAAAATGTATTCCATAGCCTTTTCACACCGTCGATAAGTATTCATAATACGAAGGATAATAATAACGGAGCAACGCATGCGTGTGGTGATATTGCTGCTTTTAACCGTTTTGCTGGCGCTACAATACCGTTTATGGTTTGGAAAAAACAGTCTTCCTGACTACTGGCGTTTGCAACAAGAGGTTAAAAACCAGCAAGCAACCAATGACAGCCTAAAGCGCCGCAATCAAGTGCTGTACGCTGATATCGAGGATCTTCGCGAAGGCGAGGATGCGCTCGAGGAACGCGCGCGCAACGAACTGGGTATGATCAAAAAGGACGAAGTGTTTTTCCGGATCATTCCCAGCCGCGTACCTAAGTCGTTAGCCAGTAAGGATAGGGCAGGAGCGACCCAGCCATGACCAATAAGGTGGCAAGCATTGCTGCAGTTATCCCGGCCGCCGGGCGCGGACGCCGGATGCAGTCTGCAACCCCGAAACAATTTCTTGTCGTACACGGCAAAACTCTATTACAGCACAGCGTCGATGCGGTGCTGCGTGACCCCCGTGTCGAACACGTTTTCATTGCCAGCGACGAGCAAAATGAACAGGCGGTCGCCAAGAGCTTACCCAACATTTCGTTTGTCGCCGGAGGCGCAACGCGCGCTGAGTCGGTGCTTTCTGGCGTATTGCACGCCATCACTCAGGGTTACACCCATGTCGTGGTCCACGACGCGGCTCGGCCGGGGCTTCCTGCAGCGGTACTGAGCGCCGTCATCGATGCGGCGCTCAGCGGCGATAACGGCGCTATCGTTGCCATGCCGGTACGAGATTCATTAAAACGCAGCGAACCGGACAGTGACATGATCAGCACCAGTGTCAGCCGTGAACACCTATGGCAGGCGCAGACGCCGCAGGTATTTACCGCGGCACTGCTGGCCGACGCCATCAGTGAAATGGGGGTTGAACACCCGCAACTGACCGATGAAGCATCAGCGATGGCCTATTTGGGTTATCATCCGCGCCTGGTAATGGGTTCGTTAAAAAACATCAAAGTCACCCACCCCGAAGATCTGGAACTGGTGACCGCAATACTGGCACCGCCAAGCCGATAAACCGAGCAACCAAGAGAAGGAGTTTTGACCTTATGCAGTTTCGAGTAGGACACGGTTACGACGTACATAAGTGGGGCGCAGATAAACCGCTGCTACTCGGAGGTATTAAGGTACCTCATACTACCGGTCTGCAAGCGCATTCTGACGGCGATGTGGTGCTGCACGCAATTACCGATGCGGTGTTAGGCGCAGTGGCGCTCGGTGATATTGGTCAACATTTTCCGGATACTGACCCGCAGTTTGCCGGTGCCGACAGCATGGTATTGCTGCAGCACGCGGTAAAACTGGCACAGCAACAGGGCTTTAAGGTCGGCAATGTCGATGTCACCATCGTTGCACAAGCGCCAAAAATGGCCCCGCACATTACTGCCATGCGGACCCGCATCGCGCAGGGTCTGCAGGTGGCTGAAAATGCCGTTAATGTTAAGGCCACCACCACCGAAAAACTGGGATTTGTTGGCCGCGAGGAAGGCATTGCCTGCCACTGCGTTGCGTTGTTGTACGCAGGAACCGCATCATGAGCGCGTCACTTGAAAACCTTCAACTGCAGTGGCCAACCCTGAACGCGCAGCGGACCAGCGCTCGCTTTAAGCACACCGCCGAAGACTTCCAGGTACGTGAAGAGCTGGCGGTGGACGACGAGGGTGAGGGTGAACATCAATGGCTGTGGATCAAAAAAACCGACGCCAACACCCGCTTTGTTGCGGAGCAACTGGCAAAGTTTGCCAACGTTCACCCGCGCCAGGTCAGTTATTCCGGGCTGAAGGACCGCAAAGCCGTTACCTGGCAGTGGTTCTCGGTACAATTGCCGGGCAAAGCGCTGCTCAACTGGAGCGATCTTGCGCTCGACGGCGTCGAGGTGGAGCGCGTGATTCAACGCAGCAAAAAGTTGAAACTGGGCTTCCACAAAGCCAACCGCTTTACCATTCGTCTGCGTGATGTTGCCGACAAGGCGTTGTTTGAACGCAATTGGCAGCACCTGTGCGAACAGGGTACGCTGAATTATTTCGGCGCTCAGCGTTTTGGTTTTGACGGCAATAACCTGCACGAAGGGCGCCGTTGGCTAAGCGCTGAATCACCGCGCAAAATTGCCCGCAATAAGCGCAGTCTGTGGCTGTCCGCGTTGCGCTCGTATTTATTCAACCAACTGGCTGCAGCGCGCTGGCAGACACATGAATTTAAGCCGTTGGACGGTGACTGTGTCATGTTACAGGGCTCGCAGTCGGTCTTTATTGCCGATAACTGGGACGATGAATTGCTGAGCCGGTTGGCGCAGGGCGACGTGCAATTAACCTGTGCGATGCCCGGCGAAGACGGTCCCGGTAAAGTTGAGGGCGCGGCTGCCGCTGCTGAGCAGCAGTGGCTGGCGCCGTATCAGCAATGGTTGGACGATTTTGCCAAAGTCCGTCTAAAAGCATCACGACGGCCGTTGCGACTGTTTCTGCAGGCGCCCCAATTGCACTGGCAAGGGGATGATGCAACCATAGACTTTGCCTTACCGACCGGCAGCTTTGCGACAACCTGTATTAATGAACTCATTGATTTAGCGGTGACTGAAAATGATGAAAATTCTGTTGAGTAATGACGATGGTGTCCACGCACCGGGAATTCATGCGCTTTACCGTGCGCTAAAAGAAGTTGCAGATGTTCGTGTGATTGCCCCGGATCGCAACTGCAGTGGTGCCTCTAACTCGCTGACCCTGCATAACCCGTTGCGCCTGCAACGCCTCGATAACGGCTTTTACTCGTTAAACGGTACGCCAACAGATTGTGTCCATTTAGGCACCAACTCACCCTTTGCTGACGAAGTGGATCTAGTGGTTTCCGGCATCAATGACAGCCCCAACATGGGGGATGATGTGATGTATTCCGGTACGGTTGCGGCCGCCATGGAAGGTCGCTTTAAAGGGTTGCCGGCGATTGCGGTGTCGATGGGCGGTAAAGGGCACGACTACTATGATACCGCCGCCCGGGTGGTCGCTGATATTGTACAGGCGATGGAATCCAAACCGTTGCGGCTGGACACGGTGCTGAATATTAATGTGCCGTACACCACCTTTGACCAGTTAAAAGGGACGCGGGTGACGCGGCTGGGACGCCGTCATCGCGCTGAAACCATGGTGCATGACCGCGATCCGTTCGGCCGTGAAATCTTCTGGTACGGGCCGATTGGCCATCACGCCGATGATGCGCCGGATACCGACTTTTATGCGGTGCGCGAAGGTTATGTTTCGATTACACCATTAAGTCTGGATATGACCGCAAAACGTCATCAGGACACCTTGAACGACTGGTTATCCGATCAATCATGACAGCATTTACATCTTCAGGTCCGGCTCGGCGTTTGATCAGTATTTTACGGCAGGCGGGTATCACGAACCAGCAGGTACTGGACGTCATCGAAACCACGCCGCGGCAGTTGTTTATGCCGGAGAGCCTAGCGCACAAAGCCTACGAAAACACCGCGTTGCCCATCGGCAACGGGCAGACCATCTCGCAGCCGCTGATGGTGGCAACCATGACCCAATTGCTGATGCAGCACGATTGCAAAAAAGTACTCGAAATTGGCACTGGCTCCGGTTATCAGACCGCAATTCTGGCGCGCCTGGTGGATCACGTCTACAGCGTCGAGCGAATCGCGCAGTTGCAGTATCAGGCCAAACGCCGGTTGCGTAGTCTGGACTTGCATAACGTCTCGATGCGCCATGGTGACGGTTGGGAAGGTTGGCGCAGTAAAGCGCCGTTCGACGGTATTATCGTCACCGCCGCCGCAACCGAAGTGCCGCAAGCGCTGGTAGAACAATTGGCCGACGGCGGGGTGATGATCATTCCTGTGGGTGATAAGCAGCAGACGTTAACGGTGCTGCGTCGGTTTGGCGACACCATTGAACAACAACGGATTGGTGATGTTCGATTTGTGCCATTGGTTAAAGGGGATCTTCTTTGAAACTTTTTTCTGCGTTGTATGATCGGGTGCTTCGCTGGACGCAACACCCGAAAGCAGACTGGCTGTTGGCGTTACTCAGTTTTACCGAATCGGTTATTTTCCCGATCCCGCCTGATGTCATGCTAGCGCCGATGGCAATGACTCAGCCCCAGCGCGCCTGGCGGTTGGCCGCACTGACTACGGTAAGCTCGGTTGCCGGCGGCATACTGGGCTATTTGCTCGGCTACTGGGCCTATGATGTCGCCGTGGTGCCATTGGTTGAAACGCTTGGTTATCAGGACAAGCTGGCCACGGTAACCGAGTGGTTTACGACTTATGGGATCTGGATCGTCTTTATTGCCGGCTTCTCACCCATTCCGTACAAATTATTTACCGTAACAGCCGGGGTTATGCAAATGGCATTTTTACCTTTCGTGCTGGCGTCGGCGGTCAGTCGCGGGCTGCGTTTTTATCTGGTTGCCTGGCTGCTGAAAACCGGTGGCCCGGCAATGGCGGTAAAACTGCGTCTTTACGTTGACCGCATTGGTTGGAGTGTTGTGGTGCTGGCTATCCTGGGTTATGTTGTTTACCAAGGGATGAGTTAAGGGCGCACACAGCAATGAAAGAGCAACTGCCTGCCAGACTGGTATTATCAGCGGCTGCAGCCATTGGCCTGTTGCTTATCGCCGGCTGCTCGGGGCGCAGTTCCCCGGCGCCGGTGGAAACCTTATATACCGGTAAAACCTTTCGCGACTTCGAACCCAATTCATTGACCGCCGATACCTATCAGGTACAAGCCGGTGAAACCCTCTATTCTATCGCCTTCCGTGCCAATCGTGATGTCAACGAACTGGCCAGACTCAATCAACTGGATGAGCCTTACACCATTTACCCCGGCCAGACGTTGCGTTTATCCGGCAATCTCGCACGTCAACGTCCGCCAAAATCGGTTGCTCAAACGAAAGCGAATAATAATACTGTCCGAGACTCAAAAAAAGATATAAAGCGACCCGTTGCTAAGTCTGCACAGAAGGAGTATGGTCAAAAAGTAGACAGCAAGAAAAAGGTTGTAAAACCAACAACTAAACCGAAAAGCCAGGCGTCTGAGCGAACGGTTCAGAAACGCGTGAAGACGGTTGAGCCACGTCGCTCGGTGACAGTCGCCAACAAAGACATTCAGTGGCGATGGCCGGCGGCGGGGGCAGTCATTGAAGATTTTTCGTTATCGGAACGGGGTAATAAGGGCCTCGATTTTGCCGGTAACAGGGGCGACCCAGTGCGTGCGGCGGCTGCCGGGAAAGTCGTTTATGTCGGCAGCGCGTTAAGAGGTTTTGGGCAGTTAATCATTTTGAAACATAACGATGATTTTATTACTGCTTACGCGCACAACGACAAGATTCTTGTGCAAGAGCAAGATTGGGTAGATGTGGGTGAAACCATTGCCGAAATGGGCGATTCAGGAACGCAGCGGGTGAAGCTGCATTTTGAAGTTCGCTATCGCGGCAAGTCAGTTAATCCACGGCATTATTTGCCTAAATCCCGCTAGTGAGGGCGAGGAGGATGAAAAGCAACGGATAGGGATGTCAGCGTGTCGTTTGTCACGAAGGGTTAGACAAGGGGAAGTTGTTATGAGCAGGACCAAGGCAGAGTTGGACGAAAATGACGAAGTCAGTGAAGATTTTGTTGAGGATGATGACATCGAGGAACCGCAACCCGAGGCGCTGAATGCGTCCCGTATTGCTGAAGATGAAGAAGCTGCCTTAGAAGAAGCGCTGTCATCGAATACTCAGTACCAGCGTAAAATGGACGCTACCCAAATGTATTTGGGAGAAATTGGTTTTTCGCCGCTGTTGACGGCCGAAGACGAGGTGTTCTATTCGCGGCGTGCGTTAAAAGGCGATAAAGCCGCACGACGGCGAATGATTGAAAGCAACCTGAGACTGGTGGTTAAAATCGCTCGCCGCTATAACAATCGCGGTTTGGCGCTTTTAGACTTGATCGAAGAAGGCAATTTGGGACTGATTCGTGCGGTCGAAAAGTTTGATCCCGAACGCGGCTTTCGCTTCTCAACTTACGCGACCTGGTGGATACGACAGACCATCGAGCGCGCCATCATGAACCAAACCCGAACCATTCGCCTGCCGATACACGTGGTCAAAGAGTTGAATGTGTATTTGCGTGCAGCGCGGGAATTAGCCCACAAACTGGATCATGAGCCAACCGCCGAAGATATTGCCCGTAGCCTTAATAAGCCGGTTGGTGACATCAACAAAATGCTGCGCCTCAATGAGCGCATTGCTTCGGTTGATATGCCGATGGGCGGGGATGGTGATAAAGCACTGTTGGATCTGCTTGCCGATGAAAATGATGGCGGCCCTGAGGGTATTTTGCAGGACGGCGATCTCAAGGAGCGCATTACGGAATGGTTGGAAGCTCTGAGTCCGAAGCAAAAAGAAGTGTTGGCACGGCGGTTTGGCCTGCTCGGTTATGAACCCTCAACACTGGAGGATGTCGGCCATGAAATTGGGTTAACCCGTGAACGGGTGCGGCAAATTCAGGTGGAGGCGTTACGCAAGCTGAGGGACTTTCTCAAGCAACGGGGATTAACACTGGACTCCCTGTTTACCTCGAACTGATAAAAAGGCGCTCAATCGAGCGCCTTTTTCCATTCAAACAGCAAATCCAATGCCTGTTTCGGGCTCAGTTCATTAACATCAACGCCCTGTAACTGCTCCAGCAACGCCGTTGCTTGCGGTTCCGGCGGTTGTGGCGCTGCTGGCTGAGGCTCAAGCGGTAAGCTTTGTTGCGCACTTGACTCTTGCTCCAGCGTCCTTAATTTACGTTTGGCGGCGCTGATGACATGACCCGGCACGCCGGCCAGTTTTGCGACCTGCAAACCGAAACTCTGACTGGCGGCGCCTTCAGCGACACGGTGCAGGAACACGATATGATCCTGGTGTTGTTGTGCTTCGACGTGCACATTTACGGTTCCGGGCAGCTGTTCTGCCAACTCGGTGAGTTCAAAATAATGCGTTGCAAACAGCGTTAGACAACCGATATTGCGCGCCAGTTGTTCAGCCACGGCCCAGGCCAGCGACAAGCCATCATAGGTAGAAGTGCCACGGCCAATCTCATCCATTAACACCAGACTTTGCGCGGTAGCGTTATGCAGAATATTTGCCGTTTCGGTCATTTCGACCATAAAGGTTGAGCGTCCTGACGCAATATCATCGGCCGCACCAATGCGGGTAAAGATGCGATCGAACTGACCGATCACCGCGGCTTCGGCGGGCACATAACAGCCCATATGAGCAAGAATAACGATCAACGCGGCCTGCCGCATATACGTGGATTTACCCCCCATGTTGGGGCCGGTTATCATCAACATTTTGCGCTCGGGACTCAATACAATGTCGTTCGCTATGAAGGGTTCGTCACTGAGCCGCTCGATCACCGGATGGCGAGCCTGTTGCAACTGCAGCCGGTTGTTGTCGTTGACCAGTTGTGGCCGGCAGTAGCCTTGTTGCATGGCCAATTTGGCAAAGGCCGCAAGGGTGTCCAGTTCGGCCAGCGCGGCGGCTGTGCGTTGCAGTTCGTTGACAAAGGGCAGGCAGTGCTCAAACAGCTGGTCATAAAGCCATTTCTCGCGCGCCAGGCTGCGAGCCTGTGCCGTCAGTACTTTTTCCTCGTGCTGTTTCAGTTCGGGAATAATGTAGCGTTCGGTGTTTTTCAGCGTTTGTCGACGCTGGTAATCAGCCGGGATATCCCCGGACGCGTTGCGCGATACTTCGATAAAGTAACCGTGAACTTTATTGTAACCGACTTTAAGTGTAGCAATGCCGGTACGCTCACGTTCACGGGTTTCAAGCTGTTGTAAATAGTCGGATGCGCCGGTAGCCAGTTCGCGTAACTCGTCCAGTTCGCTATCATAGCCGCTGGCAATGACGCCGCCATCACGGATCAGCATCGGTGGGTTTTCAATGACTGCGCGAGTGAGCCGTTGCTGCAATTCAGCAAATGGTTGTATCACCTTGTCATAGCGCGTCAGCGCCGCTGTTTGACACAGTAGCTTCAACGCCGGGATCAACGCCAGACTGTCACGCAGACGAGCGAAATCCTTGGGCCGCGCGCTGCGCAAGCCAATCCGCGCCACAATACGCTCGATATCGGCAAACTGCTTCAGTTGTTGATGCAACTCGAGGTAACGCTCTTGTTCGCACAACTCTTCGACCGCGTCATAACGAGCCTCTAAGGTCTGTTGTTCGCGGATGGGGCGTTGTAGCCAGCGTTGAAAGTTACGACTGCCCATTGCCGACACGGTTTCGTCGAGTACCGCACTCAAATGCGTATCGGCGCTTGATAAACTTTGTTGCAGTTCCAGATTACGTCGTGTGGCAGCATCTAAAATAATGGCATCGTTCGGCGGTTCGCGCAGCAGCGCCTGAATATGCGGTAACGCCGCTCGCTGCGTCTCTTGTACGTAGTGTAGTACCGCTCCGGCAGCGCTGATGCTGGGGTGTTTATCCTGTAAGCCAAAGCCCTGCAGGTGCTGGGTATTAAATTGACGGGTCAGCAAACCCTGCGCCGTTTCAACGTCAAATTCCCAAACCGCGCGGCGGCAACTGCGGGTTTTGGCCAAGGGTAGCCCGGCAATATCAAAACCTTCCGGGTACAGCAGTTCGGCCGGCTGCAGCCGTTGCAGTTCGGCCGTTAACTGCTCGTACGAGTGGGCTTCAGTAAGCCAGAAGCGGCCGCTGCTCAATTCCAGTACCGCAATGGCATAGCCGTTTGCCAACGGATTGACGGCGGTGAGAAGATTTTGCTGGCGCTCATTCAGCAAGGATTCGTCGGTAATGGTGCCCGGCGTCAGGATCCGTACCACTTTACGCTCAACCGGGCCTTTACTGGTGGCCGGATCCCCAATCTGTTCGCAAATGGCAACGGATTCGCCCTTATTGACCAGTCGCGCGAGGTAGTTTTCGGCGGCATGGTAGGGCACACCGGCCATCGGGATCGGCTCACCATTACTGACGCCGCGTTTGGTCAGCGAAATATCAAGCAATTCGGCGGCGCGTTTGGCGTCATCAAAGAAAAGCTCGTAAAAATCACCCATCCGATAGAACAACAACATGTCAGCATGTTCTGCTTTTATGCGCAGGTATTGCTGCATCATGGGTGTATGTGATTGGATCGACTGTTCAGAAATAGCGGACGCTGGCATACTTTAGTTATCTTTTTATTAGGATCCGAAAATTATGGTAACAAGCCGACAAAACTGGGCGCAACTGGTGTCGCTGGCGGCAACGGTTGGTCAACAGTTGACCGCCCGCCAGCAAACGCTGGCAACCGCAGAGTCCTGTACCGGCGGAGGTATAGGATACGTCATTACGGAAGTGGCGGGAAGCTCTGCATGGTTTAATGGTGGCTTAATCACCTATACTAACGCACTCAAACAGCAGTGGTTGCAGGTACCCGAAACCACACTGACGGAATTTGGTGCGGTATCGCAACCTTGTGTTGAAGCGATGGCACGAGGAGCTTGTCAGGCCGCCTCAGCGGATTGGGCGGTTGCCGTCAGTGGTATTGCCGGACCGGAGGGTGGCAGTGCGGAAAAACCGGTGGGTCTGGTGTGGATGGCCATTGCCTGTGGCCAGCAGACCGAGAGCTTCTCGCAGGTTTTCGAAGGAGACCGCGAAGCGGTGCGGATACAGACCATAGCAACGGTTTTGAATCGCTTACTAAAAAAATTATCGTAATAACTTGATACTGTAAAAACATACAGTATACTGTTCATAAAACCAGTAATTAATAGTTGGAGCATAGCATGAGCAACGATCGTTCAAAAGCACTAGATGCAGCACTTGGACAAATTGAACGACAGTTTGGTAAAGGATCCATTATGCGTCTGGGTGATAACCAGACCATGGACATTGCCTCAGTGTCAACCGGCTCGTTAGGGCTTGATGTCGCCCTCGGCATCGGTGGTCTGCCATTTGGACGTGTCGTTGAAATTTACGGACCGGAATCGAGCGGTAAAACCACGCTGACACTGCAAGTTATCGCAGAAGCTCAGAAAGCCGGAAAAACCTGTGCGTTCGTTGATGCTGAGCACGCATTGGATCCGATTTACGCGGAAGCGCTTGGCGTTCAGGTTGATGACCTGTTGGTGTCGCAGCCGGATACGGGCGAGCAGGCACTGGAAATCTGTGACATGTTGGTGCGTTCTGGTGCCGTTGATGTGGTTATCGTCGACTCGGTTGCCGCGCTTACGCCAAAAGCTGAAATTGAAGGCGAGATGGGTGACAGCCACGTGGGTCTGCAGGCGCGTTTGATGTCACAAGCGTTACGTAAATTGACCTCTAACATCAAAAAGTCGAACAGCCTGTGCATCTTCATTAACCAAATCCGGATGAAGATTGGTGTGATGTTCGGTAACCCGGAAACCACAACCGGTGGTAATGCGTTGAAATTCTACTCGTCAGTACGTCTTGATATTCGTCGTACCGGTGCTCTGAAAGAGGGCGACGAAGTGGTGGGTAACGAAACTCGCGTGAAAGTGGTGAAAAACAAAGTAGCGCCGCCATTTAAAGAAGCAAACTTCCAGATCCTATACGGTCGCGGCATCTCCAAAGAAGGCGAGCTTATCGACTTAGGTGTTAAACACAAGATGGTCGATAAAGCGGGCGCTTGGTACAGTTACAATGGCGATAAGATTGGTCAGGGTAAAGCGAACTCAATGAAGTTCCTGCAGGAAAACCCGGCTATCGCGAACGAGCTGGAAGGACGTTTACGGGAACTGTTGTTGACTAAACCCGTAAAGAAAACCAAGGAAGATCGAGAAGCTGAAGCGGCTGCTAAAGCCAGCAAGGCCAGCGATAAAGCCGAGGCCGATGACGATCTGTCATTGACCTAGGCGTTATTAAAACCTCGATGTCATGCGCGGCGGTGAGTTCACAGAGAACATTTCCTGATGAAGTCTCGCCGCGTAAGCATCGGTCATTCCTGCCAGATAATCCGCAATAACCCGATAGGGGTTGCCCTTGAGTCCCTGCTCGAGACGCTGTTTTTCCAACTGATAACGTTGTTTGGTGTTTTCGGGTAATAAACGCTCCGGATCGACCGCGAGTGCGTCAAAAATTTCCATCACCACCTGTTGCCCTTTGAATTCCTGAATTTGCATTTCGGGTTTGCGAATAACAAATTTAAAGATGAATTCTTTTAGCGCCTGTAACAGCTTGTGTTCTGTCGGACCCAGTAACGCTTGGTATTGCAGAATAGGATCGTCAAATGTGACTGGGTAGGGTTGTAGGGTCGCTGAGGTCACCAAACGGTTAACCAAATCGCCGATGGCACGTTTGCGCTGATAATGCTGTGCTGAGAACAGCAAATCGGTCAGCTCAGACGCATTAAACTCAGGTAATTCCGACTCCAACTGTTGCAACAACTCATACATTTCAGCCATCCAGCGATCGCGCTGGATTAAACCGACCACAATGGCGTCTTCCAGATCATGCACGCCATAGGCGATGTCATCGGCGAGCTCCATGATCGACGCATCAACGCTTTTGTATTGACTGCGGCCATGTTGATGTTCACTAGGCTGCTGTGAAAACTGCTGTAAGCGCTCGATATCACGATCACACAGTGCGGAAAGTACCCACTTTAACGCATCGCTGTCGTCATCATACAGCGCTTTCGCCGGCAGCCAGTCGCGGGTTGGTAAATGACGGAAATCACTGATGTCCTTTGGCAGTCGTTTGCGTCTTGCCTGATGCATGGTAACCGGATACTTCAACAGTCCGAGCAGTGTGCGGCGGCATAAATTCATTCCGGCGTCGGCCGTGTAGGCCTCTAACTGGGTGACGATACGAAAGGTTTGGCCATTGCCCTCGAAGCCGCCGTGATGTCGCATCATGTAATTGAGCGCAATTTCACCGCCATGACCGTATGGCGGATGACCAATATCGTGCGCCAGACACAAGGATTCGATCAGCGATTCAGACAGTTGCAGAGACTCTGCAAGTTCGGTCTGGTGTTGCTGAAAATGAACCACCAGGCCACCACCAATTTGGCTGGCTTCGAGCGAATGAGTTAGGCGGGTACGCGGAAAGTCGTGCATACCAATGTACATCACCTGAGTTTTTGCCTGCAGCCGTCGAAATGCGGCGGAATGTAACACCCGGGCTTTGTCTTTCTGATAGGGCGTACGGGTATCACCGGAACGATCCGCCGGTGTTGATGCTTGCATACGTTGTTGCCAGATATCCGAGTGCTGCATAGTACCTCCTTAAGCACTTCCGCTCGCGGCCCGCGCCCAACTTGAGGCGTCGTGGTAGAGTTTGATCACCGTATCACTGGACAGTTTGAGCTGTTTGGCGGCCTGATCAATTTTCTTCCAATGGACGCGCTCGATCGCTTCAGCGGTAATCAGAAAAAAACCAATCGCGCCTTTTTTATCAATCAACGCGTCGCGAATGGTGGTGCCGGCATGAATGTGCGTTAAAATTTGGCTCAACTCATCGTCCATCATCGCATCAAGCTTAGAGAGCAACCCTGACAGGAAAGCTGTACCGGGGTCGGCACCATAGCGTGGATTCATCTGCGCCAGTTGTTCACAAAAACGCGCGCGGGTTATTGATAACTGCGTTAACTCGTTGGGTTTACTCTCGCCCAGTGAGGCGGTTGATATTAACGCAACAAACTTGCGTATTTCGGCCTGTCCCAGGCGCACGACGGCTTGTTTTAATGAGGTTATTTCCGAGCGACGGGCAAAAAACGCGGAATTCACAAAACGCAGCAACTTGTAGGAAACGCCGGTGTCACGCTCAATAATTTGGGCGATTTCGTCGGGGTTATAGTCGTCGGCGGATACTTTATCCAGCAGTTCCAGATAGACTTTTTGTGACGCCGATAAAGAACGGCGTTGGATGACTTCCGGTTTAGCAAAAAAGTAGCCCTGAAAGTAATCAAAGCCGAGCTCGAGTGCTTGCTTAAATTCATCGTAGGTTTCTACTTTTTCCGCCAGATAACGTCCTTTAAAGCCGCGGTGTGCGCGCATTTGCTGCTTAATCTGCGCTATCGACAGTGCGCGGAAGTCCATTTTGACGATGTCGATCAGCGGCAAAAAACGCTGCCAGCGATCATCAAATTCAAAATCATCAAGCGCTACTGTGTAGCCCTTATCCTTCAATGACGTTACCGACTGAAAAACGTCGTCGGTTGGGGCTACCGTTTCCAGCAGCTCAACCACCGTATTTTGCTTGGGTAGCAGTTGAGGTAGTTGGTTGCAGATCGATTGTTCCGTGAAATTAATGAACGCTCTATTCTGACCGGTTAATGCTTCAATGCCGGTACTCAGTTCACTGCTCTCAACCAGCCGCTCCGTGGCTTCATCGGAATCAATGTCCGGGAACGCATTATCAAAGCCATCTCGAAACAACAGCTCGTAGGCAAACAAGCCTCTACGACGGTCAAAGATGGGTTGCCGCGCTATATAAAAAATCACCGAGTTTTCCTTATCCGTGTGAGTTGTTTTATGCTACAAATGAGGCAACTCAGTGTACGTTGTTAACAGGTAATTGGGAAGAGTTTACATGTCAGAAGTCAAAGTAGCATTGGCGCTCGGTTCAGGAGCTGCCAGAGGCTGGTCCCATATCGGTGTGATCAAAGCATTAGAAGAAATGGGTGTGCGGATTAATATGGTTGCCGGAACCTCAATCGGATCCTTGGTAGGCGCTGGGTACGCGTCCGGTCGGCTGGCCGAAATCGAGGATTGGGTGGTTAATATGGGGCGCTGGGAAGTCTGGAATTTGCTCGACTTTGGTTTCAATCAAGGTGGACTGATCGGTGGTGAAAAGGTGTTTAACGAGGCTCGTGAGCAGTTTGGTGCCAAAAACATCGAAGATCTGCCCATTACCTATGGTGCCGTGGCAACGGATCTGTACAGCGGACGTGAAATTTGGCTGCGCAAAGGTGATTTGTACGATGCCTCACGGGCTTCCTGCGCGATGCCCGGCATTTTAGCGCCGAGTGCGATGGATGGGCGCTGGCTGATTGACGGTGGTTTGGTTAACCCGGTTCCGGTATCACTGTGTCGCGCGCTGGGGGCGGATTTTGTCATCGCCGTGCACCTCAACTCGCAGTTAAACTCCAAAGCACTGGAGCAACGCGGACGCAACATTCCGCCGCAAACTGAGGCCGAAGAAGCGCAGAAAAAGCAGTTAGAGCATAAAGCGCGGCATGACGAGTCGGGTTTTTTCGAGAACTTCTGGTCAAGCAGTCAGCATTATTTCGATAATATTAAAGATCGATTTAAAGCCAACCCGCATAAACCGCCGGGTATGTTCAGCGTCATGTCCAGTGCCATTGATATCATGCAGGAGCGTATTACCAAAGCTCGTATGGCCGGTGATCCGCCGGATATTTTAGTGCAGCCCAAGCTAGGCCATATTGGCATTATGGAGTTTGATCGTGGCAACGAGGGCATCGACATCGGTTATGAGACCACGCTACGCATGCGTGATCTCATTATGGACGAAATCGAACTGTTTCGGGAGCGACGGGGTTAATAACCCGCCGCGTGCCCGTCTTTGCGGCTCTCGGAGGCGCCGTAATAGACATCTTGCTGATGGTTTTTCCAAATCGCTTGATAACCGCCGAATGGGCCGACCGCTTCTTGCAGGGTATGGCCCATTTTAATCAGTTCACGACGGGTATGTTTCGAAAAACCATTCTCCAGATGCACGGTGCCGCCGTCGGTCATTTGGCCGCCGGTTGGCTGACCCGAACCGGTATGCAGAATGCGTGGTGCGTCACCGGCTTCTTGCAAATTCATACCAAAATCAATGATATTGATGAGGATTTGCGCGTGCATCTGCGGCTGCGTAGCACCGCCCATAACGCCATAACTCATCAGCGGCTTACCGTCTTTGGTGACAAACGCCGGAATGATGGTATGGAACGGCCGCTTGCCCGGCTCATAAACGTTATTATGGCTGGGGTCCAGATGAAACAGCTCACCGCGGTTCTGCAGTACAAAACCCAGACCTTCAGGGGTTACACCGGAGCCCATACCGCGGTAATTACTTTGAATCAAAGACACCATATTACCGTCACTGTCGGCGGTGGTCAGATAGATGGTGTCGCCTTCGGTGGGGGGATTACCGGGTTCAACCGCTGCGGCAGGCTTGTTCGGGTCGATCAGTTTGGCGCGTTGTTTGGCGTAACCTTTGTCTAATAATCCCTCAACCGGTACCTCGTTAAAGGCAGGATCCGAGTAATATTTGGCACGATCTTCAAAAGCCAGCTTTTTGGCTTCGACAAAATGATGGACGTATTCGGGGCTGTCAAACCCCATCTCGGCAACATCAAAGTTTTCCAGAATGTTTAAAATTTGCTGTGCCGCGATGCCCTGGGTGTTGGGTGGTAACTCCCATAAGTGGTAGCCACGGTAGCTGCTGGACACTGGGTCGACCCAGGTTGATTCGTGCGCCGCCAAATCCTCATAGGACAAAAAGCCACCGTGTTGCTGCACAAAGTCACCGATGGTTTCAGCGATTTCGCCTTCGTAAAAGGCGTCACGACCTTGTTCGGCCAACATCTGATAGGTATTGGCCAGATCCGGGTTGCGGAAGCGTTCGCCTTTCTGCGGCATGGTTCCGTCTTTCATAAAGACCTCAGCAAAGCCGGGCTGGTCTTTGAGAACTTCACCGTTGCGTTGAAAATAATAGGCAATCACCTCAGTAACCGGAAAGCCCTGACGCGCATACTCAATCGCCGGCGCTAACACCTCCGACATCGGCAGCGCGCCGAAGCGGTCGTGCAATTCAAACCAGCCATCAACGGCTCCCGGTACTGAAAGGGGCAATACACCGCGTGCCGGGATGCTGTCATAACCGTTGTCGATAAAATAGTCACGGCTCAGTGACTGTGGCGAGCGACCGGATGCGTTTAAGCCATAAAGGCGTTCGCTGTCGGCATCCCAAACAATGGCGAACAGGTCACCACCAATGCCGTTACCGGTCGGTTCAACCAGCCCCAGCACCGCGTTTGCGGCAATTGCGGCATCAATCGCGTTGCCGCCTTGCTGCATGATGTCCAGCGCCACCTGGGTTGCCAGCGGTTGGCTGGTTGCCGCCATCGCATTGGGCGCCATGGCTTCTGAACGGGTGGCAAAATGATGGCCGGTAATGCGGTCGGCCGCCTGTAGCGAATCCGCTGCCAATGTGCAGCCCAACGCGAGCGCACAAGAAAGTAGGGTAGTCTTCATAACGATCTCCTCGCTTAGGTAACCTGTCCTAACGCTGTAGATACAAAAAAGGGCCGCCGAAGCGACCCTGCTTTTACTGCTTTAGCTTACTACCGATTACTTCTGAGTGTGGTAGTGGTCATCGATGATTTTTTCCATTTCATCGAATTTATCCTGCAGTTCCTGTGCCGGTTCTTCGGTCAGTTTACTGAACACGATGATGGCCAGTACCGACACGATAAAGCCAGGTACGATTTCATAAACGTAGCCGCTTAATGGCTGGCCGCCAAATTCCGGACCATAAATCCAGAACAGCACGGTCGCAGCACCCAGAATCATACCGGCAAGGGCACCGTGACGGTTCATGCGCTTCCAGAACAGGCTCAGAATGACCACCGGACCGAAGGCCGCACCAAAACCTGCCCAGGCGTTAGATACCAGCGTCAGGACGGTATTTTCCGGGTTCCAGGCCAACCAGATAGCGACCAGTGAAACCAGCAGTACCGAAATTCGGCCAACGGCAACCAGCTCTTTATCGCTGGCGTCCTTACGCAGGAAGGCTTTGTAGAAGTCTTCCGTCAACGAGCTTGAACTCACCAATAATTGCGACGAGATGGTACTCATGATGGCCGCCAGAATAGCTGCCAGCAAGAAGCCACCAATCAGCGGGTGGAACAAGAACTGCGAGAAGATAATAAAGATGGTTTCAGCATCGGCCAGTGTCATTTTCGTTTCGGCGACGTAGGCAATACCCACGAAACCGGTTGCCATCGCACCGATAATGGAAACAAACATCCAGCTGATACCGATACGGCGTGCACTCTTGATGTCACTGACGGAACGAATCGCCATAAAACGGACGATAATGTGCGGCTGGCCAAAATAGCCCAGACCCCAGGCCAGTAATGAGATAATACCCAGTGCAGCTAAGCTTTCACCGGTAGCCCCATCTTTAAAGAAGTCCAGGAAGGACGGATTGATGTCGCCAACCTGGCCGACCACGTCGCTGTAACCACCGAGTTCGGCGAAGGCGACAATCGGCACCAGCACCAGCGCTACAAACATGATGCAGCCCTGCACAAAGTCGGTCATGCTGACCGCCAGGAAACCCCCGAACAGGGTATAAGCGCAGACCACCCCGGCGGTGACCCAAAGGCCGGTGGTGTAATCCATGCCAAAGGAGCTGTCAAACAGCTTACCCCCGGCCACCAGACTGGCTGACGTATACAGGGTAAAGAATATGATGATAACCACCGACGAGAAGATACGCAGTTTGCGTCCTTTATCGTTAAAGCGGTTGGCAAAATAATCCGGAATGGTGATGGAATCGTTGGCAACCTCAGTGTATGTCCGCAAGCGCGGTGCAACAATGATGTAGTTGAGATACGCACCAATGAGCAAACCCACAGCTATCCACAACTGTGACACACCAGAAACATAAATCGCTCCGGGTAAGCCCATCAGCATCCAGCCGCTCATATCCGATGCACCGGCCGAAAGCGCCGTCACTGCAGGACCAAGGCCGCGGCCACCCAGCATGTAACCGGATACCGAATCGGTCGCCTTTTTATAGGCATACAGACCGATGCCAAGCATCACAAGAAAATACAGCGCTAGCGATATCAGAGTACCTGTTTCCACATTAAACTCCCTTAATTTTAGTTGTAGCGACGTTAGCGCTTCTGTCGCTTTTGGTTTAAGTGTTCTGTCGTTAAGTGTTCATGCAACAACTGTTCTACGTAAGGTTGTTGCGGTTCTGTTAGTAATAGTTCGGTTTTCTCAAACGCGATCATTTTACCACGATACAAAATTAAGATCTTGTCAGCAATTTGTTTCACGATTTGCGGCGAATGTGTCACGAAAATGTACGAAATACCCATTTCTTGCTGGAGATCGAGCATTAGGTTAATAATTTGTGCTCTAACGGATGGGTCCAGTGCGACCAGCGCCTCGTCGGCCACGATGATTTGCGGCTCCAGAGCAATCGCGCGAGCAATGGCAACACGTTGTTTTTGACCGGTGGACAACATGTGCGGGTAAAACTCGTAATGTTCGGCCAGCAATCCCACCTTCCGTAAAATTTTCTTTACGTAATCATCGCGTTCCGCGGCACTCAGGCTGGTATTAAACAGCAGCGGCTCTTCCAGCTGTTGTCCGATGGTGCGCTGACTGTTGAGCGATTTCTCGCTGTCCTGAAAAATCATGCGGATATTCTGGCAGCGCTGCTTGGTGTTGTTGTCGTACAGCTTCTGACCGTTCAAATAAATGTCGCCGGAGGACGCGTTGTCGACTCCGGCCACCAGTTTCGCCAGAGTCGACTTACCGGAGCCGGTTTCACCCATGATCGCCAGTGTTTCGCCGGCCTCGAGCGTAAACGACGTGGGTTCCAGCGCAACGGATCTCGGGCTCCAGGGCCAATCGCGGCGACCACGAAACGTTTTACTAAGGCCTTTTACTTCCAGTACATGGCTCATGATTGCGGCTCGTTTAACGGAAAATGACAATGAAACAGTTGCTCGTCACGGGTCTGCGCCACCGGTGCTTTCACACATTGTTTTTGCGCGTACGGACAGCGCGGCCCCAGACGGCAGCCAATCGGCATATGTCGCAGGGTAGGGACCGCTCCCGGTAAAGTTGGTAAGCGCGATTTGCGGGGTAAATCGTCCTGATTTTGCAATGACATACGAATCATCGAATCGGTATAAGGGTGCGCCGGCCGTTCCAGAATGGTCTGCGCATCACCGGTTTCCATTAACTGCCCACAATACAGCAGGGTCAGGTTCTGGGTGGCCGGCAAAATCGACGCCACATCCTGAGTGATCAGTAACACCGACATATCCTGGCTGACCGCCAATTTGGTGAGCAGACGTTGGATTTGGTCGCGGGTTGACGGCTCCATCGCGGTGGTCGGCTCATCGGCGATCAACAGTTTTGGACGGTGAGCCACGGCAATCGCAATACTGACTTTTTGCGCAATACCTTCGGACAACTCAAACGGATAGCTTTTTAACACCTTATCATGGTCGCGCACACCGACCCGGTGCAGCAATTGTCGTGCACGGGTTTTACGATCGATGCGCCGGCGCAGAAACGTACCGGTGACGTCACCTTTAGGGATGGCTTCATCAATTTGCTGCTCGATGGTGTTGTTGGGGTCGAGATACGCGGCCGGATCCTGAAAAATCATCGCCATGTCCCGGCCGGTGACGGCGCGTCGCTGCTTACTGTTCATGGCCAGTAAATCCTGGCCGTTCCACCACAGGCGGTCAGCGGTGACGTGCCAGGCCGGATTGATAACGCCAATCACGGCTTTAGCCAGCAAACTTTTACCGGAGCCGGATTCGCCCACGATGGAGTGGATTTCACCGGCCTTCAGTTGCAGGTTAACGCGGTCGAGAATGCGTACCCGACCTTGCGGCATATCCAGTTCGATGGTGAGGTTACGAATATCCAGTAAATCCATCAGTTCTCCATCCGTTGTTTGATTGCGCGGCGCAGACTGTCGCCGACCACATTGATGGCGGTGATGGTCAAGAACAGCGTAATCCCCGGCAACACCATCGACCAGGGCGATAAGTACACCTCATCGAGACTGCGGGACAGCATTGAGCCCCACTCCGGCGTCGGTGGTTGCACGCCAAGACCAAGGAAGCTGAGAGCGGCTATGTCCATAATCGATACCGATAATGCCACCGTCAGTTGCATCACCAACGCCGGTGTGATGTTGGGTAATATCACCCGATACATCAAATAGGTATTGGAGCAGCCATTCAAACGCGACGCAGTGACGTAGTCTTTTTGCCATTCGCTGTGTACCGCGTTGCGGGTGACATAAATAAACTGCGGAATTAACGACAGCGTGATGGCGATGATGGCATTGCCCAGACCCGGACCCAAAATCGCGATGATCACCAGTGCCAGCAAAAACGATGGAATGGTTAATACCCGGTCAAAGACCTGGCCGAATACTTGATATTTAAAGTTGCGATCAACACCGGCGACAGCGCCCATGAAAATGCCAAAGGTCGAGGCGACAATGACCGTAGCCAATGGCAGCGCAAAGCTGTAAACCGAGCCAATCAGCAGTCGCGACAACATATCACGGCCAAGGTCATCGGTACCGAACATATATTGCATATTACCGGCATCGGTCCACGACGGCGGGAGCGAAATGGCGTCGGTAAATTGCTGCGCCGGATCAAAGGGAGCCAGCAGCGGTGACAATAAGGTCACCGCCAGCAAAATGATCAAAAACCACAACGCCACCATGGCCGCAATGCGGCTGCGAAACGAGTACCAGACCAACTGCAGCGGTGAGGGATTATTATCCCGGTAATACAGGTCAGGTTGCGCCATAACGTTCCTCTCTGACAATCGGGAAGCGCCAACCGCGATAGAGTTCAAACAGCAGATTAGCAAACAATGTGGTGGCAACCAGGATCAGCAAGGCGGCCTGAATGACCGGATAATCCCGGTCAATGATGGCCTTCAGCAGCCAGGAGCCGATACCGGGCCAGTTAAAAATGGACTCGACAATCACGGCATTGGCTAACATCAGACCGAAGATAAAGGTCAGTTGTTGCAGAATACCCTGAATGGCATTGGGGATAGCGTGTTTAACCGCTACCCGCAACGGCGACAGGCCTCGGGCACGAACGGCTTTAATGTAAGGCTGCTGCATCACTTCGACGGTGGTGTTGCGCATCATCCGCAACAACAGCATGGCCGGCAGGCTGGCCAGTACAATCACCGGCAACACCATATGAGCCAGGGCATCGCGATAAGCTGCTGCTTTATGCGCCGAATCACTCAGGGCAATGTCGAGCAACACTGAACCCGACTGAGGTTCGATCAAAAACAGCGGGTCGATTTGGCCGGTAATGGGCAGCCAGCGCAGTTTCACCGCAAACAGCAAAATCAATAGCTGAGCCAGCCAGAACACCGGAATCGAGTAACCCCCGACCGCGATTGAAACAATGGTCTTGTCGACACCGGAGTGATAACGCATGGCGGCTAGCGCCCCCAGCGGCAGCCCGACCACCAAGGCCAGTAGCAAGGCCAATAGTAAGATTTCGGCGGTTGCCATAAAGGTGCGGGAAGCTTCCAGCCACACCGGCTGTTGGCTGACCAGCGAGTAACCCCAGTCAAAGTTGATCAGATTTTGCAGGTAATAAACGTATTGCATGACGAGATTATCGTCACCGCCGCGTAACGCGAATTCGCTGGCGTAGCTGTCACTGATGGCGCGGATACCGGACATATTGGTGATCACGTCGCCGGGAAACAGCCAGTTGAGCAGAAAACTGAACACCGTCAGCAACCACAACGCCAGCGTAAAATAAATCAGTCGGTGCAGTAAAAAACGCGTCATGGCTTAAGCTCCTTGCCGGCTCGCCGAAAACTGATGCCGCCATAAGGAGGCAGCTCAACCCCGGTGACAAAGTCCTGTTGCGCTTGATAGCGCATCGAGTGGGCGATCGGCAATAACGGCACCTGCTGGTTCAGCAGATCCTGCGCCGAACGATACAACTGGCGGCGTGTCTCGGTATCGGTGGTGGCGATGGCCTCCAGTAAAATTTGGTCGAAACCGGGATGACACCAGTTAGCGCGGTTACTGCCAATGGCAACGGCGGCGCAACTGAGCAACGGGCGGAAGAAATTATCCGGGTCGGCATTATCCGCATACCAGCCAATCAGCGCCGTATCGTGTTCGCCGCGACTCAGGCGGCGGCGGAAACTGTTCCATTCGTAGCTGACAATGCGGGCGTCGATGCCAACCTGAGCCAGGTCCGACTGCATCAGCTCGGCCATACGACGGGCGTTTGGGTTATAAACCCGCTGCACCGGCATGGCCCAAATGGTCATCCGGAAGCCATCGCGAACGCCGGCCTGACGTAGCAGTTGGCGCGCTTTCTCGGGGTCATAATCAACGTCACTACCATTGGCACTGTATGCCCACGAGGTCGGCGGCAAAATCGAGTCAGCACGCTCGGCGCTGCCATAATAGATGGCGTCGATGATGGCACGTCGATTGATGGCGTGGCTCAGCGCCTGGCGCACGGTGGGATCATCAAAAGGCTTTTTCTGCGTGTTAAAGGCCCAGAACGCCACGTTCGGGCTTACCTCTGATTTCACTTCAATTTGCGCCTGGTTCAGCGACTGCAATTTACTGACCAAAGGGTAGGGGATAACGTCACATTCGCCGGTCACCAGTTTTAACATCCGTTTATTGGCGTTGGGCGTTATCGAATACACCAGATGTTCAATTTGCGGGCCTTCACGCCAGTAATCCGGATTGCGGTTATAGCGAATAAAGTAATCTTTACGATAAGCGGCAAAGCGGTAGGGACCGGTGCCGATGGGCTGATGATCAATACGTTCCGGGGTTCCGTCGACGGCCAATTGGCCAGCGTATTCCGCCGACAGAATCACCGCAAAATCGGTGGCCAGATTGGCTAAGAAGGAGCTGTCAGCGTTGTTAAGGATAATATCAATGGTCATGGTGTCGACTTTCACCACCCGTTTGATCAATTTATCCAGCCCGGTTGCTGTGAAAAACGGGTAATTGCCGCCACCAATGTTATGGTACAGCGACGTTGGGTCCAGCCAGCGGTTAAAACTGAAGATCACGTCGTCGGCGTTAAACGGCCGCGACGGGGTAAAATAGGCTGTGCTATGAAAGGCCACGCCGTCGCGTAATTGAAAGCGGTAGCGGGTACCGTTGTCGAGTGCCTGCCATTGTTCGGCCAGTGCCGGCACAAACTGCTGCGTTTCGGCGTCGTAATCGATGAGGCGATCGTACAATTGCGCCGCAGTGGCATCGACGGTTGTGCCTGAGGTAATCCGTTGCGGGTTAAACCCTTCCGGATTACCCTCAGAGCAGTACACCAGCCCTTTTCGAAGCGGCTCGGGCAATTGTTGTTCATTACTGCAGGCAATGCTGAATAGACCAAGCACTAAAGGCAGCGTCATTCGCAGATTAATCATTATCGCCGTTGGTACCTTCCAGTAGTTGATATTTTTTAAGATAACCCCGTAACTGATGATAGGTTAATCCTAAATGCTTCGCGGTCTTCTTCTGGTTAAACTGACACTGTTTGAGGGCCTCTTTCAACACCCGAATTTCAAACGCTTGTGATTCCTGTTTTAAATCCAGTGGCTCACTGACGTCCAAGCGCGGCTCGGCGACCGCCGCCGCGGGTGCCGGCGCTGTTGTTGCCGCGGCCGGAGTTGCTGCCGCTGTCGGCGTTGTGGCTGCAGGGCTGGCTGGCCGCGCCTGCGGACGGAACGGGCTGTCAAAGGGATCAAGTACAATCTCCGAGACCGGAATATGACCGTTACCGACCCGATAGACACTGCGTTCGATGACGTTTTTCAGCTCCCGTACATTACCCGGCCAATCATACTCCAGCAACAACCGCTTTGCTTTTTCGGTAAAGCCACTGAACAATTCATATTCCAATTCCCGCGCCATGGCAATGGCAAAGTGTTCCGCCAGCACCAGAATGTCCTCCTGACGCTCGCGCAGCGGCGGCAGGGTAATCACATCAAACGCCAGCCGGTCGAGTAAGTCGTGGCGAAACTTGCCCTGTTCCGCCAACGTCGGTAAATCCTCGTTGGTGGCGGCAATTAAGCGGGTATCGACTTTTACCGGGCGTGAACCACCGACGCGTTCAAATTCGCCGTATTCAATCACCCGCAGCAGTTTTTCCTGCACCAGCATCGACGTATTGGCCAGCTCGTCCAAAAACAACGAGCCACCGTCGGCGCGTTCAAAACGACCCTCATGGCGTTTGCTGGCACCGGTAAAGGCGCCGGCTTCGTGGCCAAATAATTCACTTTCGAGTAAGTTATCGTTAAGGGATGCGCAGTTTAGGGTAATGTATTTCTGATCCCAGCGTTGCGACAGAAAGTGGCAGCGCTGGGCAATCAGCTCTTTACCCGTACCGCGCTCACCGATGATCAGGATCGGTTTATTCAGCGGAGCCACTTGCGAGACGTGTTCCAATACTTCGACGAAGCTGTTGGACTGACCGATGAGGTTATCCTTTTGGCGAAATTGGCTCATGTTAGGTAAAATCCCATTTTTATAGTTATTTTTGCCAATTATTAGTCGAACTTACAAATAAGTGCAAGCGGACAATCGTTTTATTTCAATAAAAATCTAACAAAAACAGATGGTTAAGTCGAATTTAAAAGTTGGCCTGATTGTTGAATACCTAACAGCAGAGGTCAATCATGGCCACTTATTCGAAACACCAACTGTGAGGTAATTATTATGGGTATTTTTTCACGTTTTAGCGATATCGTGAACTCGAATATCAACTCGCTTCTGGATAAAGCAGAAGATCCACAAAAAATGGTGCGCCTGATCATTCAGGAAATGGAAGACACACTGGTTGAAGTGCGTTCTACCTCCGCTCGTTTACTGGCCGAGAAAAAAGACGTGCAGCGTCAGCAGCAGCGCGCGGAACACGAAGTGCTGGACTGGGAAAGCAAAGCCGAGCTGGCGCTGTCTAAAGAGCGTGAAGATTTGGCTAAGCAGGCGTTGATTGAAAAACAAAAAGCGCAGCAAGTGGTTGAATCGTTGCAGCACGAAATCGACCGTGTTGACGAAAGCCTGGATAAACTGAACGACGAAATCGGTCAGTTACAGGAAAAGTTAGCCGATGCTAAAGCTCGTCAGAAAACCATTCTGATGCGCCAGAAGACAGCGACCAGCCGTCTTGCGGTTAAGCAGCAGGTCGACAGTAATAAAGTCAACGATGCGATGGAAAAATTTGACCGTTACGAAGCTAAGATTGATGATATCGAAGCACAGGTTGAATCCTATGATTTAGGCAAACGTACGTTGCGCGACGAGTTCGCTGAGCTGGAAAACGAAGGCAAAGTGAATGATGAGCTGGAAGCGTTAAAAGCTCGCATGAAAGCCAAAGCAAAAGGCGACGAGTAACCGCAACGCTAATCGACTCGACTAGGAACGGATTATGGAAAGCATTTTAGGACTGTTAGTTGCGCCAATTATCTTATTCACGATTTTTGTCGCACCCATCTGGCTGATTCTGCATTACCGCAGCAAGAAGCAGGTGAACAAAGGTTTAAGTGACGAAGAGCGCATGCAGTTAAACCAAATGGCTGAACAGGTTGAAAAAATGCGTGACAGAATCAAAACGCTGGAACGCATTCTGGACGCCGATGCGCCCAATTGGAGGGAGCACATATGAGCTCAGGCAAACGTGAATTGCGTCGTAATACCGAAAAAGGCAAGCTGGCCGGCGTTTGCGCCGGTCTTGCCGACTACTTGAATGTTGAGGCCTGGATCGTTCGCGTGGTGTTTTTCACCGGCTTTATCTTCTCAAGTGGCTTTTTCTTCATTTTGTATGTGGCCGGCTGGCTGATACTGGACAAGGCGCCGGCACAGTTGTCACAGGCACACCACGTTAATGTAAAAAGCAGTGTGTATCAGGCCGGCGAGCCACCACACCGCGCGTTTCGGGAACTGAATCAGGAACTGAGTGAACTGGAACAGGAACTGCAACGGATGGAAAAGTACGTGACCTCGAACCAGTACAACTTACATAAGGAATTCAGTAAGCTGTGAGCCGAACGGAAAAGTTAGCCGAACAGGTTTCTAAACGAGCCCGCGATCTTCTCGACCGCGGGCTCGATCGTCATGTCCGCCTGGCCGTCACCGGCTTAAGCGGCGCCGGCAAGACGGCGTTGTTGACCGGGCTGCTGGAGCAGATGTTGTACGCCAATGACAGCAACCGCTTGCCCTACTGGGCGGTGCGTTCCGAACGGCGCTTGCAGGGCGCAAGGCTGGTTCCGAGCAGTCAGTGGTCCGTTGCACGCTTCGATTATGAGACCGCCATCGCCGCTCTGACTGCCGAAACGCCGGGCTGGCCGCAGTCGACCCGTGATGTCAGCGAAATTCGAGTGGAATTAAAGTACAAACCGAATAAAGGACTGGCCAGTAAACTCAGTGATACCCGCCGGCTGACACTGGATCTGATCGATTACCCGGGTGAATGGTTGCTGGACTTGCCGATGCTGGGCCTAACCTATCAGCAGTGGAGCGAGCAGCAAAGCCGGCTGGCACAACAGGGCGTGCGACAACAGATTTTTGCGGACTGGCAGGCACGGGTGGCAGCCAGTATTGAGCAAAGTCAGGACACTGATGAAACCCTGCGCCGTCTGGCACGTGATTATCAGCAGCAACTGCAACGCTGCAAACAGGAATTTGGCCTTTATTTTTTGCAGCCAGGACGTCATCTGCTGCCCGGCGAACTGGCGGATGCGCCGGCACTGGACTTTTTCCCCTGGCCACAACACCTGAGCCTGCCGGCAGCATGGCGCGACTCGTTAGAAGCGAAGTTTAGCTACTATCAACAGCAGGTCATCAAACCGTTTTATAAAAATTATTTTCAGGACTATAACCGGCAAATCGTTTTGGTGGACCTATTGTCGGCCTTGCAGGCCGGGGAAGATGCCTTGTCTGAGTTGCGCTTAGCCCTTGGCGAGTTAATGAAAAGCTTTGAATACGGCAATAATTCGTTGTTGAAACGGTTACTGTCACCACAAATTGACCGAGTAGCGCTGGTCGCATCAAAAGCTGATCACGTCGCACCGGAGCAACACAGCGCCATGCGTCAGTTATTGGGTCAATTGCTGCAACAAAGCCGACAGCAGTTGGACTTTGAACGCATCAGCTATCAGTTGTTTGCGGTGTCCGGCATTGCCGTGGCGCAGCCCGGTAAACTGGCCGATGGCACGGTGGTGCTGGACGGTTGCGATGAAGCAGGGCAGCGCGTGCGTATCGGCGCACCAACGGTGCCGGCTAACTGGCCGGATCGTGAGGCATGGGCGCAAGGTTTCGCCTACCCACGACTGTCGCCGCAGTTTGTCAGCGGCCAGTCACCCTTGCCGCACGTGCGCCTGGATCAATTACTCGAATACCTACTTGGGGACAAACTGTTATGAGCCAGCCAAAACAAGGTAAGGCGCAACTGACCTATTATGACCCTGATCAGGAACCGGCAGCCGCCGTCGACGTGGATGAGGCAGATACGCCTCAAGCACATGCCGATGCGCTTAGCATCAATGAACCGCTAACGAGTTCGCCCAACCGGCGAGTGCGACGCTGGCTGCTGATCAGTCTGCTGTTACTGCTGGCGGCGGTATCGATCGAAACAACCTTATTATTATTGGAAAGTTTTCAGCAGCACTGGCTGCTCGGCGCGTTGTGGGCGAGCGGTTTAGGTATCGCGTTGCTGAGTTTAGGCTATTTTATCGGGCGAGAATGGTTGTTGCTGCGGCGTCTTAAGCGCCGCTGGCAGCGTCAGCAGCACACGGCACCGGCGCAGCTATTAGCCGATCTGAAGCACCCGGATTTACACGCGCTCTGGCAGCAAATCGAGCAACCCTACTGGAACGACGATGAACGTCAGGAACGCTTCGAGAAGGACATTCTCAGTCGGGTTGATCAGCAGGCCCAGCGCATCATCAGCAAACGGGCGGCGGAATCCGCAGCGCTGGTTGCGGTTAGCCCCAGTTCAATTGCCGATATGCTGTTATTGCTGTGGCGTAATCAGCGCATGATTGCGGATGTCGCGCGCTGTTATGGTGTCGAGCTGGGTTATTGGAGCCGCGTACGTTTATGGCGTCAGATCCTGGCTAACCTGGCCTACGCCGGCATCAGCGAACTGGTGGTTGACGTAGGTACCCAATGGCTCAGTGCCGAATTGATGAGTAAATTGTCGGCCCGCGCCGGGCAGGGGTTGGGGGCCGGCTTATTGACCGCGCGGTTGGGGTTCCAGGTGATGTCGCTGACCCGACCGTTACCCTTCCACCATGTTAAACGACCCGGTTATGGGCGCTTACAGAAAGAGTTGTTAACCCAGCTCAGCCAGTTATTGCCGGGCATTTATCGCGCCTCGACACGTACCCCAAATGAGCCGCATAAACCCTAGTGGAAAATTTCCGTTACAGTAAAGCCCGCACTTGTTGCGGGCTTTTTTGTTGCCAATAACAGACCCCGCAATGCACTCTTAGTGTTAACAACATTGTAAAAAAAGTGGTTATAAACGGGTCAATATGACAGCGCATCACGACAAAAATAATAACAATAAAAAACAGTGGCAATTGGCGACCAAGGTGATTCATGCCGGTAGCGGCCATGATGATCCTCACGGCGCACTGGCATCGCCGTTATATCAGACATCAACCTTTAAATTCGCTGATGCGGATCAAGGTTCGGCGCGTTTTGCCGGTGAAGAGGCCGGGTATATCTACAGCCGTCTCGGCAATCCGACCACCCATGAACTGGAAACCCGGGTGGCAGAGCTGGAAGGCTACGAAGCTGCGGCGGCTGCGGCAACCGGTATGGGCGCGATTGCAGCCTGTACCATGGCCTTTTTACGGGCCGGTGACCACATCGTGGTATCCGATGCCATTTACGGTTGCAGTTTTGCGTTGTTCAGCGAACTGTTTGAACGCTTCGGCGTGCACGCCGACTTTGTCGACCTTAACGACACCGATGCCTTGCAGCAATCGCTGCAGGACAACACCCGGCTGGTATTTTTAGAAACGCCGGCGAACCCGCATCTAAAACTGGTCGATATTGCGGCCGTCAGTCAGGTCATCGCCGGCCGCGATATTCGCCTTATCGTCGACAATACCTTTATGACGCCGCTGTTACAGCAACCGAAACAACAGGGCGCCGATTTGGTGGTGCACAGTGCCACCAAGTTTTTAAACGGTCATGGAGACGTGGTCGCCGGCATCGTCTGCGGCAGCGCCGAAGACATCGCGCTGATTAAGGGCACTACGCTTAAGGATATGGGCGCGACCATCAGCCCGCACGATGCCTGGCTGATTTTGCGAGGCTTGAAAACATTAGACGTGCGGATGCAGCGGCATTGTGAAAACGCCGAGAAAGTGGCGGATTTTCTGGTGCAGCACCCGGGAGTACGGAAAGTGTATTATCCGGGACTGGCGGATCACCCACACCATCATCTTATCGGCACGCAAATGAAACATGCGGGGGCGGTGATTGCACTGGAACTGGAAGGTGACGAGGCACAAGCACGCTATTTTCTCAATCAGTTGCAGATGATTCCGCTGGCGGTGAGTCTGGGTGATGCCGAAACGCTGATCCAGCATCCTGCGTCAATGACGCACTCGCCGTACACGCCGGAAGCACGACAAAAGGCCGGCATAACCGACACGCTGGTGCGCATTGCTGTTGGCCTGGAAGCCGCCGATGACATCATCGCTGACTTACAACAAGCATTAACAGCCAGCCAACAGCGCTGGCAACAAACGGCATAAGCCGGGTCATAATTACGTTTCACAGAACAAGAGGAAGGTATGGGTAAAGAAAGTAAGTACGTATCCAAACAGCCGGACGAGAATGGCATCATTCATTGGACCGACGAAGAGAATGCGATTTGGCATGACCTGGTAGAGCGTCAACTAAAATGCATTCCCGGGAAAGCGTGTGACGAGTACATGAAGGGACTCGAATTACTGGATCTGCCCAAGGATAGACTGCCACAGTTGCACGAAATTAATGCGGTGCTGGAACGCGAAACCGGCTGGCAGGTCGCTGCAGTACCAGCGTTGATCCCGTTTGATGAGTTTTTCCGGTTGTTGGCGAACAAACAGTTCCCGGTGGCGACCTTTATTCGTACGCGGGAAGAATTTGACTACCTGCAGGAACCGGATATTTTCCATGAGATCTTCGGTCACTGCCCACTGCTGACCAATCCGGCGTTTGCGCATTTCACCCATCAATACGGTAAATTGGGTTATGCGGCATCGCCGAAAGAGCGGGTGTATCTTGCCCGTCTGTATTGGTTTACGGTCGAGTTCGGTCTGATGAAAACCGCACAAGGGCTGCGCATTTATGGCGGCGGTATTCTGTCGTCTCCGGCAGAAACCGAATACGCGGTGAACAGTGATAAGCCGGAGCGTAAACCCTTAAAAGCCTTGGATGCGCTGCGCACACCGTATCGGATTGATATCATCCAGCCGATCTACTACACCATAGAAAGCGTCGATGAACTTTACGAAATTTCCGATATGGATATTATGGCGCTGGTACAGGAGGCGATGGAGCTGGGATTATTTGAACCCAAGTTTCCGCCAAAACCAAAGACCGACGTCGCGTAGCGAGCGCCAGATAAGGTTCAATGGCTTGCGCCGGTGGCGCAAGCACAGTAACTCATTTACCAAACATGAAAGGAGCAATGATGTCTCTAGACAGCGAGAAGTGTGAAGCCTGCCGTGGTGATGTGCCTAAGGTCAGTGACGACGAACTGAAAGAACTGATGCGTGAAATTCCTGAATGGACACCGATCACCCGTGACGGCGTGATGATGCTGCAACGGGAGTACACATTTAAAAACTTCCGTCAGGCATTAGCGTTCACCAACCGTGTCGGCGAGATTGCCGAGCAGGAAAAGCACCACCCGGAGATTACCACCGAGTGGGGCAAAACCACCGTTACCTGGTGGACTCACGCCATTGACGGCCTGCATCGCAACGACTTCATTATGGCGGCGAAAACCGACAAAGTACTTGATGAAGACTCCGCGTAACCAGGCGCACACCGAATAATTCGACCAATGGAATAAAACCCCGGCCGAGTGCTGGGGTTTTTACTATCTGTCACCGTCACTTTGCTGTATCATTTGCTTTACAAGACGTTTTTTGACGAACCGGTGACAACCCGATATGAGATTAGAGATTAGCTGCGACGACCGCTTAGGCATTTGCCAGGACGTGCTGCAAATATTGCGTGACCACGAGATTGACTTACGTGGTATCGAAGTGGACCCGCGCGGTAAGATCTTTCTAAATTTCCCCGAATTGGCGTTTGAGGACTTCAGTCACTTAATGCCGCAAATTCGGCGCATTCCCAATGTAAAAGACGTTAAGACCATTCCCTACATGCCGTTTGAACGCGAGCATTTTGAGTTCAGTCTGCTGCTCAGTACCTTGCCCGACCCGGTGTTATCCATTGATACTAAAGGTTGCATCGACATCATTAACGATGCCGGTGCGCAGTTGCTCAGCGGCCAGGGCGAAAATCTCAAAGGCGAGGTCATTAACCAATACATTCATGGCTTCTCGATCCTGCGCTGGCTGGAAAAACAGCCAAAAGAACCGACCTACGAAGCCATTTTGATCGGTCATGACGAATATCACGCCCAGCTGTTACCGATTTGGGTAACCGGTGAGGACGGCAGCGAAACCTTTGCCGGAGCGGTGATAACCTGTAAAACCGAGCCGATTACCGCGACCTGGCAGCGCGGCGACAACCAGTCGGCCTTTGCCGGTATTCTGACCGAGCATGCCAGCATCAAACGGGTGCTGAAAGATGCACAACGCATGGCGGAACTGGATGCACCGTTGTTGATCGAGGGCGAAACCGGCGTCGGTAAAGAACTGCTGGCGAAGGCCTGCCATTACGCCAGCAGTCGTTTTGAGAAACCCTTTTTAGCCATTAATTGCGCGGCGTTGCCCGACAATGTGGCGGAAAGCGAACTGTTCGGCCACGGTGAAGGTAGCCTCAGTCATCAAAGCACGCGCAAGTCCGGTGTGTTGGAGCAGGCCGCCGGTGGCACCGTGCTGCTGGACTCCGTGGGTGAAATGTCCATCAGTCTGCAGGCGAAGCTGTTACGCTTTCTAGAAGACGGCGTGTTTCGTCGTATCGGCGAGGAGCAGGAGGTCAGTGTCGACGTGCGGGTTATTTGTACCGCTCAGGATCAGCTCTATGCGCTGGTCGAACAAGGCAAATTCCGTGAGGATCTGTATTACCGCCTAAACGTGTTGTCATTGCAGTTGCCGCCATTGCGGGAACGTGGCTCGGACATCATGTTGCTGGCCGAACACTTTGTTGCGCAAGCTTGCAAAACCCTGGGTCGCAGTCAGGTCAAGCTGGGTCGTGCGACGCGCGAAAAACTGCGGCGCTATCAGTGGCCGGGTAACGTGCGGCAATTGGAAAATACCATGTTCCGCTCGGTTTCCATGCTCGAAGGAAACACTCTGGAAGCCGCCGATGTGCGCTTACCCGAAGCACACAGTGGTAATGAACCGCTGGCGGTTGATATGGACGATCTTACCCTGGATGAAGCGGTACGGCAGTTTGAGTCCAGCATTTTACGACGTCTGTACCCAAGCTTTCCGAGCACCCGCCAGTTAGCCAAGCGGTTGGGGCTGTCGCACACCGCAGTGGCCAACAAGCTGCGCGACTACGGCATCGGTAAACAACGCCAGCGTAAATAAAAACGGACATTCAATGAGTGTTGTAAAATAATATTTACACGCCAAAATCGACCGAAAGGCGTTCTGTATGTGTTTGCAGACGCCTTTTTTATTTGTAAATCAAACGTTACAAAAAGCCTGTAGCGGACTAAAATTTCGCCAGTTGAGCAAAGCTCGCCATCGACACGGCATCCTCCTACAGTGTAAGGGACATAAAAAACAACACCGAATAACAGGAAGGATAAAACCATGTCAGATGTAATGACCAACCCACTGAATACCGATGGCTTTGAATTCGTTGAGTACAGCGCTCCGGATCAAAAAGGCATCGACGCACTGAAAGACCTGTTTGATAAACTGGGCTTTACCGAAGTTGCCAAGCACAAAACCAAGCAAGCCTGGCTGTACAAACAAAACGACGTTAACTTCATCGTTAATGCTGAGCCGGGTGGCCAGGCAGAAGAATTTGCCAAAGATCACGGTCCCAGCGTCTGTGGTATGGCATGGCGTGTAAAAGATGCTAAGCATGCGTTTGACCACGCCGTGGCCAATGGCGCCAAAGCGTTTCCTGCCGAACAGGGCGTCATCGATGGTGCCAAAGCCGTGTACGGCATCGGCGAGAGCGTGTTGTACTTTATCGACAACTACGCCAACCACGAGATTTATCATCAGCATTTCGAGTTTTACGATAACTGGGAAAGCAAAATGAAAGAACACGCGGCGGGTCTGTACGAAATCGATCACCTGACGCACAACGTGTTCCGCGGCAACATGGATACCTGGGCCGGCTTCTACGAGCGCATCGGTAACTTCCGTGAAATCCGCTATTTTGACATCGAAGGTAAACTGACCGGTTTGTTGAGCCGCGCCATGACCGCACCGTGCGGCAAAATCCGCATTCCAATCAACGAATCGCACGACGACAAGTCACAAATCGAAGAGTACCTGCGTGAGTACAAAGGCGAGGGTATTCAGCACATCGCCCTGACTTCAGACAATATCTACAAAACCGTTAAAGACTTGCGCGCCATTGGCATGAATTTCATGGACACGCCGGACACCTACTATGAGAAAATCGATGAGCGTGTTGAGGGTCACGAAGAAGACGTTGATGCGCTACGCGAACAACGCATCCTGATCGACGGTGCCCCGATGAAAGACGGTATTTTGCTGCAGATTTTCACGCAGACCGTGATTGGTCCGGTATTCTTCGAAATCATCCAGCGTAAAGGCAATGAAGGCTTTGGCGAAGGTAACTTTAAAGCGCTGTTCGAGAGTATCGAGGAAGATCAAATTCGCCGTGGAGTATTGAGCGATGCGTAAATGGATCAGCTTCCCGAAGCAGGAAGGGACGTCGTCACGACAAGCCCATGCTGACTTTCCGGAGCAGGCCATTTATGAGCGCGAAGCGGGTCGCAGCGGCTTTTTTGGCCCTGCGACGCACTTCCATCATCAACATGCGCCGACCGGTTGGTCGGAGTGGGAAGGGCCGCTAAAACCGCGTGCCTTTGACTTCAACAAATTGACCGAACAGGCGCCGGAAAATCCTTGGCTGACGCCAGACCTGCTGTCGAACAGTCAGTGTAAGTTCCGCATCTGGCATTGTTCGGAAAACATGAAGTACCTGGTGCGTAATGCCGACGGTGACGATCTGTTGTTCGTTCATGAGGGCAGCGGTCATTTGTTCTGCGATTACGGCCATATCCATCTGGTTAAGGGCGACTACTTTATGTTGCCGCGCTCAACCAACTGGCGGTTAGAGCCGGACGAAAAAATGGAACTGCTGATGATTGAGGCCACTAACGGCGCCTATCAGCTGCCGGAGAAAGGCATTGTCGGTAATCATGCAGTGTTTGATCCGGCGGTACTGGATACTCCGGCCATTGATGATGCGTTCAAAGCGCAGTACAGCGAACAGCGCTGGCAGGTGTATGTCAAACGTCATCAACAGATCAGTACCATCACCTATCCGTACAACCCGTTGGATGCCATTGGCTGGCACGGCGATCTGGCGCCGGTACGCTTAAACTGGCGCGATATCCGCCCGTTAATGAGCCATCGCTATCACTTACCACCGTCGGCGCACACCACCTTTGTGGCGGACGGCTTTGTGGTTTGTACCTTTGTGCCACGGCCGATTGAATCGGATCCGGGCGCCCTCAAAGTGCCGTTCTATCACAACAACGACGATTACGATGAAGTGCTGTTCTATCACGAGGGTGACTTCTTTAGTCGCGATAACATCGATCGTGGTATGGTAACCTTCCATCCGGCAGGTTTTACCCATGGCCCGCACCCGAAAGCCTTTAAAGCCGGGCGTGAGTACAAAAAGAAATTCACTGACGAAGTTGCGGTAATGCTTGATACCCGCAATGCGCTGGAAATGAGTAACGCCGCATTGGCGGTCGAGAATCCCGACTACGTTTACAGTTGGCAGGAGAAAAAATAATTTATGAAACTAGCCACATACCGAAATGGAACCCGTGACGGCCAGTTAATGGTTGTCAGTAAAGACCTGACACGCGCCGTTGCCGTGCCCGCAATCGCCTCCTGTATGCAGGAAGCCATTGATAACTGGGATGACGTTGAAGCGAAGCTCAATGAGGTTTACCAGCAGCTCAACGCGGGCCGTGTTGACGGTGAAGTGACCTTTGAGCAGGTGTTGTGTGAATCACCGTTGCCGCGTGCTTATCAATGGGCTGACGGCAGTGCTTATGTTAACCACGTTGAGCTGGTGCGTAAGGCTCGTGGCGCCGAAATGCCGCCCAGCTTTTGGGAAGATCCACTGATGTATCAAGGTGGCTCCGACGACTTCTTGGGACCACACGACGAAATTCAGATGGCCAGCACCGAGTGGGGCATCGACTTTGAAGGTGAAATCGCGGTCATTACCGATGATGTGCCAATGGGCATCGACGCCAAAGCGGCCGGCGAGCACATCAAGTTACTGATGCTGGTGAACGACGTGTCACTGCGCGGCTTGATCCCGGGTGAGTTGGGCAAAGGCTTTGGCTTTTTCCAGAGCAAGCCATCGTCAGCGTTTTCACCGGTCGCGGTCACTCCAGACGAGCTGGGTGACGCCTGGCGCGACAATAAAGTGCATCTACCGTTGCTGTCAGAATACAACGGCAAGCCGTTTGGCAAACCCAATGCCGGCGAAGACATGACCTTCAATTTTGCTCAATTGGTCGCACATGCGGCGAAGACCCGTAACCTTGGCGCCGGTGCCATCATTGGCTCGGGTACGGTATCGAACAAACAGGGCACCGACCACGGTACTGCCATTGAAGAAGGCGGCGTCGGCTACAGTTGTATTGCCGAGGTCCGCATGATCGAAACCATCCGTGACGGCAAGCCCAGTACTGAATTCATGAAATTCGGCGACACCATTCATATGGAAATGAAAGACCCCAACGGTCAGTCCATCTTTGGTGCCATTGATCAAAAAGTGGTGGAATATAAAGGACCGTCACAATGATGAAGCTCTATGGATACTGGCGCTCAAGCGCCAGTTTTCGTGTCCGGCTGGCGCTTTATTTAAAAAAACTGCCGTTTGACTATCAGCCCGTACACCTGGTTAAGGACGGCGGTGAACAGCATACCCCCGAATACAAAAAGCTCAATCCGGCAAGCCTGGTGCCGACCTTTGTTGATGATGACGTTACCCTGAATCAATCGTTAGCAATCATCGAATACCTGGATGAGCGCTACGCGCAGCGACCTTTGTTACCATCGGATCCGGTTGATCGCGCCAAGGCACGCGCCCTCGCGTATGATCTGGCCTGCGAACTGCAACCGATCACCAACTTACGGGTGCTGCAATACTTGACCGGAACCCTCAATTGCTCAGATGAACAGCGCAATGACTGGATTCATCACTGGGTACACACGGCTTTCACCGCATTTGAACAGCGGCTGACCGAAACTGCCGGTGAATATTGCTACGGAGATTCGGTAACATTGGCAGATATCTGCCTGTTGCCGCAGGTGTACAACGCGCAACGCTTTAAGGTACCGTTAGACGACTACCCGACGTTGACCGCTGTCAACGACCGCTTACAACAGTTGCAGGCGGTGCAGCAGGCACGTCCAGAGAATCAGCCAGACGCACAATAAGGAATAAACACATGGTTAAATCACGTTTAGTGATTGCAATAGGGGCGGCATTATTAGCCGCCTCTTGCGCATCTACGTCGCCCGCTAATGACGGCGCGGCAATGGCTCCGGCAGCCACGTCCAAGCAAGTACAAACCGTCAGTGCCGACCCGCTTGCCAGTGCTCAGGGTACGGCCGAGCTGACGATGGAACAAATCATGGCCGATCCGGACTGGATGGGTCGTTTTCCGGAGAACGCCTTCTGGAGCCTGGACGGCAACGATATGCTGTTTTACCAGAAGCGCGAAGGCAGTGACATTCGTGACTTAATGGTGATAAAAAATGCTCAGGGTGATGCCCAGCGGGTACCCTTGTCGGATTATCATTTCTACGTCGCTGACGAAACCGAGCGTTCAGCCGTTGCCGATTGGATAGCCTATACCTACGAAGGTAATGTGTTTGTCCGTTTTGCGGATAACAGCGTACGCCAATTGACCCGCGATGAAGCCCGTCAGCACAATCTGCAGGCGATGACGGATGGTAGCCTGAGTTATCAGCAGGGTAACGACTTTTACGTGGTGAACGTGAATACCGGTGCGAGCCGCCAGGTGGCGTCAATCAAGTTTGAAGACGCACCACAGGCAAATAAACCAGCCGCCGATTACCTGGCCCGTGAAGAGCAACAGCTTATCCAGTTTGTGCAGAAAGAGCGTAAGGCAGCGGCCGAGCGATTTGAGCGTGAACAGCAATTGCAGGCGGAAAACCCAACGCTGGCACCAAAACCGTTTTATCTGGATAAATCCAAACAGCTGGTTGATGCCCGTTTGTCGCCACGTGGTGATAAAATCATTGCCGCCATCAGTGAGCCGCAGGCCTGGCGCGAAGACGGCGACATCATGCCAAACTACATCAACGAAGACGGTCGCATCTCCAGTGAACGGGTGCGCCGCCGTGTCGCCGATGCTAAGCCGAATGAACAGCAACTGGTGATTCTGGATTTGCAAAACCACAGCGACACCACGCTGACGTACAATACCTTGCCGGGCTGGAATGAAGACGTACTGGCCGAGGTCAAGCGGGAAAACCACGAGGCTCGTGGTGAAGACTATGAGTCGGAGCAAAAGCCGCGTGCGATTCATCTGATGGCTGACTGGGGCTGGGAAAACGGCGCCATGCAGTGGAATGAAGACGGTACGCAGCTGGCGGTAATGCTGGAAGCCTGGGACAACAAAGACCGTTGGATCGCGACGGTGGACTTTGCCGGTAAAAAACTGGTCGCTCAGGATCGTCTGCACGACGACGCCTGGATTAACTATACCCATAACGAATTTGGTTGGCTGAACACCGAAACCCTATGGTTTATGTCCGAAGCCGACGGTTACTCGCACCTGTACGTGAAGCCGCTGAACGGAGACCGCCAGCAACTGACCGCAGGTGACTATGTGGTCGAAACCGCTGAACTGAGCCGGGATGCGGAGTACTTCTACTTTCAGGCCAACATCGACCATCCGGGCATTTACGAAGTTTATCGGGTGAAAACCGACGGCAGCAGTAAGCCTGAAGCGTTGACCGATTTGGGCGGTATGACCGCGTTTGAACTGAGCCCGACCGATGATCAACTGCTGTTGACGCACTCAACGCCGTTGATGCCACCGGAGCTTTATCACAAATCGACCCAGCCGGGCGATGCGCCAGAGCGTAAGACCTTTACCGTGTCTGAGAAATTCCTCAGCATCGACTGGACCGCACCGGATGTGGTCGGGGTTCCGTCAAGCCATGTCGAGCGGCCGATTTATACCCGCATTTACACCCCTGAAGACTTCGACGCTGACCGCGCTGAAGCGTATCCGGCGGTGGTCTTCATTCACGGTGCCGGGTATCTGCAGAACGCTCATCTGGGTTGGTCAAATTACTTTCGTGAGTTTATGTTCCATAGCTTGCTGAATAAGCACGGTTATGTGGTTGCGGATCTCGACTACCGGGGTTCGAAAGGATACGGCCGCGACTGGCGTACCGCAATTTATCGCCAAATGGGCACGCCGGAAGTGGAAGACCTGGTGGATGTTGCCGATTACCTTCAGCGCGAACTGAACGTGGATGGTGATCGTTTGGGTACCTACGGTGGTTCGTACGGTGGTTTCCTGACCTTTATGGCGTTGTTTAAGGAACCGGGTTTGTTTGAAGCCGGCTCGGCATTGCGTCCGGTAACGGATTGGGCCCACTATAACGTTGGCTACACCTCAAACATTCTGAACCTGCCACAGGACGACACCATTGCCTATCGTCGCAGTTCACCGATTTATTTCGCGGAAGGCCTGCAGGACGCGTTGTTGATCAACGCGCCGATGATCGATGACAACGTTTTCTTCCAGGACAGCGTGCGTCTGGTACAGCGTCTTATTGAGCTGAAGAAGACCGATTGGGAAACGGCCATTTATCCGGTCGAACCGCATGGCTTCCGTCAGCCGGAAAGCTGGCTGAACGAATACCGTCGTATCTTCAAGTTGTTCGAAGAAAACCTGAAACCTGAGCGCGATTAGCGCTCAGCGTTTTTGTTTTTTAACGGTTCGGGAACGGCGTCGCTTAAGCGGCGCCGTTCCAGTTTTAACAGCACTAAGGCACTGACCAGGCCTGCGGCATGAATTAACGCGACATCGTCGCCGACGAAGTGTGCCGGACGCCAGCCCAGCAATTCTGCCACCACTTTGGCCAGCACGGCGACAACCAACAGCCACATCCAGCGGTGTTGTTTGGCATCGCGAATCAGGCAGTACAGCATCAAGCCATGAATGACACCGGATAAACCGACAAACTGTACCTCAAAAAATAACAGCAGCAGACTAATAGTGACCGCACTGAGCAGCATCGCGTTCAGCAACCAGCGGCTGTTTAAATGACGATGCCAGATGGCGACGATAACCGCCAGCGCAAGATAGTTAAACAGCGCATGGGTCCAGTCGAGGTGAATAAAGTGAGCACTGATCAACGGCCAGCCCTGGCTTAATGCCGACTCGCTATGAAACGTAAGCGCATCGTGCCATTGCGGCATCAGTTGTAAAACCGCCATTACGATAACAGCCAATATAAGCGCAAAAACGCCGTGTTGTAGTTTTTCCATGTTCGATCTCATTGCACCAATACCCATGGCTTCGTATGATAGAGGCAAATTGCGGTAAAGAAAAAGGAAATGCATGAAATTAAACCTTAAAACCAGCCTCATCGCGCTCGCCTTTGCTTCCTCATTGACCGCCTGTAACAGCGGTTCGGAACTCAGCTCAGCCTCCTCCGGGGTTGAAGTGCGGGAGCCGGAAGCAGCAACCGGGTTTACCGACAAAACCGCCGTAACCGCGCAAGATTACATGGTTGCAGCGGCCAATCCGCATGCGGTCGAAGCCGGCTATCAGGTACTGAAAGCCGGCGGTTCGGCCATTGATGCCGCGATTGCAGTGCAGGCGATGCTGGGGTTAACCGAGCCGCAATCATCGGGCATCGGTGGTGGAGCATTTATTCTGTACTGGCACGCTAAGGATAAAAAGCTGTACAGCATTGACGCACGGGAAACCGCGCCTATGGCGGCCACCGAGGCTTTGTTTCTGGACGAAAACGGTAAACCGCCGCGCTGGATTGATGCCGTAGTCGGTGGCCGTTCGGTAGGTACGCCGGGGCTGCTCCGCGGGTTGGAACTGGCGCATGAGCGCTGGGGCAAGCGCGACTGGTCGGTATTATTTGACGACGCCATTGAGCTGGCCGAGGAGGGGTTTGAGGTGTCGCCGCGACTGGCTAAGCTGGTGGCCATGGAAATCAATCCCGGGGTGAAGAAAATGCCGGCCGCCAGTGCCTACTTCTTCCCCGATGGCGAACCGCTTGCAGCCGGTGATCGGTTGAAGAATCCGGACTACGCAGACTCCCTGCAACTGATCGCCGAACAGGGCGCCGACGCCTTCTACCAAGGGCCGATCGCCGAGATGATTGTTGATGCGGTGCAGAACAGTCCGATTGCGCCCGGCAAACTCAGCCTGCAGGACCTCGCCAATTATCAGGCCAAATTGCGTGAACCGGTATGTGACGATTATCGCCAGTACCGTGTTTGCGGTATGGGCCCGCCAAGTTCCGGTGGTTTAACCACGCTCCAGACTTTGGGCGTGTTAGAAAACTTTGAGTTTGACCAGTTGCCGGTAAATGGCCTGGAAGCAACGCATTTATTCAGTCAGGCTTCGCGGTTGGCTTTTGCCGATCGCAATCAGTGGATTGCCGATCCCGATTTTGTTGACGTTCCGGTCACGGCGATGCTGAATGATGACTACCTTGCCGAACGTGCCGCGTTGATTGGCGAAGAAGATATGGGCAAAGCGACACCCGGTGGCGCGTTGCTGCCTGAATACCAGCAGGATGTCGCCTATGAATTGCCGAACACCAGCCACATCAGCATTGTTGATGCCGATGGCAACGTGGTATCGATGACCACCAGTATCGAAATGGGTTTTGGTTCGACCGTGATGGCCGGTGGCTTCCTGCTCAATAACCAGCTCACCGATTTCTCGCTGGTGCCGATGGACGGTTCGGTTAAAATCGCCAACCGGGTAGAGCCGGGCAAGCGTCCGCGCAGTTCGATGGCACCGACTGTGGTGTTGGATCAGAACGGCCAGCAGGTACTGCATGCGCTGGGTTCTCCGGGAGGCAGTCGCATCATTAATTATGTAACTCAGACACTGGTTGGTCTGCTGGACTGGAACTTGGACATGCAGCAAGCGATCAATATGGGTCATGTGACGAATCGCAACGACTATACCTCGCTGGAAAAAGGTCGTGCCATTGCCGACCACGCCGAGCCGTTGCAACAACGCGGTCATGAGGTGCGTGTGATCGATCTTAATAGTGGTTTGCACGGCATCAGCCTGATGCCCGACGGCTCGTTGGTTGGCGGTGCCGACCCACGCCGTGAAGGCACGGTTAAGGGAGACTGAGGATGCGCGTGACAGTATTAGCAACGGCAATGGTAACGGCGTTAACTTTAGTCGGCTGCGGTGAGGTTGAACGGGGCTACGGTGACGGTGACGCAGAAACCGAGGAAGCCGCTGCTATCAAGGGCTTTTACCAGGCCATATACCGTGATGACGATCTCAACAAAGCGAAGCGCTTTGCCTCTGAACGGATGGATGGCCTGATCGAGCATTACGCCACGCTAAGCGGCGTCGAACGTTACGTGCTGGGTCGTTACTATGATCGTGTCGAATTAACGGTCGAAGCGGATTCCATCGTGCCTTATTTAAACAACAAGCAGGAACTGCGGGCGACGGTGATTTTCGAAGGTGAATACAAAGGCGATAACGTTAAGGACAGTCGTGACGTGGTACTCGTGCAGGAAGAGGGTACTTGGCGCGTGGATCAAATTCTTGACCCACGCTACCGGCCTTAGCAACACCGTGCTCAGGCTTTCTTCATAACATCGGTGTAGGGTGGCCAGCCCATCGGTTTGCCGGCAAGTAAATGCAGGTGAATGTGATAAACGGTTTGGCCACCGTGTTCGTTACAGTTCATCACGCAGCGGTAACCGTCTTTGGCAAAGCCATGTTGTACCGCTAGTTTGGCGGCGACAATGTACAGGTGACCGACAATGTCCGCATCCTCTTCTGCGATGTCGTTAATGGTCGCAATCGGCTTTTTCGGGATGATCAGCAGATGCACCGGAGCTTGCGGATTAATGTCCTTAAACGCCAGTGCAATGTCATCTTCGTAGACGATGTCGGCGGGGATTTCTCGGTTTATGATCTTACTGAAAATGGTTTCTTCAGCCATAGTACATTCCTTGGTAAATCAGCGTCCTTCCATGGTACCTATCGCTGCGACAACGAGCAATCGTTGTCCGTCTAATTAGTTAATTTTATCGGCCAATACATAATGCCCGCGGGTACGGTCACAAAACACCAAGTCAACCATTGGGTGTTGGATCGGCGCTTCGGTAAAGTCCGGGTCTAAATTGGACTCGCTGACGTAGGTCTGAATGGACGAATTATTGACCAGCACATGATACCAGGGCTGCTGTTTACTCGGGCGGGTGGTGGCCATACGCTGATACCACTCGTCGGATAAGCTGAACACCGGATCGGCATCAATAATAACGCCTCGATAGCCGTACAGCGAATGAGTAATAAGTTGTCCGATGGCAAACTTCGCACTGACCATTTTATTAGAATCCAACTCTATCATTGACATGGGATCATCCTTAATTTGGTTTCAGTTTTCTTATCGGCACAGTCGTGCTAAAACTGAATAAAGAATTGTAAATTTTTAAGGAAGCGGCATGTTGGGATCAGACGACCATCGTAACTTTATGCGGATGTCGGTTAATGCCGACGCAAAGGTGGTGATTGGCTATGATGAGGGCGGTGAGCACGAGCAGGTACTGGACGCCGTGTGTCTTGATTTAAGTGCTACCGGAGCTTCGTTACAGGTTGAGCCGCCGGTTGCCGAAGGTGAACGTATTGTCATTTACATCAAAGCCGGTGAAAAGTTTCCGGCCTTTAAAGCGCTGGCCGAGGTGTTGCGCAGCCAGCGCCTGGAAGAGGGCGGTTACCAGTTGGGTTGTAAGATAACCCAACTGCTGTAGCCGGATTACATCACCCGCATACCGGGTTTGGCGCCGTCGTGCGGGTTAAGAATATAAATTTCGTCTTTCCCCGGGCCGGCCGCAAGTACCATGCCTTCAGACAGGCCAAAACGCATTTTACGCGGTGCCAGGTTGGCCACCATCACGGTCAGTTGACCAATCAGCTGTTCCGGTTGGTAGGCCGACTTAATCCCGGCAAATACCTGGCGTTGCTCGCCGCCTAAATCAAGCGTCAGTTTCAGCAGCTTATCAGCGCCTTCAACGTGCTCGGCATTGGCGATGCGCGCCACCCGTAAATCAACCTTGGCAAACTCATCAAAACTGATTTCATCCGCGATCGGTTCTTTTTTCAGTTCGTCATTGGTTTCGGTAGCGACCGCCGCGGTCGTCGCCTCGGCCTGTTGTTCTTTTGATGCGTCAAGCATAGCGTTTATGTCTTCCATATCGACGCGCTGCATCAGCGCTTTAAATTTATCAATGGGGTGGTTGGTGAGTACCGTACGGTGACTGTCCCAGCTAAAGTTATCGTTTAAGAACTGCTGTACCGATTGCGCCAGTTGCGGAACCACCGGGGTTAAGTAAATCATCAAAATACGGAACAGATTGATACCCAGCGAGCAAATGTCGTGGACTTCGTTCTCGTGTCCCGGCTGCTTAATCAACTGCCAGGGTTCTTTGTCGGCGATGTATTGATTGGCACGGTCGGCCAACGCCATGATGTCACGCATGGCTTTGGAGAACTCACGGTTCTCGTAATACTCAGCAATCTGGTCGCCGGCTTTCTGGAAATCTTCCAGCAACACCGCGTCGGCGATGTCACCCGACAGACGGCCGTCGAATTTTTTGCTGATGAAGCCGGCACAGCGGCTGGCAATGTTAATCACCTTACCGACCAAATCTGAGTTAACCCGTTGCGCGAAATCGGTCAGGTTCAGGTCCAGATCGTCGATGCGGCTGGTCAGTTTGGCGGCAAAGTAATAACGCAGGTATTCCGGATTAAGGTGATCGAGGTAAGTACGCGCCTTGATAAAGGTGCCCTTAGACTTCGACATCTTAGTACCGTTAACGGTAATAAAACCATGCGCCCAGACGTTGGTCGGCTGACGGAAGTCAGCGCCTTTCAGCATCGCCGGCCAGAACAGACTGTGGAAATAGATAATGTCTTTGCCGATAAAGTGATACACCTCGGCTTTGCTGTCCGCCTGCCAGTATTCGTCCCAGTTGGCTTTGCCCGTGGTGTCGCAGTAATTCTTAAAACTGCTCATGTAACCGATCGGGGCATCCAGCCAGACGTAAAAATATTTGTTCTCGGTGCCCGGAATTTTGAAGCCGAAATAGGGTGCATCGCGGGAAATATCCCACCGCTGCAGACCTTGTTCGAACCATTCGTTCAGTTTATTGGCCATTTCGCCCTGTAACGAACCAGAGCGAGTCCAGCTCTTCAACATGTCGCCAAACGCGGGAAGATCAAAGAAGTAATGTTCCGACTGACGCATTTCCGGGGTAGCACCGGACACCACCGAGCGTGGATTTTTTAAATCCGTCGGCGCATAGGTGGCACCACAAACGTCACAGTTATCACCGTATTGGTCTTCGGCACCACAATCCGGGCAATCGCCCTTAACAAAACGATCCGGCAGGAACATTTCTTTTTGCGGATCGTAGAGCTGCTCGATCACCTCGGTTTTGATGTGACCGGCTTTATCCAACCGATTGTAAATGGTTTCTGCCAACTCACGGTTTTCTTCACTGTGGGTACTGTAGTAGTGATCAAAACCGATGTTGAAGCCGGCAAAGTCCTGTTCATGAGACTGTTGCATCTCGCCAATCATTTGTTCGGGCGAGATACCCAGTTGCTGGGCCTTGAGCATGATCGGCGTGCCGTGGGCATCGTCCGCGCACATGTAGTGGCACTCATTGCCGCGCAACTTTTGAAAGCGCACCCAGATGTCGGCCTGGATGTAGCCTAATAAATGTCCAATATGAATCGGCCCGTTGGCATAGGGCAAGGCATTGGTCACCAAAATTTTACGTTCGCTCTGGCTCATGCGAGAATCTGCTTCCATTACTGTTAATATCAATGTGAAGCTCAATATTATCATAGGAACCGTATGATACACAGAGCCAAGAGGTGGCTGATGTCACAGTTTTCTGATTTTAAAGATGGCCTGCCGGCCGGACTGCAGTCCGACTGGATTCGGCTGGACAAAAACAACGGCACAGCAGAACTTACCGTGCCGTACGCCGTCGACCAAGAGACGCTGCTGCAACAGCTGGCCGAGCACCCGGCAACCCGCGATTATCAATGGCAGTTACAGTGTCGCATCAAAAAAATGCCCAATTCGCAGCCAGAGTTGCCATTAACCACCGGTAATGTGATTGTGGTGTCATCGGGTAAAGGCGGCGTCGGCAAATCCTCAGTCAGCGTGTCGTTGGCGCTGGGGCTGCAACAACTGGGCGCCCGCGTCGGGCTGTTGGATGCGGATATCTACGGACCATCGATCCCGACCATGCTCGGGCGCGGCGACCATCAATTGAGTGTTAATGAACGCAACAAGATGGAGCCACTGCAACGGTTTGGCCTACAAGTGAATTCGCTCGGTTATCTGGTTGATGATAACGATGCAACCATCTGGCGCGGACCGATGGCCAGCAGTGCCTTACAGCAGCTTTATCGTGACACTAACTGGCAGCAACTGGATTATTTGATCGTCGATATGCCACCGGGCACCGGGGATATTCAGTTAACCATGGCACAGAAACTACCGGTGACTGCCGCGGTGGTGGTAACAACGCCACAAACCGTTGCCTTGCGCGATGCCGAGAAAGGTATCGCGATGTTTAAAAAGCTTAATATCCCGTTGCTGGGTGTGTTAGAAAATATGAGCTATTATGAGTGCCGGCACTGTGGCGAACGCGATGCCATTTTTGGCGCTGGCGGAGGTGACGCGCTGGCGACGGAACATCAGGTCGGCCTGTTAGGGCAATGGCCGCTGACCACCGAATTCCGGGACAGTCTCGACCGTGAGCAACCACTATTGATGGCGCAACCGCAGCATCCGTTCAGTCAGTTGATCCGCTCAACGGCCGCAGAGGTTGCCAGAAAGCTCTATCATCAGGCGCAAAAAAACGTGTAACATCAACACATCAGTCAGTTTAGGGAACAGCTATGCGGTTAAACGACAAAGAAATCGAACAATTTTTGCAGGAAGGCATTATTGGCGTTGAGCCTGCGCCCGCGAAGCACAATATTTCCGGTGTAACGCTGGACATTCATCTCGGCTCCGAATTTCGAGTCCTGCAGGATCATGCCGCCCCTTACATCGACATCAGCGGCTCGCGAGAGGCGATAGAAAAAGCCATTCAGGAAGTCATGAGTGATGAAATCAACTTGCGCCCGGACCAAGCGTTTTTCATTCACCCGGGTGAATTCGCACTGGCTGTTACGCACGAATCGATTCGCTTACCGGAAGACATGGTGGGTTGGCTCGATGGCCGTTCGTCACTGGCGCGACTGGGATTGATGGTGCATGTTACGGCACATCGTATCGACCCAGGCTGGTCGGGACAAATTGTGCTGGAGTTTTACAACAGCGGTAAGTTGCCGTTGGCACTGCGGCCGGGCATGAAAATCGGTGCCATCAGTTTTGAACGCTTGAGCGGTCCTTGCGAACGCCCCTACAACAAACGAGTCGATGCTAAATACCGCGATCAGCACGGCGCGGTTGCGTCACGGATTTCCGCGGACGGCGGTTAAGCGGTTTGCTTGAACAGGGTTTCCACAGCGGCGTTCAAGCGCTGCAGTAATACGTCAGGATCATGCCGGTAGTGGACATCGCTATCGGCGGTTAACCCGCCCAGACGCGGTATCTGTAACTGAGGGTCATGGTGATTGGATAACACCAGGTCGACCACACACTGGCCAATGTGTTGCTCCAGAAAGGCCAGCTTTTCCGTCACCGAGAGGGTTCCGGCAGGCCCTTTTTCGTGCACCAGATTATCAATAAAGACCACTTTGCCGCGAGTTTTGCGCAACGCCACCGCAATGTCTTTGACCAATAATGGCGGCAGTACCGAGGTCAGGAAGCTGCCGGGACCGAGAATGATCAAATCACTGTTATACAGATGGCGAACGGCTTCCGGCGTTGCATGGGCTTCGCCGGACAGGCTCAACGCCTTGGGCATGTGTTCCAACCGATCAATTAAAATCTCGCCATGACACTGAATGTCCTCAGCCGTGGTCGCCACCAAATCGGTCGGGCACTCTGACATTGGTAATAAGCGGGTGTTGACGTTCAGCAGCCGGCTGAGCAGTTGGATGCCGTCCAGTGGCCGCGCACTGACCTGATCAAGGGTATACAGCAGCAGATTACCGAGGTTATGGCCGGCCAGCGAGGTTTCACCTTCGAAGCGAAAGTTAAGCACATCCGCAGCCAGCGGCTGCTCGACCAATTGCGACAGGCAATTGCGGATATCGCCCCAGGCAATGGTGTGATGGGACGCCCGCAACAGACCTGTTGCGCCACCATTGTCGGTGGTTGCAACAACGCCTACCAATTTGTGCTTCATAAACGCCAGCGTGGACAATACCCGGCCTAGGCCGTGGCCACCACCGATGGCAGTAATCCGGCGCAACGCCGTAATCTGCATGCAACCATCCTTACGCGGTTGTGTCTAATAACTAAGGTCGCCAAATAGTTTAGCGCCCTGTAAGATAAGAGTCTATGAGTTTACACTTTGTTAACGAGTACGCCGAAACATTTTCCGATTTGGTCAGCGAGCAGGACATTGCTGCGGATGGCCAGTCGACGCCTCGCTTATTTAACCAGGCGTTATGGCAGCAACTGGGCGGTGAACCGATCCGTGCAGAAACCCTGACCGCACGACTGGACGGTGAACAACAGTGGCCCGGGATAAGACCATTGGCACAAAAGTACGCCGGCCATCAGTTTGGTCATTTTAACCCCTATCTAGGCGATGGCCGGGGCTTATTGCTGGGTGAAGTGAAAACGCCCACCGGCGAGTTTTACGATCTGCACTTAAAAGGTGCCGGACCAACCCCTTATGGCCGTGGCGGCGACGGGCGCGCGGTACTGCGCTCGTCGATTCGAGAGTATCTGGCCAGTGAGGCGTTCGCCGCGCTGGGCATTCCTACCACCCGGGCGTTGTTACTGACCTCTACCGAAGGGCAGATCCAGCGTGAACGCATCGAACCCGGCGCGATGTTGTTGCGAGTGGCGAAGACTCACGTCCGCTTTGGGCATTTTGAGCACTGTTATTATCGCCGACTGCCGCAGCAACAACGGCAGTTATGGGATTATGTCATTGCGCGACAATGGCCGGAATTAAACGATGCGACGCCGACCGCGCAGTTTCGCCGGGTAACCGAGCGCACCGCGCTGATGATTGCGTTATGGCAGGCCTATGGCTTTATTCATGGGGTCATGAACACCGACAACATGAGTCTGCTGGGGGAAACCTTTGACTACGGCCCCTATGCAATGTTTGACAGCTATCAGCCGGAGAAAATTTTTAATCATACCGACCAGGGCGGCCGCTACAGCTTTACCCGCCAACCGGGCATAGGCCGCTGGAATTTACAGCGTCTGCAGGTGGCATTGAGTGCGTCGATGGACGTTACGGAATTTACCTCAGTAATCGACGAGTATGAGCCGCTGATCCAAACGTTTTATTTTCAGCAAATGCGGCAGCGGCTTGGCTTAACGCAGGTCGAGCCGGGGTTGGCACGAGAGCTCATTGCCGGCTGGTTACAGTTGTTGGAAGCGCATCAATTAGACTATAACCGCAGCTTTATCGAACTGGAACGTTATGTTACCGAGTCTGCCGCCAGCGAACTGAGCGTGGTCGGAGAAGCCTGGTTAAGGCAGTATCTCGACGCCGTTAATGAGGCACCGGATATTGCGGCGATGCAGCAGGTCAATCCGGTAGTGACGTTACGCACACACCTGCTCAGTGAGGTCATCAGTGCCGCAGAACAGGGCGATGATGCGCCGCTGACATCCTATCTGGAGGCGCTTGAACGACCGTTTCAGCGATGCCTTTGGGGCAGTCACTGGGCGCAGCCGCCGGCCGAAGAAATTGCGCCAGGCAGTTTGTCCTGTTCCAGCTGAGCAGGGCGGTTGCGATTTCGCGGCGAATGGGACAGAATCAAAGGCCATCCGTGCATAACGCATCATGATAATAAGGCACTCACATGAGTTCGAGAAAAACAGCCCTGGTCGTTGCTAGCGTGCTACTGACCGTTGCATCAACCGCCATAGCACAGCAGTGGCGCGTTCCTGCGCCACAAAGCTTTGAAAAAACCGCGATTTGCCTGGGCCAATTAGAGCAACCGCTGACGGTTGAACTGGCCGATACCACCGCGCAGCACGCCCGCGGCTTGATGGGACGTGAGCAACTCGGCGACTACGAAGGCATGTTGTTTCGCTATCCTCAAGTGCGTTCAGGCAGTTCCGGCTTCTGGATGTATCAGACCCTGATCCCGCTGGACATTGCCTATTTGAATGAGCGCGGTGAAATCGTCAAAACCTTTACCATGTTGCCGTGTGGCAGTGACGACCCTAATCAGTGTCGCAGTTATGCGCCGGGTAAAAACTATCAATACGCGTTAGAAATGAACGCCGGATTCTTTGCGGAGCATGATATCCGTATGGGCGATCGGGTAACCATCGTCGGTACCGTCGAAGACGGTCAACGTTGCAGTGAACTTTTACAATAATAAACCGTGAAACAGAGGCATGTTATGAAACATTTTGCTTTGACCGCCATTGCCGCCAGCCTATTGGTAGCCTGCGGTCCGGCCAATCAATCAGAAACGGCGTCAGGCAGCGCCGAAACGCAAACGGCTGAAACCCAGCAGCAAAAGCCGGACTTAGAAGGCTCGGCTTTTAATCCAAATTTCCGCGACTATTTGAAAACCATTTCTTCGGATGAGTTTGCCGGACGCGAGCCGTCCACCGAAGGCGAAGAAAAAGTGGTTTCCTTTATCGAAAACCACTTTAAAGAGTGGGGCCTAAAGCCTTACAACGAAGAAACCGGCAGCTATCGTCAGTCGGTGCCGCTGGTTAAAATTATGCCGTATCAGGTCAGTGACCTGACGTTCAGCGGTGACAACGCGCCGGAAACCATGGACTATCGTACTGAAATGATGGCGTGGACCATGCAGGTAACCGACGAAGTCGCGCTGGAAAACAGCGAGATGGTGTTTGTCGGCTACGGTATCGTCGCACCGGAATACGACTGGAACGACTACGAAGGCCTGGATGTTGAAGGCAAAACCGTGGTGATGTTTGTGAACGATCCGGGCTACGCAACACAGGACCCGGAGCTGTTTAACGGCAACGCCATGACCTACTATGGTCGCTGGACCTATAAATTCGAAGAAGCCGCTCGTCAGGGCGCAGCCGGTGCCTTGATCATTCACGAGACAGGTCCGGCCGGTTATGGCTGGGGCGTCGTTGCCAGCGGTTCACCGGTTCGTTACGACCTGAAGAAAGACAACAACAACATGGATCGCGCGAAAGTTGAGGGATGGATCACGCTGGATAGCGCCGAAGCGCTGTTCAGTAAACTGGATATGAGCGTAGACGAAGCACGTCAGTTAGCCCTCAGTGACTCCTTTGAGGCCATGCCGATGAACGTGCAGGCCAACGTCACGGTGAAGAACAAATTCGAAGAGCTGAGCGCATACAACGTCATCGGTTACATCGAAGGCAGCAAGTACCCGGAAGAGCACGTGATCTACATGGCGCACCACGATCACCTGGGTACCGACCCGGTACGCGAGGATGACCCGATTTATAATGGCGCTCAGGATAACGCGACCGGAACAGCGGGCTTGTTAGCTCTGGCGGAAAAATTCGCCCAGCAGCCGCAGCCGGAACGTTCAGTGGTATTCGCCGCCGTCGGCGCTGAAGAAAGCGGTTTGTTGGGTTCAAAATGGTACGCCGATGAGCCTATGTTACCGCTCAGTAAAGCGGTTGGCGGCATCAATATGGACTTAATGAACGTCTACGGACCGGTTAAGGACATGGTTGTTATCGGCTACGGTAACAGCGAAATGGACGAGTACCTGAAACCTTACATTGAAGAGCAGGGTCGTTATCTGGCACCGAACCCGACGCCGGAAGCCGGTTTCTTCTACCGCTCTGATCACTTCAGCCTGGCCAAGAAAGGGGTACCGATGCTGTACGCTGAAGGCGGTAATGATCACATCACCAAGGGCAAAGCCTGGACCGAAGAGCAGCGCGCGAAGTACGTCGCTGAGGCGTATCACAAGCCGGCTGACGAATACGATCCAAACTGGGATCTGCGTGGTGCCCAGCAGGACCTGTCGGCGTTCTTTAAATTAGGTAACGAACTGGCAAATTCTCGCAGCTGGCCGCAGTGGGCGCCGGGAAATGAGTTTGAAGCGGCGCGCAAAGCCACCGAGAGCGAGCGTCAGCAATAAGCCATTTCGATCAAAATCAGCGACGGCTGAGGTTGAACATGTACTCTGTTCTGTGGTCTATTAAATAGAGGCAGTTAACAGGAGTTATCATGAGTGAACAGCGAAAACAGGTGTATATTCGCTTCAACCAAGGCCGTTACTCGGCTTCCGGCGGTCCGCGAGGACCCGGCGGAGGACCAGGAGGTAACTGGCTCAGTCGCATACTGGGCCTTTTTTTATTGCTGGTGTTTGTTGGTTTGGCGGTAACCTTTGGTATTTTCGTGTTGATTATCGGAGCCATTTTGATGATTCCGGTAATGTGGAAGCAACGCCACGCGATCAAACAGTTTTGGCAATTACGCAAGCAGGCCAAAGCGCAGTTTGAGGAAAGTAAACGTCAGTATCAGCAACAGCAGCAACGTGCCAAAGACGCGCAGGACCCGGATGTTATTGACGGCGAATACGAAGAAGTGGACAAGGACAGCCGTCGCTAGTCACCCGGCCATTTAACAAAAAAAAGCCCGAGCTCAGCTCGGGCTTTTTTGATCGCAGCGGTTGCTGTTATTCGGTCTCAGGTTTGACCGGGAATATCTTACGTACCACATAGAAGAACAAGGGGACGAAGAAGATAGCGAGAATCGTACCGCCAATCATACCGCCGATAACACTGGTACCGATGGCGTTACGGCTGGCTGCACCTGCGCCGTCACTGAGCGCCAGTGGCATAACACCAAAGATAAACGCCAGTGAGGTCATCAGGATCGGACGCAGACGCAGACGCACCGCTTCCAGCGTCGCTTCTAACAGCTCTTTACCCTGTGCCTGCAGGTCTTTTGCGAACTCGACGATCAAAATGGCGTTACGCGCGGATACCCCGACGGTGGTTAACAGCCCCACCTGGAAGTACACGTCGTTAGAGATGCCACGTAACATCACCGCCAGTACCGCGCCAAGAATACCCAAGGGCACCACCAGCATCACCGAGAACGGAATCGACCAACTCTCGTACAGTGCGGCCAGGAACAGGAACACAACCACCAGCGAGATGGTGTACAGGATAGGGGCGAAGTCGCCCGATTGGCGTTCCTGCAACGAGATACCGGTCCACTCATAGCCGGTGCCGGTTGGCAATTGGCTAATAAGACGTTCCATCTCGGTCATGGCTTCACCGGTGCTTACACCCGGTGCCGGCTGACCCTGAATGTTCAGTGCCGGTACGCCATTGTAGCTTTCAATCCGCTGTGCACCGTAGGTCCATTCCCAGCTCGAGAACGAGCTGAACGGCACCATGTCACCCTGATTGTTGCGTACGTACCAGTCGTTGATGTCCTGCGGCAACATCCGCGCATCTGCTTCACCCTGCAAGTACACACGTTTTACCCGACCACGGTCAATAAAGTCATTGACGTAGGCAGAGCCCCAGGCGGTACTCAGGGTGTCGTTGATGCTGGCAATGGTCAGCCCCAATGCCTGTGCTTTCTCAAAATCGATGTCGATTTTAAGCTGTGGCGCATCTTCCAGGCCGTTGGGCCGCACCTGCATCAACAGATCACTCTGGCTTGCCATACCCAGCAACTGGTTACGTGCCTGCATCAGTTCCGCATGACCGAGGTTGCCGCGGTCCTGCAGGTACAGATCAAACCCGTTGGCGGTACCCAGTTCCGGGATCGGTGGTAAGTTAAAGGCAAAAATCATTGCTTCTTTAATGGTCGCGAAGAAGCCGAAGGCACGCCCAATGACCGCTTGCACGCTCTGGCTTTCGTCACGCTCAGACCAGTCTTTAAGACGCACGAAGGCGATACCGTTTGCCTGGCTGCGACCGGAGAAGCTAAATCCAACCACCGAGAACACCGACTGTACCGCGTCCTCCTGCTGCAGATAGTAGTTCTCGATCTTATCCATTACCGCGTTTGACTGCTCAATGGTGGAGCCGACCGGCAAGTTCATCTGGGTTAAGAACACGCCACGGTCTTCTTCCGGCAGAAACGCCGCCGGTAAGCGGGTAAATAAATAAGCCAACACCGCGATGATCCCCAGGTACAGCAGACCAAAGCGCAGTGTCCGACGCAAAATGCCGTGCACCGAGTTGGTGTATTTGACGGTGGCTTTTTCCAGCGTCCGGTTAAACCAGCCCAGCGGTCCCCAGCCGTCGCTTTTGTCGTGCTTGACCGGTTTTAGCAGGGTCGCACACAGCGCCGGTGAGAAAATGATCGCAACCAGCACCGACAGCCCCATCGAGGTGATGATGGTCAGTGAAAATTGGCGGTAAACCGCGCCGGTAGCGCCGGGGAAGAACGCCATCGGTGCAAACACCGCCGCCATGACCACACCAATCGCAACCAGAGCGCCGGTGATTTGACCCATCGACTTGATGGTGGCCTGTTTGGGCGATAAGCCTTCTTCGGACATCAAACGTTCAACGTTCTCGACCACCACGATGGCGTCATCAACCAACAGACCTATCGACAGCACCATACCGAACATTGTCAGCGTGTTGATCGAGAAGCCGGCCAGGGACAGCACGCCCATGGTACCTAAAATAACCACCGGTATCGCCAACGTTGGTATCAGCGTTGCCCGCAAGTTCTGCAGGAACACAAACATCAACAGGAACACCAGAATGATGGCCTCGATCAGTACCTGTGCGACTTCCGAAATGGAGATCTTAATGAACGGCGTGGTGTCATAGGCGGTGACCATCTCCATGCCGTCCGGGAAGAAACGTTCCAGTTCGGCGACACGCGCTTTAACCGCTTCGGCGGTTTCCAGTGCGTTGGCGCCGGTTTGCAGGTTGATCGCCAGACCGGTAGCCGGTTTGCCGTTGTAGTTGGCATTAATGGAATAGTTCTCGGCGCCCAGTTCAACCTCAGCAACGTCCTTCATTCGCACCTGCGAGCCGTCGGGCAGAACCTTCAGGGTAATGTTCTCAAACTGCTCGGGATCAGACATCCGCGTCTGTGCGATGATGGTGGCGTTCAAACGCTGGCCGTCAACCGCCGGGGTACCACCGAGTTCACCGGCTGCAACCTGCGCGTTCTGGGCGCGAATCGCGTCTTTAAGCTCGGCCATACTGAGGCCATAATTGACCATCGCGGCAGGGTCAACCCAGATGCGCATTGCATAAGGGGCACCGAACAGCTGTACATTACCGACCCCCGTGGTCCGCGAAATCGGATCCTGAATATTGGACGCGATGTAGTCGCTTAAGTCGGTTTGGGTGTAGCGGTCATCGGTTGCCACTAGCGCCAGTACCATCAAGAACGAACTGCTGGATTTACTGACGGTGATGCCCTGCGCTTGAACTTCCTGAGGCAACTGCGGCGTTGCTTGTGACAGCTTGTTCTGCACCTGTACCTGCGCAATGTCGGGATCCGTTCCCGATGCGAAGGTCAGGCTGATGCTACCGTTGCCGTAGTTACTCTGTGACGAGAAGTACAGCAGGTTATCAATCCCGGTCATGTTTTGCTCGATGACCTTGGTTACCGTATTGGCAACGGTCTCGGCATTGGCACCGGGGTAGTTATACTGAATTTCGACCGCTGGTGGCGCGATGGTAGGGTACTGCGCTACCGGCAACTGTAAGGTTGCAATCGCACCTGCCATCATTGTCAGCAGGGCAATAACCCAGGCGAAAATGGGGCGGTTAATAAAAAACTTGGCCATGTCAGACGTCCTTTACTGCTGTTCTGAGCTAGAGTCGTCGATACGAACTTCGGCACCGGGTTGAATATTCTGCAGACCAGCGACAACCACTTTTTCGCCTTGCTGCAAACCGCTGCTCACCAGCCAGTCACTGCCAATGGCGCGTTCGGTTTCGATCATCCGTTGCTCCACTTTATTGTTGTCGCCGACTACCATCACGAACGGACGTCCGCGCGGGTCGCGCGATACCGCCTGTTGCGGCACCAATAAGGCCTTGTTCAGGGTACCTTCACTGACTTCGGCGCGAACGAACATGCCGGGGTACAACTGGTTACCTGGGTTCGGGAATTCGGCGCGCAGCAGAATCGCTCCGGTGTCTTCATCCACCGACACTTCAGAGAACAGTAATTCACCCTGTTCCGAGTAATCCAGGCCGTTGAGTTTTAACCGCACCGGCGCGTTGCCATTTGGGTTCGCTTCGATACGACCCGACGCGATATCCGCTTTAAGCTGTAAAAACGCTTTGCTGGACTGACTGATGTCGACATAAATGGGGTCCAACTGGTTAATGGTCACCAGAGGTTCAGCCTGTGAGGCGGTAACCAGCGCACCTTCGGTAAAGTTAGAACGACCGACAATGCCGCTGATGGGCGCGTTAACCCGGGTGTACTCGAGGTTAATGCGAGCCGTTTTCAGCTGTGCTTCAGCCAGCGCCACGGCCGCCTTGTTTTCGAAAAAGGTCGCCTCAGCACTGTCAAACTCGTCCTGGCTTACCGCGTTTTCGTCCAGCAGTTGGGCAAAACGTTTGTAGCGCAGTTCGGAGCTTCTCAGAACCGCTTTGGCGCGTTCAACTTCGGCTTTGGCACTGGCCAGCTCGGCTTCATAGACTGCCGGGTCAATTTGATACAACTGCTGTCCCTGTTCAACATAAGTGCCTTCTTCAAACTTACGTTCGAGCAACACACCACTCACTTGCGGGCGCACCTGAGCGACACGGTAGGCAGACGTGCGGCCGGGTAACTGGGTGGTTACCTCAACCGTCTGTGGTGCCATTTCAAGTACCTCAACCGCAGGAGCTGGTCGCTGTTGTTGCTGGCTTTGCGCCGCTTGCTGGTCACCGCATGCCGACAACAACCCTGCGCTGAGCAGGCCTGCAATGACAAGGGGAGCAAATTTAAACCGTTTGTTCATCCATTACCTCTGGTTGATTCTCTGCTGATTATGTCGCTGAATTATACATACATACTTGTATGTTTGTAAATTAAAAATCCTCTGAATGCGCCCACAACCGCCGCTAGCGGGGCACCGTCAAGACGATTTTGCCAATCGTTTTGGCCGATTCAATGGCCTCGTGTGCTTTGCGCAGATTGTCGGCATTGAGCTCGCCAAACTGCCGACCCAGGGTCGAACGTAACTGGCCGTTATCGCAAAGCTCAGCCACGTGTGCCAGTAATTTGCCCTGAGCGGCCATGTCCGCGGTCTGGAACATCGACCGGGTGTACATAAATTCCCAATGCAGACTGACACTTTTCTGTTTCAAACGTGTGATATCGAGTGGCTCGCTGGGATCGTCAATGATACCGATGCGTCCCTGTGGCTGGATAAGGTCTATCACTTCATCGAAGTATTCATCACTGTGGGTCAGCAACACCACATCGGTGACCGCGGCATCATCGTCCAGTTGCGCGGCCAGCGGCGCGCTGTGGTCGATGACCTGATCGGCGCCCAATGCCTCAACCCATTGTTTAGATTCGGGGCGTGATGCGGTCGCGATGACGTTTGCCTGTGTCAGTTGTTTAGCCAGTTGTACCAACACCGAACCGACGCCGCCGGCGGCACCAATCACCAGCAGGGTGCGTTGGTCACTGTTGTGCTGCAGAGTCAGGCGATCAAACAATAGCTCATAGGCGGTAATGCTGGTCAGCGGCATTGCCGCCGCCTGCACGTCAGACAGCGATTGTGGTGCTTTGGCGGCAATCCGGGCGTCAACCAGTTGTTGCTGCGCGTTACAACCGGGACGGGTCAGGTCACCGGCGTACCAGACCCGGTCGCCAACGTTAAAGCCGGTGACGGCGGCACCGGTTTGCAGCACTTCGCCCACCGCATCCCAGCCTAAAATTTTGTAGCCTTGTTGCGGCTCTGCGCGTTGTCGTATTTTGCTATCGACGGGATTCACCGCCACGGCATTGACCGCAATCAGCAAATCATTGGGGCCGGGCAGGGGGGCTTCGATGTCGATATCCAGCAATGCCTCGGGATGGTCAATGGGCAGTGAACGTTGATAACCCACAGCTTTCATTTAGGGAACTCCTTACGCAGTAAATGATACTAATACGTGCTAAATTAGGGATTTCGATCGATTGGCTTTTACTATAAAGAGAGACAGATTGCGATGACAACACTGAAAACCTTATGGCTCGGGGTATCCGGGCTGTTGCTGTTGGTGCCGGCGGTGGTCGCCAAGGACATCGAATTGGCTGACGCCAAACAAGCAGTGGCGCAGTTACAGCAACAAAAAGGTCTGCAACTGGCCTATGAAAGGCTGTCGCAGTTTGGCGAGCGAACGCTGCTTGAGCGCTATCAGGCAGACGCTGATGATCATGGTTGGCAGTTGTTGGCCGAAAACGGCCAGGCACCCAGCGAACAACGCTTGCGTGAATACGCACAAATGAAGCACGACGAATGGCAGTCAGGACAACAACCGGACGACGAAGAGCAGGGCGATCAACAGAGTGTAAAGCTGTCATTAAGCGACCTGATACAACCGCAAACTCTGGCGTATGCCGGCGAACAACAGTGGCAGGGCGAGCCGGTGGCTGCTTTCAGCTTTACGCCGCAACTGGATAAATTCAGTGAACATAACGATAAACTGCAAGGCTTTCTCTACCTGGATGCTGACAACAGCCGGCAAATTAAGGGTCTGACGGTGGGGCTCAAAGAAGAATTTTCGCCAGCCATGTCGGTAACGCTTGAGCGGTTCCAACTGACCATCGAACTGATGCCACTGCAACAGGGCCAACACACCTATTTTGTGCCACGCCGCACGGAAGAGCAGATGGCCGGCAGCTATTTATACTTTAAAGACTTTAACAATCACACCGTGCGCACCTACCGCGATTATTCGGTATTAGAAAAACCGGCGCTGAGCAACTGATCAGCAAAGCTTTCCAGACCACTGAGCCCTTGCGGGTCTTCGGCCAGCAGGGGCAGCGAATACATTGGCCAGCGTTTAAAGCGCTGGTCAATTTCCTGCAGGTAACTGACCTGTTGTTGACGTCGTTTCGCAAGAAACGCACCGTCGGCGTCATCCGGCAAAATGCGATTAATCACCACCCCCGCAATCGGCAACTGTTCCTGGCTTAATGCCGCCAGCGCGCGGTCGGTTTCCTGAATGGGCAAGCGCTCAGGGGTTAGCACGAATAAAATTCCGGTATAGTCAGGGTCTTTTAACAGCCGTCGGGTGCGCTGAAACAACCGTTGTCGGTTCAGCAGTTGCTCGGTGATCGCCTTTGTACGATCCGTCATACCGTCGCTGGCGTGTTGCTCAGGGTTAGACATGGGGTTGGCGACATCCTTACCGGCCTTGGGAGCGAGGTGTTTGAGAACCCCTTCAAACTCTTCGGAACGTTGTTGCGAGCGCAGCATGCCCTGAGTCCAGGCCGCCATCGCCTCGGGTAAGGTCAGTAAGCGCAGCGTATGGCCGGTCGGTGCAGTATCAAAAATCAGCAGATCGTAATCGTGCTCCGCCTGTTCAATGATCTGACAAATACGCTCTAACAACGCCGCTTCCTGCGCCCCGGGCGACTGTTGCGACAGTCTCATCTGACGTTCTACCTCGGGAAATAATTCCGGTTTGGTAAACCGCTTCATTTGTTGAGTAACGCGGGCGATGTGTTCGCGCACTTCGCGGTCAGGATCGATTTCCAGCGCGTCCAGCCGCTCTGAAATGGCGGTGATCTCATCACCGATGGGCTGCCCAAAGGCATCGGCCAGACTGTGAGCCGGATCGGTGGAAACCACCAGTACTTTTTTGCCGTTACGGGTAGCCAGTAATGCCAGCGCCGAAGAAACCGTGGTTTTTCCGACACCGCCCTTACCACCGACGAGCAAAACTTTGCGGTCAAGAAGTTGGGTCATATGGGATCCCGTTTAGCGATTAAGAAATGAGCTTAACAGCAGCGGAAATTATCCAGTGGCGAGTGTTCCATGCCCATCCGCTGATGCCATTCATGAAAGCGTTCGAGCATTAAGGGTTGCAGTTCCAGGGTGTAGTAGGCGGCCGGATTCGGCACGCCCATCATTTCGGAAAACACCAGCAACATGAACAAATCATCCTCATCGCGCTTGGCCCGCGCAATGGCGGAGCGGTAGGGCGCGTTGTAAAACTCATTCATCAACTCGCCGGCACGACCAAACCATTGTCGAATCGAATGAATGTTCATGTTACTGCTCCTGTTTAGCCTTGTTGCTTGTTCTCTTTGCTGACTTTAGAAAGCGTAGCTGTCGCTTCCAGAATAATCCATACCGCTGCTACAAGAACCACAATATCAAGGAAGAACAGGAAGTATTTTTCGTCCTGATAGAATCCTTGCAACTGAATGATCAATGCGAACACGGTCATGATCAGCAGGAAAATCAGCGGCAATAAGGTTACGTACATAGGACGTCCCAGCCGCACCAGCATGACCGTGATCACCATCAGCGTGAGACCGGCCAACAACTGATTGGTGGTACCAAACAGCGGCCAGATTTGCAGGCCACCGGAACCATCTGCACCGCCGGCACCAAAGGCCAGTAGCAAGCAGCTGCCAACCGCCAGTAAGGTCGCGACCAATGGTTTCTGGATCAGTGAAATGTCGTAAATATTTCCCCATTCCTGGAAAATATAGCGTTGCAAACGCAGACCGGTATCCATGGTGGTACCGGCAAACAATACTGCCATAACCGTTAACAATGTTTCGGCAATACCGACGTCAAGGCCGATACCCTGGCTGATGATGTTAGCACCACCTTCGACGAAGGCCGACACACCGCCCTGACCAAACGAGGTGTAAACGGCTTCCCAGTCTGCCAATGTTGCGAAACCGGCACAGGCAGCAATGATGGTTGCCAGTGACAGAGACCCTTCGCCAATAGCGCCGAAGTAGCCGACGAAGCGCAGGTCGGTTTCTTTATCCAACTGCTTCGAGGTGGTACCGGAAGCCACCAGTCCGTGGAAACCGGAGATCGCGCCGCAGGCAATGGTGACGAACAGCAACGGTAACATCGATGGTGTGCCTTCCGGGGTATTGCTGTTGAACGCCGGTGCCGTCATATCAGGCCCCAGCAGCAGTACCGCGCCGTACAGCAGGATTAAGCCGATGAACAGTTGCAGGCCGTTGATGTAATCACGCGGTTGCAACAACATCCACACCGGCAGCAGTGACGCAATTGCGGCATAACCGAACAGAATAAGGATCCATTGCGCATTGTCGGACAAGCCCAGTGCCATTTCCGGCAACGCCAGCGGTGCCGACGGACCAACCCAGATAAGGATATAGAGCGCAATCACACCGAGCACGGATACGGCGCCCAAGCCCATCCATTTACGGAAGATCACCTGGCCAATGATCAGTGCCACAAAGATGGCACCCCAGACCGGAATGACCGCGCTTGGGAAGTTGATCAAAAGTCCGGCAATGGCGGTGGCAAAGACCGCGTTTACCATCAGCAACACCAGGAAGATGACGATCATAAACAGCGTTTGTGCGCGCTTGCTGACCACATCACCGGTGAGACTACCCATTGAACGGGCTTTGTTGCGGTTAGATGCCCAGATAGCACCGGCGTCATGCACACCAGCGAAGAAGATCGTACCGAAAACAACCCATAAAAATGCCGGCACCCAACCCCAGATAACGGCAATCGCCGGACCAATGATGGGGGCGGCGCCCGCTACGGAGGTAAAATGGTGGCCCCAGAGGACGTACTTGTTGGTTGGGACAAAGTCGACACCGTCTTCGAATTCATGTGCCGGGGTTTTGAAGTTAGGGTCGAGCTTGTATATTTTTTCGGCAATGAATTTTGAATAAAATACATAGCCGAGAAACATAGCGCCCAAACCCAGAAGCATCACTACGATTGCGTTCATGGCTTGTGCCTCTTATTGATAGACAGTAAAAAACCTTGGTCAAGTGCCATTAGTGTAACGCATACTCAATAACGGAAGGCATCCGACCAAGGTCTAATAGACGACAGTAATGGTTTTGTTCATCGGCGATTTCGGCGCAAAAAGCTACCAATAAGTGAGATGGCCAATAGAATAATAAAGATAAAGAAAATAATTTTCGCAATTTCAGCTGCCGCACCGGCAATACCGCTAAAGCCCAGAATACCGGCGATGATGGCGACGACTAAAAAGATCAGTACCCAACGCAACATATTGAATTCCTCTGTTTTTTAACGATTCTATATAACAGTAGTAGAGAAACTCGAAAAAGATCAAACCGGCATAAAAAAAGCCGCCACAGTGGTTACTGTGGCGGCTGGTTGTTAACGGAACCGCAGCTTAGTGTGCGTGTGCCGCTTCAGCAGCCGCTTCGTCGGCGGCTTTTTTGTCTTCAATCGGTTTAGCGTAGGCTTCAATCGCCGGCGCCAGGTACACGGCATTACTCAACAGCTTAGCGGTGCCCCAGAAAAAGGCACGGAAGTTAACGTTGTCGGCAAAGCCGATAACGTGGCCAGCCCCTAAGCGGTGAGCAACGATGTTGGATTTACCCTTAAGGACGTTCTGGTTGCGCTCATCGGCATAACCACTCAGCAACGGCTGCTGCTGGTTGTAACGAGCAACGCTGATGAACGGACTTTGCGGCACTTCCATGGCATTCAACTCGTCTTTGAACACCGGCATGCTGCCGCGTGGGAAACCAAACAGTAACGGGTGAGAGGTGTCCACATCCATATTGAAAATGGCACCGGCAACACGACGTTTGGCGTAAAAGTCATCGCGCTCGCCATAGCTCAAGCCGGTGCTGTCAAAGGCTTCTTCGAAGGTTTCCTCAGCAACCCATTGGGCGCGCAACAGGTCATTCTTCGCCAGCCATTCGGCACCGCCTTGTTGGCCGATAATAACGCCGCCCTGATTCACCCACTGTTGCAGTTGCTGCTGCTCACGCTCACCCAGCGTGTAGTAGCTGCCGTCAACCAGCAGAATGTGAGAATAGTTGTTCAGGTTAACGCGTGCCAGGCGGTCAGTATCAACCATCGATACCGGAATACCTACGTGGCGGTCGAAGTAGTACCAAGCTTCGCCGGCTTCATACAAATTCACGCCGTCACCGGTCAGCATCATCACTGACGGTTCTTCCACCGGTTGAATGTTGCGGCTGCCAAGGTCAATGCCCTCAGGGGTCAGGCCGGACTCGATCGATACCACGGCAATTTGACGTTGCGCGGCTTCGTCCGCCAGAACCTGCTGCACATCCGCCCAGTCGTGTTGCTGATAAGCGCGGGTAACCACGATAGAGCCGGCGCTCAGCTGCTTCAGACCATTGGGTGTTTCCACGCTCAGTGGCTTGAAGCTTTGGCGCGCATGAATGTCTTGCTCCAGTAACGATTGCAGCAAGCCAGGAGCCAGGTAGTCGTTCCAGTCGAACGCATAGGCATAGGCGTCTTCGGCCAGCGTCAGGGTTTCGCGTTGAGGTGCGTCCCAGGCCTGATCCGCCAGGCTGATACGGCCGCGGTACTGCGAGAACTGCAGGTTAAACGCCAACGGCAGAGTCCAGCCGGACACGTCGTAAAAGGTGTTGTCCGGGAAGCTCTTACGGGTGCTGAAGATACCCTGGATGAGACCAAACTGTGGCTGCTCAGCCGGGATAAAATAGCTGCGGCCGGCTTCGTAGCGCTTACCGTCGGTCTCAATGGTTTTCTCAACCCGGTAGGCTTTAATGTCATGCTGCTTAAGAATATCCAGCAGCCCCTCAAGACGGTTAGCATCGCTGCTGTCGCCAATCAGGTAGCCGTCAAAGTTGGCATCGTCACCCATTTCCATCCAGCGGTCATAGGTGTCTTCCTGAAACTGAATAAAGCGCGCTTTGTTCTTGTGGGCGCCATAAATGGTGCTCAGTGAGGTAATAAACTGATTACGGATGGTAAACGGGAATTCCACTTCGCCGTTGACCGAGTCCTGCAGGTGACCACGGCTGGATGCCTGTTCAAACAAAATACCCACAGCACCCTGAACGTCAGGATAGGTCGAACCTTTACCGTAATAGAAGTCATCAAACGACTCTTCGGTGTAATACAGGTTACCGAATTCATCCAGTGAGTCGGCGTGTTCTGCCGCCAGAATCTCGGTCAAACGTACGTTCTCATCCGGTGTGATCGGATTTTTCCGCGACGGGATACCTGGCTGGAAGAAAAACGTGCTGTTGGTGCCCATTTCATGGAAGTCGGTGAGTACGTTCGGCTTCCACTTCTGGAAATTCGCCACACGGGCACGTGATTCCGGATGTTGCAGCAACAACCAGTCACGGTTCATATCAAACCAATAGTGGTTGACCCGGCCACGCACAAACGGCTGCACGTGTTCACGATGTTCCGGGTCGGCGACCAGGTTCTGTCCACGGTGTTGGTTGGCCCATTGGGCAAAACGTGCAAGACCGTCGGGGTTAAACGACGGATCCAGCAGGATGACGGAGTCGGCCAGCACTTGTTCGATGGCTTCACCCTGAGCGGCGGCCAGATAGTAGGCAAACACCAGCGCGGCGTTACTGCCGCTGGATTCATCACCGTGGATGCTGTAACCCATGTACATCACCAATGGCGTATTGTCCGGATCGGCATCCCGATCCGGGTCAGCGGCGGCGAGGTGACGCTCGCGCACGTCATCAATATTGCGGTGGTTTTCCGGTGCAGTTACGGTTAGCAGCACCAGCGGGCGCTGTTCATGGGTGCGACCGGTAACTTCAAAAGTAATGCGGTCAGACTCTTCGGCTAACACTTCCATATAGCGCACGATAAGGTCATGGCGAGCGTGCCATTCACCCACTTCGTGGCCGAGGATTTCAGAGGGTTTGGTAATCGATGGATCGTAGGTGACATCCGTCGGCAGATAGTACGACAGATCTTTAGTGGCTGCCAGTGACGGTAACGCCACACTGACCAGCGCGATGGCGCTGATGCCACGAACAAGCTTACGTAACATAGTTGTGTTCCCCTTGGTTTTATTTGCCCTCAACCATAACAAACTGAACCGCCAAAGGGATGTTTTTTCGGTATTTTGTTTTATCTGTGCGACGGGGCGCTGTGCTCGTTAACGGTTATCAGGGCTGAATGGAGCGCTGAATTGGCTGTTGTAACGAAATCAGCGTTTCCGTTGACTGCACCTCGTCGATGGCCTGAATACGATGAATGAGCACATGCTGCAGGTCATCGATGGACGGCGTCATGATTTTAATAAAAACGTTGTAGGGGCCGGTGGTGTAATAGGCTTCAATCACTTCTTCGAGCGCTTCCAGTTTGGCAATGGCACGGGGGTAGTCACCGGCATGACGCAGGGTGATGCCGATAAAACAGCAGACATCATAGCCCAGCCGTTTGGCATTCACTGTTAGCGCGGTACCGGCAATGATGCCGGCGTTGCGCATTTTTTCTACCCGCACATGCACGGTAGCGGGACTGACCTGCTGCTGTTTGGCAATTTCACTGTAAGGTCTGCGAGCGTCCTGCATCAGGGTTTGCAGGATGGCACGGTCCAAATTGTCGATTTGATAAGTTTCGGGGCTATTTTTCATGATAATTTAAATAATATTCAGTTTTAATCTATTTAAATTGAAGATATCTATCCTGTAAAGGTATTTTTGGTTAACACTATTGAATTAAATCTGTTTATGGATAAAAACTAGATAAAAATCCGTTAACGATTAAGGAAGCCAATATGATCACCGATTTTGTCCGACAGCAGACCATCATCCGCACCATTAAACAAACCTTTAGTGGGCAACTGGCCGAGGCACTGAACCTGGTGGCCGTCGAAGCTCCGATCCTGAGCGAGCAGGGCAGCGGCATCCAGGATGATTTATCCGGTCACGAGCAGGCCGTTGCGGTCCGTGTCAAAGCCATTCCGGAGAAGCAATTTGAGGTGGTGCACTCACTGGCAAAATGGAAGCGACAGACGCTGGCCAAATACGGTTTTGCCGTAGGTGAAGGCATCATTACCGATATGCGGGCGTTACGCCCCGATGAAGACAGCCTCGGTGCCAAACATTCGGTTTATGTCGACCAATGGGACTGGGAGCAGGTTATCAGCGAAACCCAGCGCAGCAGCGAGTATTTAAAGCAGGTGGTGGCGACCATTTATGCAGCGCTGAAGCGCACCGAACAGCGGCTTAGCGAGCAATTTGGCGTACCCGCTTGTTTGTCACCGTCGCTGCACGTCATTCATAGTCAGGAGCTGGCCGAGCGCTACCCACAATTGACGCCAAAGCAGCGCGAACGGGCGATTACCCGCGAACACGGCAGTGTTTTTATCATGGGCATCGGCAGTCCGTTGACGGATGGCCAGGCGCACGATGTCCGAGCGCCGGATTACGACGACTGGAGCAGTATCGCTGATGACGGTCGCACGGGCTTAAACGGCGATTTGCTGGTTTGGCACGAGGCCATTGACGATGCACTCGAGCTGTCGTCGATGGGCATTCGGGTAGACGCCGACGCCCTCGTGCGACAATTACAACTGAGTCGTCAGCAGCACCGCGCTCAACTGCCCTGGCACCAGTCATTGTTAACCGGCGAGCTGCCACTTACCATCGGCGGGGGGATTGGACAATCGCGGGTGGTGATGCAACTGCTGCAACTGGATCACATTGCCAAAACCCATTGCAGCGTGTGGCCGCAAGCGATTCAGGGCGCGTTATGATATTCTTTGCGGATGCGAGAGTATTTTCGAAATGGACCAGAGCACCGTGGTGGCGCCGATGTCAGTTTTGCTGACATCGTGCAGCTGTTCGGTTTCTACTCGGTGCGAATTGGACGCTGGGTAACCGCCGCCGAGCAACAGCGAGCCGCTAACCTGTTTTTCGATGCGTTATGCGATTTACAGCAATTACTGCAGGTGCCGAACCAGGTGCTGTCGCTGCGCGGAACGCTGGCGTTGCATTACGGTATCGGTGGTCGCCAGGGCGCTGCCGCTCATTATCTGCCCAATGGGCGGGTGTTGGCGCTAGCGAAAAACGCCGGTGGCGGCAGTTTGGCGCACGAATGGTTTCATGCCTTTGATCATTACGTCTGTGCCAAAATGTTCCAGGACGATCCGCCGCCGCTGCGGTTTGCATCGCGGCATTGGCTGCATTCGGAGGCGCTTAACGGCCATCCGCTCAATCAATGTTTAAGCCTGGCATTTAAACGCTTATTTCTGTCCGCTGACGGACGTCAGCCGAGTGACTTTATGCAGCATTGCGCGGCCTACGACAAACGCCTCGGCAGTCAGTATTTTGCCATGCCCGAAGAAATAGCGGCGCGTTGTTTCGAAGCGATTATGCAACGGCAACCGTTAAAGAACCACTTTCTGGTGTCCGGGACGCAACAGAGTGACATGGCCAAAGCCGGGCTTTATCCACCCATCGCCGTGCAAAACCAAGTTGCTGAATGCTGGTTTGACTACTTTCAGCAACTTGGCCTGGCGTTATCGGCTTAAGCGGATAGCAGGTACACCAGCATGCCACCGATCAGCCATAATACGCTGATGCCACTCAGTACCAGCAGCACCGTTTGACTTAGGCTGCGGCCGCCACCGCCATGATCATGGTCATGATGGTGGTGATGACCCTGATGCTGACGCTGGTGGTCGCGGTAAAACTTAACCAACACCGCGGCCATCAGCAGGAATATCACATTCAGCACAAAACCGTAGTTAAGGCTAAAGTGCTGTTGCTCTTTTGGCGAGCTCCAGTTGTCGAGCGATGGCAGCAAATCCAGGCTCAGCAGACCATAGTGCATCACCAAGGCGGTGGCCACCAGGCATACAAACAGCATCAGCGCGATATAAAGCGACATTTTCCAGCCGTAGTAACGGGCATTAATGCGCAGTACCGGCAACACCACCAGATCCGAGAATATAAAGGCCATCACCCCGGCAAATGCGACCCCTTCACCGAACAGCACGGCCGCCAGCGGGATATTACCCATCGAGCCAATGAAGGTGAAAAATGCCGCTATCGGGCCAACTACGGCCTGTTGCAACACCGACCAAAAGCCCAGTTCCTGCTCCGAACCAACCCCTAAAAACAGCCATTCGAAAAAGGCACTGGGGACAAACGCCGATATAATGCCGGCAACGGTAAAACCAATGAGCACGTCCTTCCATACCATTTGCCATTCCATCACGAACTTCATCGCCACCTGATGCCAGGTTTGTAACGACAACAGATCGGACAGCGAGCTGCCGTTGCTGTCGTCTTCGTCGTTGGCTTCTTTATCACGGGCTTTGGCAATTAACTGCGTTGGGTTGGTCAGGGTAATAAACAGCCAGGCAAACAGGATCAGCAGAATACCGCCGACGTACTCGCCCACCACAAATTGCCAGCCAAGAAAAATGGCGATCACAAAACCCAGTTCAATCACCAGGTTGGTGGAGGCGAGCAGAAACGCCATGGAGGCACTGAAGGCCGCGCCTTTATTAAACAGCGCGCGGGTGGTGGCGAGCGCAGCAAAGCTGCAGGAACTGGAAATAAAGCCAAAAAATGACCCCAGCGACACCGACTTTAGGTTATTGCCGCCCATCGACTGGCGCATGCGTTTGCGGGTAATCAATACTTGAATCAAACTGCTGATGAGATAACCAAGGATAAACGCCCACAGCGCCATCCAGAAGAAACCCAGGCTGGTGTAAGCGGCTTCGCCCCAGCGCGCTAAAAAGGCTTCCATAAACCCTCCTTGAATTCAGCAAATGGCAATCCTGTCTTATTACCTACTGACAAATGACCGAATTAGGTTACTTTGGCACGACGTCTATGAACTTATCAGGTTTGCTGCAATGTGGTAACCTTGCCGCGGATTTCAACAAGAGGTAGTCAGCGATGCGAATAGTGATCCGGTATTTTTTCAGGTTGGTGCGCTTAATTTTGACGCCATTTATGCTGATTGGTGAGAAGTTAACGACGCCAAAAGGTGTTGAGCGAAGCGAGCAGGAACAACAGCAGGTGGCCGCAGCCTGTCGTCAGTTAGCGTTGTACCAATTTAAAACGTGTCCATTTTGCATCAAAGTACGCAAACACATGGCGTCACTGTCGTTACCCATCGAAACCCGCGATGCGCAACACAACGCAACCCACCGCCAGGAACTGGAGCAGGGCGGCGGGCGCGTGAAAGTACCGTGCCTGCGCATCACCAAAGACGATGGCAGCGTCGAGTGGCTGTATGAATCCGACGACATTAACGCGTACCTGAGTCAACGCTTCGGCCAATAAACAGCGGTTAAATGTGCTCAAGCTGTCGTTTCTGTTGTTCTTTCACCCGATGATAAATTTTGTCGGCAATCAGAGTGGCAACAGCAGAAACGGCAATGATGGTTAACACCGTATAGAGTCGCGGATTACTGCTCAGTACCGTACCGGACTCGCGAAATACGTCGTGCAACCAGTCGGCGGCCAGCCAAATAATGGCAATGGGCGACAGCGCCAATAACCCCAGCGCGAGGTACATCATCGCGGTGGTAAGATAAAAAACCGTGGTTCCTGAATGGGGTTTTACCCGATAATTCTCCATAACCACACCCTCCTATAAAGAGCATTAACAAGGTTAACTACTTGTTAATAAGTGTAGTTAAGAAATTTGGATTACCCCGGCTTTGCCACGTAAAAATGGCGCCAAAAAATCAATCTTATTGAAATTCTTCAAATTATAGTTCAACAATATATTATTTGTTAAAGTAGCGCTAAAACCACCGCGGAACCTGCGCTTGGTAACGGCGGTATTGCTCCCCGAACAGCTGTGCCAGCGCGGCTTCTTCGTTCTTTGACTGAACCACAAGAGCGCTTGCACCGGCGATCAGGCACAGCAGCGTAAAGGCACTGGGCAGCGCCAGAAAAAAACCCAACTGACCCAGGATAATGCCGATAAACATCGGATTGCGGCTGCGTTGGTAGGGGCCATCCGTCAGTAGCGTCGCGCTGTTTGTGTCGATGCCGGAACGCCATTGGTCGCCCATGTAGGCATGCACGTAGCTGATGATGCCGAGCGACACCAGCATCAGGCCAACACCACTGGCCACCACCGGCAGTTGATACAAGGTATCAAAGCGCAGCAGTAGGCCATCGACCGGGAAAAACAACCGAGCCACACACAAGATTAAGATAAAGCTGCGAAAAAAATTGAACGTTTGCCGTACCCACCAGGCGCTGCTGCGCGGCGCGCCGCTATTAATATGAGACTGGCGTGAACGGGCTGCCCGGCCTAACGCGACATGGGTGTAGTGTACCCCGATGAGCAAAAAATAAATCGCCAGAAAAAACCGCGAGAGGGTGTCTGCGTCAACCACAATAACTCCAGTTGTTCTAAAATTTCGATAGATTTGATTGTACGGATTTCGCCATAAGATGTAAGTCAAAAATTAAAAGAGGTACCCCTTTTGACCACACGGTTAATAGGGTTAATATGGTATGCTTAAGCCAACGTTGTAATCAGACAGGAACACACCATGCAAGTTAATACGCCAGAACAAGCGCTTTCAATTTTAAAGGACAACGACGTTATTTGGTGCCAGTCGATGGCTGCCACACCTTACCGGTTGCTGGAAGGACTTAAATCCGTTGCACTAAGCCGTCGCAATCTGACGGTACTGCAGCTGCATACCGAATTCAGCGAAATGTTGTCTGACCCTTCGTTGCAGGGGCATTTGCGACAACGCGCCTTTTTCGTTGGCGCTTCAACGCGGCAGGCGGTTAACGACGGTCTGGCGGACTATGTACCCATTTTCCTGTCGGAAATTCCAAAATTATTCCGTTCGGGTGAGCAACCGCTAAATGCCGCGATCGTGCAGGTATCGGCACCGGATAAACACGGTAACTGCAGTCTGGGTATTTCGGTAGAGGCCACTCGTGCGGCGTTGCAGGTAGCCGACAAAGTGATTGCCTGGGTTAACCCGAAAATGCCGCGCACGCACGGCGATGCCTTGGTGCCGTTGTCGCGTTTTGATCGTTATTTCGTCGAAGAGGCTGCGTTACCGGAACATCGGCAGCCGCCACAAAGCGAGACCACGCAAAAAATTGGTCAGCAGGTGGCCAGCCTGATTAACGACGGCGACTGCCTGCAGATGGGGATTGGAGCAATTCCGGACGCGACGCTGGCGTGCTTGGGTCACCATAAGGACCTCGGTATCCACACTGAGATGTTCTCTGACGGGGTATTGCCATTGGTGGAGCAGGGCGTCATCAATAATTCCCGCAAGCGCAAACACCCTGGACGGATCGTGACCACGTTTGCGATGGGCTCACAGAAGTTGTACGACTTTGTCGATGACAACCAAGAGGTGTTTTTCCTCGATGTTGAGTACACCAATGACACCTCGGTGATTCGCCAGAACAGTCAGGTGATGTCAATAAACAGCGCCTTACAGGTGGATCTCAGTGGTCAGGTGTGTGCCGATTCCATTGGCACAAAAATCTATTCTGGCGTTGGCGGGCAGATGGACTTCGTCCGTGGCGCGAGTCTGTCTGAGGGTGGTCGCTCGGTCATCGCGCTACCGTCAACGGCCTGTGGCGGAAAAGTGTCACGCATCAGTTCTCTGCTGGCGCCGGGAGCCGGTGTGGTCACCACTCGTGCGCACGTGCATTACATCGTCACCGAGTACGGTATCGCAAACTTACGCGCCAGAAGTATCATCGAGCGGGCGCGGTCGCTGATCGCTATTGCTGCGCCGCAGTTTCGCGAGCAACTGGCTCGCGAAGCCTACGATGACTGGGGGCTAAGTATTTAATTTAGTTTACTTAGGGCGGTTTTTACCCAGCCACACATCCAGTGCCTGTTGAAACCGCTCGCTGCTTTGCAATTTATTGATGGCGCTGTTAAGACTGGCTGCGGCCTGTTGCCCCCAGTCATTGTTACTGCAACCGATGGCGCCCTCAATGCTTTGTCCTTCATACTCCTTAATTGGAAGAAACACCAGTTGCTCCTGGCTGGAACGCTGATGCGTGGTGTCGTAATAGCGTTTGATCATTTCGTAATCAATCGTGTAATCAACTCGCTGACTCAGCAGCATGGTCATTAAATTAACCTGTGCATCATCGCCGGTAACAATCCGGTAATGGGACTGGCCGATAAGGTGTTCATCGAGTACCGGCTGTAACTGTCCATAGCGTCGTTCGATGGGTTGTGCAAAACGAAAGTCGGTATCTTGCGCCAGTGCTTCGAAGGACACCGGGTTACCGTAGCGGTCAATAATTTGTTTGGCGGCTTTGGCATGCGCCAAAATGCCGTGCGGCGGATATTTGTGGGTGGTGTCGGTGTAGTTAAATTCGGCGTTGTAACTAGAGCGCTTAATCAGGCAGGGGAAGCAGAGGTTTTTTTCCCGCTTCATTAACAAGGTGATGCGGCGCGCGGGTAAGCGGCGGATATGATGCGATAACTGAGGTAATTCATCCTGCATGACATCGACCAGCACATCGCATATGCCTTCGCCTTCATAATCGCCGCTGGCAATATGAAAAGGTGGCGCCACGTTGATACCCCAGATGATTTCATGCGAGTCACCTGGCTCGGGATGGGACAGCGCATGAGCCTTGTTAGTTAATGCCAGTACCCCGCACAGCAGTACTGTCAGTATCAGCTTCATCATCGCCTCCCATGACTTAATCAATGGTTGTTATTCTGGGTCGGTCACTGCCTAACCAAAAATCCAGCCGTTGTTGAAACGCCTCGTCATCGACAATCGCCGGTAACACCCGGTTAATGGACTCGATGGCTTTTTTACCCCATTCATTGCGGGCGCAACCTATAGCACCAATAATAGGACGTTGTTGATATTCCTTAATAGGAATATAGATCAATTCTTCTGAATCTGCTTCGTTGTCTAATTGCTTATAGAATTGAATCATCATTTCGTAATCGACGGTGTAGTCCACGCGGTCGGCGGCGATCATTGCCATCAAGTTGAATACGGAATTTTCACCAAACACTGAACGATGTTGTGGTGTGTCAATTAAATACTGGTCGAGGATCGGCTGAATATCGCCATACTTTCTGCCGCTGGGCTGCGCAAAACGCAGTTCCGGCTGTTGTGCCAGGGTTGCGAAACTCAGTGGTGAACCGAACTGGGCTATCAGTTTTTCCGCCAGTGATTTGCGGGTGATCACCCCATGGGGCGCATACAAATTGACGGTATCACTAAAGTAATAGTCGGGATTGTAGGATGTGCGTTTAATTAAACAGGGAAAACACAAATTTTGCTCGCGTTTCATCAACCGACGAATGCGAATGTGGGGCAAATAAGCCACTTCAACGGATAATTCCGGTAAATGTCGTTGTACTGATGCCACTAACTCGTCGCAAAAACCGGGCGGCGTGTTAAGCTTGCTTTGCAGGGCCTCAGGAATATGAAACGGCGGTGCTGCATTGACACCAAAACGGATATCGGGTTCATCGGCCGATACAGCGGAGCTGCACAACGCGATAGTCAACGTGGTGACGAGCATGACAGTGCGGCAAAGCGAACTTGGCAACATCGTTATATCCTAATAAGTATGAGTTATTGTTGCTGTCACAAAAATACAACATACCCTTATATATACGAAATTAATATCGATAAACAACTAACTATGCACGTTATTTTTAATCACGGTAAAGAAAGTGGCCCCTGGGGCACTAAAATCAAAGCGTTGGCAAAAGCGGCGGAAAACCTTGCCTGCAGCGTCGACAGTCTCGACTTTAACGGTGAGATGGATGCTGACAAGCGCGTCACACAGCTGCTTGCCGCCATTGACCAATGTCAACAACCACCGCTGCTGGTCGGCTCCAGTATGGGGGGATACGTTGCCACGGTGGCTGCCAGTCAACGCCCCTGCGCGGGTTTGTTTGTGCTGGCACCGGCCTATTACCTCGGCGGCGCCGCAAATTTTGACCAGCTTCAGGTCAGTTGTCCGATGGCAATTGTGCACGGCTGGCAGGATGATATTGTACCGGTAGCCAACAGCTGGCGCGTTGCTCAACGGCTGGCCGCGGACTTGCACGTGGTCAACGATGACCACCGGTTGATCAAAACCCTGGATCATACCGTTGATCTGTTTACCCGCTTTTTAACCAAGGACTTAGCATGAGTGAAGAAACCCAGCCATTTGAATTGCATCCACGTCTGGCGCAGGACAGTATTCATATCACCGACTGGCCGTTATCGCAGGTGCGGGTGATGAACGACCGTCAGTTTCCGTGGTTTTTGCTGATTCCGCGGGTACCGAACGTGACCGAAATCATTGACCTGAATGACGCCGATCAACAACAGTTGTGGCGCGAAAGTGCGTTTTTGAGCCATTGGCTAAAGGCCGAGTATCGTCCGGAAAAACTCAATATTGCCGCCATCGGTAACAAAGTACCGCAATTGCACCTGCATCATATTGGCCGTTTTAGTGATGATCCGGTGTGGCCGGATCCCGTCTGGGGACGGTTGCCGCCGGAACCACTAGCGGAGGAAACAGTAACCCGGCTACAGGAAATCTTTAAAGCATTGAGTTTGTAACAATGACTCGTCATAGTAGCAACAAAGCCAATGCATTAATGCGTTGATCATAATCCGCCGGGAGTGCGTTTAACAGTGATGATGGACACACCTTTACTCACAGCATTGCGGCAGCAAACCGCGAACTTGCATCAGGACGTTGAGCAACTGGCGTTTATGCGCCAACTGCTCAGTGCCGACTTACAGGTTGAGCAGTACTTGCAGGCACTGCAGCGACTGTATCAGTTTGTGGCGGCGGTGGAGCCGAACTTAGTGCATCATTTTGGTGATGAACAGCGCCGTGATTATGCCTATTTTCCGCGTTTGGCCGACATTCGGGAAGACATCACCGAATTGGGCGGGCAGGTGCCGACCATAGCTGGTGCGCCCGCACACCATTGTCAGTACCAGGCAATTGGACAGGCCTACGTCATTGAAGGCTCAACCAGCGGCGGCAAATTGCTGGCACAACGGCTGAATAAGAAACTCGGTCTCACCCATAGCAACGGGCTGAGATATTTTGGTTTTCACCGTCGTGGTACCTGGTCATTGTTTGTGGCCTGGGTTGCTGGTCTTGAATTAACGGCAACACAGCAACAGGCCTGCATCGAGGGAGCAAAGGCATGTTTTCAGTTGTTACTTAGCCCTGTTGACCGTCGAGGAGTTGCCGCGTGGCAGAACAACCTAATGATGACATAAATTGGGAACAGGCTCTGGCCAACTGCGCCAAAGAGCCGATTCACATCCCCGGTGCCGTGCAGTCTCACGGCGCCTTACTGGCGTTTAACAGCGATCTCAGCACACTGCTGGTTGCCAGTGAGAATTGCGATCAGTTTTTACAACAACCGCTGGCGACGCTGTTTGCGGAACCGTTAGCAGAAACCTTGCCGTCGTGTTTTTTAGCCGAACTTGAACGTACCCGGCAACGCCTGGGTTATGGTTATGAAACCGACTCGTTTGAATACACCTTTGCGGCGACGGCGATCGACGCCTTCTGTACCGTTTATCAGCTACGCCAAAGCAACGGTCAGCGGCTGTTGGTGGTCGAAATCGAACCGCTCTACGTTAAGCTCGCCGGCGACTTTACCTCCACCGTACGGCATCAGTTTGACCGGTTACGCCGCTGTAAAACAGAACAGCAGACGCTTGAACAGCTGGTTAGAAGTGCCGCCGAGATCAGCGATTTTGAACGTATCTTAGTGTATCGCTTCGATTCGGAGTGGAACGGTGAAGTGGTCGCTGAGCATTTGCAGGAAGATAATCTCGACAGCTACGTTGGACAGCATTTCCCGGCCAGCGATATTCCCTCACAGGTGCGTGATATGTACCACGTTAATGCGGTACGTAAAATAGCGTCCTCAACCGCGCCGCCGCACCAACTGTTACAGAATCCAGCGCTTGAGCAAGCGCTGGAACCCCTGGATCTCAGTCAGGGGACCCTGCGTGCAGTATCGCCAATGCACGCCGGTTATATGCAGAACATGGGCGTCAGCCGCTCACTGTCGGTGGCTATCTTTGACGAAAACCGTTTATGGGGGCTGCTCTCCTGTCACGGTGTACGACCGGCCCGCACCAATCCCTATCAACGCCACGCACTGCATTCACTGGTGCTGATGGCCAGTCAACGGCTGATGCTACAACGTCAATATCAGGCCATCGCCTTTTTAGATCGAGTTGAGGAAAGCCGCAAAGCGCTGCTTGACCCCGACAAAGATATCATGGCACCGGCACAGCTACTCGCCAGCCAGGGTAAGCACTGGTTAAACTTGTTTCAGGTGGAAACGGTGGTGCTGGCGCACGGTAAGGACGTCAGTCATTGTGGTGACGAATTGGAGCTGTGGCGTGTGTCGCAGTTGGTGGAGTGGTTGCACAAGTACCATTGGGTTACCGGGTTGTTCAGTAGCCGCGATCTGGCCGACAGTGATTGCGCCGAAATTTTCCGTGGTTCGCCGTTTTGCGGGTTGCTGGCGGTGTCGATGCCCTATGAGAAAAAGCTCAACGGTTGGTTGTTAATGCTGCGCCGCGAGGCAGTAGAAGTGAAAAGCTGGGCCGGCCGCCCGGAAAAAACCGAGACCCAGCAATTTCAGGGCAAAACGGTGTTGTCCCCCCGGCGTTCCTTTGCCGGTTGGCAGGAGACCTTAAAAGGACGTTCGCTGGAATGGACCGACGAACAGAAACAGGCGGCCCGCACATTGGCTGAGGATCTGGCTATCGGAGCCTCGGCCTATCAAATCGAAGAATTGAACGAACGCTTGCAACAGGCCAACAAACGCCTCGAACATTTGGTGCACACCGATGCCTTAACGCAACTGTGGAATCGCTACCATATGGAGCAAACCCTGGATACCGAGCTCAGCCGCGCGCAGCGCCATCAGCACGCGCTCAGTGTGATTATTTTTGATATTGATAACTTTAAACAGGTCAATGATACCTATGGCCATGATGTCGGTGACCAGGTGTTAAAGGGCATTGCCAAAGCACTGAAGCCGACCATGCGGGATACCGACGCACTGGGACGTTGGGGCGGTGAAGAGTTCCTGGTGATCGTACCGGAAAGTGATCTCGCGCAAGCCAGGGAACTGGCGGAGCGACTGCGGCAGGTGCTGATGGGGCTGGAATTTGACAAAGCCGGTGTGGTCACGGCAAGCTTTGGTGTAGCTTCTCTGGATGCCGGTGATTCGCGCAGTAAACTGATACGACGAGCGGATCAGGCACTGTACCGGGCCAAAAACCAGGGTCGAAATCGAGTCGCGGCAGAACAATAAAGGAGAACGACGTGAGTTTAGCAAACGCCATGCTGGCGGTTATTCCAGTGTTGGAGAAGCTTGCGTCGGCGTGCGAGAACATCGGTTTTTTGCAGGCGCGTTTTGTGCCGCAAGATGCGGCTGAGATGGCGCGGCAATACCAACAGCAGGCCCAGGCCAGCCTGAGCTTTGATGGTCTTGACCAGGACCATCATGTGCAATCCTTGACCGATCTTTATCAACAGCTCGACGCGCTGCAACTGGACAGCGAAGCAGAATTGAAACGCTGCCACTCGGCACTGCTTGGTGATGCACCTCAGGCGGGTCACTACCGCAGTACCGGGATGGGCTTTTACCGTGATAACCGGCTGGTGCATATGACCGCACCGGCGAATCAGGCCGCTAAACTGCTGCGACAAGTGCTGCAGAGCGTTGCGGAACCGCAGCATCATCCGCTGCTGCATGCGGTTAACGTACTCTACGACTTTGAATTTATTCAGCCGTTTGGCAAAGCCAATGGTGTGCTGGCGCGGTTGTGGTTTAAAGGCCTGCTCAGCGCCTGGCGACCAACGCTGACGGGGCTGCCGCTTGAGCAACGATTGCTGGAAGTGCAGGGCGACTATTACGCAACGTTACGCCAGGCCATTGCGGACAACGACAACAGTGCGTTTATCGCGTTCGTGCTGAACGAAATTTCATACTGCGTCGAAACACGGCTTAATGAAACTCCGTACAGTGATGCACAGCAAGGTTCGGAAAAATCCACCGCCATTTTCTCACAACCCGGCGTGCAAATGGGTTCGGACAAAGCCTCAACACGCGATAAACTGCTGGTACTGCTGGAGCAGCAGCCACAGTGGAGCGCCGCTCGCGCGGCTGCCGTGCTGGGCATTTCGTCACGAGCGGTAGAAAAACATCTGTCGCGGTTAAAGCGTGACGGCCTGTTGGTTCGCGAAGGCTCTGCCCGAGCCGGGCGCTGGGTGGTTACCCGCCGAACAACTCAGCAGCTGTCTCTACCGGAATATTAAACCGCTCCCGGATTTGTGCGGCCAGCGCGCGCTGTGCATGGGGCTCACCGTGGATCAGACGGATCCGTTTTACCGCCGATTGAGCGGACCCAATAAACGCCAGCAGTTCGCCCTGATCGGCGTGAGCAGAATAACCACCGAGGGTGTAGATACCCGCATTAATGGTCACTTTTTCGCCGTCAAGATAGACATAGCCACCGCCCGGGCCGTAGGTCTGAATGTCGTGGCCCGGTGTACCCTGTGCCTGATAGCCGACAAACAACACATCGGTTCTGGGATCGGGCAGTAACGCACGCAGGTAATTACTGATACGGCCACCAGCGCACATACCACTGGCCGCAATGATAATCACCGGCTCGGCGGTTGATGTCAGACGGTTCACCAGCGCCATGTGTTGATCATGATCGCGAACCGTATGGCAATGGCTGAACGACAACGGATGACGGCCCTGTTGCAGGCGTTGTTTGGCTTCGGCATCCCACAGTTCGTGCAACTCCTGATAGACGTCAGTTAATTCAGCGGCCAGCGGCGAGTCCACGACAATCTCAGGAAACTGCTGTTGATGAGATTGCTCAAGTTGATGCCAGATGTCTTCAAACTCATACAGCAGCTCTTGTGTGCGGCCCATACTGAACGCCGGAATCAAGACCGCGCCACGGTCCTCAATGCAACGCTCGATCCGTTGCTTCAGGCGTTGTTGACGGTCGGCACGGGACTCATGCGAACGATCACCATAAGTGCTTTCGAGCAGCAGCAGATCGGCTCGCTCCAGCGGTGTCGGGTCCGGCAACAATGGCGTGCCCTTGCAACCAATATCACCGGAAAACACCACTCGCTGGTCATCGACATCACATTCAACGTAAGCTGAACCCATAATATGACCGGCGTTTTGCAGACGTATCCGACAGCGATCGGACAATTGCCACCACTGTTGATACGCAAGCGGCTGTAATTGCTGTTGCAACCGTTCCAGCACGGCTTCGATGAGCTCGGCATCACGGCTAATACCAACCTGAATCGCATCCGCAAGCACCAACGGCAGTAGCCGCGCGCTTGCTTTAGTGCACAGGATAGGCCCGTTAAAACCCGCCGCCAGCAGATAGGGAAGGCGACCGATATGGTCGAGGTGGCAGTGAGTAATGATGACGGCTTTAATCGAATCAGAAACAAAGCTGACATCGGGTAACGCACCGGGCACAGAACTCTGGTCATGACCTTGAGTAATGCCGCAGTCGATCAAATAGCGCTCGCCGTCACTCACCCGCAGTTCGTGGCACGAACCGGTAACTTGATCAAAGCCGCCATGATGGATAATGTCCATAAAGGTTCCTCGCAAAACGGTCGCTGATAATGTGACACACTCCGGCAATAGCCGGCAACCAACAATGGCAGACATTGTTGTACGACATGGGAGTTGCGCTATGCAGGTCAGTTACATTCCTTTTTACTACCTCGCCGGAGCGCTCACGGCGTTGGTACTGGCACTGTGGCTTCCCGGTTGGCCGTTAACGTTGTTGTTTGGCTGGAGTTTTGTGGCGCTGGCCATGGTGGCATCGGCTTATTGGCTGGATATGGCCTCGCTGTTTCGCAAACGCCAGGGCGGCACCATCCCGCTGGCCATCCGCTGGCTGTTAGTGCCTTTTTTACTCGGTGTTCGCGTTTATAATGCCATTGCCCGTCGTCGTGACGGCTTACCGGGCTGGCACCGCGTCGGCGATAACCTCTACGTCGGACGGCGTTTGTTTGGCAGCGACATCGAACAGCTCAAAAACGAAGGCATTAACGCCATCCTTGATGTGACCGCTGAATTCGATGCGTTGGACTGGTCGTCCGAAAATGCCAATATCGCTTACATCAACGTTCCTGTACTGGACCACAAGGCTCCGAGCGAGCAACAGATCCATCAGGCCATGCAGTGGATTCAGCAACAACACCAGCAAGGCCGTAAGGTATTGGTGCACTGCGCGTTGGGACGTGGCCGTTCGGTCTTTATGGTCGCCGCCTATTTGCTGATGCGCAGCCATCATTCGTCGGTGCAGGACGTCCTTGCCAGCATCAAAGATCAGCGCCGCGTTGCGCGCTTAAACAGCGTGCAGCAACAAAAACTGGAAGCCTTCGCCCACGATCATCGGCTATTGCTGGCGAAACGCGCCTGGATCATCGCCAATCCAGTTTCCGGAGGCGGTAAATGGCAACAGCAAAAAGACGCCGTCAAAGCGCTGTTAAGCCCCTATTTTGAGCTGGAAATACTCGAAACTACCGAGACCACCGGCGCCGATGTATTAGCCAAACGCGCGGTCGATGCCAATGCCGAACTGGTTATCGCCTGTGGCGGTGACGGCACACTGACCGAGGTCGCCAGTGTGGTTAAAGACAGCGATACGGTGATGGCCATCATTCCACTGGGCACCGCCAACTCATTAAGTCAGGCACTGTGGGGGATGAGTTCAAAAATCAGCCCGGTGTCAGCCGCCTGCACCACCATCATCGAGGGCCGCAGCCGTGCCATCGATGTCGGCGATGTGAATGGCCGCACCATGCTGTTGTGTGCGGCAATAGGCTTTGAGCAGCAGATGATCGAAAAAGCCGACCGCCAGGCCAAAAACAAACTGGGGCAACTGGCTTATCTGCAAGGGCTGTGGCGGGCATGCAACGAAAACGAAGTGTTGCCGTTACACGTGAGTCTCAACGACGAGCCGGCCGAGGCGTGGCAGACCAGCAGTTTGATTGTGGCAAATGCCGCGCCAATCACCACCTTATTGGCGCAGGGGCAGGGCAGCCCGATGATGGACGACGGTAAACTGGATCTGACCTGGATCGAGCCACAGTCCTCCGGTAACCAACACGTATTCAGCCTGATCGAATTGCTGTATTCCGGACTGACCGAGGAAAACCTGGGCATCAATACCGGCTATACCCAGGCGAATGCGGTGGAGGTAAAACGCCGTGATCAAAAACCATTGAAGTACGTTGTTGATGGTGAGCCTTATCAGGGCGACAGCATGAAAGTGACCTTGCAAAAGCGCGCTCTGAAGATCCTGGTGCCGGAACGCGTTGATTACTAATTGGTCGGTTTTGTGGTAAACTGATGTCTGTTGAGTTTGCTGTTCCAACATTAAGTTAAGGTGTTTACGTTGTTTAAAAAACCTCTTTTCGATATTGTCGGCTGGCGCCAGCAGCCGGCGCTGGCCGAGGTCGACGGCGCTACCGCACGACGCGCTATCGCCATTGCTAAGTTACGCGCGAAAATCTATTTCAAAGGTTCCGTACTGTTGCGTCAAAGTGCGCTGTTAGCCGTTATTTTTGCCGCCATCGTATTGCCGGAGTGGGGCTCGGTACCGGCACCACTGTTGATCATCCCGGCTTACTTGTTCGCCAGCAAAGCGCTGAATGCCAGTGCATACCGGCAATACGCGTTTCCGTTGCTGCCACAGGCGGTAGACGACGCCTTGAAGTTTCCGCTTAAGGGTGCTTAAGTAGGACGCTTTAAGTGAATAACTAACAGGGATGTATGATAAAAATAACAAAAAAGGTCGTTATAACCGTCCTTATTGCCGCGCTATTGCTGGTGGCTCTGTGGTTGTATCTGGACAAGGAGCCGCTGCAGCCAGAAGCCCGGCTCTCAGCCTCAGCGCACGATAAACAGTCGCCGGCAAACGCCCCGGCGGCGCTTGATGACGCAAAGCCGCAAACCAAGCTCAAGGTCGATACTTCCAATTTTGCCCAGTGCCAACAAACGTTTTTCCAATTGCGCCAAGGTCAGCAGCAATGGATTCGTGAGTCGGTCGGTAATTTCTCGGATTATCTCGATGAGGGTTACTCAGTCGACGAAATCACCGTCGCCATTGACGCGTTCAGAAACTCTAATTTCGCCGCCATGTTCCGGGCTAAGCAATTGAGAAAAAACGCTGAAGTGACGAAAATCAATGCGATGCTGGCAGAAAAACTCGAGGAGCATATGCCGGGTGCCGCCGCCAAAGGCTTGAGCGTGCAGCGCAAAGTTCCCAGTGGTCTGCTGGAAGGCTTCGCCGACCTGCCATTAGCAGAACAACAACAAATTGCCGACAGCGGCGAGATCAGCGTTGATGATGTCGCTTATGTGATCGCCGAGTCTGAGCTCAGTGATGACGATATTATCCTGCTGATTGATGGCCTGCCGGACGCCAGCGCCACCGTAGGCTATGAGTACCTCGAAGAAGCCCTGTCATTGCTGGATTTTGCCGCAATGGCCGGGCGCTCAAAGGTGTTTAACCGTCTGCTGGATGCAGGATTAACGCCCACACACGACGCTTACCTCGGTTCAACCATGGAGTGGGCGCTGAGCGGACTCATGAATTGCTGCGAGAAACACGAGCAACGGGCAGAAATCATCAATCGACTGATTACCCTTGGCGCCCGCGCGCGATTTTCTGAACAGTCGGCAGAATCTGTGATGGGTCACTTTCCGCGTCGCTTTTATCGATTTGATGAAGATGAGATCGAAACCCTCAGACAGCAGTTTAACGTTAATCTGCTCACCATCAGACCACGCCAAACGCTGACCACGGAAACCCATGGACGTCTTTACCAGGACTTAGTCAGCGAACGGGATGCCTATTTGGAAGAGCAACTCGACATTGCTGATGTGGCCGAAACTCGCTCAGCATGTCAACAGACGGTCGAGGCGATAGTGCAGCAATGGCAACCGCAAAGCCGCTATGACGTGATGGAAGAAGTGGTAGCACGTTACGGAGACTCACCGAGTGCGATCATCGCCGATCTGGCCGACATTTCGCCGTTTGCTGTGGACTTGTACCGCCAGATTCATCAGAACAATGCGCAGCGGATGAAAAGAACAGAAGTGATTAATGAGGTCATACAGCCTTTGGTTGATGGTGACATTGAAAGGGTGCTGACGCACCTGCAGCAACAATCACTGACGGACGCCGAACGGTGGTATCTGGTTGGCCAAATCATGTTAGCCGATGTCGCGTACTATCAACAGTTACAGCAAACCGACTTGCTGCCGCAGCCACTGCAACATCATCAGCTTAAACGATTCGATATGAATCTCGACACGATAAAAACGCTGAATGACGTGGGCTACGATATTGCGGTCACGGACAATCGCGGCAAAACCCTGTTGTATTATGCCGTTAATGAAAAAGACCTGCAGCTAACCACATGGTTGCTCGATCAGGGGGTGCCGTACAAAGGCGACGAACAAGGGGCTGACCCCATGCTGCTGGCATTGCGTCACGCCGGCAGCGACTATGAATTCGAGCGCATCAATCGGATGATCGACGCGCTGATGGCAACAAACCCGGAGATTACCCGCTTTCATCAAAGCCGAATGGCGGTGATAAAGCTGCGGTTTCCGGAACGTTATCAGCAGCTGATTGAACAATACCCGTCACTGGCAATCAGCGAACAGACCCCGTTACCCAAGGTTCAGTAATCAATCAATAGGGCATGGCGCCGTTACGGTGCCAGCCCTTCAAGCTCACTGCCATCCTGCCGTAATTGTGCCAAATAGCGTTTAAAGCGGGCCAACTCAGCCCCTTCTAAGCACCGGTTGGAGGGCGCTTTGATACTGAGTGGGTTAATGCTGCGGCCATAACGGTGCACTTCGTAGTGCAAATGACGTCCTGCCGACAAGCCGGTGTTGCCTAAATAGCCGATGACATCGCCCTGATTGACCCGATCGCCTTCAGACAGGCCATCCGCAAAGCCATTCAAATGCGCGTACAGCGTTTCGTAACCGTCAGCGTGCTCGATAATAACGGCATTACCAAAACTGCCTTTACGGCCCGCATGCTTGATGGTTCCACGGCCAGCGGCCATGATCGGCGTCCCCACCGGGGCACTGAAATCGATGCCCTTATGCAGACGGTTATACCCCAGTACCGGGTGATAACGGTTACCGTAATGAGATGACAAGCGCGCCCCGTTCAGCGGTGTTTTCAGCAGGAAACTCTGAGCGACGCGGCCATCGTCAAAATAAAAGGTGCCGTCGAAGCGGTACAACCGATAGTCCTCACCATCATTGGTAAAGCGCAGATACGTCAGGCGCAGTGGGTGGGCCAGGTGCGCAAACAGTTGTTTGTCACGAACCACCTGATAACGTTCGTAGCGTGCCTCAAAAATGTCACCTGGCTGAATTTGTCGCTGGAAATCGACAAAGTGGGAGAGCGCCATAATCGAGCTGTTGACCATGCTCACCGGCAAACCGTTCTCGACCGCGTCCTGATAAAGGCTGCGCTCGATGGTCACAGCGGTTTCCTCGGTCGTCGAGCGGGTTGGCAACTGATGTTTCTTGATGGTCCAGCCACTGTCTGAATAGATGGCTTCCACCACTTCGCCGTACTCTCGTGCCAGGCGGACACGCGGTTGGCCGGGCGCGATATAAGTGATTTCGATAGGGGTGCCGATTTGCAGTCGGCCGAGGTTGATGACGGGTCTGGCGGCCATTGCCAGCAGCGCGATTTGTTGGGCGGAAATACCCTCTTGCACCAGCAGAGAGGTTAAGGTTTGGCCGGGGGCGACGTAGACCAACTGCGGTTCACCGATAACATCCACCGGCGTTCGGTAATTGTCGGTGTCGCTTTGCACCCAGGCAGAATCAAAAGGGACCAGTGGTTGCGGGATGGGCACATCGGCGGAACTGTCGTCGCCGCCTGAGCTGAGTCCCAACGATAACGCGATGATGGCGAGGGCAGCCGCGAAAACCTGCCAGCGTTTTACGCCCATCATATCAGCGGTCGTCTCCGCACAAATAAACTACAACAGATTGTTTATTAACCATAACTTCCTTTATCAACCGAGACTGAGCGCTGAAGGCGCGATAACTTATCAGCGCCCGCGCGAGGACGCAAGTTTTTGGTTAGACATAAGTCGGCGCAAAAATTCCCGAGTGGGGTGTAAATGCTGTGTAATGGTTTAAGGGCGCTGGCAGTGCGGGGTGATGTTATCCCTCAAGCGCCCATTTTACCGCCGCTTCGGCGTGAACTTCGGTGGTATCAAATAAGGGTAAACGGCTATCGTTTTGCGAGACCAGTAAGCCAATCTCGGTGCAACCAAGAATTACGGCTTCAGCGCCGCGCTCAGCCAGCGCCTGAATGGCTTCAAGATAGACCTGCTTTGAGGGTTCCGATGTAATGCCGTGGCATAACTCGTTAAAAATAATATCGTGCACCTGCTGACGCACGTCCGTCGCGGGTGTTAGCACATCAAGTTCCTGCTGCTCGAGACGATGACGATAAAAGTCTTCTTCCATGGTAAAGCGAGTGCCGAGCAAGCCAACCTTGCGAATACCGCGCTGACGGATGGCCGCGGCGGTTGCATCGACAATATGCAACACGGGAACAGTTATCGCATCGGCGACGGCAGGCGCGACTTTATGCATGGTATTGGTTGCGATTAACACGCCGTCCGCCCCGGCAGACTCCAGCGCACGCGCGGCATTCGCAAGCAAATGCCCGGCTTGTTGCCAGTCGCCCTGACGTTGTAGGGGTTCTATGTCCGCAAAATCGATGCTGTTTAACAGGATTTTGGCGGAGTGTAACCCACCAAGTTTAGCGTTAACTTTTTGATTAATCAGACGATAATAGCTGAGCGTGGACTCCCAACTCATACCACCAATAATACCGATCGTTTTCATCGCAACTCTTTTAACGGGATAACGAATCATTGATGTTAACAGAGTTTTATTCGGACGAGAAAGAGAAGGTGCAAGAGAGAAGAATTGGTCGGCGTGAGAGGATTTGAACCTCCGACCCCTGACACCCCATGACAGTGCGCTACCAGGCTGCGCTACACGCCGACCGTGGAGCGATATGTTACGGATTTACGCGCAATTAGCAAGGGCTAATGCGGGGTCGGCGGTGCGAATGCTCTTTTTTTGCTCACTGGCCATCGTTGCTGCTGCGATCGTCACGGCTGAAGCGTTTTAAATCCTTCAGCGCATCGATCAGTACCGGAACCGGTGGCTCCGCACCTTTTTTCAGCTCGAAACTGTCGAAATCGTAAACACTGAACTGACCGGTGTTATCCAGAATGGTGATTTCATTGGCGTCATAAATCACGATATACGGACTGTAGGTTTCGATCAGTGGCCAGCGCTCGCCATCGGCGGTGAGGTTCTCGCCGTTACTGAAATTCTTAGTACCACCGGCGCAGGACATCAGGTCGCCCAGCACTGTTGGCATAATATCCATTAACCCGGCAATGGGCTGGGCAGGAATATCAAAACCGCGTTCAAACAGCGGCACTGCCATGTTCTTCGGCATAAACTGTTCTTGTCCCAGCAGCGATTCGGAACCAGCCGGCGCCAGTGCAGTCACCATAATTTTATGGCGGGCGCTGCGTTCAAGCAGTCCCGGTAACGCGGCCAAATCATCCGCACTGAGAAACACCACATTTATCTGGTTACGGGCTTTTGGCGCGAAGCTGCCTAAAGGTTCCGTCAGCCACTGCTCACTGTAACGGGTCAGGGTCAGTTCGTTGCCCCAGTGTTCACTGGCTAGCCAGTTAACCTGCACACCAAAATCATCCAACGGCTTTAAATATGCCGGCGCAATGTTCTGCTGCTCAATGGTGTCCTGATAAAAATCGGGTAGCCCGTAAAGAAACTGAAACAACCCGCCTTCACGGCTCGGATGACCGAGCAAACGGGCCTCAACAGGCTGTAGTTGCGCCGCACCGGCAAGTTCGGTTAAGCGCACCTGCTGCTCAGCGGATAAACGGTCAAACACGAACACGGTAATGGCTTGATCGGTGTTTTGTTTGGTGCACAACAAGTCGTTTTGCGGGTAGCGTAACTTGATGTTATTGGCTGCCATCAGCATTTGTTGCTGCGCCTGGTAGCTTTCAACATCAATAAAACCGTGCTTGGCCATCAGGGTCTTGGCGGTGGTCGGGTAGGACAGCGGGAACATGTCATCCTGCTGCGTAATCGGCTCATAAAGCTCGGCGTCCGCCCATACGTGAATCAGGTGGCTGGCAAAAAAGCAAAACACAAAAACACTGGTGGCGGGCGCACCAATGCGGCGCCGTTGCAAGTCCTGCAAGTGCTTCCAGGTGTAATTGGCGATCAGTAATTCAAACCCCAGCAGCACCAAAAAGCCCAGCAGCACGCCAAGGATGATCAAAAAGCTGGCACCGGCGAACACGGTTTCGGCGTCTTTTGCCATTTGCGCCAGTGAGTAGCTGTTCAGGTGGTAACCGTACTGGCGATAAAACAACAGGTCAGCGGCTAATGCGACGATACCCAGCGAGCCGATTAAAGCCGACCAGCCACGCAAAATACGGGAGTAGGGGACTAATAAACAGAGCGGAAAAATCAGAATGATAAAAAACACGAACGGCAGAAAGGCAAAGTGACCAACCCAGTTTAAAATGCCGTATAACGTGGCCAGCGCCGAAGGCGACGTCGGTGAGGTTTCGATATACAACGCACCCAACGCCAGACACAGAAGAATGTTGATAAAAGTAAACCAATGCCCCCAGCTGATCAGGCGGGCAATTTTATCCCTGCGTTGGTGTTTTCCCATTCTGGTTATGTCCCGTGGTACACTATTAGCAATTAGTCTAACACACGGATTTTGCAAGGATAGTCCCGTATATGCAACTGCGTATTGAAAACAGCATTATTCATCAGTTTTACAGTCACGACGATCAGGTCGGTCTGCGGTTAGCGCCCGAGGCACTGGCCGAGGACGAGCAATTACACGAATTGCTGGAAGAGCTGACCCAGGTCTACACCAATAAACCCGCCAAAGGTTACGCCAGCTTTTTAACCGAGCAGGACGACGGCGAACGGGGTCCGTTCCCGGACGTGCTGAAACAATGGCATACCGACCAACTGCAATTTGTCGATTTCAGCCAGCAGGCGGCTAAGTTGCTGCTTGAGCAGCTGCAAAACCACAACATGCTGGAAGCGGGCTTTTTACTGATCACACGTTATCAGCATCTCAGCACGGATTATCTGCTGGTGGCGTTTTTGCCGGTGAAGGAAGGGGTGTCGATTAATCCCAACCTGGCGGTTAATAAATCGTCGCAGTTGGACATCAGCAAAGTGCAACTGGCAGCACGGATTAATCTGACCGACTGGGAAACCGAAGCCGACAGCGAGCGTTACATCTCGTTTATTAAAGGCCGCGCCGGTCGTAAAGTGTCCGACTTCTTCCTCGACTTTTTGGGCTGTACCGAGCGTTTGAACGCAAAATCGCAGACTCAGACGTTAATCGAAGCGGTCAACGAGTACGGCAAATCGGCTGAGCTGGAGCCACAGCAACGGCAGTCGTTAAACGCGGTTGCCTACGAGTATTGCGACCAGCAGTGGAAGCAGGGCGAAGACGTGCGGGTGAAAGATCTTTCCGAACATTTTGCCCAGGCACAGCCAAGTGAGCGTTCGTTCGAAGACTTCAGCCGTGAGTATACCCAGCAGCGCGAAGCCGAATTACCGGAGGAGTTTCCGGCCGACAAAGCAACCCTGCGCAAGCTGGTTAAGTTCCAGGGGCAGGGCGGTGGTGTCAGCGTGGGCTTTGACCACACGCAATTGGGCGAGCGGATTCAATACGACGCCGCGACCGACACATTGACGATTCACGGAACGCCGCCTAATCTTCGTGATCAATTAAGACGTTATTTCGGTATTGATAGTTAAGGAAGGAAAATAAAACGCCGGTACTTGACCGGCGTTTTGAAATTAGAGAGTTTTAGGTGTAAACACTATTTATCAGTGTTTCCCGGAACAATATTGGAAGCGTGCAGTCCTTTAGGACCTTCTTCCAGTTCAAACTCAACGGTCTGGCCAGCTTTGAGGGTGCGGTAGCCTTCCATTTCGATGGTTGAATAGTGAGCGAAAATGTCACCATCACGGTCTTCCGCCTCGATAAAGCCGAAGCCTTTTGAGTTGTTAAACCATTTGACTTTTCCGGTAGCCATACATCTACTTCCTTCTTTTGCAACAGAGAATGTTTATTATTATGTTGAGCGTTGAACGGGTGCTCTTGAAAAGAGCCATCGACAACACCATGTTTTACTCTAGAAAACGCAGTGCAATAGTCAAGCATTTGCGGTGAAAAAATCAACATTTTTGTTAATCATTTTCGAAAAAAATTCCGAAAACCCATTAACAAATACACTATAGTGATAATAGGTTGTTAACCAATGAGTCAGTCTGATCATCAACATCTTCATGATTTAGAAGAGAAAGAAAAGCAGGAGCTGAAACCTCCGTCGATGTACAAGGTCATACTGAATAATGACGATTACACGCCAATGGATTTTGTCATTGAAGTGTTGATGAAATTTTTTAAGATGAATCAAGAGCGTGCTACTGACACTATGTTGCAGGTGCACTATAAAGGAAAAGCAGTTTGTGGAGTTTACTCGGCAGAAATTGCAGAAACCAAAGTTGTACAGGTCAACCAATATGCTCGTGAGAACCAGCATCCGTTGCTTTGTACCATGGAGCAGGAATGATTGCTCGTAGCAATAACGGGTCGCAGCAAGTAGCCAGCATGGCGGTAAGGAGTGGTATATGTTGAACAAAGCCCTTGAACTGACGTTAAACGACGCGTTTCGTTTAGCGCGTGAGCGTCATCACGAGTTAATGACGGTCGAGCACCTGTTAGTCGCACTGCTGGATAACCCCGATGCAGCCGAGGTTTTACGCGCGTGCGGGACCGACTTCGAACAGTTAAAGGATGAACTGTTGTCTTATATTGACCGCAGTACACCCAGTTTCGAAGCCGACGACGAAGCATCGGATACACAGCCGACGCTGGGTTTCCAGCGCGTGCTGCAGCGCGCCGTGTTTCACGTACAGTCCTCGGGTAACGCTGAAGTAACCGGCGCTAACGTGCTGGTGGCTATCTTTAGCGAACAGGAGTCGCAGGCGGTTTACCTGTTGAACAAACACGACATCACCCGTCTGGATATTGTTAATTTTATCTCGCACGGCATCTCGCGAATGCAGGATCAGGAGCCGGGCGAAGAACGCATGGACGAAGAAGAGGCGGCCGAAGTTCAGGAAGAACAGCAAAGCCATCTGAAACGTTTTTGCACCAATCTGAACGTGCAGGCGAAAGAGGGCAAAATTGACCCGTTAATCGGTCGTGATGCCGAGCTTGAGCGCTGCGCGCAGATCCTCTGTCGTCGCCGTAAAAACAACCCGTTGCTGGTCGGTGAGGCCGGTGTCGGTAAAACCGCGATCGCTGAGGGTTTGGCTTATCGCATCGTAAATAAAGAAGTGCCGGACATTCTGGCCGATGCGGTTATCTATTCACTGGACATGGGTGGCCTGCTGGCAGGCACCAAGTACCGGGGTGATTTTGAGAAGCGCTTTAAGCAATTACTGAAAGAGCTGAGCGAAAAAGAAAACGCCATCCTCTTCATTGATGAAATTCATACCATCATTGGCGCCGGTGCGGCCAGTGGCGGCGTATTAGACGCTTCCAACCTGCTGAAGCCGTTGTTGTCCAGCGGTCAGCTGAAGTGTATTGGTTCTACCACCTACAACGAATTTAAAAACGTGTTCGAAAAAGACCGCGCGTTGGTGCGTCGCTTCCAGAAGATTGACGTGGCTGAGCCATCGGTCGAAGACACCACCAAAATTCTGATGGGGCTGAAAGATCGCTACGAAAGCCACCACGGTATTCGCTATACCCAGCCGGCCATTAAAGCGGCGGCGGAGTTATCGGCCAAGTACATCAACGAACGTCACCTGCCGGACAAGGCCATTGACGTGATGGACGAAGCCGGCGCTTCACAGCGCTTGTTACCGCCGTCCAAGCGGCGTAAAACCGTGGGCGTACAGGACATCGAGAGCATCATCGCCAAGATCGCACGGATCCCTGAACAGTCGGTCTCGCGGACCGATCAGGACGTGCTCAAGCAGCTTGACCGCAACCTGAAAATGGTGGTGTTCGGACAGGATGAGGCCATTGATAAACTGACCGCCGCCATTCGTCTGTCGCGTTCCGGCCTGGGCAACGAAGATCAGCCAATCGGCTCGTTCCTGTTTGCCGGCCCCACCGGGGTGGGTAAAACCGAAGTCACCCAGCAGTTGGCCAAAGCCATGGGCATCGAGCTGGTACGCTTTGATATGTCCGAATACATGGAGCGTCATGCGGTTAGCCGCCTGATTGGTGCACCGCCCGGTTACGTCGGCTTCGATCAGGGTGGCTTGCTCACCGATGCAGTGATCAAACAACCGCATTGTGTGTTGCTGCTGGACGAAATCGAAAAAGCGCATCCGGACGTGTTTAACATCCTGTTGCAGGTTATGGATAACGGCACACTGACCGACAACAACGGTCGCAAAGCCGATTTCCGCAACGTCATCATTGTCATGACCACCAACGCCGGTGTGCGTGAAACCGTGCGCAAATCCATCGGCTTTAAACAGCAGGATCACAGCCACGACGCGATGGCGGAAATCAACCGCACCTTCACGCCGGAGTTCCGTAACCGCTTAGACGGCATCGTCTGGTTTAATCACTTGAACGAAGAAGTGATCAAACAAGTGGTCGATAAGTTCATCACCGAACTGCAGGCGCAGTTGGATCGCAAAGGCGTATCGCTGGAAGTCGACCAAGCCGCCGTCGACTGGCTGGCTAAGAAAGGGTACGACAAAGCGATGGGAGCGCGCCCAATGGGTCGTGTGATCCAGGAAAACATCAAGAAAACCCTGGCCAACGAGATCCTGTTCGGACAGTTAACCCGCGGTGGCAGTGTCAAAGTCACTATCGGTGCCGACGACCAGCTGAAGTTTGATTACGACAGCAGTAACGAAACCGTCGAAGGCTAACCGCAACGGATAATAAAAAAGCTGCGTCACTCAGGTGATGCAGCTTTTTTTATGGTTTTTTTAAAACTCAGATTAACGGGCGCGGAAGACAATGCGTCCTTTGCTCAAGTCATAAGGGGTGAGCTGAACGGTCACGGTATCGCCGGTTAAAATGCGAATGTAGTGCTTACGCATCTTGCCAGAGATGTGTGCCGTAACGACGTGTCCGTTTTCTAATTCGACACGGAACATTGTATTGGGCAGAGTTTCCAAAACGGTTCCCTGCATTTCAATGCTGTCTTCTTTCGCCATTAATATCCTCTGATTTCTATCGTTGATGTGCGATTTGTCGCACGGTTTAAACTAAAGTGTCGGCGATTTTACCGCTTTTTTCCACTGATTGCCAATTAGACGTTCATTTGGCGTAAATCGGGCTTTGTAATTCATCTTATTACAGGCATCAATCTGGTAACCCAGGTACAAATAGGCTTTATTCTGCTGCTGACACAACTCGATCAACTGTAGAATCGAATAAGTGCCCAACGAGCGCTTTGCCAGCGCAGCGTCAAAAAAGGTGTACATCGCCGACAAGGCGTTGGGCAGGTTATCGATGACCGACACCATCACCAGTTGATCATCGCGGTCGCGCCATTCGACAAACTGCGTCTGCATCCAGTCGCACGCACACCACTGCCAGAAACTGTCTGGATCGGGTGGATACATGGCACCGTCTTTATGGCGCTGTTCAATAAAGTCGCAAAACAGTGCGGCATAGTCCTCGCCCGGCTCGGTCACCAGCTTACGGGTCAGGTCACGGTTTTTGCTGATCACCCGACGCTGATTGCGACTGGGTGCAAATTCATCCGCCAACACCCGCAACGATTCACAGGCCTGACAAAAACGGCAATAGGGGCGGTAGACATCATTGTGCGAGCGGCGGAAGCCGTGGCTCAACAGATGCTCGTACAAGGCCGCACTCATCGGAGGATTGCCGTCGGTAACCGCCACCAGCAGACGTTCTTGCTGTTCGTCCAGATAGCCACACTGAGACTCGCGGGTAACACCAAACTGCAGCGTCATAAACGGGCCTCGCTGAGTAACCGCGGCGCCCAAAAGGAACGCGGCAGACTGCCGTTCTGGGCGTCGTGCAAACGCCGTAAAAAGCCATCACGGCTGAGATTTTGCGCGCCCAGTGAGGTTAAATGCGGATTACCGACCTGGCAGTCAATCAGGGTACCGCCGTGTTCGGCAAACTGACGGGCAAACACCGCCAGCGCAATTTTAGAGGCATCGGTTTGGCTGTGGAACATACTTTCGCCGCAAAAAGCGAGGCCGACCGAAATGCCGTAAAGGCCGCCAACCAGTTGCTCCTCGCACCAGACCTCCACCGAGTGGGCATGACCCAGCTCATGCAGCTGCCGGTAGGCCGCCTGCATCTCGTCGGTGATCCAGGTGCCTTCCTGATCACGACGCTTGGCCGCACACTGCTCGATAACGGCGTCGAAGCAGCGATTAATACTGATTTGCCAGGGGAACTTGCGCCAGGACTTCTGTAAGCTACGTGAAATGTGGATCTGCTCAGGGTAAAACACCGCCCGCGGGTTGGGTGACCACCATAATATCGGATCGTCGTTGCCAAACCACGGAAAGATCCCATGCCGGTACGCGTGCATCAGCCGCTCCGGCGACAAATCACCGCCAACCGCAAGCAGGCCGTTCGGCTCATGCAGTGCGGTTGCCGGGGGAGGGAAGCTGATTGAGCGCTGGCTGAGCTGGACAATCATAAGGGTATAACCGTCGTTAAACTCATCTACGCTCACTCACCTCAGTTTTTGGTCAGGGCATCCAGATAACGCTCAGCATCCAGCGCCGCCATACAGCCGCTGCCCGCTGAGGTAATCGCCTGACGATAAATATGGTCCATCACGTCACCGGCGGCGAACACACCCGGTACGCTGGTGGCGGTGGCGTTACCTTCAAGGCCACTCTGTACCACGATGTAGCCGTTGTTCATTTCCAACTGACCGTCAAAAATGCCGGTGTTCGGCTGGTGGCCGATGGCGATGAAGCAGCCGGCAACGTCCAGCTCGCTGGTGCTGCCGTCCTGAGTGTCCTTAATGCGCACACCAGTGACACCCATTTCATCACCCAGCACTTCATCCAGGGTTTTGTTTAGATGGAAGGTGACATTGCCGTTCTCTGCCTTGTCACGCAGACGGTCAACCAGAATTTTCTCCGCACGGAAGGTTTCACGGCGGTGAATCACGTGCACTTCGCTGGCGATGTTTGACAGATACAGTGCTTCTTCAACGGCGGTGTTACCGCCACCAACGACACAAACTTTCTGGTTTTTGTAGAAAAAGCCATCGCAGGTCGCACAGGCAGAAACGCCTTTACCCATAAAGGCTTCTTCAGATTCCAGGCCAAGGTACTTGGCTGAGGCTCCGGTGCTGATGATCACCGCATCGGCCGTGTATTCACCAACATCGCCTTTCAGTTGAAACGGACGCTTAGAGAAATCCACCGAGTTGATGTGATCAAACACGATTTCGGTGTTAAAACGCTCCGCGTGTTTCTGCATCCGCACCATCAAATCCGGACCGGTCAGCCCTTCAGCATCGCCCGGCCAGTTTTCCACATCCGTGGTGGTGGTCAACTGACCGCCTTGTTGCATACCGGTTACCATGACCGGGTCCAGGTTAGCGCGCGCGGCATAAACCGCGGCCGTGTAACCAGCGGGGCCTGAACCTAAAATCAATAACTTGCAATGTTTGGCGTCTGCCATCGATAACTCCTGACTTCTTGTATTCTTTAGCGATAAGATAAGTGATGTATGGGGATTGATTGTAGGGTTTGCAAGCTTGTGGAACAAGACAAAAAAGAAAAAAGCCCACGGCATCGTAATTGACCGTTATTGATAAAGAGCGAACCGCCGCCGTCAATTGCAGCTGACGTTAACACGGTAAAATGGTTTAATAACCGTATGTTAATAATAAAAACTCAGTAGCAGTTCATGGCCGATACTCAATACATTACAAAAAACCGTCTCTCCCAAGAAGTAAACCAGACCCGCAAATGGGTCGCTATCATTGGCGCTCCGATCGCTGCTGTGCTGATGTTTTCCCTGCCACAACTATGGTGGTTTTTTGCGTTTGCATACGCAATCATCGTTATTGGCGCGGCGGCCACAAAACAAGCCGGTGCCAGTGGCGAACTGAAGACGTTAAAACAACTGGATAAGCTACCTGACGACTATGTGTTATTTAATCAGGTTGACGTCCCTAACGCGAAAACAAAACGCGGCTACACCGAGCTGGATCTGGTTGTGGTTGGGCCTAATGGTGTGTTTGTTATTGAGGTCAAAAATAATAATTCGAAAGTAACGGGGGATGAACAGGCCCCCAACTGGACAGCTCACAAAGTGGGGCAGAAGGGAGGTCGTTATACGGCTGAAGTGCGCAACCCCATCAAACAGCTGAAAAAGCAGGTGCATGTGCTGTCGACCTACCTAAAAGGCAAAAAAGCCTCGACCTGGCTTGAAGGTGTTGTATTTTTCTCCCACCGCAACGCCCGGGTTAAGCTAAGTTCTCCGCCAAGTGTGCCTGTGCTGGAACGAAAAGGGCTGGTTGAGTACATTCTCGCGTATCAGCCGAAGCGCCCGCCGACTAACCTGGATAACGTCATTCAGCAGCTTATTGTGCTGAAACAGGCCGCCAGTTGATTTAATACGCTACAACAAAAAAGCCCCGGCAAAGCGGGGCTTTAAAACAACTGATTACGACCGGCCTTTGCTTAGCCTTGCAGGGCTTCACGCGGGTCCTGGTAATCCAGGCCGAGTTGCTCACCAAGGTCGTCGTGCACGGCTTTGTAAGTGATCTTGCCTTTGTGCATGTTCAGACCGCGCAGCAGGTGCTCGTTTTCCAGCATGGCTTTAACGCCTTTGTTCGCCAGCGCGATGCCGTAAGGCAGTGTCGCGTTGTTCAGGGCGATGGTGGAGGTACGTGCAACACCACCTGGCATGTTAGCAACGCAGTAGTGAACCACGTCGTCGATAACGTACACAGGGTCTTGGTGGGTGGTGGCTTTAGATGTTTCAAAACAGCCGCCCTGGTCGATGGCAACGTCTACCAGCACTGAGCCTGGCTTCATGTTTTTGATGTTCTCGCGAGTCAGCAATTTCGGCGCTGCCGCACCTGGGATCAGTACCGCACCAACCACTAAATCGGCTTCGCGTGAGTATTTGTCGATGGCATCAACGGTTGAGTAAACCGTTTGTACACGGCCGGCAAAGATATCGTCCAGCTCGCGCAGACGCGGCAATGAACGATCCAGAATCGTAACTTCCGTACCCAGACCAATCGCCATTTTCGCGGCGTTGGTACCGACGACACCGCCACCGATGATCAATACTTTGCCCGGTGCTACGCCCGGTACGCCACCTAACAGGGTGCCGCTGCCGCCGTGAGCTTTTTCCAGGTAGTGCGCGCCCGCCTGAATCGACATACGACCGGCCACTTCACTCATCGGAGCCAACAACGGCAAGCCATTGCGGTTGTCGGTAACGGTTTCGTAAGCAATCGCGGTACAACCCGATTTACCCAGCAGTTCGGTTTGCGTTGGGTCCGGTGCCAAGTGCAGGAAGGTGTAAAGGATTTGGCCTTCGCGCAGCATTTTGCATTCGTTTGGCTGTGGTTCTTTCACTTTCACGATCATGTCAGCGCGGGCGAAGATTTCTTCCGGCGTATCAACAATGCTTGCGCCGGCTTCAATGTATTGGTCGTTGGTAAAACCAATCGCCGCACCACCGTTATTTTCGATAATAACGTCGTGACCATTTTCTACGTATTCGCGCACTGCCGCAGGGGTTAAGCCAATACGATACTCGTGGTTTTTAATTTCCTTAGGTACACCAATCAGCATTTCACAGCCTCTAAATTGTTAGTGGTTAGAACATCAAAATTTGCGGCAAATTATAGACGCAAAAGGCAGTGTATGACGTACTTTTTTTAGGTGCCTTTTTAGTATAAAGTGATACTTATAAAGCCATTAGCAGAATAAAATTATGTTTATTGCCGAAGAACCCGCAGAAATCACTATTGACCGAATCGACCGGAAGATCTTACGAATTTTGCAGGACGATGGCCGCATCTCCAATGTGGCGCTGGCCAAACGCGTAGGCCTGAGCGCAACCGCTTGTCTGGAGCGGGTTCGCAAGCTGGAACGAGAGGGCGTTATCGAAAGTTATCACGCCAAAATCAACCCCGCCAAACTGGGCGCCAACCTGATGGTGTTTGTCGAAATCACCTTAACCCGTACTTCTGCCGATGCCTTTGCTGAATTCAGCGAAGCGGCCCGTAAAACCGACGAAATTCTGGAATGCCACTTAGTCGCCGGTGATTTTGACTTTTTGATCAAGGCGCGGGTACCGGACATGCGTGCTTATCGCAAACTGCTCGGCGAAACCTTATTGATGATGCCGGGGGTGGATGAATCGCGCACCTACGTGGTGATGGAAGAGGTCAAACAAGAAAATAAAGTATTAGTAAAGGGCTAACATTCAGCGTCAGTTTCGCTACAATCAATGCGTTAGCCGGATATAACGATAAAAACAGGACACACGATACGCGCAATGACAGGTGTACAACGATTACTTGAAGCAGGGTTACTGATCAGCGGAGCGCTGGCGATTTTTATTTTCTTGTCGCTGGTAAGCTTTAATCCGGCCGATCCCAGTTGGTCGCAAACAGGCTTTGAGGGCGCCATCCATAACGCCGGTGGTGCCGTTGGCGCGTGGACGGCGGATGTGTTGCTGTTTACCTTCGGCTTTGTTGCTTACCTTATTCCGTTTGCCTTTGCCGGGCTGGGCTATCTGCTGTTCCGTCAGACCCATCGTCTGCTGGAGCTGGATTACCTCGCGGTCAGCCTGCGGCTGGTGGGGGCGTTACTCACACTGATTGGCGCGTCGGCGCTATCGTCGATTAACTTTGACGACATTTATTACTTCTCAGCCGGTGGCATCTTCGGCGACGTCATCGCATCATCGCTGTTGCCGTATCTGAACTTTGTCGGCTCAACCTTGTTGTTGCTGACCTTTCTGGCAACCGGGCTGACCCTGGTTACCGGCATCAGTTGGTTACAGGTGGCGGATAAGCTGGGTGAGTGGAGCATCAACGGTGTGTTGTGGCTGGTTGAAAAAATCCGCACCACCTGGACTCAGCGCGGCGACAGCGAGCCGCAACAACAAACCGAACAACCGTCGCAGCGGGCGGAGCCGGATGACAGCGTGCTGGCCATTGAAAGCGACGAGCAGGGCCGGGCGGACGAGCCGAAAATCGATTTGGAAGGCCTGTTCGGTAAAAACGAGCACGCCGACGATAAAGCCGAACCGACGCTGGATTTACCGTCCATTAATCCGTTAGCAGAAGACGAACCCGAACCACCGCGCTTCTCCAAGCAGGCGGCTGAGCGCAAGCAGCAAGTCAGTCAGCCGTCGTCGACGGCGTTAACGGTCAGCGAAAAAGCCACCGCGCAAAGCGACGATAATGAGCAAGTTGAAACGCTGCCGCCGTTGCCGTCGATTGAATTGCTTGACCGTCCGAACAAGAAAGAAAACCCGATCACTCAGGAAGAGCTGGATCAGGTGTCGCGCACGGTAGAAACGGTATTGAAAGACTTTGGTGTTGATGTGACCGTTGCAAACGTACAGCCGGGACCGGTGATCACCCGCTTTGAACTGGATCTGGCACCGGGTGTGAAAGTGTCGAAAATTTCTAACCTCGCCAAAGACATCGCGCGGACGCTGTCTGCGGTCGCGGTGCGGGTGGTCGAAGTTATCCCGGGCAAATCCTACGTTGGCCTTGAGTTGCCGAATAAACACCGCGAGATTGTGCAGCTCAGCGAAGTCATTAACTGTGATGCCTTCCAGAACAGCACCTCACCGCTGACCATGATTCTCGGTAAAAACATTGCCGGCGGTTCGGTGGTGGTGGATCTGGCCAAAATGCCGCACCTGCTGGTGGCCGGTACCACCGGCTCCGGTAAATCGGTCGGGGTTAACGTGATGATCCTCAGCCTGTTGTACAAAAGCACACCGGAAGACGTGCGGCTGATCATGATCGACCCGAAAATGCTCGAACTGTCGGTTTATGAAGGCATTCCGCATTTGCTGACCGAAGTGGTCACCGATATGAAAGACGCCGCCAATGCGCTGCGTTGGTGTGTCGGTGAAATGGAGCGTCGCTACAAACTGATGTCAGCACTGGGTGTGCGTAACCTCAAGGGTTATAACGCCAAAGTGGCCGCCGCGAAAGCGGAAGGCAAACCGTTGCGTGACCCAATCTGGAAACCGGGCGATTCGATGGACGAGTTGCCACCGGAGCTGGATAAACTGCCGAATATTGTCGTCGTTATCGACGAATTTGCCGATATGATGATGATCGTCGGCAAAAAAGTGGAAGAACTGATTGCCCGGATTGCGCAAAAAGCGCGGGCCGCGGGTATCCACCTGATTTTAGCAACGCAGCGGCCGTCGGTGGACGTTATCACCGGTTTGATCAAAGCCAATATCCCGACGCGGATTGCGTTCCAGGTGTCGTCGAAAGTCGATTCCCGGACCATTTTGGATCAGCCGGGCGCGGATCAGCTGCTGGGGCAGGGCGACATGCTGTATCTGCCGCCGGGCAGTGGCTCACCGGTGCGGGTACACGGTGCCTTTGTCGACGACCACGAAGTCCACGCGGTCGTCGCCGACTGGAAAAAACGCGGCAAGCCGAATTATCTGGACGAAATTTTGTCCGGCGATCAGGGCGAAGACGCGCTGTTGCCGGGTGAGCAGAGTGAAGACGAAGACGGCGAATCAGACCCGCTCTATGACGAGGCGGTGGCTTTTGTGACCGAATCGCAGCGGGTGTCCGTGTCCAGCGTACAGCGTAAATTCCGCATCGGTTATAATCGTGCGGCACGTATCGTCGAACAAATGGAAATGAGTGGTGTCGTATCTACGGCAGGCAACAACGGTCAGCGCGATGTGCTGGCACCGCCGCCGGTACGATAACCCCAAAGAAGGATGAAGGATGTATAAAGCCGTATCTACCTGGATGCTTGCAGCCGGCCTGCTGGTGGCGCTGCCGGTATCAGCTGCCGCAGACAACGCCAAGCAGGAACTGCAGCAAAAACTGGAGCAGATGAACAGCCTGACCGCCAAATTCGAGCAGCAGGTAACCGCCGATAACGGTGAGTTATTGCAGCAACTCAGCGGCGAACTGGCAATCCAGCGACCCAACAAAATGCGCTGGCAGACTAATCCGCCGGACGACACCCTGATGGTCGCCTCCGGTGACACGGTTTGGTACTACAACCCGTTCGTTGAGCAGGTGTCCTTGTACCAACAGCAGGACGCGGCGGCAAACAGTCCAATGCTGTTATTGCTGACCGGCAGTGACGAGCAGTGGCAGGGTTACAGCGTGCAGGAACCTGAGCCAAATCAGTATCTGGTCACCGCCGACGCGGGGGGCAGTGAACTGCGTTTAAGCTTTAACGACGAAACCTTAAGCCGCATCGGTCTGCAGCAGCCCGGCGGCGATGTGATCGAGCTGCAGCTCAGTGAGGTTGTGGTGAATCCCGCTCTCGAACAGAGTTTATTTACGTTTGACGTCCCCGCCGGGGTGGATGTGGATGACCAACGCTAGCCTGGATCTCGATTTCAAACCCGATTTTCAGCCGTTGGCGGCGCGTATGCGCGCGCAAAACCTGGATCAGTACGTCGGTCAGCAACATCTGCTGGCGGCCGGCAAACCGCTGCGCGTCGCGATAGAGCAAGGTCATCTGCATTCGATGATTTTGTGGGGACCGCCGGGTACCGGCAAAACCACGCTGGCGGAGCTGATCGCCCGCCACGCCAATGCCTCGGTCAGCCGCTTAAGTGCGGTAACCTCCGGCGTTAAAGACATTCGCCTGGCTATCGACGAGGCCAAACAGCGGGCGCAGCAGCAGGGGCGTCGTACGCTGTTGTTTGTTGACGAAGTGCATCGCTTTAACAAAAGCCAGCAGGACGCGTTTTTACCGCACATCGAAGACGGTACCGTGGTGTTTATCGGTGCCACCACCGAAAACCCCGGTTTTGAACTGAACAACGCGTTGTTGTCGCGCGCTCGTGTGTACCGCCTGCAAAGCCTCAGTAACGACGATTTGCTGCAACTGCTGCAGCGCGCCCTCAGTGACAGCGAATACGGCCTTGGCAAGCGCGGGATACAGTTGCAACCGCAAGCGCAGGAACGACTGCTGGATTTAGCCGGCGGCGATGCGCGGCGGTTACTCAACTACCTGGAAGTGGTGGCCGATTACCTGCCGCTGGATCAACATGAGGTCGGTGTCGAGCTGGTCACCGATGCCATCGGCGAGAAAGCCACCGCCTTTGATCACCAGGGCGACCATTATTACGACATTCTGTCGGCGTTTCATAAGTCGGTGCGCGGCTCGTCACCGGACGGTGCATTGTACTGGTATGCGCGGTTGTTGGTCGGCGGCGGTGATCCGTTAATCATTGCGCGACGGTTACTGGCGATCGCCTCCGAAGACATCGGTAATGCCGATCCGCGCGCCATGCAATTGGCGCTAAACGCCTGGGATACCTATCACCGGGTGGGGCCGGCAGAGGGCGAGCGGGCGATTGCACAGGCAACCATCTACTGCGCCTGTGCCGCGAAAAGTAACGCCGTTTACAATGCCTTTAAGCAGGCCTTGCGGGCTGCCAAAGAGCACGGCGATGCGCCGGTACCCGAGCATTTGCGCAACGCGCCGACTCAGGTGCACAAGGATCAGGGCTACGGTCAGGATTACCGCTACGCCCACGACTACCCCAATGCCTATGTGGCCGGTGAACAGTATTTGCCGGATGAACTGGCGGACAGCCGTTTTTATCAGCCCAACGAGCGCGGGCTGGAAATCAAAATAAAAGAAAAGCTGCTGCGTTTGCAGTCACTGGACGAACGCAGCCCATGGGCGCGGGGACGGGACGATGACACACATTAGCGCGCTGTTACTGGTCGCCGCCGGCGGTGCCGTGGGCGCCGGAGCCCGTTACGGCGTCAGTCTGGCGCTAATGAATTATGCCGCGCGGTTCCCTTTTGCGACGTTGACCGTTAACATATTGGGCTCGTTTTTACTGGGGCTGTTATTTGCCTATTCGCAACAACAGTCCGTCGCCGAAAGTTGGCGGTTATTCCTCGGTGTTGGTGTGCTGGGCGCCTTTACCACCTTCTCGACCTTCTCGGTGGAGGTGGTGGCGATGTTAACCCAGGGCGAACTCAATAAAGCCTTGTTGCACGCCGGCCTGAATATGATTTTGTGTATCGCCGCTGTGGCACTGGCGGTGGTGTTAATGAACAGTTTGTTGAATATCTCAGTTAAGTAGGACACTCATGCTAGACGCGAAATACTTCCGCGAAGAATTAGAACAGACCGCTGAACGACTAAAAACACGCGGCTTTGAACTGGATGTGGACAGCTTGCAAAAGCTCGAGCAGCAGCGTAAAGAAATTCAGGTGCGCACCGAGCAATTGCAGGCGGAACGTAACAGTCGCTCCAAAGCCATCGGTAAAGCCAAAGCGGCCGGCGAGGATATTCAACCGTTACTGGACGCGGTCAGCGATCTGGGCTCGCAGCTGGATGCCGCTAAAGAGGAACTGAAAGTCGTGCAACAGCAGTTGCAGGACATCATCATGGGCGTACCGAACTTACCGGCTGACGGTGTACCTGTCGGCGCCGATGAGGACGAGAACGAAGAAATCAGCCGCTGGGGCGAGCCCCGGTCGTTTGATTTTGAGGTTAAGGACCACGTTGACGTGGCCGATGGCCTGTCGCGCGGCCTTGATTTTGAAACCGCCGCCAAACTCACCGGCGCCCGCTTTGTGGTAATGCGCGGTGGTATGGCCCGTCTGCACCGCGCACTGACCCAGTTTATGCTGGACCTGCATACCGAGCAGCACGGCTACAGCGAAACCTACGTGCCGTACATGGTCAATCACGATTCACTGTACGGGACCGGGCAGTTGCCAAAATTTGGTAAAGACTTATTCCACATCGAGGGTGAGTCACAGGATCAGGTGCCCATGTCACTGATCCCGACCGCGGAAGTGCCATTGACCAATATGCTGCGCGACGAAATCGTCGACGAAGAAACGTTGCCGTTCAAGTTCACCGCGCACACACCGTGTTTCCGCAGTGAAGCCGGTTCCCATGGTCGAGACACCCGTGGCCTTATCCGTCAGCACCAGTTTGATAAAGTCGAGCTGGTGTGGATGACCAAACCGGAAGATTCCATGGACGCGCTGGAGCAGTTGACCGGCCACGCCGAAATGGTGTTGCAGAAACTTGAACTGCCGTACCGTAAAGTGCTGCTGTGCACCGGGGATATGGGCTTTGGCGCCACCAAAACCTATGATCTGGAAGTGTGGCTACCGGCGCAGAACACCTACCGTGAGATCAGCTCTTGTTCGAACATGGGCGATTTTCAGGCGCGCCGCATGCAGGCCCGTTTCCGCCGTAAAGGCCAGAAAAAGCCCGAGTTGCTGCACACACTGAACGGCTCCGGTCTGGCGGTTGGCCGTGCACTGGTGGCGGTATTGGAGAACTATCAGCAAGCCGATGGCTCTGTGGTCATCCCGGAAGCGCTAAAACCTTACATGGGCGGTATCGACAAACTGGTTCCTTAATCCGCCGTGCGCTTAAGCCCGCCGCGTTTGGTTAACGCCAGGCGGGCTTGTTTTTCCAGCTCGATGATGGCGAACAGCGCCATGCCCACCGCAACAATCAGCAAACCGTCGGTAAAGGGCACGGCTTCGGTGGCAAACCAGCGTTGCAGTGGCGGCAGATAAGTGACCGCAAATTGCGCCAGGGTCACCAGAATCACCACCCCCCAGACCACTTTAGTGCCTTTCAGCGCCCGCCAGTTCAGTGAGCTGCTGTAGATATTGCGAATAAAGAACAGGTGGAAAATTTCCATCACCACCAGAGTATTCAACGCCATGGTACGGGCCAGCTCCAGCGAATAACCGCGTTGCACGGCGTAATCGTAGATGCCAAAGACACCGATCAAAAACAGCACCGACACCAGCACAATGTGCCATACCAGCGCCCCGTCCAGCAGAGGTTCATAGCGCGCCCGCGGTGGCCGTGCCATGGTATGTTTTTCACTCGGTTCGAACGCCAGCGCAATCCCCAGCGTGGCCGCCGTGACCAGGTTAATCCAGAGAATCTGCACTGCCGTTACCGGCAACGTCATCCCGGCCAGTAACGCCGCAATAATGGTCAGAGCCTCACCGGCGTTGGTCGGCAGGGTCCAACTGATGACCTTTTTCAGGTTGTCATAAACGGTACGGCCTTCGCGCACAGCGTGAACGATGGAGGCAAAATTATCATCGGCCAGCACCAGATCCGCCGCTTCCTTGGCCGCCTCGCTGCCGCTCAGGCCCATCGCAATGCCGGCGTCCGCTCGCTTCAGCGCCGGCGCATCGTTAACGCCATCACCGGTCATCGCCACCGTCATGCTGCGCGCCTGCAACGCCGTCACCAGCCGCAGTTTATGCTGCGGGCTGGTGCGGGCAAAAATGTCACAATCAATCGCGGCCTGTTGCAGTTCGCTGTCGCTGAGGTCATCAATATCGGCACCGGTCAGCACCTTGTCGCTGTTGCTAAGCCCAATTTGTGCGCCAATGGCGGCCGCGGTTTTGGTGTGGTCACCGGTGATCATTTTTACCCGAATACCCGCTGAACGGCACTCAGCAATGGCGTCAATGGCTTCTTGACGGGGCGGATCAATCAGCCCGACCAGCCCCAGCAGGCGCAGGGAGCCGTTAAACTGCCCGGGCTGCAGGGGCAATGTCGCATCGGGTAGCGGCTTTACCGCAAACGCCAGTACCCGCTGGCCACGGGCGGCAATGTCCTCAGCCTGGCGATGCCAGTAATCCAGCGCCTCAGCATCCAGCGCCGCCATCGTAAACAGTTGCTCCGGTGCGCCTTTCACGTACAGCATCGGTGCAGCACCGCTGTCAGCATCCGCCGCGGTGTTAAGGCTTGCCATATAGCGCGATTCTGCATCAAAGGGGATAACATCCAGGCGCGGGTAATCGCTGCGCTCGGCGCCGCCTAACTTACCGGCCAGCGCCAGCAGCGCGCCTTCCATCGGATCGCCCTGAACCTGCCACTGACCCTGTTGATGGCGCAGCTCTGCTTCGTTGCACAGCAGCGCGGCAATACCCAGGGTGTGCAAATCGTCGTCCTGGTCGGCGCTGGCGTTATCGCCGTGAACCTGTCCTTCGGGCTGATAACCGTTGCCGCTGACCCGGTAATGGCTGTGACGGGTGACCACCGTAGTGACCATCATTTCGTTGCGGGTGAGGGTGCCGGTTTTATCGGTACAGATAACCGACACCGAACCCAGGGTTTCAATGGCCGGCAGCCGGCGGACAATGGCGTTACGGCGGGCCATCGCCTGTACCCCAATGGCGAGAGTAATGGTTAATACCGCCGGCAGTCCCTCGGGAATGGCTGCCACCGACAGCCCGACCACCACCATAAACATCTCAGTAAAGCCGTAATCCGCCACGTAATAGCCAAAGCCGAGCAGGGCGGCCGCGACGCTAAGGATCAGCAGCGTCAGCCATTTGGAAAACACCCCCATTTGCTGCACCAGCGGCGTGGTGAGCGTTTCGACTTGCGCTATCATGCCGGAGATTTTACCGATTTCGGTGTTAACACCGGTTGCGACCACCACGCCCCGGGCCTGGCCGTTGGTGACCAAGGTGCCGGAAAACGCCATACTGGCACGGTCGCCCAGCGCCGCATCCGCCGCCACCGCATCGGCGGATTTTTCAACCGCCACCGACTCGCCGGTTAACACCGCTTCCTGAATTCTTAAGTTATGCGCGCTCAGCAGTCGCAGATCGGCCGGCACTTTGTCACCGGCTTCCAGCAGCACCAGATCGCCCGGCACCAGATGCGCGCCGTCAATGCGTTGCCGTTGACCGCCACGGATCACCGTCGCCTGTGGTGCCAGCATATGGCGGATGGCGTCCAGTGCTTGTTCGGCTTTGCCTTCCTGAAAAAAGCCGATGACGGCGTTGGCGATGACAACGGCGAGGATAACAACGGTATCGATCCAGTGCGCGAGCGCCGCGGTAATCAGCGCGCAGCCCATCAGCACATAAATCAGGACGTTATGAAATTGCAGTAAAAAGCGGCCGAGCGCACTGCGCCGGGCCGCTTGGGGGATCTCGTTGTCGCCGTGTTCAGCAAGGCGCTGACGGGCCTGCTGTGGGGTTAACCCCTGATCACCGGTTTGCAGTTGCGCGCAAACCGCTTCCGTAGAGGCACTGTGCCAGCTGTGCACTGACCGCTTGTCCGCCATACCGACCTCATTAACGATTCCCTTTGTCGATAATTTAAGCGATCTCGCGGCCCGGGGTAAAGCGAATTAAATGAGCGTGATCAAATACACTTGGCCGGTTTTGGCAGTCCGGCAATGCGGGTTGCCTGCTTAGCCGGACCTTTCGGGAACAGCTTGTACAGATAGCGGCTGTTGCCCTTATCCTCGCCCAACTGTTTTTTCATCGCCTTAACCAGCACCCGCATGGCCGGGCTGGTATCAAACTCTTTATAGAAGTTTTGCACAAAGTAGACCACTTCCCAGTGGGCATCGCTCATTTCGATGCCTTCCAGTTCGGCGATGTGCAACGCCAGCGGCTCACTCCAGTCATCGAGGCTGGCAAGGTAATTATGTTTGTCGGTTTCGTACTGCTGACCATTAAACTCAATCATCGTTACGGACGTTCCCGCGGTTACCAGGTGATTTGTTGGGGGTAGTTTAGCACGAGACGCAGCCATTGGGCGTCATCGATGCGCTGCACATAGTCCGGCAGCGACAGCTCACTGGTTTCTTCAGCCAGGGCGTACACCGGCAGTGAGGTGGGTGTTGTTGCCGGCAGTTGTTGTAACGCCGCATCGGTGAGCAGCAGCGCATCGTCAGTGCCGGGCAAGGTCGGCTGTTGTTGCAGCCACTGCTGCAGTGACGTTTGGCGGATCCAGTGCAATATCATGAAAACTGCAAAACCTCATCAAAAGTGGATAAGTGCGCGCGCAACTGCGCCGGAGACAAATGCTCAACGTCGAGTTCGGTGGCAACCGCCGGATCGTCGCAACACAGCAGGATAGGTTCGGCGTCCAACAACTCAAGCATGCCGTAGCGTTTGACCGGACCGGTTTGCAGCGCCGCACAGGCGGCTGCGGTTAAAATCAGTTGCACCGGCTGATCCAGGCTGGCCAGTGCCAGCGCAACGTCCAGCGCCTCGGTGGCGGTGTCGCCGTCGGCGCGGGTTTGTAAAATAGCGGTTCGTTTGCTCATGATGTTCGCTTCAGGCCTCTGTTAACGTGCGTTTGTTAAAACGGCTGGGGTTAAAACTGAAGGGTACGGTCGGCGCTGGCCATCGCCTGCACCAACGCGGTTAACCCCGAATCCTCAAAGCCCTCGGCAAACTCGCCAATGTTCAGCCGCTCAGCCACCGTATGGCAGGCCACCAGCGCCACATCGTGCTGTCGGGCAAACTGTTGCCATTGTTGCTGCACCTCACGGGTGTCGGCATCATTGGATTGGGCGGCATGATCCACCGCCTGGCGGTAAAAAAACACGCACTCAATGCGGTGCCCCTGCTGTAGAGCCTGCCGACAAAAACGCAGCGCCCGACGGCTAAACTGCGGTTGTGCAATGCTGTGCTGCAACATAATACAAAGTGTTGTCACGGTATCGTCCCGTTAAAACGAAAAATCTGCGCAGAAACAAAAACGCCCCGCAGTGCGGGGCGTTCGATACTTCGGTTTAACCGACGATTAATCGTCGCCGCCACCAAACGCCATCAGTAATGTTAGCAAGTTTACAAACAGGTTATAAAGCGAAACATACAAGGTTACCGTGGCCATGATGTAGTTACGCTCACCACCGTGAATGATGTCGCTGGTTTGCCACATGATCAGCATCGCCATTAATGGAATCATTAACGCCGACAACGCCAACTGCAGCGCAGGCATCTGGAAGAAGAAGTTAGCGATCATCGCGACAAACACCATGATGATACCGGCAGTAATCAAACCGCCTAACTTCGACATATCCTTCTTCGTGGTCAGCACATACGCTGAAGTCGCAAAGAAGGTCAGCGCGGTACCGCCCAACGCGGTCGCCACCATCTCACCGCCGCCGGGCATGGACAGCGCCATGTTCAGCAACGGACCTAAGGTGTAACCCAGGAAGCCTGTCAACGCGAAGGTCAGTACGATACCCATACCACTGTCTTTGGTTTTGTGAATACCAAACAACAAACCAAAGTAAGCAATGATGGTGATAAAGAAGCCTGGATAAGGCAAATTCATCATCGTGCTGATGGTTGCTGTAACGGCACTGAACGCCAGTGTCATTGCCAGCAATGAGTATGTGTTACGTAGTACCTTGTTGACGGCCAGTGTCGACGTCTCTTGACCGACATACATCTGACTGCGATCGTTCATAGTTGTCTCCGTGTTTAACGACTGCTTATAAGACTTTTTATCCGTTAAAAAGTTTCTTATGAGTAAATGAATTTACTGTAACTGATACTACCGCACTAATAGGGGCGTTGGGTAGTTAAATCAAGGCTTTTTGCTAACCGGTAATACGTATTCTGGTGGAATATCGATCGGTTTGTTTATTTCATCGCCAAACGAACCAAAAACTGCAATTTTGTTTCAATTTTTACTTTACAAGCGAATCTCAGCCCTTTAATATTCGCTTCGTCTTGAGGGGCAAGCCCCAACAGCAAGACAATTCGGAGAGGTGGCAGAGTCCGGTTGAATGCACCTGACTTGAAATCAGGCGTGGGTTCATACCCACCGGGGGTTCGAATCCCTCCCTCTCCGCCAAATTCAAAACAAAAAGGCCCGCTCATCGAGCGGGCCTTTTTGTTTTCAGTTGTCGCAAAGTGGCAGCTCAATGAAAACCCCAAGGGTTCGACAAATCTCAGTTTGCTGGTATATTCCATTAAAAAATGGAATTTATCATGAGCACCGAAACCCCGTTGCTGACCAACCAACATCTATGCAAAAACTGCGATACCGAGCTGCAGGGCGAGTATTGTCACCGCTGCGGGCAACAAGACAAACAATACATCCGTAGTATCTTCGCCGTGGTTGGCGACCTGTTTGGAGAAATAGGGCACTGGGATTCCCGCTTTTACCGCACGCTGACCGGGTTACTGTTTAAACCCGCCTTTTTATCGCTGGAATTTGTGCGCGGCCGGCATGCGTCTTACGTACCGCCACTGCGACTGTACTTTTTTATCTCACTGATCTCCTTCATGGTGCTCACCTCGCTGATCGACTTTGAATTCCGGAGCGCGCAGCCGCAGGACAAAGAAGTGCTGGCACAAGTACAGGACGATCTCGACCAAAACCTGCCCAACCCGATCAAACCTCTGATTGACGAAAACGGCGAAGTGAAGCCGCCGACGGTCAGTCTCGGCGATATGACGGTGCCGTGGATGGACGAAGCCGAAAAAGCCGAACTCGAAGCCAAAATGCAGTATTTACTCGAAAACCCGGCGCAGTTGTCTCAAAAACTGGTGTCGATGACGCCGCAGATGATGCTGCTGATGCTGCCGTTCTGGGCGCTGGTGTTAAAATTTATCTATCTGTTCGGTCACCGTTATTACCTCGAACACCTGACCGTCGCGCTGCACACCCATGCCTTTATCCTGTTGATGCTGATGCTGGTAACCATCGTCAGCAACCTCACCACACCGCTGCTGAGCATGGAAACCTGGAGCTGGCTGGGCGAGCTTGGCGACTGGATAACCAACGGCCTGCTGCTGTGGCTGGTGCTCTATATTGTGCTGACACAAAAGCACTTCTATCAGCAGGGCTGGGGCATGACGGTGTTTAAGTTCATGCTGTCCGGCGTTGTCTATCTGATATTGTTAGCCGTATCCTTTGTAATTATGGTGATCATTGGTATTCTCAACAGCTAATTCAAACGCTTGTTTTATAGGGACGTCAGATGCAGTTTCATCAAACCCTGGCTTTAATTAAGGCCAACCAAAACCATCAGGACATTGAGTTACCGCAAGGCTGGGCGCAGGGAAGAGCGTTCTTCGGCGGTTTTAGTGCCGCGCTGGCCGCACAGTTTTTGTTGCGTCAGTTTGCGGCTGAATACCATCTGCGCAGCATGAGCATCTCCTTTGTGGCACCGGCGGCACCGGGCAGTGCAACCCTCAGTTACCGCATACTGCGACAGGGTTCGTCGGTGATTCAGGTCGCCGTTGAGCTCAAACAGCAGGGCGACGTGATGTTGTCAGCACTGGCCAGTCTGGGCAAAGCCCGTGCCTCACAAGTGCGCGTGGACGGCGAGCGCGCACCGGATCTTAAAACCGTTAACGACGGTCCGGGTCTGCCGGATGCCGAGATCGTACCGGAGTTTGCGAAAAACTATGACTACCGCATCACCTCCGGCGGCATGCCGTTCAGCGGTCAGCCGGGACGTACCTTCGGCGGCTGGATCCGCTTCCGGCACGAACAGGAAACCCTGACCACCGCCGCGATTATTGCGCTGGTCGATGCCTGGCCACCGGCCGTATTGCCGCACCTGAAACAACCGGCACCGGCGTCGTCACTGACCTGGACCATCGAGTTCCCGGATAAAGACCTAATCTCGTTTAACACCCACGACTGGTATCAGTACGAAGCCTTTATCGAGCACGCCGCCGACGGTTACGGTCACAGCCGCGCCGGTCTCTGGCGGGAAGACGGCGAACTGCTGGCGATCAGTCGACAGTCCTTTACGGTGTTTGCTTAAGCTTATGAACGCCAGCGCCGAGCAGATCCGCCAACATCTCATTGATACCCAGGCCGGTATCGAACTGTTGATGCTGGAAGTACCGCTGCAACCGGTATTGACGCCATCCGGTTCGCACCCGGTTGAGGCGCTGCCGCGTATCGTTATTCGTCAGATGTTATCGCTGGCGGTGTCGCGCACGCTGATAAAACGTGCCGAGGACCGCGCCAACGAGCTCGGTTGCCGACTGGCACAATTGCCGTATGAACTGTTGCTGGAATGCGGTATGAGCCGCAGTAAAGCCACCACCATCGGCGCTATCGAAGCTTATTACCAGCAATACCCGCAGCAGATGGACAACTGGCAAAACCTGCCGACCAGCGCGCTGCTTAACGAAGTGACCGCGATCAAAGGCGTCGGCCCCTGGTCGGCGTCGATTCTGGCGATGTTTCACTTCGCCCACCACGATTTATTCCCCATTCAGGACAGCTCGTTGCGCAAAGCCATCGGCTTACTGAAAGATCGGGACATCCTCGTTATCCCCGAGCGGGCGGCGCCGTACCGCAGCTATTTGGCCTGCTATTTGTGGGAATTTCTCGACCAGGCGCGGTTGTAGAATCAGCCTGAACCCCAGTTGTCGACCGCCTGAACCTAATTGCCGAAGCGCAACTTATTGCCACTTGTCTAATACGATATTTAGTTAAATGGTTATTGCCGATGTCGCAGGGTAAACGTGGTCGCGGTCATCACTTAAGAATGGAATCAACAGTTAATCAGAACATGAGGACGTGACTATGGACCATATTATTCTGGCGGTATCAAATCCTTTTGTAAGTGCAGGTATGGCTAACTTTCTGGAAGACGGCCTGGGGCACACTATCGAATCCGTTACTTCAATGCTTGAACTGCGCCATGCCTGTAATCAGCATGACGACGCGATTGTTGTCCTGTGCAGTAAACTGGGCGGCGACTCGACGGTCGAAACCTGGCGGCGGCTGGTCAAGCGCTACCCCGAGCTGCGGCTGATTGTGTGGGGCAAAAACTATCAGGACGTACTGGATTTTCAGTGCAGCCTGCCACACGTCGACGGCTATCTGCTCGAATCAAGCAGCGGTCATGAACTGAAAGAGGCGGTGCTGTCGCTGAAGCACGGCAACGTGTATGTTGCCGCACCGGTGGCGCGTTATCTGGCGCAAAATCCACACCTGGCACGGACGATGCCGCTGATCGACCGGCTCAGCGAACGCGAGCTACAGGTGGCACAAATGATCAGCCGTGGCGTCAAAGTCACCGACATTGCCAACCACCTGAACATCAGCAGCAAAACCATCAATACCTTTCGTTATCGAATCTTCGCTAAACTCGGCGTGCAAGGTGATGTACAATTGACCCATCTTGCCATTCGCAATGGCTTAGTCGAGCTCAAACAACAAAGGGACTATGGCACGCACATTTGATGCTGAAAACTTTCTTCGTCACCTGACTCATCAGCCGGGTGTCTACCGCATGTACGATGAAGCGGGTGACGTGATTTACGTTGGTAAAGCGAAAGATCTGAAAAAACGCGTATCCAGCTATTTCCGGGAAAAAGTCGATCGAGTAAAAACTCAGGTGTTGGTTAAGCAAATTGCCGACATGGACGTAACGGTGACCAACACCGAAGCCGAAGCGTTGATCCTGGAAAACACCTTCATTAAAAAGTACCGGCCGCGCTACAACGTGCTGCTGCGCGACGATAAATCCTATCCGTACATTATTCTGACCGATCATCAGCATCCGCGGCTGGGCTTTCATCGGGGCGCACGGCGCACCAAAGGCGAGTATTTTGGGCCGTTCCCCAACGGCGCAGCAGTGCGGGAAAGCCTGCGCTTGATGCAGAAAATTTTCCCGGTGCGCCAATGTGAAGATTCATATTACCGCGCGCGCAGCCGGCCTTGTCTGCAATATCAACTGCAACGCTGTCTGGCGCCGTGCGTCAACGTCTGCACCGACGAAGAGTACGCCGAGCAGGTCGGCTTTGCGAAGCAGTTTCTGCTGGGCAAGAACCAACAGGTGATCGACGAGCTGGTGGCCAAAATGGAAAACGCCAGCGCCGCACTCGACTTTGAAAAAGCCGCCCGTTACCGCGACCAAATCGCCATGTTAAGGCGCACCCAGGAACGTAACTCGGTGACCGGCGCCCAGCAGGAGCTGGACGTAATTGGTCTGGCCCGGGGCAACGGCGTCACCACCGTACAAATGCTGTTTGTGCGCGACAATCATCTGCAGGGCAGTCGCAGTTACTTCCCCAAAGTGCCGGCGGACACCCCGGACGAAGAAGTTCTGCGCGCCTTTTTACTGCAGTTTTATCTGTCCGATACCGCCGGCCGTAAAGTGCCCGCCGAAATCGTGCTGCCACTGGATGTGGCGCGTGACGACGTGCTGGCGGAAGTGATGGGGCAGGCACTGAACCGTAAAATCCGGTTGCTGCAGAATGTGCGCGGCGAACGCAAACAGTACCAGCAACTGGCGCACAAAAACGCCGTTAACGCGCTCGAGAGCAAACTTAACCAGCAAAGCACCATGAACCGTCGCACCTCAGCACTGCAACAAGTGCTGGAACTGGGCGTACCGATCCAGCGGATGGAATGTTTTGACATCAGTCACACCATGGGGCAACAAACCGTCGCATCCTGCGTGGTGTTTGATCAAAACGGGCCGAAGAAATCCGACTACCGGCGTTATAACATCGACGGCATTACCCCCGGCGATGACTATGCCGCCATGGCAAAAGCGCTGGTAAAACGCTACGACAACGCCAAGGAAGCCGGCAACATTCCCGATATTCTGTTTATCGACGGCGGTAAAGGGCAGTTGGCGCAGGCCGAAAAATACTTTGCCGACTGGGGCGATGACGCACCGATGCTGATCGGTGTAGCAAAAGGGGAGTCACGGAAACCGGGGCTGGAAACCTTAATCATGGCCGGCAGCCACGAAACCATCCCGCTGAACAAAGACGCCAGCGCGCTGCATTTGATCCAGCACATCCGCGACGAATCGCATCGCTTTGCGATAACCGGACACCGGCAAAAACGTGGTAAAGTAAAACGCACCTCCAGCCTTGAGCAGATAGAAGGTATCGGCGCTAAGCGCCGGCAGAAAATACTGCAAAATCTGGGTGGATTACATGAGGTAAAAAACGCTAGTATTGAACAATTAGCAAATGTACCGGGCATCAGTCGGGCACTAGCGGAAAAAATCTATTATTCATTTCGTGATGAATAACACAGCCTAAAAGGAAATGGCGGATAATGAAGTGGAATATCCCGAACATACTGACCAGTTTTCGAATCGTTTTGATTCCGGTCTTTTTGATCGTTTTTTACTTACCCATCGACGAAGCTCGGTTTTGGTCGGCGTTCATTTTCTTGTTAGCAGCGGTAACCGACGCGCTGGACGGCTTTATTGCCCGTCAGTTTAACCAATATACCGAGTTCGGCGAATTTTTAGACCCAGTGGCCGATAAAGCCATGGTGGTGGCCGCGCTGGTGGTCGTTGTCGAAGACTTTAACGCCTGGTACATCACCATTCCGGCATTAACCATGATTTGCCGCGAACTGATCGTCAGCGCCTTGCGCGAATGGATGGCCCAGCGCGGCAGCCGCTCAAAAGTGGCGGTGTCGAACCTGGGTAAATTAAAAACCATCGCGCAAATGGTCGCTCTGATAGGGCTGCTGTGGAACGCTAACGTCTATGTGTTCGTACTGGCGTTGGTCTTATTTATCCTCTCGTTTGTACTGACATTGTGGTCAATGTGGGAATATTTGCGCGCCGCCGGCAGCGAACTGACCAGAAATTAACTGCTTTGCCGCAAATTTAGGCAAACGGTCATAAAAATGGAAAAAAGTCGTTGACTGAAAACGAATAGACAGTAGAATGCCACGGCAGATGACGGTGCGGGAATAGCTCAGCTGGTAGAGCACAACCTTGCCAAGGTTGGGGTCGCGAGTTCGAATCTCGTTTCCCGCTCCAAGCATCGGCGGGTTGGCAGAATGGCTATGCAGCGGATTGCAAATCCGTGGATCTCGGTTCGACTCCGGGACCCGCCTCCATTATTCGAGAACACTTCTTGTAGTGCCCGGGTGGTGGAATTGGTAGACACAAGGGATTTAAAATCCCTCGCTGGTAACAGCGTGCCGGTTCAAGTCCGGCCCCGGGCACCAATTCCTTTGAAATTTCTCAGTAGCTTGCGCCTTTGGCGCAAGATATAAATCCCCAATTCCAGTAGCTTGTGCCTTTGGCGTAAGATATAAATCCCCAATTGCAGTAGCTTGCGCCTTTGGCGCAAGATATATAGCCCCAAGTGCGTTATAGTAGTCTTTTCATTGATTCCACCAGGCACTGTGATGAAATACGTTTTTCTTCTGATTATCAGCTTTTTAGCGTGGCCAGCGGCAGCGCAGGAATGGCAGTTTGCCGGGCAGGCACCCTCTGCGGAGCAAACCAAAGACTGGCAGCAGCAGGCGGCGAAGCAGGGCAAGGATCTGATGTTGGTACTCGGCGCTAATTGGTGCCACGACAGCACCGCATTGTTAGAGCGCTTCAATCAATCGCCGTTTCGCGACCAGCTTAAACAGCAGTATCAAATCCACACAGTTGATGTCAGTTATTTTGAACGCGGCTATGACATCGTGCAGGCCTACGGCGAGCCCATTTACTACGGTACGCCCACGGTGATGATCATTGACGCCGGCAGCGGGCAAATCAAAAACTTCGCCAGTTGGCAGCATTGGACCAATGCCTCCAAACACTCCGCCGAAGAGTTTCAGGCCTATTTTCTGGAACAAGATTTCTTAACACCCACCGAAGAATCACTCAGCGAAGCGCATCGTCAACAGCTGTCGGCGTTTAAACAACAACAAGCTGAACGGATCAAAGCCGGCTATCAGTGGGTGGCACCGCAGTTAAAAGCCTACAAAACATCCGGCGCTCAGCAACCCCCGCAACGCTTTATCCAACAATGGATGGCCGTCGCCAAATTTCGTAATCAAGTTCATGAAGATATCGTGGCGGCCCATAAAAAAGCCCTGAAAGCGCCGGAAACACCGCTTGAATTACCGAGCTATCCGAAGCAGGCATGGGAATAGCCGTTTAGGAACAAGGTGAAGGCGCTTATTTCCATAAGGCTGAGTATTGGGGTGAACGGGTTGAGATGATGGAGTGGTGGGGGAGACTTTCTCAGGAAGAATATTTTTCTCAAAAGTGATGCAACTTCAACTTCCTAAGGTCCCGTTAAATAATGTGCAAAGTATTCAGCATATGAAGAGCCGCTCGGCTTCGTGGGGCCTAAAATAGTGTTCCGGTAAGAAGTTGCAATGTCTAACAGCTTCTCTATATCTCTCATCTAACCTGTTTTCTCCTTCGCCACTGGGCTCTCCTTTTTCCCGCCAAACATCGTTGTAATAATGCTTTAGTACCTTCAATGTGAAAGCTAAAGGACTTAAAGCACGTCTCGCGGGCCAGCGGTTCTCAGCATGGAAACCAATATGAAAATGAGCTGCGGGGTGATACATGTCACAATGATTATCTAAATCCAAATCATAGCGAATGAGAGGAATATCACAGGTAAAATACGCTTCGGTGAGTAATTGGTCATACTCGTCTTGTGAAATTGCTTCAGATGCTAACATCTCTAGAGCTTCAACTTTAAGGTTTTTATACTCAATGAATTGGTATGGGTTTGGATAGTAAGCGAGCCGTATCGACAGGCCTGCTTTAATCTCGGAAAACTGAAAAAAAGCATGATCGTGCAGCATTATGTTAAAATCTTGGTTTTTAATGGCTGCGTCGTAGACTTCACGATAACGAACCGCTCTTAGAGACGCTTTTTTAAAAGAATCAGACGGAGCAAGTGAATACTGCGGACCAGCTTGATTTAAAATCTTTAAATCCGCTAGTAAATGCATGGCGCTCCGAATATTTTCAGCAAACGGATTAGCCATTTTCTTTCTCATCTGCTATGAATGAAAGTTCCATCTGTATTTCTTCTTTTGTATAACCTTGTGCTTCCAGTTCAGCTACGTAGCCGTGTAGCTTTTTAGTGAGCGGAGTTTGACTTTCAAGATCTCTCTGAATAGTTTCAATTTCCGCATTATCTGGAACTATAAAACGCAAATCGGGACATTTTTCTAAACTTTCATGTATCTCGTTAAAGAAGCTTTCAGCACGTTCTCCCATTCCGGTAACTCTCAACCAAGCCTTTGTTCTTGTGAATGCAGTGAACAACTTATTTCTAGTTTCCCTATATTGTTTCGAACAATAGAGTGCGTCGATGCCTGCGGTGAAAACGAGAGCGGCCTCATTCCCTTTTGCCCGATGTACCGTTGATAATGTAACCATGCTATCTAAATGAAACGGTGGAGCAGCTGCTGCTGATGATAACAAGTTATTTGAGCGTATCCCTCGCTCCGAAAGCTCAAGAGATAAACGAGAAAAATAACGTTTTGCGTTTCTATCATCTAAGCAAATTACCAAAATGTCCTCTGGTATTAGACCTTCTTGTGTAGCCCCGTGGATTTCTTCCGCAATCCAAGTCACCTCGTCAAGAAGCGAGTCAAAACGCTGACACTGGACTAAATCTTGAGAGGTTTGATACTCACCTATGGAAAGAGGACTATTTTTTCTATCCCTTCTAATTACTACTTCTTGACCTATCGTTAGGTCTGGATTTTCTCTTACAGTGTAGCCAACGTCTTCCCAATGCTCTCTATTCTCTAGCATTTGAACTGGGGCATCAGAGTAAACGGCAAAGCCAAGTGCATGGGCGGTTACAAGGACCTCTAGCGGATTGCGGTAGCACTTGTGTAGGATAAGATCGTTGCTTTGACCATTTCTCAAGTTTCTTGAAAATTCTGATAAATCGACTTTGGGATTGCCACGTGAGTCATTACCAAATAACTCGGCTGGAGTTCTTTGATAAACGTTGAATATGGATTGAAGCTCGTCATAGGCCCAAACAATATTTTTATCTTCTCCGCGTTCACCTGTAGCTAAGTCGTAACATATTCTAAAAAATTCATTGGGTAAATCTTGAGCTTCATCGATTAATATATAATCATATTTTGGTTTAAGCTTGTGCTCATTGATTCGGGCGCAAACCGCTGAGAATGGGTCTTTGGAGTTCTTTGATTTAGCCTGGTCAAAGGTCATTATGCTGAGAGAATTATCGGAACAAGCATTAAAACATACCCCATCAACGTACCTGCCCCCCCAAGCATGTAAGATATCAATATTATCCCAGTTGGGCTCATTACCAGAAAAGTGTCTATAAAAACGGCTCAACATATCGGTAATAAGTCCGTATAGGCTTTTGGTGTAGAATGTGAATAATATTCGCTTTTCTGGATATTGCAGGTGAATATGAGCGGCTTTCATAGCCAACACAACTGTTTTCCCTGAACCTGCGAGCCCTCTAATTCTTTGAGGACCATTGATTAAACTAATTGCTGTTTTCCTCTGGTCTATATCGAAGTTAGAAATCTCTTTTTCCAGCTCAATTAAGATGTTGAGTTTACTAGTAGGATCATCGTTTAACTTCGTTCTCTTGCTAGTTTTTGTTAAAGCCTTTGCGCCTTCTATTATCGAGCGGGCTTCGTCAAAGTGAGCTTGAGATATAGGCTCGTCACGCTTGGCTTCAAGTAAGGTGTTTTTTAGACCCTCGTGAGATATTATTACCTCGTTTTCTAGTTCATCGTCATCAGTATCAGCAAGAATATAACTCTCCACTTCTACAGCTAACTTTTTCTTATTTATTCTTAAAATTTTACTTTTTCGTAAAGCTGACTCAACAAAAGTGAAAAGTTGAGTTAGGTTTTCGTCATCCTCGACTAACCGGTGAGGATTTGAGCTTTGTAGCAGTAACAAACCATGCAGTTTGGAGAGAATTGCAAACTTCGACTCAACGGGCTTTGCTTCATAGTCCTTGAATATTGGGAAGCCATAGTAAACTATGGCGTCGGTTAACCCTAAGCTATCCTGCTCCGCTTCTAGTAGTTCGAAGATCTCGTTGTCTACTCCGTTAGGGTGAATCTCTTTCGCTATTATCTTTTCCATTAATCCAGACACTATTTGAGATATTTATTTTTAACTAAGGGTATTCCTATTTTAATGTTCAGGCAAACAGGAGTGCCCATCCGGTTTGAAGTTATAGGCATCAGGCTAAAAATTGGACGTGGTTAGCCGACTTATGCTTCGTTCTTATTGGTAGCCTAATGATTAGCAAACTATATTAAGAGCTACTAATTTCGATTTTGGCAGCCTAATGCCCGGTAGTGTTCAGAATTCTGTGTCATTTCGTTAAACTAAGCAAAAAAGAGATGACATATGACCAAAACCAATTTCGACATGGATGCCGCTTTAAAGCAGTTGCGTGAAGGCAAAGACCTCACCGGCAA